>Ga0206127_1000002_pt1 | contig 400816 bp, 378 predicted proteins | sample Helgoland_Spring_6_FD_148646 | JGI IMG/M metagenome (GOLD analysis project Ga0206127, IMG submission 148646) | Pelagic subsurface seawater microbial communities from Kabeltonne, Helgoland, North Sea - Helgoland_Spring_Bloom_20160419_1 | ecosystem: Environmental > Aquatic > Marine > Epipelagic ...
AATCCAAGTCCGTATCGCCGTCCTCAACCGCTACACCGCTCTTGGCATACCCATCACTGAGCCTGTAAGCTAAGTCCGTCTGGGGGAAGGGGAAAAACGTCCTTCACCCGATTTGTGCAACAAAGCCCCCTCAGAGGCAAAAAATACTTGATCCGCAGGCCTGATCAGGCGACCCTCGCCTCAGAGGGCAGGCAACTTGGGGAATGTCGGTTTACGTCAGTCAGAAGCGCTACAACAAAATGGTTTGACAGCTCGCTGGGAGGTACCAACGCAAACGCAGGCAAATCGCGCAGAGAAGATGTTTGGAGATCTCGGAATTGATAATATAACTGTAAGGGTCGTGCCAGAATGACAAGTAGCCTTAACCTCAGTTTGCTTAGCTGTCTTGTAAGTTGCATTTTCATCCTTGAAAATGCCGATGAGAGTCAGATCGACGATGACTTCTCGGTCAAGCTAATGGAGAATTTGAGCTCTGAGCTACAAGCGTTGGAACCAAATGTTGTATCGGAGATAGTGGACTTAATTTCCCAATTAGCAAATGAGGAAAGCGATGCAATCCGAAAAGAGTTCTTAGAAAATTTCGCTGATTTTTTCGGCCTTGAAGCTGGTCCAGAATAGTTGATTAGACATATTTATGGGAATAGTTCAAAATCCCGATCATGGCCGGTTTTCTTAAAACTCAAAGAGCTTGCTCTAATGGCAAGAGGCCGATGCCGTTTCAGAAATGAATGACCAATTCAATGTCTAATCTGTAAAAACTGCGCATTCCGGGAGTATCCCCCTTCAAATCTAGATAGTTTTGGCACAAAACTTTATATCCAGCGGATTTATTTGCGGCGACTTTTGAATGGAGTGTACGAAATTCTTCGATTGAAGTTCTGTGATCCTCAAAAGAAGTCATGGTATCTCTAAACTTCTTATACCGATCTTTGGCAGGGCCATATGGAAGATTCTGATCATCAATTATGCTTTTGACTTTAGCATTGTCCCTCCGCTTGTCTCCATATGCGAATTCGATGAATTGATTGACTCTAATCTTCACTTGGGTTTTCCAATTTCCAGGCTAAGTTATAAGGGGTGTTGCATTAGCATGTTAGGCCCCTTGCCCATCAATGAAAACCCATCCAATGCATCCCGCAGATCACTTGTCAGAACGTGTGCATAACGGCTGGTCGTCTCAATGTTCGTATGCCCCAGTAGCTTCGACACCAGGCTGATGTTCTGCGTCTTTCGCAGCATTCTGGTTGCGAACGTATGGCGCAGATCGTGAAACCGGAAGTTATCGATCCCGGCATCCAGAAGCGCCTTGCGCCAGACGGTGCCGAACACGCCGCCGCTGGCAACGATCTGGATACGCTCGGCCGAGTGGCCATCGACGCGGGTGAACACGTAGCGTCGGCTTTCCATCACGTTCGACTTGGGCAGGGCAGACAGCAGCGCCGCCAGCTCGCCATTGATCGGGAAGATCATCAGCTCGTCGCCCTTGAGCCTGAACGTGATCTCACGGTTGGGCATGTCGACTTCGCGCCATAGCAGGCCAGTGATCGTGCTGATCCGCGCGCCGGTCATCAGTGCAAAGGCGACCATTGGGTGAAACTCTTGGGGCAGGGCGGCGAATAGTCTGCTCTGCTCGTCTGTGGTCAGCTCGCGCACGCGTTCCCGCGGTTCTTTCGTCTCGGCCGATTTCAGATCGATTTCGGGAACCTCGGTCTTGTAGACCTTGCCCATGTGCCGCAGCGCGCGGCCCAGCATCTGCAGGTGGCGGTTCACGGTGCTGTTGGCGCAGGTGGCGCGATGCTTGGCGGCGTACTGGATGATATCGGCATCGGTTAACTTGGAGATCCGCTCTTATCGTTGCTGAAAACACGAGTGATGCGGTGAACCCGCAAAAACCAATGCCCCAAAGGTATAGCTCTGCGGCTGAAAAACAGGGCGCGAATGCCCGATTACCGGGGGGGTTATTTGCGGCAGTGGAAACACAAGCTTCCCCACGCATTCCGAAGTTTCAACCATAGGTATTTAAAAATTACCTGTGCCTACTCGAAGGTCGCTTCGGCTTTCATCGCGAGATTGCAATCAGGGTCGCACGCGATTGCTTGGGTTTCGCCATCGCCGCGGTTCAAATAGATGTTGAATTTCCGGTCAACAAACAGCGGGCTAACGGCACGATAGCTGAATGTCTTCAACCGCCCTTTGCTTTCTCTTTCGGCAAATCCGGCCAAAAGGGTCGCGGTCAAGGGGCCGTGAAAAACCAAATCGTGGTACCCTTCGACGTCGCGGCAATATTCCCGATCATAGTGGATGCGGTGGCCGTTGAACGTCAGGGCCGAATATCGAAAAAGCATTAAAATAGACGGATCGACCCCCTCGCGGTTTGTAAATTCCATTTTCGGCTTCACAGGGGCGGGCTTTGGCGCGCCGGGAACCGGGTCTTCGCGGTACACAATATCATGTTCTTCGCGGCAAACAGTTTCCCCTGCCCGCACATAGCTGTGTTCCACAGTGACAAAACACAGCGGTCCGGTTTTCCCTTCCTTGGGCAGGACCTTCAATATTTTGGAATGGCGCGTGATGCGGTCTCCGATAAACAGATCGCCGTCAAATTCAAATCGCCCCCCCGCCCACATGCGTCGCGGCAGATCAACAGGTGGCAAAAACCCGCCCTTTCTGGGGTGACCGTCCCGCCCGATCTCATCAAGCGGCACCGCTTTCAAGAAATAGAGCCAACACCAAAGGGGCGGCAGCCTGTCGCCCACTGAAAGCGGTTCGCCCGTCGGCAGAATGGATTGCATAAGCTGCGCAGGTCGCGCGTCCAAGACATCTTCTACGCTTTCGGTGCGCCCGATCCAGTTCTGCAAATCCAATGCCATTTTACTTTGCTTTCTCGCTGAAGACGGGCTCAAAATGAGTCAGGATAAAATAAGGGATTGGCTTCAAGGACAGTAATAAGAAATTCCAATAGCCGTAATTTGAAAGTCGCACTTTTTGTACAGGGCGCAATGCGCAACACTCATAGTCCGTTCGAATCCTCCTTTTTGGCGCGTTTCGGCACAAAGATATAAAATTGACCAACCGAACCCTAAAGATACCGGCGTTGCGTCAGTGATGGAGGATATTAACGATGTCAGATCAAACCACCGCCCCCCGCAAAAGCCTGTCGGCAGTGCTGCACGCGAGCCCTGCGGATCGCCCTTTCGCCAAAACGCGCCCGTTGAAACTGGAAACTTTGGTGCTGGACCCTCCGGGCCAAGGTGAGGTTTTGGTAAAAATCGCCGCTGCCAGTTTGTGTCATTCGGACCTGTCAGTCATCAACGGGGATCGCCCGCGCCCGACACCGATGGCACTTGGTCACGAGGCCGCCGGCATCGTTGAGGCATGTGGGCCGGGCGTCACGTCGGTTGCGCCGGGGGATCATGTCATCATGGTTTTCGTTCCGTCCTGCGGGCATTGCGCCCCCTGCGCCGAGGGGCGGGCCGCGCTTTGCCAACCGGGGGCGGCCGCAAATGCCGAAGGTACATTGTTGGGCGGCGGGATGCGGCTGCATCTTGATGGGCAGGACGTCTATCACCACGTCGGCGTTTCGGCATTCAGCGAATACGCCGTCTTGTCAGAGCGATCCCTCGTTAAGATCGACAACGAACTGCCCTTGGAAATTGCCGCGCTATTTGGCTGCGCCGTGCTGACCGGTGTCGGGGCTGTTGTGAATACCGCCGGGGTAAGGGCAGGTGAAACGGTTGCGGTGGTCGGGCTGGGCGGTGTTGGCCTTTCTGCGGTGCTTGGTGCCGCAGCGGCCGGTGCAGCGCGCGTTATCGCGGTTGATATCGACCCCGAGAAACTGGCCTTTGCAAAAGATCTGGGGGCCACGGATGTGTTCAACTCTCGTGATCCGGACGCCATTCAGAATATCCGCGACCTTACCAATGGCGGCGTTCATACCGCCGTCGAAACTGCCGGTGTCGCGCCCGCATTTGAATTTGCCTATGAGGTCACCCGTCGCGGCGGGCAAACGGTTACGGCTAGCCTCGCGAACCCCGCAGTGAAGCTGCAAATTCAACAGGTCCGCATTGTCGGCGAGGAACGCAGCATTCGCGGAAGTTACCTAGGCGGCGGCGTGCCATCGCGCGACATCCCCAGATATATCGAGCTCTACAAGCGCGGAAAGCTGCCAGTAGACCGGCTCAAGACCTCGAGCGGCCCGTTGGAAGACATCAATGCCGCATTTGACCTACTGGCCGAGGGCAAGACCATCCGCCACGTTATCAATATGATGCCACCAGAAACGCCAGCGGCGAAAGCGGAGTAACCCATGAAAAAGTACCAGCATTTCATCAATGGTGAATTCGTTGACCCGTCGGGCGGCGAATGGATGAATACAGACAACCCCTATACCGGGGAAACCTGGGCGCAGATCCCCCGGGGGAACAAAGCTGACGTCGATCTTGCCGTGACATCCGCCAAGGCCGCGATGACCACCGGACCATTTGCAAAGATGTCGGCGTCGCAACGCGGGAAACTGCTGCGCAAACTGGGGGATCTTCTGGTCGAGCATGGCCCGCGGCTGGCCGAGATTGAAGTGCGCGACAATGGCAAGCTTTTGACCGAAATGGCCGGGCAGCTGAAATATCAGCCGGAGTCGTGGTATTATTATGCTGGCCTGGCGGATAAAATCGAAGGCCGCGTTGTTCCGATCGACAAACCGGACCATTTTGCATTTACCAAATACGAGCCCGTGGGTGTCGTTGCCGCGTTGACCGCTTGGAACTCCCCGCTTTTGTTTGTCGCCTGGAAGGCCGCACCCGCCCTTGCTGCGGGCTGTTCGATCGTGATCAAACCGTCTGAATTCACGTCTGCATCGACGTTGGAATTTGCCGCGCTCACGGTTGAAGCGGGGTTTCCGCCCGGCGTGTTCAACGTGGTGACGGGCCTTGGGCAGGAAACCGGCGCGGCGCTTGTCGATCACCCTGATGTCGCCAAGATCAGTTTCACAGGCTCCGATACAACCGGTGCCCAGATCTATGCCGCAGCGGCAAAGCAAATGAAGCGGGTCTCGCTTGAGTTGGGCGGCAAGTCTCCCAATATCGTATTTGCAGACGCAAATCTGGATGCGGCCGTATCTGGCGTGGTGTCAGGGATATTTGCGGCGACCGGACAAACCTGCATTGCCGGGTCCCGCTTGCTTGTTGAAAACTCAGTCAAAGACCGATTCATTGAAAAACTACTGAATTTGGCGCGGTCGGCGAAGATCGGCGATCCGATGCAAGCCGATACAAATATCGGACCGGTCACGACGCCCCCACAATACCAGAAGATATTGAACTATATCGAGGTCGCCAAGGCAGACGGCGCGACCCTTATTCATGGCGGCAAGCCCGCGCAGGGCCCCGAAATTAAGGGCCGCCAATTCATTGAACCGACAATATTCGCCGACGTGACCAATGACATGCGCATTGCCCAGGAAGAAGTGTTCGGGCCGGTTCTGTCGATCATCGGATTTGATGACGAAGAAGAAGCGATCCGCATCGGCAACGATGTGATCTACGGTCTTGCCGCAGGTGTCTGGACGCAGAACATTGGCCGTGCAATGCGCATGTCGGATGCGCTCAAGGCTGGAACCGTCTGGGTGAACACCTACCGCGCGATCAGCTATATGATGCCTTTTGGCGGCATGAAAAATTCGGGCATCGGTCGCGAGAACGGAATGGAAGCGATCTATGACTACCTCGAAACCAAATCGGTCTGGATCAACACCTCTGAGGAGTATCCGGCCAATCCGTTTGTGATGCGGTAATTGGAATAGGCGGGAAGGTCATCGCGACCGCCCCGCCTTTTTCCCACCAATTATGGGTCGCGACACTTGCGCCGCTAGACCGTCAAGAGCATCCCCAGATCGCGGGCAGAAAAACCATCCAGTTTATCGTGGCATTCCCAGATTTTCTGCCCCTCTTCCCCCAATGCAGCAACCGCCTTGGCCGTCAGCTTTTGGCGCAAAACGTCTTCGGGCAAGGATGCCGCCAGGTCGTATGAAACCTCGACAGTTTCGCCGGATTTGAGCGTCAGAACACCCACCGCCTGAAGATCGGTTACGTTCGCGTCGCCTTCGACGGTGACGCGATTTGCAAATGACTGAAGGAAAGGATCGGCAACCAGCGCATCGGAATACAAGTTGTCGTCGCCGGTGGCATCCCCACGCAGCGCCATCCCAGCAAGCCAGGCATAGCTGAACTTCACCGCCAGCCCTGATGCCGGCGATTTCTGATTGCACACGTTCAGCCAGCGCGGGCTGGTTCTAAGTGCGAATGCCTCGACTTGATCCACATCGACCTTTGCAGCCAAAAGCGCTTCGATCATTGCATGTGTTCCGTGGCAACATGCGTGCAGTTTGTATTTGTTATCCTCAAACAAGAACCGCCCCTGTTCAGGCGTCTCCCAGCGAGCTTCGGGATCGGTTTCGATACTATGGGTCAGGATGAACCCTTGGGGCCCTGACACGCCATCCTGAACCGAGGTGAACCCCATCGAGGCCAGTTGTGCAACTTCAACACCGTTTGATGCCGCGATACCTGCGTTGTAGGGCTTACCCATCGTGCCGAATTGCGACTTCAATCCAGAGGCGCGCGTCGCGCAAAGCCCCAGTGCATGTGTCATTTCGGTCGCCGACAGGTCATAGAGCCGCCCTGCGGCAACGGTCGCCCCGAATGCGCCAGCTGTCGCGGTCTGATGAAACCCGCGGTTATAGTGATCGCTGCCCAACGCCACGCCCAGTCGGATCGCGGCTTCTGCCCCGACAAGGAAAGCTTCGATAACTTCGGTTGCAGATTTCCCCCGCTCTTCGGCGACCGCCAGTGCCGCAGGGAAAATCCCGACGGACAGATGGCCGATATGCGCGAAATGGGTGTCGTCAAAATCCAGCGCATGGCTTGTTGCACCATTCACAAGGGCTGCCATCCGGGCAGGTGCACGATCCCCCCCGAAAGTCGATGCCGACGGAGTTCCGCCTTCGCGTTTTGCCAGCTTGCGCAGTTTGCCCGCCAAGGGTTCGTCTATCCCTTTTCGACCGCAAACAACCCAGTCCAGCAAGGAAAACCGCGCCAAAGCCGCAGCACGTGGAGGTAAGTCGACACTTGGTGTTTGGCCAAGATCAACCAGCTTATCTGTCAATGACATCTTAAACCTTTCTATGGCCATAAGATTTGGGCAATCCGAGAACCTGTTCGGCTATGTAGCATAGGATCAAATTCGTTGAAATCGGTGCGACTTGATAAAGCCGTGCCTCACGGAATTTACGTTCCACATCATATTCTTCGGCGAACCCGAACCCGCCATGGGTCTGCAAACACGCTTCGGCAGCTTCCCAACTCGCATCAGCGGCCAGCATCTTGGCGGTATTCGCCTCGACACCCGGATTCAAACCGGAATCGTACATCGCCGCAGCCCTGTACACGATCGCTTCGGCGGCCATCAGATGTGCCTGCGCCCTGGCAAGCGGAAATTGCACCCCCTGATTTGCCCCGATCGGCGTGCCAAACACGACCCGTTCACGCGCATAGTCAGACCCTTTGGCAATGAACCATTTGGCATCCCCGATACATTCCGACGCAATCAGAATACGTTCCGAATTCATGCCCGAAAGAATATAGCGAAAGCCTTTGCCCTCTTCCCCGACCAAGCTTGATGCCGGAATACGTGCATTATCAAAAAATATCTCGGTTGTGGCGTGGTTGATCATGGTGCGGATCGGGCGGATTTCCATGCCATTGCCGCGAAGCTCGCGCAGATCAATCAAGAACACCGACAGGCCGTCGGTTTTGGATTTCACCTGATCCCGCGGCGTCGTGCGCGCAAGCAAGACCATCAAATCAGAATGCTCGGCGCGGGAAATCCAGATTTTCTGGCCATTCACCACATAGTCGTCGCCGTCGCGGACGGCCGTTGTCCGCAATGACAGCGTGTCGGTCCCGCTTGTCGGCTCGGTGACACCAAAGGCCTGAAGCCGCAAAGACCCGTCCGCAATCCCCGGCAGGTATTTCGCCTTCTGTTCGGGCGTGCCATGCCGCAGAACGGTTCCCATTGTGTACATCTGCGCATGGCATGCAGCAGCATTGCAGCCGTTGCGGTGGATTTCCTCGAGGATCACCGCAGACGTGGTCAGATCAAGGCCAAGCCCGCCATATTCCTCGGGGATCATCGCACTCAGATAGCCTTCGCGAATGAGCGTATCGACAAATTTCTTGGGATAGGCGCGCTTGGCATCAAGATCCCGCCAGTATTCACCCGGAAATTCGGCGCAGACTTTGGCAACGCCCTGGCGAATGTCTTCGTATTTGGCGGTCGGATTGAAACTGTCCATGGAGCGTCCCTTAAATATATGTTCGCGCCACTATTTCAGAATTCCGAAAGGGGCAGAAATACGTTAAGTATCTTGACGCCATAGGATATTCTTATCCCCCCGCACGGCTTATCACTTGCCCTGCTCTTTTGAGCACCGGCGCATCGACCATGGCACCATCCACTTGAACCGCAGCCGCCCCGCCCGAGGCTGCCTCCAACACACGGTGGGCCCAGTCCAATTCCATTTGGGACGGCGCAAAACCGGTTCTTGACGGCTGCACCTGAGCCGGGTGAATCAACAATTTCCCCCCGAACCCCATCGACACACTGTGCTCACTGTCCGACGTTATCACCTCTGCGTCTTTGATATTTGTCGTCACCCCATCAAGAGGTCCGGTTTGACCGGCCAGGCGCGCCGCCAGTACAAGGGTTGCCCGCGCATGAAGAAGACTGTCCCGCATGTGGGCAATGCCCAGATCCGCCGCATAATCAATTGACCCGAAAGCAAGGCGCCGACATGCCCCTGCGATAGCTTTGGCGTTATCCATGCCCAGCGCAGTTTCTATCAATGCGATCACGGGCTTTCCTGTGCGCTCTGACACATCATGGCAGGCGTCAGCCGTTTCAGCCTTGGGCAGGACGACCGCATCAATGGGCAAATCCGCGCAAGCCAGAATATCCGCTTCATACCACGGCGTGCTTTGGGCATTGATCCGGACCAAAACCGGCAGACGCACCGGCGTCTTGCCAAGGGTTTCCACCAAAAGAGCGCGGGCGGTATCCTTGTCATCTGGGCCAACGGCATCTTCCAGATCGAAAATTATCGCATCCGCACCTGACCCTACCGCCTTGGCCAGCCTGTCCATTCTCACTGCCGGAAGGAATAGCGGCAGGGTGATATTTTCAATATTCAAATCATGTTTCCTTGGCTGGTCAATCGGGCGCAAGGCTTTGCGACAATGAAAATTTTGTCCAATTGTTTTTCCATAGCGCCACTATTGCTTCGCGATATCGGTCTGGCAGCGACATCGCATTGTTCGCCCTATAGTCTGATCCAATACCCACTCACGCTTTCCGTTATTTCAGAAACACGTCTGACTTGTGCGAGACATTTACGTACCCAAGACCTAATTATCCGGAGCAAATATGTCAGGTGACCTAAACGGCCTTTTGGTTGTGTCGATCGAGCAGGCCGTTGCCGCACCTTATCTTACCGGCCGTCTGGCCGAAGCCGGGGCGCGCGTCATAAAGATTGAACGCCCAGAAGGTGATTTCGCCCGCGGGTATGACACCCTTGTCCACGGAGAAAGCGCGTATTTTGTCTGGCTGAACCGGGGCAAAGAATCTGTCTGTTTGAATTTGCGGGAAGACGAAGACAAAGCGCTTCTGGAAAACATGATTTCACAAGCAGACGTGTTCGTTCAAAATCTTGCTCCCGGGGCGATTGACCGGCTGGGTTTCTCGCCAGACCGGCTTAGGTCGGTCAACCCAAGGCTCATTACGGTTTCAATATCTGGATACGGGAACGACGGCCCCTACCGCGACCGCAAAGCCTATGATCTGCTGATCCAGGCCGAAAGCGGGCTAAGCGCCATCACCGGCAACGAGGCGGGCCTGACACGGGTTGGCGTTTCGGTCTGTGACATTGCTTGCGGGATGACGGCGCACCAATCGGTTCTTCAGGCATTGATCGGGCGTCACCTCAGCGGAAAGGGCCGCGACATTTCAGTAAGCCTGTTCCACGCGCTGACCGACTGGATGAATGTACCCTATCTTCAATACGCCTATGGCGGCAAATCGCCCGACCTCAGCGGTCTAAGCCACCCGACGATTGCGCCCTACGGGGCCTATGCCGGATCAGACGGAAAAGAAGTGTTGTTTTCCATCCAGAACGAGCGGGAATGGGTGAAATTCTGCGAGACAGTTTTGCAGCGGCCCGAACTTGCGACGGATCCACGGTTTGACAACAATTCCAACAGAACGGCAAACCGGGCTGCTTTGAATGAACAGATCGAAGATGTGTTTGAAAAAATATCCCGCGATGACCTGGCGACGCTGCTGAACGAGAGCGGCATTGCAAACGGCTGCGTCAGCACGATGCAAGACCTCGCCGACCATCCGCAAAATCGCTTTGCCGAGGTCGAGACCCCCTCTGGCACCGTGCGAATGCTTGCCCCCGGTGCCCTGATGGACGGCCAAATTCCGGAATTTGGCCCGGTGCCCGCCTTGGGTGAACACACAGAAAAGGTCAGGGCAGAATTCACAAAGGCGGCGGTCAGACAGGATTGAAACGCAATGCGGTCTTTCGATCAGACGATATCGCCTTCCCAAATGCCACGGCGGACCATCTCTTGGGCGATCTGCAAGGTCAGCGCTTTTACGGTGCGCCCCGCACGGGTCAATACGCGTTCAGGATGGTTCACCAAATGGACAGGGCGCGTCAAGATCGGATCAATAATCGGGGCGCGCACCAATTCCCCCCTACGTTCGAAGTGATGCGTCGCAGCCGGTGCAAAAATCGCATAACCGGACCCTCGCGCGACCAGTTCCATGATCTGGCGCATCGCGTCCATTTCTATGACGACATTCAGAGCGATGCCAATTTGGTCTTCATATTTTTGAATTGTCTTCCTTAGACCGTTCGAAGGCAGGATCATATCAAGCTTGGCAAGGTCCTTGAATTTTACAGGATCGCCGGGCGGCGTATCGAAGGGCCAGGCATCAGGCGCGGAAATGAAATACAGCCGCTCATTAAGCACATGGATCACGTCATATTGCTCTGCGTTTTCCAGATCGTAGATGATACCAAGGTCGACCGTGCCATCCTTCAGCCAGGGTGTGATGTAACCGCTGATGGCCTCAACGACTTTCAAGCGCACCTCGGGAAGCTCCAACCGGACGGTTTCGGCAAGTGCGACCGACATCACCATAGATGCCGACGGCGGCATTCCGAAACTTACGGTGCCACGCACGGTGCCACTTAGGTCTCTCATATCCTGAACACAGCGATCCAAATCCGCGCAGATACGTTTGGCATGTTCGACAAGAACAAAGCCTTCTTCGGTCAACACTGTCCCGCGTGGTGATCTTTCCAAAAGCTTCACCCCGAGCTCCTCCTCCATGCGTTTTACATGCTGCGAAAGAGACGGTTGCGCGACGCCGATATATTGCGATGCGGCTGATAAAGATGGGGAATTTGCGATCGCCAAAAAGTACTTCAGGTGCTTGATGTCCACGGAAATTCTCCTCAAAAAGGGGGATTTCTCTCCCAATCCGTTATGCATAGCAAAATGCTGTCATTATTCACATGCTGAACTCGCTAGGGCGGTATAGGAAATACTTATACCCCTCCCAAGTGAAAGCCTTGGGCAGATGCGGTTCTGAACATTGGCGGGGTGCGTGATCACCCCCTGCCGGTTCTTTTTCCGCCGTCGTGAAAGCGCGGATATCAAGATGGGGAACGCCGCACTGAACGGCGCTCCCGTTGGTTCAGAAAATGCGACGGGCTTAAATGGCTACCTTGCGCATCTCGTCGAGATAAATCTCGCGCAGGCGCGGTGCGACGCGCCCCGGCGTGCCATCCCCCAAGGCCACGCCGTCAATCTCGACCACGGGCATCACAAAGGCGCTGGCGGATGTGGTAAACGCCTCATCCGCCTGCTTTGCCTCGTCGATGGTAAAGTTGCGCTCTTCCACTTCCATCTGCGCCTCTTTGGCGAAACGCAGAACGGCCGCGCGTGTGATGCCGTGCAGAATATCGTGGCTCAGCGCGCGGGTGATGATCTTGTTGCCCTTGACGATATAGGCGTTGTTGCTGGTGCCTTCGGTCACGAAACCGTCCTCGACCATCCACGCATCGTCACACCCGGCCTTCTTGGCCATCATCTTGCCCATCGACGGGTACAGCAATTGCACCGTCTTGATGTCGCGACGACCCCAGCGGATGTCTTCGATACTGATGATCTTGGCACCCTTTTTGGCGGCGGGGCTGTCAGCCATGCCGGGCTTGGATTGCGTGAACAGAATGATCGTCGGTTCGGTCGTCTCAGGGTCAGGAAAAGCAAAATCTCGGTCGCCGTCAGACCCGCGCGTGACCTGCAAATAGATCAACCCCTCGTCGATCTCGTTCAGGCGTACCAGTTCGCGATGCACCTCAAGCAGGTCGTCTTTCGAAATCGGGTTGCGCATCTCCAACTCGTTCAGCGAACGGCTCAGACGGATGGCATGGCCCTCGAAATCAATCAACTTGCCCCCCAGAACCGAGGTTACCTCGTACACCCCGTCTGCCATCAGAAACCCGCGATCAAAGATCGAAATCTTGGCTTCGTTCTCGGGCAGGTATTCGCCGTTCACATAAACAGTCCGCATGTCTTATCCCCAAAGTCTGGCCGTGGGCGGATGCACCCCGGCTGCGTCAAATATCAAAGCGTCCTCGCGGTCTTCGGCCAGAAGCAACGGCCCGTCAAGATCAACCACGCGCGCGCCTTGCGCAACCAGAGTGGCCGGAGCCATCGCCAGAGACGACCCCACCATGCAGCCGACCATCACATCATAGCCCTCGGCCAGCGCCGCATCGCGCAAGGCCAGTGCTTCGGTCAACCCGCCGGTTTTGTCCAACTTGATGTTCACCACGTCATATTTGCCCTTCAACTTAGGCAAGCTGCTGCGGTCATGGCAGCTTTCATCCGCACAAACCGGCACAGGGCGGTCCATTCCGATCAGCGCGTCATCCTCGCCAGCGGGCAAAGGTTGCTCGACCAGCGACACACCCAGCCGCACCAGATGCGGGGCAAGGTCGGCGTAAACCTCTGCCGACCAACCTTCGTTGGCGTCAATGATGATCTGCGCATCAGGGGCCCCTGCACGCACAGCTTCAAGCCGTGGCATGTCGTCGGGTGTGCCCAATTTGATCTTGAGCAGGGGACGATACGCATGCAACGCCGCCTGCGCCTGCATCTTTTCCGGCGTGTCCAGCGACAGCGTATAGGCGGTAATCTCGGGCCCCGGCGCGGCCAAACCCGCCAATTCCCAAACCCGCTTGCCTGCCTGCTTGGCCTCAAGATCCCACAGCGCGCAATCAACTGCGTTGCGCGCAGCACCTGCTGGCAACAAATCATAAAGCGATGCGCGGGTGAAAACCTCCGGCAACGCCTCGATCTCGGCTGTCACACTCTCAAGCGTCTCGTCATAGCGGGCATAGGGCACACATTCGCCCCACCCCATCACACCACCGTCGGAAATCCGCACCGTCAGCACCTTCGCCTCGGTCCGCGACCCGCGCGAAATGGTAAACACCTGCGCCAGCCGAAACACATCGCGGCTTACTTCAATACGCATACCCGCTCCTTCATTTTGCCAAATAAACTCTCCCCGAAGGGCCGGTCAGAGATCTGCCAAAGCGTCTGCCAGTTTTGCAGCCCCAGTGCGGAACGGATCAACAGCGGGCAGACCCATACGGGCCTCGACCTCGGCCAGATAGGCGTCTGCCTCGGCCTCGGACATGTGCTGCGTGTTGATCGAAACACCAACGACCTTGCACGCGGGGTTCGCGAACTTCGCCAATGTCAGCGCCGTATCGCGGACGTCTTCCAGGCTGGGCAACGCATAATCCGGCAAGCCGCGCATGGTTTTGCGCGTTGGCTCGTGACACAGAATCAACGCATCAGGCTGGCCGCCATGGATCAAGGCAAGGGTCACGCCGGAATAGGAAACGTGGAACAGGCTGCCCTGCCCTTCGATGACGTCCCAGTGATCCTCGTCGTTGTCAGGCGTCAGATATTCAATCGACCCCGCCATAAAATCCGCCACGACAGCATCCAAAGGCACACCTTCACCCGTGATCAGAATGCCGGTCTGGCCCGTCGCGCGAAAGCTGCTTTTCATGCCTTTTTCCTGCATCGCGGCATCCAGTGCCAATGCAGTGTACATTTTACCCACGGAACAATCCGTCCCCACGGCCAGCACCCGCTTGCCACTGCGCTTAACACCGCTCGCAATCGGGTATTTTACCGACGGGATACGCACATCATGCAGGCTGCGCCCGTGCTTGACGGCCGCACTGACCAGATCGGCTTCGTCCCGCAACAGGTTGTGCAAACCCGACGCCAGATCATACCCCATTTCGAGCGCGTCTAGCAAAACCGATTTCCATGCTTCACTGATGATCCCGCCGCGGTTGGCCACGCCGATCACAAGTGTTTTTGCACCCGCTTCTTTTGCCTGCGCCAAGGTCATGTCAGCCAGCCCCAGATCGGCCTTGCATCCCTCCATACGGAACTGGGCCACGGCATTATCCGGACGCCAGTCCTTGATGCCTTGGGCGACTTTCACGGCAAGCTGGTCGGGCGCATCGCCCAGAAAAAGAAGATAAGGTGTTTCAATCATTACTGCATGCTCCGGCAAATTGGATTTGCGTCATTTTCGCTGTTTATAAGCACAAGAGGCTTGCAAGTCTGGTTCAATCACTAGCAATTGCGAAAGATTAATGTGCATATTCATATATTATTCGAATATTATCGCGTGCGCCACAAGGTCAAATGCTGCACCTGCGAAATCACACTTGCGACACGCCGTGTAATTTAATACCAACTCAGGCAACCCACTTGTAACATTATTACCCGAGGAACCCTGCCATGAGCTTTCGCATTCAGCCAACGCCCCCTGCACGCCCCAACCGCTGCCAGTTGTTTGGCCCCGGCTCCCGCCCGGCCCTGTTCGAGAAGATGGCCGCCTCGGCTGCGGATGTGATCAACCTTGATCTGGAAGACAGCGTCGCGCCGTCGGACAAAGACACTGCCCGTGCCAATATCATCAACGCAATCAACGATGTGGATTGGGGCGACAAGACATTATCCGTGCGGATTAACGGCCTTGATACGCCTTACTGGTATCGCGATGTGGTTGATTTGCTGGAGCAGGCAAGCGAACGGCTTGACCAGATCATGATCCCGAAAGTCGGGTGCGCTGCGGATGTTTACGCCGTCGATGCGCTGGTCACAGCGATCGAGGCTGCCAAGGGCCGGTCCAAGCGGATTGCCTTTGAGGTTATCATCGAATCGGCCGCAGGCATCGCCCATGTGGAAGAGATCGCAGCGTCGAGCCCGCGCCTTGAAGCGATGAGCCTTGGTGCCGCGGATTTCGCCGCATCAATGGGGATGCAAACCACCGGCATCGGCGGGACGCAGGAAAATTATTACATGCTTCATGACGGGGTAAAGCACTGGTCCGATCCATGGCACTGGGCGCAAGCAGCAATTGTCGCGGCCTGCCGTACCCATGGTATCTTGCCTGTCGATGGACCGTTCGGCGACTTTTCCGACGACGAAGGATGCCGCGCACAGGCGCGCCGGTCAGCCACCCTTGGCATGGTCGGAAAATGGGCGATCCACCCGAAGCAGATTGCCATCTCGAACGAGGTTTTCACGCCCTCCGAGGAAGCCGTTACCGAAGCGCGCGAGATTTTGGCCGCAATGGAAACAGCGAAGGCCAATGGCGAGGGTGCGACCGTGTACAAGGGTCGTCTTGTCGATATCGCCAGCATCAAGCAGGCCGAAGTTATCGTGCGCCAGTCTGAAATGATTTCGGCGCGCTAAACGCACCGACCGGACGTGGGGGGCCAGCCCCCCACCCCCCCGGGATATTTACGAGCCAGAGAACGGGGGCTTGGCGCGGGTCAAGAGTTGGGGCATGAGGGCTGCATGACTTTTGATGCACTCTCGGCGCTTGCGCTATTCACCCTCATCACATCGATTACGCCAGGGCCAAATAACCTGATGCTGATGGCGTCGGGGGCCAATTTTGGGTTTGCACGCACTGTCCCGCATATGATGGGGATCACCTTTGGTTTCATGGCCATGCTGCTTTTGGTAGGGCTTGGGTTGATCCGCGTGTTTGATGCCTTTCCGGTCATCTATACGATCCTCAAGGTATTGAGCGTCATTTACCTTTTATTTCTGGCGTTCAAGATTGCATCGGCCGGGCCTGCACAGCCAGCTGATGCCGGCGGCCGACCGATGAGCTTTCTTCAAGCGGCCGGCTTTCAGTGGGTCAACCCCAAAGCATGGGCTTTCGGGCTGAGTATCATCACGATTTACGTTCCGTTGGCAGGATTCGGACCGCTGTTGGTTGCGGCATGTGTTGTGGCTGTCATGGCATTTCCATCGGTGACCATCTGGACTGTCCTTGGCAAGGAAATGGCGCGTTTTTTGACAAACCCCGGAAGGTTGCGGGTGTTCAACTGGTCCATGGCGGGGCTGCTGGTTGCATCATTATTGCCAGTGCTTTGGCCAAGCAGCTGAACAGGCCGCGTTGCAAAGGCCGGAAATCAACGGCATATAACGAATACCCTAGAACGGAGCATGTGATGACACAGTATCTGGATTTTGAAAAACCGCTTGCCGAGATTGAGGGCAAGGCCGAAGAGTTGCGCGCCCTTGCACGGTCATCGGAAGGCATGGATGTCAGTGCAGAAGCGCAAGCGCTGGACAAAAAAGCCCACCAGATGCTGGATGATTTGTATAAATCCTTGACGCCCTGGCGGAAGTGCCAAGTGGCGCGGCATCCGGACCGTCCGCATTGCAAAGACTATATCGAAGCGCTTTTTACCGATTACACGCCCCTTGCCGGCGACCGTAATTTTGCAGATGATCTGGCCGTGATGGGCGGGCTTGCACGGTTCAATGACGTCCCTGTCGTGGTGATCGGCCATGAAAAGGGCAATGATACCAAGTCACGCATCGAACGGAATTTCGGCATGGCGCGCCCCGAAGGATATCGCAAAGCGGTGCGGTTGATGGATCTGGCAGGCAAGTTCGGCTTGCCCGTGATCACGCTGGTCGACACCCCTGGGGCCTATCCCGGCAAAGGTGCCGAGGAACGCGGCCAATCCGAAGCGATTGCACGCGCCACCGAGAAATGCCTGCAGATCGGGGTACCATTGGTATCGGTGATCATTGGCGAAGGCGGATCGGGCGGGGCGGTTGCCTTTGCGACGGCGAACCGTGTCGCGATGTTGGAGCATTCGGTCTATTCCGTAATTTCCCCCGAAGGCTGCGCGTCGATTTTGTGGAAAGATTCAGAAAAGATGCGCGAAGCGGCAGAGGCGTTGCGTTTGACGGCGCAGGACCTCAAGCAGCTGGGCGTCAATGACCGGATTATTCCCGAACCGCGTGGCGGCGCGCATCGCGACCCTGCCAGCGCCATTCAATCGGTCGGCAAAGCGATTGCAGGCATGTTGAAAGATCTGAACGGCAAGGATGGCAAGGCGCTGATCGCGGACCGGCGGTCCAAGTTCATGGATCTGGGCGCAAAAGGCTTGGCCGCCTAACCCGAGGGTTGGACGTTTTCTTGGTACCCCAACGCACCCCAACGGGCCGGATGTTTTGAAAAACTCCGCCCTTAGGTCGCGAGCATGCGCAAGCCTTGTGTCACGTCCGTTCTGACGGCCAGACGCAGACCCGGTTCGTCGCCAGCACGCAAAGCGGCAATGATCAGTCGGTGGAAATGCGGCGGCTCGGTGCGGCGCAGGCGGCCATACAGGGCGCGCATGGTCGGCCCCATTTGCAGCCATACGGTTTCGGCCATTGCCAGCATCGCCGGGGCCTGCGCCCGCAGATACAGCGTGCGGTGAAATTCCAGATTGGTGCGTATATATCCGACGGCATCACGATGGGCGACGGCCTCTGACACAGCATTGTTGATCGTTTGCAGCCGCTCAATCAGGGCGAAATGCGCGCGCGGCAGCGCCCGGCTGGCCAGTTCAACCTCGATCAGGGCGCGCAGCGCGGCGAGCTCTTCGATGCGTTCATTGCTCAATTCCGGTGTCGAAATCCGCCCCGAGGCCGACATTGTCAGCGCCCCTTCGGCAGCCAGACGGCGCACGGCCTCTCTCGCGGGGGTCATGGATACTTCGTACTCCTTGCCGATCCCGCGCAGGGTCAGGGCGTGTCCCGGCGGCAAATCACCGTGCATGATACGGCTGCGCAGCTGTCGGTACACGCGGTCATGGGCAAGCGGGTTTGCATCTAGGGGGCGAGCGTTCAAGTTCATGTTATTATTGTGATCACAAAGCCGCTTCGCGTCAACTGGTCATGCGGGCACGTGCTTGTTTTGCCTGCGTTTTGGCCCCGATCTGGTGGTGCGCCACGGGTTTACGACAGACCTCAAGGGCATCGAATGGCTACGCCGACATTTCCCCAACATGTACCGCATTTAACTAAAACGGTAGCGGTGTAAGTCGCTACCGTTTGTACGCAGCCAGCCGCGCGCGTCTTTGTAGGGGCCATAGATGCGCTCCACCTCTGCCCAGAAGGCAGGCGAATGGTTCATTTGCGCCAGATGGGCGACCTCGTGGGCGGCGACGTAATCCAGCACCTCGGGTGGGGTCAGGATCAGCCGCCATGAAAACATCAGCCCGCCTTCCGACGTGCACGACCCCCACCGCGACCGCGTATCGCGCAAGGTCAGCTTGGTATAGGGCCGCCCCAAGACGGCAGCATAGTCGTCACACGCCCCTGCCAGCCGGTCACGTGCCAGCTCCTTGAGATGTGCTGCCAGCCGTGCAGGGACACGGTCTTCGCGCCCCGGTACGGCGATTGTATCTGCGCCCAGTTGTACGCGCCGCCCCTGCCCTTGCACCACCCGGACCATGCGCCCCCCCAAGGGGAACTCGGCCCCGATGCCAATGGGCACATCCTGGCCACGTGCGTCCAGATGCTGGCGAATCCATTCCTCCTTTTCGCGGGCGAATGCGATCCCTTCGGCCTCTTTCAGGCGTTTGGGCAGAGTCAGCGTCACGCGACCATCCAGCTGCGAGATGCGCAAAGATATGCGTCTTGCCCGCGCGGAACGGCGCAGAACAAGCGGGATTGGTGGGTTGCCGGGCAGGATCGGATCAGGCATTTAGGGCTTTCGGGCGGATACGGGGTGGCGATTGCCTTTGACAGTCCCTATCTCATATGGCACTTGGCCTGAATCATCTATACGCAACAACACTTTCAAAAAGGGGACTTCGATGCCCAATGAAGAATGGGGAACCAAGCGCCTGTGCCCCACAACGGGCAAGCGGTTCTACGACCTGAACAAAACACCGATCATCAGCCCCTATACCGGCGAAGTGGTCGAGGTGGATAACTCCAAATCCCGGATGATCGCCGCCGATGCCGAAGACGCCGTAACAGCAAAAGCCAATAAGGTTGATGTTGAGGACGATGACGTATTGGTAGATGACGACGACGTAGATGTGGATCTCGACGACGATATTCTGGATGACGACGACGACGATGAAGACACAGTTCCGCTTGACGAAATCGCGGATGTTGCAGCCAACGACGACGACTGATTGAAGATAACGAAGGCGGGAATGGATTTTCCTCTTGATCCCGCCTTCGCTTGCGCCTATTCAGCGGCGCAGCAGCCATCCCGGGTTGCGAACACGACCGGATCATTGATCCACAATGGGGCCTTAGCTCAGCTGGGAGAGCGCCTGCATGGCATGCAGGAGGTCAGCGGTTCGATCCCGCTAGGCTCCACCATTACCTTTGCATCATATCCCGGACACGCTCCGCCATCTTGGCTAACGGCTGGTATGTTCCCCACTAAAATTGTGTCGCGGCAGACTTATGATAATCTTTTCCGCGCCAACACTAGACGACTGGTCCATTACTTCCTATCTGCCCCTCATGGCAGAGCAAAAGAAATCAGACCTCACGCGACAGAAAATCCTGACCTCCGGCCGTGCGCTGATCAGCAAGCACGGCTTTGGCGCGGTCGGGCTGGCGCGAATCCTCAAGGAAAGCGGCGTACCCAAAGGGTCGTTCTATTATTACTTCCCCTCAAAGGAAGCATTCGGCCACGCCCTGCTGACCGACTATGTCGCCGATTACCTTGCGCGGATTGACGCGCTTTGCGCCACCCAAGGGTCCGCCCATGACAAGCTGACCGCCTTTTGGACGGCGTGGCTGACGCAGGCGGGGTCCGAAGGCATTGCCAGTCAATGTCTGGTCGTCAAACTGGGGGCCGAAGTCGCCGACCTGTCCGAAGACATGCGGCAGGTGCTTGATAAGGGCGTCACCGCCTTGGTCAACAGAATCGCCGCGCTGCTGATTCTAGGGGCGAAAGACGGCTCCCTGATCGCCGTCGACGATCCACAGGCAACCGCCCAAATGCTTTATGCAAAATGGCTGGGGGCCGCGATTCTTGCCAAACTGTCGCGAAATGAAATCCCGCTCAGACAGGCGCTGTCAGAGACGAACAAAACCCTTTCAAAATCCTAATTTAAAGAAAAGAGACACCGCTATGAAAGCTGCAATCCACGATACATTCGGCGAACCAATTGAAGTTCTGAAAGCCACTGAAATCGACGCACCAACCCCGGGCGCTGGCGAAGTTTTGGTCAAAATGACCCTGTCGCCGATCCACAACCACGATCTGTGGACGATCCGCGGCACCTATGGCTACAAGCCCGATCTTCCCGGTGCCATCGGCGGGTCCGAAGCGCTTGGCACGATTGAAGCCGTTGGTGCGGGCGTTGATGCCCTAATGATTGGCAAACGCGTCTCAATCGCGGGCGTTCACGGCACTTGGACCGAATATTTCCTAGCCCCTGCCGATGGCGTGCTGCCCCTGCCCGATATGATCTCTGACACGGCGGGTGCGCAGCTGATCGCGATGCCGTTCAGCGCCATTTCCCTGCTGGAAACCCTGAAGGCGAAAAAAGGCGACTGGATCATCCAGACCGCCGCAAACGGCGCTGTTGGCAAGATCATGGTGACGCTGGCCAAAGCGCGTGGCATCAATCTGTTGAACCTCGTGCGCCGCGACGAGGCTGTGCAAGAGTTGACGGATATGGGCATCGAAAACGTCCTGTCCACATCCGGTGCCGATTGGCAGAAAAAGGCGCGTGAAATTGTCGGCGATGCTGGCGCGGTATCAGCCATTGATTCTGTCGGTGGCGATGTATCGGCTGATCTGGTTGATCTGCTGGGCGTTGATGGCGAACTGGTTGTTTTCGGCACTGCCACAGGCGCGCCAATGCCGCTGTCGTCGGGCGCGTTGATCATGAAGCACATCACCGTCAAGGGATTTTGGGGTGCGCGCATCAGCAAGGAGATGGACCCGGCTGAGCGCAAACGCCTGATCACCGAACTGGTCACCTTGGTCGCCAAGGGCGACTTGGCGCTGGAAGACGGCGGGGTCTTTGCGATTGATGACGTGTCTGACGCCATGAAAGCCGCCCTGACACCGGGCCGCGCGGGCAAGGTGATGATCCGCGGCTAACCGTTAAGCTCAGAAAAACGAAAGCCCGGTCTCTGGAAACTTCCAAAGGCCGGGCTTTTTCATTGGTGCCGTGTGTATCCGGCTTAGAATGGCAAGCCGATGTAATTTTCGGCCAGATCGCGCCGCGCTGTTTCGCTTTGCGACAGGTGGCTTAGGGTTGCCTTGCGCATCTGCGCGGCAAAGCTGTCTTCGCCGTCGAACCGGTGCAGCATTGTCGTCATCTGCCAGCTAAAGCGCATTGCTTTCCAGATCCGCGCCAGCGCCCGATCAGCATAGGCATCGACACCGGACATGTCCTTTTTCTTGAGCGCCGCGATCAACGCGTCATGCAGATAATACACATCCGACGCGGCCAGGTTCAGCCCCTTGGCCCCCGTGGGCGGCACGATATGGGCAGAATCGCCGACCAGAAACAGATTGCCCCACCGCAGGGGTTCACTGACAAACGACCGCAGCGGCGCGATGGATTTTTCGATCGACGGACCGGTCACCAAAGCATCGGCGGTTTCCTTTGGCAGGCGCATTTTCAACGCCTCCCAGAAACGGTCATCGCTCCAGTCTTCGACTTTGTCGGTCAGCGGGGCCTGCACATAATACCGCGACAGGTTTTCATTGCGCATGGAGGCGAGCGCAAAACCATGGCGCGAATTGGCATAAATCAGTTCGTGATTGGCAGGCGGCGTGCGCGACAGAACGCCGAGCCACCCGAACGGATAAACCCGTTCGAATTCCTCGCGCTTGTCGGCAGGGATGGTTTGGCGGCTGACCCCGTGAAATCCGTCACATCCCGCGACATAGGCGCAGTCGACACGATGACGCGCGCCATTCAGGCTGTATTCGACAAAGGGCGCGTCGGTTGTAACGTCGCTAATGACCACATCTTCGACATCGTGAATGATCGTGGTGCCCATCGTATCCTGCGCGTCATACAGATCGGCGGTGACTTCGGTCTGGCCATAGACCATTACCTTTTTGCCGGTCAGTTCGTGGAAATTGATCCGCACCATCAGATCATCATCGGTCAGATAGCAGCCTTCGTGCGGCAATCCTTCGCGGTCCATGCGATGACCCACGCCTGCCTCGCGCAACAGATTGACCGTTCCATCCTCAAGCACGCCAGCACGGATGCGCGCCAAAACCCGCTCACGGCTGGTGCGCTCCAGGATCACGGTATCGACGCCGGCCCGGTTTAAAAGCTGCGACAGCAACAGGCCGGATGGCCCCCCGCCAATAATGACGACTTCGGTTTTCATAGTGCTGCCCCTTTGGATGAATTCAAACAGATGTACCCCCAGCCTTGCATTGCGTGAATGGACCAATTGCGCAATCTCTGGTACTTATCGTGCATGACGCAAATGGCCCTTATCCCTGATTATCAACTTTATGGAGAGACCGAGGCCTTTCCTGATGTGGTACATTGCGAACATATCAAAGACCGAGCCCCCGAGCATGGCTGGCACATTGCCCCGCACCGCCATGCCCAATTGGCCCAGGTGTTTTTCATTCAAACAGGCCGCGCAAAGGCCGTGGTTGACGGGCTGGATTTTGATTTATCCGATAACCAGCTCTTCTATGTCCCAGCGCAGGCCGTTCACAGTTTTGCCTTTGCCCCGAACACCCAAGGCATGGTTCAGTCCTTTCCGGTCTCCATTCTCCGCAGCATTCTACCCGCAACCGAAGATGTGGCGCGGGGTCTGTCCTTGCCGTTTGTCGCGACCCCCGATGCGACATTGCTGGCCCTGATGGCCTTGCTCGACCGATCATTGGCAGACGCTCTGCCCTATCGAACCCAGACAGCGGTCGGGCTGGCCCATGCGGTGTTGTCAAAGACAGCCGCGCTTGGCCCCGCCCCCAGTGGTCAGGAAGGGACGAAACGCGATGACAGGCTGGCGCGTCTTGACCAGTTGATTGCCGAACATCAAACCGCAGGCTGGCGCGTGCGGGACTATGCGGCGCAAATGGGCCTCAGCACCGGACACCTAAGCCGCCTGTGCCGCACAACCAACGGCATGTCGGCATCAGCCTATATCGAGGCAAGCACAATCCAGGAAGCCTGCCGCCTGCTGGCCTTTACCCAACTTACGGTGGCCGAAGTGGGTTACAGGTTGGGGTTTGCCGATCCGTCCTACTTCTCCCGACGGTTTCGGGCGCTCCAGGGGCAGACGCCCTCGGCCTATCGTCAGCGGTTTGTCAGCCAACCCTAGGCCGACCGAAACGCGCCTAAAATTTGTGCACGCGTCAAAAAAACAGCCCGATTATTGGCCGACAGGTTCTGTTTGCCATCGCCCCCACTGCGAATCCCGCTAACCATAATCTGGTTTTTAACGCCACCGCGGAGGGGCCCATCAACATCGCATCCCATACCGATCTGGCATCACAGGTACAGACCCAGCCCCGTGCGTTGGGCACGCTGCGCGTGGTCAGCAAAACCTATGGCGCTGCCTCTGTTATTGGCGATCTGTATCAATCGGGATGCCTCAAGGCGCTGTTTCCCCGTGCGAATGCGGCCGGATTGACCGGCGTATTCCTGAACACCTCGGGCGGCATGACGGGGGGCGACCGCCTGTCGATCGACGCCGAGGCCGGTACGGGCAGCCGTCTGACATTGACCTCGCAAGCCGCCGAACGCGTCTATCTGGCCCAACCCGGCGCACCCGCACGGCTGACCACGACCCTTAACGTCGCAAAGGATGCGCGCATTGACTGGCTGCCGCAGGAAACGATCCTGTTCAACGGGTCCGCGCTGCACCGGCGGCTGGAGATTGATCTGGCCCCCGATGCCACGTTCTTTGGGGTGGAACCGCTGGTCTTTGGCCGTGTATCGATGGGCGAGACCCTGACCAAGGGCAGCTTTGCCGACAACATCACCCTTCGCCGCGATGGTGTGCCAATCTTTGCCGATGCCGTGCGCCTGTCAGGCGATATCGCAGCACAGCTATCCGGCCCGGCCACCGCACGCGGCCAGTTCGCCATGGCCAGCGTCATCTATGCCGCCGCCGATGCCGAAGCGGCGCTGAACCCCCTGCGCGCGCTGCTTCCGAATACCGCCGGGGCCAGCCTGATCCGGCCCGGTGTGCTGTATGCGCGCGTTCTTGCCCCCGACAGCTACATCCTGCGCCAGTCCTTGGTGCCGATCATTGCCCGCCTGCAGGGCGCGGCCCCACCCAAAACATGGATGCTTTGACATGCAGCTAACCCCCCGTGAAAAAGACAAACTCCTGATCGCCATGGCAGCCGAGGTCGCCCGCAAGCGCCTGGCCCGTGGCGTGAAACTGAACCACCCCGAAGCCATCGCCCTGATCACCGACACCGTCGTCGAAGGGGCCCGCGATGGCCGCAGTGTCGCCGACATGATGCAGGCCGGTGCCCAGGTCATCACCCGCGACCAATGCATGGAAGGCATCCCCGAGATGATCCACGACGTGCAAGTCGAAGCCACATTTCCCGACGGCACCAAGCTGGTCACCGTCCACAATCCTATCCGCTAGAAAGGCCCCGATATGAAACATCTGATGATCCTGCCCGCGCTGCTTTTGGCCTCTCCTGCCCTTGCCCACCCCGGTCTGCACCTTGCACCCCACGGTGCCGAATGGATGCCGGTTTTCATGGGTCTGGCCGTGATCGGCACCGCTGCCGCCATCGCCATGCGCGCCCGTCTCAAAGCCAAAGCGGCGGCAGGCAAATGATCCCCGGCGAAGTCTTTTGCGCCGAAGGTGACATCACCCTGAACGCAGGCCGCGACGCGATCACGCTGATGGTCGCCAACACCGGCGACCGCCCCGTACAAGTAGGCAGCCACTATCATTTCGCCGAAACCAACCCCGCATTGGATTTCGACCGCGCCGCCGCACATGGCTGCCGTCTGGACATCGCGGCAGGCACCGCCGTGCGTTTTGAGCCCGGCCAGCGCCGCGAGGTTCAACTGATCCCGCTGGCAGGTGATCGCAAGGTTTTCGGTTTCAACGCCGCAGTGATGGGCGCGCTTTAACGCGCAAAGAGGAAAGAGATCGACCATGACCACCAAACTCCCCCGCTCTGAATATGCCGCGATGTATGGGCCGACCACGGGCGACCGTCTGCGTCTGGCCGACACCGATCTGATCATCGAAGTTGAACGCGACCTGACCACCTACGGCGAAGAGGTGAAATTCGGCGGCGGCAAGGTGATCCGCGACGGGATGGGGCAGTCTCAGGTCACGCGCGCAAATGGCGCGGTCGATACCGTGATCACCAACGCGCTGATCGTGGACCATTCCGGCATCTACAAGGCCGACGTCGCCCTGAAAGACGGGCGCATCGCTGGCATCGGCAAGGCGGGCAACCCCGACACGCAGCCTAATGTCGATATCATCATCGGGCCGGGAACCGAGATTATCGCCGGCGAGGGTCGCATCCTGACCGCAGGCGGGTTCGACAGCCACATCCACTTTATCGCGCCCGAGCAGATGGAAGACGCGCTGCATTCCGGCGTGACCACCTGCTTCGGCGGCGGCACCGGCCCTGCCCACGGCACACTGGCCACCACCTGCACCCCCGGCCCCTGGCACATCGGGCGGATGTTGCAGGCCATGGACGGTGTGGTGATGAACATCGGCCTGTCCGGCAAGGGCAACGCCAGCCGACCCGGTGCCTTGATCGAAATGGTAAACGGCGGGGCCTGCTCCCTGAAACTGCACGAGGATTGGGGCACCACCCCTGCCGCGATTGATTGCTGCCTGTCGGTGGCCGATGACATGGACGTGCAGGTGATGATCCACACCGATACGTTGAACGAATCCGGCTTTGTCGAACATACGCTCGCCGCCATGAAAGGCCGCACGATCCACGCCTTTCACACCGAAGGTGCGGGCGGTGGCCACGCGCCGGACATCATCAAGATTTGCGGCGAAGAACACGTCTTGCCGTCGTCCACCAACCCGACGCGCCCCTTCACGGTGAACACTTTGGAAGAGCATCTGGACATGCTCATGGTCTGTCATCACCTTGATAAATCGATCCCCGAAGACGTCGCCTTTGCCGAAAGCCGGATCAGGCGCGAGACGATTGCCGCCGAAGATATCCTGCATGACATCGGCGCGTTTTCGATCATCGCCAGCGACAGTCAGGCGATGGGCCGTGTGGGAGAGGTGTTGATCCGCACATGGCAAACCGCAGACAAGATGCGCAAACAGCGCGGGCGTCTGCCCGAAGAAACCGGCGATAACGACAACTTCCGCGTCAAACGCTACATCGCGAAATACACGATCAACCCTGCGATCGCCCATGGGGTCAGCCGCGAAATCGGGTCCATCGAGGTTGGTAAAAAGGCCGATCTGGTGCTGTGGAACCCCGCCTTCTTTGGCGTGAAACCTGAAATGGTGCTGATGTCGGGCATGATCGTCGTGGCGCAAATGGGCGATCCGAATGCGTCGATCCCCACGCCGCAGCCCGTCTATACCCGCCCCATGTTCGGGGCCTATGGCAGCGCGCTTCAACATTGCGCCGTGACGTTCATCTCCGAGGCCGCGCAATCAAACGGGTTGCGCGATCAGCTGGGCCTTTCCAAGCAGACCATCGCGGTCAAGAACACCCGCAATATCGGGAAATCCGACCTGATCCACAATTCTGCCACCCCCAAGGTCGAGGTGAACCCCGAAACCTACGAGGTACGCGCAGACGGCGAATTGCTGACCTGCGAACCCGCCGAAACCCTGCCCATGGCACAACGCTATTTCATGTTCTGAGGCCCGATATGACCGACCTTACCCCCGCCCACACCATCAAGCGCAGCGGCCATTGGGATGATGCCCATGACTGCTGTGTGCTGACCTATGACGAACGGTTCCTGCGCCGCAAACGCCTGCTGACCGCCCGTAACCAAGGGTTCCTTGTCGATCTGCCGCATACGGAATCGCTGAACCACGGGGATGCGTTCCAACTGGAAGACGGCAAACTGATCGAGGTCATCGCGGCCGAGGAAGCCTTGCTAGAGATCACCGGCGACGATCTGGTGCGGCTGGCGTGGCATATCGGGAACCGTCATTGCCCCTGTCAGGTCGAACCGACACGTCTGCTGATCCAGAACGACCACGTGATCCGCGACATGCTGGGCAAGCTGGGCGCGACCCTGCGCGATGTGTCGGAACCCTTCATTCCCGAAGGCGGTGCCTATGGCCACGGGCGCACCCACAGCCACGCGCATTGATGCAGACACAGGCGCTGATAACGCTGGCCCAATGGCTGTCGCCCAGTTTTCCCATTGGCGCGTTCAGCTATAGCCACGGGCTGGAAATGGCCGTGCATGATGGCACGATCCATGAGGCCACGTCCCTGCAAGCGTGGCTTGGCGGCATTATCACCCACGGCGCTGGCCGGACCGACGCGATCCTGCTTGGCGCTGGCTACCGTGGCGAAGGGGTGAAGGACGTTGATGCGCTGGCGCGTGCCTTGGCACCGTCATCAGAACGGTTGACTGAAACCGCACAACAGGGCGCTGCCTTTGTGCGGGTGGTCAATGACGTCTGGGGGCATGACCTGCCTGACCTGACATTGCCCGTGGCATTCGGTGCGGCCTGTGCGGCGCAAGGATTGCCGTTGCAAGACGCGGCCCAGATGTTCCTTCATGCTTTCGTCAGCGCGCTGGTCTCTGCCGCGATCCGGGCCGTGCCTTTGGGGCAAACCGACGGGCAACGGGTGATCACCGCCCTTGCCCCCCTGTGCCAGCAGACCGTGGAAACCGCGCTGACCCAGACCATTGACGACATCGGCAGCGCCTGTTTTCTGGCCGACATTGCCTCGATGCAACATGAAACGCTTTACTCAAGGATGTTCCAGACATGACCTCACCTCATGGCCCTTTGCGGATCGGAATCGGCGGACCTGTTGGTGCGGGTAAAACCACGCTGACGGCTGCCCTGTGTCGGGCCATGCGTGACCGCTGGTCCATTGGCGTGATCACCAACGACATCTACACCCAGGAAGACGCCGAAGCGTTGATGCGCATGCAGGTGCTGCCCCAGGACAGAATCATCGGGGTCGAAACCGGCGGCTGCCCGCACACCGCAATCCGCGAGGATGCGTCGATCAATCTGGCCGCTGTCGCACGGATGCAGGAGCGACACCCCGATCTGGACTGCATCCTGATCGAATCGGGCGGCGACAACCTGTCGGCCACATTTAGCCCCGAACTGGCCGACATCACTTTATATGTCATCGACGTGGCCGCAGGCGAGGAAATCCCCCGCAAGGGCGGCCCCGCAATCACCAAGTCGGACATCCTGATCATTAATAAAACAGACCTCGCGCCCTATGTCGGGGCGTCGTTGGATGTGATGGACCGTGACGCGAAACGTATGCGCGGCGACCGCCCGTTTGTCTTTGCCGCGATGAAATCAGACAAGGGCGTGGCCGAGGTTCTGGACCTGATCGTGAAAATCGGTGGATTACAAATGGTTCCCGCCGATTAACAATTTGTAACAAAAGCGGCGGATTTTTGCCGTTGGTTAACGGACTGCTTTGATCTTTGTCAAAAATCGACAAAAGTCGCCCGAGCTTTGCGGGGACAGTAAAGCACAGGCTAACAACCATCGGGGACAGTAAATGAGCGTGAAACACGCCTTGGCGACAAAATTCGGCATTCCATTTCTTCTGGTAGGCATGCTTTTCGCTGCTGGCTGCGCGCGCGCACCGGCCGAGCTTCAGACCATTTCCTCGGCTGGGATTAACCCCGATCTTCACGCCATGGCGATTCAGGAAGTACGCGCCTTGCAATCCAAAGGGGCCCGCGTCTGGTGTGTGCCCTTTGCGCGCAACGCCAGTGGCGTGAACATCCGCGGCAATGCGAACACCTGGTGGAACCAGGCGAACGGGCAATACGCCCGCGGCAAGAAACCAGCTGTTGGCGCGGTCATGGCGTTCAAAGGAACACGTCGAAATCCTATGGGCCATGTTGCTGTGGTATCCGAAGTGGTTTCCCCCCGCGAGGTTCTGGTCGACCACGCCAATTGGAAGCGCAACAAGATCTCCCTGCGGATGAGCGTGATCGACGTGTCTGCGGGCAACGATTGGTCCGATGTCCGTTTGGAAAGCCAGTCCGACTCTTACGGCAGCGTTTACCCGATCAATGGCTTCATCTACCCCGAAAACACGTTTCATCCCAAAGCTGACAACGCGCCCAAGCCTGTCTTTGCTTTCATGGGTGCGCCTGCAAAATCCTAATGAAAATCACGTGACTTTGGTATCACCCGCACATCGCGCGGGTGTTGCCTGGGGGCGACCTGTCCGGGGATCGGATGGGTCGGGTGATCGCCGCGCACGGTTGTCTGCGGCACGCGTTCGGCGCTAAGCCGGTCCAGCCGGTCAGTGCGGTTCTCCAGCCGGTCGGCCACCACATGGATCACCCGCCCGTCCGTCTGCATCCGCCCATGCACCACCAGCAGCCGCGCCGACATGATGACGGGGCGGTAATGTTCGAACAGCTTGGGCCAGATCACCAGATTGGCCACACCTGTTTCGTCCTCTAGCGTAATAAAGCACACGCCCTTGGCGCTGCCCGGTTTTTGCCGCACCAGCACCAGCCCGGCCAGCGATACTTTTCGCCCGTGGTTCAGACTTGGCAAATCCCCTGCGGCAATGAACCCCTGCTTGCGCAAACTCCTGCGAAAAAAGCTGATCGGATGCGCCTTAAGCGACAGGCGCAGCGTCTGGTAATCGGCCACCACCTGTTCGGCTTGCGGCATCGCGGGCAAGAGCACGGGCGGTTCCGCCCCTTCATCGCGGGCATCGGCATGGGTGAAAATCGGCAGATCGGGCGCGTCTTTCAACGCCTGCGCCTGCCACAGCGCCTGACGCCGGTCGATCCCCATGTTGCGCATCGCGTCTGCCTCGGCCAGCTTGCGGATCTGGCCACGATCCAGCCGCGCACGGTTTTTCAGGTCGGCCACATCGACATAGGGCCGGTCGCGGGCATCCATGATCCGCGCCGCCGCGTCTTCGCGCATCCCGTCGACCTGCCGCATCCCCAAGCGCAGGGCAAAGCCATCAGCAGACGGTTCCAGCGTGCAGTTCCAGTCGGAATAATCCACATCAACCCCGCGCACCTCGACCCCGTGTTCACGGGCATCGCGCACGATCTGCGCGGGCGCATAGAACCCCATCGGCTGGCTGTTCAGCAGCGCACAGGCAAAGGCCGCCGGATAATGGCACTTCATCCAGCTCGACACATAGACCAGCTTGGCAAAGCTGGCCGCGTGGCTTTCGGGAAAGCCGTATTCACCGAACCCCTTGATCTGGTCAAAACAGCGCTGCGCGAATTCGGGGTCATAGCCACGCTCGGTCATCCGCCCGACCATTTTGGTTTGCAGCGTTTCAATCGTGCCGCGCGACCGGAAGGTTGCCATCGCCTTGCGCAATTCGTTCGCTTCCTTGGGCGAGAATTTCGCAGCATCAATCGCGATCTTCATCGCCTGTTCCTGAAAGATCGGCACCCCCAGCGTCCGCCCCAGAATCTTCAGCAACTCGTCCTGCGGATGCTCAGGCCCCGGTGCCGGATAGCTGACACCTTCCTGCCGTTGGCGGCGGCGCAAAAACGGATGCACCATATCGCCCTGAATGGGGCCGGGGCGCACGATCGCCACCTCGATCACCAGATCATAGAACACACGCGGGCGCAGCTTGGGCAGCATCGCCATCTGCGCCCGGCTTTCCACCTGAAACACCCCCAGACTGTCCCCCGCGCACAGCATGTCATAGGTCGCATCATCATCCGGCGGGACGGTCGCCAGTTCCTTGTCATCGTTGTAATGCGCCCGCATCAGGTCAAAGCATTTGGCAATGCAGGTCAGCATCCCAAGTGCCAGAATATCGACCTTGAAAATCCCAAGCGCGTCGATGTCATCCTTGTCCCATTCGATGAAACTGCGGTCGGGCATGGCCCCGTTGCCGATGGGCACCATTTCGGTCAGGGGGCGTTCGGTCAGGATGAACCCGCCCACATGCTGGCTCAGGTGGCGCGGCATGCCGGTCATTTCCCGCGCCAACATCAATACGCGGCGCAGGTACGGGTCCGACAGGTCCATCCCTGCTTCCTTGACGCGATCATCCCCCACCGATGCCTCGAAACTGCCCCAGACGGTGCTGGCCAGCTTGCTGGTCACATCCTCGGACAGCCCCATCGCCTTGCCCACCTCGCGGATGGCGGAACGGGGGCGGTAATGAATCACCGTCGCACAAAGCCCCGCCCGCGTGCGCCCGTATTTGGCGTACATGTACTGGATCACTTCCTCGCGGCGCTCATGTTCGAAATCAACGTCAATATCGGGCGGCTCGTCGCGCTCCTCGCTTAAGAACCGTTCGAACAGCACGTCATGTTCGGCAGGGTCCACCGCCGTGATGCCAAGACAGAAACAAACGGTGGAATTGGCGGCAGATCCGCGCCCCTGACACAGGATCGGCGGCTGCGCATCCTGGCGGGCAAAGCGCACGATGTCGTTGATGGTCAGGAAATACCGCGCGATCTTCTTGGACCGGATCAGCGCGAATTCCTTTTCGATGATTGCCTTGATCCGGTCGGGCACGCCTTGCGGGTAACGCCCGGCGGCCCCCTCCCAGGTCAGGCGCTCCAACTCCTCCTGGGCGGTGCGTCCCTCTGGCACGATCTCGTGCGGGTATTCATATTTCAGATCATCCAGACTGAAGGTACAGGCATCCGCCAGCCTGCGCGTTGCCGCAACCGCATGGGGCCAGGCGGCGAACAAACGGCACATCTCGGACGGCGGTTTCAGATAGCGTTCGGCATTCGTTTGCAGCAGAAACCCCGCCGTATTGATCGTGCGCCCCTCGCGGATGCAGGTCATGACGTCCTGCAAGGGGCGGCGGCTGGCGGCGTGATACAACACGTCATTGGTGGCCAGTATTCCCAGCCCGTGCGCCTTTGCGATGCGATCCAACTGGTTGATCCGCGCCACATCATCACCACGGTACAGATACGCCGCCCCCACATGCCGCAGCCCCGGCAAGACCCGCAGCAAGCGCGGCAATCCGGCCTCGAACACCTGCAACCCCTCGGGTGGCATCACGATCAGCTCAAGGCCCTCGGCATGATCCGCGACCATCTCAAGCGTCAGATGGGTGGTGCCCTTTTCCTGCCAGCCGCCATCGACATCGGCCATCTTGCCCTTGGACAGCAACGTAGACAGCCGCGCATAGGCATCCCGGTCACGGGGATAGGCCAGCAGATCGGTGCCACACATCAGCACCAACCTTGCACCAATGATGGGCCGTATCTTGGCTTTCGCCGCCTCGGAATACACCCGAACCACACCGGCCAAGGTATTGCGGTCCGCAATCCCCATCGCGTCATAGCCCAGCAGATTGGCAGTCGCCGTCAGATCAACCGCATCCGACGCGGCGCGCAGGAACGAGAAACAACTGGCCACCCCCAGCTCCACATAGGGGCTGGGCGGATGCCATTGAAACGGGTCTTCAGCCTCGATCGTGCGGCGTGGCAGGGCGTCATTCTGCGGCATCGCCTTGTCCCTTTATGGGAGAGCGGGAGGGATGTGGCCGCAGGTGCAGGTCTGCGGTCCTCATGCGAAAACACCGTGCAGAAACCACAGCGGGTCGCCGCCACGCCCGTCGCCCAACACACCCTGCCGGTAAATCCAGAACCGCCGCCCGTCCTGTACCTCGACCTTGTAATAATCGCGCAGCCGCGTGCCGGGCTTGTCGCGCCACCATTCCGGCGCGATCCTTTCCGGCCCCTCGAACCGCGCCATGTGATAGGCCACGCGCCGCCATTGAAACCGCGCGGGCGGGCCTTCGGGCACGGCATAAAGCACGGTGACTTCCTCGGCCGGGTCCAGCAGACGCAAGGGGCGTTCCCGGGTCATCTCGGGGGCCACCGCAGCGCTATGGGCAATCGCGGGCACGCGGGTTTCGACCCGTTCGGGCAGATGGCTTTGCACCCATGCGGACCATGTGATTTTCTCGGGGCCCAACCGCGCCGTCAGCCGGTCCAATAAAGCCACCACATCGCGCCCCGCATCGCGGCTGCCGTCCAGATGGTCCTGATGCAACGACAGCGGTTCAACCCGCAGCGCCTCGAGCGTCAGCAGATCGAACCCGAAACCGGGGTCGATGCCATCCAGCTTGCCGGTCAGCAGCCGCAGCAGATGCGCCGGATCGCGCGTCGCTACGGCGGTTCTTACATCGCGGCTGCGCCATTCGCCGTCGACGCGGTAGATCGTCAGCCGCAACACCCGTGCGCCCTGTTCCCCCTTGGCCAGATCGGCACATAACGCATCGGCCAGCGCGGGCAGTTGCGGTACCGGATCAATCACCGGCTCGGGCAGGCGCACGCGGGCCAGCCAGACCTGCGCATCCGGCGGCGCGTTCAGCGGATCGGCGGCGCGGCCCGTGGCGCGGTCCAGCAACACCAGCGGATTGCGATCTTCGGCCAGCCCCGAAAACCGCCGCATCAGCGCCACGCGCGGTACATCCGCCAGCGCGCCGATGGTTTTCAACCCCAGACGCGTCAGCAGCCGCAGCATGTCATCGCTTAACCGCAACGCCGCCACAGGCAACGGGGCAAGCTGCGCCATCATCGTATCCTTGTCACACACCACAGACGCAGGCCCATGGCGCGCCAGCATTTGCGCGGCCCCGCGCGTGGGGGCCATGGCCAGCCGTACGCTGAGCCCCTGCATCTTGAAACGTGTGGCCATGTCGCGCAGCATCGCGGCTTCGCCCCCGAACAGATGCGCGGCCCCTGTGACATCCATGACGATGCCATCCTGACCATCGCGTACCGTCCACGGGCACCAGCGCCGCGCCCAATGGGCCAACCGTTCCAGCAGCTTGTAATCGCCCGCCGCATCCGCCCGTTCCACATGCAAGTCGGGATAGATCGCCTGCACATCGACCACACGTGCGCCCCCCGCGATGCCCAGCGCGCGCGCCGTTGCGTTCATCGCGTGAATGACAGGACCATGGGCCCCTTCGCGCACCAGCACCACGGGCACATCATCCGCCGGTGGCGTGCGATGCTGGGTGATGATCCGCCGCCAGCGTTCCATCGCCAGGTCCGGGAAATAGACCGAGACGATCCGCGGGTCGCCCTGCTGCCCTGTCATAGCTTGCCATCCAGACACCGGGCGCGCGGCCACGGGCGCGGAACAAATCCGCCTCCCATATCGGCATGCCGGGGGCTTGGGCATTGTACCGGTTGCCGCCCGAAGGCCGCGACCGCAGCCGCCAGCGTTCGCGCGCCGCACTGAGCGCGCCGTGATCGCCGGACCGGATCAACCACAAAGGCACCCCCGAACTTTCCGCCCGTAGCGCCAGCCGTTTGGTGGCGGTGAAACTCAGCACCTCGGGCGCGCCGTGAATTTCGCCCACCACCGCAGACAGGCCCGCGCAACTCGCCCCTTCCTCCATCGCCCACAGAACATCGCGGGGATGGCTGACCTCGACCCGCAGGATGTTGCCGTTGAAGCCAAAGTGCCGCAACGCAGCCCCGTAAAGCCGCCCGTTTTCGCGCCGCGACATGCGGTCTTGAATCCACATAACCGGGTCCTTGCTGTCGGGCAGACACGCCAGCACAAACCCCGTCGCCGCCGCATCGAAGGGCGCGTCGGGCAGCGCGTCGCGCAGGATGGCACCGCCCATAGGTGGGGCCATATGCCGGTCCGGTACGTCCTTCGTCAGGCGCTTGCCAGACAGGGAAATCACTGGGGTAAATTGGGAATCGGGTTTCATGCATCCCTCCATATGTTCACTTTTTGTTCTACATGAAAAGGGCAGGTTTGACGAGGCTGATTTCAACCCTGCCGGTCAATTTCAGCTAAGCCCAAGCAATCCTTTTATATTCTGAACTTCGTAGGCCAAAAGGTGGCGGCAGCACTATCACAGATGTGAAGGCCAACGCGTCTCCTTGAAAAAGATATCACGCCTTTGGGCAAAAGCGGCTAGGGCAAGCAAATCATTCAGCTGGTCCACTTCGGCAACGGACAAAGGCGCAAGCACGCTTTCATTCCGGTGCAAAACCTCTTGCAGGATGCGTTCGTTCACCATGTGGCCCTTGGGCGTTACACTGATTATCGTCGCACGGGCATCTTGGACATCAGGTTCAGATTTAATCAGCGCTTTGCCAATCAGCACCTTTATCAGACGGCTGAGCTGGCTTTTATCCATCACCAGCAATTCGGCCATATCCCCCGCCCGCATCGAATCATGGGCATGCGCCACAGCCAAAAGCCACCATTCATTCAGGCCGAGGTCGAACATCCGTTCCATCCAATGTTGACCTGCACATGTGTTGATTGCTGTCAGGCGGGCAATGCGAAAAGTCACGACATCCACAACCGACGACACCTCCGGGTGCTTGGTCAACCGGGGTATAATGAAGCCTGCATCGCGATGATCATCGCTTAATGCCATCTTTCCGCCTTTGGATGGCAGATACCACAAAAGCGGCCTCCGGTCCGGAATTCACAGGTTTTGACAAAGTCATGTACATTCGGGACGCAAACGATTAGGGACGGGCGCAACACTCGGCTGGCGTGCGCGCCACTGCCGTGCCGCGCGCATTTAAGCCGCCCTTTTTAATCAGTCAGGACTTACCGTTGATCCAAACCATCGCAGACGCGCTTGCCAAACAAGGCTATGAAACGCTCACACCCGTACAACAGGCGGTCACAGATCCGGCCCTTGCCGACGCTGACCTCTTGGTATCCGCACAAACCGGATCAGGCAAGACCGTTGGCTTTGGTCTGGCGATCGCGCCAACCTTGCTCGGCGGCTCCGAGAAATTCGGCCATGCCGGTGCCCCCCTTGCGCTGATCATTGCCCCCACCCGGGAACTGGCCATGCAGGTCAGCCGCGAATTGACCTGGCTTTATGGCCCGGCCGGCGCTGTCGTCACCACCTGTGTGGGCGGCATGGACACGCGCACCGAACGGCGCGCACTGGACCGCGGCGCGCATGTTGTTGTCGCAACACCGGGCCGCTTGTGCGACCACATCAAGCGCAACAACATCAACCTGTCGGACATCCGCGCCGTGGTGCTGGACGAAGCCGACGAAATGCTGGACCTCGGATTCCGGGACGAGCTTGAATTCATCCTTTCGGAAGCCCCCGAAGAACGCCGCACGTTGCTGTTCTCTGCGACAGTTCCTGCCGCGATTGCCAAGCTGGCGAAATCCTATCAGCGCAACGCACAGCGCGTCGAAACCATCGGCGAGGCCAAGCAGCACACCGATATCGAATACCGCGCCCTGACCGTGCACCCGCGCGACACGGAAAACGCAATCATCAACGTGCTGCGTTTCTACGAGGCGAAAAACGCCATCGTATTCTGCAACACCCGCGCCGCTGTGGCGCGCCTGACCACACGCTTTACCAACCGTGGTTTTTCGGTCGTGGCGCTGTCGGGCGAGCTGTCGCAATCCGAACGTACCAACGCGCTGCAAGCGTTGCGTGACGGCCGCGCCCGCGTCTGTATCGCGACGGATGTTGCGGCACGCGGTATCGATTTGCCCAACCTCGAACTGGTGATCCACGCCGATCTGCCGTCGAACTCCGACACGCTGCTGCACCGCTCCGGCCGCACGGGCCGCGCGGGGCGCAAAGGTGTGTCCGCCCTGATCGTGCCTGCAAAACTGCGCAGCAAAGCCAACCGCCTGATCGGTGGTGCCAAGCTGAAAGTCGAATGGGCCAACCCGCCCTCGGCCGAAGAGGTCAACGCCGAAGATGAAAAGCGTTTGCTGGCTGATTCCGCATGGTCCGATCCGATCCCTGAAGATGCGGTGGGTTTCGTCGCCAATCTGGTGAAACAGTTCAGCGCCGAACAACTGGCGACAGCTTTTGTGAACCTCTACCGTGCGCGTCAATCCGCACCGGAACAGCTGGCCGAACCCGGGACACCTGCCGATGAAAAGCCGCGTGGCGATTTTGGCCCGTCTGTGTGGTTCTCGATCTCTGTCGGGCGCAACCAGGACGCAGAACCACGCACCATCCTGCCGATGATCTGCCGCATGGGCGATCTGACCAAGGATGACGTGGGCGCGATCCGTGTGCAGCCCAGCCATACCTTTGTCGAAATCCTGGCCACCTCCGAGGCCAAGTTCGTCAATGCGCTTGGCCCCGATATGAAAGTCGAAGACGGTGCAATCGTCACCAAGCTGGACAAGGCACCTGACCTGTCGCGTGGTCCCAAGCCCGGCGGCCGCGGCCCCAAGCCTGATCGTGGCCCCAAGCCCGACCGCGGCCCCCGCCCCGAACGTGCGCCGCGCCCGGCCTATGACCCCGATGCCCCAAGAGCACCGTACAAACCCCGCGCCGAAACCGCAGAAGCGCCTGTCGCCTACAGCGAAAAACCGCGCGGCCCAAAGCCACAGGGCGACAAGCCACGCGGTGACAAACCCAAGTTCGAAAAACCCCGCGCCCCCAAAGGTGAACGGCCGCCAAAGTCTCACAAGACAGAACGCACCCCGATGAAAGCCGGCGCAGCGCCCAAGCCAAAGTCGAACCCGAAACCAGACGCCTTTGAAAAGCCCGCAGCCAAGCCAAAGGCCAAAGCGGTCTGGAAGAAAGAGAAATCCGACGCGCCACGCGGTGATGCAAAGCCAGCGGCAGACAAGCCGTTCAATGCGCGCGCAGCTGATCCGTCCAAGCGTTTCGTGCCCCCGAACAAGCTGGGTCAGGCTGGCGGCAAACCAAAGGGCGGCAAGCCTGCTGGCAGACCAAAAGGCGGCGAAGGTGCACCCAAACGTGCAAAAAGCAGCTTCCGCCCCAAATAAGCGATATCAAAGCACGCGGTTCACGCCGCGTGCTTTGCACATCCAGCCTTCAGCAACACACGACAGCAACAGACAACGCCCGAAAAGCCGCCCGGAATTTTCAAAAATTCCGGCCCGTTTTCTTTGAAAGAAAACGCCATCAAGCCGCTGATGTTTTCTAAACCGTCGCGGCTCCCTGTCATTTGGACCTAAAGATAGGTGCCGACTGGCCCTACTGTACCCTTCCCATTTGCGCTGATGTCATATCAAACTAGGCTGTATAATCACGCCTATACCCATCCTCATATTCGAAAGGTCAGCCCCATGGACGGCACATTCAACGAGAACGACATCTCCCGTGTGGTCGAGGCCGACCGCGCCCATATCTGGCACCACCTGAGCCAGCATAAACCCTACGAGACAACCGACCCCCGCATCATCGTCGAAGGCAAGGGCATGCGGGTCTGGGATCAAAAGGGCAAAGAGCATCTGGATGCCGTGTCCGGTGGCGTCTGGACCGTCAACGTCGGCTATGGCCGCGAAAGCATCGCCAATGCCGTGCGCGACCAGTTGATCAAGCTGAACTATTTCGCAGGCTCTGCCGGGTCGATCCCGGGGTCGATCTTTGCTGAAAAGCTGATCGAAAAAATGCCGGGGATGAGCCGGGTGTACTATTGCAACTCTGGCTCCGAGGCGAACGAGAAGGGCTTCAAGATGGTCCGCCAGATCGCTCACAAGCGCTATGGCGGCAAAAAGCACAAAATCCTGTACCGTGATCGCGATTATCACGGCACGACCATCGCCTGCCTGTCCGCTGGCGGTCAGGATGAACGCAATGCGCAATACGGCCCTTTCACCGACGGGTTCGTGCGCGTGCCCCATTGCCTCGAGTATCGCAAATTCGAACAGGACGGTGCGCCCGATGAAAATTACGGCGTTTGGGCGGCAGACCAGATCGAAAAGATCATCCTTGCCGAAGGCCCCGATACCGTTGGCGGGCTGTGCCTTGAACCCGTGACCGCAGGCGGCGGCGTGATTACGCCCCCCGATGGCTATTGGGAGCGCGTGCAGGAAATCTGCCGCAAGTATGACATCCTGCTGCACATCGACGAAGTCGTCTGCGGCGTGGGGCGCACCGGCGAATGGTTCGGCTATCAGCATTACGGCATCAAGCCCGACATGGTGACGATGGCCAAAGGTGTTGCCTCGGGCTATGCCGCCATCGCCTGCCTTGTGACCACCGAAGAGGTGTTCAACATGTTCAAGGACGATGCCAGCGATCCGATGAACTACTTCCGCGATATTTCGACCTTTGGCGGCTGTACTGCCGGCCCAACGGCGGGCATCGAAAACATGGCGATCATCGAGCGTGAAAACCTGCTGCAGAACACCACGAACATGGGCCACTATATGCTTGAGCAGCTCGAAGAGCTGTCGGACAAATATTCGGTCATCGGTCAGGTGCGCGGCAAAGGTTTGTTCCTTGGGGCAGAACTGGTTCAGGACCGCAGCACACGCGAGCCGGTCGTTGAAAAGATGGTGCAGGCCGTGGTGGCCGATTGCATGGCCCAAGGGGTCATTATCGGTGCCACCAACCGTTCCTTGCCGGGCAAGAACAATACGCTGTGCTTCAGCCCTGCCCTGATCGCCATGAAAGACGATATCGATGAAATCATCGCAGCGGTCGATGGCGCGATGGGACGTGTGTTCGGGTAACGCAGGGAGGCAATCAAACGCCGCCCCCGACAATCCACATGGCTATTTGTTGCCGACCGCTGAAATTAGGCTGGAACTTTATTCGACACGCTGCGTTTATCCAGTGAACGTAAACCGGAGAATACCATGAAAAAGTTTTTGATGATCCTGCCACTGCTTGGCGCAGTTGCAGCCTGTGACACACAAAACCAGTCCGCCTTGACTGGTGCAGCCGCGGGAGCCGCTTTGGGTGCCGTCGTTTCCAACGACAGTGACCGCACAAAAGGTGCCGTTCTTGGCGGCCTGGCTGGTGCAGCTGCCGGTGCCTACATCGGTCGCGGCGCGAACGGTCAGTGCGTTTACCAGAACTCTGCTGGCCAGCGCTACACGGCTGCTTGCCCATAAGCGCTGCTGCTTAGAGCACAGACAAACAATCAGGCCTCGGCATTTGCCGGGGCCTTTTTTGTGGGGCTGACGGATAATGCCAGATTGCACCGCAGCTAAGTCCAGCCTAGGCTCGATGCCATGGCGCTTCCTGTTGAAACATTTTTTTTGCACCCCGACGCACAGGGCACACTGCAACAGCAGATCCAGCAGATGATTGCCCAAGGCATCTTGACCGGACGCTTTGGCACAGGCGAGAAATTACCCTCCACGCGGAAACTGGCAGCGCATCTGGGGATCAGCCGGATCACGGTGACCATCGCCTATACCGAGCTGTTGGCGAATGACTACCTGACCTCCAGGGGGCGATCCGGCTATTATGTTTCGGAAAACGCGCCCGCCCCGCCGCAATTTACCCCCGCTGAAAACACCCCCGATGCCGTCGATTGGACACGCGCCATCGGGCAGCGGTTTAGCGGCGGCGTGACCCCGATCAAACCACAGGACTGGGCCAGCTATCGGTATCCGTTCATCTACGGGCAGGCGGACCCGACATTATTCGATCATGCCAACTGGCGGCTTTGTGCGCTTCAGGCCTTGGGGCAGCGCGACTTTACGGCGTTGACGACAGATTACTATGATCAGGACGATCCCAAGCTGATTGAATTCATCGCACGCCATTCCCTGCCACGGCGGGGGATATCGGCCCGACCCGAACAGATATTGATCACGCTGGGGGCGCAGAATGCTTTGTGGCTTACCGCGCAGGTTCTGCTGACCCAACGCCGCCGCGCCGCACTTGAGGACCCCTGCTATCCCGCACTTCGGGATATCTTGACCCAATCGCGCTGCCACATGTCGCCCGTGCAGGTGGATCAAGAAGGGCTGATACCCGATGCCATTCCCGACGATACCGATGTGATATTTACCACCCCCAGCCACCAATGCCCCACGACCGCGACCATGCCCATGGCACGGCGTCGGGCTTTGCTGGACCGCGCCCGCGCTTTGGATGCGCTGATCGTCGAGGATGATTACGAGTTCGAGATGTCGTTCCTGAAATCCCCCTCACCCTCGCTCAAATCGCTCGATCAGGACGGGCGCGTGATCTATGTCGGCAGCTTTTCGAAATCGCTGTTTCCCGGTCTGCGCCTTGGCTATCTGGTCGGCTCCGAACCGTTCATCCGCGAGGCGCGCGCCCTGCGTGCATCCGTCTTGCGGCATCCGCCGGGGCATATCCAGCGCACGGCTGCCTATTTCCTGTCGCTGGGTCACTACGACGCGCTGGTCCGCCGGATGAGCAACGCTCTGCATAAACGCCGCACGGTGATGGAGGACGCGATCAAGGCAAACGGGCTGCAAATCGCAGGGCGCGGTGCCTATGGCGGGTCGTCTTTCTGGATGCGCGCGCCGGATCACATCCGCACCGATGATCTGGCCATGCGGTTGCGGGCAAAATCCGTGCTGATCGAACCCGGTGCGCCATTTTTCAACGGAGACGCGCCACCGCAAAATTATTACCGACTTGCCTATTCGTCGATCCCGGCCGCGCAAATTGCTGCCGGTATTGCCCATGTGGCCCAGGCAATCGGTGGCCGTGGCTAAACTGGCCTTATCCAGCCGCTGCTGCTGGCCCTAACCCGTATGCGCTCCACCGCCTACTGTGCCTGTAAATCAAAATCACCTCCAAGGATGCCCCCGACATGAAGATGACCACCGAAGAAGCCTTTGTGAAAACCCTTCAGATGCACGGCATCGACAACGCGTTCGGGATTATCGGGTCGGCGATGATGCCGATCTCTGACATTTTCCCTGACGCGGGCATCACATTCTGGGATTGCGCCCACGAAGGCAGCGCCGGCATGATGGCAGACGGTTTCACCCGCGCGACCGGCAAGATGTCGATGATGATCGCGCAGAACGGTCCCGGCATCACCAACTTTGTCACGGCTGTGAAAACCGCCTATTGGAACCACACGCCCTGCCTGTTGGTCACACCCCAAGCCGCGAACAAGACCATCGGCCAAGGCGGCTTCCAAGAGATGGAGCAGATGAACCTGTTCGCCGATTGCGTCGCCTATCAGGAAGAAGTCCGCGACCCGTCGCGCATCGCCGAAACCCTGAACCGTGTCATCATGCAGGCCAAACGCGCCTCGGCCCCCGCGCAGATCAACGTGCCGCGCGATTTCTGGACCCAAGTGATCGACATCGACCTGCCCGAAATCGTGGCGTTCGAGCGTCCCTCGGGCGGTGAAGTGGCCATCACCAAGGCGGCAGAGTTGCTGTCGAATGCCAAGTTTCCGGTGATCCTGAACGGTGCCGGCGTGGTGCTGGCGCAAGGCGGGATCGAGGCAAGCAAGGTGCTGGCCGAACGCCTGTCGGCACCCGTGTGTGTCGGCTATCAGCACAACGACGCCTTCCCCGGCGGGCATCCGCTGTTTGCGGGGCCGTTGGGCTATAACGGGTCAAAGGCGGGGATGGAGCTGATTGCGAAAGCCGATGTCGTTCTGGCCCTTGGCACGCGGTTGAACCCGTTTTCGACCCTGCCCGGCTATGGCATTGACTACTGGCCCAAGGACGCCAAGATCATTCAGGTCGATATCAACCCCGACCGCATCGGCCTGACCAAAAAGGTGACCGTTGGCATCGTCGGTGACGCCACCAAAGTTGCCACCGCGCTGCTGGCCAATCTGTCGGAATCCGCTGGCGATGAGGGGCGCGAGGACCGCAAAGCCACCATAGGTGCCACCAAGTCGAAATGGGCGCAACAACTGTCCGGCATGGACCACGAAGACGACGATCCAGGCACAACCTGGAACGAACGCGCGCGCGCGGACAAACCCGACTGGATGAGCCCCCGCATGGCGTGGCGTGCGATCCAATCCGCGCTGCCTGCCAATGCGATCATATCGTCCGACATCGGCAACAACTGCGCCATCGGCAACGCCTATCCATCGTTTGACGAGGGCCGCAAATATCTGGCCCCCGGTCTGTTCGGCCCCTGTGGCTATGGCCTGCCCGCCATTGTCGGGGCCAAGATCGGTTGCCGTGATGTCCCTGTTGTGGGGTTTGCCGGCGATGGTGCCTTTGGCATTTCGGTCAATGAACTGACGGCGATTGGCCGCGGCGAATGGCCCGCCGTGACCCAGGTCGTGTTCCGCAACTACCAATGGGGTGCTGAAAAGCGCAATTCGACCCTGTGGTTCGATGACAACTTTGTCGGGACCGAGCTGGACGAACAGGTGTCCTATGCTGGCATCGCGCAGTCGTGCGGTTTGCAGGGCGTCGTGGCGCGGACAATGGACGAACTGACCGCCGCGCTGAACAAGGCCATCGACGACCAGATGAACCACGGCAAAACCACCCTGATCGAGGCGATGATCAATCAGGAACTGGGCGAACCCTTCCGCCGTGACGCGATGAAGAAACCCGTATCGGTCGCGGGCATCAGCAAAGACGACATGCGCGCCCAGACGGTCTAGGGCATGGCGGGCACCCATATCCTTGTGATCAATGCAGGGTCGTCTTCGATCAAGACGGCCTTGTTTGACGGTGATCTGGCCGAAGTCCTTCGGATCGAGGCGACAGGCATTGGCGGTATCGGTGCGGTCAAGACGGGCGCGGCCTCAGAACCTGCCGATCTGCCCGATAATGCCGCAGCGTTGGCCGCCATCTTTGACGCGCTGTCACGGCAGGGCATTACCCTGACCTCACTACGCGCTGTGGCGCACCGCGTTGTGCATGGCGGCACCGCGCTAACCGCCCCGCACCGCATCACACCCGCCATTCGCCAAGCCATCGTCGATTGCATCCCGCTTGCCCCGTTGCATAACCCGCATCATCTGGCAGCGATTGACGCGGTTTCAGCGCTTGCCCCCGACCTGCCGCAATGCGCCAGTTTCGACACGGCGTTTCACGCCACGATTCCCGACCTCGCCCGCCGCTATGCCCTGCCGGACCGCCCCGATCTTGCCGGGCTGCAACGCTACGGGTTTCACGGCACCAGCTACGCCGCCCTTGTGCGCAACCTGCCCCAGCAAAGCGGCACCCTGCCCAAACGCTTGCTGGCGTTTCACCTTGGCAACGGCGCGTCTGCCTGTGCGATCCTTGACGGCCAAAGCGTGGCCACCACGATGGGCTATTCGCCGCTATCGGGCCTGACCATGGGCACACGGGTAGGAGAGATCGACGCAGGTGCCGTGCTGCGCCTTGTCCGCCAACTCGGGCTGGATCAGACTGAAACCCTGCTGAACCATCACTCCGGTCTTCTGGGGCTATCCGGCATCAGTTCAGACATGCGGACACTTGAAAACAGCGACACCCCCAAGGCCCGCTTTGCCATCGACCATTTCTGCTATTGGGCCGCCCGTCAGGCGGGGTCGTTGATCGCGGCCATGGGCGGGCTGGATGCTGTGGCCTTTACGGGCGGCATTGGCGAAAACTCTGCCCTGATCAGGACTGCTGTTCTTGACAAGCTGTCATGGATGGGAAAGTTTCCCAGCTATACCGTTGCTGCGCAGGAAGAAATTCAGATCGCCGGCGAAGCCAACGCCCTGCTGACCACCTGAGAAAAGAGAGCAAGGATGACGCATAAGCAACCCGTTCTTGACCTTAGCCCGCCCGTATCCGACGAGATCCGAAAAACCACCTGCTATATGTGCGCCTGCCGCTGCGGCATTAATGTCCATATGAAGGCCAACGGCGACGGCGACATGAAGGTCGCCTATATCGAAGGCAACCGCGACCATCCCATCAACAAAGGCGTCCTATGCGCCAAGGGCAGCGCCGGCATCATGCAGCACAATGCCCCCGCGCGGCTGCGCAAGCCGCTCAAACGTGTGGGCGAACGCGGGTCAGGCGAATTCGAGGAAATCGAGTGGGACGAGGCATTGCAAATCGCGACCGATTGGCTGGCCCCCATTCGTGCCGAAACCCCTGAAAAGCTGGCGTTCTTCACGGGCCGCGATCAATCGCAAAGCTTCACATCCTACTGGGCGCAAAACTTTGGCACGCCGAATTACGCGGCGCATGGCGGGTTCTGTTCGGTCAACATGGCGGCGGCAGGCATCTATACGATGGGCGGCGCGTTCTGGGAATTCGGCCAACCCGACTGGGACCACACCAAACTTTTCATGCTGTTCGGCGTGGCCGAGGATCACGACAGCAACCCTATCAAGATGGGCATCGGCAAGATCAAGGCACGCGGCGCGCGGGTCATTGGCGTCAACCCGATCCGCACCGGCTATAACGCCGTGGCGGATGATTGGGTCGGCATCACACCGGGCACCGACGGGCTGTTCATTCTGTCGATGATCCACTGCCTGATGAAGGCCGGGCGCATAGACCTTGATTACCTCGCACGGTTCACCGATGCGCCGGTGCTGGTAAACGGCGACCCTGCATCGCCCGACTTTGGCCTGTTCCTGCGCGATGCAAACGGCAAGCAACAGGTGATCTGCCGCAAGACCGGCACGTTGACCGTCTTTGACCAACCCGGCGTGCGGCCTGATCTATCCGCCACCCATGTTGTCGGCGACATCACCCACCGCCCAGTCTTTCACCACATGGCCGAAAAATATCTGACCGAAGATTACACCCCCGAAGCTGTCGCCGACCGCTGCGGTATCCCTGCGAAACGCATCCGCGCCATCGCCGCAGAAATTGCCCGTGTCGCCTTTGACGAAGCGTTCGAGCTGGACCACGAATGGACCGACTTCCGGGGCGACGTTCACAAGACCATGACCGGCCGGCCGGTGTCATTCCACGCCATGCGCGGGATTTCCGCCCATGCCAACGGGTTCCAGACCTGCCGCGCGCTGCATACACTCCAGATCATCCTTGGCACGGTCGAGGTGCCCGGCGGCTTTCGCTTCAAACCGCCCTATCCCAAACCCGCAACCGCGCACCCCAAACCCCATTGCGGCGTGACGCCCGGCAAACCGCTGGACGGCCCGCATCTAGGGTTCGTCCAAGGCCCCGCCGATCTGGCGCTGAAACCCGACGGAAGCCCCGCCCGCATCGACAAGGCCTTCACCTGGGAAAACCCGATGAGCGCCCATGGCCTGATGCATATGGTGATCTCGAACGCCCATGCGGGGGATCCCTACAAAATCGACACGCTGTTCCTGTATATGGCGAATATGTCGTGGAATTCGTCGATGAACACCGGCGGCGTGATGCAGATGCTGACCGACAAGGACGCAAGCGGCGATTACGTAATCCCGCATGTCATCTACTCGGATGCCTATAGCTCGGAAATGGTCGCCTTTGCCGATCTGATCCTGCCCGACACAACCTATCTGGAACGCCACGATTGCATCAGCCTGCTGGACCGCCCGATTTCCGAGGCCGGTGCCGCCGCCGACGCGATCCGCTGGCCCGTGGTGGAACCCGACCGCGATGTGCGCGGGTTTCAATCGGTACTCTGCGATCTGGGCGCGCGGCTTGGCCTGCCCGGTTTTGTCGATGACACAGGTGGCCAGAAATACGCTGACTACGCCGACTATATCGTGAACCACGAACGCCGCCCCGGCATCGGCCCGCTGGCGGGGTTTCGCGGCGCGGATGGCACCGATACCGGACACGGTGCGCCAAACCCCGATCAACTCGACCGCTATATCAAGAACGGCGGCTTCTTCACCCATCACATCCCGGATGGCGCGCAATATTACAAACCCTGGAACACCGCCTATCAGGATTGGGCGGTGCAAACCGGCCTGTTCGACGCCCCGCAACCCTATCTGTTTTCGCTCTATGCCGAACCGCTACGCCGCTTCCAGCTCGCAGCCGAAGGGCACGGCGACCGCCAGCCCCCCGACCACCTGCGCGCACGCATCAAACACACCATGTCACCCCTGCCGATCTGGTATGAAACCGACCAACAGGGCAACGATGGCTTTACCATCACCGCGCTGACCCAACGCCCCATGGCAATGTACCACAGCTGGGGCAGCCAGAACGCGTGGCTGCGCCAACTCCACGGCCACAACCCGCTTTATGTCCCCACCAAACTGATGCGCGAACACGGCCTGTCCGATGGGGACTGGGCGCGCGTCACCTCCCCCCACGGCGAAATCACCGTGCCGGTCCTCGAAATGGCGGCGCTGAACGACAACACCGTCTGGACATGGAACGCCATCGGCAAACGCAAAGGGGCCTGGGCGCTCGGTGATACCGCCCCCGAAGCCACCAAAGGGTTCCTTCTCAACCACCTGATCCATGAACTGCTCCCGCCCAAAGGGGACGGGCTGCGCTGGTCCAACTCCGATCCAATCACCGGCCAGGCGGCCTGGTTCGACCTCAAAGTCAAAATCGAAAAAGCCCCCGCCCAGTCAGAATCCAAACCCGCCACCCCGAAACAAAAATCGCCGGTCCCGGCCGCCGCCCGAAACCTCGCCTGGAAAACCACCGACTAACCCTCGGTTCTCTGGCTCGAAAATATCCCGGGGGTATGGGGGCTGGCCCCCACTCCGACACCAGCAAAGCAAACCACACATGACCGAATTGCCACTACAGACCCGGAAAAAACTCGGCCTCGTGATCGACCTGGATACCTGCGTCGGCTGCCACGCCTGCGTGATCTCGTGCAAAGGCTGGAACACCGAAAATTACGGCGTACCGCTGTCCGATCAGGATGCCTACGGCGCAGCTCCTTCTGGCACGTTTCTCAACCGGGTGCACAGCTACGAGGTCCAGCCCGACACCGGACCCGCGCAACTGGTGCACTTCCCGAAATCCTGCCTCCATTGCGAGGACGCGCCCTGCGTCACCGTCTGCCCCACCGGTGCCAGTTACAAGCGCGTCGAGGACGGCATCGTGCTGGTCAACGAATCCGACTGCATCGGGTGCAGCCTGTGTGCATGGGCCTGCCCCTACGGCGCCCGAGAGCTGGACCAGGCCGCAGGCGTGATGAAAAAATGCACCCTTTGCGTCGATCGCATCTATAACGACAACCTGCCCCAAGAAGACCGCATTCCCGCCTGTGTGCGCACCTGCCCTTCGGGCGCGCGGCATTTCGGCGATCTGGGTGATCCTGACAGTGACGTCAGCCAGTTGGTCGCAGACCGAGGCGGTGTTGATCTGATGCCGGAAATGGGTACAAAGCCGGTGAACAAATACCTGCCCCCCCGCCCCAAAGACCAGATGCCCGACATCGACGTGCTTGCCCCGTTTTTGACCCCCGTCGCCACCGAGGCCAAAGGGTTCCTGGGCTGGCTTGACCGCACCTTGGATAAAATCTGATGCATCCTGCCCCGTCCGTCATCTTTTTCAGCGTGTTTTCCGGCTTGGGCTTTGGCCTGCTGTTCTGGCTGGGCTTGGGATGGCCCTCCTCCACGGGCGTCGTCGCCTTTGTGTTTTTTGCAATCGCCTATCTGCTGGCTGTGGGCGGGCTGATCGCCTCGACCTTCCATCTGGGCCAACCCAAGCGCGCGCTCAAGGCCTTCAGCCAGTGGAAGACAAGCTGGCTGAGCCGCGAGGCGATCTGTGCGGTGGCGGCGTTGATCCTGATGGCGGTCTATGGGGCGGGGGCAGTATTCTATAATCAACACTGGCGCGTGATTGGCGTGTTGGGTGGGCTGCTGTCGCTCGGCACCGTTTTCACCACATCGATGATCTATGCCCAGATCAAGGCGGTGCCGCGTTGGCACATGCCGCTGACACCGCTCAACTTCCTATCCCTCTCGGTCGCGGGCGGCGCATTGCTGGCGGGGCAGGTCACATGGGCGCTATGGTTGATCGCGATCGCGGGCGGCATCCAGCTGGCCACATGGGTCATCGGTGACACCCGTTTTGCGGCCTCCGGCACCACCCTCGCCAGTGCCACGCAGCTTGGTGGCATTGGTCAGGTCCGCGCGTTCGAACCGCCGCACACCGGCACCAACTTTTTGTTGCGCGAATTCGTTTATGTGATCGGGCGCAAACATGCCTTCAAGCTGCGGGTGATCGCCCTGCTGCTGATGTGCGTGGTGCCAGTCATTCTGTTGCTGGTCCCGTTTTCGCATATGGCTGGCGGGCTGGCCGTCCTTGCGCATGTGGCAGGTGTTCTGACAGCACGCTGGCTGTTCTTTGCCCAAGCCGAACATGTGGTCGGCCTGTATTACGGCAAACGTTAAAATGGCGGCGCAAGGTGGGGTTTCACCTTACGCCGCCATCACTTCAAACTAGGCAGGTCTTAGGCCAGCAGCCCGGCGTGACGCAGGCCTGCGTTCACCAATGCCTTGGTGTCTTCTGTCAGAGGTATAAGCGGCAAACGCACCTCCGCAGAACATAAACCCAATTGGGACATCGCGTATTTCACGCCAACCAAACCCGGCTCGGTAAAGATCGCCTTGTGCAGCGGCATCAGCTTGTCCTGAATGGCCAGTGCAGCCGCGTAATCACCGGCAAGGCAATGCGCCTGCATCTGGCTTAGCAGTTTGGGCGCGACATTCGCAGTCACCGAAATACAGCCGACACCGCCTTGGGCGTTAAACCCGTGCGCTGTGGCATCCTCGCCCGAAAGCTGGATGAAGTCCGGCCCGCACAGCATCCGCTGGTCACAGACCCGCGCCAGATCACCAGTGGCATCCTTGACACCGATGATGCGCGGCAACTTGGCCAGCTCCGCCATCGTCTCGGGGGTCATATCCACAACCGAACGGCCGGGGATGTTGTAGATGATGATGGGCAAACCGCAGGCGTCATGGATCGCGGTGAAATGCGCGATCAGACCCGCTTGGGTCGGCTTGTTATAATAGGGTGTGACAACCAGCACCGCATCGGCACCGACAGATTCCGCGTGCTTGGCCAGCCGGATGCTTTCAACCGTGTTGTTGGACCCCGCCCCTGCAACAACAGGGATGCGTCCGGCAGCGGCCTTGACGACCTCGGCCACAACGGTTTCGTGCTCGGCATGGGTCAATGTGGGCGATTCACCGGTGGTGCCAACCGGGACCAGCCCGTTCGACCCTTCGGCAATATGCCACTCAACCAGTTTCTTGAGCGTGTCCAAATCCAGCGCGCCGTTCGTGAACGGCGTGACGAGTGCAGGCAGAGAACCTTGTAACATATGCACGCTCCTTTTCTTGCGTTGCTGGGCTGGGCGCCCGATTGCTGACTGGCGGCAACGTGAGTTGAAACCCAAGCGCCTTACAGTATGTTGCAAGGCTGTAGCCTTTGATCACTAGGAAATGCAAGAGATGACACGCGCCGCACTGACGCTGATACTGCTATTCGGCCTTGCATTTCCGGCGCTGGCAGAACGCCCGCGCCCGCTGGGATGGGCGATGGACGCCGTGCGGACGGGCAGTTGGGACAATGCTGCACGGATCGCACAACGCGATGGTGCGGTGGCTGTCGACATCATCGAATGGCACCGCCTGCGGTCCGGTTTGGGCACCTATACTGATGTCACGGCATTTCTAAAACGGCGACCCGACTGGCCCGGAGAAGACTATCTGCGCATGAAATCCGAAAATGCCGTGATTGCCCAGGGTGATGCGGCCGTGTTGGAGTTCTTTCAGGGCAGGCCCCCGCAAACGCCGGTGGGGGTGCTTGCCTATGCCACCGCATTGAAGAACGCCGATCGTATCGGAGAGGCCGAGGCACGGCTGGTTCTTGCCTGGCGCACCATGCCGATGGACGCGGTTTCGCAGGCCCTGTTCGTGGCAGATCACGACCGTTTGCTAAAGCCGCATCATGCCGCGCGTCTGGACGAGATGTTATGGCAGGGCGCGCAGGCCGAAGCGCGGCAAATGTTCGATCTGGTCAGCGACGCCGACAAGGCGCTGGCCGAAGCACGGATCGCCCTGCAAAACCGCAGGGGCGATGTGAACGAGCTGATCAATGCCCTGCCCGCCAGCAAGGGTGGTGATGCGGGTTTGCAGAAAGACCGCTTTGAATGGCGCATCCGCAAAGGCTTCGAAGACAGCGCCAAGGATTTGCTGCTGTCCCAATCCGTCAGCGCCGCTGCCCTTGGCCAGCCCGCCGCATGGGCAAACCGCCGCCGTGCGCTGGCCCGCGACGAAATGCGCAACGGTGATCCGAAACGCGCCTATCAAATGGCCTCGCAGCATTTCCTTGAGGAAGGCTCGCATTTTGCCGATCTCGAATGGCTGTCCGGCTATATCGCCTTGCGGTTCCTCAAGGACCCAAAGCGCGCGTTGACCCATTTCAAGGCCCATGACGGTGCTGTTGAATCCCCCATCAGTCAGGGGCGTGCGGGCTATTGGCAGGGCCGTGCCTTGCAGGCCATGGGGGATGCCGAAGGCGCTGCCAAGGCCTATGCCCAAGGTGCGAAATTCCAGTCATCATTCTATGGATTGCTGGCCGCCGAACGCGGCGGGCTGGCCTTTGATGAAACTTTGGCGGGCGAAACACCGAAACAGGATTGGCGCGGTTCCGCACTGGCCCAAGCGCCGCTGTTTCAGGCCGGAATGTTGCTTCAGGCCTCAGGAGAGCTGAGCATGGCAGAGCGGTTCTGGACCCATCTGGCGGAACAACTGCTGGCCGATGATGCGGCCCTGTTGGGTCAGGCCGCGATTGACATTGGCCAGCCCCATCTGGCGGTGATGATCGGCAAACGCGTGGCACAGCGCGGCATCACCATCGCCGCGCCCTATTACCCGCTGCATTCCGCGATCAAGCTGGACCTGAACATGGCCCCCGAAATGGTGCTGGCGATTGCGCGGCGCGAAAGCGAATTTGATCCGGTGGTGCAAAGCCATGTGGGCGCGCGCGGATTGATGCAGTTGATGCCCGGCACCGCCGACGATGTGGCGCGTGATCTGGGAATCAGCGCGCTGCACACAACCGATCGGTTGACTGCCGACCCCGATTACAATGCGCGGCTGGGGTCGGAATATCTGTCGCAGATGGCAAAACGGTTCAATGGCAATGTCGTGATGGTGTCTGCCGCTTATAACGCCGGCCCCACGCGGCCACCGCGCTGGATGGATGATTATGGCGACCCGCGCGAAGGCGACATTGATATCGTCGACTGGATCGAGATGATCCCGTTTCGCGAAACCCAGAACTATGTGATGCGCGTCACCGAAAGCCTGCCGGTCTATCGGGCACGGCTAGGAAAAGATCCCCTGCCGCGCCCCTTTACCGAAGAACTGACCGGATCAACGTTGCTGCCGTTCACGCCAAAAGGTGAATAGGCCAGCGGCGACAATCAGCATGGCACCGATGGCGACATTGGTGCGCACGTCTTCGCCAAAAATGCTGATGCCGATGATGCTGGCAAAAACCAGTTGCAGATAGGCAAAGGGCTGGACCGCACTGGCCGCCGCGACCTCGTAACAGCGGATCAACAGCCAATGGCCCGTGACCCCCGTGATGCACAGGAGTCCCATGTATATCCAGTCGCTCGGGATCATCGGTTCCCAGAACCAGATCCCTGCTGCTGTCATCGCGACCGACCCCGTGACCCCCGTCCAGAAAAAGCTGGTTGCGGTCTTGTCCTTGCGACCGACATAGCGGGTCAGCAAACCGTAAACCGCGAACATGGCCGCCGCGACCAACGGGATGACTGCGGCAGGGTCAAAGACGTTCATCCCCGGTTGCAGAATGATCAACACGCCGATGAACCCCACACCGATCGCCAACCAACGCCGCCACCCCACGCTTTCGCCCAAAATGGGGCCGGACAATGCCGCCACCAACAGCGGATAGCAGGTAAAGACCGCGTGGCTTTCCACCAAGCCAAGGATCGTAAAGGCGGCAATCATCACGCAAATCTCGGCTGCCAGCAGAAGGCCGCGAATGGTTTGCAAAACCGGTTGGCTGGTCTTGGCAGCCGCCCGCAGACCGCCGGCGTTCCGCTTGGCAATCGCGATGACAAAGGCGGCAAAGAACCAATAGCGGATCATCACGACCATCAGCACGTTATATTCCGACGCAAGATGCCGCGACAGCCCGTCCTGGACCGCGAAGACAAAGGTCGTCAGCACCATCAATGTAATGCCCAGCGGAATGTTGTTTGACTGTGCCGCGGCGGCGGCTTTGTTGGTGGCGCGGCTCATGTGCGGACCGCCTGCGTCATGTGGCGTTTGCGACCGTACCCTTGGGTGCGTTGCACCGCAAAACCCGCCGTCTCGAGCGCGCGCCTGACCGCACCTGCCGCCGTATAGGTCGCCGCTGTGCCAAAGGGCCCGGTGTGCCGGAAGACCGCGTTCAACAGATCAGGCTCCCATAGCTCGGGGTTTTTGGCCGGCGAAAAACCATCAAGAAACCACGCATCGGCCAACCCCTTCCAACGTGGCACGGTCAGTCGCGCGTCACCGATGATTACCTCGACCTCCAAACCGGGGAATGACATTTTGCCGCCCTTAGGGGTCCATGCATCCAGCAATGCATCGCGTTTGCCATTAAAACCGGGAAAGGTTTCATGCGCCTTTGCCATATCATCGCGCGACATCGGATAGGCCTCGAACGACGTGAAACTCAGCGTGCCCTTGATGCCTGAGCGCGCCCAGGCATCCCAAACAACCAGCAAATTCAGCCCCGTGCCGAACCCCAGTTCGCCAATGCGGAACCCGTCGCGGAACCGGCGGGGCAGATCGTTGCCTTGCAAAAACACATGGCCGGTTTCTGCGACGCCATCCTCAAGGCTGAAATATGGATCGTCAAACATAGAGGACACCGGCACGCCGCTGTCTTTCCATTCAATATCAGCTGTCTGGTTCTCCATGACGCGGCCTTGTGCTATCTGAAATTTTGAAAACACTGCGCAAAAAGGGCAAGGATTAGCAATGGTCGAAATCACAATACGGGGCGCGGGGATTTTTGGCTTGTCGGTGGCCTGGGCCTGCGTCAGGCGCGGTGCTGCGGTTCAGGTGATCGACCCTTTTGGCCCGGCATCAGGCAGCAGCGGCGGGATCGTCGGCGCGCTGGCCCCGCATGTGCCCGAAAAATGGAGCGCCAAGAAAGCGTTTCAGCTCGATAGCCTGTTGATGGCCGAAAGGTTCTGGCACGAGGTCGAAGCAATCGGCGGCGCGAAATCCGGCTATGCCCGAAAAGGCCGATTGCAGCCGATCCTGAATGATCGCGGCGTCGAACTGGCGCACCGCCGCGCAGAGACCGCGCAAGAATTGTGGCAAGAAAACGCCGTTTGGCAGGTGCTTCAGGCCAAAGATGCCGACTGGGCACCGGCAAGCCCGACGGGATGGTTGATCTACGACAGCCTCAGCGCGTTGATCCACCCGCGCCAGGCCTGCACTGCGCTGGTCATGGCGTTGCAGGCCAAAGGCGTCACGATCCAAGCGGAAGCGCCCGATCAGGGTCAGGTCTTGTGGGCGACAGGCGTGGCGGGATTGACCGACATGTCAGCCCGATACGACCGCGTGGTCGGGGCGGGGGAAAAGGGGCAAGCCGCGTTGCTGGCCCATGACGCGCGCGGATTGCCGCAACTTTTTGCCGATGGTGTGCACATCATCCCGCATAGCGATGGCACCGTCGCCGTCGGATCAACAACCGAGCGGTATTTTGACAACGCCGACCAGACCGACACGCAGCTGGATGATGTCATCGCCAAGGCCCGTTCCGCCGTTCCTGCGTTGGCATCGGCGCAGGTGATCGACCGCTGGGCCGGACTGCGCCCCCGCAGCCACAGCCGCGCGCCGATGTTGGGGGCTTGGCCCGACAGGCCCGGTCATTTCATCGCCAACGGCGGCTTCAAGATCGGGTTCGGCATGGCCCCCAAAATATCCGAGGTGATGGCAGACCTGCTGCTGGACGGATCCGATGCGGTTCCCGACGGGTTTCGCGTCACAGACAACCTTTAGGCGGTTGCCACCATACATTGCCGCCCGTCCGGCCCCTGCACCCACAGATCGCGGCCGTTTCGGCACAGCGTGGCGGTTTCGTGATCCATCAGCGGCGATGTCGCGCGAAAGCTGAATTCCGCAAGCGGCCCCAGCTCCGTTTGCGCTTTGAGCATCAGCAATTGCGCCAATAGCGGGCCATGGACGACCAACCCGTCATACCCTTCGACGTCGCGGGCATAGTCCAGATCATAATGGATGCGATGGCCATTGAACGTCAGCGCCGAATACCGAAACAGCAAGGTCGAGGTAAAGCTGACACGATCCATCGTTTCGGCATCTTTGCGCGCCACGGGCGGGACAGGTTTTGGCGCGACGGGATCTGCATCCTCGCGGTACACCAGATCCTGCCATTCCGTCACGCACAGCGCATCGTCTTGCCAAATCTCGTGGCGCAATGTGACAAACCCCAACGGCCCGCTGCGGCCATCCTTGCGCTGGTGGCGTTCGCATACCGTGCGCTTTTCAGCCGGCGTGCCTGCGGTAATGGGACCGTGAAAATTCAACCGTCCGCCGGCCCACATCCGCCGGGGCAACCCCATGTCAGGGATCAGACCGCCAACCTTGGGGTGGCCATCGCGCCCCAACGCCTTTGGGGGTTCAGGGTCCCAGAAATAAAGCTGATGAAAGAACGGCGGAAGCGGATCGCCCGCACAAAGGGTTGCGTCGTGCCCCAATGCGACTTGAAATGCCGAGGCGCGGGCACTGTCCATCACATCCTGTTTACGTTGTTCTGTCATAGGCGCAGTATCCGCTTTGAAGGGTCACATAAGGAATCGTCATGCAACATTCGGAAATTCAATGCCGCGTAAGAGAATTGGATCACCTTGTTCTGACGGTTGCAAGCATACCTGAAACCGTGCGATTCTACACCCAAGTCCTAGGGATGCGCGGCCAGCAATTTCAGGTGGCCGATGGCAGCAAACGCTGGGCGCTCCGGTTCGGGCAATCCAAAATCAACCTGCATCAAAAAGGGCGTGAATTCGACCCCAAAGCCGCGCAACCTACCGCAGGGTCCGCCGATCTTTGTTTTCTGACCGATGCCCCGATTGCAGACTGGATCAGACATCTGACAATTCACGGGGTCCAGATCGAAGACGGCCCCGTGCCCCGATCAGGGGCCACAGGGCCGATCACATCGCTTTATATCCGCGACCCCGACCGCAACCTGATCGAGGTAAGCGTGCCAACCGTCTAGCGGTTTATCTCGGCGCGCAGCGCTTCCATCAACTGGGTCAGTTCTTTCACGTAGATCTCTCCGGTGAGATGCCCGTTTTCATCAAATGCGTTGGAACTGTTGGCCAGATGAATTTCGGGACCCTGCAAAATGCGCGGGCGGAACGGCACCATGAAGCTGCGCAAAATCAACTGGGCGCGTTCACCACCTGCACGGCCTGCGGCGGCAGACATCACAGCCAAGGGCTTGCCGCTCCAGGGTGTGCCTTCAACCCGGCTGATCCAGTCCAGCGCGTTTTTCAAAACACCTGACGGGCCTTTGTTATATTCGACTGTCGAAATCAGCACCGCATCAGCCGCCGCAATCTGGTCTGCCACGGTTTGCACAGCAGCTGGAACCCCTGTCGCCTCTTCTTCGTCGGCATCATACAGCGGAAACCGGATATCGGCTTCGGTATAGGTGCAATCGCCAAAAAGCCGGGCGGCCTCGGACAGCAGCATCGAATTTGTCGATCCTTTGCGCAGCGATCCGGAAATACCAATAAGGTTCAGCTTGGCCATGGGTGACGATCCTTTGAATGAATATGCTGTAACGTGAACTGTGGCGAACCACGCAAAAAGCAAGAGGGCAAAAAGCAAGAGGCCCCGGCGGGTTACCGGAGCCTCTGTTCGCTAAACCTGTCAGATATTAGGCCGCGTTGGGAAGGATAACGATTTCGACACGACGGTTCTGCGCCTTGCCAGCAGCATTCAGGTTGCTTGCAATCGGCTGGCTTTCACCGCGACCGACCGAACGGATACGCCCGCCCGGAACACCATTGCCGATCAAAACGCTCGCGACCGCGCGTGCGCGACCTTCGGACAATTGCTGGTTATACGCTGCATCGCCGTCACTGTCTGTGTGGCCGATGATCTGCAAAGTGGAATTGCTATAGATATTCACGTTGCGCGCCAATGCTGCCAGATCGTTCTGCATACCCGCCTGCACAGTGGTGCTGTCTGTTGCGAACAGGATATCCTGTGGCAAGGTCACAATCAGACGGTCACCGGTGTTGGTGATGATCACGTCACTGTCCAGCTGCCGGCGCAGATCTGCCTCTTGCTTGTCCAGCGAATAGCCGATGCCAGCGCCGATAGCGCCGCCAGCCAATGCACCCACCAAAGCGCCATCGGCACGGTTACCGTCACCTTTGGACAGGGCACCGATAACGGCACCCGCGCCCGCGCCGATCAGTGCGCTGTTGCGTGTGTTTGCGTTTGGATCATTGGGGTTGCCACCGATCGGACCGGGTTCACAGGCGCTTAGGGCCAGAACACTGGTCAGGGCGACGGCGATTGTGGTTTTCGAAAAAGTCATAATATCTTTCTGCCTTAGTTGGGGCCCCGTTCGGGCGAGGCATGTAGCACTCAACTCCCTACACGACCTCAGGTTCCCGATAAACTGGCGCGATACTGCCGATCGGCACCAACCCGCTTATCAGCCGGCATCTGCCCGCGCGGATTCATAGGCCAGCATAGCCCGTTTGACGGGGATGCCCCAGTGATACCCCCCCAAGCCGCCGGATTTGCGCAGGGCGCGGTGACAGGGGATCAACCAACTGATCGGGTTGCGCCCGACAGCCGTTCCCACCGCGCGCACCGCCTTGGGTGTGCCGATGGTTTGCGCGATCTCGGAATAGGTTGTGACATTGCCGGACGGGATGCTCAGCAATGCCTCCCACACCTTTATCTGGAAGGGGGCACCAATCAGATAAATCGGGGCCTTGCCGCTGCGACCATCCTGCGCGCCAAAGGCCGTCTGGACCCAGTCGTGCAAAAGGCCGGGGTTTTCGATGAAACTGGCACCCGGCCAGCGGCGGCACAGATCTGCCATCGCTTCGGCTTCGCCCATCTCGGCCGAGAAAGCGAGGCCGCATATCCCGCGGTCCGTTCCCATGACCAGGGCTGGGCCAAAGGGGCTGTCAAACCACCCCCACGAGATCACCAACCCCTCCCCCTTGCGGGCGAATTCGCCGGGGCTCATGGCCTCCCAACGCAGGAAAAGATCATGTAGCCGCCCTGACCCCGACAGACCCAGTTCATGGGCAGCCCCAAGGGTGGTAAACCGGTCGCGCAGCAGGTCTTTGGCGTGGTCCAGCATCAGGTATTGCTGATAGCGCTTGGGCGACACCCCCACCCACCGCGAGAAAATCCGCTGGAAGTGCGGCGCGCTCATCCCCATTTCGCCGGCGATCTGATCCAGCGCCAAGGGGTCGGCGGCGCGATCGATCAAATCAATCGCGCGGCGCATCACACCATAGTGATAGCCATCTTCTGGGTCGTGAATCGGGGGGGTGCAATCATGTGTCATGCTCCCAAACTAGGGTCTGCACAGGCGTCTAGCGACCCGAAACTTGCGGCAAACGCATCCTCAGGCGGCCAGCAAATGCAAAAGCGATTCTTCGGGGCTCAGCAAATCACGCAGAAAACGCGCCTCTTGATTGGTGAGACACATGCGCGGGGTTGTGGTTTCCGCGTCAAATATCCTGCTCGCGCGGCGGACTGCGGGGGGCACATCCAGCATCCACGCCATATTTTGCCCTGTCGTCTCTGCCCAGATACCGCAGGTCATGATCAGCTCGTGTCGTTCTGTGATAATGTGATGATAGCTTAACGCCGGTGCGCCAAGTTCAACACGGGGCCCGCGACGCCGTGACATTGCCCCGATTTCCGCCATTGCTTCGGTATGGCCGAAATGCAGCGCCACGCGCGGGGATGCGACAAGCACGCTGTGATGCGGCGACAGGCGCAAAGGCTCTGCCAAGCCATCGGGTGCTGCGCTGTCGCGGGGCCGAAGATGCAAGGGCGCAGGCAGCGGAAGACCATCCGGCCCGATGCCCCGCGACCGTTTGATCGCCAGTATGCGTTGGGCACCGTGATCGCGGGTAATGACGTAATCCCCCGATTCGATCCATTCTACCGGTAATTCACCATCCAGTGTCATGATCATCGCCCCCGGCCCAAAGCCGGAGACCTTTGAAAACATCAATTCAACCGACATCACGCTTTCCTTTCTTAGGGTCAAAGGCCCGTTTCACACGCCCAATCTAGGGCCTGAGAAAGCAATCTAGCGAACAGAATGTGCAAAAGTGGTAAATGGCGCAGCTTGCCTGCAGCCAGTCTTGCCCTGATTGCAAATTCATCCCATACCAAGGGTCATGGCCAAGCCCCTTGATTATCATACCATCCGCGAGATCTTTACCCGCTTTCAGGCAGCCGATGCCGAACCCAAAGGCGAGCTGGATCACACCAATGTCTATACTTTGCTGGTTGCAGTCGCGCTGAGCGCGCAGGCCACAGACGCGGGTGTGAACAAGGCGACGAAATCCCTGTTCGAAGTGATAGAGACGCCCCAGCAGATGCTGGACCTCGGGTTGGAAGGTCTGATCGAACATATCAAATCCATCGGATTGTTCCGCCAGAAAGCCAAGAACGTCATCAAGATGAGCCAGATTCTGGTTGATGAGTATGACGGCATTGTGCCCAACAGCCGCGCCGCGCTGCAATCCCTGCCCGGTGTCGGGCGCAAGACGGCCAATGTCGTGCTGAACATGTGGTGGCATTATCCCGCACAAGCGGTCGATACGCATATCTTTCGCGTCGGCAACCGCACACGTATCGCGCCCGGTAAAACTGTCGATGCCGTTGAACGCGCCATCGAAGACAATATCCCCGTTGATTTCCAACAACACGCCCATCACTGGATGATCCTGCACGGCCGTTATCATTGCAAAGCGCGCAAGCCGCAGTGCAGAACCTGCATCATCCGTGATCTCTGCCCCTATGAGGACAAAACCGAATGACCCAATATGAAGTGGTTGGTATCGGCAACGCCGTTGTCGATGTAATCTCGCATGCCGATGACGCGTTTCTTGCCGACATGAACATCGAAAAAGGCATCATGCAATTGATCGAGCGTGACCGCGCCGAAGACCTGTATGGCGCGATGAACGACCGCCTGCAAACCCCCGGTGGGTCGGTTGCCAACACGATTGCCGGCATCGGTGCACTTGGCCTGCCGACCGCATTTATCGGGCGTGTGAATGACGACCATCTGGGCCAGTTCTATGCGCAATCCATGATCGACGGCGGCACGGATTTCGTGAATGCCCCCGCTGCGGGTGGTGATCTGCCGACCTCGCGGTCGATGATCTTTGTATCGCCAGATGGTGAACGGTCGATGAACACCTATCTGGGCATCTCGACCGATCTGGGGCCTGCGGATGTACCGGATGCTGTCGCGTCCTCGGCCAAGATCATGTTCCTCGAAGGATATCTGTTCGACAAGGATCAGGGCAAACAGGCTTTTCTTGAGGCGTCGCGTCTGACCCGCGCTGCGGGCGGCAAGGCCGGCATCGCGATTTCCGATCCTTTCTGCGTTGACCGTCACCGCGACGATTTCCTGCGCATGATCGCCGACGAACTGGATTACGTCATCGGCAACGAGGCCGAAATCAGATCCCTGTTTGAAACCGACGATGTCGAAGAAGCGCTGACCAAGACTGCTGCGATGTGTAACATAGTTGTGTGCACGCGGTCGGGCGATGGCGTCACGCTGATCCGCGATGGCGAACGTGTCGATGTGCCGGTGACCAAAATCACCCCCGTTGATGCGACAGGTGCCGGGGATCAGTTCGCTGCGGGTTTCCTGTATGGCATGGCCACAGGTCGCGATCTGGAAACCTGCGGCAAGATGGGCCACATCTGCGCAGCCGAGGTTATCAGCCACGTTGGCCCGCGTCCCCTGGTCGACATCATGACCCTGTTCAAAGAACAAGGGTTGGTCTGATCAATGCTGGGTGATGGTTATCATGATGTGCCCGATGGCAAACTGGCGATGGTCGTCACCCATCTGCAAATGCACGCGGCAGCCCCCACACGTGCGGTGTCCCTGCCCCAAGGTATAACCCTGCGGCAGGTCACCCCGACGCTTGACTGGTACCGCGACATTTTCAAACGCGTCGGTGCGCAAGACTGGCTGTGGTTCGGGCGGCTCGTGATGTCGGACGCCGAATTGAACGCGATCCTCACCGATCCCGATATGGCATTTTACACGCTCTCCAAGGACGGTCAGGACGAAGCCCTGCTTGAACTGGATTTCCGCCAGCCCGGCGAATGCGAGCTGGCCTATTTCGGGCTGACCTCGAAACTGATCGGCGCGGGGGCGGGGCGTTATCTGATGAACCACGCGATTGCGACCGCCTGGGCCAAGCCCATCACCCGCTTTCATGTCCACACCTGCACGATCGACAGCCCGCAGGCCGTGGCATTCTATATTCGCAGCGGGTTCACGCCCTATCGCCGTCAGATCGAAGTTGCCGACGATCCGCGGCTGACGGGCATGTTGGGGCGCGATGCCGGCCCGCATGTGCCGATCATCGGCTAAAGCGGGCGCTTAGCCCATCCGTTCGGATGCATATGATCCGGGCGATGCCGGGAACACGACTGTCTTGTTGCCGTTCAAAAACACGCGGCGGTGAATATGCGCGTGAATGGCGCGGGCCAGAACCTGGCTTTCGACATCGCGGCCCAGTGACACGTAATCATTGGCGGATTGCGCATGGGTGACAACCACGATGTCCTGTTCGATGATCGGGCCTTCATCCAGATCGGCGGTCACATAATGCGACGTTGCCCCGATCAGTTTCACCCCGCGCTGGAACGCCTGCTTATAGGGATTCGCCCCCTTGAAGCTGGGCAGGAACGAATGGTGGATGTTGATGATCCGCCCCGACATCTTTTGGCACATCTCGTCTGACAAGATCTGCATATAGCGGGCCAGCACGATCAGATCGGCCCCTGCCTCCTCGACCACCGCCATAATCCGCGCTTCGGCCTCGGCCTTGTTTTCGGCGGTGACCTTGATGCAGTGGAACGGGATATCGTTGTTCACGACGACCTTTTGATACTCCATATGGTTCGACACCACGGCGACGATGTCGATGGGCAGCGCGCCAATGCGCCAGCGGTACAGCAAATCGTTCAGGCAATGGCCAAAACGCGAGACCATGATCACGACCTTCATCTTTTCGGTCTGGTCGTGAAAGTCATACGTCATGTCAAACGGGCTGGCCGTGGCCGCAAACCCTTCGGCCAATTTGCCCAGATCGACGGCATCATCGCTTTCAAAGCTGACCCGCATAAAGAAGTTGCCGGTTTCCTTGTCGTCGAACTGGGCACTGTCGGTGATGTTGCAGGCGTTGTCGGCAAGGTAATTCGCAATCGCGGCGACGACCCCGCGGGTCGACGGACAGGTAACGGTCAGTGCAAAGTTTTTCATGGTCGAGGTCCTGTCACAAAAGGCGATCGGCATCAGGCACCGACAAGGCTGTGTTTGCCCATGCCGGGGGCACCGTCAATATGCCCACGGGCAAATGCACGGCCAAAGACACCTCACACAGGGGATGTATCGCGCCAATGGTTTCCGATCATGCACAATGGTCGAAATCCGCTACGAAACGGGCAGTCTGGAAAAACCAAAAGGGGGCTTAAGCCGCCCCGATATAGGGCCGGAATGCCGCGACGACGGCTTCGTACACCTCGCGTTTGAACGGCACGATGTTGGCGACCAGATCGTCAACGGGCAACCAGCGCCATTCCGAGAACTCCTGATGATCCGTCTTCAGGTCGATCTCGTCATCAGCGCCGTGAAACCGCAACAGAAACCATTTCTGCTCCTGACCGCGATACCGCCCCTTCCAGATGTTCGGCACCAGATCATGGGGCAGATCATAGGGCAGCCAGCCTTCGGTCTGGGTCACGACAGACACGGAACTCGGCCGAACACCGGTTTCTTCCTCAAGCTCGCGCAGGGCGGCGACCTCGGCGTGTTCGCCTTTTTCAACGCCGCCTTGGGGCATCTGCCACGCGTCCTGATCGCGGTCGCGGCGCTGCCCGACAAAGACATGGCCATCCGCATTGATCAGCATCACACCCACGCAAGGACGGTAGGGCAGTTTGGCGATTTCTTCGGGGGTCATGGGGCGGGCCTTTGGGTTGCATCGGTTCAGCGCGGACCTAGCACAAAAGCCGCCCCCATGTATATTGGCTTACGCAGCGTTGTGCGTGACAGACGCCAACGCTTAAGATGAAGTCAGCCACACCGTCCCCATCCTTCGAAAGGTTCGCCCAATGTCCGACTATCCTCACCTGCTGGCCCCGCTTGATCTGGGCTTTACCACGTTGAAAAACCGCGTGCTGATGGGGTCGATGCATACGGGGCTTGAGGAAACCCAGGACTGGAACCGTGTCGCCGAATTTTACGCCACCCGCGCGCGGGGCGATGTGGGGTTGATGGTCACCGGCGGCATCGGGCCGAACCCCGAAGGGTCAGTCGCCCACGGTGCCGCGATGATGACCTCGCAAAAGGATGTCGACAACCACAGCATCGTCACCCAACGGGTACACGAGGCCGGCGGCAAGATCGCGATGCAGATTCTGCACGCGGGCCGCTATGCGTTCAGCCCCAATTGCGTGGCACCATCGGCGATCAAATCCCCGATTTCGATGTTCGCCCCAAAAGAGCTGGACGCCGAAGGTATCGAAAAGCAAATCAGCGATATCGCCGCCTGTGCCCTGCGCGCCAAACAGGCGGGATATGACGGTGTCGAAATCATGGGCTCCGAAGGATACTTCCTGAACCAGTTTCTGGTCACCCACACCAACAAGCGCACCGATGAATGGGGCGGCAGCTATGAGAACCGGATGAAGCTGCCGGTCGAAGTCGTCCGCCGTGTCCGCGAGGCCGTTGGCCCCGATTTCATCCTGATCTACCGTTTGTCGATGATCGACCTGATCCCCAACGGATCAACCTTTGACGAGGTCGCACAACTGGCCCGCGCAGTCGAGGCAGCGGGTGCCACCATCATTAACACAGGCATCGGCTGGCACGAGGCGCGCATTCCCACGATTGCGACGTCGGTGCCGCGCGCTGCATTTGCGTGGGTCACAAAGAAACTGATGGGTCAGGTGGGCATTCCGCTGATCACCTCGAACCGGATCAACACCCCCCAAGTCGCCGAAGACGTGCTGGCCGAAGGCTGCGCCGACATGGTGTCGATGGCACGCCCCATGCTGGCCGATGCGGATTTCGTCGCCAAAGCGGCGGCAGGCAAGGCCGACCAGATCGCGCCCTGCATCGCCTGTAATCAGGCCTGTCTGGATCACACCTTTGGGGGCAAGATATCAAGCTGTCTGGTCAACCCGCGCGCGTGCTACGAGACAGAGCTGAAGGTAGAGCCATCGCAGAACGTCAAGACCATCGCGGTTGTCGGTGCCGGCCCTGCGGGTCTGTCGGCAGCCATCACAGCGGCAGAGCGTGGCCACAAGGTCACCATCTTTGACCGCGCGGCCGAGATCGGCGGGCAGTTGAACCTTGCCAAGCAGGTTGCGGGCAAGGAAGAATTCTGGGGTCTGGTCGATTGGTACCGCGCCATGGTCAAGGAACGCGGCGTGATGGTCAAACTGAACACCGAAGTATCCGCCAATGATCTTGGGGGTTTCGACGAGGTGATTATCGCCACCGGCGTTGTGCCGCGCGACCCGCAGATACCGGGGCAGAATGCAGGCAATGTGGTCAGCTATATCGACATCCTGAACGGCAAGGTGACGGCGGGCAAGAAAGTCGCCGTGATCGGCGCAGGCGGCATCGGGTTCGATGTGTCTGAACATCTGGTTCATGACGGCGACAGCACCACCACCAACCTGCCCGAATGGATGAAAGAATGGGGCGTCACCGACCCAGCCGACCATCGCAGCGGTCTGGCCCCCGAAGGCCCGCAACCCCACGCACCCGCGCGCGAGGTCACGATGCTGCAACGCAAGGCCACCAAAGTCGGCAAGGGCTTGGGCAAGACCACGGGCTGGATTCACCGTGCATCGCTGACCATGAAGAACGTCCAGATGATCGGTGGCGTGAATTACGAAAAGATCGACGCAGACGGGCTGCACATCAGCTTTGGCGAAGCCCGCGAGAAACCACAGCTGATCGAGGCGGACACCATCGTGCTATGTGCAGGCCAACTGTCGGACCGGTCCCTCGCCGACGCGCTTGAGGTCAAAGGCATCCCTTGCCACGTCATCGGTGGTGCCGATGTCGCCGCTGAACTGGACGCGAAACGCGCGATTGACCAAGGCACGCGGCTGGCCGCCGCACTGTGATATTGCCCCTTTGCCTGTAGGATGCGAAACTCCGCCCTGAGCAGTTAAGGGCGGACCGCATGCCGATTTGTGTTTTTGATATTTTTGCCGATGGCACCACGTCCGTTCCGACCGAGACCAACCTGACGGGGCCGGGTGTGTACCGCTGGTGGCATTTCGATCTGACCGACGAGATGCTTGAACCTTGGGTGCGCGAACATCTGCATGAAATCCCCGCCGGATCGCTGATCCAGAAACAAACGCGCCCGCGCTGTGACCGGTTTGACGGCGGTTTGATCCTGAACCTGCGCGGCATCAATATGAACGCAGGTCAGGACGCCGATGAAATGGTGTCTGTGCGGATGTTTGTTGAAACAGGTCTGCTGATCACCGTGCGCCGCAAAAAGGTCTTTGCCATCGACGCGATCCGCCAATTGGCCGAAGCACAAAACGCCCCGCCCAGCCCGGCCAAGTTTCTTGAGGATCTGGTGCGGCGGTTGACCCTGCGGGTTCAGGAACATGTGGCAAGCATCGACGAACAGGCGGAGTTCTTTGAGATCGATCTGGAAGACAAAGAAACGCCGATGCCGCATGAATTGCCCGAAATCCGGCGCAGCGTGATCCGGTTGCGGCGCTATCTTGATCCGCAACGTGCGGCCCTGAGCAAGCTTGCCGCCCTTGATATACCGCTGATCCCCCAAGCCAGCCAGTTGGAGCTGCACGAACAAGCCAACAGCGCGCTGATCGCGGTGGAGGAATTGGACGAGCTGCGCGAGCGCCTTGTGTCGGTGCAGGAAGAACATGATGCCAATGTCGCCCAGCGTCAGGCGCGGCACGGCTATGTGCTGTCTGTGGCCGCAGCCATCTTCCTGCCGCTGGGTTTTCTGACCGGGCTGTTCGGCGTGAACGTTGGCGGGATGCCCGGCACCGGTCACCCGTGGGCCTTTGCCGCCCTGTGCCTGTCGATGACGGCCCTGGCTGTGCTGATGTTTGCGTTGCTCAGATGGGTGCGCTGGATCTAAAGCCCCCCGTTGGCGGGCATTGTTTCAATGTTTCCCTGCCGCGAACGATCCATGCAATGACCTTGCTACTGTCCCACCTCTGCCGTGATCCTGCCCGATTTGGGCACCATACCATTCCCAACGCAGATGATTGAAAAGGGGACGGCAATGGACCGCCTGACAGAAATGGAAGCATTCGCCACAGTTGTGGATCAGGGTGGTTTTACGGATGCCGCCAAAAAGATGGGCATCTCGAAGTCCGCCGTATCAAAACACGTCTCCTCGCTTGAGGCACGGCTTGGTGCGCGATTGCTGAACCGGACGACCCGCCGGGTCAGCCCCACAGAAATCGGCCTTGCCTATTACGACCGGGCCCGCCGCGTATTGAACGATGCAGGCGAAGCAGATGCGCTGGTCACGTCGATGCAATCGGCCCCCTCCGGCCTGCTGCGTATTTCGGTCGCAACGGATTTCGGGGTGAACCACCTGTCGCCTGCCCTCTCCGGTTTTCTGGAAGAATTCCCCGACATCACCGTCAACATGGTGCTGAACAACCGCTATGTTGAACTGATCAGCGAAGGCTTTGATATGGCTGTCCGCATCGGAGAGCTGGAAGACAGCACCCTGCGGGCCCGCAAGCTGACCGAAACCACCAAACGCATGATCGCCAGCCCCGGCTATTTCGAGAAATACGGCCGCCCTGAAAAGATCGACGATCTGAACGATCACAAGCTGCTGCATTATTCTAACCAATCCAGTGGTAACATGTGGAAGCTGACATCCCCCTCGGGCGAGAAGCGTCAGGTGCGCACCGCTGGCTGGCTTTCGGTCAATGACGGTCAATCCTTGCTGAACGCGGCTATTTCCGGTCTTGGCATCGCCTATCTCCCCAGCTTTTTATATGCCGACGCGATGGAAAAAGGCTTGGTCGAAGACGCCATCCCTGATTTGCCGCTGGAAACCCAAGGCATCTATGCCGTGTACCCGCCCGGCCGGTTCACCCAGCCCAAAGTACGCGCCTTTATTGATTTTCTGGTCCATGCCTTTGCCGACAAAGGCCCAACAGACTGGTAACCCCGAACACCACATCCCCTCGGTGCACTTGATCTGATTTCATCAGATCGCCCTCGCTCGCTGAAAGGCCAGCGGGGGATTTTTTGCTGTGGAATTTCAGGCAAGGATCGCAATCCGGCGTCTATAGGGCGAATGGCAAAATCTTTGTTGTCAGGATGGGATCAGCCGGGCGTTGTTAACAATACCACCTCGACCCTGCGATTGGCCTCGCGGCCTTCCGGCGTCAGGTTGGATGCAACAGGGGCAAGATAGCCCATGCCTTCGGCATCCATCTGCGCAGCGGGAACATCAAAATTCTGGATCAGCCTGTCGCGTACAGCAACTGCACGACTGCGCGACAAGGCGATATTCGCGTCAAGCCCACCGACACTATCGGTATGCCCTACAAGCGCCACGCGCGCCGTTGGCTGGTCTTTCAGAAACGCCGCAAGCTGCCCCAGCGCAGCGTCGCCCGCTGCACCCAAAGTCGCCGTGCCGGATTTGAAATCAAGCCCCGACAAAACCGCATGTCCCTGACCAAGCAACGCATCGACCAGACCGTTGCCGCCTGCAGCAATCACAGGCCCTGTGGCATCGGCAACCGGAACATCGGCTTCGCCTTCCGAAATGGCCTGAATAATCTGGACATAGGCCGACGAAGACGCCGTGCTGGCAAGCACCGTCACAACAGAGGTCGGGGCCGATAGCGGACCCTGCACAGCGGTGACAAACTGATAGGACCGGATGTTGACGTACATGTTCGGACCCGGCAGCGTCTCGGTCGCAAAGCGAAAGTCGAAACCACCACAGGCCGCAGCGCTACATTCAAGCACCACGTCGTACCCTGCCGCCTCAAGCTGCGACCGAAGCGGGCGCAGCACTTGCAGCGGCGTCAGGCCCGCGGCCTCCAGCCTCCAGGCCTGTCGGGCGACGGACCCCTCAACCGTTACCGTATCAAGGGTTCCGTCCTGAAACGTGCTGATGGGTGCGGCATAGCTGTCGGGACTGGTGTTCCGTTCAACCGTCAGGCGCGCGATTTGCGGCAGCGATAGCTCTATCGCGCCGGCTTGGGTCGCCAAGACCAGCCACAGCAAACCAGCGCAACGTATCATCATCTGAATTGCGCGTGATAGCCCTCGTTGGGCTTCATGTTGGTCGCACTTGCCACGCGGTTGGTCATGTTGAAAAACGCCGCAACCGACGCGATGTCAAAGATATCACGGTCCGTGAAACCCACATCGCGCAGGGCCTGCCGGTCGGCCTCGGTGGTTTTGGCGCTGGCCACTGTCAGGTTTTCGGAAAATTCCAGCATCGCGGTTTGACGTGCATCCAGATCGGCCACGCGCCAGTTCATCACCATCTGTTCGCCCAGGATCGGATTGCCAGACAGTTGCCGCACCGCAGCCCCGTGCGCGGTCAGGCAATAGTAGCATTTATTCACCGACGACACGACGACCGCGATCATCTCGCGCTCAAGCTTGGACAGGTTCGACGCACCCAGCATCAGATCGTTGTACATCGCGGTAAAGCTGTTCAGCTTGTCGATATCAAACGCATAAGTCTGCAAGACATTCGGGATCATCCCCAGCTTTTCCTGGCAGACATCAAAGTATTTCTGTGTCGCTTCGGGCAGCGGATCGACCATTGGCAGGTCAAGGGCGGTTGGGGCGTCTTTGGCCATCTTGTGGCTCCTTCAATCAGGGGATTGGCGGTAATGATAGTCGCCCACATGGGCAAAGCCTAGCCCTTGATACAGCCGGTTTGCAGGCGCATTTTCCTTTGTGCAAAGAACCGCCAGATGGGTCGCCCCACGGGCCTGCGCCCACAGTGCCGCGCGGCGCATCATCCATTTTGCGACGCCCATGCCGCGCTGGTGTTCCAGCACCTCGACGGCATGAACCATGCACACCCCGTCGTGGATCGCGGCAAAAGCCACACCGCCGGGCTTTTCCTTCCAGCGCGACAAGATTGCTGTCTTTTGCGCGGCGCGGCGCATCACGTCGATGCGGGCCGGACCGATGCCGCCTTTGGCCCAAATCTCGAGCATGATCGCCAGCGGTTCCCATATCTCGAAGGCGGTCACCGGCGGGATCGGCACATCGGTCAGCTTTTCAACGGGCAGGACATACATATTGACGGGATCGATGATCTCATAGCCGCGCGCTGCCAGTTCGGCGTCCAGCGCTTCATCGCCTTGCCGGATCATGAAAAGCGGCGTTTGCCCCAATGCGCGCATGGCGGCTTCGGCAACTCCGATATCGGCATCATCGGCCACACGCGTCGCGGCCGAAGCACGCTTGCCCCCGCCTTGACCATCGCGCAAGGTCCAGCCGTTTTCTGTCCAACGTCTTGCGGCGGGCCATGTCTGGTCAACACCTTCGTACAGCTGTGGAATATCAGGCGTCATGGAAAAGCGGCCTCCAGAGTTTTCACGGCGGCGTCGATCTCGGCCTGAATACTGCCACGGATCACGATATGCGCACCGTATTTGCCGTCTTTTTGAAACGGATACGACCCGATCGACAGGGCTGGATAATCCTTGGCGATCTGCCCCAATGGCCCCGCGATATCGCCTTCGCCCCGATCAATCCGTAGGGTTGCGCTGATCAGGGGGGCACCGCCAGTCAGGGTGGGCAGAACCGACGCGACCATCGCCTCGAACACAGATGGAACGCCCGCCATCACATGCACGTTCTCAAGCTTGAAACCGGGTGCTGATGAAACGGGGTTGTCGATCAAAGTCGCATCATCGGGGATGCGGGCCATGCGCAACCGCGCCTCGTTCAGGTCGGTCCCTGACCGGGCGTAATGGGCTGCCAGAATTGCGCGGGCATCGTCGCGCACGTCGATATGTTTGCCAAAGGCCGCCGCGATGCAATCAGCCGTAATGTCGTCATGCGTCGGACCGATGCCGCCGCTGGTAAACACGTTATCATAGGCTTTCGACATGGCCTGAACGGCTGCAATAATCGTGCCGTGTTCATCGCCGATCACGCGGACCTCTTTCAGGTCGATCCCCACACTGGTCAATTGCCCTGCAAGATGGTGCATGTTGCTGTCGCGTGTGCGCCCGGACAGGATTTCATCGCCGATGACGATCATAGCTGCGGTGGGGTTTGGCATTGGCCTGTCTCCTTGAGGGGGCTGTGATAGAGGTATAGGTCACACCCTATGCGCTTTCAAACTGAACTTGTCCCCGCCTGCCTGATCCGCCGCTACAAACGGTTTCTGGCCGATTGCACGCTTGACGATGGCCGCGAGGTCACGGCCCATTGCGCGAACCCCGGATCAATGATGGGGCTGGCCGAACCCGGCATGCGGATATGGCTGGAACCCAACGACGATCCCAAACGCAAGCTGAGCTATGGCTGGCGGCTGGTTGACCATGAAAACGGGCATTTCACCGGCGTTGATACCGCGCTGCCCAACCGCGCGGTCAAAGCGGCCTTGATGGCGGGGCTGGTGCCGGCGCTGGCGCAATACGGCACCGTCAGACCAGAGGTGAAATACGGTGAAAATTCGCGGATCGATTTCCTTTTAACGCAGGCCGGTTTGCCCGACGCCTATGTGGAGGTGAAATCAGCGACCCTTTCGCGCACCCCCGGCTTGGTGGAATTCCCCGATAGCGTCACCGCCCGCGGTGCCAAGCATCTGAACGAGTTGGCCCGGATGGCCGAATTGGGGCACCGCGCCGTTTTGCTGTATTTGGTACAGCGCACGGATTGCACTGCGTTTTCCGTGGCCGCCGATATTGACCCGACCTATGCCGCCGCTTTTACGGCTGCCCGCGCCGCTGGGCTGGAAACATTGATCATTAGCACCCATATATCCCCCGAACAGGTCACTTTAGGCACTGAGTTACCCCTAAAGGGTTGACCTACACTGGCCCTTGGACCATCCCGAACGAAACAGTTTAGACCTACGGAGATACCGGTGATGAATGAACACCGAGGACGCCAGACAAAAGACGGCATTCGCATTTACGACCCATCGGATTTTGCAGGTATGCATGCCGCCGGCAAACTTGCCGCGCAGATTCTTGATGATATCGCCGCGCATGTTTTCGTTGGTCAAACCACAGGGGCCATCGACGGCCTGATCACCCAGATGGTCGAGGACGCAGGTGCCAAATCTGCCACGATCGGCTATAAGGGCTATCAGCATGCCAGCTGTATTTCGATCAACCACGTTGTCTGCCACGGCATCCCCGGTGACAAAAAGCTGAAAGACGGCGACATCCTGAACATCGACGTTACGGTGATTGTGGATGGCTGGTTTGGCGATACGTCCCGGATGTATGTCGCAGGCAAACTGGCCCGCAAGGCCGAGCGTTTGATCGAAGTCACTCATGACGCATTGATGCGCGGCATCGAAGTCGTCAAGCCCGGCAACACCTTCGGCGACATCGGCCACGCGATCCAAAGCTTTGTCGAAAGCCACCGGATGAGCGTTGTGACCGATTTCTGCGGGCATGGTCTGGGCCGCGTGTTCCACGCCCCGCCAAACGTACTGCACTATGGCCGCCCTGGCACCGGGGCCGTTCTGGAACCGGGCATGTTCTTTACCATCGAACCGATGGTGAATCTGGGCCGCGCCGAAACCAAGGTGCTGGCAGATGACTGGACGGCGGTCACCCGCGACAAATCGCTATCGGCGCAGTTTGAACATTCCATCGGTGTGACCGAAACGGGTTTCGAGATTTTCACCCTGTCGCCCGCCGGAAAATTCCATCCGACCTATTCGCAAGATTAAGCTTTGCGTTTGGCCAGCTTGAGTTCAATCACGGCCCACAAGACGCTGCCCGCATAGGCAAAGCAGCAGATCACAAGTGTGGTCCAGGGAAAGCTGACCAAACAGGCGATAAAGCCGGTAAAGAAGATCAGGAAATAGGTCACGTTGCTGCGCGAAAAGCTGACCGATTTGAACGACCATGTCGGGATGCGGCTGATCATGACCCAACCGACCAGCACGATGTACAGGCACGCCAGTAGATCCGGCATCGCGGCACCGGGGCCGAACGCATAGGGCAGATAGATCGGAAGCATCACCAGCATTGCGCCCGCCGGCGATGGCACGCCAGTAAAATACCCGCCATCGTCCAACGTGGTTTTGGTACGCGAATCGACGTTGAACCGTGCCAGACGCATCACGCAGCAGATTGCGAACACCAAAACGGCAAGCCAACCCGCACGGTAGGAATCCTGCAGGCCCCAGAAATACACCACCAAGGGGGGAGCCACGCCAAAGTTGACGAAATCCGCGAGGCTGTCCAGCTCGGCGCCGATTTTGCTGTCGCTGCCCAGATAGCGTGCGGCGCGCCCGTCCATGCCATCCAGAATACTGGCCAGCGTGATCAGAAACACCGCCAATGCGAATTTACCCTCGGCCCCGAAACGGATCGCTGAAATGCCTGCGCAAATCGCCGCAATGGTCAGCATGTTTGGCAACAACTGAAGCAATGAAAACTCAGCTTTCGCTTTTTCTGTGGGCGCGGGGGTTTGTTCAGTCATTTACGACAGCTCTGCCAAGACGGTTTCGCCAGCCACCATTGTCTGGCCAATGCTGACCTTGGGTTCGACACCTTCGGGCAGATACACATCCACACGCGACCCAAAGCGGATCAAACCGAAACGCTGACCTGCCTGCGTATGTGCGCCGGGCGTGGTAAAGCAAACAATGCGCCGCGCAACGAGGCCCGCAATCTGCACCACAGCAATGTCGCGGCCATCGGCCATCTTGATCCGCAGGCTGTTGCGTTCGTTATCCTTGCTTGCCTTGTCCAGCGACGCATTAAAGAACTTGCCGGCGCGATAGGCGATGTCAGTGATCTCGCCTGCGACCGGCGCGCGGTTCACGTGACAGTTAAACACGTTCATGAACACGCTGACGCGGGTCAGCGGCGTGTCGGCCATGCCCAGCTCTGCCGGGGGAACGGCAGGTTCGATCAACGAAATAATACCATCGGCGGGGCTAATCACCAGATTGTCGCCCTTGGGTGTCACACGTTCAGGATCGCGGAAAAAGTAATAGCACCAGACGGTCGCCCCAACGCCGATCCAGCCCAGAAAATCGGCCAGCAGGAACAGGACCAAGGTGATCGCGGCAAAGATCGCGACAAACTTGCGCCCCTCGGGGTGCATTGGTTTGATGAACGTACTGGTCATACTTAGGCTCATGGGGGCATCTTTCCATTGGAATAATTGACTAGCTCATAGGCGCAAGCGGGGAAAATGCAAAGCCTGAACAGGTTTTTCGGTTAGGTCACGGTCAAAAGGGTAATCCAGGTATCGCCATATTTTCTTTTGTCGATCCGCGTGAACCCGTCGGGCGGGTCCATCGCGGCACTTTCCTCCCAAACGATCATCGCGTCTTTGGCAAGCCAGCCACCGGCCAGCGCTTTGACCAATGCGACCTGCCCCATCCCTTTGCCATAGGGCGGATCAAGAAACACCAGATCAAAGGGCGCTGCAATCCAATCGCCAAGCGTGGTGGCATCCGACCGCGTCAACGTCGTTTCGCCTTCGGCCCGCAGTTTCTTGATGTTCTCGGTGATCAACTTTTGCGCCACACGCCCGTTTTCAACGAACACCACTTCGCGCGCGCCCCGCGACAGGGCCTCAAGCCCCAATGCGCCCGTGCCAGCAAACAGGTCCAGAACCCGTGCGTTGTTAATGACGTTAAACGATGCCAGCATCGAAAACAGGCTTTCGCGCACACGGTCGGATGTCGGGCGCAGATGCGCGTCGTCGTCGCCGCGGCCGACCTCGGCCAGCCTTGTGCCCCGCGATTTGCCTGCGATGATCCTCATGCTTTCAGCAATGCTTTCAAATCGGTATCGGGGTTCTCGATCAGCTCCGGTGCGGGGGATTTTCCGGCCTCGATCAGACGCCGCCCGATCATGAACCCGCGCGGATCATTCATGGCATCCACGGCCAGCAGTTCGCTGCCCTTGTAATACCAGAACGCGACAGAATCTGCGTCCGTGCGGCGGGTGATGACCCGGTCATATCCGGTATTCAGACCCGCAATTTGCAGTTTCACATCATATTGATCCGACCAGAACCACGGTTTTGCCACGTAATCCTTGTCAGCCCCCATGATGTTTTCCGCAACACATTCCGCCTGATCAATGGCGTTCGGCACCGATTCAAGCCGGATACGGCCACCGCGATACGGGAATGACGCGCAATCGCCCGCAGCCCAGACATGCGGTGCCGATGTGCGACCGTGGCTGTCGGTCTTGATGCCATTGTCGATCTCGATCCCTGCGGCTTGGGCAAGGTCGATACCGGGGGCAATGCCGACACCGACGATCACGAAATCAACGGGCAGTTCCGACCCGTCCGACAGGTGCGCGGCGGTGACATGTGTGTCGCCGATCAGACGCTCAAGACCTACGCCTTCGCGGATATCCACGCCGTGGGACCGATGCAGATCACGGAAAAAATCAGAGGTTTGCGGGGCCGCGACACGCTGCAAGATACGGTCGCCCATTTCAACCAGGGTCACGTTCAACCCCAGCTTGGCCGCGACCGAAGCGGCCTCCAGCCCGATATATCCCCCGCCGACGATCAACACGCGCGCCGCTTTGGTGAACCGCGGTGCCATGGCATCCACATCGGTCAGATCACGTACCACATGCACGCCGTCCAATGCACCGCCAATGCTGGCAGGCAGGCGGCGCGGGACCGATCCGGTGGTCAGCACCAGATCATCATAGGCCATATCGGCACCATTTACCCGAATGGTCTGGGCGGCCGTGTCGATGCTGTCGACATGGGTGCCAAGCCTCAGATCAATGTCATATTCGCCATAGAAACTTTCGGGGCGCAGAAACAAACGCTCTAGCGTCATGTCGCCCAGCAGGTAGGCCTTGGACAGGGGCGGGCGTTGATAGGGGGGCACGTTTTCGGCACCGATCAGGGTCACTTTACCGTCAAAGCCGGAATTGCGCAGCTTGGCCACACAAGAGGACCCGGCCTGCCCCGCCCCGATCACAACAACATGTCCCATCCTATGCCCCTAACTTGAAAAAACCGGTTTCCTGCCCGCGCCCGAAGCCTATATCTAAGCAAGAGACAAACGCAATGACACGAAAGGTCACATATATGACGATTTCTCAAGGTGATATGCTGCCGGATGCCACACTGATGCAAATGGGCGCTGACGGCCCCGCGCCTGTCCAGATGGCCGACAAACTGAAAGGCCGCAAAGTTGTGGTATTTGCGGTTCCCGGCGCTTTCACACCGACCTGCCATTCGGCGCATGTGCCCAGCTTTATCCGCACCAAAGACCAGTTTGACGCCAAAGGCGTGGACGAGATCATTTGCGTATCCGTCAACGACCCCTTTGTCATGCAGGCATGGGGCGACGCGACAGGTGCTTCTGCTGCGGGCATCACAATGCTGGCCGATGGCAATAGCGCCTTTACCAAAGCGATCGGCATGGATTTCACCGCCGAACCTGTTGGCCTGATGGCGCGGTCCAAACGCTATGCGATGCTGGTGGATGACGGCAAGGTTGCGCTGTTCCAGGCCGAGGAAAGCCCCGGCATGTGCGAACTGTCCGGCGGCGAGGCGCTTTTGGACAACATGTGATCTGTACCACCCGTTAAAATGCAAAACGCCGCCCCGTAACGGGCGGCGTTTTTGTTTCCTGCGGGGTGCCGGCGCTATTAGCTGGCAGGGCCCATCAACCCGTCCATCTTGCGGGCCAGCTTGGCATCCAGCGCGCTTAGGCCATCCACATCATGGGTCGTCAGCGTGACGACCACCCTGCCATACACGTTTTCCCACTCGGGGTGGTGGTTCCATTTTTCAGCCCAGATCGCGGCGCGGGTCATCCAGCCGAATGCGTCGGCAAAGTCGTTGAACTTGAATGTCTTGACGATTGCATCCCGCCCGTCGACCATTTCCCAGCCTGTTGCAAACAACGGGGCAAGGACGGTTTTGCGGGTCTCTTCGCTTAATTTTTCGCTCATTGTTGTTCCTCGATATTGGGGCGTTTAAAGGGGCCGTATTCTGTCAGTATCTCGATCTCTTCGTCCACGGCGGCGCGTTCCTGACGCAGGTAATCGCCCACTGCGCGGGCAAACCCCTGATCGCGCATCCAGTGCAGTGACCAAGTTGCGGTGGGCAAATAGCCGCGCGCCAGTTTGTGTTCGCCTTGCGCACCGGCCTCTACGGTTGCCAATTTCATGTCGATCGCGATGTCGATTGCGAGGTAATAGCACAATTCGAAATGTAGGAACGGGTGGTGCTCGCGACACCCCCAGTACCGACCATATAACGCATCAGCCCCGATAAAGTTCAGCGCACCCGCGACCCATCGCCCGTCGCGCCGCGCCAACACCAAGGCCATATCATCGCGCAAGGTTTCCTGGGCAATGTCGAAAAACTGGCGAGTCAGATACGGGGTGCCCCATTTGCGCGCACCGGTGTCTTGGTAGAATTCCCAGAACGCATCCCAATGTTCAGGTTCGATCTGGTCACCGGTGAAGGTTTCAATCGTTCCGCCAAAGTCTTGCGCTTGCTGGCGTTCTTTGCGGATGTTCTTGCGCTTGCGTGAACTGAGCGTGGCAAGGAAGCCGTCAAAATCATCATATCCGTGATTTTGCCAGTGAAACTGCTGGCTCTTGCGTGCCATCAGCCCCAACTCCTCTGCCGCCATGGCCTCTGCCTCGGTGCAGAATGTGATGTGCAGCGATGATAACCCGTTGGTGTCGGTCAATTGCACAGCGCCCTGGATCAACGCGGCCACGCCTGCATCCTCGAACCCCGGACGGGTCAGAAAACGGCGGCCCGTGGCTGGGGTATGCGGCACCGCAATTTGCAGTTTCGGATAATACCGGCCACCCGCACGTTCCAGCGCATGAGCCCAGCTGTGATCAAAGATATATTCGCCCTGACTGTGGGATTTGGCATACATGGGTGCCACGCCAACCATCTGGCCGCCAATGGACGCGGTCAGGTATTGCGGCTGCCAGCCCGTACCGGGGCCGACGCTGCCGCTGTCCTCCATCGCGGACAGAAAGCGGTAGGTGGTGAACGGGTCATCGGGCCGTGCGCCATCCGTGGCTTCTGGGCAGGCACAGGCATCCCATTCGGCCTGACCGATATCGGAGATCTTGGGGAATATTCTGATTTCGACTTCTTGTGCGCTCATTCGGGTATCCCGGTTGCCATGGGTCTAATCTGTGGCCAAAGCGCCGGGGTTCAAGCGGGGCGCACCGCGTCGTAGCCCTCGAATGTGATATTATCGGCGTATTGCCGCGCTGTCGTTTCGATTTCAGTGCTTCGGACTGTCCAGCAGCATACCATCGCGCCGGTCTTTCGCAGGTCGGCCACGCGGGGGCGTGACAGGTCGTCGACCTCGTGACTGATAAAGGACGCGCCAGACCGGCCGTAATCAGGTATCTCGCGCAGGTGGTCGCAGGTGGCCTTGGACAGCGGCCAGTCGGCATAGCGATAGGCACTGGTCACGATCCCACGCGTCAGATCGGGCGCAAGCAGCGCCATGCGCGCGACCGAATGGGGGTTGAACGACATGACCGCCACATCACCGGCATAGTCGTGCAGCGCGCGGGCTGTTGCGACTTCCAGCGGGCCGATGGCATCGCCCATTGCGCCGTCCTGATCCTTGATCTCGACCAGCAGCGGGACGCGCCCGTCGATCAATGACAGGATTTGCGGCAGGGTCTGAATGGTGTCTGTGCCACCTTTCAGCTTGATCTGCGCCAGCGCCTCTGCGGTGCGTTGCTGGATGGGGCCGGATTCAGCCGTCAGCCGGTCGAGGGCGTAGTCATGAAACACCATCGCCTGACCGTCCGAGCTAAGCTGGACATCCAGTTCAATCGCATAGCCACGTTCCACCGCGGCACTGAACGCGGCCGGGCTGTTTTCAGGCCGGCCCGCGTTCAGATCATGAAAGCCCCGGTGGGCAAACGGGGCTTTTACAAGCGCAGCTGGAAAGGTCATTTGATCTCGAAGATGCCTTCGATTTCGACGGCAACACCCAAAGGCAAGGATGCCGCAGACACCGCAGAGCGCGCGTGCCGCCCCGCATCACCCAATGCTTCGACCAAAAAGTCGGACGCGCCGTTGATCACTTTGGGCTGATCGGTGAAATCAGCGGTAGAGTTCACAAAACCGGTCAGCTTTACCACACGCACAAGGCGTTCAATATCCCCACCACAGGCAGCTTTGACTTGGGCCAACAGGCTGATCGCGCAGGTTTTCGCGGCGGCGGCACCGGCGGCCACATCCATTGTATCACCCAGTTTGCCAAGGATCAGACCGTCAGGACCGTTCGAAATCTGGCCGGAAATATAAACGATATTCCCCGTTTTGACGAAAGGAACATAGTTGGCCGCTGGTGCGGGCGCGTCTGGCAATGTGACGCCAAGTTCGCTGAGACGGTTGGAAATGCTCATGGGGTTCTTCCTTTGAGGTCAGATGTATTTGCGGCCTACGTTAACGCCCTGCCAGCCAAACTGAAAGGGGGCAAAAAAGTCATAAAACAAAAGCTTTCGAAGGCTGGATACCGCCCCTCAAAGATATGTTGCTAATCGCATGTGCTGTCCGCATAAGGTGCAGAATTCTTATCGGCACAAAGGGGGCTGCTATGGTTAATTTTTCTACGGCACCCAAGGTTTTGCGGAACTTTACGGTGTGCGTTTTGGTTGCTGGCCTTGCCGCGTGTGGCAGTGCCGCGCGTGTGCAGCCGACAGGCATCAATGACCCGCACGAGCAAAGCAACCGCAAGGTGCATGCCCTGAACAAGCAAGTCGCGGGTTCCGGCAAGGGCGGCGGCTTGGCCAAGGCTGTGCCCAGCGAATTCCAGACGGTTATTCACAACGTTGCCGAAAACATGGCGATGCCGCAGGTCGCTGTGAATTCGTTCCTTCAGGGTGACGTCACAGGTTTCGGACTGGCGACATCGCGGTTTGCAATCAACACGGTCCTTGGTTTTGCAGGCGTGGTTGACGCGGCCAGCGCATTCAAAGTGCCAGAGCACGACACCGATTTCGGCGAAACGCTGTATGTTTGGGGCGTCGGCGAAGGCCCGTATTACGAATTGCCGATCATCGGCCCCTCGACACGTCGGGATGTGGCAGGTCGCATCGTTGATCTGTTTACCAACCCGCTGTCCTACACGCTGGAAAGCCCCGAGAAATATGTGGGCACCGTGACCGGCCTTGCCGATCGCGTGTTCACAAAAAGCCGTCGCAGCGACGCGATCGCTGACGCGGTGGATGGCAGCACCGACAGCTATGCGCAGGCCCGCCTGAACTATCTGCAAAACCGCCGTTTTGAACTGTCACAGCCCACGGGCACAATGCGCCCTGACGCGGACTAAGCCAGCAGGCGCGGCTTGATCCGCCGCGCGTCTGCGGGGTTAGCGATCACCGGCTTTTGAATTGCCACCGCCACCACCTGACGCACCACCGCCAAAGATGTCACGCAACACCTGATCAATCAGACTGATCGGATTTTGCGGCTGTGACACCGGGGCAGGTCTGTTGTCTTGGGCCTGCGATACGTCAGCTACGGAAGGTGCCGGCATGATCATCGGCAAAGGTCGGACAGGCAATCCTTCGTGGACCCGCTCCATGACCTCTTTCCAGATCTCGGTCGGCAGGCCGCCACCCGAGACACCTGTTAGCGGCGTGTTATCGTCATAGCCCATCCAGATGCCCGCCACATAATCGGCAGAGAACCCGATGAACCACGCATCACGGTTGGCTTGGGTTGTGCCGGTTTTGCCCGCCAGTTCACGCCCGCCAAACTGCGCCCGCTTGCCAGTGCCCTCGGACACGACCTTTTCCATCATATAGACCAGCTGAAGCGCCGCATCTTCCTGGATCACCCGTTCACCGATGCCGCCGCCCGTGCCCATCAAGGGTTCGCTATCGCCCTGTAGCTTTAGATCAATCAGGCCATAAGGTTTCACCGAAGACCCCCCGTTCAGAATACCCGCATAGGCACCTGTCATCTCGAGCAGGGTACTCTCAGACGCACCAAGCGCCAGCGCGGGGCCTGCGGCCAGATCGCTTTTGATGCCGAATTGCGTTGCCACCTGACTGACCAGATCACGCCCGACGCTTTCGGACACTTTGACCGCAGGAATGTTCAACGATTCCTTAAGCGCGGTGGTCAGGGTCACATTGCCTTTAAAGCTGCTGGTATAGTTTTTGGGGCACCATTCGCCCGATCCCGGAATGTTCAGGCAATAAGGCGCGTCGTTGATCAGGTCATTCGGGGAATACCCCAGATCCAGCGCGGCGGCGTAAATGAACGGTTTAAAGGACGACCCCGTCTGGCGCATCGCCTGCGTGGCGCGGTTAAAGGCACCGGCAACCTTGGTTTTGCGCCCCCCCACCATGGCCCGCACGGCACCATCGGCAGACATTACCACAACAGCGGCCTGCGCCTTGGACCCGGCGCGCACCTTGTTGTCAAAGACCCAGTTCAACCCATCCTCGGCAGCACGTTGAATGCGCTGATCCAGGGTTGTTTTGATAATGACGTCTTCGGTGGTGTTACGGGTAAAAAATTCAGGGCCCGATGACATCACCCAGTCGGCAAAATATCCGCCCGCCTCGGCCTCGGCCGCTTCGGACAGTTCGGCGGGATGCGCGATCGCGTCATCCGCTTCGGCTTTGGTCAGGTAACCCTGACCCTGCATCAGGCGCACCACCGTGGCAGCGCGGTTTTGCGACCGGTCAAGATTGTTGGTCGGCGACAATGTGGTGGGGGCTGTCAGCAAACCGGCCAGCATCGCCCCTTCGGCAGGGCGCAAGGCGGATGCGGGTTTACCGAAAAACCGTTGTGCCGCGGCTTCGGCACCGAAGGCACCGCCGCCCATATAGGCACGGTTCAGGTAGATCGACAGAATATCATTCTTTGAATACTTCGCCTCCATCGCCATGGAGAACACTGCCTCCTTGGCCTTGCGCTTGAGCGATGAACGCCGGCATTCGGCTTCGTATTCTTTTTCGGTCTGGCCCGATGCCGTATCAAAGGGTTCGCCCAGACACAGCAGCTTGGCGACCTGTTGGGTGATCGTCGACCCGCCATGCCCCGAAAGCGGGCCACGGCCTTCGCTCAGGTTGATGCGCACGGCGGATGCGATACCGCGTGGCGATACACCAAAGTGGCTGTAGAACCGTTTGTCTTCGGTCGCGATGACCGCATTCTTTAGATGTGGCGACACGCTGGTGGCCGTTACAACGCCGCCGAACTGGTCACCCCGCCAGGCAAACACAGCACCGTTGCGGTCCAACATGGTGACTGATCCGCGCGCGCGTCCGTCCAACAGCGCCTCGAGAGGCGGCAAGGTTGTATAGAAATAGCCAACGGCACAGGCCAGAAGCAGCAGGGCGACAATTGCCACCCGCGAAACGATCTTCCAGATAAGACCGAAAATCCAACGGATAATCGCGCTGAAAAACCCCATGATACCGCCGCGCCGTACCGGGGCCTTGCGCGCTGGCTTGCGCCTTGCAGGTGCCTTTTTCGCAGGGGCTTTTTTGGCCGAAGCCGTCGCTTTGCCGCCATATCGCTTGTCAGCGACCAAAGGGCGCTTCCGCTTGGGTGAATCACTCATTCAGCTGCTCGCTCGACCGTTCTTTTTTTGCACTCTACCCTGCCTCGAGCTGATTGTTTAGCTTAGAGCGCTGTGGCGGCCATCAATTTTGTGTCTATTTTTTAATCGTTTTATTTTATTTGCCCACTTTTTAATCACAAACAGGGTTCCACGGCCCCGGCGCAGGCCCTTTGGGCTTCCTTATCCGGTCAGTCTCGCTCTTTTCTTCTCAGGTATCACGCAGGAAGAACCTGCATTCTAGAAGAGGGACTTTAGGTGAAACTCATCATAGCAACAATTAAGCCTTTCAAACTTGAAGAGGTCCGCGAAGCGCTGACCGAAGCAGGTGTGCGCGGGCTGATGGTAACAGAGATCAAGGGTTTCGGTGCCCAGTCTGGCCACACTGAAATCTATCGCGGCGCTGAATATGTCGTGAACTTTGTACCCAAGGTGAAACTTGAACTGGTCGTCGCCGATGCGCTGGCAGACCAGATGGTCGAAACCATTACCCGCACCGCCCACACCGGCAAAATCGGTGATGGCAAAATCTTTGTGCTCGACGTCGAGCAGGCCGTGCGTGTGCGCACCGGTGAAACCGGCGAAGACGCCATCTGACCCTTAATGCTTGAGGAAATGACGACATGAAATCACGAATTCTTCTTCCCCTGGCCGCTACAGCCGCGCTGTTGCCGACGCTGGGCTTTGCACAGGACGCCGAGTTTGCAAGCGCGTCCGAGACTGCATTCATCTTTAACACGCTGCTGTTCCTGATCGGGGGCTTCCTGGTCTTCTGGATGGCCGCCGGTTTTGCCATGCTCGAAGCGGGGCTTGTCCGCTCCAAGAACGTGACAACACAGCTGACCAAGAACATCGCCTTGTTCGCGCTGGCCGCGATCATGTACTGGCTGGTTGGCTATAACATCATGTATCCGGGCGATGCCTGGATCATTCAGGGTGTGTTCGGCACAATCGGCACCAAAGACATCAAAACCACGATCGACGCTGGCGGCTACTCCAATGCCTCCGACTTCTTCTTCCAGTTGATGTTCTGCGCTACCACAGCTTCCATCGTTTCGGGCACCTTGGCCGAGCGTATCAAACTGTGGCCCTTCCTGATCTTCACCGTCATCCTGACCGGCTTTATCTATCCGATCGAAGCAAGCTGGCAGTGGGGCGCAGGCTGGTTGTCTGACGCAGGTTTCTCTGACTTCGCCGGCTCAACTTTGGTACATGCGGCTGGTGGTTTTGCTGCCCTTGCAGGTGCCCTGATCCTTGGACCACGTATCGGCAAATACAAAGACGGCCGTGTTGTGCCAATGCAGGGTTCGAACCTGCCGCTTGCCACCTTGGGTACGTTTATCCTGTGGTTGGGTTGGTTCGGCTTTAACGGTGGTTCGCAGCTTGCAATGGGGTCGATGATCGATGCCGACGCTGTGGCCCAGATTTTCGCCAACACCAACATGGCCGCTGCCGGTGGTGCTGTTGCAGCGATGATCCTGACGCAGATCCTGTACAAGAAGATCGACCTTACCATGCTGCTGAACGGTGCGCTGGCAGGTCTGGTGTCCATCACTGCGGGTCCGCTTGACCCGACGTTGTTTGGTGCGCTTTGGATTGGTGCTGTTGGCGGTGTGATCGTAGTCTTCGCGGTTCCATTCCTGGACAAGCTGAAGATCGACGATGTTGTCGGTGCGATCCCTGTTCACCTGCTTGCCGGTTTCTGGGGCACCTTGGTGGTTCCGGTTTACACCGAAGGCACATCCTTTGTGACACAGATCATCGGCTTTGCCTCCATCGGTGCATTCGTCTTTATCGTGTCGACGGTTGTCTGGCTGATCTTGAAAGCCACCATGGGCATCCGCGTCACCGAAGAGGCCGAGATCATGGGCCTCGATGTATCGGAACTGGGTATGGAAGCGTATCCCGAGTTCTCGAAGAGCTAAAACCAAACGCCTTCGGGCACGCAAGAACCCGGGCGTCCGCGCCCGGGTTTTTTGTTTGTCCGGTGGATGGTTGGGCAAAAAAATAGCGCCGTGCTGGGAGACAGCGCGGCGCTATTGAGTATTTAAGAAAGGGTGAAGCGGTAAGAGTCGCTTAGATCCCTACGTCGATGATTGCCTTGGCGAGGATCGGGACGGTTTTTGCATTCAGGCCCGCGATGTTCATGCGGCTGTCGCCCACCATATAGATCCCGTGATCGGCGCGCAGTTTTTCAACCATTTCCGGGGTCGTACCGAGGCGCGAGAACATGCCGCGATGTTCGGCAAGGAAGCCGAAACGGTCTGATCCGGCAAGCCGCTGCAATTCACCGGCCAGTTGGCTGCGCAAGCCGAGCATGGTGTTGCGGATGTCTTCGAGTTCGGCCATCCAATCGGCGCGCAGGGCGTCGTCATTCAGGATCATGGTCACGATCCGCGCACCGTGGTCGGGCGGGAAGCTGAAGTTCTGGCGGTTGAGGAAGGCCAGGGTGCCCTGGTTCAGTTTCTGCGCCGATGCATCGGAGGAGACCGCCATCAATATGCCGGTGCGTTCGCGGTAGATGCCGAAGTTTTTGGAACAGCTGGCGGCGATCAGGCATTCCGGCACCGATGCGGCGACCTTGCGGGTTGCTGCGGCATCCACCTCAAGGCCATCGCCGAACCCTTGGTATGCGATGTCGATCATTGGCGTGGCACCGGTGTCGTGCAAAACCTTGATCACCTCGTCCCACTGGGCGGCATTCAGGTTTGCGCCGGTGGGGTTGTGACAGCAACCGTGCAGGAGGATCACGTCGCCCTTATGTGCCGTCTTGAGGTCCGCCAGCATGCCGTCGAAATCAACGCCGCGGGTTTCATCATCGAAATAGCGGTAGGGCACCACAGCCATGCCAAGGTATTTCAGGATCGACAGGTGGTTCGGCCAGGTCGGATCGGACACAAAGACCCGCGCATCGGGCCGTGCCATCTGGATCATTTCGAAGGCCTGACGGATGGCACCCGTGCCACCGGGGGTCGCGGCGGCAGCCACATTGGCGCGCGGCACGGCATCGCCAAGCACCATTTTAACCATCGCATCGCCAAAGGCCGGATCACCGGCAAGGCCGGTATAGCTTTTGCTGTCCTGGTTTTCCCAGATCCGGTGTTCGGCGGATTTGACCGCCCGCATGACCGGGGTCAGCCCTGATGCGTCCTTGTAGACGCCCACGCCAAGGTCGATCTTGGTGTCGCGGGGGTCGTCCTTGTACATTTGCATCAAGGTGAGGATTTTATCGGCGGGCTGCGCCTGCAGGTTTTCGAACATTATGCGTCTCCGGTCGCAACGGGCACTGTGGGGAACATCCCCCATTCGGCCCAAGATCCATCGTAAAGGGACCAGTTTTTATGGCCCATCAGTTCCAGTGCAAGGGCCAGAACCGCCGCTGTAATGCCCGAGCCGCAGCTGGTGATCACGGGGCGGGACAGATCAACGCCAGCGGCCTCGAAGGCGGCTTTCATCTGGTCCACGGATTTCATCGTTTTGTCTGCATTCAGCAGATCAGTATAGGGCAGGTTGCGCGAGCCGGGGATATGCCCGGGGCGCAGGCCTTCGCGGGGTTCCGGTTCATCACCGCGAAACCGGCCTGCGGAGCGGGCATCGACAATCTGCGGGTCTTTCAGCTTGGACGCCTGGGCCACCTGAGTGACATCGCGGACCAGATGGTTTTGGAAACGGACCGTCATGTGGCGATCGCGGGGGATCGGCGGCATGTCTTCGGTCTTGCGGCCTTCGGCGACCCATTTGGGCAGACCGCCATCCAGCACCGCGACGTTATCCTGCCCCATCAGTTTGAACAGCCACCACACACGCGCCGCCGACATCAGGCCAGCGCCATCATAGACCACGACCTGATGGCCGTCACCGATGCCCATGGCACGCATGCGCGACATGAATTTTTCAGCCGGAGGGACCATGTGCGGCAAATCCGACCGCGCATCCGAAATCTCGTCGATGTCAAAGAACCGCGCGCCGGGGATGTGGGCTGCGTCGTATTCCGCTTTGGGGTCACGGCACATGTCTGGCAGGTACCAAGAGGCATCCACAAGGCGCAGGTCGGGATCTTTGAGGTGTTGTGCCAGCCAGTCGGTTGAAACAAGCGTTTTCGGATCGTCGGACATGGGTCAGCCCCCTTTGAGAACAGGTTTTGTTATGCCTAACCCTGCAGGCGGGGGCAGGCAAGGGTTTGGCCGACCTATAGCGCTGCGAAAGGGCAGATCAGATGCTGTCTTGAGCGCCCGCCGGACCCAGCGGTCAGCCGTGGTCTTTCAACAGACGCTGCTTTTGACGCGACCAGTCGCGCTTGGCCTCTGTCTCGCGTTTGTCATGCAGCTTTTTGCCTTTGGCGATGCCGATCTTGATCTTGGCCATCCCACGGTGGTTGAAATACATCACCATCGGCACAAGCGTCATACCCTTGCGCTGCGTTTCATTCCACAGGTTCGACAGTTGCTTTTTCGACACCAGCAGTTTCCGGCGGCGGCGTTCTTCGTGGGTGAACGTCTTGGCCTGGCTGTAAGGCGCGATATAGGAATTCACCAACCACAATTCGCCGTCTTCGACAGTGGCATAGCTTTCCGCGATGTTGGCCCCGCCGTTGCGCAGCGATTTGACCTCGGACCCCTCGAGGATGATGCCGCATTCAACATCGTCGTCGATCGCGTAATCAAACCGCGCGCGGCGGTTTTCAGCGATGACCTTGTAATTGGGGTCGGACTTGGATGATGATTTTACCTGTGACATGTGCTTGATGTAGGCTGCGCTGGCCCCGCGTGCAAGATCAGCCGCACATCGTTTGGGATTGTCCACCACATCATCAGCGCTGTTTCCAATCCGAGAACTCAATTCCATAAAGTTGACAGGGTTTACCAATATTCAACTATTCAACGGGAAATAACGAAGGAGATATTTGATGCGCCGTTTCTGCACCCTGCTCAGCGTTGCCGTCGCAATGGTATTGTGTTCAGCTACGATGACCCAGGCAAAGGACCCGCTGCGCATTCTCGTGTTAGGCGATTCGTTCATGACGTCTCATGCGCAATCCGATCAGGCCGTACCGAATGTTCTGGCCAAGACATTGGGGGCCCAGGTGAAAAGCCGTGCAATCACGGGTGCGCGGTATCGCTATATGCTGCCCTTCTCGGGTGCGCTCGGGATGAACATATCAAAGCAATATCGCGACGGCCCCTGGGACTGGGTGGTGATCAATGGCGGCGGCAACGACATGTGGCTGGGCTGCGGCTGTATCCGGTGTGAACGCCGGATGAACAAATTGATCAGCCCGGACGGCACACGGGGTGAAATCCCGGCACTTGTGTCGAAAGCCCGCCGTGCGGGGGCGAAAGTTGCCTATGTCGGGTATCTGCGCAGCCCCGGCATGTGGTCTCCGATCGAGCATTGCAAAGGCGAAGGCGACGCCCTTGAGGCACGGATCGCGATGATGGCGCAGCGCGACGAAGGCGTCACCTTTATATCCCTGGCTGACATGGTGCCGACGGGCGACAGCTCGTTTCACGCGGCCGACATGATACACCCGTCTGCCAAGGGCAGCCGTGCCGCAGCCGCGCGTATTGCCCAAGTGCTTCAGACAAACTGAAGGCTGGGCTTTAGGCGGCGGGTAAAATGCAAAAATACGGCCGCCGATCCCGCGATAGGCCCTATCAGCGATAGAGCGGTTTGCGCCAAGGCAACCGCCCCAGATCCCTGTTCGCCCTGGGCAAACCGGAAAACGATGACCACTTTATGAATGGCGGCACGGTTAAGGATTATCGGGATCAGTCGCCTAGTTTGGCGTGAACCTCGTCAAGGTCGATTTCACCGATTGGCATCTTGTTGGCGGGATTATCAAAGTCGTATTTGAACAGCTCGAAATCACGCTTGTAAATTTCGCGCATCAAATGCATCGACAAGTCGTCAAAGTAATCCTCGACCGGATGGGCACGTTTCGGGCCATGGCCTTCGGATTCATTGAACCGCGGGATATCGGCCAAGGTTACCTGATGCGGTGTTTTGATCGCATCCAGTACTTCTTGCATGCCATTGTTAAAACTTTCGGTCCACACGATCTTGTCGTAGCTGCCACCGTTCACGATAAACGTGCTGACATGGCCCGCCTGACCTGACCAGTGAATGTCGGGGTCCATCGGCCTGCGCCAGCGGATGGTATCGCGCGCGAACAGCAAAAAACGGCGGAAGCTGGCGATCTGGTCGAACTCTTGCTTGCCATCGGCACCGCCGACCTCGATCCCGTATTTCTGAACCAACAGCGGCACAAGGTTCCCCCGATAGCGCTTGCCATTGCGCTGAATGCCGCAAATCTTGTCAAAGAACGAACTCAGGATCCGCGTGTAGGGGTTGCGCACACAGGTAAACGCATATGATCCGTGGCTTTGTACATTTCTGGCGATAGGCTCCTGCGAGTCCTCAAGCGCCCATTTGTGCATGCCAGACTTGGCATCGTGAATGTCGCCATCGAAAAATTCGCCATGATCCGAATAAAACATGATCTGCCCGATGGTCGAGCATGCGCATTTGGGTACCACACGGTACACAACGCTTTCACTTTCCGTCATCCACGTCCCTGGAAAACCCATATTCTGCTCGGCGTCCTTATTTTTTTACCATTTTTACCATAGTTTATGGCAACAGTTTGGCCTCTGGCCGAAAAAAGCAAATATTCGCGGTTTATTCAATCACTGATCGCCATTATCTACAGATCAGAAACAATACAAAGAGCAACCCCGTCACTCATGGCCAGAATCGCCTATATCCTGCTTTGTCACAAGGACCCTTCTGCAATTATCAAGCAGGCGGAGCGGTTGACGTCGTCTGGTGACTATATGGCGATCCATTTTGACGCCTCTGCCAAACCGGCAGAATTCGCCCAGATTACAGCCGCGCTTTCGGCCAACCCGAATGTCGCCTTTGCGCGCAAACGCATTCGCTGCGGCTGGGGCGAATGGTCTTTGGTGCAGGCCACGTTGAACGCCGTCGAAAGCGCCGTTGACGCATTTCCGCGCGCCACGCATTTCTACATGCTGTCGGGTGACTGCATGGCAATCAAATCGGCGGAATATACGCATAACTACCTTGACGATAACGACGTCGATTTCATCGAAAGCTTTGACTATTTTGAAAGCGACTGGATCAAGACAGGCTGGAAAGAAGAGCGGCTGATCTATCGCCACTGGTTCAACGAACGCACCCAGAAAAAACGCTTTTACTGGATGTACAATCTGCAAGAACGTCTGGGTCTGACCCGTGAAATTCCGGCAGATTTGCAAGTCCAGATCGGCAGCCAGTGGTGGTGTTTGCGGCGTCAAACCGTCGAGATGGTGCTGGAGTTCACCAAACGGCGCAAAGATGTCATGCGGTTTTTCCGCACCACCTGGATCCCGGACGAGACGTTTTTTCAGACAATCGTTCGGCACCTGATTCCCGAAAGTGAAATCCGGGCCCGCACGCTGACCTTCTTGATGTTTACCGATTATGGTATGCCGCTGACGTTTTACAACGATCACTATGATTTGCTCCTGGCACAGGATTACCTTTTCGCACGCAAAATCAGCAGCGAGGCAATGGACCTCAAGCGCCGGCTTGGCCTGCTGTACACGGCACAAGGCGTCGAATTCCAAATCAGCAACGAAGGGCGCAGCCTGTTCAACTTCCTCAGTGGGCGCGGCCGTATCGGACGGCGCTTTGCCACGCGGTTCTGGGAAACAGAAAGCACGTTGGGCCGCGAACGCGAATTGCTCATCGTTATCTGCAAAAAATGGCACGTGGCCAAACGTGTGCTGGAACGCATCCGCCAAACGACGAACCTGCCATCGATCGAATATCTCTTTAACGAGGAAAGCACCCCGCTCCCCGATCTTGGCGGCATTCAGAACACGCTGGGAAAACGCACACGGCACCGGCGGGCCTTGATGCGGATGCTTTTCGACTATTACGAAACCGACCGGCTGATCGTGTGTATGGACCCGGGCAATATTGATCTGCTCAACGACTTTGCCTCCGACCGGTCCGTGACACGTATCCTTGAAATCGAATGCCAGTTCTCGGATGATTATCTGGCAGGCCACGCGATGCGCGTTGGCCTCGCAGGGGAACGCACCTCCGAAGAAACGCTCGACCGGCTACTGCCCACAATCCGCAACGACATGACGTTTGAATCCGATCGCATCCGCGACGCGCAATTCGAACATTATACGCGCATGCGCGAAAATGCATCGACAGAAGAGAACGCGAGCGTCTTGGCCGCATTCCTTCAAATTCCGCAAGACAAGGCGCTTGAGATTGCCAAGACACATTATCTCTTTTCAGACTAAGGACACTCCATGGCCTACGCCTATGACGATCAAAACGTCTTTGCCAAAATCCTACGTGGCGAAATCCCCAACGACACGGTCTTTGACTCCGATCACGCGCTTGCGTTTCGTGACATCCAACCGCAGGCTCCCACCCATGTGCTGGTGATCCCCAAAGGCCCCTATGTCAGCTTCGACCATTTCGCCGCCGAAGCATCGGATGCCGAAATCGTCGGCTACATCCGCGCCATTTCCGAAGTCTGCAAATCCGAAGGGGTAACGCTCGAGGCGGGCGAAGGCTTTCGGATGATCTCAAACGCCGGCGCACATGGCGTGCAAGAGGTCCCGCATCTGCATGTCCACATCCTGGGCGGCCGCCCGATGGGTCGCATGGTAGCACGCGCAGACTAATCCCCCGCTTCTCTGGCTCAAAATATCCCGGGGGGGCCCGCAGGGCGGGGGCTGGCCCCCTCCTGCCTTGCCAAAACGCGCAGCGGTTACTTTTTCCAGCTGGCGATCCAGCGTGAAAAACGTCCCTGCCGTTCCGCAAAATCATCCTCAATACGCTCCAGCGTCGGGTCGATCCGCTGTTCCCTGAACCTGCGCCACCGCACCCAGATCGCATAGACGAAGGCCGCGAACAGCGTCAGGATGATGATATTCAAAAACGGTATGCCCTTTGACACATCCGGTCCGGCGACAAGCCGCACTGAAATCGCATTCGGAAAGATCGACATGAACTCGTTGCGCCAGCCGTAATGCTTGAGCGCAACATATTGCGGCGCGCCCGAACCAGACTTCAGATCCGATGCCTCTGCCTGCAAATTAGTCGTGTCAAACTTGAAATAGGGTGGCCATCCCCAGCCGGTATCTTCGTTGCGATACACCATCACATCGCCTTTGGCGCGGCGGGTCTGGATGAAAAACACATCGCGGTTGCCCAAGGTATTGTTGTTACCGACGTCAGCATTCGACCAAAAGATCGAATTTTCGCCAAAATCAATCCGCTTTTCATAGGTGTCGGTGATCCGCACAATATCGACCTGCGGCAGCGTATAGTGAAAGAACGCGGCGACGATCGTCCAGATTGTGATCCAGAACGCCCATTTGATAATCCCCATAGTGCCGACTTTCCCTAACTGAAGTTGGTGAGGTAGATAATTAGCACGACCAGCACCACTGGAACAATATAGACACCCCAGATCAGTTTACGACGGATCGAGCTGTCATATCTCTTGAGCCCTCGTTGCACGAAACTGTCCATATCCACAAGGCGCGGGCCGCTCCGCCATTTCTGACGTAATTTGCCACGGCGGATACGGCGGGAATACATCGACAATCCAATAAAGATCACGGTCAACACAACAAAGCCGACCACAATCAGTTGAAGTAACGCAAGCATAGGTGAACGCCTCTCTGTCGTGATCCGGTTACGGGCCCAATCTTGACGCCCGCGGCACGAGGATCAAGCCCTAGACACAACCTATGTCAGTCTTTGACGGGCCACACGACGGTAATCTCGCAGCCAGTGTCGCGCTCCGGCGTCAACAATTCGCCGCCCAACTGCTGTGCAGCCGCCAGCAAGATACGCATCCCAAGGCCGGTGCCGGGTGTTTGCACCGCGGGGATACCGGGGCCGTCGTCAATGCAGCTCAGGTGATAGAACCCACCGGTATGTTTGCCCGTCACATTGAACGTACCGCGTGTGCGGCCCGCATAGGCATATTTCGCGGCGTTGGTCATTGCCTCGTTCACGAACATCCCGACTGACGACGCAGACCGCGACGAAAGCCTGCATTGCCCGATCTGCGCATTGACGGTCACGCCATCGGGCATTTGTTCCTGTGTTGACCTTACGACCTTTGACAGGAACGCAGACACATCAACAAAAGCAGAACTATCTGTCAGATACAGCGCTTCGTGCAGGCGGCTGATCGTTGCCAGACGCCCCTGCACCGCATCCAATGCAGCGCGGGCTTGGGGTGATTGTTCGGTTCTGATCTGCAACCTGATCAGCGATTCAAGCGACTGGAGCGAATTCTTGACCCGGTGATCGACCTCTTTGCGCAGGATTTCAGCATCGGCCAGCGCCTTGCGCAGCTCGATCTGCCGCATGGCTTGTCGCGCCAATACCTGAAGCGCATTGCGCTGGAAGTCATTCAGCTCACGCGGTCGCTGATCCAACACGCACAGCGTCCCGAGCGGCAGCTTTCTGCTGTCCTCAAGAAGTGCACCTGCGTAAAACCGGATTGAATCCTCGCCCGTGACAAATTCATTATCGACGGTGCGGGGGTCAGCCGACGTATCGCCAATTTCCAGATAATCATCGCCTGCAATGGCATGGGCGCACATGCTGCTTTCGATTTTGCTGCCCGGTATCTCAAGCCCGACCTTTGCCTTGAACCATTGGCGATCCGTATCAACCAAGGAAATCAAGGCAATCGGAACGTTGCAAATCTCGGCGGCCAGCCGAGTGATTTCGTCAAAGCCATCATCGGGGGCGGTATCAAGGATGTTATAGTCCCGCAGCAACGCAAGCCGCATTTCCTCTTGTTCGATCAAGGTCGCTTTCATGGGAACTACTCAAACTCTAGTGTTATCAAAATGACTGAATGTCTGAGCAGCAAGCGTTTAGTGCAATCGCGTCAGGGTGAACGAACTGACGTTAAAAAATAAAGAAATGTTATCGCGCGTCAAGCACCTTGGCGGGTGGCGGGGAAACGCACAGAAACCCCATGGACAGCGTAATTCCAGCCCTGAAACCGGCCCAAGCGGCATTGGCTGATCGCCAGCGCCGCTTGGGTTCCGGGTGCAGATATCAGCCTATGACGTTCGTTTCCGGCCCGTAGGGGAAGCCGGTAATGTTGTCGTTGCCATCGTCGGTGATCACCAAGATGTCATGTTCGCGGTATCCGCCTGCGCCGGGTTGATTGGCCCCGACAGTCAGCATCGGCTCCATCGAGATGACCATGCCCGGTTCCAGCACGGTGTCGATGTCTTCGCGCAGTTCAAGCCCTGCCTCGCGACCATAGTAATGCGACAGCACCCCAAACGAATGACCGTAGCCAAAGGTGCGGTATTGCAGCAGATCGCGTTCCTCGAAGAAATCATTGATCTTATGGGTGATGTCGGCGCAGCTTGACCCCGGTTTCAGCAGGCTCATCCCGTATTCATGGGCGGCGACGTTGGCCTCCCAAATCTTCAGGCTGGCGGCATCGACTTCGCCTGCAAACATCGTGCGTTCCAGCGCGGTGTAATAGGCCGAGATCATCGGGAAGGTGTTCAGCGACAGGATATCGCCGCGCTCCAACTGGCGTGCGGTCACGGGGTTATGCGCGCCGTCGGTGTTCAGCCCCGACTGGAACCAGACCCAAGTGTCGCGGTATTCGGCATCGGGGAAGCGTTTGGCGATCTCAAGCTCCATCGCGTCACGGCCGGCCATGGCGATGTCGATTTCGCGCGCACCGACCTTGACCGCATCACGAATGGCATAGCCGCCCACATCGGCCACCTGTGCCGCCTGACGGATCAGGGCGATTTCCGCCTCTGACTTGTGCATCCGCTGGCGCATCGTGGTCTCGAACAGGTCAACCATGACGACTGGCGCAAGGAAATCCTCAAGCTTGTCGCGCTGCATCAGGGTCAGATGGTCACCCTCGTAGCCGATCACGCCCCCCTTGCCCGTGACAGAGGCAACAGCACGCCAGTAGTTATCGCGCTGCCAGTCGGTGTAGGTGATGTTATCGGCAAAGCTGCGCCGCCACGGCTGGCCCGCGTCGATACCTGCCGAAATGGTCACACAATCGGTGTCTGTGACGACCAGACCGTAAGGCCTGCCAAAGGCGCAATACAGAAAGCCCGAATAATAGGCGATATTGTGCATCGACGTGAAGATAGCAGCCGTGACACCCGCGCTTTCCATCCGCTCGCGCAGCTCTTCCAGACGCGCCTCGTATTCCGCAGCATCAAAGGGCAACGGGGATTTCTCTCCGTTGTGAAAACGATACATGTCGGGGCGCAAAACTTTAGATGTGTTGGTCATTACAGACCCTCCCTTGCAGAAAGGTCCCGGCGTTCAGGACGCAAGGGCCCATATTCAGGACGACGCCATCGTCCCAGCCCAAGCATCCTTTCGCCTATTTTCGCAAACCGATCAAGGGGTCACTTAATGCCCAGCAACGCTTTCATCATGTCGCTATCGGGGTCTTCCAGAAGGTCGATGATGTCAAAATGATGCCGCCCTTCGACCGCTGTCATCTTGGCCCCCCAAACCCGAGAAAGCTGCTCTGCCTGTTCGATAAAGGCGGGGCGTTCATCGGCACCGACCCAGATTGTGACATTCACCCCATGCGGGGGGGTCATGTTCACGGGGCTTTCGGCAGCGGCTTCGGCCTCGTCCAGCTGCAAAATCTCGTTCATCGAGGTTTGCAAAAGCGGCGTCAGATCGGCAACAGGCGAGATCGAAACAATGTTGGCGATCCGTTCGCGCACATCCCCCGGCAAGATCAACGGATCGGTCATGCGTGCAACCAACTGCCCTCCGGCAGAGTGGCCCACCAGTGAAATCCCGCCCTGGGTCCGCTTGGCAACATCTGCCAGCCCTTTGGCAACCTGGGTTGTGATCTGGCTGATCCGCACATTGGGGCACAGGTCATAGCCGATCATTGCAACCGCATATCCGCGGGACAAAGCCCCGGCCGCCAGATGCGACCAGTCAGAGGGCGCAAAGGCCTTCCAATATCCGCCATGCACAAAGACGACCGTGCCGCGTGATACCCCTTCGGGTTCGAAAAAATCATAAACTTCGCGGTCGGTCGGGCCATAGGAAATGTTCTTTTGCGCCCGAAATCCCAACTTTTTGCGGAACGCTGCTGCCGCCTTTTGCCAGCGGGGCGGATAATCTTCTGCACCCTCGATATAAGCGGCATTGGCATAGGCATCATCTAACTGCATTTGGGTCTCCCTTAACGCTCCATAACAAACTGGAACTAGACAATCATAGCGAATGTTGCTTTGGGTTCCACAAACAAAAGCGGAGAGATCAAAATGACTGACGCAAAGACAGACCTGAAATCCATGCTAAAAGACCCCAGCCTGCTGGAAACCCGTGCCTATATTGGCGGCAAATGGGTGGATGGTGACGATGGAACCTTTGATGTGACCAACCCTGCGCGCGGGGATGTGATTGCCAAAGTTGCCAACCTAAGCCGCGCCCAAGTCGCAGGCGCGATCGCCCAGGCTGAGAAAGCCCAGAAAGAATGGGCATCCTGGACCGGCAAGGAACGCGCAGGCGTGATGCGCAAGTGGTTCGATCTGATGATGGAAAACCAGGACGATCTGGGTGCCATTCTGACCGCCGAACAAGGCAAACCACTGGCCGAAGCCAAGGGCGAGATCGCCTATGGCGCGTCGTTTATCGAATTCATGGGCGAACAGGCCAAACGCGTGTACGGTGAAACCATCCCCGGCCACCAGCGCGACAAGCGTATCACCGTGATCAAGCAGCCCATCGGCGTTGCGGCATCAATCACACCGTGGAACTTCCCCAACGCGATGATCACCCGCAAGGCCGCACCTGCACTGGCCGCTGGCTGTGCATTCGTTGCGCGCCCTGCTGCCGAAACGCCGCTGTCAGCCATCGTCATGGGTGTGTTGGCCGAACGTGCGGGCATCCCTGCGGGCGTGTTCAACGTGGTGCCGTCGTCGTCCTCCTCTGCCATCGGCAAGGAATTCTGCGAGAACCCCGCCGTGCGCAAGCTGACCTTCACGGGATCGACCGAAGTCGGCCGTATCCTGATGAAGCAAGCTGCCGATCAGGTTATGAAATGCTCGATGGAACTGGGCGGCAACGCCCCGTTCATCGTGTTTGACGACGCCGATCTGGATGCCGCCGTCGAAGGTGCAATCCTGTGTAAATTCCGCAACAACGGTCAGACCTGCGTGTGCGCCAACCGGATTTATGTGCAGGCCGGTGTCTATGACGCTTTCGCCAAAAAGCTGAAGACAGCGGTTGAAAAGCTCAAGGTCGGTGACGGCTTTGAAGAAGGCGTGACCCTTGGGCCGCTGATCAACCCCGCCGCTGGCGAGAAAGTCAAAGAGCATATCGAGGATGCGAAATCCAAAGGTGCCCAGGTGATTCTGGGCGAAGGTGGCGATATGAACGGCAACTTCCTGCCGCCCACAATCATGACCGGGGTCACCCAGGACATGATGGTCGCGACCGAAGAAACCTTTGGCCCGCTGGCACCGCTGTTCAAGTTCGACACCGTCGATGATGTGATCGCCATGGCCAACGACACGATCTTTGGTCTGGCGTCCTACTTCTATGCCAAAGACCTGAGCCGCGTTTACAAGGTCGCAGAGGCGCTGGAATACGGCATCGTGGGCGTGAACACCGGCATCATCTCGACCGAGGTCGCACCGTTCGGCGGCGTCAAGCAATCCGGTCTGGGCCGCGAAGGCAGCCACCACGGGATCGAGGATTACCTCGAGATGAAATACATCTGCATGTCGGTCTGATCGGCATATGCGGGCGGCGGGATGATCCTGCCGCCCGTTTTCGTTCAGGCGTCCAGCGCTTTGGTGATCAGATTGCCCAACCGCTTGATGCCTTCGGCAATCTTGGCCTCGTCCGAGGTTGCATAGCTGAGCCGCAGCGTGTTGCGCCCTGACCCGTCGGCAAAGAACGCATGACCGGGCACAAAGGCGACCCGTTCTGTTTTCAGCGATTCGGCCAGCAAATCGGCCCCGTCCAGTGTGTCTGGCAATGTCACCCAGATGAACATCCCGCCTTCGGGTTTGGTCCAACTAACGGCCTCCGGCATGTGCTCTTCCAATGCCTTCAGCATCACATCACGCCGCGCACTATAGGCGCTGCGGATTGTGGCAACATGGCTGTCGAAATGCTGTTCGGCCACCTGAGTAATCGCGATCTGATTCAGCGTCGCGCTGTGCAAATCCGCCGCCTGTTTCATCAACACAAGCTGGCTGATCACCGGCATCGCGGCACAGACCCAACCGACCCGCAAACCGGGCGACAAGGTCTTGGAAAAGCTGCCGCAATAGATCGTGCGACACGCCTCAAGATCACCGCCCTTGCGCGCGGCCTCAAGCGCCAGAATCGGCGGGATCGCCTCGCCATCGAAACGCAACGCCTGATAGGCGGCATCTTCGATCACCGCGATCTCCATCTCGTCGGCCAGATCGATGACGCGCTCGCGGGCGGCACGGCTGACGGTGGCACCAGTGGGGTTGGCGAAATCAACCGACAGATAGGCGAATTTGGCCTTGCCGCCCGCCGCCTCAGCCTCTGCCGCGTAATCGGCACCGGAGCGGTTGCTCAGCGGGTCCAGCTTGTCATAGCGCGGCTCGTAGGCGTTGAACGCCCCCAAGGCACCCAGATAGGTCGGCCAGCCGACCAAGGCGGTGTCACCGGGCGACAAAAACAGCTTGCCCAGATAATCCAGCGCTTGCTGTGAACCCGATGTGATCAGGATGTTGTCCGGCGTTGCGGGAATGCCGATTTCCTGCATCTGTTTGGCAATCCAGACGCGCAGCGGTTTATGGCCTTCGCTGGTGGAATATTGCAAGCCTTGCGCGGCCATCGGGCCGGTCAATGCCTCGGCAAATGCGTCTTGGAACGCTTGCTTTGGAAACAGGTCAGGGTCGGGAATACCGCCCGCAAAGGATATGATATCGGGTTGATCCAGCAGCTTTAACAGCTCGCGGATTTCAGACGCTTTCATGCGTGTCGCGCGAGTGGCGAAGATTTCTTGCAAGGACATAGGACACCCCTCCCCGGATGGTTTTGAGCACATTGCTGCGGGGACAAATTCAAGTCAATATATATGACCTAAAAGGGATGACAGAAATGCAGCACAAACCCAAAAGACCCGAGGCAATGCCCCGGGCCAAATTCGTCTCGCTTGCGTGATGCTTAGTTCACCGACTTCGCATCAACCACGTCTTTTTCGATAGAACGGGGGCTCCCTGAAATCTGGATCTGGCGTGGCTTCAGTGCTTCGGGCACCTGACGTTCCAGATCGATATTCAGCATGCCATCAACATGGGTCGCACCGGTCACTTGGACGTGGTCGGCCAGATGGAAGCGGCGCTCGAAAGCACGGGTCGCGATGCCACGGTGCAGGTACTGCCGCTCTGTTGCGTCATCCGCCTTGCGGGCAGAGACGATCAGCGACTTCTCACGCACTTCGACATTTAGGTCGGCCTCGGAAAAACCGGCGACAGCAATCGAGATACGATAGGAATCGTCGTCGAATTTTTCAATGTTGTAAGGGGGGTAGCTGTTTTGTGCGACATCATTGGTCGCGACGCGATCCATCAGATTGGCGATTTGGTCAAAGCCGACTGTGGAACGATAAAGCGGTGCAAAATCAAAATTACGCATAGGTGTTCATCCTCGTTTGAGCGATTTACATATCCGGACCTTCCGTTGCGGACAGGCCCCAGTTTCAGTCCCAAAACCCTATCTAGGCATCTTGGTGAAACTGATGTGGGGATGGATAAATGCGGTTTCAAGGGGCTGATCGCAGCGCGATCAAAGCGAAATTCGGCCTAGGGTTTTACGAATTTTGCACCGGTTGTGCGGCGGCGGTCTGATGCCGTCACTGTTTTTTGCGCGATGCCGGGCTTGTGATAAACACCTTTGCCCGCGACCAGCTCGGCTTGCAGCAACGCAAGGGGCGTCCCCAATGCCGTGCCCAATGATACCTGCTGGCCGTCAACTTGGGCCTTGGCCGAAACCACCGAAACGATTTGTGGAACGCCGTTTTCAAAAGTGAATATCGGCGCGCCACTTGATCCGAAATCGACGGAACATGTGGTCACCAGAACACCTTCCTGACGCGCCAGAACGCTGCAAACTTCTTGCAGGGACGGGGCCTCGGAACGGTCTTTGGCATAGCTGACCACGCCTAACTTGTCGCCCCGGCGCGGACGGGCGGCGGTCTCGAACGGGACGATTGTGGTGTTCTGGATCGCGCGATCCAGTTCAAGCAGGGCCAGATCGTTGCGCACCCGTTCGGAGGACACGACCCCGTCATAAACATAATCCGGATGCACCACGGCGCGGCGGATATTGCGGTAGGCCCCGGCACGACCATTGCGCCACCCCGCAAGGAACTCGACCTCGCTATGGTCAATACGTTGCTTTGTGTCGCGATCAAACAGGCAATGGGCCGCTGTCAGAACAAGACGCGGCGCGATCAGCGCACCGGTACAAAACCCCGTTCCCCCGATATCAAGCCTGCCGACGGCCTCCCAATCACGCGCATCCACACCGCTATCCAGCCGGCGCAAATGGCCGTCTTGCGACAATGCCGCCGTTGCAACGGTCAAGGACATCAATGAAAGGGCAACCCAACGTCGCACGGCAAGGCTCCCTACCTTTGGAATTCGCTCTGAGTGGATCTATGAAGTAATCGAAAGATAAGGCAGAATTAGGGCGATATTTACCGTAGCTTGGGAATTTCACCTTTCGGGTCATATTCCCGTGCCAGCGCAGGCGGTTTGGGGCCACCGCTGGCCCAATCCAGCAGTTCGACCGTGTGAACGACAGGGATACCTGCGGCAGACCCGATCTGCATCATGCAGCCGATATTCCCTGCGGCAATCACATCCGGGTTCTTGGCCTGCAACGTCTTGATTTTACGATCTTTCAACTGCTTCGATATCTCTGGCTGCATCAAGTTATACGTCCCTGCCGACCCACAACATAAATGCGAATCTACCGGTTCGACGACGGTAAAACCGGCCTGCTTCAGCAAATCCTTGGGAAAGGTTTTGATCTGCTGGCCGTGTTGCAACGAACAGGCCGCATGATAGGCAACAACCATCCCCTGATGTGCGGGTTCAGTTGGCGCAACGGTGCCGGTGACATCGGCTGTGTTCAGATCAATCAGAACCTCTGACACATCACGCGCGATCGCTGAAACCCGCGCGGCATCTGCGGCCAAAGGATCATTGCGGAACATATGCCCGTAGTCTTTCACAGTGGTGCCGCAGCCCGACGTGTTGATGACAATCGCATCCAGCCCCTGCCCGTCAATCTCGGCGCACCACGCCTTGATATTCTTGGCCGCTGTTGCATGGCTCTCATTGGTTTTGCCCATGTGATGGGTCAACGCGCCACAGCACCCCGCCCCTTCGGCCACCACAACTTCGCAACCCAGCCGTGTCAGCAGACGGATCGTGGCATCGTTGATGTCGGTGTTCAGCGCCTTTTGCGCACACCCCGTCATCAGCGCCACCCGCTTTTTGCGCGCCCCTTGGGCGGCAAAGCTTTGCGGATCGTCATTGCGACTGACAGGCGGAATGGTTTTCGGAGCCATCTCGAGCATGGCGCGCAGCCGCGCATCCGGCATCAACCGTGCAAAGGGCCGCCCGATCTTGGCCCCCAACAGGGCCAACCGAAACCGTGTCGGATAGGGCAATATCCGCGCCACTATCCAACGCAAGGCACGGTCGCTGAAAGGCCGTTTATACCGCTGCTCGATATAGTCACGGGCATGGTCCACCAGATGCATGTAATGCACACCCGACGGGCAAGTCGTCATACAGGCAAGGCACGACAAACACCGGTCGATATGTTTTACTGTTTTGGCATCCGGATCACGGTCGTTCTCCAGCATGTCCTTGATCAGGTAAATCCGCCCCCGAGGGCTGTCCAGCTCGTCCCCCAACACCTGATAGGTCGGGCATGTGGCCGTGCAAAACCCGCAATGCACACAGGCGCGCAATATCTCGTTGCTGCGTTTGATCGCAGGGTTTTTCATCTGCTCTGGGGTGAATGTGGTTTGCATGGATACTCCGGCGATTAAAGGTCATGGACCATAGGCATCTGAAAGGTCAGGCGGCGACAAGGCTGGCCCAGGCCAGCCCGAACCAGGGAATTGTGGTACCGATGGCCCCCAAAACAGCAGTCCAACGCCGTGTTGAAGGGCCGGGATGGGCGCGGCGCAGGGCTTGGGTGCCAAAGGCCAGCACGCCGATCCAGCCCAGCCAGATCAGCAAAAGGCTGACCCCCGCCATCAGCATGTCGTCGCCCCAGCTTTTTGTCAGCCCATAGCGGATTGCAAGGGCGCAGGCGGCGCAGACAAAAGTGAAGACTGCCAGAAACCATGTGCCGCTTTTCGACGGCGGTCTTTTCGTCAGCGCGCGAAAGATCAGCGGCCCCACGACAAAGACAAGGAAAAAGAGGGCAATCAACGTCACGCTGCGTGCTCCATCAGGCCGGCGTTGAAAATGCCCCTTGGATCAAACTGTGCCCGCAACCCTGATGTCAGTCGCGCCAACCCGGCAGGTTCGGGGTGGAACATACCCAAGCGGGCTTTGGTTTCCACATCGGCCCGAACAAGCGTCGCATGGCCATCAAACGGCCCCAACGCGGCGCGCAGATCATGGCCAGCGTTCGCCAGCAGCCAGATCAACCCGCCAGCCCAGTCATAGAACCACGCCTGCGCACCTGATCGTGCAGCAAGCGCAGGCCCGTCAGACGGTTTGCAGGATACGCGCCACACATCGCCGGGCTTTCCCTGAAACGCCGCCACATCGCGGGTTTGGGCCCATAGTCTGTCAGAATCTGCTGCTCCCTGAACATCAATCTCGGCACCTGTTGCCGACAACAGCGTGCGCAGCTTGTCCATTCGGTAGGTGACCGACGTCTCGAACCCTTCAATCCGCAACATCGTATTCTGCGCGGCAGGATCATGGGCCGCACCTGTTACTTCAAACGGACTCCCAAGCGCGTTTGCCATTGCCGCAACGCCGCGCACATCATCCAACCCATGCAAGACTAACGTGGCTTGGGTTTCAGGTCTGGGCAGCACCTTAAGCGACACCTCGCTGAGCACCCCAAGTGTGCCAAAAGACCCCGCCATCAGCTTGACCAGATCATAGCCGGTCACGTTTTTCATCACCCGCCCGCCGTTTTTGACGACAGTGCCGCGCCCGTCAACATACCGGACACCCAACAGAAAATCGCGCGCGGCCCCGACCGAAATGCGGCGTGGTCCGCTTACATTTGCAGCCATCACACCACCAATCGTCGGTGTGCCCTTGCTCCCCAGCAAGGCCCGGTGATCCATCGGCTCGAAGGCCAAACGCTGGTTTTCCTTGGCCAGCGCTGCCTCGATCTCGGCCACGGGCGTGCCTGCCTCGGCAACGACGGTCATCGCACCGGGCTCGTACAAGGAAATCCCGCTTAGCCCCGCAACCGACAGGACCGTCCCGCCCGCAGGAACACCGCGTGTGCCGCCACCCTGAACGGCCACCGGCCCACCAGCGCCTTTTACCGCATCCACAAGCGCTTGTTCTGAAGTGATGTCCATTCTTCTCTGGCTCCTAAATATCCAATTCCGACCCTGCGCCAAAACCACAGCGGCCAGCGTTCAGCCTATTCCGCGGCAAGCTGTACCGCGCGGCGGCTTTCCGAGGCGTCCAATGGAAATACCTTGGCCGGGTTCAACAGCCATGCAGGGTCGAACACATCCTTCACGGCCATCTGGGCATTCAGATCGGCCGCCGCATATTGCACATGCATCAGATCGCGCTTTTCAATGCCAACGCCATGTTCGCCCGTCAAACAGCCGCCCACTTCGACGCACAGCTTCAACACCTCGGCCCCGAATTCCTCGCACAGCTCCAGATCACCGGGCTTGTTCGCGTCGAACAGGATCAGCGGATGCATGTTGCCGTCACCTGCGTGAAACACATTCCCGACCTTCAGCCCGTAATGGTCGCTCATCTCGCCGATACGTTTCAGCACATGCGGCAAGGACGACACGGGGATCGTTCCATCCAGACACATATAATCGTTGATCTGACCCATCGCCCCAAAGGCAGACTTGCGGCCCAGCCAGATTTTGGCACTTTCTTCGGCGGATTTGGACTGGCGCAGCTCGACCGGGTTATGCCGGCGCGCGATCTCGGAAATCAGCTCAAGCTGGTGATCAATCTCGGCATCCGATCCCTCGACCTCGACGATCAGCAAGGCTTCGCACATCGGATACCCGGCTTTGGCAAAGGCCTCGGTCGCCTCGATACAAGGGCGGTCCATGAATTCGATCGCAACCGGCAGCACGCCCGCCTTGATGATGTCGGACACACAGGTGCCCGCGACTTCGTTGTCGTCAAAGCCGATCAGAACGGGCCGCGCGCCTTCGGGCTTGTGCAGGATGCGCAAGGTGGCTTCGGTCACAACGCCAAGCTGCCCTTCGGACCCGCAGATCAGCCCCAACAGATCAAGCCCCCCCGCATCCAGATACGCGCCGCCGACGTCGATGATTTCACCATCCATCAACACCATTTTCACGCCCATCAGATTGTTCGTGGTCACGCCGTATTTCAGACAATGCGCCCCGCCCGAATTCATCGCGATATTGCCCGCAATGGCGCAGGCAAGCTGGCTGGACGGATCAGGTGCATAAAAGAAACCGTGTTCCTCGACCGCGCCGGTCACGCTCAGGTTTGTGCGGCCGGTCTGCACGCGGATGATGCGGTTTTCGTAATCGGTTTCGATCACGTCATTCATGCGCGCCACACCCAGAATAACACAATCGGCTGTCGGCAGCGCCCCGCCAGCAAGCGATGTCCCCGACCCGCGCGGCACGACGGGCACACCTTCTTCGTGGCAGATGCGCAGCACATCGGACACTTCCTGGGTCGATGACGGCAGCACAGCAACCATTGGTGGGCATTTATAGGCGGTCAGCGCGTCGCATTCGTAAGCGCGGGTTTCGCGCTCATCAAAGATCACGGCATCAAAGGGCAAGACCCCCTGCAACCGCTCAACAACCCGCGCTTTGCGGGCCATGATTGCCGGGTTGGGAATTGGCATTTCCATCGAGCACCTCCAATTTGGTAAAATAATATGACCAATTTATGCCATTGGCAAGCTGGAACCGTAAGGCGTATGCATCATTGCATGACTTGGATGGATCGCATCACCCTTTTTGGGCCCCTAGATAGCGCAGCGCTGGCGTGCATTTTCGCCGTTTGGGTCGTCATTGGCTGGATGATTGAAAACGCAGGCTCCAAACGCCCTTCCATGTCACAGCTCATGGCGGCACATCGGCGCGAATGGATGGTTCAGCTGATCACCCGTCAACCACGGATCTTTGATGCCCATATTCTGGGCACGCTCCGCCAAAGCACCGCATTTTTCGCCTCAACCAGCGTCATCGCTTTGGGGGGTACATTGGCGCTGCTTGGCAATTCCGAACAGATGGCAACGGTCGTCGAAGATTTATCTCTGACCGACCTTCCCACAATCGTGTGGGAGATCAAGATGCTGCTGCCGCTGTTCTTTTTGACCAACGCATTCCTGAAATTTGTCTGGTCAAACCGGCTGTTCGGCTATTGCTCTGTTCTGATGGCGGCTGTGCCAAACGACACGCAAGACCCGCGCGCGCCGAAACTGGCGTCGAAAGCCGCCGAGATCAACATCACCGCAGCGCGGAGCTTCAACCGCGGGCTGCGGTCGCTTTATTTTGCGCTGGCAAGTCTGGCTTGGCTGGTCGGGCCCATTCCCTTGGCAATTGCCGCGATTGTTACTCTTATTATCATCTGGCGGCGTGAATTCACCTCGGAGTCTCGGCGCATCCTCTTGGAAAGCTGATGTCGACGCCCTATGTCTGAGGCTAATAGTATTGGTGGAATTATGTTTAAGACTGCAATTACCCTCGCAATGATCTTAACTGCGCAGGCAGCCGCCGCAGACAACCCCGTGATTCAAAACGTCCACGCCAACCAGTCCGGCGGGCTTTGGACATTTGACGTTACCATCAGCCACGGCGACGATGGGTGGGGCCATTTCGCCGATGCTTGGCGGATTCTTGATAGTTCGGGCAAACAGATCGCCGTTCGCGAACTGATCCACCCGCATGTTGACGAACAGCCCCTCACACGGTCGCTTTCGGGCATAGCGATTCCCGCAGGCACAGCCGAAGTGGGCGTTCAGGCCCGTGACACCGTTGATGGTTGGGCAAAAGACATCAAAAAAGTGAAGCTCAAGTAAGCTTAGATCCGATGGTACGGGCCACCGGATAGGATCGAGGCCGCGCGGTACAATTGTTCGGTCAGCATCACGCGCACCAGCATATGCGGCCAGACCATTTTGCCAAATGACACTGCGTGATCCGCGTCTTTGCGCAGGTCTTTGGCGATGCCATCCGCGCCGCCAATGACAAATGCCACGTCGCCGCGGCCCTGATCGCGCCACCCGCCAAGCCGGTTCGCAAAATCGGGTGACGATTCGACCCCTCCGCGTTCATCCAGAACGCAGATCAGGGACCCGTCAGGAATAGCGCGGCGCAGCAAAGCCGCTTCCGCGGCCATCCCGCCGTTTTTCTTGTCTTCGACTTCGAGGATTTGTGCAGGCCCAAGGCCCAATGCGCGACCCGTTCGATCAAACCGTTTCAGGTAGTCGTCGATCAGGTCTTTTTCTGGTCCGGCGCGCAAACGCCCGACCACACAGATATGAACGCGCATACCAAAAAGCCTTGCGGGCTTAGTGTGGCATTACGGCTGGCGGTTCAGGTGTGTCTGTAGGCATCCACATCTTTTCCAGCTGATAGAATTCGCGCACTTCGGGGCGGAATACGTGAACAATCACGTCACCCGTATCGATCAAGACCCAGTCGCCTGTGTCTTTACCTTCGACGCGCGGCGTGCGGCCGTACTCGTCCTTGACCATCTGTGCCAGCTTTTCGGCAATCGACGTCACCTGACGCGAGGACCGGCCGGAACAAACAACCATATAGTCGCCGATAGCCGTCTTGCCGCGCAGATCAATCTGCACGATTTCTTCGGCTTTATCGTCGTCCAACTGGGATAGAATGGAAGCAAGCAAAGCATCGCTTGATGTTACATTTGCATCGACAGTCATCATAGCTGCCTGCGGCTGCGCAGTGGGAGCTGCGTTTGAGAGAGTAGACAGGACATTGTCCTCCTTTAGGCGCGCCGACAGTCCCCCGGCGCTGGGGATACCTTACGATATGCTCCCATGGGTCAAATTTCAATGACAAGCAAGGTGATCAGGCGCTTACCAGCCGTCTTCTGTGACAATGCTGCCTTGTTTCGCGCCAAGTTCTTTCAAGGCGTCACGCATTGCAACCACAAAACCGCCGGGCCCGCACAGGTAAAATTTCTGGTTAAAACCCTTTATTTCCGCCTCCAGAAAGGACTTATCGATCTGACCATTGTGCAATCCAGCGACTTCTTCATCCGTTACGATGAAAGTTGTCTTTAGGCCCTGCATTGCCTCCCATTGGCCGCGCAGGATGATGTCTTTTTCGGTTTTATTCGAAAATATCAGATGTGATCCCTCCATCCGGCCATCAAGGGCGCGCTTTTTTAGAATCGGGATGAATGGCGTGATGCCGGCACCGGCGGCCAGAAAAACACCCGGCCCCTGATCTTGGATCGCGCCAAAAGGACCGTCGATGGTCACTTCGGCACCCGGTTCCAGCAGGGACATCTGCTCTGTCACGCCATCATGGTCGGGGTATGTTTTGATCACGAATTCCAGATCGGAATCGGACGGCATCGACGTAAAGGTAAAGGGGCGGCCTTTGTCCTTCCAGCCGTCTTTCTGAACGGCAATCTCCGCGGCCTGTCCGGGCTCGAACGCCATCCCGTCGGGCCGGCTGAACACCTAGTGGTTGGTGTCGTGGGTCACTGCGGACTTTGACTTGAGGATACTTCTATCGGACATTTTGTTCTCCTTTGCGGGGAAAACGCATCGCGACAGGGCCGGGTTCCAACCACCCGCTGGTTCAGCTGCCCGCGTATCTGACAAACAGGTCGCGCCAGCCCTGATCCATAAGGGCGAAATTATTTTGAGTATCATTCTTGACACTTGCACCAACATTCTACGTAACGTCGCAAATCGCGACTTACTTACGTACTATAAAAAGCTTGCTTCGAATACCCGACGAAAAATCCCTATGAGATCAATGCAGATGGACGATATAACGTCATTTTTTTATAACGTCATTCTTTCTCTTCATTACGTCGCCTGTGACATAAAGTTAATTGGTTGCCGTGTAGTTTCCCGTCAAAAACCTTAAATTATTAGGAAAAAATATGACTATAGTAGAGCTTAATGTGGTTCTTCCAGCGCTTCTAGGGGGAGTAACAGGTTCAATACTTGGAATATCAGCTCAAATACTTAGTTTCAGGCATCGAAAATCGGTAGATCGCAAGAAATATGGACAGATGCGATTATTTTTAGCTAAGCATGTAAACCGCTCGATCGCCAGCCTTAAAGAACTAGATGAGAAATCAGATCGGTTCAAAATAAGAGGTCGACTTTCGATGTGCGCATTCGGGGACATTATTCAACCAACCGAATTAATAAAAGTCGTCGCTAGTGCAGGCGTGTTCGATACCTCTTCATTCACAATTGCATTTCACATTAGGAATAGCGATTTAATAATAAATGAACTCTTAAAAGAATTCGATACTTATGATAGTGACCCTCGCTTCATAATCCATGAGGCCATAACAAATATGCAGCATTTACTTAGGTCACTAGAGAGCAAATAGCAGTATAAACTCGTTGCGTTACCCTTCAAGCATCCTGACCTCGCGTTGCGGGAACGGGATCGAGATGTTGTTTTCCTTGAACGTGTCCCAAAGCGCCAGATAGACATTACCGCGAATGTTGGTCAGTCCGGCTGTCGGGTCCTTGATCCAGAACCGCAGGATATAATCCACGCTGCTGTCGCCAAATCCGACGATATGGCACACCGGCGCATTATTGGCCAACACGCGGTTGACGCCTTTGGCCGCTTCGATCGCCAGTTTGCGCACCAAATGAGGATCATCCCCATAAGCCGTGCCAAAATAGATATCGAGACGCACAAAATCGTTGGAATGCGACCAGTTCACCACCTGTCCGGTAATCAGGTCTTCGTTCGGGATCAGGTATTCCTTGCCATCCCGTGTCACAACCGACGCGTAACGCGCGCCCAAAGTCTGAATCCAACCAAAGGTTTCGCCAAGGCTGATCACATCGCCCGGTTTGATCGACTTGTCGATCAGGATGATGATCCCTGAAACAAGGTTCGACACGACCTTTTGCAGACCAAAACCAAGGCCCACACCAATCGCACCGGACAGCACCGCAAGCCCGGTCAGGTCAATGCCAACCGCCTTGACCCCCAGAAAGAACGCAATGCCGTAGAATGTCAGCTGGATCCCTTTGACTGCCAGCACCTGCATCGACGGGCTGATGTCTTCGTTCTTGCGAATGGTCGCGGCGGTCGTCTGGCTGACAATTCGCGCAATCGAGAAGAACAAACCAATCACCACAAGCGCAGTAATCACCGTAAGAAGGGACAACCTGAAATCTCCGACATGCAGCGCCAGCGAATCCAGAAATGCCGACACATCTTCGACAACGTTCAGGAAATATAGCGTCGCGTAAATCCACAGGCCCCATGTCACCAAGCGGCGCATCGGGCGGTTGCGGACCAGCCGCGCGGCAAAGGCAATACAGACCCAGACCAGCACCAATGTCGCGAAAATGCCGATCAGGTAAGACCGCGACGGCCATGTGATGTTCTGCATCACAAGATAGATCATGCCCGCAATGACGGCGAACCAGATCAGGCCAAGCCGCCGCTTGATCTGGACGACCATGCGCAACTGCCACTTGGACCAGCCCTCGTGGCTGCGGACCCATGATTGAATCCAGTTTCCCGACAGGTGGTGCAACGCCCAAGAGGCAAGGGCCACAACGATCAGAATTAGGATCTGGTATTGACGCCAGCCCGGATGGATCAGGCTTTCCGCTAGGCTCATGCCGCCCGCGATCAGCGCCTGAACGCTTTCGATAAAACTAACGTAAGGATCAGGGGTCATGGGTGGGCATCTCGCGGACAGGTATTTGAAACTTGGTCCAATGGTGGGACAATCAGCCTGATTGAGCAAGCAGTGATCCGCCCGCCCCATGGCCGGCTCGCCAATATGCCCGCATTTGCCCGCGATGTTCCTTGTCAGAATCCTTGCTTGCAGGGCCGAAAGGGTCTAATCAGCGCGATATGACACATGTTTCAGACGACTTGTTCAACATTTGCGACCGCGCCCGCTTGCGCGAACGCTTTTTCGGGGCGACCCACACCGTGCTGGCGCGACTATAACGCCTGCCTGCCTGCGCCCCTGCGCGCACCATCTGAACACCCCAACCACACTTAATATACGGGAGAGGACCACATGTCCCCCAAAACGCTCTATGATAAAATCTGGGATGCCCATGTCGCGCATGAAGCTGACGATGGCACCTGCCTGTTGTACATCGACCGCCATCTGGTGCACGAAGTAACCAGCCCGCAGGCCTTTGAAGGTTTGCGCATGACCGGCCGCACCGTGCGTCGCCCGGATCAGACAATCGCGGTACCCGATCACAACGTGCCCACCACGCTGGACCGCGCCAATGCGGCCACAATGACCGAAGACAGCCGCGTTCAGGTGGCTGCCCTGGATACCAACGCCAAGGAATTCGGCCTGCACTATTACCCTGTGTCCGACGTGCGTCAGGGCATCGTGCACATCGTCGGCCCCGAGCAGGGCTGGACCCTGCCCGGCATGACCGTTGTTTGCGGCGACAGCCACACAGCGACACATGGTGCGTTCGGGTCATTGGCCCACGGTATCGGCACATCCGAGGTTGAACATGTTCTGGCCACGCAAACGCTGATCCAGAAGAAATCGAAAAACATGAAGGTCGAGATCACCGGCAAGCTGCCGGCAGGTGTGACCGCCAAAGACATCACCATGACCGTAATTGGTGAAACCGGCACAGCCGGCGGCACCGGCTATGTCATCGAATATTGCGGCGAAGCAATCCGCGACCTGTCGATGGAAGGCCGCATGACTGTCTGCAACATGGCCATTGAAGGCGGCGCACGCGCTGGCCTGATCGCGCCGGATGAAAAGACATACGAATACTGCATGGGTCGCCCGCACGCCCCCAAAGGCGCACAATGGGAAGCCGCCCTTGCATGGTGGAAGACACTGTATTCCGATGACGACGCGCATTGGGACAAGGTGATCACCATCAAGGCCGAAGACATCGCGCCAGCGGTCACCTGGGGCACATCGCCCGAAGACGTGCTGCCGATCACAGCCAAAGTACCTGCTGCCTCCGACTTCAAGGGTGGCAAGGTTGATGCGGCGAAACGGTCCATCGAATATATGGGCCTGACCGAAGGCATGGCGCTGACCGACATCGAAATCGACACCGTGTTTATCGGGTCTTGCACCAACGGCCGGATCGAGGATTTGCGCGCAGCTGCCGCGATCCTGAAGGGCAAGAAGATCAAGGAAGGCATGCGTGCCATGATCGTTCCGGGCTCCGGCCTTGTACGCGCACAGGCCGAGGAAGAAGGCCTTGCCGACATCTTTAAGGAGGCCGGTTTTGAATGGCGTCTGGCCGGATGTTCCATGTGTCTGGCGATGAACCCGGACCAGTTGGCACCGGGCGAACGCTGCGCTGCAACGTCGAACCGCAACTTTGAGGGCCGTCAGGGCCGGGGCGGACGCACCCACCTGATGTCGCCCGCAATGGCTGCGGCTGCGGCGATTACCGGCAGACTGACCGATGTACGCGAGATGATGTAAGGCATTGGCAAGGGGTTCGCCCCTTGCCAGCCACAAAGGACATAGCATGCACAGACGCAGTTTTCTCTCCATGATCGGCGCGGCCAGCCTGACGCCACTGTTGCCAGCCATCGGTGCATCTGCACCGGCGGCGGCAATGGCGGGCAGCTATAACCGTTACCAGTATGGGCTGGCGGTATTCCACGCCCGCACCACACGCATTGGAGTGAACACTGCCGATCTGATGGCCAAGCTTCGGGTCAATCCGGCGCAGGCGCATGCGATGATGGGGGAAATGTCAGCCTCCGGCATCTTGACCCGCGGCGTTTCCGGCGCAGTCAGCGTGTCCTCAAATCGCATCACATCCAAACCTTATGTGCGCAAAGCGCTTCGTCAGATTATTGACGGCGTGTGTGACGCACCCGATGAACAGACCGCAGAAACACAGCCTGACGGTTCACAAACTGGAGTTCAGTCATGAACAAGTTTACCACCCTCAGCGGCATCGCCGCCCCCCTGCCCCTGATCAATATCGACACCGATATGATCATTCCAAAGCAGTTCCTGAAAACCATCAAACGGTCCGGCCTTGGCGTGAACCTGTTTGACGAAATGCGCTATGATGACGACCGCAACGAAATCCCCGATTTCGTGTTGAACAAGCCCCAGTACCGCGATGCACAGATTCTTGTTGCAGGCGATAACTTTGGCTGCGGGTCGTCGCGCGAACACGCGCCTTGGGCGATTGCCGATTTCGGGATCACCTGCGTGATCGCGCCCAGCTATGCCGATATTTTCTATAACAACTGCTTCAAGAACGGCATCCTGCCGATTGCCCTGCCGCAAGAGCAGGTCGATGTCTTGATGAAAGACGCTGAAAAAGGGGCCAACGCCCGTATCGAAGTTGATCTGGAAGCACAGACAATCACCAGCTCTGACGGCGAGGTTTTCAGCTTCGAGGTCGACAGCTTTAAAAAGCACTGCCTGATGAACGGTCTGGACGACATTGGTTTGACCATGGAAAAAGCCGCATCCATCGACAGCTTCGAAGCCAGCGCATCGCAAGCACGCCCTTGGGTCTAAGCTCGATTCTACCTGTGGTTATCCATTTTTGACAATGTAGTGGGCCCCTCCCAGTGGCCCACTACATCTTGTGTTTTGCCTTATTTTTACCCAACTAATGATGCAAGAACGCACCACCCTCTTCTTCAAAATGCCAGATATATTAAGTCATATTAACGAACAGACTTGAGAACTAAGGCGAAAGAAGGCACAAATTGGGCAAGAATGAGGCAGGCCTTTGGAACCGAAGGCAACAAGTTGGAACAAGCACGCGGCATCGTATCGCGGCTGGCCAGTCTTGGAAGGGTAGTTTAGTGATTGCACGTATATCAGGCGCGGGAGCGCGTGGCATCCTTGTGGCGTTGTTAGTCGCCACACCAGCCTTGATGCTGCCGGATATCATAACCGATTCCAGCCAGATCACCATGTTGGTGGCGCTGCTGGCCTATTTCCTCACCTTCGTCGAATATAACTCCAATTACCCCAGCATAGTGGAGTTCCGCGACGCGCCGCCGTTTAACCGGCTTCGTTTTGCATCCCTGTTTGCAACCGTGATTGTGCTCACGCTGATTTTGCAGGACAAAGCACACCCCTCGGTAACCTCAAGCGCATTGACCTCCATCGGGACAATCATTGGCAACGCGATGGACTTTCCGTTTTCGCCAGTGCGCATGATCGTGCTGATGCTGCCGGAAAATTCAAGCTATGAACTGGTCAACTCGGTTCGGGTGTCGGCAGGAATGGCTTATCTGATCTCGCTCATGTCGATGGCCGCGTTCCTTGTGCTGGTACGGATCATGAACTGGCCGGCCCGCAAGGGCGCGTTTAACGTCTGGGTGAACCTGCCCTTGTTTGATCCGACCGCCGGTGGCGATGTTATCCACCGTCTGCATCGCGATGCGCGGATCAATATCGTGCTGGGTTTCCTGCTGCCCTTCCTGATCCCTGCAGTAGTCAAGGCAGCCGCCGATCTGATAGACCCGATTACATTGCAGAACCCGCAAACCCAGATTTGGACAGTCGCCGCATGGGCCTTTCTTCCTGCCAGTATCATTATGCGCGGCATTGCCATGGGCAAGATCGCGGACATGATCGAGCAAAAGCGCCGCCGCGCCTATGCTGCGGAGGCAGACGAAAAAGGAATGCAGCTCGCCTGATTGCAGGGCTGCTGGTCCTGCCCGCAGCCTTACCGGCCGAGCCGATCCGCATCGCCACCTACAACACCGAACTTTCCCGAGACGGCCCCGGCCTGTTGCTGCGTGATATACTGAAAGGCGATGATCCGCAGATCACCGCCGTCGTGCAGACGATTATCGAGTCGTCCCCCGATGTGTTGATCGTTCAGGGGTTTGACTATGATCTGCAAGGGACAGCGCTGGCTGCATTTGCCGAGCTGATTGCCCGCGATGGTCCCGATTATGCCACCCGGTTCGCACTGCCCCCGAATGCGGGGCTGAAAACAAACTTGGATATGGATGGCGACGGCAAGACCGGCGGGCCGCGCGATGCGCAGGGCTTTGGCCGGTTTTTCGGCGATGGTGCCATGGCGATCCTGTCGCGCTACCCTGTCGTGAAAAATCAGGTTCAGGATTATTCCGCCCTTTTGTGGCGCGATCTGCCCGCAGCATCTTTGCCCGTGACAAAATCAGGCCCCTTTCCATCGGATGCCGCGCAGGACATCCAACGTCTGTCTTCCCATGGGCACTGGGTTGTGCCCGTTGAAACGCCCACGCTTGGGGCTGTCACACTGATGACATCCCACGCCACGCCGCCGGTCTTTGATGGCCCCGAAGACCGCAACGGCCTGCGAAATCTTGATGAGATCGTGTTTTGGGATCACTTCCTTGCTGGTGCCTTCGCCGCGCCACCGGTTGAAAAATTCGTGCTGCTTGGGGATATGAACAATGACCCCGACAAGGGCGAAGGATTGAAACCGGCGATCCGAAGATTGCTGGACCACCCCCGCCTTCGCGATCCCCTGAAAGGTCAGCCGACCGCAACATTCGACGGGCTTGGCGATATGCGCGTCGATTATGTGCTGCCCTCAACCGACTGGCGCGTCGTGGCATCAGGCATGGTCCGGACCCCCGCAGCCAGCCGCCACAGCCTGATCTGGGTCGATCTCGACCGTTAGCCGTTCTTGACGCCCCAAGCTGCCCGCGCTACGCCGCTTGCAACATATTTTTCAGGAGTTTTCCAATGGCCAACCCAACATTGCTTATCCTCGCCGGTGACGGCATCGGCCCCGAGGTCATGGACCAAGTTGTCCGTATCATTGACTGGTATGGCGAAAAACGTGATCTGGCGTTTGATGTCGAACATGATCTGGTCGGCGGTGCCGCCTATGACAAGCACGGCACCCCCCTGCATGACGACACGATGGCCAAGGCACTGGCGGCAGATGCCGTATTGCTGGGTGCCGTGGGCGGGCCAAAATACGATGTGCTGGATTTCAGCGTAAAGCCCGAACGCGGCTTGCTGCGTCTGCGCAAGGAAATGGACCTGTTTTCCAACCTGCGTCCAGCGCAGTGCTTTGACGCCCTGGCGGATTTCTCGTCGCTGAAAAAAGACATCGTCGCAGGTCTGGACATCATGATCGTGCGCGAACTGACGTCGGGCGTCTATTTCGGCGAACCACGCGGTATTTTCGAAGAAGGCAACGAGCGGGTCGGCATCAACACCCAGCGCTACACCGAATCCGAGATTGACCGCGTCGCGCGGTCGGCGTTCGAACTGGCCCGCCGCCGTGGTAACAAGGTCTGTTCGATGGAAAAAGCCAACGTGATGGAATCGGGCATCCTGTGGCGTGAAGTCGTGCAAAAAGTACATGACGAAGATTACCCGGATGTCGAACTGACCCACATGTACGCCGATAACGGCGCGATGCAGCTGGTCCGCGCGCCCAAGCAGTTTGACGTGATTGTCACCGACAACCTGTTCGGCGACATCCTGTCTGACTGTGCCGCGATGCTGACCGGTAGCCTTGGCATGTTGCCATCCGCGTCTTTGGGTGCCCCCAATGCCGATGGTCGCCCCAAGGCGCTGTACGAACCCGTACACGGCTCTGCCCCCGATATCGCGGGCCAGGGCAAGGCGAACCCGATCGCGTGCATCCTGAGCTTTGCAATGGCGCTGCGCTATTCCTTTGATCAGGGCGACGAGGCGACACGCCTTGAGCAAGCCGTTGAAAAGGTGCTGGCCGATGGTGCACGCACAGCCGATCTGATGGGACCAGAGGACGGCACGCCGATCTCGACCACACAAATGGGCGATGCGATTCTGGCCGCACTCGACGCCAGCCTCTAAACCTTGACCGCCCCGACCTGAAAACGGGTCGGGGTGGCACCGCCCCCAAAGACCAGGCAGACGGTATGAACCAGACAAACAACGTTGCTGAACCGTCTGTCGCACTTGGGTCCACCTTGCGCGGGATGGTGACTGGACTGGTTGCCTTTGGCGTCTATGCGACCCATGACGCCGCGATCAAACAGCTTGGGGAAAAATATTCTCCGGTGCAGATCGTTTTCTTTGTCGTCCTGCTCAGCTTTCCTGTCGTGACGCTGATGCTGATCAGTGACAAGACCGCCGCGAATTTGCGGCCGAGATCGCCGTTTCTGGCACTGGTGCGCACGGTTGCGGTTGTGGTCGGCGGCTTCAGCGCCTTCTACGCTTTTTCCGTCCTGCCCCTGGCCGAAACCTATGCGATCCTGTTTGCCGCCCCGATCCTGATCACGATCCTGTCCGTTCCCATTCTGGGCGAAGTCGTGCGCGCGCACCGTTGGGTGGCCGTGGTGGTCGGCATGTTGGGCGTGCTGGTCGTGCTGCGCCCCGGCACGGCTGATCTGGGGCTTGGCCATCTGGCCGCGTTCATCTCTGCCTTTGGCACCGCACTCACCGCCGTCGTGATGCGCAAGATCGGCGGCCAGGAACGCCGCGAGGTGTTGTTGCTTTATCCGCTGATGGCGAATTTTGTGGTGATGCTGTGCCTTCTGCCCTTCGTCTATGTCCCCATGCCGATTGAGGATTTGGGGCTGGTGCTGGCCGTATCTGTGCTGGCGGTCCTTGCGATGACCCTGATGATCCGCGCCTATACCCTTGCCGATGCTGCGCTGGTGGCCCCGATGCAATACAGCCAGATCATCTGGGCAGCGCTGTTCGGCTGGCTGTTCTTTGACGAAACAACCGACCTGATGACATTTCTGGGCGCGGGCATCATCATTACCAGCGGCATCTACATCGTCGTGCGTGAAACCGGCGGTGCCGTATCGCTGAACAAACCGGTGCTGCGCGCGCTAAGCCGCCGGCCCGAAATGGGCGGCCTGCCCCGTATCAGTGTGGCAAGCCCCGAGACACAACAGACCGTTGAGGATGCCAGCGATTAGTGCCAGTGTCGCCGAAAACCACAGCGGAAGCCTGACATGACACACCCGATCCAAGCCGAAGTTTTGCTGCCCACAAAAGAGCTGCGCGATGACCTGCCGTTCTTTACCAAAACGCTTGGCCTGCGGTTGGACAGTATCTTTCCCGCCGATGACCCGTCTGTGGCCAGCTTCTCCGGTCACGGCCTGCGCATCCGGATCGAAAAAGGCGCAGATGTGCCGCCCGGTAAAATCCGCATCCTGACCGATGATCCCGACAGCTTTGCCGGTGGTGCCCGCGCGCTGGTGGCCCCAAACGGTACGCAGATTGAAATCGCCCCGCTGTCGCCAACGGTTGACCAACCACAAACACAGCATGAATTCGCCGTGCGCCGCCTGCGCGACGAGGCCCCTTGGGTCATTGGCCGCGCAGGAATGCATTATCGCGATCTGATCCCTTCGCGGCTTGGCGGGTCGATCATCGCCAGCCATATCCGCATCCCAGATGGCGGCCCCGTGCCGGACATGGTGCATTACCACACGGTCGGGTTTCAGCTGATCTTTTGCTACCGCGGTTGGGTCGATGTCCTGTACGAGGATCAAGGCGACATGATCCGCCTGCATGCAGGCGATTGCGTGACCCAGCCCCCCGGCATCCGGCACCGCGTGGTCGAAGCATCGCCCAACATCGAAGTGATCGAAATCGGTGTGCCTGCCGAACATGTGACCACCATCGACCACGAGATGACGCTGCCCAACGGCACAGGCGACCCCATGCGCGAATGGGACGGCCAGCGTTTTGTGCATCACCTGAAAGACGGCGCAGTTTGGCAGCCGTTCCGCATCCCCGGCTTTACCGCGCGCGACACAGGCATCAGCGACGGCACCAAAGGCGTGGCAGGTATTCAGGTCGTGCGCGTTGACGGGCAAACCCCGCCGCCCAGCAAACACGACGCCGACATCCATTTCACCTTTGTCATGGAAGGGTCGATGACCCTCACCGCCGAAGGCCAAGACCCCCGCGATTTGCAACCCGGTGACGCCTTTGTCATCCCGCCGGGGATGGTCGCGCAATACACCGACTGCTCGCCCGACCTTGAACTGCTCGAGGCCGGATTGCGCGGTGATTTCAACACAACTGTACTGGATTAAGCGGCCCGCCCTAGCGCCAGAAGACCTGCGGGCTTTCGCCATTCGCCAAAAGCGGCACATCCGCCAGCGATTGCCCGTCGCCGCGCACTTGGTGCATGTCACAGCCCATCGACGCCCCAAAGCGTTTCAGGTCGGCCTCGAGCGCTGTTTTGTCCAGCGCCTGCCATGGTCCTGCATCGTCAATCATGCCGTGTTTCAACAGCACCTGCGCCATCGCGGCAAAATCCACCTCGGCCGACATCATCAGGGCGGCACGGCGCACACCAGCCGGTGCCCAGTAGGACAGGCAGTGATCCAGCGGAATACCGGTGCCTGCCTGAAACCAGCGTGTCTGATCCAGCATATACCGGTATTCGATTGATTTACGCCGCTTGATGATCGCCACATTGGTATCAGCCCCGCAGACATAGTTCACCAGATGAAAGGGCGATCCGTCGGGCCCGATGATATGGCGCGCCGATCTGTAGTGCCGCACCTGATCGGCAAGGCTGTGGTTTTGCGGATGAAAGACCAGATAGCCCTCGGCCTCCAGCAATCCTTCCAGCGCGGTTTCCCCAAGAATGCTGCGCCGCTTTTCGATAAATTCCGACCGCGAGATATAGATTTTGTCATGTCCTGTCGGCGCAAGATCATCCCGGACATGCCCGCGAAGATACGCACGGTATTCCGGCGACGACATCATATCGGTTTTGATACCGCTGCCCTGGGGCGGGATAATCAACTTATCCACCTGATAGAACTGATCCACAATTTTCCAGTTGAACCGCGTATCGAAAATGGAAAACAGATCGTCAAAGCTGCTTTCCACCATGTCTTGATAGGTGGTGTAGGCCGGAAAAAACAACACGCCCTCGATCTTTTCGTCGATATGATCCAAGGCCCAGACACGGGCCATCGTCTCGCTAAAGAAATGACCGAACTGCGGGTTGTACACCCCGCCAAACAGCCAAGTCCCCGCGAGATGCGTGATCCGGTTGGGTCGGGGAAACCCGGCCTCGACCGTGGCGGGCTGCCCTTCGGAATGCCAGCAAATCGCTTGCGGCACTTCGGCTTGCTGCGCGTCGTACACGCTTGCCTTGATCCGCCACCCTTCGGTTCTGGGACGATGAACAAGCACGGCACCGTCAACGGAGATGATCCCATCGACCAACGGCACGCCCGGATCAATTGCAAAGCCAGCAGCCCCAGCCGTCGAAGATATATTCATGGTGTTAACATCCTGCCTTGGCCGCTGTTCAGCGCCACATTAGCAGTTGATACGCGCTTCAAACAGGGCTGCGTGGCAATTCAAGGCGCTGCTGAAAGCCACAGGTTTCACATCTGACCAGATCAAGCTTGCGAACATGGGCCCGCCCACTGCAATATGCGCCCAAGATAGTGGGAAACCCAAATAAAACACCACAGGGACGAATTGATGGCAGGCACAAAAAAAGCAACAGCAGCACCCGATGTGCGCGCGACCCTTCATAACGTTGAAATTCTGGGCGGCAGACATCTCAAGCGGCGCATCCTTGAAACCATGATCGACGGATCCTTTGAAAAGCCCGAGATCGACGCAGGTCTGGGCTGCATCAAACCGGGCGACCGGGTGATCGAGATGGGCGCAGGGTCTGGCACCGTGGGCGCGATCCTGACCAAGAACATCCCCGATGTGCAAATCATGTCGTTCGAGGCAAACCCGAACCTGTTGCCCGCCATCAACGAATTATACGCCCATAACGGTCTGACCGACCGCAACACGGTTCAGAACAAAGCCGTTGTCGCGGGCAAGGACGCGCCCAAGACGATTGATTTCTTTGTGCGCAAGAATTTCCTTGGCTCGCGGGTTTTCGCTGAAAACAACGAACCCGATGTCGAAGAGGTCAAAGTCAAAACCATCCAGTACGAAAAACTGCGCAAGGATTTTCGCCACAATGTCCTGATGATGGATATCGAAGGGGCCGAACTGGATTTCCTGCGCGGGGCCGATCTATCCGATGTGGATCTGGTGATTATCGAACTGCACCGCAAAGTGTACCACCGCCCCGGCATGCAGGAATGCAAACGCGCCTTTGCGGACCAAGGGTTCATTCTGGACGAAGCCCATTCAAAGCGCAGTGTGTTCACCTATAAAAAGCAAAACCGGATCGACGCGGAATAGGCACCGATCCGGCGGCAGACGCTTGGGCTAGGCCCCCACCCGACCTTCAAAACATTTCAACGCGATGCCGGCCTTTTGCAGTGCCGATTTGACCGAACGCGCGATATCAACCGCTTCGGGGGTGTCGCCGTGCAGGCAGATCGTGTCGATGGCAGCGGGGATGTGTTTGCCGCTTTCGGTGATGATTGCGCCCGCCTGAACCATTTTTACCATCCGGTCACCGGCAAGGGCCGCATCATGGATCACGGCACCGGGCTTTGACCGGTCCACCAGCGTGGCGTTGTCGTTATAGGCGCGATCGGCAAAGATCTCTCCGGCCCATTTACAGCCCAGTGACTGCGCGGCGTCCTGTTGCGCCGTTGCAGACAACACCATGATGATCAGATCGGGGGCAACGCTCAGCGCCGCCTCATAGAGATCACGGGCAAGGGTTTCATCCTCGGACGCCATATTGGCCAGCGCGCCGTGCAGTTTCAGGTGGCGCACCTGCGCCCCGATACTGCGCGCCATGCCAACGCTTGCGGCGACCTGATAGCGGACCTGATTTTGCAAAGTGCCACGCGGCACCGACATGCGGTTGCGGCCAAAGCCTGCGATGTCCATGAATCCCGGATGCGCGCCAATGCCGACGCCGTTTTCATGCGCCATCTTCATCGTGGCCGCCATCACATCAGCGTCGCCCGCATGGCCGCCACAGGCAATATTGGCCGAGCTGATGATTTTCAGCAAAGCCGCGTCATCGCCCATTGTCCACGGGCCAAAGCTTTCGCCCATATCGGCGTTCAGATCGACGGTGGTCATGTCATGTGTCCTTTTCAAACGGGTTGTCCGTGGCCGAGGTCATCCCCCCGACCAGTTGGTAGGAAAGCAGGTTCTTGATGGTTGCAGGGTCACGGATCAGCGCGGTCAACTGCCCCGGCAACGCCTTGATGTCGCGGCGGTGCTGGGTTTCTAGCAAGATGGCCTGTTCAAGCGTGACGAATTCGAACGTGATCTTGGTGCCTGCCGGTGCTTGCGCCACGCGCGGCAGATCGCGGGGGATCACGGTGCCGATGCGGGGATAACCGCCCGTGGTTTGCGATTCACCCATCAGCACAAAAGGCGCGCCATCGCCGGTGATCTGGATATCGCCCGGCACGATGACTTCGGACAGGATGGTCAGCCCGCCTTCGGCATGAAAGCCTGCGCCGTCGTGATCCATGCGCACGCCCATGCGGTTGGCACGCGGGTCGCGGGCGAATTGCGTCGCGGTAAAGCGGTCGCGTTCCTCGGCCGTGAAACGGTCGGTTTGCATGCTGGCGACAACACGCACGACGCCGCCATCAAAGCGCGTGTCGCGCGGCAGTTGCATGCCCGTGCCACGGCCCTTGTCAGCGCCAACCGGCAAGCGTTCGCCGGATTTGAGCGCTGCCCCCAGACCGGCGCTTAGATGGCTGGCACGCGCGCCCAACAAGGGCTCTGTCGTGATGCCGCCGCCGATGTGCAGATAGCCGTAGGTGCCGGTTGTCGCCCCGCCAATGGTCAGCCTGGCCCCGGCGGGCAGCAGGTGGCTGGCGTTCCAGACGATGGCTTCGCCGTCGATATTGGCGGCCATGCTGGCCCCGGTGAGGGCAATGCGAATATCGGCGTCAGCGGTAAAGGTGCCACCGGTGCCTGTCATCTCGATCGCGGCCAGATCGGGGGACTGGCCCAGCAATGCCGCGCCTTCGTAAAGCGCCACCAGATCGGCAGCACCGCCCTTGGTCAGCCCTTGGGCCAACCAGCCCGCGCGGCCACGGTCCTGAATCGTCAACGCCGGGCCGGCCTGCACAATGGTAAGGGTTGTGGTCATGACAGCACCTCGGTCTCTGCACCGCCCGCACCGGATGTGTCGGTGGCCACGATCGTGTCAAACGCACTGCGCGAAACGGATGGAAAACACAGCTCGTCCCCCGGAGACAGCGAAAACGGGCTATCGCTGTGCGGCCGGAATGTCTTGAACGCGGTCTGGCCGATGTGCCGCCATCCGGTGGGTGAGGCGTTGGTAAAGATGATCAACTGGCGGATCGCAACGATCAAGGCCCCCGCTGGCACCGATTTCGTCAACGCCTGCTGGCGCGGGATATCCCAGTTCTCCGGCAGCTCGCCCATATAGGGCTGTCCGGGGGCAAAACCGATGGTCAGCACGCGCACCCGCGCCTGTGAAAGCTGCGAAATCGCGGCATCGGGATCAAGCCCGGCCAGTCCGGCGGCTTCCTCAAGCTGGGGGGCCAGATCGGTGCCATACACCGTCGGGATGTGCCACAGCGTGCGGCCCGAAGGCAAAGGGGCTGTGTACCAGTCTTGGGTGTCCAGAAGATCATGCAGCCGTGTTAGCATCGCGTCCAATGGCTGGGTCACCAGATCGACCTGCAAAAAGGTCGACACCAGCGATGTGCTTGTCTCGGACACTTCGGGCCAATCCGCAGCGTCGATGGCGGCGCGAAACGACAAGGCGGCGCGATTTGCGGGCTCTGACATGGTGTCGGCAAAGCTGATCAGAATACCGTTAAGGCCGACAGTCTGTATCTTGGGGAACTGGTTCATGACGGGCCTTGTCTGATATTGTCTGGCAACCATGTGGCAATATCAGGGAAAAAGATCAACACGAACACCATCACCACCATAATCGCGAACATCGGCAATGCAGCCTTGGTGATATAGCCCATTTCGTGATCGGTCATGCCTTGTAGCACGAACAGGTTGAACCCGATGGGCGGGGTGATTTGTGCCATCTCGACGACAACCACGACGAAGATGCCGAACCAGATCAGGTCGATCCCTGCATCGCGCACCATGGGTTCGACCACGGCCATTGTCAGCACAACCGACGAAATCCCGTCCAGAAACATGCCCAGCACGATATAGAACACCAGCAGAGCCATCAGCAGTTCGAACCGCGACAGTTCCCAGGATGCGATGCCGTCGGCCAAGGCGCGCGGCAAGCCGGTAAACCCCATCGACAGCTTCAGAAACGCGGCCCCCGCGAGGATCAGCGCGATCATCGCCGAGGTACGCATCGCGCCCATCAGGCTTTGCTGGAAACTTTCCCAATTCAGCGACCCTTGCAAAAGCGCCAGCATCAGCGCGCCGATCACACCAATCGCGGCGGCTTCGGTCGCGGTGGCGAAACCCAGATACATCGACCCGATCACAACCGAGATCAGCGCAAATACCGGCAGCAAGAACCGCGAATTGCGCAGCTTGTCGGCGAAACTCATGTCGCGTTCAACCGTGGGGTTCCAGTCTTTGGAGGTGAGCGAGACAAACGCCACATAGGCCATGAACATCACCGCCAGAAACAGGCCGGGCAACACGCCCGCAAAGAACAGTTTGGTGATGCTTTCGTTGACGGTCACGCCATAGACGATCAGCGCCAGCGATGGCGGAATCATCAGGCCAAGGGTGGCGGCACCGGCCAGCGTGCCGATGATCATCTTTTCAGGGTAATTCCGCGCCCGCAGTTCGGGGATCGACATCTTGCCCACGGTGGTCAGTGTCGCGGCAGAAGATCCGGACACAGCCGCAAAGACGGTGCAGCCGACGATATTGGTATGGACCAGCCCGCCCGGCAGTTTGGCCAGCCAGGGCGACAGGCCTTTGAACATGTCCTCCGACAGGCGGGTTCTGAACAATATCTCGCCCATCCAGATGAAAAGCGGCAGGGCGGTCAGGGTCCATGAACTGGAACTGGCCCAGATCGTCGTGACCATCGCGTCGCCGACGGGGCGGGTGGTGAACAGCTCCATCCCGACCCAGGCAACCCCCATCAGGGCAAGGCCGACCCAGACGCCGGTGCCAAGCAGGAAGAAAAGAACGACGAGAAAGAGGACGATTGCGTAAAGTTCAGTCATCGCATCATTCCCCAAAACTTTGATCGACAAGATCGCGGGTCAGGCGGTGTTCGCCTTTTACGATCAGGTTCAGCAGATTGTCGGTCAGGGCAATGGCAAGGATCGCCCCCCCGATCACCATCACCGATTGCGGAATCCACAAGGCAGTGGCGTCTTGGGCCTGACTGACCTCGTTGAATTTCCACGACCAGTAGACGAACCAATAGGCGTAATAGGTGAAATACCACGCAATCGCCGCAGCCAGTCCGAAACACCAGATATCCAGCAGCCGTTTGGGGCCGTCAGGCAACGCGTTCAGCAAGATCGACACACGGATATGCGACCCGCGGTTCAGCGCATTGGCAAAGGCCAGAAAACTGGCACCGGCCATGGCATAGCCAGCATAGCTTGCGGCACCGGGGAAAACTTCGCCGGTCCAGCGGGCAACCATTTGCACCACGATCAGCAACAGGATCGCGACCAGACAGATGGCAGCCAAAGCCCCGGAACCGAGGTAGAGGGCATCAAGCGATTTGCGCAGGGTTTTCATGTGGAAATCTCCGTTCGGCAAAATAGAAAGGCGGCCCGTTTGAAGGGGCCGCCGGGGGATGCTTATTGCATCGATTTGTAGCCTTCGACGATGGCCTTGCCGTCGTCACCGGCCGATTCCAGCCATTCGGATGTCATGGTGTCCCCCACGGCGCGCAGGCCGGTCATCAGCTCTTCGCTTGCGGGTTCAACCTTCATGCCGCCATCGCGCAGACCGTCATAGGTGAACTGCGTATAGTCTTTGGAGGCTTGCAAACCGCGAGCTTCAGCTTCGGTTGCGCAGGTGGTGATGATGCCCTTGTTGGCGTCGGACACATTGGACCAGACATCGTTGTTCACCATGACATAGTTACGCGGCAGCCAGGCGTCGACTTCGTAGAAGTTGGTCAGGCTTTCCCAGACCTTCTGGTCATAGCCGGTCGCACCGCTTGAGATCATCGATTCCGCAACGCCCGTGGCAAATGCCTGGCTAAGTTCGGCAGCTTCGATTGTGACGGGCAACATGCCTGTCAGTTCGGCCAAACGGCTGGTGGCGTTGTTGTACGAACGGAATTTGACGCCCTTCATGTCTTCGACGCTGTTCACGTCTTTCTTGAAGTACAGACCCTGGGGCGGCCATGGCACGTTATACAGCAGTGTCAGGTTCTGTTCGGCCAGCAGCTCTTCGATCTTGGGCTTGGCGGCTTTCCACAGCTTGTCGGAATCGTCGAAAGACGGCGCAAGAAACGGGATCGAATCAAAGCCGAACAGCGCATTTTCGTTCTGGTGACCGGACAGCAGGCGTTCGCCCAATTGCACCTGACCCGTCTGGATGGCACGCTTGATGTCCGCGCCCGCGATCAGCGACCCGCCGGGATGAACGGTAATCTCGATCTCTCCGGCCGTGCCGTCGGTCACGCATTTGGCAAAGGTCATGCCGTTTTCGGAATGGAAGTTCGACGCGGAATAGGCCATCGGCATATCCCATTTTTCGGCGGCCAGTGCGGGCAGCGCGCTTGTCATGGCAATCGCAGCAGTCGCGACGCCTGTCATCAGTTTGTTGGTCAGTTTCATGTCTCTCTCCTTGTTGGTGGTTTTGATGGTTCAAACATTGCCGAACCGTTGTGGGTGATAGGGTTTCATGTCGGTATTGCCGGGTTGATCCATGATCATGCCTGCAATCAGACGGCCGGTTTTCGGCCCGCCGGTCAGCCCGATATGGTGGTGACCAAAGGCGGTATAGAACCGGCTGGTGCCAACCTGCCCGATCAGGGGCAGGCTGTCGGTGGGGGCGGGCCTGTGCCCCAGCCATTCGATTTCATTGGCGGCTTTCAGGTTCGGAAACGCCGCTTTCGCCTGACGGCGCAGCAATGCAAGCGGTGCTTTCGAGGGGTCAGCCTCCAGCCCGCCGAACTCGAGGATACCCGCGCAACGTACACCCTGCGCCATCGGGGTGGCCACGAACTTGCCGCTTGCGATCATGATGGGGCGGCTTGGTCCGCCGGTCGCGTCCTCGAATATCACGTGATAGCCGCGTTCGGATTCAAGCGGCACGTTCAGCCCCAGCTTGGCCATCAGCGGCTTTGACCACACCCCTGTCGCCAGCACGATATCATCGCAGGCGACGGTCCCTTGGGTGGTTTGCACGGCGGTCACAGTGCCACCTGTCAGGTCGAAATCCTTGACCTCGGCTTGCATCACCTTGCCGCCCGCCTGTTCAAAGGCATGTGCCAAAGCGGCGACCTAGCCCCCCGGATCGCGGATGAAGCCGTGATCCTTGAGCGTGGCCAAACAGTTGATTTCAGACCCTAATGCGGGCTCATAGTCGCGCACCCCCGCGCCTTCGATCAACTGGGGGGAAAATCCGGCCTGCGCGCGCAGCGCCCATGTATAGGCTTCGGCGTCAAAGTCGGCGCGCTGGCGATAGGCAAAGACATAGTCGCTGTCGGTCACCCAATCGGACAGGCCCAAATCGGCGGTCAGGCTTTTATGTTGCTCAACGCTGTCGCTGACAATCGGTGCAAGGGCCGCCGAAATGCGCCGCGTGTCGGCATCATTGGCATAGCCCATGTATTTCACCAACCACGGCAGCAGGCTCGGCAGATAGGAAAGGCGCAGGTACAGCGGCACATCACGGTCCAGCAGCATGAACGGTGCCTTGCGCAGCAACCCCGGGCCGGTAACCGGTGCAACCCCCGATGCCGCCAACACGCCAGCATTGCCATGCGACGTGCCTGTACCAGGACTGGCGCGGTCAATAATCGTGACCTGCGCACCGGCACGCCGGAGCCATATCGCCGTGGAAACGCCGACAATGCCCGCACCGATGACAACGACATGCCGCGTCATATGCAAAGCCTCGCCCGTCGGGATGTGAGTTTACGCATGGTCATGATTCCTTTGCGATCAATCTGGCAGAGAAATGCAATACGTCAACAAAATGTTTACAAATTGCCATCGTTAGAAAACTGCGCGCGCAATCTGCCAAAAGTTTTCGCAATCTGACTATGGATTGGGTGTTCGCAGCCATCCATCGTCAAAGCTGACCTGAGAGACCCCTGCCAGCTTGGTCAACCGCGTCAGCTCCGCCTCGAAGGCAGATTGTTTGCCCTTGCCCCACCGCGTGCCCGGCTCTGGCCAAAGCGCACGCACCACCAAAGTATCACGGTCGCGAAACGCCTTCATGTCCACGCGGGCAATAATGCTGTCGCCTTGCAGGATCGGGAAAACATAATAGCCATAGGTGCGCTTGGCCTCGGGGACGAACATCTCCACCCTGTAGTTAAAACCAAACAATCGTTCCGCCCTTTTGCGGTCGCGCAAGACCGGATCAAAGGGGCTGAGAACGCGCAACCGTGGTGACGGTTCGATCTGCAGCGCGGGATCATTTGCGATGTCAGGACGGGCGAAGGCACCACGGGTCTCGCCATTGGCGCAGGTCACCATGATCGGCTGCAAGCGTCCATCTGCCAGTTCACGGGCCACCCAGTCTTTGGCCTCGGCGGGGCCAATGTGATCCCAGAACGCGGCCAGTTCGGTGTGGGTGGCAAAGCCCAGCCGTTCCAACGCGCCGTTGCAGCACCAGTCGATCGTCGCTGTTTCATCCGGCGCGGCAGTCGGGTCACTCAAATGTGCCTCAAGCACCCTTTCGGTCAGGTCATAGCGTTTCTGGAACCCGTCGCGCCCGACCACATGCAATGCCCCGGTGCGCCAAAGATATTCCAACGCGGTTTTGGAAGGATGCCAATCCCACCAGCCACTGTTGGACCGCTTTTCATCCTTGCCCACATCGGCAGAACAGACAGGGCCCTGTTCACGGATCTGGTCCAAAAGCTTATCGAACTGTGATTCAAAGTCGTGCTTGTGCCAGTTGCGATAGCGCTTGCGCAGGGTTTCAGCATCACGCTGGCGGCGCATTTCCCAATAGGGATAATACGCCATCGGGATCACGGCAGCATCATGGGTCCAATGTTCAAAAAGCGCACCATCGTTTTCATAAAGCCGCTTGAGCCCCTCGGGGCGGTATCGGGGCTTGCGGGAAAACAGGATCAGATCATGGGCCCGCGCAACCGTGTTGATGCTGTCCAGCTGGACAAAGCCCAAGCCCTGAATGACCTGCAACAGCGCGTCGCCTTTTGCCTCACCCTGCGGTGCATCACTTAGCAAATGACGGTGCAGGAACAGACGCCGAGCGTCTTGATTGCTCAGCGTGAGGGTGTTCATCAGCTACGCTTGCGACGCAATGTATCCCCCAATGACAGGGTTGGCGTCATCGTGACATGGGTTTGCAAATCGGGGTCGGGTTCGTCCAGCGTATCATTCAGAATGATCTTTGCCGCAGCACGGCCGATTTCGGCGCGACACGCATCCATCGTGGCCAACTGCCGTGGCAGGCCTTGCAACAGCTCAACGTTATTGAAACCCGCCAGCCCGATCTGGCCCGGAATATCAATGCCCTGATCGATAAGATACAACAGGCCTCCGGCACCGATCATGTCATTTGAATAATACAGAAAATCCAGATCGGGCGACCTTTCCAGCATCTCTTGGGTCATCTCGCGGCCTTTGGCGAGGGCCGATCCACCGGAATAAAACGCACGGTCCTCTATCTCGATACCGGCCTTGGCCAAGCCTTCGGTGAACCCTTCGAACCGTTTGCGGGCGCGGTGGTCCAGCGGCATCTTGGTACCCATGAACCCGATATGCTCGTACCCCTCTTTCAGGATCGCCTTGGCCATTTCCTGACCGGCACGGCGGTGCGATATCCCCACGACAGCATCAATCGGGCGACCGTCGACATCCATGATCTCGACCACGGGAATGCCTGCGTTCTTCAGCATGGCACGGGTGGCATCCGAATGTTCCAGCCCCGCGATGATCACACCCGACGGCCGCCAGGACAGCATTTCGTACAAAACCCGCTCTTCCTTCTCGGGCATGTAATCGGTGACACCAACCACAGGCTGAAGCGGCGTATCCTCAAGCACCTGATTGATGCCGTTCAGAACCTCGGGGAAAACCATATTCGACAGGGACGGGATAATGACGGCAACAAGGTTCACCCGTTGCGACGCCAGCGATCCTGCGATCTGGTTGGGCACATAGCCCAACTCCTTGGCGGCGGCCAGAACCCGAAGGCGCGTCGCCTCAGACACATCGCCACGTTTGCGCAGCACGCGGCTGACCGTCATTTCAGACACACCACAGGCGTCAGATACATCACGAAGCGTTAACGGGCGTTTTGGGGTCTGTGACAAAGGCAATATCCTGCTGTTCAACCAGTGCCTCACGCTAACGTAGATTATGAGCGAGGCGCAAGGCGTCACAAGGTCGGATGCCGAAACCGGCATTCAGATTTTTGCGGGTGACGCCCCCTCGCCAGCTTGCTAAAGCTGTCCGTGGCGGTCCCGTGGCTCAACTGGATAGAGCAGCCCCCTCCTAAGGGGCAGGTTGCTGGTTCGAACCCAGCCGGGATCACCATCTAAAACATGACAGGCAGATGGAAAACGCAAAACCCCGCGCAAGGCGTCGGGGTGCAGTTGTGGTTAGAAATCAACGCTTCGCAGGCGGTTGGTTTGGCGGTCTGCGATGCGTTGGAAAAACCAGTGTAATTTTCATTTTTATCTAAGCCGTTGATAAAAATGGTGAGCCCGTCCGGGTTCGAACCGGAGACCTACTGATTAAAAGTCAGTTGCTCTACCAACTGAGCTACAGGCCCACTAGGCGGCTTACTAGAAAGGTGGGGCGGTGGGGTCAAGCCCTTAACGTACGAAATATTCCGCACATGCTGGATAAGTTTCATTCGCCGCGTTATATGCGCCAAATGTACAGCGATATGACCAACGGTTTGCCCTTTATGAAAATGCATGGGCTGGGAAACGACTTTGTCGTGCTGGACGCACGCGAATCTGTCGTGCCGGCCGCACGCGAATCTGTCGTGCCGGCCGCACGCGAATCTGTCGTGCCGGCCGCACGCGAATCTGTCGTGCCGGCCGCGCGAGGGGATTTGTTTCAGGTGACCCCCGCTTTGGCCCAGGCGGTCGGGCATCGCCATTTTGGCGTGGGGTTTGACCAACTGGCCGTGATCAGCAACGGGACAGGCGATGCGCATCTGACGTTCTATAACTCTGACGGGTCCCTGTCGGCAGCTTGTGGAAATGCGACCCGCTGCATTGCGCGGTTCCTGATGGACGAAACCGGCAAGTCATCGCTGCACCTGACCACCGATCGCGGTGATCTGGCGGCGCTGGACATGGGCAACGGGCTGACATCGGTCAATATGGGCCAGCCGCAGCTTGAGTGGCAGGACATCCCCCTGGCCCACGCAATGGATACATTGGAATTGCCCATCGACGGCGCACCTACAGCCACCGGAATGGGTAATCCGCATTGCACGTTTTTTGTCGAAGACGTGGCCGCTGTCGATCTGGAACAGTTCGGCCCCGGCATTGAACATCACCCGCTATACCCCGAACGTACCAATGTTCAGGTTGCACAGGTCATTGGCACCGATCACATCCGTATGCGCGTCTGGGAACGTGGTGTGGGCGTCACCCTTGCCTCCGGGTCGTCCAGTTGCGCCACGGCCGTTGCAGCGGCCCGTAGGGGCCTGACAGGGCGCAAGGTGCGCATCGACCTTGACGGGGGTACGTTGCACATCGACTGGCGCGAGGATGGCGTCTGGATGACCGGACCGACCGCGCATGTTTTCAGCGGCGTGCTGACCCCTGAATTTCTGGATAGCGTAAAATGACCGCGCCGATCTTTTCAAACCACGGCTGCCGCCTGAATGCCTATGAGACCGAGGCGATGAAAGATCTTGCCCAACAGGCAGGGCTGCAAAACGCCGTGATCGTGAACACCTGCGCCGTCACCGCCGAAGCGGTGCGCAAGGCGCGCCAGGACATCCGCAAACTGCGCAAGGCCAATCCGAATGCACGGTTGATCGTGACCGGATGCGCCGCGCAGACCGAACCCGACACATTTGCCAAGATGGCCGAGGTCGACGCCGTCATCGGCAATACCGAAAAAATGGTCGGGGCGACGTGGCAAGGGCTGGCCGCCGATTTCATTGGCGAATCCGAGGCCGTGCAGGTCGATGACATTATGTCGGTCACGGAAACGGCCGGTCACCTGATTGACGGGTTTGGCACGCGCAGCCGGGCCTATGTTCAGGTCCAGAACGGCTGCGACCATCGCTGTACGTTCTGCATCATCCCCTTTGGGCGCGGTAATTCACGGTCTGTGCCAGCCGGTGTGGTGGTGGACCAGATCAAGCGGCTGGTCGACAAGGGCTTTAACGAGGTCGTGCTGACCGGCGTTGACCTGACCAGTTGGGGCGCTGATCTGCCGTCAGAACCAAAACTGGGGGATCTGGTCATGCGCATTTTGCGATTGGTCCCTGATTTGCCACGTTTGCGGATCAGCTCCATTGATTCGATCGAGGTGGACGAAAACCTGATGCAGGCCATCGCCACCGAGCCGCGTTTGATGCCGCATCTGCATCTCAGCCTCCAACACGGGGATGACATGATCCTTAAGCGGATGAAGCGGCGGCATCTGCGCGACGACGCGATCCGCTTTGCCGAAGACGCGCGCAAACTGCGGCCCGACATGACCTTTGGGGCGGATATTATCGCGGGTTTCCCGACCGAAACCGATGCGATGTTCGAAAATTCCCTAAAGCTGGTGGATGAATGCGACCTGACGTGGCTGCATGTCTTTCCCTATTCGGCCCGACAAGGGACGCCTGCGGCACGTATGCCCGCCGTCAATGGTGCCGTGATCAAGGTGCGCGCAGCACAGTTGCGGGATGCCGGAGACCGTCAGGTCGCCAAGCATCTGAACGCGCAAAAGGGCCGGGTTCATCGGATATTGCTGGAAAGCCCGACAATGGGGCGCACGGAACAGTTTACCGAAACCCGTTTTGCCGCGCCCCAGACCGAAGGCAGCATCGTCGAGGCAGAAATTCTGGGCCATTCCGGGTCGCATTTGCTGGTCCGCTAACCGTTTACATTGGTTGGCGGCTTTCACCCCGCGATTGCCTTTCTGCTTGAGTTTCTAGATGGTTACCGAAACTCGGACCTTTTGCAGGAATTGGAACACCACGATTGCCCCATGCCACCTCAAAAGACCTGGCGACATTGATCGAGAACGGCTTTCTGTCCAACGCCTCAGAGGCGCTGAAGGAACTGATGATCGAATTGGCCTCCGAGCAAGCATTGACCAAAGGGGAAATCCTCTTTGCGCAGGACGACCCGGGTGAAACGCTCTTTGCCATCGGCAGCGGATCGTTAGAATTCAGCGTGTTGTCATCGGACGGGCGCAGGTTGATCCTGGATGTCATGCACGAAGGTGCCATTTTCGGCGAAATCGCCTTGTTTGATCCCGGCCCAAGGACGGCCACGGTTACGGCCACCGAAAACGCGACCGTCTGGGGGATCAAGAACAGGGATGTCCTGGCGGCGCTGAACAAGCGGCCCGAACTGGGCGTTGATATGATCCAGCTTGCCGGGCGGCGTATGCGGTGGATGGGGCAACAATTGCGGGATCAGGTGTTTTTGCCACTGCCCGCGCGGCTGGCGCAAAAGATACTGTATCTTTCGTCAAATGGCGGGACGCAAACGCACACGATCAAGCTCTCACAGGCAGAACTGGCGGAATTTGTAGGGGCCACGCGTGAATCCGTATCGAAAACGCTGGCAGTGTGGAAACGCAATGGTGTGATCGATCTGGGGCGCGGGTCTTTGCGCATTCTCGAGCAAGAAAATCTCAGAAAAATGGCGTATTCTGAACTAATCTGACTCATATGTGACCAAGATCACAGACCCTTGAGCGCCACTTAACTACTTCTAAATACATTGAAGACATCGGGCCGACGACAACAGTCATTCTTCTAGTCAGGATGATGTCTGTCCGTTTTAGAGGCATAGAGGGACAGAGTCGGTCGAGGTAGTTACCCACCTTAGCCATTGGCATTCAATTAATCTGGATGCTTGCTCTTCTCTCTCTTTAACCACCAAATTGTTTGTATTCTTCATGGAGTCTCCCACTTCGTACAAACAAAAAAGCCTTCTGGATCATTACAATCCAGAAGGCTTTATTTGTTGGTAAGCAAAGACTGAGAAATCAGTCTTCCTTGTGTTTAATCGGAGCCCAGAGACGCTTGTTTGTGAGGTACAACAGGACCGACAGAAGCGTCAGAAAGATCACGCCTGCGAAACCTGCCTGTTTGCGTGCCATCATCTTTGGCTCGGCTGTCCACATCAGGAAGGCCGCAACATCCATTGCCTCGTGGTGCAGATCGGCTTCGTGACCGTCCGAATACTCGACATCATCGCCATAAAGCGGCTGCGACATCGAAATCCAGCTGCCCTCGACCATGGAATGGCCATGCTCGTCTTTGCACGAATCAGGGATACCGCCATTTGGGAACGCTTTGTTATAGGACCCCGGGAAATCCTCGGGCGCGCATTCTGGCGCTTCTTCGTAACCAACCATCAGGGACGCGATGTATTCCGGTCCGCCGATGCCTTTGACGAACTGGTTGATCCCCAAACCGTAAGGGCCGTGGAAACCAGCGCGCTTCTTGGCCATCAGGCTAAGGTCGGGCGCGTTCTCAAGTGCTGAAGCGGGGAAGTGGTCAACCGGAGTTGCCGGACGGAAATCGTCAAGCTCGCCGTCGAATACTTCGTAGCGTTCCGAATAGGCCCGTACCTGGTCTTCTGGCAACTGTGGGCCGCCATCATCACCCAAGGTGCGCAACGGCACGAATTTCAGACCGTGGCACGCCGCACAGACTTCGGTGTAGACATGAAGACCACGCTGAAGCTGGTTGGTGTCGTAGGCCCCAAACGGGCCTTCGAAAGAGAAGTCGAAGTCTTCGACATGCGCTGCACCACCCGCCGCATAAGCGGCAGACCCAGTAAGGCCCAGGGCGACAACAGCCGATATGAGAATTTTCTTGATCATTGTCATGGTCCTTACTCTGCTGGGTTGACCAGCGTCTTGGTGCCGCCAGTTTTCGCGTCATAGTGCGACGAAAAATCGGCTTCGATGGTGTCGGGCTGCGCCAATGGTTTCTCGATCACGCCAAGCAGCGGCATGATGATCAGGAAGTAGCCGAACCAATAGGCAGAAGCGATCAACGAAAAGCTTGCGTAGGGTTCTTCGGCAGGCATGGCACCCAGCCACATCAGCGCAAAGAAGTCGACGACCAGCAGGGCAAACCACCACTTGAACATCGGACGATACCGGCCCGAGCGAACGCTTGATGTGTCCAGCCAAGGTACCAATGCCATCACGATAATCGCACCGAACATTGCCAACACACCAAAGAACTTGGCGTCGATGATACCGCCGGTCACGAAGGACGCGATCTGAACAACCCAGACTTCGGCAGTAAAGGCGCGCAAGATTGCGTAGAACGGCAGGAAGTACCATTCAGGAACGATATGCGCAGGTGTCGAAAGCGGGTTCGCTTCGATGTAGTTGTCGGGGTGACCAAGGTAGTTTGGCATAAAGCCGACGATGGCAAAGAAGATAACCAGGATCACGGCCAGCGCGAACAGGTCTTTCATCACGAAGTAGGGCCAGAAGGGCAGTGTGTCTTTCTCTGCTTCTTCTTTCGAACCACGACGGACTTCAACACCGGTTGGGTTGTTGTTGCCTGTGGTGTGGAACGCCCAGATATGAACGATGACCAGACCCGCGATGACAAACGGGAACAGATAGTGAAGGCTGAAGAAACGGTTCAGCGTTGCGTTATCAACCGCTGGACCACCCAAAAGCAGGGTTTGGATCGCTTCGCCGACGAAGGGCACAGCGCCGAACAGGCCGGTGATAACAGTCGCACCCCAGAAGGACATCTGACCCCATGGAAGCACGTAGCCCATGAACGCAGTACCCATCATCAACAGATAGATCAGCATGCCGATGATCCACGTCACTTCGCGTGGTGCCTTGTATGAACCGTAGTACAGGCCGCGGAAAATGTGGGCATATACAGCAATAAAGAACAGCGAAGCGCCGTTTGCGTGCATGTAGCGCAGCATATAGCCGCCGTTCACGTCACGCATGATGTGTTCAACCGAGGCAAACGCCCGATCGACATGCGGTGTGTAGTGCATCGCCAGAACGATACCGGTAATGATTTGCAGCGCCAGACAGAATGTCAGAACGATGCCCCAGATCCACATCCAGTTCAGGTTCTTGGGTGTCGGGATCATCAATGTGTTATACAGCAGCCCAACAATCGGCAGGCGGCGGTCTAGCCACTTTTCGCCGTTTGATTTTGGCTCGTAATGGTCGTGAGGAATTCCAGCCATTCTAGTTCTCCCTTAACCCAGTTTAATCGTGGTTTCGTCCACGAATTCTGCAATTGGCACCGGCAGGTTGCGTGGTGCTGGCCCTTTGCGGATACGACCCGCGGTGTCATAGTGCGATCCGTGGCACGGGCAGAACCAGCCGCCAAACTCACCGGCGTCGCCCAAAGGCACACAGCCAAGGTGCGTACATACGCCCATCATGACCAGCCAGTCTTCCTTGCCAACCATTGCGCGGTTTTCATCGGTTGCGGGTGCATCCGCTGCGATGTTCGCGTTTTCTGCGCCCTGATCTGGCAGGTCGGACATTTCGACCGCACGACCTTTGGCGATTTCGTCTTCGGTGCGGCGGCGGATAAAGACAGGCTTGCCCAACCACTTGACCGTCAACTGTGTGCCCGGCTCAACCTCGGAAACATCAACGCGAATGGAAGACAAGGCCTTCACATCAGCGGATGGGTTCATTTGATTGACCAAAGGCCAAACAGCCGCGCCAACGGCGACCGCACCTGTACCTGCCGTGGCGTAGTAGAGGAAATCCCTCCGGGTGCCTGCGTGATCTTCTGCTTGGGACACGGGTTAACTCCAAATCGAGGGCCAAAAAGGCCATTAATCCAAGGGGTGGCGAAAACACGCCACCCGCAGTTCTATTGTTTACTAGCCTTATGGACTGCGCACGTCCAGATGCCTTTGACGTGCAAACAGTCGCAGGTAGGGGTTCAATGGTATTTAAACCCAGAAATTTTGTTAATTTATGCAGCCGGCGGGACAGTTGCCTGCATTGAAGGGCGCGAATCAAAAGTTTTCGCCCAGTTCGCCAGCGCATCATTCCCTGTGCGCCAGTTTCGCGCATCGTGTCGGAAATCCAGATAGCCAAGCGCACAAGCCACCGCAATCTGACCCATATCCAGCGGGCCGGACAACTGACTGACCCAGCGGGTGTTCAAGGCCGCAACCGCGCGTTCGATCTTGCCCCACTGGCCTTCGATCCATTCCGGCATCTGTTTGTCTACGGGGCGCATCCGCAGTTCGTAAACCATCGACAACGCGGCATCCAGAATGCCATCCGCGGTCGCCTCAAGCGTCAGGGTATCCCAGCGGCGCGCGCCTGTCGGGTACAGTTTGTTACCTGCCCGATCATCCAGATAGGCGCAGATCACACGGCTGTCATACAGCGTCGGCCCCTCGTTGCGTTCAAGCGCCGGCACTTTGGTCAGCGGGTTTTTCGACAACAATGCCGCATCCGGTGCCAAAGGTGTGGTCGCCATCGTTTCGAGGGTCACATCGTCGATCTGACCGGTTTCGTGCAGCAAAACCATCACTTTGCGAACATAGGGCGAGGTCGGGGAATAATAGAGCTTCATCGTTGTCTCCTCCAAGAGTTGCGCCGACTATCACGGGCAAAGCCATCTGGCGCAATCTCTTGTTTGTCAGCCTCCGATCGCGTCACGCATCATTTCGGCGATGAGAACCGTTTCGGACCCAAATCCATGCGCTGCAACTCCCTCCGCTGCCGCAAGACGCACCTCATCGGTTTTGTTCTGGGACAGTTTCCAGGTGCCATCCACGCCGGTGATCGTCATGCGGCACGGCACAATCATCCGCATCAGCTTGGCCATCGTCTCGTCTTGCATCTTGCCGGTCGTCCAGGGCTTCTTGGGCAGCAGCCTGCCCTCGTAAGCTGCCGACTGACGGTCCAGCAGGTCCAGCAGTTCATCTGCGGGCCGCAATTCCAGAACCCCGGTCAAATGCACCGCGACGTAATTCCAGGTCGGCACTTGATCATCGACCCCGTACCAGTCGGGCGAGATATATGTATCGCCCCCGACAACGGCCAACTTTACCTTGACCGGTTCGGCCAGCGCCCGCGCGATCGGATTTGACCGCACCAGATGCAGGTCAGCGATATCACCCGCATCGTTCAGCAGAAACGGCACATGTGACATCAGCGGACCCGCCTCCGCATTGGCGACAAGCACGCCGAACCCCCGCTCGCGGGCAAAGGCGATGTTTTTGGCGGTGTCGGCATCATGGTAAATCGGGTTGGGGTGCATCGTAGCGAGCCTTTCCATCTAAATCACTTTTGGTATTGCAGACCCGCCCCCACCTTGGCAACTTGTGCATATTCTCAGGGCGGGGTGCAATTCCCCACCGGCGGTATGTGGCCTTGCGCCACCAGCCCGCGAGCGCGACTGCCCCGAAAGGTGCGGTTGGTCAGCAGATCTGGTGAGATGCCAGAGCCGACGGTCATAGTCCGGATGAAAGAGAATGCGTTTGTGCGGACCCAAACCGGGGCCGTTCGCAACCGTGATCGCCTTGGGTGACTTGTGTCGCTGACGAAATAAAGGAGATCACTATGACACACACCCGCTACGCCTTTATCAAAGCCCGTTGGCATGCCGATATCGTTGATCGTGCCTATGACGGGTTTTCCGAAACCATCCCGGCTGCCCAGATCGACGTGGTCGATGTGCCCGGCGCGTTCGAGATGCCCTTGATGGCGCAAACGCTTGCAAAATCAGGGAAATACGATGCCATCATCTGCGCGGCATTTGTCGTGGATGGCGGCATCTATCGTCACGATTTTGTCGCTTCAGCCGTTGTCGATGGCCTGATGCGTGTGGGGCTGGACACCGGCGTGCCGGTTCTGTCCGTATCCCTGACACCGCATCACTATCAGGAAACCGACCACCACAACGCCATCTATCGCGCGCATTTCGTGGAAAAGGGCCGCGAGGCCGCTTCTGCAGCGCTAGGCGTTGTTGCCGCCCGTCAGTTGCTGGACGCCTAAAACTGCGCGGGCCTGTGCGTCAGGCCCGCTGCGCCGCAATGCTGGCAATACCCAGAACGTCCAGCACCTTGGCTTCGATCTGTTCGGCGTTCATGCCAGCAATCGCATACATATCGGCAGGGCTCGCCTGATCGATAAAGATGTCCGGCAAGACCATCGACCGATATTTCAGCCCTTCGTCAAACACGCCCTCATCCGACAAAAGCTGCGCCACGTGACTGCCGAAGCCGCCGACAGCACCTTCTTCAATGGTGATCAGCGCCTCGTGTTCTGCCGCCAGCGTCAGAATCATGTCGCGGTCCAATGGCTTGGCAAATCGTGCATCTGCGATCGTCGGTGTGATGCCCTTGGCGCGCAACGCTTCGGCGGCCTTTTCGACTTCTGCCAGACGGGTCCCGAAGGACAGCAGCGCCACGCGCTTGCCCTGCGCGATGATCCGGCCCTTGCCGATCTCAAGCGGCACACCGCGTTCTGGCATGTCAACGCCATTGCCCTCGCCGCGCGGAAACCGGAACGCAATCGGCCCGTCATCATGGGCGGCAGCCGTGGCAACCATATGGACCAGCTCTGCCTCGTCAGCGGCGGCCATCACGACCATCCCCGGCAAGTTCGCCAGAAACGCCACATCAAATGCACCGGCATGGGTCGCGCCATCGGCCCCGACCAACCCGGCACGGTCAATCGCGAAACGCACCGGCAACCGCTGGATCGCAACGTCATGAACAACCTGATCATACCCGCGCTGCAAGAACGTCGAATACATTGTGCAAAACGGCTTCATCCCGCCCGCAGCTAGGGCGGCTGAAAACGTCACGCCATGCTGTTCGGCAATACCCACATCAAAGCACCGGCTGGGGTAGCGTTCTGCAAACAGGTTCAGCCCGGTGCCATCGGGCATGGCTGCCGTGACCGCGCAAATCTTGTCGTCCTTCGCGGCCTCGGCGATCAAACTATCCGCAAAGACCCGCGTATAGCTCGGCGCATTCGACGGTGCTTTCTTCTGCTCGCCGGTCAGAACATTGAACCTGGCCGTGGCATGCCCTTTGTCGCGGGCGGCCTCGGCCGGGCCGTAGCCCTTGCCCTTTTTGGTAATCACATGGATCAGCGTCGGCCCTGTCGCCCGTGCCTTGACCGTGCGCAATACCGGCAACAACTGGTTCAGATCATGCCCGTCGATGGGCCCCAAATAGGAAAAGCCCAACTGCTCGAACAATGTCCCGCCAACGGTCATGCCTTTCAGCATATCCTTGGCGCGCTTTGCCCCCTCGCGGAACGGGCCGGGCAAAAGACTGACCGCGCCCTTGGCGGCCGCTTTGAAGTCCTGAAACGGCTCTTCGGCATATAGACGGCTAAGATAGGCAGACATCGCACCCACAGGCGGGGCAATCGACATCTCGTTGTCGTTCAAGATCACGAACATCCGCTTTTTCAAGTGGCCCGCGTTGTTCATCGCCTCATAGGCCATGCCGGCAGACATGGACCCGTCGCCAATCACCGCAATCGCATCGCCAAGGCCTTCGGGGACAACACCGCCCAGATCACGCGCCACGGCAAAACCCAAAGCGGCAGAAATCGAGGTCGAGCTATGCGCCGCGCCAAACGGGTCATAGGGGGATTCGCTGCGCTTGGTGAAACCGCTCAACCCGTCCTTCATCCGCAAGGTACGGATGCGATCGCGCCGCTCGGTCAAAATCTTATGCGGGTAACACTGGTGCCCCACATCCCAAACCAGCTTGTCTCGCGGCGTGTCAAACACCGCATGCAAGGCAACCGTCAGCTCGACAACACCCAGCCCGGCACCCAAATGGCCACCGGTTTCCGAAACCGCCGAAATTGTCTCCGCACGGACTTCATCCGCGAGCTTGACCAACTCGGCATCAGAAAACTGCTTGAGGTCTGCAGGGCGCGCCACACGGTCCAGCAATGGTGTCTTGGGTCTATCGGTCATCTGGCCCTCCGCCGGATCAGCTTTTGCGCGCAATAACGAAGCGTGCCGCTTCTCGCAAGGTTTCTGCGTCGTCGCCGTAAGGTGCCAAGGCATCACAAGCCGATTGCACCAGCTCGCGCGCCCGCGTTTTGGCCGGGCCTAGCCCCAGCAATGATACGAATGTCGCCTTGCCCGCACCCGCATCCTTGCCGACAGCTTTGCCCACGGTCGCCGCGTCACCCTCAACATCCAAGATGTCGTCAGCAATCTGAAAAGCAAGCCCAAGATCACGGGCATATCGCGCCAGCGGGCCGGCATCATCGCCCGCCATAACCGGCCCGGCGGTTGCAGCCCACTCAATCAGCGCGCCGGTCTTGCCCGCTTGCAAATCGGTGATCTGCCCAAGGCTCAACGGCTGACTGGCCGTCTCGGCGGCGATATCCATCGCTTGCCCGCCGACCATCCCGCGCACCCCAGACGCCCGCGCCAACCCTGCGATCAACGCGACACGCGCACCATCCGTGCACCCGGCACTTGCAACCAGTTCAAACGCCAATGCCTGCAAGGCATCCCCGGCCAGAACGGCCGTCGCTTCGTCCCACTTCAGATGAACCGTGGGCTGGCCCCGTCGCAAGGCGTCATCATCCATACAGGGCATATCGTCATGCACCAGCGAATAGGCATGCAGCGCCTCGATTGCACCGGCGCAAGGTGCGGCCTGCGCATCCAAAATACCGTGCAGCCGCGCGCTCTCGATCACAAAAAACGCGCGCAGCCCTTTGCCACCGGTAACAGCATAGCGCATCGCCTCGGCGATGGTGCCATCCACACCGGCAAGCCCGTGCAAAATCTGCCCCGCAGCCAGATCCGCCGCATGGCGCAACGTCACATCAAATGGCCGCGCCGCCAGGTCTTGCTCTGAGTGGATGTCAAACCCCGTCAACAGCCGTCACCCCTGCCGGATTTCCATCCCCGTCCAAGGTGATCTGCGCGACTTTCTCTTCCGCTTCCTTCAGCTTGGTTTCGCACCGCTTCTTCAGCGCGGCACCACGTTCGTACAACGCAATGCTCTCATCCAGCGCCACATCGCCGCGCTCCAGCTGGCCCAATACCTTTTCAAGCTCGGCCATCGCCGCTTCAAAGCTCATTTCTTCTACCGCAGTTTCCGTCATCTCTGCCAAACCCCATCAACCAATTCTGCCACAACCATAGCCCGACAAGCCCGCGCCTTCCAGACATTGCCCGCAACTTCTCTGGCTCAAAAATATCCCACGGGGGTTTGGGGGTGTGAAACCCCCAATCAACTGCCGTTTATCTAGTCAGGTGCCAGCATATAACCTGCGCCCCGAACGGTCTGCAGGTATCGCGGCTGCTTGGGATTATCTTCGATCTTGCGACGCAAGCGCGTAATCTGGACATCCACGGCGCGTTCCTGCGCCTGCCCGCGATCACGGCCCAGTTCCTCGACCAGCTTTGACCGGCTTAGCGCCACGCCGGGCTGCGCGGCGAAAATCCGCATCAGCTGGATTTCAGTCGCCGTCAACCGGACCAAATCATCCCCCTGCCACAGCTCGCCCCGCTCGATATCATAGCGGATCGGTCCCATCGACAGAACCTTTGGCGCAGTGTCTGAAACACTCGTATCCGGCATACGTCGCAAAATCGCATTGATGCGCAGCAGCAATTCTTTTGGCTCGAACGGCTTTGCCAGATAATCATCGGCACCCGCCTCAAGCCCCTCGATCCGGTTATCCGTCTCGCCTTTTGCCGTCAGCAACAAAATCGGGGTTGTCATCTTTTCGCGCAGGCTGCGTGTCAGGCTCAGCCCGTCTTCGCCCGGCATCATCACATCCAGCACGATCAAATCGAAATCCAACCCTGCCAGAATGCGCCGTGCATGCGCGGCATCACGGGCAGAGGTCACCAAAAACCCGTGCCGCATCAAAAACTTCTGTAACAATGTCCGTATGCGTTCGTCGTCATCAACGATCAACAGATGCGCATCCATTTCGCTCAACCGCCATTTTCCTTAAGGCGCATATAGCTGTGGCGCATTTCGGGGTCCATCATCGTCTCCAAAACGGTCCGAAAACCGGCAACGGCTTCCGGGCCCGCTTCGCGAAAGGCACTGCGCATCCGCACGCGCTGCGCATCCGACAATGTTTGCTCAAGCGCGCGGCCTGCTTCGGTCAAATGCAAGTGACGCTCCCGCTTGTCTGATTTCCCCACCTGGCTTTGGACAAGACCATCAGCGATCAAAGTGCGCAACACACGATTTAGGGACTGCTTTGTAACACCCAGCAACCCCAGCAAGTTATTCACGGTTGTGCCCGGTGCCCGATTGATAAAGTGGATGGCGCGGTGATGCGCGCGACCATAGGCCATATCCACCAAAATCCGGTCCGGGTCAGCGGTAAAACCCCGATAGGCAAAGAACATGGCCTCGATGGCTTGGCGCAACTGTTCATCTGTCAAAAACAACAGGTTTTCGCCGGAATGAGAAGATGTGCCGCGTCCGTCTGCCATTGGTCTCTCCTGCAGGTTCGGGCCCAAGTTTACGTCAGCGTTGTTGACTTTCCAAGTGTCAAAGGCTAACGAATCCCAGGTTTTGCGTAAGAAAATGTCCGATGCGGGCGTAATTCACGCAACATTCATAAATTCTGATGACGCATCAAGGAAGGATACACCATGGATGGCGCATATGATGATCGCGACGGCAAAATCTGGATGGACGGTAAAATGGTCGATTGGCGTGATGCCAATGTCCATATTCTGACCCACGCCATGCACTATGCCTCGTCTGTGTTCGAAGGCGAACGGTGCTATAACGGCAAAATCTTCAAAGGCCGCGAGCACTCCGAACGCCTGCGCAAATCGGCCCAGTATCTGGATTTCGAAATCCCTTACACTGTGGATGAAATCGAAGCGGCCAAATATGAAATGCTTCAGGCCAACGGCTGGACGGACGCCTATGTGCGCGCTGTTGCATGGCGCGGTGCCGGCCCCGACATGGGCGTTTCTGCGGCACGCAACCCTGTGCGTCTGGCGATTGCCGGTTGGGAATGGGGCAACTATTATGGCGACGCCAAGATGAAGGGCGCAAAGCTCGACATCTCCAAATGGAAGCGCCCCTCGCCCGAGACGATCCCCGTCCATGCCAAGGCTGCAGGTCTGTACATGATCTGCACCACATCCAAGCACGCGGCCGAGGCCAAAGGCTGCTCTGACGCCTTGTTCATGGACTACCGCGGCTATGTCGCCGAAGCGACCGGCGCGAATATCTTTTTCGTCAAAGACGGCGAAGTCCACACGCCTTTGGCCGATTGCTTCCTGAATGGCCTGACACGTCAGACCGTGATCGGGATGCTCAAGGAAAAGGGCCTGACCGTCCACGAGCGCCGCATCATGCCCGAAGAACTGGAAGGCTTCGAGCAGTGCTGGCTGACCGGTACCGCCGCCGAAGTCACGCCCGTTGGGCAGATCGCCGATTACACCTTCGAGGTCGGCGCGCTGACCCGTGAGATTTCGGAAGACTACGAAAAGCTGGTGCGGTCCTGATCAACCAACTTTACCCCAAGAAACGCAAAAAACGGCACGGGTACCCCCCGCGCCGTTTTTCGTTTCAGCTAGATTTTAGTACAGCGCGACGGGGTTGATCATCGCCTGTACCGTGCCTTTGATCAGCGGCTGACCCAGAACGAACATGAATTCCTTGACGCCATCACGCACCAATGGCCCGGTGTTCATGGTCTCTAGAATATAGATGCCGTTGTCTTTCAGCAGCGTCACGTGGCCATAAAAAACCTTATCGCCTTCTTTGGCCGGGATCGCCTCCAACCCCCATGTGTCCGCGCCAACGGCCATCGGGTTCATCGACGCCATGTAAACCGCACCCTCATTGTTCAGGCCCGGCTCGGTTGACCCCCATGCTGCCGGGTCGCTTTCCAACATGCCATCGGTCCAGCCGGTGTGGAACAGAACGATATCGCCTTCGTTCACGGTGACGTCTTGCGCCTCCATCGCGGCCTTGATCTCGGCCTCGCCGAAATGTTCACCGGCGGCCAACGTGTCTTTGCCGAAATGCTTGGCCATATCGATGATAACGGCACGGGCAACCAAGGGCGGCACTGCATGTGTGCCCAGCTTGGTCAGGCCGCCGATTGCGGAAATCTCTTTCTCGTCCAGACAGTTGTAGTATTGGCCGTTTTCGCCCAGATGGCCCAACCCGTCCAATTGCGACCCGATGCCGATCCAGGTCTGGATGATATCGTCGTTATAGTTCCCCTCGTAACCGAACCCCGACAGTTTTTGACCGCCCTGCTGGTTCGGCTGCACGATTTGCAAGCTTAAGGAGCGTGGCGGAAAGGCCGGCGTGTCAGGGCCGATGACGATGCCAAGCGGCATGGACTTGCCCTGCTTGATCAACGTCGCCGCCGCCAAAGTCCGCTCGGCGCTGACCAGATTGGCTGATCCGATCTGATCCTCGGCACCCCATTTCGAAGGCGCGCAATCTTGGGCAAAAACGCTGGTGGCAGCAAAACTCAATACAAGACTGGCAATAATAATTGGTCTAAAAGTCATTATCTTTTTCCTCCCAGAAAATAGATGCGGACCATTCTTGATGGATGATTCCGCACGTCTAGGGGGCTAAGATACCACAATTTCCATCATCACGGGCACTTCCCCGGCAAATGACGCTGCGTCTGACGGTCTAGCTGGGCGTGCCCATTGGTGTGCTGCTGGCCTTGGCTTTGGACCGGTCCAGCCCCAATTGGCGTTCACGCCAGATGATCAGCGCACCGCCGGTGATCACCAAGCCGGCACCGATCAGAATGGCAGGCGTCGGGACTTCGCTAAAGATCACCCAGCCGATAATGGTCGCGAAAATCATGGATGCGTAGTCAAACGGTGCCAACATCGACACCGGGCCGAACCTGAATGATGATGTCATCATGATCTGGGCGACACCGCCCACCAACCCTGCGCAAATCAACAATATGCTGATCTCAAGGCCAGGGTTCACCCATGTCAACGGGGCCCAATTCAACAGCAGACCCAAAGGCCAGGTCAGAAAGGAAAGCACCGTCGCTGTCAGGGAAAAGAAGAACACGATGGCAGCTGTGCTGTCGGTCTGAACCAGACGGCGCACATGGATTTGCACCAACCCCCGCATGATCGACGCCCCCAAGACCATAAGCGCGCCCATCGTTGCCATCTGCGAAACGGTGTCACCGCCGAATGTGAAGCGGGGATACAGGACGATCAAAACCCCGATCAGGCCGACGCCGACCGCAGACAAACGAAACAACCGCACCCGTTCTTTTAGAAAAATCGCGGCAAAAATCACGGTAAACAAAGGCGTGGCATAGCCGATTGCCGTGACTTCGGGCAAAGGCAGCAGGCTAAGGCCGCCAAAGGTCAACCCCATCGCCGTTGTACCAAATACACCCCGCCAGACATGGCCCATGAGGTTCGACGGCTCTAACCCGTGGCGCAAATCGCCGCGCTGCCAAAGCCACAAAATAATGATCGGAAAGGCAAAAAACGACCGGAAGAAAACAGCCTGCGCTGCCGGAACCGTCTCGGTCGCGATTTTGATAACTGCAGACATCGCCGTGAATAGAAAGATCGCCCCCAGCTTGAGGGCGATGGCCCGTCCAGGGCGGTGTTCGATCATTGCAGCTGCCATTCCGGATGCTTGCGCCCCAGTAGATCAAAGCGCAAGACCCTGCGTCACCTGCGACGGAATTTTCCAAAAATTCCGACCCGGAAAATTTGAAATTTTCCGCTTACCTCAGCCGATGTGACCCTGATTTTCGCCAACCTGCCCGCGATGCAGCAGCATGTGGTCCAGCAGAACGCAGGCCATCATCGCCTCGCCAACGGGCACCGCGCGGATGCCGACGCAAGGGTCGTGACGCCCTTTGGTGATGATCTCGGTATCTTCGCCCGACTTTGTGATCGTCTTGCGGGTGGTCAGGATGCTTGATGTCGGTTTGACCGCAAAACGCACGACAATATCCTGCCCTGTGCTGATCCCGCCCAAGATACCGCCCGAATGGTTTGACGAATAGACGGGGCCATCTGGGCCCATGCTGATCTCGTCCGCGTTCAATTCTCCGGTCAGCATTGCCGCTGACATGCCTTCGCCGATTTCGACGCCTTTGACGGCATTGATGCTCATCATCGCGGCAGCCAGATCGGTGTCCAGCTTGCCATAGACCGGCGCGCCAAGGCCAGCGGGCACGCCACGTGCAGTCACTTCGATGATCGCGCCGACGGATGATCCGGACTTGCGCAGACCGTCCAGATATTCCGCCCAAACGTTAGCGGCTTTTGCGTCAGGCACCCAGAACGGGTTCTGTTCGATCTGGCCCCAGTCGAACGCATCGCGGTCGATTTTATGCGGACCCATCTGCACCATATATCCGGTGATCTGCACATTCGGGGCAATCGCCTTGATCGCCTCGCGGGCCAAGCCGCCAGCCGCCACGCGGCTTGCCGTTTCCCGCGCCGAAGACCGCCCGCCACCGCGATAATCGCGGATGCCGTATTTCTGGTAATAGGTGATATCGGCGTGACCGGGGCGGAACTTGTCTTTGATGTCGCCGTAATCCTTCGACCGCTGGTCGGTGTTTTCGATCATCAACTGGATCGGTGTTCCCGTGCTTACCCCTTCGAACACGCCCGACAGAATGCGCACCTCGTCGGCTTCGCGCCGTTGGGTAGTGTATTTGTTCTGGCCGGGTTTGCGCTTGTCCAGCCACTGCTGGATCATGGCTTCGTCGATCGGCACGCCGGGGGGGCAGCCGTCGACTGTCGCACCCAAGGCTGGCCCGTGGCTTTCGCCCCAGGTGGTCACGCGGAAAAGATGGCCAAAGCTGTTGATCGACATATCGGGTGCTCCTTTGGCCGTGATCCATAGCGGGGCTGCCCACGTGCCTCAAGGGATTTCGCCTTGCAAGCGGTTGGCAACCGTTCTACCGATGGGGCACCTCGGGGGGCCATTGGCTGAGATGTGCATTGCACGGACCCGTTGAACCTGAACCGGTTAACACCGGCGGAGGGAAGGTCTGGACATCACTCCAACGCTTTCTGACGCCGCATTTTGGAGGATGCCATGAAGTATCTTACACTTGCTGCCACCACGTTCCTTGCAACCTCGGCCTATGCCGACACGCCTGAACTGGTGGTCTATACCTATGACAGTTTCGTTTCCGATTGGGGCCCCGGCCCGGTGATCGAAAAGGCGTTTGAGCAAACCTGCGCTTGTGATCTGAGGTTCGTCGGCATGGGCGACGGTGCCGCATTGCTCGCACGGCTCAAGCTTGAGGGCGCGCGGTCGGACGCCGATGTGGTGCTGGGCCTTGATACCAGCCTGATCGCCGCGGCCAAGGAAACCGGCTTGTTTGCGCAGACCGCTGTCACCGCCGACTACGACCTGCCGATCGCTTGGAACGACGACAGCTTTGTGGCCTACGACTGGGGCTATTTCGCCTTTGTACATGGCACAGACCTGACACCGCCCGCGAATTTCAAAGCCCTGGCAGACAGCGACCTGAAAATCGTGATCCAGGATCCGCGGTCCTCCACCCCCGGTCTGGGTTTGCTGATGTGGGTCAAGGCCGCTTACGGCGATGAAGCCCCCGCAATCTGGGAAGGGCTGGCCGACAATGTTGTGACCGTGACCAAAGGCTGGTCCGAAGCATACGGTCTATTCCTTGAGGGCGAGGCGGACATGGTGCTGAGCTATACCACATCGCCCGCCTATCACCTGATCGCCGAGGAGGACGCGACCAAAACCGCCGCAGCCTTTGACGAAGGCCACTACATGCAGATCGAAGTGGTTGGTAAACTGGCGGGCAGCGACCAACCCGATCTGGCCGATGCGTTCATGCAGTTCATGGTGGCAGACGCGGCACAAACGGCGTTGCCGACCACCAACTGGATGTACCCTGCGGTGATGCCGGCAGAGGGTCTGCCAAAAGGGTTCGAGACCCTGATCACCCCGGGAAAGGCGCTGCTGATCCCGAACGAGGACGTTCCCGCCCTTCGTGAAGAGGCGCTGGCTGAATGGCTCTCCGCGCTTTCGCAATAAGCACAAAAACAGGGATCGGCGCGGCCGCTTTGGTGGTCGGGCTGATCCTTGCTGCAATTTGCGCTGTGCTGACGCGCGCCGAATTTGGCAGCGGCCTTGGTCCGGCTGACTGGTCTGCGATCCGCTTTACCGTTTTTCAGGCCGCGATATCGGCTGCCCTGTCCAGTTTGCTTGCCATACCAATTGCCCGCGCCCTGGCCCGCAGACGGTTTCCGGGGCGCGGTCTGTTGGTGACCTTACTTGGCGCACCGTTCATTCTGCCCGTGATCGTGGCCGTTCTGGGTCTGCTGACGGTTTTCGGCCGCGCAGGGTGGTTGAACATGGCGCTGTCTGACCTGAACCTGCCAACGCTTTCAATTTACGGGCTGCACGGGGTGGTGCTGGCGCATGTGTTCTTTAACCTGCCGCTTGCCACACGGCTGATGTTGCAGGCGTGGCAGACAATTCCCGCCGAACGGTTTCGTTTGGCCGCCCAGCTTGACCTGACACCTCGTGCCGTCTTCCAAAGCATCGAATGGCCGATGCTGCGCCAGATCGTGCCGGGCACGGCGGCGTTGATCTTTGTGATCTGTTTGACCAGCTTTGCCGTGGCATTAACCCTTGGCGGCGGGCCGCGCGCCACAACCATTGAACTGGCAATCTATCAGGCATTCCGTTTCGATTTCGACCTAAGCCGCGCCGCGATCCTGTCTTTGGTGCAGCTTGCGCTGGCGGGCAGTGCCGCCTTGCTGGCGCTGTGGATCATCCCAAGCGTCAGCATGGGCGGCGGCCAGGACCGCCCGCGCCAGCGTTGGGATGCGCGGGGCGGCGTGCAGCGCATCATCGACATCTTGGCGATCGGCATCGGTGCATTGTTCCTGCTGTTACCCTTGGGGGCAATCGTCACACGCGGGCTTGCGGGTATTCTGCTGACACCGGCAAGCGTCTGGCAGGCGGCAGGTACCTCTGTTGGGGTTGCCATGGTCAGTATCGCCGTTTTGCTGGTGCTTGCCCTACCAATGGCAGGCTGGATCGCCACCGCAAAACGCGGCAGCGTCGAGGCGGTTGGCCTGTTCGGTGTTGCCGCCTCCCCCCTGATGATCGGCACGGGGTGGTTTATCCTGATCAATCCTTTCGCTGATCCTATCGCGCTGGCCTTGCCTGTGACGGCATTGGTGAATGCCCTGATGGCGCTGCCCTTTGCCCTGCGTATTCTGGTACCGCCCCTGCGCGACACGGTGCAGGTTTACGGGCGCTTGTCCCAGGCACTGTCCCTGACCGGCTGGCCGTTCTGGCGTTGGGTGGCCTTGCCGCGATTGCGCCCGCAGATCGGCTTTGCGATGGGGCTGACGGGGGCGTTGTCCATGGGGGATCTGGGGGTGATCGCGCTGTTTGCGGACCAAGACCGCACAACGCTGCCCTTGCAGATGTATCGCCTGATGGGCAGCTATCAAATGGAGGCCGCAGCCGGTGCCGCGCTGATCCTTTTGGCGCTGTCATTGGGCATATTCTGGATATTCGACAAGGCGGGGCGCATGAATGCTGAAGCTTGAACAAGCGGTAATCACCCAAGACGACTTTTCGCTGCGGGCCGATCTGTCGATTGAACCGCACAAGAAATATGCCGTGATCGGCCCGTCGGGGGCTGGCAAATCAACCCTGCTTGGCGCGCTCTGCGGGTTTGTGCCGCTGGCCCACGGCCGTTTGATCTGGGACGGGCGCGATATCACCGATGCCGCCCCCGGTGCGCGGCCCATGACGATGCTGTTCCAAGACAACAACCTGTTTCCGCATCTCAGCGTCATGCAAAACGTCGGGCTTGGCCTGCGCAGCGACATGCGGCTGACAGCCGATGACATGGCCAAGGTCGAAAGCGCGCTGTCCCGTGTCAGTCTGGCGGATATGGCCGATCGCAAACCAGGGTCGCTGTCGGGCGGGCAACAAAGCCGTGCCGCCCTTGCGCGGGTTTTGGTTCAGGCGCGGCCATTCGTCTTGCTGGATGAACCCTTTGCCGCCCTTGGGCCCGCCCTGCGCAACGAAATGCTGGATCTGGTGCAACAGCTTGTCACAGAAACGGGTGCCGCCCTGATCATGGTCACCCACGACCCCAAGGATGTGGCCCGTATCGCGGACGAGGTTATCTTTGTCGCCAACGGCATCGCCCACGCCCCCGAACCCGCCAAAGAGCTGATGGATAATCCGCCGCCTGAACTGCGTGAATATCTGGGCTGATCAGCGCCCCTCAAGATCAGCTTTCCAAGGCAAGCATCGCCTTTAGCCCCGCACGATAGGTCGGGTATGTTGGTGACCAGCCCAAGGTGTTCTTGATCAGGTCATTCCGGACCTTTTTGCTTTCTGCATAAAAGCTGCGCGCCATCGGGGTCATATCCGCATCATCAATCGCGATGGCGGGCGGGACGGGCACGCCCAACAATTCGGCGGCATGGGCGATAACATCTTGGGGCGGGGCCGGGTCATCGTCGCATAGATTATAGATCGCGCCGGGGACCGGGCTGTGCAGGGACAGATCCAACGCCAATGCGATGTCATCGACATGGATGCGCGAAAACACCTGACCGTCCTTGATAATACGCCGCGCAGTGCCCGCACGCACCTTGGCAAAGGGACCGCGACCGGGGCCGTAGATGCCCGCCAGCCGGAAGATATGCAGCGGCAGATCGGGAATGCCCTGCCAGCGGGCCTCAGCTTCGACACGCGCCTGGCCCCGTTTGGTTGACGGGGTCAGCGGGGTGTTTTCATCAACCCAGCCGCCGCCATGATCGCCATAAACGCCAGTGGTTGACAGATAACCAAGCCAGCGCAAATCGGGCGCGGCGCGGGCGATGTCATCATAGGTTGCGTTCAAAACCGGATCACCGTCCGGGCCCGGCCCGGCAGACACCAAGATATTCGGAAACGACGCCAACAGCGCACCCAGATCAGCGCCGGGCCAGACAAAAGGCTCTACCCCCGTGGCAGCGATTTCATCCATTTTATCGGCGCTGCGCGTTGTCCCGACGATGCGCCACCCTTGGGGCAGCAACCGTTTTGCCAACGCCTGCGCACTGTACCCGTGGCCAATCGATAACAGCGTCTTGTCCATCGGCTTAGTCCTCTTTCAACGGCAGCTTGATCCGTTTATCTGCGGCCACAAGATCGTTGATCTGGGCGATATGTTCGGGCAGGCATTTGGTCAGGAAATCATAGGTCTGCACCACATGCTTGCGCGCGGCAGGCCCAAGGTGGGCATATTTCGCGGGTGCGGCCAATACGTCGATCACCTGATCCGCCAAGGCTGCGGGATTAAAGAAATCGCACAGCAAACCGGTTTCCCCATGTGTGATCGCCTCGCGCACAGGGGCCACATCAGAGGCCACGATCGTCGCCTCCATCGCCATGGATTCAAGCAAGGACCACGACAACACAAAGGGCATCGTCAAATACAGATGGCAGCGGCTGATCTGGACGATCTTCTGGTAATCCTCATAGGGCAGCTTGCCCAGGAAATGCACCCGGCTCCAATCGACATCCTTGCCGACCTCGGCCTCCATCTCGGCGCGCAGACCGCCAGGGTGCTTGCTTTTGCCGCCATAAGACGTGTCATTGCCGCCCAATATCAGAACCCGCGCATTGGGGCGTTCCTTGAGGATTTTGGGCAAGGACCGCATGAACACATGGAACCCGCGCGTGCGTTCCAGATTGCGGGCAATATAGGTCACGATCTCGTCTTCGCGGGTCAAATCGCGATCCAACCGGCCCAGCTTCAGCCGCACTTTTGGGTTCGGTTTTAGCTGATCCGTGCGAATACCGTCGTGACAGACATAGAGCTTGTCATGAAAGCTTTCCGGAAACCGGTCGCGCTGCCAGAATGTCGGGCTAAGCCCGATGTCGACGGTTTCGATATTCGCCAGCGGAACCGCATTGCGGACGCGCAGCAAAAATGCCGTGTCTTCGGTCACCGGGTCTTCGGGATCAAACCCGACCGGGCCCCCACTATCGCTATAGAAATATTCAAAGAAACCGATAATCGGCACATCCGGCCAAACGTCTTTAAAGAACGTCAATTCACCCCAACCGACATGGCCAATCACGATATCGGGCTTGAACCCTTCGGTCTTTTCGATCCGGCGCGCCGCACGGGCAGCCCCCAAACCGTTGCCGGCAGATTCCTCCCAGTTTTTGGAGAGACCATAGGCATCTTTGGCAGGCTTGTGATGGGTCTTGTAGATCCGCGTTTCGACGCCTTTGAAACTGGGCGGCTTTTGCCGCTGCGTCAGAAAGTAAATCTGATGTTCGCCGGTATCGGCCAACCATTGCACCAACTCGCGGTACTGGCCGGGCATATTTTGGTGAACAAACATGATTTTCATAGGTTTCGCCCGAATGTGACTGATGCCGGATCAAATAGCCCAAGCCCGCCGCGCATTGCAAACATTGCCGTTATTTACCCTTCCAAACCGGGTCGCGTTTCTCGGCAAAGGCGCGGGCACCTTCCAACTGATCCTCGGATGCATAAAGAATATCAACCGTTTCGAGCTGCCGCCCCGTGATCCGGTTCATCGCATCCTGAAATTTGGAATCCTCGGCATCGCGCACGATTTCCTTGATCGCCGCATAGACCAAGGGCGGTCCCGACGCCAAAAGCCGCGCCAGTTCCCAGGCGCGATCCATCAGCTGATCCGCAGGCAGGATTTCGTTGACCAAGCCCCAGCCCTTCGCCTCGTTCGCGTCAAACCAGCGGCCGGTCAACAACAGCTCCATCGCGATGTGATAGGGAATACGCTTTGGCAGCTTCACACTGGCGGCATCGGCGACCGTACCGGACCGGATTTCAGGCAGCGCAAAGGTCGCGTGATCGGCCGCCAGTATCATATCCGCGCTCAATGCCAGCTCAAGCCCGCCACCGCAGGCGATGCCGTTCACCGCCGCAATCACCGGCTTGTTCATACCGCGCAATTCCTGCAACCCGCCAAAGCCGCCCACGCCATAGTCACCATCCACCGCATCGCCATCAGCGGCCGCTTTCAAATCCCATCCGGGGCAGAAAAACTTGGTACCTCCACCAGTGATAATCGCAACGCGCAGGTCTGGATTATCGCGAAAATCGCGGAATACATCGCCCATTAATTTGGACGTTTCCAGATCAATAGCATTGGCCTTGGGGCGGTCCAGCGTCACCAGCAATACGCTTCCGTCAACTTCGGTTTTCACGACACTCATAAGATTTTCCTTCTGGGTTCAGCGGATCAAGGCATCGACGGCAATGGCGTTGTCCGTGCCACAGATCAACGGGTTAACCTCAACCTCGCTGATCACATCCTGATGCGCAATCACATAGGCCTGGACCGCCAAAACCGCTTGCGTGATTGCACCCAGATCGGCAGCCGGCTTGCCCCGATACCCGTTCAGCAAAGGCGCAATGCGCAAACGCTGCACTGCGCGGGCCACCTGTGGCGACGTGACTGGCAACAACAATGAAACGGTGTCTTGCCAAAGCTCGGTCAACACTCCACCCGCCCCGATGGTTAACAAAAACCCGTGCGCCGGATCACGCGTAACCCCGATCAACAGCTCCGCCACCGGATCTGCAATCATCTCTTCCACCAAAAAGCTGTCGGCCTGCATAGACATTGCACGGCCTTCAACGGCATCTGGCGCAAGGCCCACAATCACCGCACCGGCCTCTGACTTATGGGCCAACCCCTGACCCTTTAGCACCACCAGACCGCCAATTTCGGCAGCAACCGCCGCCGCCTCGGCTGGCGTTTTTGCCGCGCGCCCCTTTGGGACCATCAGACCAAATTTACCAAGCATCTCTTTCGCCACCGCCTCGGGTATCAAATCTCCGTTGCGGTCGGTGCCGGGCTGCAAGGGCGGCACTGGGTCGGGTTGCGCATCAAACGCTGCCGCCTCCGCCGCAGTAATCGCTTCGGTCAGGCCGCAGATCGGGGCAACGCCACCTTGAATGAGACGCGCCATCACATCATCCGGCATCAATTCAGGCAATGTCGCAACAACGGCAACCGGTTTCCCAGATCGCGCGCGCAGGTTCAGCGCCGCTTGCGTGGCACATTCCCAATCGCTGGCATCGGTATGGGGGTAATCGACAATCAACAACGTCAGGCCGATATGATCAGCGGCCATTGGCAACCACGCCGCCGTCATCTTTTCAACGTCGCGCCAGACATAGGTGTTGTAATCCAACGGGTTCGAAAGGGCGACCATCGGCCCAAGCGCATCACGCAACGCAGTTTTCTGCGCACCCGTCAGGTCGGGGAACGAAACGGCACGCCCGTAGGCGGTATCGGCCGCCAGACTTGCCTCTCCTCCGGAACAACTGACCGACGACAACAATGGCGCTTCAAGCGGGCCATTCACATGAAGAAGCTTCAACGTCTCAAGAAAGCTCGGCAAATCGCGCAGCCTTGCTATTCCCAACCGGTCCAGCAACGCGGCAGCCCCGGCATCCCCCCCGGCCAAAGATGCCGTATGCGAAACAGTTGCACGCTGCGCCTGATCCGATAGACCAACCTTGAGCGCGATCAACGGAATGCCTTTTCCCGCAGCCGCGACGGCCAGCTTGTGCCACGCAAGCGTGTCCGAAAACCCCTCGATATGCAGACCGATGGCGGTGACCCTGGGATCATCCAACAAGGCCAAAGCAATGTCAGCTTGCTTGGTTTGGGCCATATTTCCACATGTCACCATATAGGCAATCGGCAACCCACGCCGCTGCATGGTCAGATTGATCGCGATGTTTGACGATTGCGTCAGGATCGCAACGCCGCGGTCGACAGAGCGGCATCCGTGCTGGTCCGGCCACAACAACGCGCCGTCCAAGGCATTGATGAAACCATAGCAGTTGGGCCCCAAGACCGGCATCGATCCTGCCGCCGATACCAGACGGGCCTGCAACGCCTTTGCTGTATCGTCTTCCGCTTCCGCCTCGGAAAACCCGGATGCGAAACAAACAGCGCCGCCCGCTCCCATGGCTGACAGCTCGGCCACCACCTCAACCGTGGCCTTCCGGTTCACACCAATAAACGCGGCATCGGGCACTTCAGGCAGTTCGGCGAGTGATCCAAAGGCCGGGACAGCTTCGATGCTCACCGCTTTTGGGTGCACAATATAAAGCGCGCCTTGAAAGCCCATCCTTTTTGATTGCCTAATCACTTGCGCGCCCCACGCGCCGCCGCCAATCAAGACAATTGATTTAGGTCGCAGCAATCTGTTAAGGTCACGCTTCATACGCGACCACCATGCAAAAAGATTCTATGCCTTCGGCGAGGATATTTATAAGCCAGAGAAGACGGGTCCACCCCCAACCGTACACAGCAGGCAGGGGGCTTCTCCGGCTGCGGTCATCGGCGTCCCCGCCTGTACCGCCTGCATAGGATAGACCTCTCATCCTGAACAAAAGCTTAAAGCCTTCATTTTTGCCCTCATTCTCTGGCTCAAAAATATCCCGGGGGGATGCGCGCAAGCGCAGGGGGGTTGGCCCCCCTGCCCGGCCGATGCCAAATGGCAGCGGAACGTCAGGCCCCCAGCGCACGCAACATCTCGCGGCTGATGATGTGGCGCTGGATTTCGCTGGTGCCGTCCCATATCCGCTCAACCCGCGCATCCCGCCAGAAGCGTTCAATCGGGTAATCATCCATCAGCCCCATGCCGCCGTGCAACTGAAGTGTCGCGTCCGTCACACGGGCCAGCATCTCTGAGGCATAAAGTTTGGCGCTCGCGATCTCGCGGTTTGCGGGCAGGCCTTTGTCCAGACGGTCTGCTGCCGCCAACGTCAGCAAATCAGCCGCGTCGATTTCGGTGATCATATCGGCGAGCTGGAAGCTCACCCCCTGAAACTTGCCGATCTTCTGACCGAACTGTTCGCGTGTTGCGGCATAATCCATCGCATAGTCGAAGACCCGCCGTGCCCGGCCCACCGACATGGTCGCAACCGTAATGCGGGTAGCATAGAGCCATGTGTTCATAACGTCGAAGCCGCTATCGACTTCGCCCAAGACCTGCGCATCCGGCAGGCGACAATCGTCGAACTCGAGGATCATGTTTTTATAGCCCCGATGGCTGACCGATTTGTACCCGTCGCGGATCGTAAAGCCCGGCGTGCCGCGGTCGACCAGAAAGGCGGTAATCCGCTTTTTAGGGCCTTTGGGCGTCATATCTTCGCCCGTCGCGATGAAGACGATGATGAAATCGGCGTGATCCGCGCCCGAAATGAAATGTTTGGTTCCGTTCACCACCCAATCACCGCCATCGCGCCGCGCCATGCATTTCATCCCCCGCACATCCGATCCCGCACCCGGTTCGGTCATTGCAAGCGCGTCCATGCGTTCGCCGCGCACTGCGGGCATCAGATAGCGGTCGATCTGTTCGCCTTCGCAGGCCATCAGGATATTCTGCGGCCGCCCGAAAAAGTGGTTCAGCGCCATTGATCCGCGCCCCAGCTCGCGCTCCACCAATGCAAATTCCAGATGGTTCAGCCCCGCGCAGCCGACGCTTTCGGGAAAGTTGCAGGCGTAGAAGCCCAGCTCGATCGTCTTGCGCTTGATCTCTTCTGCGATCTCTTGCGGGACTTCGCCGGTTTGTTCCACCAATGTCTCGTGGGGGTAGATCTCTTTCTCGACAAAGCTTCGGACGGTGTCGGCGATCATCAGGTTTTCTTCGGTCAGGCCGTAATTCATTGCTGGGCTCCCGAGATACCAAGGTTAATGCGCATAGTTTGATCCTTCTTCGTCCAGGATAGCCTTGAGTTCGGCCAGATGGCGCGCGTCTTGTTCGGGATAGTTTTCCAGCTCTTGCGCGGTTTTTTCTGCGATGTCGTCAGGGATGCGCCGCAGGGGCATGCCGGTTTGCAGGGCACGAATATACGTTTCGGCGGCCCGTTCGAAATAGAACAGGCGGTTAAAGGTATCCGCCACGGTATCACCGATCACCAGCACGCCGTGGCTGCCCATGACCATGACCTTTTGTTTGGGGTCGGTCAGCAGGGTGCCGCAGCGCGCGCCTTCGTCTTCGAATGCCAGCCCGCCGTAATCTTCGTCGATCACGACGCGGTTGAAGAAGGTGCAGCAGTTCTGGTCAATCGGCGGCAGGCGGCTGTCTTGCAGACTGGCCAGCACCGTCGCGTGGATCGAATGCACATGCATCACGCAGCGCGCGTGGGCGCAGGCTCGGTGAACGCCGCCATGCAAGCCCCAAGCAGTCGGGTCGGGTGCATCGGGGCCGTTCAGCGTGTCGGGGTTGTTGGCGTCCACCTCGATCAGGTCGCTGGCTTTGATCCTGCTGAAATGCACCTGATTGGGGTTCATCAGGAACTTGGTGCCATCGTCATTCACGGCAAGGCTAAAGTGGTTCGCCACCCCTTCGTGCATGTTCAGCCGCGCTGTCCAGCGAAACGCGGCGGCCATATCGACCCGTTCCTGCCAGTGGTCCATGTTCTGACGGATTTGCGTCACGGTCATTTGGGTCTCCCTGTTTTGCGCGGGTGATCGGCTTTCCTTGCGTCGCATCACCTTGAACCTCGTGCAATCTTCGTGTCAACGTCAGGCATGACACATACTCCCTTCCCTTCATGGCCCGATGTGGCTGCTTCGTTAGTATCGGTCGCGGCGGGGCGCGCGGCGGCGGATATGATTATCACCGGCGGTGTTTGGGTAAACGTGCATACCCGCGAGCTGTTGCCCGACCATGATATCGCCATTGTCGCGGGACGCATTGCATTTGTTGGCCCTGATGCCAGCCATTGCAAAGGCGACGATACGCAGGTGATCGACGCCAAGGGGCGGTACATGATCCCGGGTCTGTGTGACGGGCACATGCATATTGAAAGCGGCATGCTGACGCCTGCCGAATTTGCCCGCGCCGTGATCCCTCATGGCACCACATCCATGTTCACCGACCCCCACGAGATCGCCAATGTGCTGGGTCTCGAAGGTGTGCGGATGATGCATGACGAAGCGCTTTTGCAGCCGATCAACATCTTCACCCAGATGCCATCCTGCGCGCCTTCGGCACCGGGGATGGAGACGACAGGGTTCGAGATCACCGCCGAAGATGTCGCCGAGGCGATGCAATGGCCCGGCATCATCGGTTTGGGCGAGATGATGAACTTTCCCGGTGTGACCAATGGCGACCCCAAGATGCTGGCCGAGATCGCTGCCACCCAACGTGCAGGCAAGACCGTGGGCGGGCATTATGCGTCGCCTGATCTGGGTCCAGCCTTTGCCGCCTATGTGGCCGGTGGGCCAGCGGACGATCACGAAGGCACCTGCGAGGCGGACGCGATTGCGCGGATGCGTCAAGGGATGCGGTCGATGATCCGGCTGGGGTCGGCGTGGTATGACGTTGAAACCCAGATCACCGCGATCACCGAAAAGGGGCTGGATTCGCGCAATATGATCCTGTGCACCGACGATTGCCATTCCGGCACCTTGGTCAACGACGGGCATATGAACCGCGTCGTGCGTCACGCGATTGACTGCGGCTGCGACCCGCTGGTCGCCTTGCAGATGGCGACGATCAACACCGCCACCCATTTCGGGCTGGAACGCGAGATCGGGTCGCTGACGCCGGGGCGGCGGGCCGATGTGATCCTGACCTCTGACTTGAAAACCCTCCCGATCGAGACTGTGATCGCACGCGGGCAGATCGTGGCGCAGGCGGGCGAATGTGTTGTGGATTGCCCCCATTATGACTGGCCCGAAAAAGCCCGCCAAACGGTGCATATGGGCAAAACGCTGAAAGCGGCTGACTTTCAGATCGACGCCCCCAAGGGCGCGAATGCCGTCACCGCAAACGTGATCGGCGTGGTTGAAAATCAGGCCCCCACCCGCGCGCTGAAGTTCGAGCTGCCCGTGACAGACGGGCGCGTTCAGGCCACGGGCGAAGTTTGCCAGATTGCACTGGTGGAACGGCATCGCGCAACGGGAACAGTGGTAAACGCCTTTGTCTCGGGCTTTGGCTACGAGGGGCCGATGGCGATGGCGTCCACAGTGGCCCATGACAGCCACCACATGATTGTTGTCGGGACCGATGCCGATCACATGGCGATGGCCGCGAACCGGTTGGGCGAGGTCGGCGGCGGCATCACGATCTTTAAAGACGGCAAAGAACTGGCATTGGTCGAACTGCCCATCGCAGGCCTGATGTCCGACAGCCCCGCATCCGAGGTCGCCAAGAAAACCGAAGCCATGATGCAAGCCATGCGCGACTGCGGTTGCACGTTGAACAACGCCTATATGCAACATTCCCTGCTGGCCTTGGTCGTGATCCCCGAATTGCGCATCTCGGACCTTGGCCTTGTCGATGTCCGCAGTTTTGAATTTATCCCTTTGTTCGAGCCAACATCATGAACCGCATTCTAAGCCCAGACAGCCCGCCTGCCGAAAAGTTCACCGATGCGACAAAAGCGGTCGAACATCTGATCATGCTGTACCGCCAAGCGACCGGCTTTTTGACCGAGCATTTTCAAAAATCCATGGATGATGCCCCGCCGGCCACGCGGATCAGGGCGTTTTACCCTGAAATCCGCTTCACGACCTCTAGCTATGCGCAGGTCGATTCCCGCCTTTCCTTTGGCCATGTATCAACCCCCGGCACCTATGCCGCGACGATCACACGGCCCGACCTGTTCAGAAACTATCTGATCCAGCAAATCGACCTGCTGATCGAAAACCACCGCCAGCCTGTTGTTATTGATGTGTCCGACACGCCGATTCCGGTGCATTTTGCCGTGTCGGGGGATGCCGCTATTACGATCCCTCATGATGGTGCGGCAGACTTCACCCTTCGGGATGTGTTCGATGTGCCTGATCTCAGCACCACCAACGACGATATTGTAAATGGCACCTATTCGCCTGCAAATGGTGTGGGTGCCCTGGCCCCCTTTACCGCGCAACGGGTTGATTATTCACTGGCACGACTGGCGCATTATACCGCAACCGATCCCGACCATTTCCAGTGTCATGTGCTGTTCACCAACTACCAGTTCTATGTGACCGAGTTCGAAGAATACGCCCGTGCCATGCTGCGCGACCCGGACAGCGGCTATACTTCGTTTGTGTCCACCGGCAATGCCGAGATCACGGATGGCGACGCGCCTTTGCCCGATACCGGCAAAACGCCGCAAATGCCGACCTATCACCTGAAGCGTGCAAACGGGTCGGGGATCACGCTGGTAAACATCGGTGTCGGTCCGTCGAATGCCAAAACCGCGACCGATCACATCGCCGTACTGCGCCCGCATGCGTGGCTGATGGTCGGCCATTGTGCGGGCCTGCGCAACACCCAACAGCTGGGCGATTTCGTGCTGGCCCACGCCTATCTGCGCGAAGATCACGTGCTGGATGATGACCTGCCGGTCTGGGTGCCGATCCCTGCGCTGGCCGAAATCCAGATCGCGCTGGAAGACGCCGTTGAACAGGTCACCCAGCTTGAGGGGTACGAGCTGAAACGCATCATGCGCACGGGCACGGTTGCGACCATCGACAACAGGAACTGGGAATTGCGCGATCAGTCGGGGCCGGTGCAGCGATTGTCGCAATCTCGCGCCGTTGCGCTGGACATGGAAAGTGCCACAATCGCGGCCAATGGTTACCGGTTCAGAGTACCCTATGGCACGCTTTTATGCGTGTCAGACAAGCCGCTGCACGGCGAATTAAAGCTGCCCGGCATGGCGTCAGGCTTTTACAAAACCCAAGTTGCACGCCATTTGATGATCGGAATTCGCGCCATGGAATTGCTGCGCGACATGCCGCTGGAGCGGCTTCACAGCAGAAAACTGCGATCTTTCGACGAAACGGCCTTCCTTTAAAGGGGAAAAAACCAAAAAAGCGCATGTTTTCGCTGTTTTCGGACACCTATTCGTTGTGTTCTCACACAACATACCGTTACATTCTGCCAGTGAGGCCCTAATTCGGGCGGACGAAGGAGAAAAAAAGATGGCTACAAAACCAATGACAAAAACCCAGCTCGTCGCAGCTTTGGCCGATGAAATGGGCACAGACAAAAAAGCAGCAGGTTCTGCACTGGATGCAGTATGTGCTTTGATCACCAAAGAAGTATCCGGCGGCGGTGCTGTCACTCTTCCTGGTATCGGCAAAATCTATTGCCGCGAACGTCCAGAGCGTATGGTTCGCAACCCAGCGACTGGCGAACAGTTCAAGAAAGAAGCGGACAAGGTCGTTAAGATGACCATCGCGAAAGCGTTGAAAGACAGCGTTAACGAATAAGTCTGGCAACAGGTTTATCAAAAGGGTCGCCATAGGGGCGGCCCTTTTTCGTTTCAGGGCAGGGGCAGCCCCTTGCGCATCATACCCATCTGCGAAAAGGTCAAAGCGACCAAGGTTTCGGAAAGGCCCCCATGGATATTCGCGCTGTTTTTGTGGGGCTGGCTTTTGCCTTTATGTGGTCTTCCGCCTTTACCTCGGCCCGTATTATCGTGGCAGACGCATCGCCCCTGATGGCACTGTCCGCGCGCTATCTGATCTCGGGGCTGCTGGGTGTCGGGATCGCATTGGCGCTAGGGCAAACATGGCGACTGACCCCGGCGCAATGGCGCGCAACGATCATCTTTGGCATTTTGCAAAATGCCGTTTATCTGGGGCTGAACTTTGTTGCGATGCAAACTGTACAGGCGTCGCTGGCTGCGATCATTGCCTCGACGATGCCGCTTTTGGTCGGCTTGGCGACCTGGCTGTTCCTGGGGGAAAAGCTCAAGCCGCTGGGGATTGCGGGCCTAGTTGCCGGTGTGGTCGGCGTGTCGATCATCATGGGCGCACGGATCAGCGGTGGCGTTGATATGATGGGGCTTTTGCTGTGCGGTATCGGGGCGCTTGCGCTGACGGCGGCGACACTTCTGGTGCGCGGGGCCACATCTGGCGGGAACTTTATGATGGTCGTCGGATTGCAGATGCTTGTCGGCTGCATCACCCTGACCATCGCAACCTTGCTGTTCGAAACACCCCGCCTTTCGCCAAGCTGGCCGCTGCTGGCCGCATTTACCTATACCTGTGTGGTGCCGGGCCTGTTGGCAACGGTGGTCTGGTTCTGGCTGGTGAACCGCATAGGGGCGACACGGGCTGCGACCTTCCACTTTCTAAATCCGTTCTTTGGGGTCGCGATTGCATGGTTGCTGCTGAGCGAACCATTGGGGGTTCAGGACATCATCGGGGTGGTGGTGATTGGCTTTGGTATTTTGGCGGTGCAAATTTCACGGCAGCGCGCGGCCTGAGGGCCAGACGTCTTCCTTGAAAGAAATCGGCCGGGAGTTCTCGTAGAATTCCATGGCCGCCTGACCGTCAGCCCCAGACCGTCAACGTTGGAAAGCGCCTTCACGGAAAGGTGCGCAATCGTGACAAAACCTTTGAAAATTTCCTGCCAGCCCCATCTAATGTATCAAGACTGCAAAGGAGACATCCATGCCCACTTACCAGAAATCACCCGAAGCCATCGCGGCCCTGTCGCCAGAAGAATACCGCGTCACCCAGCAAAGCGGGACAGAACGCCCCGGCACCGGCAAGCTGCTTAGCAACAAAGAGCCGGGCATCTACGTTGATATCGTCTCAGGCGAGCCTCTGTTCGCCTCAGCTGACAAATACGATTCAGGCTGTGGCTGGCCCAGCTTTACCAAGGCGATCGAACCCGCCTATGTGAACGAACTGCGCGACGCGACCCTAGGCATGATCCGCACCGAAGTGCGCAGCACCCATGGCGACAGCCATCTCGGGCACGTCTTTCCCGATGGCCCGCCTGACCGTGGCGGCCTGCGCTATTGCATCAATTCGGCCTCGCTTCGTTTCGTCCACCGTGACGATATGGAAGCTGAAGGCTATGGCGAATACATCAACCAAGTGGAGGACGTCGCATGACGCAACAACGCGCAGTACTGGCGGGCGGATGCTTTTGGGGTATGCAGGATTTGATCCGGAAACGTAACGGGGTCATTGCGACCCGCGTCGGGTATTCCGGTGGCGATGTGCCCAATGCAACCTATCGCGATCACGGCACCCATGCCGAAGCGATCAAGGTCATTTTTAACGACGAGGTTCTAAGCTATCGGGATCTGCTGGAACTGTTCTTCCAGATCCATGACCCATCCACCCCGAACCGTCAGGGCAATGATCGCGGCCTCAGCTACCGGTCTGCGATCTATTACGAGGATGATGACCAAAAGGCCGTCGCCCTGGATACGATTGCTGACGTAGACGCCTCCGGCATCTGGCCCGGAAAAGTCGTGACCGAAGTCGAGCCCGTGAGCGATTTCTGGGAGGCCGAGCCCGAGCATCAGGATTATCTGGAGCGGAGTCCCAATGGCTATACCTGCCATTTCCCCCGCCCGGATTGGGTTTTGCCGAAACGTGCCGCTGCCGAATAATGTGAAAACCACAGAAGGCGGGGAATATTGCCCCCGCCTTCTGGGTCTTGGTGCCGCCTCGAAGTGCGGCACCATTTTCACTCGCTAACTCTTTAGGGTCCAAACGCCTGCTTTTCCGCAGAAGGTATCGGAACCAAACTGATTATCAGCGCAACGGTTTTGGAAACCACAACACTGCCATTTACTACTGCACACAGGAATAGAAAAAAATATGGCTATTCGATGTAGATCGCAGAAACAATCTAGGTGCACTATTCATGTCCGGCGTGTCTATCAGCCATCCGCAACCCGAGGGCGCCCTGTTGCTTCGACAGTGATCACCGCCTCGATAAAGACTTCGCGGCTCTCGACACCGGCAGTGCGAATGTCCCGCTCGACGTTCACTTGAATATCTGCTGCCCCTGCCGCCTGCGCGTCCGCCACGGCTTTCTCGCGCAAGACCCCCTCAAGCTGTGCCAACGCGCTGGCCTGATCGGTGAAATCCTGTGGCCCGCTTTCCAGATGCACACGAAACCTGCCCTCGCTGGGTGATGTGACTGTCCCGCTTTCGCGCATCGTCACGCGGCCCACCACTGCGCCAATGGCATTTGCCACACCCGCATGTTCCGGCAGGATCATCTTGGCCCCAAGGGCGATACCGACAGCAGGGTAATAGGCCGGTGCCGAGGCCCCCAACCCGATCACCGGCACATTCAGCGCCGCCTCTATCCGCAAAAGGCCCCGGTGCCCCTTGAGCCCCCTTTGCAGCAGAACATGACGCGCCAGAACCTCGGGCGGGGCGTCAAACGCAGGGTCTTCTTCTGCAAATGCGGTCTCCAGCAAGGCCAACGCAGTTTGGTGGGTCAATTGATCGACAATCATCTGTGCCATCACATCAGGGTCAGGGGCAAGCATCTCACCCGCCCCCGTGCGCCGCCGCCCGAATAGGCGCAAGGCCTTGCGCGCGGCCTCCGCATCCCACGCATCAACACGGCCCAAAGCATGGCTGGCATCAGACGGCGTGACGCCCGCAATCTGTACCAAGCCGCGTTCAACAAGCCGTTTCAGCGCCCCGGTTTCGATCCGTGACCGCAGGATATCACCCAACGGGTGTACGCCCTCGCCAATCCGCTCAAGCAGGGTAACCTCTCTCGGGCCGATGCCTTCGTGCGTTTGACCTGCAACCGCCCGCACAAATCTTGCATCGAATTCACCCGGGGTCGCCGTGCGCAATTGCGCGTCCAACGCGTCATGCACAACGTCGGACGCATCGACCGCCACCAGCGAAACAGGCAACAACCGCCTTGGCCCCAGGGTGATACCGCCTTGCAATCCTTCGGTCAGGAAATGAACCTCACTATCACCACCCAAACCGGTTGTGCGCATCGCCACCGCCTCGACCATGGTGCGATAGGGCCCGACCTGTGCGCCCGCAGGATCAATGGCAGGCCGCCCGCCGCGCAGCAGCGCCACATCGGTCGTCGTCCCGCCAATGTCACTGACCAGCGCATGATCCGCACCGGTCATCCAACGTGCCCCGACAATTGACGCCGCAGGGCCGCTCAGGATCGTCTCGATCGGGCGTTCACGGGCTTGGGCCGATGAAATCAACGCACCATCGCCGCGCACCACCATCAGGGGGGCCGTTACCCCAATCTCGATCAGCACGTTTTCGGCGCGACCGATCAAACGGTCGATCATCCCGATCAGACGGGCGTTCAAAACAGCCGTCAGCGCACGTTTTGGCCCGTTCAGCTTGGCCGACAATTGATGTGACGATGACACGGGCCTGTTGGTGAACTGCCCGACAAGCTCCGCAACACGCAGCTCGTGTGCGGGATTGCGCGTGGCGAACTGGCTGGCGACAGCAAAACCGCTCACGTCATCCTTGTGGCTCTCAAGAAACGCAACCAAAGCGGCTTCGTCCAGCGGCATCACCTCGCCACCTGCGTGATTATGCCCGCCCGACACCACCAGATAGGGGTCACCCTTCAGGGCATCGGCCAACCCGTGGGCCTGCAAGTCCCGCTCCTTGAAACCGACATAGATCAGCGCGACCCTGCCACCCTGCCCTTCGACTAACGCATTGGTCGCCAATGTCGTGGACAAGGATGCAAGCGACACATCAGCCGCCTTTACATGCGCCTTTTCCAGCACCGCGCGCACCGCGTTGCCAACACCGATCGCAAGGTCATTGCGGGTCGTCAGCGCCTTGGCCGACGCGATCACGTCCTTTTCGTCACGGATCAATACCGCATCGGTATAGGTTCCGCCGGTATCAACACCCAAAAGCAACGCCATCGTCTTCTCCTTGAACTACTGGGACGGGTTTAGACATAACGCCATGCGCGTCCAGCCTGTTTGCGTCATTTCGCAGCCAAGCGGGCAACAGCCCAACGCGCGGCATCGGCTACTGTGGCATCAGGGTCATCCACATGGGCTTGTGCCGCGGGTGCAAGCGCGGCCATGCCCGAATTGCCGATGGCATACAGAACATTGCGAATGAACCGGTCACGCCCGATCCGCTTGACCGGAGATCCTGAAAACCTCAGCCTGAATGCGGCATCATCCAGCGTTGCCAGCTCTGCCAGATCAGGTGCTCCGACCCCACCGTGATAGCGCATGTCGCTGGCCGCGACGGCAAATTTGTTCCACGGGCACGCCGCAAGGCAATCATCACAACCGTAGATCCGGTTGCCCAGCTTGCTGCGCAGTTCCAGATCAACAGGGCCTTTATGCTCGATCGTCAGATAGGAAATGCACCGCCGCGCGTCCAACCGGTAAGGTGCCGGAAAAGCATCAGTCGGGCAGGCCTCCAAACAAGACCGGCACGACCCGCAATGATCACCCTCGGCCCCGTCGACGGGCAACTCAAGCGTCGTGAAAACCGCGCCCAGAAAGGCCCAGTTCCCCCAGTCACGGCTGACCAGATTGGTGTGCTTGCCCTGCCATCCCAACCCGGCCGCTTGGCCCAACGCCTTTTCCGGCACCGGGGCGGTATCCACGAACACCTTTACCTCGCAGGGCTCCTGCTCGATCAACCACCGCGCCAACCGCTTGAGCCGCTTTTTGACGATGTCATGATAATCGCGCCCGTGGGCATAGACGGACACCGCAGCTTTCTGCGGCTGCCCCAATATCGCTGTCGGATCATGTTCGGGGGCATAGCTTTCTGCCAGCATGATCACCGACCGCGCCTCGGGCCACAAAGCCGCCGGATCGCCGCGCCACGCCATGCGCTCCGCCATCCAGGACATCTGACCGTGATACCCCGCCTCTACAAAAGCAGCCAGACGCGCCGGCACCTGCCGAACATCCGAAGGCCGGCACACCCGGCACGCCACAAACCCCTCTTCCAAGGCCCGGGCAACCAAACGATCCTTTAAACCGTCCATGTCTTCTCTGGCTCAGAAATATCCTCGGGGGTTTGGGGGCAGACAGCCCCCAACGCTTTCAGACTAGAAATCAAGGTCATTGTAATGCTTTGGCGGCGGAAACCCCGGTACCTGATCGGCCAACAAAGACCTGAACGCAGGGCGGGATTTGATCTTGGCGTACCAGTCTTTGACCACATCCGACCGGTTCCAATCCACATCCGAGATATAATCAAGCGACGACAGATGCGCAGCAGCCGCAAAATCGGCCAGTGTCATCACATCACCCGCCAGCCAGCGCCGATGGTCCAACAACCACGCCATGTAATCAATGTGGTATTTGATCGCCTTGGCACCGTCCTTGACGTTGCGGCTGTCGGGAAACCCTTGGCCCATGACCTTTTTGTTCACCCGTTCGTACAGCAGCTTTGATGTAACTTCGGAGTGGAATTTGTCATCGAACCAACTGACCAGACGGCGTACTTCAAGACGCTGGACGGGGTCGCTTGGCATCAGCGACGGCTCCGGGCGGGTTTCCTCGATATACTCGCAAATCGCGGCACTTTCCGACATGATAATGCCATCCAGTTGCAAAACCGGTACTTTGCCGGCGGGGTTCTTGCGCATGAAATCGGGGTCTTGTTCCCAATACCGCTCGTCTACCCGCTCGACCTCGATCTTCTTTTCAGCAAGGCTCAGCCGGACCTTTCGGCAGAAAGGGGATAGCGGTACGTGAAAAAGGCGGGCCATGGTAAGGTTCCAAAACTAAGGATAAGCTTCTTCCACTCATGCCTGTGTTGAGTTGTATATTCAACTCTCGAAACAGGCGGCACGCCCATCGTTGCTGATTGTCGCCGCTCCGTCGCGGATTTGCGCGCTGCGTTTTCTGACATAATCGCTGGGCTTTGAAGCCGAACGCGTCTTGGGCGAGGGCAAGATCGCAGCAAGCCGCGCGGCCTGGGTCGCCGACAGTTTTGCAGGGATGACCCCGAAGTAATGTTGGGCCGCCGCGTCAACGCCGAACACGCCTTCGCCAAACTCGGCCACGTTCAGATAGACCTCGACGATCCGGCGCTTGGTCCAGACGGCTTCGACGACCGGGGTGATGGCGGCCTCCAGGACTTTGCGGATCCATGTGCGGCCATGCCACAGATATACGTTCTTTACCGTCTGCTGGCTTAGCGTCGATGCGCCCCGGTTTGACCCTTCGGCAATCGCCTTCTTGATCGCGGCCAGATCAAAGCCCCAGTGGTTGCAGAAATTCGCATCCTCCGCAGCCACCACGGACCGCGCCATAACGGGGGCGATATCCTCGAGCGGAACCCATTGGTGGTCGACACCACCCAGCCTGCGGCTTTCGCTGAACATGTACGGGGTTGTAGGGGGGTTAAACACGGCAAACAGCAATACCAGCGCGAAAACGATGCCGATGCCGACCAGTGCCACCTTCAGGGCCGCCCGGATGATCCGCGACTTAAGTCCCTTGCGGGGCTTCGGGGCTGTTTTGGTCTTTTTGGATGATGCTCGTTTCGCCATGGAGAACAGCTATACTGCCCCTGCGGCTCATTGTGAACGGGGGTCGCGTTCGGAAATCGCTTTTGCCAGATAGCTGCCGATCAAGGCCGACCCCTTGGGAGACGGATGCGTGTTGTCGCTGGCAAACTGGGTCGGGTCAGCGGGGTCGATCACCATCTCTGAATCCAGAAAAGTCACCCCCGGCGTGCGTGCGGCAAACCGTGCAATGCGCCGTTCAAGCAAAACCAGATCGTCGCGGCATCCTTCGAACGATCCTTTGCCGTTTCCCTTGTAATACCCCATCCAGATAACCTGCGCGCCACTGTCGCGCAGCCCGGCGAGAAATGCGGGAATGGTGCCTGATGTCGTGTCCGGGCCGATCAGTTCATCCACAACCGGGCGGCAGGCTGCGCATTTGCAATCGTCAAACCCCAGGTCATTTGCCCCGCCATCCACAACGACCCAGTTCCAACTGCCGCCGGGATATTGCCGCTGGATGTCGAAACCGATTGCAGAAAACAGGGCAGACCCGTTGTCAAATTTTGCGCCGGGGATGGCCTTGTTCGTCACCTGCCGGCCCAGGGTCTTGGCGATAACATCGGGGATGGCCTGATCGCTCCGGCCGTTCCAGGCCATGACGGAATCGCCAATAACAAGAATATCACCGCCACCTTTCGGGGCCGTATCCGTACAAGCCGCAACGGCTAATCCAAAAAGCAGAACAAGAACGATCCGCGCGCGCGATGTGATGAAACTGGTCATCCGTACAACATAGGACGCGGCGCGCCTTGGTAAAGTCGCTTAAACCGCGACAACGCGGGCTTCGGCCCAATCTACGGTCGGGCGGGCAAATTTACCGCTTGGTGCGGCATTGCTGCGTGGTCGCATGGCATCAATATAGTCACCATTTTCATGGGGCATATCGCTTTCGACCAGCGCCTCTTGGGCAAGAATGACCTGATGTGCGTCAAAGCCAAGGCTCAGATATTCTATTTGATCGCATTCCTGACGTGTGACGGTTGTCCCGTTCACCAACGACCGTGCTTCGATCAATACCTCGTCCTGACCGAAATACAGTTCAGCCTGCCAGCCGTTCAGCAGCACACGGTGCAAGGGGGCCAGCAACAAGGGTTCTGAATTTCCGATGCCGCCAACCGAAATACGGACCGGTGCATCGGCACCCGTGCCGCGCATCTTTTGACGGCTTAGGCTGCGCAAGGGTTGCAGATCGCCATCCGCGGTCTCGATCAGATCACCCAATTTGAGCGTTTCGATCGCGCGCGGGCCCCTGACCGTTTCAATCAGTGTTCCACGAGTCAAACCTGAAGCAAAAGCAACGGGTTCAGCGTCTAGAAATGTATCATGAAAGAACTCGGACATGGGATCACCTCGGTATTTGGTTGAACCGAGAATGCAGGTCGATCGTGTCCTATTTAAGGACATTTGAGGGTCAATTGGGGCAATTACGTGCCGGGCGTGATCAATGATAACGCCCGGCATTGGGTCAAAAGCTACTCTGCTACTCAGCAGGCATCGCTTTCTTTTCGTGGCTCAGCGGTGCCGGAATGTGGATCAGCATCTCTTTTGGGCAAATCTGAAGGAAGTTGGCCTTTTCAGTTTCCCAATGTTGCAAGATGTCAGCGGCCTTGCGGCTGCCTGTCTCGGCCAGATGCCGTTCGATCAGACCTTTCAGCTGGTTTTCCCAGTGATCGACCGTGACCGGGCAGGTCACAAGCGTTTCCATGTTCAGCACGGAATCAGCGCGGCCTTCGGGGTCATAGAGATAGGCCATGCCCCCTGTCATACCCGCACCAAAGTTGGCACCGATGCTGCCCAAAATCACCGCCACACCGCCGGTCATATATTCACAACCGTTGCTGCCGCAGCCTTCGATCACAACATGCGCGCCAGAGTTACGCACGGCAAACCGTTCGCCTGCGCGGCCCGCTGCAAACAGGAAGCCTTTGGTCGCACCATACAGAACGGTGTTGCCGATAATGGTGTTCTCGGCTGCAATGATCGTGCTGGCCATGGATGGGCGCACCACGATCGTGCCCCCCGACAGACCCTTGCCGACATAATCGTTGGCATCGCCGGACACTTCCAGTTTCAAACCCGGCGCGGCAAAGGCACCAAGGCTTTGACCGGCAGAGCCTGTCAGCTTGACCGTGAGGTGGTCGGGCTGCAACTGGTTGTTCATGCCAAAGCGGCTGATGATATGGCTGGAGGTGCGTGTGCCAACAGTACGGTGCGTGTTCTGCACCGCATAGCTAAGCTGCATCTTCTCGCCATCCTCAAGGAACCGCGCGGCATCGCGCACGATTTCAGCGTCCAGCGTATCCAGCACGGCATTGCGTGGCTTGCTGCGGTCATAAACGATCTCGGACGCGCCATCGACCGTGATCAATAGCGGGTTAAGGTCCAGATCATCCAAGTGGGCAGAACCACGGCTGACCTGCGCCAGCAGATCGGCACGGCCAATCACATCATCCAGACTGCGCGCACCGATGGACGCAAGCAATTCACGTACTTCGGTAGCGTAGAAGGTGATCAGGTTGACGACCTTGTCGGCATTGCCGGTGAACTTGCCGCGCAGTGCTTCGTCTTGGGTACACACGCCCACGGGGCAGGTGTTCGACTGGCACTGACGCACCATAATACAGCCCATCGCGATCAGCGCAGCGGTGCCGATGCCGTATTCTTCGGCACCCATCATCGCGGCCATGACAATGTCACGACCTGTGCGCAAACCACCATCGGTGCGCAGGGTCACGCGGTCACGCAGGTTGTTCATCGACAACACTTGATGTGCCTCGGTCAGACCCATTTCCCATGGCAGACCCGCATATTTGATCGATGTCGCAGGCGACGCGCCGGTGCCACCGTTGTGACCCGAGATCAGGATGATATCCGCCTTGGCCTTGGCCACACCCGCCGCAATCGTCCCAACGCCGGACGATGCCACCAGTTTCACGGTCACCTTGCAGCGCGGGTTGATCTGCTTGAGGTCATAGATCAGCTGCGCAAGGTCTTCGATCGAATAGATGTCGTGGTGCGGTGGCGGGGAAATCAGCGTCACACCCTTGGTCGAATGGCGCAGACGGGCAATCAGGTCGGTGACCTTCATACCGGGCAGCTGGCCACCCTCGCCGGGCTTGGCACCTTGGGCGACTTTGATTTCCAGTTCTTCGCACTGGTTCAGGTATTCGGCGGTCACACCAAAACGGCCCGACGCAACCTGCTTGATCTTGGCAGACGGGTTGTCGCCGTTGGATTCGGGCACAAAATGTGCCGGATCTTCGCCGCCCTCGCCGGAATCCGACTTGGCACCGATGCGGTTCATCGCGACGTTCAGGGTCTTGTGAGCCTCTGGTGACAGCGCACCAAGCGACATGCCGGGGGTCACGAAACGCTTGCGGATCGCGGTGATGCTTTCGACTTCTTCAATCGGGATCGGAGCGCCAAGCGGCTTGATATCCAGCAGATCGCGTAGATGGATCGGCGGATTGCTTTGCATCTTGGCACTGTACTGCTTCCACATCTGATAGGAGGCTTTGTTACACGCCATCTGCAACATGTGCATCGACGATGCTTCCCATGCGTGGGTCTCGCCCGAGGTGCGCGCCTTGTAGAAACCACCGATCGGCATGACGACAGCGTCGCCCTTCCAACCACGATCATGTACGGCTTCGGCCTTGCGCTGGATACCGTTGGTACCGATGCCACTGATGCGGCTGGTCATACCGGGGAAGTATTCGGCACACATGGCGCGTGACAGGCCCACCGCTTCAAAGTTCAGGCCCCCGCGATAGGACGAGATGACGCTGATGCCCATCTTGGCCATGATTTTCAGCAAACCCTGGTCGATTGCCTCGCGGTAGCGCGACATCGCCTGGGTCAGGTTCACGTCCAGCAGGCCGCGATCAATACGGTCGGCCAGCGAGTCTTCGGCAAGATAGGCGTTTACCACGGTCGCACCGCAACCGATCAACACGGCAAAGTAATGCGGATCAACACATTCAGCGGAACGGACGTTCAGCGATGTGAATGTCCGCAGACCTTTGCGGGTCAGTTGGCTGTGCACGGCAGAAGTCGCCAGGATCATCGGCATCGCAACACGGCCCTCGCCGCTGAACTGGTCGGTCAGCACGATGTGCCCCGCGCCGGAACGAACGGCGTCTTCGGCCTCTTCGCGGATGCGGCGCAGACCATCGTTCAGGTTGCTGCCACCGGGTTCAAAGGTACAATCGATGGTCACGGAATCCGCGTTGAATTCACCCATCAGCTGATCGAACTGCGCGTTGGCCAGGAACGGGCTGTCGAGCACCAGAATTTCGGTCTGGGCACTGGATTCGTCCAACACGTTTTTCAGATTACCAAAGCGTGTTTTCAGGCTCATCACGCGGAATTCGCGCAAGCTGTCGATCGGCGGGTTTGTCACCTGGCTAAAGTTCTGGCGGAAGAAGTGGCTGAGCGGGCGGTACTGGTTCGACAGAACTGCCGATGGTGTATCGTCGCCCATCGACGCCAACGGTTCTTTACCGTCCTCGGCCATCGGGGCGAGGATCTGCTCAAGGTCTTCAATGGTATAACCGGCAGCCACCTGACGGCGGCGCAGTTCGTCACCGGCAAACAACGGCTTTTCCTCGATGCCGCTCAGGGCTTCGTCCAGTTCGTTGATCTTGCCGACCCATTCGCCAAACGGACGGGATGCCGCCAGTTTGTCTTTGATCTCGGTATCGCCGAACATCTTGCCTTCTTCGATGTCCACAGCCAGCAACTGACCGGGGCCAAGCGCGCCTTTGTGGATTACGTTTGCTTCGTCCTGGGGGACCATGCCCGCCTCGGAACCGGCGATCAGCATACCGTCAGCGGTGACGACATAGCGCATCGGGCGCAGACCGTTACGGTCAAGGCCTGCGCAAACCCAGCGGCCATCGGTCATGGCAAGGGCGGCAGGGCCATCCCAGGGTTCCATCACAGAGTTGCAATAGGAATACATGTCGCGCCACGCTTCGGGCAGTTCAACCGCCTGCTTGGACCATGATTCAGGCACCAGCATGGTTTTCGCCATCGGGGCGTTGCGACCTGCGCGTACCAGAACCTCGAACACCGCATCCAGCGCAGCAGAGTCAGACGACCCCGCCGCGACGATTGGTTTGATGTCTTCGGCCATGTCACCGAATGTGCCCGACGCCATGCGGATTTCGTGCGACTTCATCCAGTTCAGGTTGCCCTTGAGGGTGTTGATCTCGCCGTTGTGGGCCAACATGCGGAAGGGCTGCGCCAGCCACCACTGCGGGAAGGTGTTGGTGGAATAACGCTGGTGATAGATCGCAAAGGCGGATTCAAAGCGGTCATCCAGCAGATCGGGATAGAAGTTGGCCACATCCTGGGCCAGCATCATGCCTTTGTAGATGATCGACCGGCAGGACATCGACGCGATATAAAGGGTCGGTACCTGCGCGGCGAGCGCGGCTTTCTCGATGCGGCGACGGATCACATAAAGTTCGCGCTCGAATGTTTCTTCGTCCACGCCTTTGGCATTGGAGATCAGGATTTGTTCGATCTCGGGGCGGGTCGCGTTGGCCTTTTCACCCAGCACAGAGATATCGACCGGCACGTGGCGCCAGCCATAAATGTAATACCCCATGCGCAGCACTTCGGTTTCGACGATGGTCCGGCAGGTTTCTTGCGCGGCAAAGTTGGTGCGCGGCAAGAACACCTGACCAACGGCAATCAATTCACCTTCGCGCGGGCTGTGGCCGGTGCGGCGGACCTGATCGTAAAAGAAGTTGACCGGAATCTGCACGTGGATACCCGCGCCATCGCCGGTCTTGCCATCCGCATCAACAGCACCGCGGTGCCAGATCGCTTTCAGCGCTTTGATGCCCGACAAAACCACATCGCGGCTGCACGAGCCGTCGATGTTCACAACAAGGCCAACACCACAGGAAGAATGCTCTTCTTCCTCGGAATACAGACCGTTTGCCGCCATATGCGCGCGCTTTGCTTCTTCGCGGGCTACCCAGGCTTCATCATACTTGGTCATTTGCTATCTCCTAATTCGGGCGCGCCTTGGGCGCGAAAATACATTTGTTACAGGCGTGGGGCCGGTTATTCGGCTGCGATGGCCGTTTTCGTGCCCAGCTTCTCAAGGATGGCTTGCGCACAATCGCGGCCGTCCTTGATTGCCCAAACCACCAGTGACGCACCGCGCACGATGTCACCCACGGCATAGACGTCATCAAGATCGGTGGCACCCGTGACGTAATCGGCCTTGATCGTGCCCCAGCGGTTCACGGGCAGTTCAGGTGTGCGCCACAATGTTGGCAGGTCTTCTGGCTCAAAGCCCAAGGCCATAATCACCAGATCGGCTTCTTCGACGTAATCAGCGCCTTCGATCACTTCGGGGGCCTGACGACCTGTGGCATCGGGCGCGCCAAGACGCATCTTTTGCACCATGACACCTGTCACCGGATCACCGACAAACCCCTTGGGGGCAGACAACCATTCGAACACAACGCCTTCTTCCTCGGCGTTTTGCACTTCGCGCTGGCTGCCGGGCATGTTGGCACGGTCGCGGCGGTACAGACATTTCACAGATGTCGCACCCTGACGGATCGAGGTACGAACGCAGTCCATCGCGGTATCGCCACCACCGATGACAACGACCTTTTTGCCATGGGCGTTCAAACGACCGGATTCAAATTCCTCGACAGTGTCGCCAAAGCTTTTGCGGTTGCTGACGGTCAGGAAATCAATCGCGCGCTCAAGGCCGACACCCCCTACACCGGGGGCCTGAATTTCGCGGGTTTTGTAAACGCCGGTCGCGATGATCACTGCGTCATGCTTGGCACGGATATCGGCAAAGCTGATGTCGACGCCGACATTACAGTTCAGTTCAAACTTTACGCCACCTTCGGCAAGCTGGTCATTGCGGCGCATCACCACATCTTTTTCCAGTTTGAAGCCGGGGATGCCGTAGGTCAGCAAACCGCCTGCGCGATCATAGCGGTCATAGATGGTGACTTGCACACCCTGGCGGCGCAGCACGTCGGCGGCGGCCAGACCACCGGGGCCAGCACCGATGATGCCAACGGATTCAGTACGCTCGGTGTGCGGCTTGATCGCCTGCACCCAGCCGTTTTCCCACGCGGTGTCAGTGATGTATTTTTCGACCGACCCGATGGTCACAGTGCCGTGGCCGGACTGTTCAATCACGCAGTTACCTTCGCACAGGCGATCCTGCGGGCAGATACGGCCACAAATCTCGGGGAAGGTATTGGTGGCTTGCGACACTTCATACGCTTCTTTCAGACGGCCTTCGGCTGTCAGACGCAGCCAGTCGGGGATGTTGTTGTGCAACGGGCAATGGGTCTGACAATACGGCACACCACATTGGCTGCACCGGCTGGCCTGCTCTTTGGCTTTCTCATCCGCGTATTCCGCGTAAATCTCGTGAAAGTCTTCGCGGCGCAGATTCGGCATCCGCTTTTCGGGCATATCCCGTGAAACCGTTGTAAACTTAAGCATTGGCTGCTTTGCCATAATCGAAAACTCCGCCTGAAAAACTTTGTTAGCCTCCCTTACACAAATGCGAAATGATAATAAAGGCAGCAGTGCTGACCTATATGTAAATTTTTTTCGCCCAGCTTTGAGAGTGAGGCGATTTTCTGCGTATTTTAGGTCCGATGCGGACTTAATATAGTTCTTTGCTTTCTTTTGAGCGGGTTTATACGTCGGCCTCAGCATAAGCATCGCAGGCAATCAGACCATGACACTGTTTCAACTATTACTCGTGGCCATCATTCAGGGCCTTACCGAATTCTTGCCTGTGTCATCCTCTGGACATCTAATACTACTGCCATTCGTCACTGGCGGCCCCGATCAAGGGCTGGCGATAGACGTTGCGGTTCATGTGGGTACCTTGCTTGCCGTGATCTTGTATTTCCGATCCCAAGTTGTCGAGGCGACGATCGGCTTGGGCCGCTTGGCACGAGGCAAGGTCGACACTCGTGGCGCGCGCACTGCGCTTTTGCTCATCATCGCGACGATCCCCGTCTTGGTCGCAGGACTGCTGTTTAAAGCAATGGGCATCGACGAAATGCTGCGGTCCGTCGCCGTGATTGGCTGGACCATGCTGATATTCGGGCTTGTGCTGTATTGGGCAGATAAAACTGGCGGGAACGAGATGTCCGCCGGCGACTGGCGCATGAAAGACGCGGTGTGGATGGGTCTGGCACAGGCAGTCGCGCTGATCCCCGGCACCTCGCGGTCAGGCATCACCATCACTGCGGCCCGCAAGCTGGGGTATGACCGCACCGGGGCTGCGACCCTGTCGATGCTGATGTCGATCCCCACAATCCTTGCCTCGGGTGCGTTGCTATCGCTGGATGTGATCGGAGAGGCCGACTGGCAATTGGCGAAAGACGCCTCCATCGCTGCGGCCTTTGCCTTTGTCGCGGCGATGCTGGCGCTTGTTTTGATGATGCGCCTGCTGCGCAGTGTCAGCTTTACGCCTTACGTAATCTACCGGGTGATATTGGGCATCGCGCTGCTGGCTTACGCTTATTCATAAACGCAAAAGGCCCCGCCGGTATGGCAGGGCCTTTGTAAAAGTCTATCAGGTGATCAGCTGCGCAAGTCTTTGGCAGACGCCATAATGTCGTCGTACTGCCCGGACGGGCGGAACCGCCACAGATAATCCGGCAAGACCGATGACATCGACACAGGCGAAATCCTCAACGCGTCAAAACCCTTTGCATCCGGTGCAACCACATTGTCAGTGCCAAGGTTCTTGACCTGATCACGGGTGACCATAAAATTCCTGACCAGCCCAAGCGTAACCGCCTGCAAAATATCAAAGGCACCCGCCAGGATCTTGGCCACGAACATAGGCAAGCCAATCACCAAACGACGACGATGCACTACTGCCAGCATCCGCTGCATCAATGCGCGGAAGCTTTCCACGTCAGGGCCGCCCAGCTCGTAGATGCCGGCTGGCGCATCACCGAGAACGGCCATTTCAGCCGCCTTTGCCACGTCATCCACATACACCGGCTGGAACAAGGTATCTGCGCCAACAACAGGCACCACCGGGCTGAGACGTGTCATGCCTGCAAAGCGGTTAAAGAATTCATCCTCCGGGCCGAACACAATCGACGGACGCAGGATAACGGCATCCGGCATATGCTTGAGAACAGCCGCCTCGCCCATTGCCTTGGTCTGTGCATATTCGCTGGCAGAATCAATATCCGCCCCGATAGCCGAGATTTGAACCATCCGGCTGATGCCTTCGTCTGCGGCGATCCGTGCAATCCGCTCCGCCCCGCCAGCCTGAATTTCCTCGAACGTACTCTTGCCGGTTTCCGCCAGAATGCCGACGCAGTTCACAACAGCATCTGCCCCTTGCATCGCCGCACGCACCGATGCGTCATCGCGGATATTGCAGAAAACAGGCTCAACCTGACCAACAGCACCATAGGGGCGCACAAAAATCGCCTCGTTCGGGCGGCGTACTGCCACGCGAACCCGCCATCCTGCTTTGGCCATGCGGCGCACAATATAACGCCCGACAAACCCCGAGCCGCCATAGATCGTCACCAGCTTTGACATGATGATGCTCCTGTTCAGAAAAACTGAGCGATAGATACCGTTTTGACCGTTTGGGAACAAGCCGCAAATCAGCCCAGTTTGCCCCAACCCTTCGCGGCACATCACCCGCAAGGGTCAATGAAGCAAACAAGATGCAAGAATGTCAGCGAATCCAATTGACACCCCCGCCCCGCATGATTAGAGCAGCCCTCACAACCCCCCTGTGCCCAGGTGGCGGAATGGTAGACGCGCTAGCTTCAGGTGCTAGTACTGGCAACGGTGTGGAGGTTCGAGTCCTCTTCTGGGCACCATTTAAACAGAGTAAGTTCTTTGATTGAAAAGAATTTATGACTGGGGGAAATTTTTAGACCCCGTTATCCTCTCAGCGCTGCTTGTATTCATCGCCCCATAAATATCGGCAGATGCATTTAGAGATATGTTGATTCATATCCATGGGTCTAGATTTCCACCGCTATCGGAAAAATCCAGTTCGCAAACCTTGGCATACACACACGCGTAATAGTTCTTGGTGTCGGCCGTAGATTTCTCATCACGGGTCGCTGGCGACGGTCCGGTTGCACCAGACCGCCGAGCGCGATGTTACCCGCAATGTTTGTTGTCATTAAGCAAACGGGCCCAAACCGTGACAGTGACGCCTGAGCCTAAGCGAGATGCCATTCCCGGTCCCCTTTGGCGTCTTTCACCCGTGTCGGAAGACCAATGTCATCAAGCAAGGTGAACAGCGGCTTGGGGTCCAGCTCTTCGACGTTCAGCATCACACCCTTGTCGTAGGTGCCATCCGCGATCAACATCGCGACCGCCACCGGAGGCACGCCCGCAGTGTAGGAAATGCCCTGGCTGCCGACCTCGTTAAAGGCGTCCTTGTGATCGGCGACGTTATAGACGAACACCTCGACCTCCTTGCCATCCTTGGTGCCTTTTACCAGATCACCGATGCAGGTCTTGCCGGTGTAGTTCGGCGCAAGGCTGGACGGGTCAGGCAACACGGCCTTGACCAGTTTCAGCGGCACGACCTCAAGCCCTTCGGCTGTGACGACAGGCTGCTCGGACAACAGCCCGAGGTTTTGCAACACGGTAAAGACGTTGATGTAGTGGTCGCCAAAGCCCATCCAGAACCGGACATCGGCCTGCGGATAGTTGGCCGCCAGCGAATGAACCTCGTCATGGCCGGACATATAAGCCTTTTGCTTGCCGACGACGGGCAGATCCCATTCGCGGCCGACCTCGAACATCTTGTTCTCCTGCCACGCCCCGTTCTGCCAGCTGTAGACCGTGCCGGTAAATTCGCGAAAGTTGATCTCGGGATCGAAGTTGGTTGAAAAATAATTGCCGTGGTTGCCCGCATTGATGTCAACGATGTCGATCGACGTGACCTCGTCCATGAATTCATCCACCGCGAAACGCGCAAAGGCATTCACCATGCCGGGATCAAAACCGGCACCCAAAATCGCCGTCACGCCAGCCTTTGCGCAATCGTCGCGACGCTTCCATTCGTAATTTCCGTACCATGGGGGCGTTTCGCAAATCTTGGCGGGGTCTTCGTGAATGGCGGTGTCAATATAGGCGGCACCGGTCTGGATGCAGCCCTCGAGCACGGTCATGTTGACGAAAGGCGACCCTACGTTGATCACGATCTGGGCACCGGTCTTGGTGATCAGGGCAGCGACCGCGTCACTGTCCATGCCGTCGACCTCATGCGCTTTGAACACGCCGTCCTGTTTCATCGCAGCCTTATCATGCACGCTTTGGATGATCGCCTCGCATTTCGCGACTGTCCGGCTGGCAATATGAAGATCGCCCAGAACATCGTTATTTTGCGCGCATTTATGCGCCACGACCTGTGCGACGCCACCAGCGCCAATGATAAGAACATTGCGTTTCATGTATCCAAAAGACCTCTTTTGTTGTTGCGTTCGTGTGAGCAGTTTTACGACAGGGCCGCGGCGAAATCATCGTAGTCAAAATCGCGTACCAAGCGCGTTGTCCCGTCGAGTTCACGGATCGCGATGCCTGGCATCTTGACCCCGTTGAACCAGTTTTTCTTGACCATTGTATAGCCTGCGGCGTCCTGAAACGAAAGCCGGTCCCCGGCCTTCAACGGCGCATCAAAGCGGAATTCGCCAAAGATATCGCCCGCGAGGCAGGATTTCCCGCAGATCATCCATTCATGATCGCCGGTGTTCGGGCTGATTTTCGCGGGCTCGCGGTAGATCAGCAGATCCAGCATATGCGCCTCAATCGAGCTGTCGACGATGGCAAGGTTCTTGCCGTTGTACATGGTGTCCAGCACGGTCACCTCAAGCGTTGCGGCCCCTGTGATCGCGGCCTCGCCCGGTTCCAGATAGACCTGAACGCCATAGGTCTGCGCAAAAGCTTTCAGCCGCGCGGCCAAGCGGTCAAGCGGGTAATCCGCGCCGGTAAAATGGATGCCGCCGCCCAGACTGATCCAGTCCATATCACGTATCACCGCGCCAAACCGATCCTCGATCAAGGTCAGCATCTCGTCAAACCGTTCAAAACTGTCGTTTTCGCAATTGTTGTGGAACATCAGCCCGCTGATCTGGTCCGCGACGGCGGCAATCCGGTCGGGATCATGTTCGCCAAGCCGGCTGAACGGGCGCGCGGGATCGGCCAGATCAAATTCGGAAGTGGATACCCCGGGATTGACCCGAAGCCCCCTGATATGGCCCTGCGACGCATCAGCAAATTTGGTCAGCTGACCGATGGAGTTGAAAATGATCTTGTCGGAGCATTCCAGCACTTCGGCGATCTCGTGATCGGCATAAGCAACTGAATAAGCGTGGGTTTCACCGGGAAACTTTTCGTGCCCCAAGCGGACTTCGTACAAGGACGATGACGTTGAGCCGTCCATGTATTGCGCCATGAAATCAAACACCGACCACGTCGCGAAACACTTGAGCGCCAACAACGACTTCGCCCCGGACTCCGCGCGCAGCCAGGCGATTTTCTCGAGGTTCGGCAGCAGGCGCGCCTTGTCGATCAGGTAATATGGTGTTTGCAATTCAAGATCTTTCAACACGTTTCCGAGGTCTGTCTAGGTAGGGCCGAATGATCAAATCGGCAAGGCTTTGAGTAGGGCAATGTGGCTGAATTAGCGTCAACGCCAACCAACAGCCCGCGCGTGTCCTGGGGCCGCAGGCGACGTCAACCACCAATCAGGACACACCCCTGCAACCAAAGGATCAGCGAAGAGCGCATGATCCAGACCCACGCGAGCCGTTTCACCCCAGACAAACAGGCGTTTGCGATTTGAAATCGGGCGGCGAAGATCCGCGCCAGAATCAACGCGCGGGCATTCAGCAACCCCGGCTGGAGAAGCAGGCAGTTTCAACGATGCAAGGCTCAGTGCGCCCGCCCTGCCCCTCAACCTGTGATGTTCGGTCAATTCCTTTGGCTTTCTCTTGCCCTGCCCCGATACTGGTCCTACTGCTGGTGGTCTGGGAATTTTCCCATCGTTTTTTGGGATGGCAAAGCGCAGATGACCACCGGAAATCCCTCACAGGTCACTGGCTATACGGCCGCTTGGGTGATCGTCTTTGTCTGGTCCTTTTGGCTGATCGTCAGCCGTGTCGCAAATAACAGCGGCCTGACAGTGTATGATCTGGCCGCGATGCGCTACGGGCTGGCGTCCATCGTGGCGATACCGCTTTGCCTTTATTACAAACCGTGGCGGGGGCTTTCGCTGACGCAGATTGCAGTGCTCTCGTTCATTCTGGGGCCTGTCTATATCCTGTCGGTGTTTTCCGGCTTCCTTTTTGCGCCTGCCGCACATGGCGGTATCTTCATGAACGGGATACTGCCGCTGGTCGGCATCATTTTGGGTCTGGTCCTTTTCAGCGCAAAGCCCAGCCTGCGGCAGATGCTGGGGGCCGCGCTGATCCTCGTGTCTGCGGTCGTGCTGGCCTGGGACGGGGTCGCCACCAGAAGCGAGACAGCATGGATCGGCGACCTGCTGTTCATCGTGGGGGCGGTGTTCTTTTCATTTTACATGATCCTGTCAGAGCGGTGGCAGCTGGGGGCGATGCAGATCATCTTTTGCGGCACCGTCGTGAATGCAGCGCTCTATCTGCCCGTCTGGGCGCTGTGGCTGCCCTCTGGCATTGCTGACGCGCCGATGGGGCCGCTTTTGTTACAGGCCGTTTATCAGGGGTTTGTGCCCAACCTGATCGGGCTGCTGTTCATCGCCCACGCCTCGCGCAGGATCGGAAACGGCAATACCTCGTCCATCCTTGCGGCTGTCCCAGGTGTGGGCGGAATTTTAGGTGCGTTGATCCTGGGCGAAAACCTGAGCTGGCTGAGCATTGCCGCCCTTGGCCTTTTGACAGTTGGATTGTTGATCAGCGTGCGCAAGCGCCAGATGCTGCCGCCATGATGTGGCACCGCCCGTCCACCTAAAGGGGCCATGTTTGCGGGCAAGCATCGCAGACTCGTTGACAACGCGCAGGCGAAACCTGTCGGCCAAGGTGAATGACGCACACGCCCCAGGGTTCACGCTTTGACAAAGGGTACACGGATTTGGGGGCCGCGCTATCGGAACATTGTGTTACAGTTATTTATATCACCCAATTTTTAAGTAACATTTAAGTTGCGGCGAATCACGACTAACCCTAAGTTCGTCAAACTAAGGGAGACTTTCATGGACGCTTACATTTGTGACGCACAGCGCACGCCCATTGGCCGCTTTGGTGGGGCTTTGTCATCGGTTCGGGCCGATGATCTGGCCGCAGTGCCGATTGCTGCGCTGATGGCACGCCACCCCGATCTGGACTGGTCAAAGGTGGACGATGTGATCTTTGGCTGCGCAAATCAGGCGGGCGAAGACAACCGTAACGTCGCGCGGATGGCCGCCTTGCTGGCTGGCCTGCCTGTCGATGTTCCGGGTGCCACGATCAACCGTCTATGCGCATCGGGTATGGATGCCGTTGGTGCCGCCGCCCGTGCGATCAAGGCTGGCGATATGGATCTGGCCATTGCCGGTGGCGTTGAAAGCATGACGCGTGCGCCGTTTGTGATGCCCAAGGCCGAAACCGCGTTTTCGCGCGGCAATGCGGTCTATGACACCACCATCGGTTGGCGGTTTGTGAACCCCAAGATGAAATCAAAATACGGCGTCGAATCCATGCCCGAAACCGGTGACAATGTGGCCACCGACTATAACATCAGCCGCGCCGATCAGGATGCGTTTGCCAAGCGCAGCCAGGACCGTTGGGATGCCGCCGACAAGGCTGGCATTTTCGCGGATGAAATCGCACCTGTGACAATCCCGCAGCGCAAGGGTGATCCGATTGTGTTTGACCGCGACGAACACCCGCGGTCCGGCACGTCGATGGAAGCGCTGACAAAACTGCGCCCTATCAACGGCCCTGATCTGACCGTCACAGCCGGCAATGCGTCCGGCGTCAATGACGGTGCCGCTGCAATGCTTATGGCGTCCGAAGCGGCGGCCAATCTGCACGGCCTGACCCCGATTGCCCGCGTCGTCGGCATCTCGGCCGCCGGTGTCGAACCGCGCGTGATGGGCATTGGCCCGGTGCCCGCCAGCCAAAAGGTTCTGGCCCGCGCCGGTCTGACCATCGACCAGATGGATGTGATCGAACTGAACGAGGCATTCGCCAGCCAGGGCATCGCCACATTGCGCGCCCTTGGGGTTGCGGATGACGCGCCACATGTGAACGCAAATGGCGGCGCGATTGCCATTGGTCACCCGCTTGGCATGTCGGGCGCACGGTTGGTGATGACTGCCGCGTTGCAACTGAAACGCACAGGCGGCCGCTATGCCCTGTGCACCATGTGCGTCGGTGTCGGCCAAGGTGTCGCCATCATTCTTGAACGCGCAAGCTAACTGGTAAATCCCCTGAAAGGATCTGAACGATGTATGCACAGATGATCAAATCCACCGGCGAAGGTGTCAAATCTCTCGAAGAGATGGATCCGCAAGAGCGCGCCTTTCAGGAACGGATCAATGCAGGCGGCAAGATAGAGCCGAAAGACTGGATGCCGGACGGGTATCGCAAGAACCTGATCCGGCAGATCGGCCAACATGCGCACTCTGAAATCGTCGGTCAACTGCCCGAAGGCAACTGGATCACCCGCGCGCCCACGCTGGAACGCAAGGCGATCCTGCTAGCCAAGGTGCAGGACGAAGCAGGCCACGGTTTGTATCTGTATTGTGCCGCAGAAACGCTGGGGGTGACCCGTGATCAACTGACGCGCGATCTGCTGTCGGGCAAGATGAAATACTCCTCCATCTTCAATTATCCGACCCTAACATGGGCAGATATGGGTGCTGTGGGCTGGTTGGTTGATGGTGCCGCGATCATGAACCAGGTGCCATTGCAACGCACATCCTACGGGCCCTATGCCCGCGCGATGGTGCGTATCTGCAAGGAGGAATCGTTCCACCAGCGCCAAGGTTACGACATCATGATGAAGATGGCGAATGGCACGGCAGCGCAGAAAAAGATGGCGCAGGACGCGCTGAACCGCTTTTGGGGGCCTGCGTTGATGATGTTCGGCCCGTCAGATGAAAATTCGGTCCATTCGGCGCAATCCATGGCGTGGAAGATCAAGATGAACAGCAATGACGAGCTGCGTCAGAAGTTCGTCGATGAATGCGTCCCGCAGGCTGAATATCTGGGCCTGACCGTCCCTGACCCCGATCTGAAATGGAACGAGGAACGCGGGCATTACGATTTCACCCAGCCCGATTGGGATGAGTTTTTCGACGTGCTTAAGGGCAACGGCCCTTGCAACACCGAACGGCTCGAAGCGCGCAACAAGGCGTGGGATGACGGCGCTTGGGTACGCGATGGCCTGATGGCCCATGCGGCGAAAAAACGCGCCGCAAAACTGGCAGCGGAGTAGACTGAAATGACCAATACAACACATGAATGGCCCCTGTATGAGATCTTTATCCGTGGACAACACGGGCTAAGCCACCGCCATGTCGGATCGCTGCATGCGCCCGACGCGGAAATGGCGATCAAGAATGCGCGCGACGTTTATACCCGCCGCAACGAAGGCGTCAGCATCTGGGTCGTTCAGGCATCAGATATCGCCGCGTCATCGCCCGAGGAAAAAGGGTCGCTTTACGAGCCTGCGAATGACAAGGTTTATCGCCACCCGACTTTCTTTGATATCCCCGACGAAGTGGGTGCAATGTGAGCGATCACCTGTTTGAATACCTCTGCCGGATGGGCGACAACACCTTGGTTTTGGGGCACCGCGTGTCTGAATGGTGCGGCCACGCGCCCGTGCTTGAGGAAGACATCGCGCTTGCCAATACCGCGCTGGATCTGATCGGGCAAACGACCCTGTGGCTGGATCTGGCCGGAGAAGTCGAAGGCGCAGGTCGTGACGCTGACAAACTGGCCTTTCACCGCGATGTCTGGGATTTCCGCAATCTGCTGTTGGTCGAACAACCCAACGGGGATTTCGGCCAGACCATGATGCGGCAGTTTCTGTTTGATGCGTGGCACCTGTTGCAGCTCAAGGCGCTGATGGGCAGTAGCAATGCGCAGGTTGCCGCCATCGCCGAAAAATCCTCCAAGGAAGTCACCTACCATCTGGAACGGGCCACCGACACGGTGGTTGGTCTGGGCGACGGGACCGAGGAAAGCCACAACCGGATGCAGGCCGCATTGGATAAATTATGGCCCTATGTCGGGGAAATGTTCACTTCTGATGATGTGGACGCCGCTATGGTAGATGCTGGTATCGCACCCGATCCGGCATCCTTGCGCCCTGCATTTGACGCGCTGCTGGACGATGTGTTCACCGCCGCCACGCTGGTCAAGCCGCAGGATGACTTTGGTCACAAGGGCGGCAAATCCGGCAAGCGGCATACCGAACATCTGGGTCACATGCTGACGCAAATGCAATGGCTGCAACGCGCCTATCCGGATGCCACATGGTAGTCGAAAAGCCCACGTTAGAGACTGTTTGGGGCTGGCTTCACGCGGTACCAGACCCCGAAATCCCAGTCATCTCGCTTACCGATCTGGGGATCATCCGGGATGTTCAGTGGCAAGATGACACGCTAGAGGTGACAGTGACGCCGACCTATTCGGGCTGCCCTGCAACCACGATCATCAACCTTGATATCGAAACCGCCCTGCGCGGGCATGGCATCGAAAAACTGGCTCTGAAGCGGCAACTTTCGCCTGCCTGGACGTCAGATTGGATGACGGATTCAGGCCGCGCCAAATTGGAAGAATACGGCATCGCGCCGCCCCAGCCTGCGGGCGGGCCGCAGCACTGCCCCCGTTGTAAATCCACAGATGTGGAAAAGATCAGCCAGTTCGGTTCGACCCCTTGCAAGGCGCAATGGCGCTGTACCGACTGCCTGGAACCCTTCGATTATTTTAAGTGTATCTGACCCATGAGCCAATTTCTCCCCTTATTAGTCACTGATATTCACCACACAATCCGCGATGCTGTGGTGCTGACGCTCAAGCCCGAAGACGCGGATGCCTTTGCGTTCAGGCAAGGTCAGTACCTGACGTTCAAGCAGGATTTCGACGGCACCGAACTACGCCGCAATTATTCCATCTGTGCCGGTCTGGACGATGGCGTGTTGCAGGTCGGCATCAAGCGCGTCGACGGCGGGGCGTTTTCGACCTTTGCCAATGAAACGCTCAAGGTGGGCGACACGCTGCACGCGATGCCGCCACAGGGCAAGTTTTTCACCGAGTTAGAGCCTGATACCGCCAAGAACTACCTTGGTTTTGCGGGCGGGTCCGGCATCACTCCGGTGCTGTCGATCCTGAAAACCGTACTGAAACGCGAACCGCAATCCACCTTTACGCTGGTCTATGCCAATCGCGCCGTGAACACGATCATGTTCCGCGAAGAGCTTGAAGACCTCAAGAACCGTTTTATGGGGCGGCTGAGCGTTATCCATATGTTGGAATCCGGTCAGGATATCGACCTGTTCACCGGCCGCGTCGATCAAGCCAAATGCGATGCCTTGTTCGAAACATGGATCGACATCAAAAACATCGACACCGCGTTTATCTGCGGGCCGGAACCGATGATGCTGGCCATTGCGGAATCCCTGAAAACCCATGGGTTAGAGCCTGATCAGATCAAGTTCGAGCTGTTCAGCGAAAGTCAGCAAGGGCGACTGGCCAAGCAGGAAATGGCCAAGCGCAGCGAAGACCAGGCGCTGACCCAAGTGACCGTCACCATTGACGGTGCGGCCCATAATTTCACCATGACCAAAGGCCAGTCCGTGCTTGAGGCTGCGTTGGAAAACAATCTTGATGCGCCGTTTGCCTGCAAGGCGGGCGTGTGTTCGACCTGCATGTGCAAGGTCACCGAAGGCGAGGTAGAGATGCTGTCGAACCACGCCTTGGAGGATTACGAGGTGGAACGCGGCTATCGTCTGAGCTGCCAAAGCTATCCGATCAGCGACAAACTTTCCATCGACTACGACCATCACTAGGGAACTTATTATGCGCGATATTCAAAGCTTTGCCGCCGGTCAGTGGATCAATCCGGGGGCCGGTTCCCGCAATATCGCGAGCGCCATTACCGGCGATGTGATCGCGCGCGCTGGCAACGACGCTTTGGATATTCAGGCCATGCTGGCTTACGCCCATGACGTTGGCGGACCGGCCCTGCGCAAGCTGACGTTTCATGACCGAGCCAAGATGCTCAAGGCGCTGGCGACCTATCTAAAAGAACATAAACAGAGCCTATATGACCTGTCCTTTGACACCGGCGGCACCAAATCCGACCACATGATCGATGTGGATGGCGGCATTGGCACGATGCAGGTCTACGCCGCCAAGGGCCGCCGCGAGATGCCGGATGATCAGGTATTTCTGGATGGCCCCCCCGAACAACTGGGCCGTTCCGGTCAGTTCATGGGCCGCCATATTTGCACACCCCTGCAAGGTGTCGCCGTCCACATCAACGCGTTCAACTTTCCCGTCTGGGGAATGCTGGAAAAGCTGGCCCCGACCCTGCTGGCCGGTGTCCCTGCGATCGTAAAACCCGCAACCGCGACCTGCTATGTGACCGAGGCGTGTTTTCGCCTGATGATCCAGTCGGGCATCTTGCCAGATGGCGCTATCCAACTGGTGACAGGGGGATTGGGCGATATGCTGGATCAACTTGATTGTCAGGACGTGGTCAGCTTTACCGGATCCGCCGAAACTGCCAACAAACTGCGCAGCAATCCCGCGCTATTGGAACGGTCCGTCCGGTTCGCATCCGAGCAGGACAGCCTGAATGCGTCCGTGTTAGGGTCTGATGCAGCGCCGGGCACGCCCGAATTTGTTCTGTTCGTCAAAGAGGTCCAGCGCGAGATGACTGCGAAAGCGGGTCAGAAATGCACGGCCATTCGCCGGATCATGGTGCCTGAGCCGCATGTCGACGCGATGATCGCTGCGATCTCAGCACGGTTGGCCAAGGTGACCATCGGTGATCCACGGCTGGAAACAACGAAAATGGGCGCGTTAGTGTCACAATCGCAACGCCGCGACGTGCTGGAAAAGGCCGCGCTGATCGGGGCCGAGGCCGAGCGGGTCTTTGGTGACCCTGACAGCTTTGCAGTCGATGGGGCCGACTGCGAAAAGGGCGCTTTTGTCCCGCCGATGCTGTTCCATTGCGCCGATCCTGACAACGCGATCCGTGTTCACGATACCGAAGCGTTCGGGCCCGTTTCAACGATCATGCCCTACCGCGACACCGACCACGCCATCGCACTTCTGAACAAGGGCAAAGGGTCGCTTGTCGCCTCGGTCATCACCCGCGACGGAGATATCGCGCGGCAAATGGCAATGGGGGCAGGTGCCTTTCACGGGCGGCTGTACTTCAACAACCGCGATTCCATGGCCGAGGCGACAGGCCACGGTGCCCCCCTGCCCCACATGGTGCATGGCGGGCCGGGCCGTGCAGGCGGCGGCGAAGAACTGGGCGGCATTCGCGGGGTCATGCATTACATGCAGCGCACCGCCATTCAGGGCAGCCCCGACATTCTGACCGCCATCGGCAAACAATGGGTTCCCGGCGCAACCGAGATTTCAGACCGCGACCACCCGTTCACCCGTGTCTTTGGTGATCTGGATCTGGGCGAGACGTTCAATTCAGCCAGCCGGACCATTTCGCTGGACGATATCGAAACCTTTGCGCACTTCACTGGCGATACCTTCTATGCCCACATGGACGAAGACACCGCCAAGGCGAACCCGTTCTTCCCCGGTCGTGTTGCCCACGGTTACCTGCTGCTGTCCTTTGCCGCCGGTCTGTTCGTGCAACCCGATCCCGGACCTGTGCTGGCAAACACCGGTTTGGACAACCTGCGCTTCATGTCACCGGTGCAGGCTGGCGACAGCATCAAGGTCCGGCTTAGCGTCAAGGCAAAGACCCCTCGTAATGATGAATACGGTGAGGTACGCTGGCACGTGACCCTGACCAATCAGGATGATGCCGCCGTGGCCGAGTATGAACTGCTGACGATGAATGCCTACTGACGATTTTACAAATGCAATAACCCCCCTAAAACAACTTGGCGGACAGCGCGTCTGGTCGCTGATGATCAGCCTGTTCGGCGACCTTGCGCGACGCAAGGGCGATATTATCGACGGGCCGGTACTGTCTGCAATCATGGCCGAAATGGACGTGCGCCCCGAAGCGGCGCGCGTGGCGCTGCACCGGTTGCGCAAAGACAATTGGATCGCATCGGAAAAGCAGGGGCGGATCAGCAGGCACAGCCTGACACCTGACGGTCGCAGCCAGGCCGATGATGCAAGCGCACGTATTTACGCAACGCCAGATGAACTTTGCCAGGGATGGCAGATGGTGTTGCTAAGCGGTGTCGCCGCTGAGGCGGATGATTTAAACGGATTCACCCAAGTGAATGGCCGCGTGTATGTGGGCCCGTCTGACATCGAACCACCGCAAGATGCCTTTGTTACCACGGGAAACACTGCGCCCGATTGGCTCAAGACCGAATTGGAACCCGCAACGCTTGAACAAGCCTATGCCCAGCTGCAAGCGGCGTTGGAACACGCGGCGCAGCATCTGCCCGCCCACGAGTCCCTAAGCCCGCTGCAAGTCGCGACCTTGCGCTGTTTGATCGTCCATAACTGGCGGCGCTTGGCGCTCAAGCATCCTGCATTGCCGAAACCGCTGATGCGAAACGACTGGGTCGGGCTGAAATCTCACGTTCTGGTTGCCGATCTGCTGGCGCAGTATCCGCGGCCGGATCCGTCGATGATTGCCGCCGCTTAACCGGCGCTCAAAAGCGGCGCTTTCCCAAACCGCGCGAGGGCGATATAGGGAAGGCATGAAAAATAAAGTTTACCAAAATGACCTGCCGGACGGGCTTGATCTGGGTGCAATCGTCGCGATTGATTGCGAGACGATGGGCCTGCATCCGCATCGCGACCGCCTGTGCGTTGTGCAACTGTCAAGCGGCGACGGCCACGCGCATCTGATCCAGATCGCCAAGGACCAGACCACGGCACCCAATCTATGCGCATTGCTGGAAAATCCGGATGTGCTCAAGCTGTTTCACTTTGGCCGTTTCGACATCGCCGCGATGCTGAACCGGTTCGGGGCCAAGGCCACGCCGGTCTACTGCACCAAGATCGCTAGCCGCCTTGTGCGCACCTATACTGACCGCCACGGGCTGGCAAAGCTGTGTCAGGAACTGCTGAGCGTCGATATTTCCAAGCAGCAGCAATCCAGCGACTGGGGCGCGGAAAAGCTGACCAAAGCGCAGATCGACTATGCCGCGTCGGATGTTTTGCACCTGCACAAGCTGCGTGACGCGCTGAATGTGATGCTGCTGCGCGAAGACCGTATGGAGATCGCGCAAGCGTGTTTTGATTTTCTTCCCACCCGAGCCCAACTGGATCTGGCAGGCTGGCCCGACACGGATATTTTTGCACACGTATGAGCACCCCATTCCTTGATACTGCCCGGCGGGTCATCCGCACCGAGGCTGACGCGCTGACGGCTTTGGCTGACAGTCTGGATGATCGCTTTCGTCAGGCGATTGACCTGCTGATCGCCACCCGTGGCCGCGTGATTGTTACCGGTATCGGCAAATCCGGCCATATCGCCAAGAAAATTGCGGCCACGCTGGCCAGCACCGGTACGCCTGCCCAATTCGTCCACCCCGCCGAGGCAAGCCACGGCGATCTGGGCATGATCACGGGCGATGATGTGGTGCTGGCGATATCGAATTCGGGCGAGGCCCCTGAGCTGGCCAATCTGATCGCCTATTCCCGGCGCTTTTCCATTCCCTTGATCGGGATCACCAGCCGCGAGGGCAGCAGCCTTGGTGCCCAATGTGATGTGGTGCTTTTGCTGCCGCAACTGGCCGAGGCCTGCGGCACCGGCGTTGTGCCATCGACATCCACGACCATGACCCTTGCGATGGGCGATGCGGTTGCGATTGCATTGATGGAAAACCGGTCGTTTACCGCGGAACATTTCCGCGAATTTCACCCCGGCGGCAAATTGGGCGCGCGACTAAGCCGTGTGGTCGATCTGATGCATACGGGCGATGCCCTGCCCATGGTCAAAGACGATGCGCCGATGTCTGACGCATTGATGATGATGAGCAGCAAATCATTCGGTGTGGTGATCGTTACCGACGCCGCCGGCACCCTTGCCGGGATCATCACCAGCGGCGACTTGGGGCGCCATCTGGACGGACTGATGTCAAAGACCACGCGCGATGTGATGACGACAGCGCCCGTGACAATCGCCCCCGATGCGCTGGCCGAAAAAGCCGTGGGAATCATGAACACCCGCAAGATCACCTGCCTGCTGGTTGTCGAACCGAACGGCAAAAACGTCCCTGCGGGGCTGATCCATATCCACGACTGCCTGCGCGTCGGATTGGGCTAAGGATCATGCAGGGGGACCGCTACTCCAAACTGGTATCCTGGCTAAAGGTCTTGTTCCCGCTGATGGCTTTGGCGCTGTTATCGACACTATTCCTGATTTCGCGCGCCATTGATCCCGGTCAGTCCATCCCCTTTGCTGAAAAGGAAATTCAGGAAAGACTGCGCGACCAGCAACTTACGGCACCTTTTTTTACCGGTACCACGGCTCAGGGCGACGAACTGACGTTCTATGCTGATATATTGACCACGCCGGACGGGAAAATCGGGTCGAACAAGGCCGAAAACATCCGTCTGACGATCAAAACGGCCCAAGGCGCATCCTATCGTCTGCAATCCGGCCAGGCCGAGATTGATCTGGCCAAGAATATCGCCGAACTGACCAATGATGTGATCATCATGACTTCGACCGGATATCGCATGACCAGCGACTATATGACATCCGGCCTGTCGTCTCTTGATCTGGAATCTCCGGGGCGTGTGTATGGCACAGCACCCGAAGGCATCCTCGAGGCCGGTTCAATGACAGTATCGCAACCAGAAAATGGCGAAGCGACCCAATTGTTTTTCACAAATGGGGTGAAGCTGATATATAAACCGAAACCTTTGATAGAGTAACTTGCGTGAAATACATTCTGCTGCCGCTTTTTTTGATGTTCTCTGCCATGTCGGTTGCGGCCCAAGGGGCCAATGTGGCCTTTGGAACGATCCGCCAGGATACCGGGCTTCCTGTTGAAGTGACCGCTGACAACCTGTCTGTCGATCAGGCAACAGGAACCGCGATTTTCACCGGAAATGTGCTAATTGGACAGGGTGAAATGCGTTTGTCCGCATCGCGGGTTCTGGTCGTGTACCGCGCCAACGGCGACGGCATTGCCCGGCTAGAGGCGACGGGCGGCGTTACGCTGGTATCCGGCCCTGATGCCGCCGAATCAGAGCGGGCAGATTACGATATCGACAAGGGTACAATCGTGATGTCTGGCAATGTTTTGCTGGCTCAAGGCCGCAATGCGCTCAGCTCCGACACGATGAGCGTCAAGCTTTCTGACGGTACGGCGCAGATGTCGGGCCGGGTCAGAACGGTTTTGCAGCCCGGTGGCAATAACTGATGTCGACCCCACAATTGACTGTTAAACAGGGTGGCAGTGGCCTGCGTATCGAACACCTGCGCAAATCCTATCGCAAAAAGACGGTCATTCGCGATTTTTCAATGCATCTTGATCGGGGTGAGGTTGTCGCCCTGCTGGGGCCGAACGGGTCTGGCAAGACGACGACATTCTACGCCGTGGCAGGCCTTGTGATGCCCGAAGGCGGGACTGTCACCATTGACGGCAAAGACGTGACGTCCTTGCCCATGTACCGTCGTGCGCAGTTGGGTATTGGCTATCTACCTCAGGAAATGAGCATTTTTCGTGGGTTGAGCGTTCAGGATAACATCTCGGCGATCTTGGATATTTCCGTGCCGGACGCGCGCAAACGGCGTGAACGCCTCGAGGCACTGCTGTCCGAGTTTTCAATCGAACATTTGCGCCGCGCACCTGCCTTGGCCCTTTCGGGCGGGGAACGTCGCCGCGTAGAGATCGCCCGCTGTCTGGCCGCCGATCCGAAATACCTGCTGCTTGATGAGCCCTTTGCCGGGGTAGATCCGATATCGGTCGATGACATCCGGCATCTGGTCGCAGACCTGAAAAAACGCGGAATCGGCGTGCTTATTACCGACCATAACGTACGCGAAACACTCGAGATCGTGGACCGCGCCTATATTCTGCACGAAGGCAAGGTTCTGATGTCGGGCACCCCGTCCGAAGTCGTTCAGAACGAGAACGTCCGGCGTGTCTATTTGGGTGATAATTTTCGTATCTCCTAATTTTTCATGAATTTGCTGGGCTATTTTTCGCACATTTTTCTGCCAGATTCATTTGACAATCGGTGCCTTTCGGGCGCTCAATGGAGTTATGGCGACACTACGTTCCTTGTTTGTCCTACCTGACCCTTTCAACCAAGGGCCAAAGGCATTCATTCTGAACGCATCGCCATTCACCCGCATCTGACCCCGCCCCAAACCGCGTTTTTCGCGGTCATGGACGCTGTTCAGAACGTTATGAATAAGGAGACTATATGCGGTACCAAATCAGTGGCAAACAGATCGACATCGGCGAAGCCCTGCAGACCCATGTGAAAACCGAACTGGGCGAAGCAGTCAAAAAATATGCAGAGCGTCCGACGGATGCGAATGTCATCTTTTCCAAGTCCGCCCATGAGTTTGTTTGCGAAGCGACGGTGCATCTTTCAACCGGTCTGACCGCGTCGGCAAAAGCTCATGCTACTGATATTTATGGCTCTTTTGACTCCTGTGCAGCCAAGATGGAAAAACAGCTTCGCCGTTACAAGCGACGGTTGAAGGACCACCACAGAGAGCGCCCGGAGCCTGTTGAACTTTTCGGCGCTTCCTCGTATATCCTCGCATCAGAAAGCGATTCAGATGCGCAGGAACCCGAAACCCTCCAACCCATGATCATTGCCGAAATGCAGACCAAGATCGCAAACTTGTCTGTCGGAGAAGCGGTTATGCAAATGGAAATTTCAGGCTCACCTGTCGTCGTGTTTCGTAAAGAGGGTAAAGAAGGCGTAAACGTTGTGTACCGTCGTGATGACGGAAACATCGGCTGGATCGACCCGTCCTAGACACAACGGATCGCGAAAAAGCGGACCAGAATTGAGCCAGCAGAATGAATTTTGCGACACTCCTAAAGCCCGGGGCCGTTAAGGTTCTGACGTCCGCATCAAGCAAGAAGCGTCTGCTCCACGATATCGGGGAGTTGGCGTTTCACGCATATGGTCTGGAGTCTGGCGCTGTTGTCGAAGCTTTGCAAACGCGCGAATCCCTTGGCCCCACAGGTGTGGGCCACGGGGTCGCCTTGCCACACGCACGTCTTGAAGGGTTGGAAACTGTCCTTGGCGCGTTCGTGTTGCTGGACAAGCCGATTGATTTCAACGCAGTCGACCGACAGCCGGTTGATATTGCCTTTGCGCTTTTTGCCCCCGAAAATGCTGGTGTTGAGCATCTAAAGGCATTGGCACTGGTATCGCGCACGCTGCGCAACGCATCGGTCTGTGCCAAGCTGCGCGCAAACCCGGAGCCGACGACGCTTTACACAATTCTGACAGAAGCACAGGCAACGCAAGTGGCCTGAGGTCGCTATTGCCAGCTGTCAAACCCGAAAATCATATAATCCCGCTGATAGGCATCCGAGGCGAGCTTTTCGATCTCGGCATCGTAAATTTCTGGCAGGTCAAACGGGCCGGTTTGCAGGCGCTTCGGCACGGCTGGCGCCGCCGTGACGCCAACGGATGCCGCCAGTTCGGCCAAATCGTTTTCCAGATCTGCCTCGCGGATAATGCGGTCGGGAAGGGCGAATTCGCCGAAACCCTGTACGGCTTGCGCTTGGGTACACCAGGCTTGATCAACACGAATGGCGGTCTGGCCATTCAGGTTCCCCTTGAGGAAAACCAGAAACGCCTTGAACGCCGCGCGATGCGCATCCGCGTCATAGTTGGCATCGGGTTCGCCTTCGGGCAAAGGCAGTTTATAGCGCCTGATCAGATTGCCCCGCAGCTGGGTATAGCTGCCCTTGCCGGTCGTCACGATATGGCGGCAAAAGGCGTCATGGGCGCGGTCAACGGGGTGGCGCAGCACCGTAAAGCTGCGATGCCCGACATTGCGGCGTTTCCATTGGCGCAAATCCTTTTGGCTCATCTTGTTGTGCAACTGGTTGCGCTTTACCCCATCAACGGCAGCCAGCCAGTCCAGAACCTGCGGTTCCGGCCCGCTGCGCAGCGGCAGATACAGCAAGGGTGCTTCGGCCGCAGCAACATAGGACGGCACCACAGGCCCGCGACGGGGCTCGAAATTCGGCGTGCGCGTCAGATCAAAGCGGTCCAGCCGCGCCAGAGCCGAAAGCATATCATCGTAATTGCTGACCTTGGTCGAGATAGGTTCGGGATTTTGCTTTTTCAGGCTTTTGTCCAACCCCTCAAGCGCCTCGTCCACACCCAGGAACCGCGCAAGCCCGTTCATCACCTCGACGCTTTGCAGGTCTTCGTAGGCGACATAAAATGCAGTCTGGCCCAAAACCTGAAGACGGTTCAGCAACAGCAACTGGAACTCTTGCAGGGCTTCCAGATGGGCCGCGAATTCATCCTCGTCAAACAGCGCCTGACCGGCCTTATGTGCCTTCATGTCGGTCAGCTTCCACTGTCCGGTGGCCTGCGCGATCTTCCAGCTGACATAGCTTTCGACGGGGTTGCGGGTCAAAATGATCTTGGCACAGGTGTCGTCATTCAGCAGCGTGTCCAGCACGCGGGGGTCGTGATCGTGAAAATAGCGAAAACCGCCCAGCCCGTCGGATTTTGTCCGTATCGCAGCCAGCAGGACGTCAGGGTTGGTATCACGGGTTTCCTGATCGACACCCAGAATATCCGCCGCCTTTGGGTAGCCAATAAAATGCGGGTTAAAGGCCTCTCCGTGGCAGGAGATACCCTTGAAAGCGTTCAGGTTGGTTTCAAGAAAATTCGATCCGGTGCGCATCTCGGCGAAAACAACAAAGCTTTTGAAACTGGAAGGCATGATTTACTGCACCAAATAGGGTTTGCGCGACGACGCCTGATTGGCTGCCACACCGCGTTCCACAGGGAAGTCGCCCATAAGATGCGGATGCATCCCCTGATTCTTGAGGTTTTGCAAAAATTGCCCGAACCCTGACAGATCGACCATCCTTGGGACCTCGGCAATGCGGTTCAGCTTGGTGTGTCCGATCTCGTCCAAAATCCCTTGAAGCGGCTCCATCGGAGCCTCGATGAATTCGGCCATATTCCAGATCCGGACGCGCGCCTTGGTATAGGGCGACCGCAGGATGTTCATATGTTCGCTTTCGACTTTTTGCAAAATCGCAGCCTCGCGGCGGATGTCGGCGAAATCCATATTCGACCGGAACAAAGGCACCGACCACGCACCCGTAATAACGGACACCTGCGCATTCGGGTCTTTGGCAATACGCCAGCAAACGTCCTGATTGTCACCCGGCCCGAATTGGAAACATTGCCGTTCGCCACGGGTGTTCCAGATCAGGTTGGTTAGAAACGCCTTGGCATTGTAATCGCGGGTCGTGGCACTGTCGCTTAGCGCACCGTTGATGGCTGTCTGGTTTTCGGCATAGTGAACCTTGTCAGGGGCAAACAGATGCCCGTGCACGCGCGCGCCTGTGGATTTTGCCAACCACGGCTCAAAATTCTCGAACAATTCGGCAAAGCCCTGAAACATCGAATACGTGGCCGCAGTCACCCCGTTTTCCCAGTCTTCATTCGGGAAACGGCTTTGCATATACAAACCCGACCGCCCGCGCGTCCGGCGTTCAACGGCCTTGGCAAAGATGCGGTCGATCTTGCCGGGGTTCGGCTCGGTCTTTTTCAGCGCGTCGGCTTCGTCGGTCAGAAACGCCTCGTAGAGGCGATCTGCGTAGGGCCAGATCTTGCGCGCGACAAAGCAGTCAGAGCGCCGCAAAAGCTGCAAATGGTCATCATAGAAAATATGCGGTTTACCCTGAAAGTCGAATTTGGACAGGGTCAGTGAACGGCTTTCGATCTTGATCGCATATTGCCGCGCCAGGGTCTGGAAATAGCTTTCGTCGGGAATCCAGACATGGCGGAAATAGCGGTCGTATTCATCACGGTCAGGGTCTTGTAAAATAGCTGATAACGTCTGGCGCGTAAGACACCACCATTGTGACCCCATATGCGGGACAAGGCCGTTCGGCATTTTACGCTTCAGGCCGATAATGCGTTGGAGAGCGACTGATTTATCAAACAAATACCGCTGCTTCTTCCAGGAAAACGGGAAGTGCATGGTAAAGCGTTCTTCGTCCAGACCGCCCACTGTCCATGGCACATCCGCTGTTGTCGCGCTTTCGATAAAGTCGGTTTTGGGACGTGCTGCAAGATAGTTGATCAGCTCTTGGACCGGGCGAAGTGGCAGGCAGGAACCGGATGCAAGATAGACATGGCGCACGTCGGGAAACTGCGCCAGCATCATCTCTGATCCCGCCTGAGAGGCCGCGATGATGCCCCAGGTGCCCCATTCACACCGGAACCGTTTGCAGAATTTCAGGTCCGGCACATCAGACAGGCTTTTGACAAAGGCGTCATAGACCTTGCGCGACACGTTTTTGTCGACATGGATAACGACGGGACAGCCCGCAGCCGACCAATGGCGCGCGACCTGCTCCGCCCGGCCAAGGGCAGTATGCACCAACATGACAACACCGACAGTCATGCCCAGTTCCCCTTGGACATGAGGCCCAGAATTTCAAGCTGGCGCCAGTTGATATAACGTTCAGACCATTTGCACCAAAGCTGGGGATCGGACTGCAAGCTTTCGGCATAGGCCTTGTATTCGACCGACCCGGCATAGTGTTGACCGCGCTCAAGTTCCTCAAGCGCTTTGGCGCTAAAGGTATCAATGAACTTGGCATGCAGCAGCACGCCCGACGCCTTTTCCCCGCCCCATTCGTCATAGACCTGGTTCAGCCCGCGTGGCAGCAGCATATGCGTCGAACTGACATAGACATAGCGCCGGTCCCATTTCACCAGCGGTATCTTGTTGAGCGCCGGCGCTTTCTTGGGATCGTCCTTGAAGAAGACACGCGCGCGCGGGCCACCCTGAATCCATAAATTCGCAAAACCGAAGTTACGCGAGAGCGAATAGTTTCCGCTGTCGAACCACGATGCAATTTCGATCGGGTTTTGCCCCGATTGATAAGGTTGTTCGTCAAGCCGCCCCTTGGGGTACATATCCAGCAACATCGCGGAAAACGACTTGATCGACGACGCATCCAGCCAGTCGGTTAGCGCCCGCAACGGTCTTGTATCACAAAACGGATAAATCAGGAATTCATCAGGGTCGACGGTCAGGGTCCAATGACCGTGGGCATGTTTCATCTGCAACCAATTCAGCCAATCCACACCAAACCGCGCGCTCTTATAGCTTGCGCGAGCGTGCCATACCGACACATCCGGCTGATCCGCCAAGTATTCCGCAGATCCGTCATCGCTGTTATTGTCCACGAAAAAGAAATGACCAACGCCCAGTTTCCGGTAGTAATCAAGGAAATAGGGCAGGCGTATTTTTTCGTTTCGCTGCGTGCAAAACAGCAAAATATCGTCGGGCTTGATCTGTTTGGTGCGGTTCACAATAGGCTTTAGCTCGCGGCGCTTGCGAAACGCGCGAATACGCCATCTCTTGCGCTGCATTCTAAGCCGATATGATTGAACGATACCCAAAAACTGCCCTTCATTCTCGGGGGTGTGCTAAGCTTTTTAACCAGAGTGGCCCGTTATGGGACAGTCTACGCCCGCAGGCTTAACACACTATTGAAATGATTTTGCCATGTCGGACCTTTAAACCCCGTCAAAGTATCATCTATTTCTGGCGCGCTGGCCCATTTTTTTATTACCCTTAACCACTGATACTGGTCTGAAACGCTTGCGTAAACAGGCTTATCACTCAAAAACTCGTGCAAGACCTCAAGATCGTTGCATAAAACACGCGTTTCCAGCATCAGCGCCTCAAGCGGAGGCAGGCCAAAGCCCTCGGCAAGGCTAGGGAACAATGCGCCAGCAGCATTTTGCACCAGTGCCCCAAGGGCAGCATCCGACAGATCTGGCAATTCTCGCACGCGGCTATCGGGGCCCAGAGAATCAAGACGGGCAAACAGCGCTTCATTGTTCCAGCCACGGGTACCACAGATCAGCAAAAGCGGTGCATCCGCGCCCAGAGCGTCCCAAATATCCAGCAAGAAGGCGTGGTTTTTGCGAGGTTCAATTGTTCCGACGGTGACAAAATACGGCCCCTCTGGCGGCAGGCCCACAGGCAGCGCTGACAGGTCTGACTGGGGTGTTACTGTTCCCAGATGCGCAACAATACCGTTTGGGACAGCCCCCCATTCGGCCATTCTCGCCTCGCTCCGGCGTTGTGTATCGGCCGAATTATAGATCACACGATCAGCCCATTTTTGCACGCGCTGCAACTTGTCTTGAAACGGCTTTACCGTCCCGGGGCGCTGGTATTGCGGATATTCAAGCGGGATAACGTCGTGGACCAGCACATTGATATCGATGCCTTTGGCGTTCATCCCCGATAAAGCGCGGGTGGTCAGGTTGCTGTGGCCCACATTGAAATAGCTGCACGGTGCAGGCAGTTTAGCCAGCAACCGTGACAGACGCCAAGGCGTAGCGCGTGCAATAGCCAACCGCCGGAAATCAGCCTCGGCGCGCTTCCCCGCCATCGACCGGCCCCGCAGGAATCGGGAAAGAACATCAGGCGGGCCCCAGCCAGATCGCCCGACCATCCGGTCTTGAAGCCCCTGCAAACCGGCGCGATCCAGCAAAAGGTAGCCATACGCGGTGCGGGCCAGGCCAAAGCAAGGCGCATCATCCGATAAAAAGCGCGCGAGATAGGCAAGTTCGACCCGATCCACACCCGTCGCCATACGCCCAGCGCGGCGCAGAGTCCGCGTGATATCCAGCAGCCGGGCGGGCGGTGCTTTATGTGTCGTAGCGGCCAGTTTGGTGCCATCTCCATGCGTCAGAAATCATTTGCGACATGGTGGACCGTTTGGGGGACCACCCCAGCTCTGCCATAGCGCGGGTGGACCCCGAAACCAGCTTGGTGCAATCGCCCGGACGACGCGCGCCTTCCTTGACGGGTACCGCGCGATTGGTCACCTCGCCGCTGTGATCGACCACTTCGCGCACTGAAAACCCGGTACCGGTACCCAGATTGAACACCCGGCTGGGCTTGCCTTCCAGCAACCAGTTCAGACCCAACACATGGGCATCAATCAGGTCGCAGACATGCACATAGTCGCGGATGCAGGTGCCATCGGGCGTATCATAATCCGTGCCAAAGATTGTCAGCGCGTCGCGTTTTCCGTCGATCGCATCCAGCATCAAGGGCACAAGATGTGTCTCGGGCTGGTGGAATTCGCCCACCTCCCCCTCGGGATCAGCGCCAGCCACATTAAAGTAGCGGAAGATCACATTCTTCAGGCCATAGGCTACTTCAAAATCGCGCAGGATGTCTTCGATGGCACGTTTGGACGCGCCATAGGCGTTGATCGGCAGCTGAACGCTGTTTTCGTCCAGAACAACATTATCCTGATCACCATATGTCGCGCAGGTGGATGAGAACACGAAATTCTTGCACTCGGCCTCAACCGCAGCTTCGATCAGGTTCAGCGATCCCTGAACGTTATTGCGCCAATAGACACCGGGCTGATTCATGCTGTCGCCCACCTGACTAAGTGCCGCGAAATGCATGACTGCAACGGGTTTATACTGCGCAAATGCCGCGTCGATTTGGGCGCGGTTCAGCAAATCCCCTTCGATCATCGGCCCGAACTTGACAGCATCACGCCAGCCGGTGACAAAATTATCAAAGGTCACGGGGGTAAAGCCGGCAGCGGCAAGGGCTTTGCATGCGTGCGATCCAATATAGCCCGCACCGCCGGTTACCAAAACATTCGCCATCAATTCGCCTTTGCCAAAGTCTATTGAGCAGCTCTATCAACGCTCATGATATCTTGCAAATAGGCATAGAGATCATCGCGCAGGTCTTCCCGGGCCAGACCAAAGGAAACAGTCGCCTGAAGGAACCCTGATTTAGAACCACAGTCAAACCGTTGCCCCTTGAAGCGATAGCCGTATACGTCATGGCCTTGCGTCAATTCCGCCGCAATCGCATCGGTCAGCTGGATTTCCCCGCCCGATCCGGATTTCAGGTGGCTCAGGTTCTTGAGCACGTTTGGCGACAGGATATAGCGGCCGATCACGGCCAGATTGGATGGAGCGTCTTCGGCTTTGGGCTTTTCGACCATGCCGCGCACCTTGACCAATGCGCCCTGATCGTCCGCCACATCCAGCATCCCGTAGGAAGAGGCGCGTTCTCGGGGTACTTCCATCGCGGCGACCATGTTGCCGCCGGTTTCTGCGTAGGCCTCGACCATTTGTTGCAAGCAGGGCTTTTCGGCGGCAATCACGTCATCTGGCAACATAACCGCGAAAGGTTCGTTGCCGATCAGACGACGGGCACACCAGACAGCGTGACCCAACCCCAACGCCTTGTGCTGGCGGATATAGGCGATGGCACCACTTTCCATGTTTGTATTCTTCAGAATTTCCAGAAGCTCGGTTTTCTTTTTCGACCGCAATTCCTGCTCGAGCACAGGGGAGTGGTCAAAATAATCTTCCAATGCGCCTTTGCCGCGCGAGGTCACAAAGATGAATTCCTTGATGCCGGCAGCGCGTGCTTCGTCAATCGCGTACTGGATCAAAGGGCGGTCGACCAAGGTCATGATTTCCTTTGGCACCGATTTGGTCGCTGGTAGAAACCGCGTACCCAAACCCGCCACCGGAAAAATTGCTTTTGTTACCTTCTTGCGCATAAATGCCCCTGTAGACTTCATATTTGTTTTTTGCTCTGTAAGACACAAACCACTAACAATGCAGTGTTAAAATAGTTTTGCCTGAAAAATATAGCGAGATTTTGCCCGTTTATCGGCGAAAGCCTCTTTGTAAAGCGATCCGCCGGGTTTCCTGCTCTGCCTTTCTGGCTCTGGATGACAGCTTGAACACACGATCACTGCGCTCAACCTTACCAAAAAGCCCGCCTTTCTGCACCCATAATCCGTCATCCGTGAACGACACTTGGTGGAATGCAACCGTGGGTGACAGAATCAACAACGTCACGATATGGCCCGACGCCAAATCTTCCAGCGCGCGCTTGCGGTCCCGTGTGGCGCTGAGCGGTCTGCTTACGATCATCTTGGGGTGTCTTGGCTGGCTCGGGAAACGCTTGAACGGATCAATGGGATGTTTCGCAAGCGGCGCAGGTGCGACTTTGCGTTCCAGCCCTTCGGCATAGCCGCGATCCAACCGCTGCATCAGGCGACGTATATCGCGCGGTTCCAGCGCGCCAGTTTGAAGAAACCTAAGCGCCCTTTGACGCTGTTCTTTGCGAAGGCTGCGCCATTGGGCGGGTCTGTCGCCTTGGGGTACGTGTTTGCGTTGGAAAACGGCCCAGCTTGCCCCGATATCGAACAGGTCGGTCGGCACCCTCGCCGCTGTCCGCATTCGGTTTTCTGCGTAGCCGTGGTGGACCTCGGCCAAAGGGACAATCGCCGTGGCATAGCCCGCTTTGGCCAAGCGCATGTTCAGATCGGTTTCGTCCAGATAATAGTGAAAGGCCGGATCGAACCCGCCCAGATCAATCACCACATCGCGCCTAAACGCCATGTTAGTGCCTTCTGTCTTGATCGCGCGGCCTTTTGGTGGCGTCATCACTGTCGCCTGTTGCGGATCAAGCGTCAGCGCGTGGGGCATCCCGTTATTGTCCAGACTGGCAGCTTTCCATTGATAGGAAATGCCATTGCGTCCGCGCACATATCCCCCCATCGCCGCAACACCACTGCGCATGGCAGGGGCAACCAGATGGCGCAGCCACATGGGTTCAGGCACCGCATCATCGTCAATATACGCAATGATCTCGCCCGCAGCATGGCAAAGCCCAAGATTGCGCGCAGCCGAGATATTAGGCGTATCGTAAGGGACCAGCTTTAGGTCGTCGGCAAAGGGCAAGGCTGTGGCCGATGCGATCCCTGCGGGGTCCGCAACGACGACCACCTCGAAATTCCAGTATTGCAGCTGCGAAATGCCTGTCAGCGTGCGAGCCAGTGATTGTGGGCGTCCACGACTGACGATCACAACACTGACAGGCAGGTCGATCATTCCAAACCCATCTGCGCCATCATTGCCTCGATCTTGGGCACGTCTTCGGGGTTGTTCAATTCCCAGAACTGGCGGCCTTTTGCCTCCACCTCGACGCACAAAACCGTATGACTGTTTTCCATGAACCGAAGCTGTTCCAACCCTTCGAGCTGCTCAAGCGGGCCAACGGGCCACGCGGGGTATGCAGCCAGCGCATCGGGGCGATATGCATAGACACCCACGTGATGAAAAACCGGTGTCGGATCATCGTCGCCATAGGTTTTCGACGTGAACGGCACGACTTCTTTCGAGAAGTAGAGCGCACTGTGATCGGCCGCAAAGACAGATGTCGTGCCCCCGACGCGCCCCGCTTTGCGATCGGCAAGCAGGCTGTTCAACGCAGCACCATCGCAACGCAACACAGGCGTGGCTATCCCTGCTTTAGGGTCGCTTTTCAGCCCCTCGACCAGGCTTTCGACGAACCAATGCGGCGTCAGGGGGGCGTCCCCCTGAAGGTTCACAACGATGTCGTATCCGCCGCCCAGAACCGCGTGTGCCTCGGCGCAACGTTCTGTTCCATTGGCGCATTCAACCGACGTCATGACGACTTCGGCACCAAAGGCTTCTGCCGCCGATTTGATCCGGTCATCGTCGGTTGCGACAACAACCTTGTCCACACCCTGCACTTCGCAGGCCGCGCGCCAGCTGCGTTCAATCAGACTGCGGGATGTGCCGCTGGCCCCCTTGAGCATCGCCAAAGGTTTCGCCGGATAGCGGGTCGATGCATAGCGGGCAGGGATTACAATCAGGACCGACATCAAGACGCCTTTAGATCGACGCCGGGTGCATAGGCGATAAAGAACGGATTTGCGAAATCAGCCTTGCCGTATGTCAGCGGTGTCAGATCATCAAAGCGCACAACCGCACCGCCTGCCCCGTTCAGGACTGCGTGACCCGCGGCAGTGTCCCATTCCATCGTGCGACCCACACGCGGATACAGATCAGCCTCGCCCGTGGCGATCAGACAGAACTTGAGCGACGAGCCCGCGCTGGTCATGTCACGCACGTTGTATTTGGCGATATAGTCATCGGTCGCCTGATCGCGATGCGATTTCGATGCCACGACCATAAGCGCCGAATTATCCGGGTTAGAGACTGTAATTGCCTTTGTCGGGCCCGTTTCACCCTTGGGGAAATCACCGGTTTCTTCAACAGCGCTGCCATCTGCCAGCGTAAAGAACATACGCCCGCGCGCAGGGGCATAGACGACACCACGGGTCGGCACGCCGCCTTCGACAAGGGCGATGTTCACGGTGAAATCACCCCGGCGGTTGATAAATTCCTTGGTGCCGTCCAGCGGATCAACGATCAGGAACGTATCGCCACTGGCGGTATGTGTGGCGGATTGTTCTTCGGTGACCAGCATAACATCGGGAAATGCAGCGCGCAGACCGTCGGAAATGATCTTGTCCGCTGCCTCGTCCGCGATTGTGACGGGGCTTTCATCAGACTTGGTTTTCACCTCAAAATCATCGGTTCCGTAGATCTCCATGATCTTGTCGCCCGCCTCCAGCGATAGACGCCGCATCACTGTCACCAGCTTTTGATAATCCATTATGACGCGACCCCTTCAGTTTCGTTGATTACTTTGCGCAGACCCCTTATGATTATAGATTAACGGAACAGCAAGAATTCCGTGCAAAAACCCATTGCATAGAGGCTTTTGAGATGTTCCAACCCCGCCGCACTGCCCAAGGGCCACTCGCCTCCGCCCTTTCGATTGCTGAACTGGTGTATCATTCGGTTGTCCGGCAGGTGCGCAAGCAGCACAACAATGCCTTTGCTGCGATCGGGATCAACATCTTTCAGGCGGTGATCTTTGTTGGCGTCTTCTATGTGATGTTTTCGCTCCTCGGCATGCGTGGATCTGCGATCAGGGGTGACTTTGTCATCTATATCATGAGCGGCATCTTCCTTTACATGATGCACACCAAAACGGTGACGGCTGTTGTCGCAGCCGAGGGGCCCGCCAGCCCGATGATGCAACATGCCCCGATGACAACGATGGTCGCTTTGGCGGCTGCGGCGTTGGGGTCCCTTTATGTTCAGATGCTGTCGCTGGTGATGATCATGTCGGTCTATCACCTCGCCTTTAATCCGGTGGTTATCTACGACTGGTCAGGGGTGTTTGGCATGATGATGGTGGCATGGTTCACCGGAGTAGCCGTTGGCATGGTCTTGCTTGCAATCAAACCTTGGGCACCGTCTTTTGCGACGATTTTCACGTCCCTGTACCAGCGTGCCAACATGATCGCGTCGGGCAAGATGTTTCTGGCCAATTCACTGCCCAGTTTCATGCTGGCCATGTTTGACTGGAACCCGCTGTTCCACATCATCGATCAGGCGCGCGGTTTCGCATTCATCAATTACAACCCACGCTACAGCAATTGGGAATACGCGGTCTGGGTTGGTGTCGTTTTGATGGTGATCGGTTTGATGGGCGAATTTTATACCCGCAAACACGCCTCGGCCAGCTGGAACGCGCGGCGCTGACCTAATCGACCACACGCAGGGTCAGGTTGATACGCCCGCCTTTAGGCAGCAACTTTGACGATCCGGCCCTGATCCGGTCCACCCCGTGATGGTTCAAACGCGCCTCGCCGCCCATGACAACCACATCGCCTGATTGCAGCCAAAGACTGTCGGTTTTGCCGCCGCGCTTTTGGCCGCCGATCCGAAACAGCGCTTCGTCGCCCAGCGAAACCGATACCACCGGCCACCTGAAATCGGCCTCGTCGCGGTCTTGGTGCATGCCCATTTTCGCGTCAGATGCGTAATAGTTGATCAAGCAACACTCGGGCCTGCGCTCCAACCCTGTCAGGCTGTCCCAAATCGCCGAAACGGGATCAGGGATCGCAGGCCAGACCGCCCCGTTCGGATGGGTTTCTGCATAGCGATAGCCGTCGGCATCCGACATCCAGCCATACTGACCCGCAGACGTCATACGCACAGACATCTTTTGCCCACCGGGTGTGACCGGGCGGAAAAACGGGGCTGCCTTGACCACAGTGCGCACCCCATCCAGCACGGCGCGCTGCGCATCGGGATCAAGAAACGCTTTGTGGATTTCAAAGCCACGCAACCGCAAAACCGTCATTTATTTGCCCCTCATGGCCTGAATACGGAAAAATCCACACAGATTCTCCATTTCCTTTCTCATGCAACGGTTGCAGGGTCCAGAACTGCTCCTTATATACCCATCGAACCGCTGAGGGCATCCCGCCCTTGGTCCAAAAGATCGGGGCACGGGTGCCACAATGGGCCCAAGCCTCGTGTCATCGCCTTAACTCAATGAGGGATCAAACCATGGCCAAAGTAATTGGTATCGACCTAGGAACCACCAACAGCTGTATCGCCATTATGGACGGCAGCCAGCCACGCGTTATCGAAAACGCGGAAGGTGCACGTACAACTCCATCAATCGTCGCCTTTACCGACGACGAGCGTCTGGTCGGCCAGCCTGCCAAGCGGCAAGCGGTCACAAACCCAGAAAACACAATTTTCGGCGTTAAGCGCCTGATCGGGCGTCGCAACGATGACCCGGATCTGGCCAAGGACAAAAAGAACCTGCCGTTTAACGTCATCGACGGCGGCAATGGCGACGCATGGGTCGAAGCCAAGGGCGAGAAATATTCCCCTTCGCAAATCTCTGCGTTCATCCTTGGCAAGATGAAGGAAACAGCTGAATCGTATCTGGGCGAAGAAGTGACCCAGGCGGTTATCACTGTGCCTGCATACTTTAACGACGCCCAGCGTCAGGCCACCAAAGACGCGGGCAAGATTGCCGGTCTTGAAGTGCTGCGGATCATCAACGAACCGACAGCGGCGGCCCTGGCCTATGGTCTGGACAAAAAAGAAACACAGACAATCGCGGTCTATGACCTTGGCGGTGGTACATTCGACGTAACCATCCTGGAAATCGACGACGGTCTGTTCGAAGTTAAATCCACCAACGGTGACACGTTCCTTGGTGGTGAAGACTTTGACATGCGCATCGTGAACTACCTTGCGGATGAATTCAAAAAGACCAATGGCGTTGACCTGACCAAAGACAAGATGGCGCTTCAGCGTCTGAAGGAAGCGGCAGAAAAGGCCAAGATCGAACTGTCCAGCGCAAGCCAGACAGAGATCAACCAGCCGTTCATCTCGATGGGCAAAGACGGTTCGCCCTTGCACATGGTGATGAAACTGACCCGTTCCAAACTGGAACAGCTGGTTGGTGACCTGATCAAAGCGTCGATGAAGCCATGTGCCGCCGCGTTGAAAGACGCTGGTATCTCGGCCTCTGACATCGACGAAGTCGTTTTGGTTGGTGGTATGACCCGCATGCCGCGCGTCATCGAAGAAGTGACCAAATTCTTTGGCAAAGAGCCGCACAAGGGTGTGAACCCTGACGAGGTTGTTGCCATGGGTGCGGCCATTCAGGCGGGCGTTCTGCAAGGCGACGTGAAAGACGTTGTTCTGCTTGACGTTACACCGTTGTCGCTGGGTATCGAAACATTGGGCGGCGTATTTACCCGTCTGATCGATCGTAACACCACGATCCCGACCAAAAAGTCTCAGGTCTTTTCGACTGCCGAAGACAACCAGAACGCTGTGACCATCCGCGTGTTCCAAGGTGAACGCGAAATGGCTGCGGACAACAAGATCCTTGGTGCCTTTAACCTGGAAAGCATCCCGCCAGCACCACGCGGCATGCCCCAGATCGAAGTGACCTTTGACATCGACGCGAACGGTATCGTTGCTGTTGGCGCGCTGGACAAAGGCACAGGCAAGGAACAAAAGATCACGATCCAGGCCTCTGGTGGTTTGTCCGATGCAGACATCGAAAAGATGGTGAAAGACGCCGAAGACAATGCCGAGGCCGACAAGGAACGTCGCGCATTGATCGAAGCGAAAAACCAAGCGGAATCGCTGATCCACTCGACCGAAAAGTCGTTGGAAGAGCATGCCGACAAGGTTGACCCAACCACCGTCGAAGCGATCGAACTGGCCATCGCGGCCCTGAATGACGAGCTGGAAACCGACAACGTCGAAAAGATCAAATCGGGCATTCAGAACGTCACAGAAGCAGCGATGAAATTGGGCGAAGCCATCTATAAGGCCGCACAAGACAGCAACGAAGACATGGCCGAGGCAGCTGATGCACCTCATGGCGATGACGATATCGTTGATGCCGACTTCGAAGATCTGGACGACAACAAGCGCGCGTAAGCGTGCCATTGGAACCACTGATGGGGCCGGTCCGCTTGCCGGGCCGGCCCGTCACGTTCCAGCGTAGGAGCTAATTCATGGCCAAACGTGACTATTACGAGATCCTCGGGGTTGCCAAAGGTGCATCCGCTGACGAGATCAAAAAAGGCTACCGTACCAAAGCCAAAGAATTGCATCCCGACCGCAATGCCGACAATCCCAAGGCCGAAGCCCAGTTCAAAGAAGCGAACGAAGCGTATGAGGTTCTAAAGAACGCCGACAAGAAAGCAGCCTATGACCGTTACGGTCACGCCGCTTTTGAAGGTGGCATGGGCGGTGGCGGTCAGCGTCCTGGTGGTTTCGGCGGCGGCGGTCAGGGTGATTTTTCATCCGCATTTTCCGATGTATTCGACGATTTGTTCGGCGATTTCATGGGGCAACGTGGTGCTGGCGGCGGCGGACGTCGTGCCGCGCGCGGTGCTGACCTGCGCTACAACCTTGGCATCTCGCTTGAGGATGCTTTCACGGGACTGCAAAAATCGATCAATGTGCCAACATCCGTTGCCTGCGATTCCTGTAGTGGCACAGGTGCCGAAGGCGGCGCTGAACCCACGACTTGCCCGACCTGTTCCGGCATGGGCAAGGTGCGCGCGCAGCAGGGGTTTTTCACGGTCGAACGTACCTGCCCGACCTGTTCGGGTATGGGTCAAATCGTTAAAAACCCATGCAAATCCTGCCGGGGTGCGGGCCGCCTTGAAAAAGAACGCGCGCTTTCGGTGAATATCCCCGCGGGTGTCGAAACTGGCACACGTATTCGCCTTGCTGGCGAAGGCGAAGCCGGGATGCGTGGCGGTCCATCGGGTGATTTGTACATCTTTATCGAAGTGCAAGATCACGAGCTGTTTGAGCGTGACGGGCCAAACCTGTTTTGCCGCGTTCCCGTGTCAATGAGCACGGCCGCCTTGGGTGGCAGCATCGAAGTGCCGACCATTGATGGTGGGCGCGGGCGTGTTCAAATCCCGTCGGGCAGCCAGTCGGGCCGTCAGATGCGTTTGCGGGGCAAGGGTATGCCCCCCCTGCGCGGTGGTGGCACGGGCGATATGATCATCGAACTGGCGGTCGAGACGCCCGTGAACCTGACCAGTCGCCAAAAAGAATTGCTGCAAGAGTTTGAAAAGGAATCCGAGAACAACAACCCGGAATCCAGCAGCTTCTTTTCCTCGGTCAAATCCTTTTGGGATTCGATGAAGGGCTAAAATTAGGGTGGGGCTTTGGCCCCGCCTGACCCCACATCCTGTGTTTCTTCGGACGCGTTAACTTGTTTGTAACCAGTGGCCATAGATGCTGCTGCTATGCGAAAAAACGCCTCCTCTTTTGCTGATCCACTGCTGCCCTTCCTTCGGGATGAAGCACCTTTGGCGACCCCTGTTTCAGCCAAGCAACCTTCCTACATTGCCGATCACCGCCAACGGTTGCGGGCGCGGTTCATGCAAGGAGGTGCTGACCCGCTCCCGGATTACGAACTGCTTGAACTGGTCCTGTTCCGCGCTATCCCCCGCCGCGATGTGAAACCGCTTGCCCGTGCACTGATGGACAGGTTTGGCGATTTCAACCGCGTTATCACAGCCCCCGAGCCGCGCTTGCGCGATATTTCAGGGGTCGGCGATGCCGTTATTGTCGAGCTCAAAATCGTCGAAGCAGCAGCGCATCGCATGGCCCGGTCAAAAATCATGCAGCGCCATGTTGTGTCCAGTTGGGACGCCCTGCTTGATTATTGCCACACCGTGATGGCGCACCGCGAAACCGAACAGTTTCGGGTTCTCTATCTTGACCGTAAAAACGTCATCATCACAGACGAGGAACAAGGCAAGGGAACGGTTGACCATGTGCCCGTCTACCCCCGAGAGGTCGCAAAACGGGCGCTTGAATTAAACGCCAGCGCGTTGATTCTGGTGCATAATCATCCATCCGGCGATCCGACCCCGTCCCAGGCTGACATCGACATGACACAGCAGGTTATGGCAGCCTGCCAGGCCCTTGGGATGACCCTGCACGACCATCTGATCATTGGAAAATCAAACGAGCTGAGCTTTCGATCCGAAGGATATCTTTAAATCTGCGGCTGACCTGTTCGGATTTGCAGAATTTACGTGACGGCCCGTATCTTCTATCACGCACTCCATGACAGATATGAATATCCCCCAAGATTTGCTTCTTTCAAAACGCGACGGGTTGCCAGATGCACTGCGCGCCCTGATCAAAGCATACCCCCGTGCCGGTTGGGTTCAAAACCCCAACTATTCCCAGCTGATCGCCTTTTGGCTTGACCGTCACATGATGTTTCGCCGCTTGCTGGACCAGTTGGACAGCGACGTCAAAGCAGCGCTGGATGGCGCTGAATCCCAAGACGTTTATAAACGTAAACTGCACCGGTTTGGCGGCATGCTGATCAATGAATTGCACGGACATCATCAGATCGAGGATGCACAATATTTCCCCGTGATGGCCAAGCTTGAAAAAAACGTCGAGCGGGGTTTTGATATTCTGGATGCCGATCATCATGCCTTGGATGGCATCCTGTCGGATCTGGCAACCAGCGCCAATGGCGTCTTGCAACACGGCGGGGCGACTGAGGGGTTTATCGATGCGGCAGCCGCGTTCAAAGGGCGGTTGGATGCGTTTCGCCCGATGCTGAACCGTCACCTTACCGACGAGGAAGAATTGGTCGTGCCGGTCTTGCTGAAATACGATCCGCCGCAGTTCCGTTAACGGCCTAGCGCACCCAGACTTCGACGCGCCGGTTGGCCTGCCGGCCCCACGCGCTGTCATCGCAGGCCATTGGCAACGCCTCGCCGAACGCATCAACATCCAATGTCACACGTTCAAGGTTAACGGTTACGGCTGCGGTGGTTACGGCACGGCGCACGGCTTCTGCACGGCGCAGGGCAATCTCTCGGTTGGCGCGGGCAGCCCCTTCACCATCACTGAAACCTACGAACAAAAGGCGGCGCGCATCATACTGACCAACCTCAAGCGCGCGGGCCAATTGCTGTACGTTTGACCGCGATTGCGCATCCAGTCTGACCGACCCTGTTTCAAACCGGAAAGACGTGGAAAGCCGCGCCATCGGGGTCAGCGTCGCAGTCATGCGTTGCAGTTCTTCCAAGGTGGTTTCGGGGCCGGCGACACTGATCGCGTTGGCAAAACGATTGCCCTGATCATCGACCGGGATTTCTTCGGGGGTTTGATCCACAAATCCCGCCCGGCGGATTACGATCTGCGCCGTCGGGCTGCGGGTGAACGACAGAAAATCCCGCGCCAATTGCGGCAAACGCCGAGCCGGAAAATACAGAAACATCGGTGCCGTCAACGGATAGTCTTCGGTTTTGATCGTCCGGCGAGAGGCATCAAGCGCAAACCCGCAAGCGCCTGTTAACGTCAACACATTGGTATTTCGCCGCTCGGCATAGCTGGTGATGCCCAGGGAAAAAGTATCAGCTGCAACGGCAGTCGCCAAATCAACCGGCAGCGCATGGCGGGTGATACCTTTCGCCAGTTCCAGGTCGACAGGGCCCAAGACCTGATCCGTGATCGCCTGCGCCAGACCGCTGCTGTCATCGGGCAGGTGCAGATCAATCGGCGCGTCAGGCCCGCCCAAGCTGTTCCAATTCGTGATCTTGCCGGAAAAAATTCCAGCCAGGGTGACTGGCGAAATGGATTTAACCGGGCTCGACGCCGACACCACCGGAACAACCGCATCCAAGGCCAACACACGGCTACGGTTCAGCCCTGTCATGTCGCCCATTCCTGCTTCTCGGGCACGTTGGCGTTCCTCGGGGCGCATTTCGCGCAGGGACATCACGATATCGGCCTCATCGGCCAGTAGATCGGCAAAGCCCTCGTCGGTATTGCTGGCATGAAACATAAAGATGCCAACTGTCTTCCCGGTTTTCTCGTCTTCCAGAAGATAGGTAAACCGGTCGTCTTCCTCATCTTCACGGCGGGCGCGATAGCCGCTTCGAGCGGCAAAGGCGTCAATGAGGGCGGGCATCAGAACCTGCCCCATTGTGGCCGAGCCGGATAATTGCAGCTCAGCGACATAGCTTTCGAGGTTGGGACAGCCCGGACCAGAACATTGTACTCCTGACCCGTCGACGGTCAGTTCGCCATATTCGGTGTCGATCCGGTAAAATTCGCCGTCAAAACCCAGCAGTGTCCCGCTAAGTTCGATCTTGCCATCCCGCGACGTCAGCGCCACATCCTGTGCCACCAAGGATCCAGCCCAGCCAAATATGAAAAGTGCGGCGAAAACCGCCGCACGTAATGAAGTGAGCATGTACCCTCAAACGCTGATTTAGTTGCTGGCAACTTTCAGGTCTGTGAACAGATTATTCAACACCAGAAAGCTACCAACTGCATCACAATCGGGCACAGACAGGGTTAAATCTCGTGTTCGGATATCATTCCCCGAAACCAGTTCCAAGGATTGGGCTTCTATCTCCTGGCCGCAATTGCGTGAATTCACCTCTGCCTCGACGCTGATTGCAACGCCGCCATCGCGGCCAACACTGTCAGCAGGCAAGGTATACACTTCGGCAATCATCGGTGAAGTCGCGCTCAAATCACCGTTGATGGTGATAAACCCGCCTTCGCCTGTGATCGCTGACGCCATATCGCGCGGCTTGCCAGACCAGACATGGCCGGCGTCGCCGTATCCTGCGCCGAACTCAAGCGCGTGAATCTCGAAGCCGGCGTTGTCTTTCCATTGCAGGACCACACGGTCAAAATCGGCAAGGTCTTCGACTTTGGCCTGCGCCACGGCACCGTCACCATTGCCAAAGGCAAATACAAACACGGCTGTTTCGCTTAGGGCGGGAACGTTGATGTTCAGCCCGCCGGTGGACGACGTGGTTTGCGAAAAGATCATGCCGTTGTGATGAACGGTGATCCGTTCGTTCGGAAGGCACGGCGCATCAAGGGTAAGGTTTACCATTGCGGCGGCCATCGGGCGCGCCTCGGCGCTGATCTCGCAACTGTCAGAGACCACCTGTGCCGAAGACCCTGCCACAGGCGCTTCAACGTCTGATACGGCGGCAAGCGTTGCCTCTGTAGCGGGTACAGAAAACTCGACCTCGACTTTCTCTTGGTCCAGATCAAAGGCTGCCGATGTCAGTTCGATATCCTGCACCTCGAGGATCGACGATTCAGCGGCAAGGCCTTGCATCTCACGCTCATGCTGCGCCACGTCCGATGCGGCCCCGTAACGGTCGGTCGCCGCGTCAGAGCTTTGCATGATAAATCCGATGCCCAAAGCGCAACCAAGGGTGCCTGCGGCAGTAAAGATTTCTTTGGTACGTGACATGTCGATGACCCCGCTTGGAATGATTCCAGTCGAATATCGGACATAAGGACGTCGAAGCTAAGGCAACGCAAAGGTATCAATCAGGCAATTTTGAGGCAGCGACACCCGGTGGCGTCAGGTTTCGTAATAGCCCTGGCCATACGCGGCATATGCACCGCCCTTGGCACCATAGCCGTATCTTTTCATGCCCTTTTCATCAATCTGACCCAGAACAAACCCGGTAATACGCTGATTGGAATTGTGGAACATCCGCATGGATTCGTCCAATAGCGCCTTGCTGGTGCTGTCCCATTTCACCGAGAACAGGATCGCGTCAGCATTCTGGGCAATGATCCGCGCGTCGGGAACAACCAACACTGGCGGCGTATCGATGATGATAAAATCATATTGCTTGCGCATCTCGGCGATGAACGTCTTGAAGGTATCGGACGAGAAAATATCCGCCGCGTTCACGCTGGTTTTTTCACCCGCCAGAACATCCGCTTCAAAACCCTTTGGGCGGTGAATGGCATCGGCAAAATCAATTTCCCGGTTCAACACGGACGCAATGCCGACTTTTGGCAGGGAGGGGAAATATTCGTTCAACGTCCGGCGTCTGATATCACCTTCGATCAGCAGCACGGATTTCCCCAGACCGGACAGGAACTTGGCCAGAGCCAGCGAAACCGTGGTTTTACCCTCGCCGGGGATCGACGAAGTTGACACGATGACCTGAGGCTTCTTATCAAGATTCGACAACATCAAGGAGGTTCGCAGGTTGCGAATGGCTTCTGCTGCGGCCGATGTTGGCTTGTCCGAAAGATACTGCAACGTGTCCTGACGTTTACGGGTCGGGATCAGCGGTATTTGCCCCAGAACGGTATAACCTGTGTAGGCTTCCAGATCGCCCGCCGTGCGGAACGTGCTCATCCGGAACTCGCGCAGCAGCACAAGGCCGGAACCGATCATGGCCCCAAGGATCATGGCAAGCGCTACGATCTGCGATTTCTTGGGCGCGCTCGGGCGCGCGGGCACAACAGCATGGGACAAAACCCGGCTATCCGCTTTTTGAATGCCTTCCTGGGCGGATGTTTCTTTCAAACGGGTCAGGAAATATTCGTACAACAGCCGGGTTGCCTCGGATTCACGGGTCAACTGTTGCAGCGCAATCAGGTCTTGGCCTTGGTTCTCAAGCTGGCTGCCAAGCTCCGTTTCCGACAGGCGCAAGGCGGTCAATTGTTGCCCGGCCCGTGTGATATCTGTCTGCACGCGATTGATGATCGTCTGAAAGCGCAGATCAAACGTGTTCAGGTTCGCCGCAGATGACATCCCGCCACTGGCGATACGGTTAAGCGTCGCATCATTGGCCACGGCCAGTTTTTCGTCAGGCGTTTTGGCGGCGTTCAGCTCGTCCAGCGCTTTCTCAAGGCCAGCCTTGGTGATCTCGGCATTGGTGATCCGATCCCGCAGATCCTTGATCTGCCGCTCGAGTGCTTGCAATCCGTCAACAGAGACAAGCTGCGTTTGCGCGGTGAAATCCGATACTTTCTTTTCAGCGGTCTCCAACTGGACCTGCAATTCGGAAACCCGATTGCTCAACCATTCTGTCGCTTGCTCGGTTGCGGCGAACTTCACTTCGATCTGGTTCAAAATATAGATTTCGGACAGTGTATCAGCGATTTTTGCAGATTTGACCGGCGATTGGGTTTCAACTGCAATATTGAAGACCAGACTTTGCCGGATGTTGCTTACCGCAATTTTGCTCAGCAAGTTGGCAGTTACGTTATCGCGGATACGGTTCTTCTTTAGAACTTCATCCTGCGCGATTGCATCGGAACTGCTGGGGCGGATGATAGATTTGATCATGCCAATGACCGATCCGATCAGCGACGGTTCCCTCAAACTGCCGTTAAACTCCGGATCTTCGATCAGGTTTAGCCGCTCGACCACTTTTTCAGCCAAACCACGAGACCTCAACACCTCTACTTGGGTGTTTACCTCGGTGCTGTCGCCCGACAGACCGCCGGCAACGGATTGCAGGTCAACAATGCTATCCTGCTTTGTCTGCAAAATTACCACCGCAGTGGAGCGGTACATCGGAATTGCCACGAAATACGCATAGTAAATGGCCAGGGTCATTGCGATGCCGGTCACGATCGCGATCAGCCACTTTCCCCGCCATAGAGTCCCGATCAGGGCACCAATGTCGATTGTATCCTCTTCGGCTTCGGATCCGCCCTGAGGTTTCTGCAAAATATCGCGCATTGTATTCCTGTCGTTCTTCAAAAGGTGGCTCAATTCCGTGGAGGAAATCCGCCACCAAATCAATTTCAACCAAAGTTCGGCTCAGTAAAGTTTCATGTGCCAGCTACCGTGCTGATCCTATTGTCCTGCTAAGAATTGGCTACCCTGTCATATTTGGGGGACTACTAATGGCTTGGTCGGAAATTTCAACATAAAGTTGACTGCCACACACTAGTTCGCGTGACTTTCAGCGCTGCCATTACATCAACCCGTCTTTTGCAATAAATTCGGCCAGCTTGAGAATCACCTGCCCGCGTGCAGCGGCAATTCCGGCGGGGCCGCTCTTGGGGTCAAACGTGACGGTTTGATCGAACAGGCCCGACCGTTCCCGGCCACCGCCGGTGACGGCAACGAAATACTGGCCGGTTGCGCGGAACTGACCGGTTTCTGTCGCCAATAGCTCGGCAAAACGCAGCTCGAGCCGGGCATCGGGGTAGGCCTCAAAGGGCCACGGCTCGGATGCGATGCGGCGGTTGGTTAGGCGGGACAGGCTTTCACTCAGCTCAAGCGCGACGGCGCGTTCGGGCGCATCGGCCCACAGTTGATCTGAAGAGCTGACCAATGTGCCGTCATTTTTACGAATGTGGATTTCGTCGGCAGCTGCATAGCTGGGCAAGGACACATCGCGCACCTCGACCGATCTAAATGCAATGCGCACGGTTTCCGTCACAGGGGGGATCGTAACAGCATAGCGATCCACAGACCCGCAGGCCGCAAGCGCCAAGGCAAAGCCCAATGTTGCAATCGTTTTCAAAGCATTCATTTTTTAGCGTCCTAGCAGTAGCGAGTTTGGATTACGTTCAATGGTCCGCGCCAAAGAAGCAAGCGCGTCAGCCGCTTTTTGAATATCACGCAGTGTCTCTTGTGCGGTGCGGCTTATCTGTTCGCCTTGATCATATCCCTGAATTGTACGGCTGGCCTGATTGAACAGCGATGACAGTCGGTCAACGATTTGTGGCAGGTCTTTTGCCGATACGGCGATATTATCGGCGGCATTGCGTGCGGAAGCCAGGGTTTGGTTCACATTTTCAACAGCCCCGCCTTCACGCAGTTCTTGCAGGGTGTAATTCAGCTCGTCCAACGCATTTTTCAGCGATCCCGGCAATGCAATAGCATCAGGGGTACCGATAACGGCGTCGGCTGAACGGGTCAACGCGGTCAGCTCGTCCACCAATTGCTGCAACTCGATCTCGCCGGCTTTCGCGGCGACGGCCTGCATCTCTGTGATCAGTTCCGGCACGCCTTCGGTTGAGCTTGTGAACGCATCCGCGGCACCGGATACCGCGTCAACGGCATCCATCAACCGCCTGGCCATTTGCTCTTGCTCAAGCGTTGCGACCAGCGCTTCGACCCGCGACAAGGTCGCGTTCAAGGTAACCGGGATGTTTTGCACGGAATCCGATGCAACCAATCCGGTGACTTCGTTGATCAACGTCCGCACATCTTTGGGCGTCTGTTGCAATTCGTCACTGCCGATAAACGACTGGGCCGAATTCATCAGGGCAATGGCGCTGTTCAACAGCTCTTCGATGGGCAGGTTATTGATACGGGTGAACACACCTTCCACGGTTGCAGCCGCGTCAGAGGTTTCGTTTTTCGTTGTCGGCATGACAGGCAAACCATCAGGTGCCGCAACCAGCCGTGCCGTTGGCGCGCCTTCGACCGTCACCAGTTCAACCTTAAGGCCGCCGGTCAGCAGGCTGGCAGAGGCCAGACGCGCGCGCAAACCGTTCGCCACGCGGTCTTGCAGGAATTCCAGCGCGCTTTCTGCCGATACCTCGCCGGGAAGGCCAAGGCGCGCGGGCTGGATCGAAAGGGTCACATTCAAACGGACACGGCTGTCGCCAAACTGGTCGTAATCAACAATGCCGGACAATGCTTCGACCTGACCGATGTTCAGCCCGCTCAATTCAACTGCAGCCCCGACCGCAAGGCCCGAAACATTTTCATCAAAGATCACGCTTAGCTCCAGCGGATCGACGGCAGAGGAATTGAATACCGCGCTGCGGGCCTCTTCTTTGCTTGAAAAGATTTCAAACACGGTCCCGTCTTGGACCCGACCCCCGCCTGACACGAATGTGTCAAAGGTCACGCCACCCCCAATAAGTGTCGCGATGGATTGGAAATCGATTTCGGCACCGCTTGGCCCGATAGAGACGCTAAATCCGGAACTTTCCCAAAAGCGGGTGGATGTGTTTATCAGATTGCGGTGCTCTTCATAGATCAACGCCTCCACGATTGCGAAATTGCCAAGCGGTGCGATTTCGGCCTTGCCCAGACGGCCCACTTCGATGCCGCGATACAGGATCGGCGCGTCGTCTGTCAGTTGACCGTTCCCGACCGTACGAAACGCGATCTGCAAACCGTTCTGTCCCGCCCGGATCAGCGGCGCAGAGTCAGCCCCGCTAAAGCGGTTTTCAAAGGTGCCGATTTCGTCGTTCCAGGACCCTTCAATATAGACCCCGCTTAACACGGTACTCAGACCGGTAATCCCTTTGGCAGACACTTCGGGCTGCACGATCCAGAATGCGGCGCTGTTATCAATATAGGGTGCCACATCTTTATCGACGCGGATCGTGGCAACAACCTTGCCCAATCCCCGGGAGAACCCGACCGCTTCGACGCGGCCGACGGTCACATCGCGATACCGCAATTCGGTTTCACCCGCCTTGATGCCGGCACCCTTTTCGAATTCAACGTAAATTTCGGGCCCGCGCGCATTATAGCTGTTCCACGCGACACCCAGGGCAACCAAAAGCGCCAATAACGGAATGATCCATACGATCGACGCGCCGCTCAGGAATATCTTGCGTGCGGATTTGATCGACACGTCAGGTGGTGTATCAGTCATTTTAAACGGAGTCCCCATCCCTTGCCTGGTCATCCCAAATCATACGGGAATCGAAAGCCTGCGCCGAAAGCATCGTGAAGATCACGGAAAGTGCGAAAAACATGCTCGCGGGTCCGGGATTGATTGTTGCCAGTGTCTTGAGTTGCACCAGCGATGATAAAATCGCAACGACAAAGATATCGATCATTGACCAACGGCCAATGTATTCAACGATTTCATACATAAAATGCCGCGCGTGGTTTGACGCCATTTTACTGCTTTTGACGCTGATCGCCAAAAAGGCGATGGCCCAGAATTTTGCCAAAGGAATGACCACCGAGGCCAGCAAAATGATAAAAGCGATGCCGAATGCGCCGTGCTGGGCCAATTCAACGGCACCGCTGATAATCGTGCTTTCGTCTTTCTGAAACAACGTCTTGGTCTGAAGCATGGGATATAAATTCGCGGGAACATAGCACATCAGCCCCATCACCCAAAACGCCCAAACCCGCTGCAAGCTGCCAAAATCGCGCGACACCATTTTATGGCCACAACGCCCGCAGATTTGCGTGCCAAAAGGCCATGCCTTTGTGCAGCGCGTACAGGCCACAATGCCCATCTGGCGTGCGCTCAGGATTTTTTCGGGTTTTCCAGCGAATTCCATACCGACCATCTACAAATATAGTTGTCTTGGGCAACAACCAGAACCACCAAGCCGCCAAACATCCAGAACGCGGGGCCAAACCCCACCGTCGCCAGATCGGCAATCTTGACCAGCGCAACCGCGCAACCCAATGCGAAAATCTCTGCCATTGACCACGGGCGCAACGCCTCGGACAGGCGAAATGCCTGTATCGCGTATCGCGAAGGCGGCAGATCCAGCACAATCGGCACCAGCACATAAAGCGTGATCACCACACGTATCAGCGGCACAATCAGGATCAATCCTGCGGTCGCCAGGGCCAACATCAGCAAAGGCCCGCTGGAGAATGCCAGCGCCGCATCCATCACAGAGACCGAATTTTTGTTACCAGCCGCATCAATATCAAGAAACGGAAAGAACGCCGCGCCAATAATCAGAATGAAGGTCGCAAACGAGATCGCAATGATCTTTAGCCCGGCCTTGTGCCGTGGGGCGATCAGAACCGTATGACATTGCTGACAAATTGCCTTTTCGCCCATTTTCGGAATTTTCAGATGATACACGGCATCGCATTTCGGACAGACAATAATATCTGACAACGGCATGGATGTTTCATGATCAAGGGCGTCTTTCATGCTGGGCTTATACAGTGCCTTTCAGGGGTATAATATCCGAAACCTCACACGATTTAGTCATAGGGTTGCATCGTTTCACCATTTTTACGGGCGGTTTTCTCAACCGCAAAAACCCTGACCTGACGGTCAGGCCAGCGCTTGGGTGATGCTTTTACCCAGCTTTTCAACCAATTCGTCGATCTGCGCGTCGGTGATGATAAAAGGCGGGGCCAGCAGCACGTGATCTCCGGTTTTGCCATCAATTGTTCCGGACATCGGATAGCAGATCAGGCCATTCTCGAAGCCATGTTTCTTGATCTTGGCGGCGATACCACGGGACGGATCAAAGGGGGCTTTTGTCTCTCGGTCGGCGACCATTTCAACCCCCATAAACAGGCCACGCCCCCGGATATCACCAACATTCGGGTGCTGCCCAAAGGCAGCGGTCAACGCATTGCGCAATGTGTCGCCCTGCCGCTGCACATTGGACAGCAGATCGCGGCCCAGCACGGCAGAGACAACAGCAACCCCGGCAGCCGCCGCCGTAGGGTGACCGATATAGGTATGCCCGTGCTGGAAGAACCCTGTGCCGTCCTGGATGGTTTTATAGATATGTGCGGTACACAGCATGGCACCGATGGGTTGATACCCGCCGCCCAAACCCTTGGCGATACACAGGATATCGGGGGAAACACCCTCTTGAGTGCAGGCAAACAGCGCGCCGGTGCGCCCCATGCCGCACATGACCTCGTCAAGGATCAGCAAAACACCGTATTGATCGCAAATCTCGCGGATGCGTTTGAAATACCCCGGTGCAGCGGTCAACGCGCCAGAGGTCGCCCCCACCACAGGTTCCGCGATAAAGGCCATGACGGTCTCAGGCCCGACGCGCAGCAATTCTTCCTCAAGCAGGTTCGCGGCGCGAATGCCGTATTCTTCGGGCGTTTCACCGTCACGCTTCAGGCGGTATTCATAGCACGGGTCAATGTGGCTGATGTCCAGCAGCAGCGGCGCGAATTGCGCGCGACGCCATTCATTGCCCCCTGCCGACAGCGCCCCGATCGTATTGCCGTGATAGCTTTGCTTGCGGGCGATGATGCGGCCCCGTTCCGGCTCGCCGCGTTCCACGTGATACTGGCGCGCCAGCTTGAGCGCGGCCTCGACCGCCTCTGACCCGCCGGACACCAGATAGACGCGGTCCAGATCACCGGGGGCGTGTTTGATCAGCAGATCGGCAAGGGTTTCGGCAGGTTCAGACGTGAAAAAACCCGTGTGTGCATAGGCCAGACTGTCCAACTGCGCCTTGATCGCGTCGATCACCTCGACGTCGCCATGACCAAGACACGACACTGCCGCCCCCCCAGATGCATCCAGATATTGTTTGCCACTGGCATCGGTTAAATAGCACCCTTTGCCGCTGACAGCGACCGGCGGGAGGTTGCGGGTATGACGGGGAAAAATATGGGACATGGGCAGGCTCCTAGGGTGAAAGGGTCAGGCAGCACCGGGCAGCAGAACGTTACGCGACCCTTCTTCGAAAGTGTCGATGGTTTGGGACCAGACAGTGCCGGGCCAACGCAGTTCCATCTGACGTTTGCGGGGCCGGTACACAGCAGTATAAAGCGTTCCAAACCCGGCGTTAAAGGCATGGGAATACAGGGGCGGCTTTAGGAACGTGCCGATGAATTTTTCTTCGGGGTCGCGATGAAAGCGCAGCCGTTGCAACAAATAGCGTTCGCGTTCAACCGTCGCAGTGAAACGCGCGTGGCTGATCCATTCAACGGTTTCTTGATGGTTGGTGGCCACGGCGGCATTGGTGATGATTGTCTCGCGGTCGGGGGCCATAAACGCGGTCAGATACTTGCGTTTGCGGTCCAGCACAGTGACGTTATAGCTCATGTGGGTTGGGACGCGGGCCAATACTTCGCCCGCCTGTTCGGTGTTTTCGCACGTTTGCAGAACATAGCGCAGAATCAGCGGCACGCCAAATCCGACACCCACAACCCGCCTGCCGCCAAAGGTTAACGAAATCGACAGGCCCGCGTCATTCACGCCGTCCACCAACCCGAACAGCCCGTCCGACGTGCCCATGGCTTTGCGGCCTTGCCACCCCGTGTGCAAAACCAGACTGTCAAAGGCGTTGGTGTTATAATCATAATTGCGCACCAGCACGGGTTCCCTGCCGCCCCAAACCGCCTGACTGCACCCCGAAAGGTAAGGGGGCGGGCAGTAGAAGCTTAGGAACCGCGCTGCCAGATCGCCGCCGCCTGCTTGTTCGCACAGTTCTTCGTAGAGCGGGATCATCTCGGGCATGTGCTTTTTCAGCGCACGCACGCATTCGGCATAGGTCGGGCGCACGGATTCACCCTCCTTCAGCCACCATTTACGGTAGTGAGGCCAATATTCGGCGAAAAGCCCGGCCCATTTGGGACCGGGCGTTTCTTCTGATATCGCACGCCAAAGCATGTGCTGGCCTCTCGAACCTTAGAGGATTTTAAAAGCCGGGTCTGAAAACGCCGGACCTGCCTCTGCCACTGGCAAAGGACGGCCGTGAACCGACTGCTTGATGCCGTGAATCCACTTTTTCGCGCGTTCATTCAACTGGAATGATTTGGTCATCGACCGGCCACGGGTCACAAGGATGCCAATATCGGCCCCTTCATAGCGGTAATCGCCGGGCTGGAGGATGCGCAAAAAGAACGCTTCGTTTTCGGATTCAACCGCACGACGGTGATAGTCAAACCGGTCAAACACCACACGACCGTCTTCAAGCATCTTGTAGATGCCGGTTTCAGGCGCATCGCTACAGATATCGACGCTGTCATCGGTGTGCTTGATCACCATCTGCGACCAGCCATCGATCATCGCAGGATCGGCCCAACGGTTGTTCAGCTCTGTTGTGTCCAGATTGAATTTCTTTTTCGAGAATTCAAGCAGGTGGAACAGGAACAGAGGGGCATCGGCATGGGCGAAAGCCGCGTGGTTGGTCATGGAGGACGCGCCGGTGATGCGCGGGTTCAATTCGCCCAACCAAAGATCGCCGGTCTTTTTGTCGATCAGGAAATCGAGCTCGAAATAACCACGGTAGCCTTCCTTGCGCAGCTGTTCACCGAATTTAAACGTCAGTTCACGGGCCTTCTGGCGCACTTTCGGTGGGAAGGCGGTCGGCAGGATTTCGTTACCACACCAGCCACCCCGATAGGGTGTGAGGTCTTTGAAACCAACAAGTTCGGTCATCAACGGGCCAACGATCGTGCCTTCTTTGGTGGCACAGGCCTCGATCGCGGAACCACGGCAATCGATGCGCTTCATGATCTTGATCTCGCCCTCGCCGACGATCTCGGATTCGTGACGGCGGAAGTCGGCCTCGGATTTGATGAAGAACGTGGTGTGGCCACTGTCGCCAAAGGCCGATTGCAGCACCAGATCGTGACCGATACCCGCTTTCTCACAGGTTTTCTTGAGGTCTTCGTAATCCTTAACCTCGGCCAGCACGTTTGGCACCGACGGCACGCCCGCCTTGTTGCCGATGCGGACGGTTTCGATCTTGTTGTCCATCTTGGTGCGCAGCTTGGCCTTGGGGAACCAGACTTCGGCACCCAGCTCTTTCGACAGACGCTCGGTTTCTTCATCGAACATCAGGAACACGAACTTGGGCTTGCCACCGCGGCGCTTGATAAAGTCGATGACTTCTTTGTGCTGCAACAGATAGTTGTTGATGTCTTCGATGCTTTGGAATTCGGCATGGGGCTGTTCGGACGGGCAGAACACGTTCGGGTGCTTGCCGCCGTAGCAGTCGATGTAGCAGATATATTTAAAGTTCTTCACCCATTCATCGAGACCCAACAGGTTAAAATTGGTCGCCGAAATGAAATAGATCGGGTCTTCGTTTCGGTGAAAGAACCGGCGGATTTCCGAGATATTCTTGAGAACAGTCGTGGTCATAGGTTTGGGTCCTTTTCTTATTCAGGTGAAGACGAAAGATTTTTCTTCCGCACGCGTTTCAGCGCTGCTTCGGTAAAGACGCGTAGCCCCAGATCGGGGCGGTAGCCGTGTATTTCGCTGACATCCAAGGCACGCATGAACGACAGGATTTCCTGGCTGACGACCTGCCCGGGGACAAGGATCGGAAAGCCGGGAGGATAGGGGATGATAAAGCTGGCCGACACCACGGTTTTACCCGCATCCATCGCCTCGCGCAGGGTGCCGTCAAGATCCAGATAATCCGTGTTCTTTTCCTCATAAGCGAGGAAGAAGGCGGTGCGAATATCCCCTTCCGACGTCACGCTATCGGTACGGAACGCATCATGAAAACGACTGAAATCAGGCAGCGGCGGATAGTTTTCCATCAGGTTCGCCACGCGATTGTCGAATGACCGGCGCTCCATCTTGCTGGCGTCATCCAGTAGATCATCCAGCGATTTGGCGATCTCGACCAAAACCTCGATCAGATAGGCAACGCTGGACCGAGTCGTGCCGATGTTGGTCATGAACAACACGGTGTTGCGCGATGTCTTGTTGATCTGGATGCCGTATTTATCCATCAGGATATCGGTCTTGAACGTGTCGCCGTCCCAGCCTGTCCCGCCAACCAGCAAGGTCACACGGCTGGCGTCCAGAACGAACTGGTCTTTCTCCCAGCAGTCCCACATGTCGGTCCAGCCCTGTTCCTGATCGTAATAACTGGTCACCCCGCTTTCGCGATATTCTTCGGGGATCATGTCACCTGCGGTCAGCACCTTGAAGTATTTCGACAGCAGCGGATGGTCGGCAATGGCACGCCGCATCGAAAGCGCCGCTTCGATCTGGCGCTGGACGAATTCGAACCCTTCCAATTCCACCTGACGCCGGCCCACATCCAGTGACGCGATGATCTGGTAGTTCGGCGATGTAGACGTGTGGGTCATATAGGCTTCGTGGAACGACTGTTCGACCTCGCCCTTGAAATCCTGATCGTTGACGTGGATCATCGACCCTTGGCGCAAAGATGTCAGCGTTTTATGGGTCGATTGCGTGGTATAGACCCGCACCCGCGACTTTGGCGGCGGGATCAGGCGCGTGTTCATCAGCGTCTCGTCATCCGCGTCTTTCAGCTCGGCCTGTTGTTTTTCGTAGGCTTCGGCGTGCTTGGCGGATTTGAACTTTTCGCGCAGGGTGTTGGCGGCGTTCATGCCGGTGCGCTGGCGATAGGTCGGGTTGAACCGGGCAAAGGCAAACCACGCTTCGTCCCACAGGAAGATCAGGTCGGGCTTGATCGCCAGACATTCTTCCATGACGCGTTCGACGTTATACACCAGGCCGTCAAAGGTACAGTTGGTCAGCAGCAGCATGCGCACCTGATCCAGCTTGCCCGCCGCTTTCAGCGCCAGCAACTGGTGCTTGATCTCGCGCAGGGGCACAGCGCCATACATGGAATATTCGTTCAGCGGATAGCTATCAAGGTAACAGACCTGCGCACCGGCCAGCACCATGCCGTAATGGTGTGACTTGTGGCAATCGCGGTCGACCAGCACGATATCACCGGGACGTACCAGCGCCTGAACGACAATCTTGTTGCAGGTCGACGTGCCGTTGGTGGCAAAGAACGTCTGCTTGGACCCGAAAGCCCGCGATGCCAGTTCCTGCGCTTCCTTGATGGGGCCGTGCGGTTCCAGCAAGCTGTCCAGCCCCCCCGAGGTGGCAGAGGTTTCGGCAAGAAAGATGTTCGGGCCGTAGAACGCACCCATGTCCTGAATCCAGTGCGACCGGGTGATCGACTTGCCGCGGCTGATCGGCATGGCGTGGAAAACACCGGTTGGCTGTTTGGAATATTCGACAAGCGCCGTAAAGAACGGCGATTTGTTACGTGCCTGAACACCGCGCAGAATATTCAGGTGCAGTTCCATAAAGTCTTCCTGATTATAGAAAACCCGACGGCAGATCCCCAGATCAAGACCGGCGATATCTTCGACCGACCGTTCGGTCACCAGATAGGCATCAAGCTCGGGGCGCACTTTGGCGATCATCCGGCACAGCTCGGGGCCGTAGTTTTCCGGCTGCAACTTGTCGATCTCTTCCTGACCGCCTGCACGGGCCAGATACCGCGTCAAAATCGACTCGTCGTTTTTGGATTTCAGCGTCAATCCGGGACGCACGACAATGGCTTGAATATTGTGGTTGAACAGGACTGCGATCAGCGCGTCTTCGATGGATTTAACGACCACGGCCTCGTAATGAAACGGGTCTTCCGACCGGCGCATGCGGCTGACGTTGGATTTCAGCCAGCGTTCCTGCTGGTCGTTCACATCATCAACGATCAACACTTCGAAATACGGCTTGGTCAGGGCGCGCGCCTCGGGAGAGAGCATCGCTTCGTCATCATGTTCGTCGTGGTCAATGCTGTCGCGCTCCAGCGGAATCGACCGGCGGCGATAGGCCCCTGTGGTCAACGCGCGGGTGATGCGGTTGACGGCAAATGACAGATCTTCAAAGCTGTTGTGGTTCAGCATCCGTTGCAGATGCTCGAACGCGGGCATGCCCGGAAACGCCCAATAAGGTTCAATCAGCGCAAGCGACGCGAACAGAGCCTGGCATTTGCTCCGCAGCCTTTCGGTCTCTTCTTTGCTTGGGCCACGGGTCAGGGCCATGCTGGATTCGCGCAAGGCGCTCCACCGGTCTGATCGTAACTGTATAGCCGACGAATAGTCGTTCATAGAATGCATCAATCGTACTCCGCTATGGGCGTTTGGCTGCTGCATGCTATGACCCGACCAAAGAATGGTCGGGTCGAAATGCCTCAGCTTAGCCGCTGGATGTTTCTCCGCTGCCAGCATGAATGCCCGGCTTTACGGGTGGAATGGGTGTCTCTGCGGGGGCAACCGCATGAGCATGAGCGTGGACGTCGACCGGAACGGTCGCTGTTCCGGCAGTTGGGTTCGGCAAGGGTTCGGGTGCAAATTCAGGCTGAACCGACGCGAAACCGGGCTGGGTTTCTTGGCCCTTGAAAACAGGCGCATCGGGGATCCGTTGCGCGGGCACATCAACATGCAGACCTGCGCGGGTCCCCTGATGGGGCACCTCAAGCGGGCCGAGCGTGTTCAGATAGGCATCCGTTCCGCTGCTGCGATCATAAACCGAAAAATCGGTCGAACGGTCGCGGAAGGATTTCAGAACCTGACCCAGACCCTTCATGCCGGTTTCACGCTGACGACGGACCATCGACAGGTCGACCTCGATCGGGAACATGTCTTCCTGGCCAGCGGACTGGTGCAGAACCATGGATGTGGGATCAACAACCAGAGATTTGCCAACGCCGCCTGCGCCCAAACCGTTCACGGCGAAAACATAGCACTGGAACTGCGCCGCCGTGGCACGCGCGATGGCCAGTTCGGCATCGCGGTCGGTTGTGCCGGTCAACACAGGTGTCAGCAAAACTTCGACGCCCTGGCTGGTCAGTTGGCGCGTGGTTTCGGGGAACCACATGTCATAACAGATCGACAGGCCGAAACGGCCCACTTCCGGCACGTCGAATACGCAGAATTCTGTGCCCGCAGCGATGCCGGATTCGTAAGGCCGGAACGGAAACATCTTGGCATAACGGCGGATGATCTCGCCTTCGGGGTTGATCACCACGGCGGTGTTGTAAACGCGGCCGTCTTCGGGGTTTTTCAAGAACATAGACCCCGGAATCAGCCAGACCCGATGCTTGCGCGCCGCAGCTTGAAACAGCTCAAGCGTTTCATTTTCCTGCGGCAGGGCAAAGCGGTCCAACGGGCCAAAAGGGGCCAGTTCCGAAAACAGAACCATCTGTGTCCACGGAAAACGCGCCATCAGGATATCAAGCCGGTGGATCATACCCGCGACGTTGGATTCCAAGGCGTTCACGTACATTTGCACGCCGGCAATTGCGAAAGGTGTCATAACTGGTCACTCCGTCCAAAGGGGCTGGTCTGGCGGAAAACATCCCCGCCAGAAGCCCAAGTTGAACCGTCCATATCCCGTCTGTTCAGGATATTAAACAGGTGACATGCTGGTGCCCTCAGCGCCCTGTGCATGGCTTCTATGCGTAACTTGCACATCGGTTTTTTTGCTTAAACTGCTGCGGTCTTGCGGGAGCCGCGCGCGTTGCGGCCCCGTTGCAGCAAGACAACCAGCGCAAGCAACAAAAGCGCAGGGATAAACATCCAGTATTTGCTTGGTGTTGGCACAGGCTTGAGCACGCGCAGCACCTCTTGATCCCAGTCCAGACCGGCGGTCGACGCCGGTGAATTGTACAGCACATCATCAATGATCATCTTGTCGCCATCCATGCGCGTCACGATACCGGCAGCTTCCAGCTTTTCCTCGCCCGTGGTGCCCGCACCGATCGGCAGCAGCGCCACGAATTCGATCGGATCGCCCAGATCACCAACGCCGGACACGCGCAGGCGCAAGTCTTGGCCAATAGGTGTATCGGCTGCGGCCTGCACGATCTCGGCCGGGGCTTCCTCAAGATAGGGTGGGAAGACCATGTCCATCCAGAACCCCGGACGGAACAGCGTAAAGGCGATCAGCAGCAGGGCAATCGTTTCGTAGAAACGGTTTTTCGCCAGGAACCAACCTTGGGTCGCCGCCGCGAACAGCAGCATTGCAAAGGTCGCGACAATGAAGACGAATATGCCTTGGAACATGGTCACGTTGATCAGCAGCAGTTCGGTGTTGAAGATGAACAGGAACGGCAAGGCGGCGGTGCGCAGCGAATAGAAGAACGCGACCACACCGGTCTTGATCGGATCACCACCGGATACAGCGGCAGCGGCAAAGCTGGCCAGACCCACAGGCGGCGTCACATCGGCCATGATGCCAAAGTAGAACACGAACAGGTGCACAGCGATCAGCGGCACGATCAGTCCGTTCTGCTGGCCCAGTGTTACGATGACGGGGGCAAGCAACGCGGACACAACGATATAGTTCGCTGTGGTCGGCAGACCCATGCCAAGGATCAGCGACAAGATTGCGGTCAGGAACAGGATTGCAAGGATATTGCCGCCCGACAGAACCTCGACCACATCGGCAAGCGCTGAACCAACACCGGTCTGGCTGACCACGCCCACGATGATACCCGCCGTCGCCGTGGCGATACCGATACCGATCATGTTGCGCGCACCGACGACCAAGCCGTCGATCAGGTCTTTCAACCCTTCGACCACATCATTGGCGAATTTGCTTTCGCCGCGGAAAATCGCCATCAGCGGACGCTGGGTAACAAGGATGAACACCATATAGGTCGTCGCCCAAAAGGCCGACAAACCGGGCGACAAGCGGTCAACCATCAGCGCCCAGACCAGCACAACGATCGGCAGGATAAAGTGCAAACCGGACCGGACCGTTGGGCCAGGCATTGGCAAACGTGTGACAGGCGCGTTCGGGTCGTCCAGCTTGAGCGGCTCTTCTTTTGAACCGATATAGAGCAGGGCAGCGTAAACGGCTGTCAGCACCCCGAAGATGATGTAGCCCGCGCTGTTGGGGAATGCGGGGCGCAACCAGCCCATACCATAGTAAACGGCAAAGCTGAGCGCACAGATGCAAGCCACGATAAACGCGGAAACCAGCAGGCGTTGGATGATGGGTTTGGGGGTATAGGGGCGTTCAAGGCCGACCATACCGGCCTTCAGGGCCTCAAGATGCACGATATACACCAGCGCGATGTAGGAAATCACCGCTGGCAGAAACGCGTGTTTGACCACGTCGAAATAGGGGATACCGACATATTCAACCATCAGGAACGCGGCCGCGCCCATAACGGGTGGCATGATCTGGCCGTTCACAGACGAGGCAACCTCGACCGCGCCCGCCTTTTCAGAGCTGAACCCGACCTTCTTCATCAACGGAATCGTAAATGTACCCGTGGTCACCACGTTCGCGATGGAGGACCCCGAGATGAGGCCCGTCATGGCCGAAGAAACAACGGCAGCCTTCGCAGGCCCGCCCTTCATGTGACCCATCAGGCTGAACGCCACCTGAATGAAGTAATTGCCCGCGCCAGCTTTATCCAGCAATGCGCCGAACAGAACGAACAGGAAAACAAACGAGGTTGAGACACCAAGCGCGATACCGAACACACCTTCGGTGGTGATCCACTGGTGGTTCACGATCTCGGACAGGCTGTTGCCCTTGTGTGCGATGATGTCGGGCATGACCGGACCAAGCACGTTGTAGATCAGAAACACGGACGCAACGATCATCAAGGCAGGCCCAAGCGCGCGACGGGTCGCCTCGAGCAGGATCATGATGCCGATGACGAAAACAACGGTGTCTTGCATGTTTGGCGCACCGACGCGGCCCGAGATTTCACGGTAATAGACGAATAGATACAGGGCAGAAGCAGCCCCGACGACGGCCAAGATCCATTCCCAAACCGGTATGCGGTCTTTGGGGGATCCCAGAACAACAGTGGCGACAACAGCAATGGCAACCAGCGGAATCCACCATGTCGAAACGCCATCTTTGGCACCGACCATGAACAGATAGGCCAGAATAATGGGAACCGCGACGCCAAGGCCCAGTTGCACTTTGGTGCGGGCGGCAGGGAATGCGGCGATCCCCAGGAAAATAGCAAAGGCAAGGTGGATCGAACGGGTTTCGGTGTCGTTGAAAACACCCCAACCCACAATAAAGGGAACAGGTGACGCGATCCAAAGCTGGAACAGCGACCATGCAAGGGCGGTCATGGCAAGGAAAACACCAACGCCCCCTGTCGCAGAACGGCCACCGGTATCAGAGGAAGCAACCAGCTCATCCAGTTCCGTTTGGCTCAGGCCACCTCGGCCTGCGGCTTCGGCTTCGACGGCGGCGGCTTGCTGTTGATCGTTGTTTGACATGTTACGTCCCCTTGGCGGCCCCGTCTTAGGACAGGTGCACTTTTATTATCTTTGGGTAGATCGTCGGTAACGCAGGGCCGGAAGCGGGGCGCGCCCGCTTCCGGTTATTTTAGAGGGGTGGATTACTCCATCCAGCCACGCTCTTTGTAGTACTTCACAGCACCGTCATGCAGAGGGGCGGACAGACCATCCGTGATCATCTCTTCTTCCTTGAGGTTCTCAAACGCGGGGTGCAGCTTCTTGAAGCGGTCAAAGTTGTCGAAAACAGCTTTTACAACTTCGTACACAACATCGTCGGCAACATCAGAAGACGTCACGAAGGTTGCTTTCACACCAAAGGTTTTCACGTCGCTGTCTGTACCTTTGTACATGCCACCCGGGATCGACGCATAGGCGTAGAACGGGTTGTCAGCGACCAGCTTGTCGATTGCTTCGCCCTGGACTGGAACCAGCTTGGCATCCACTGTGGAAACGGCTTCCTGGATCGACCCGTTCGGGTGGCCAACGGTGTAGACGATTGCATCAACCTTGTTGTCGCCCAGTGCGGCGGCTTGCTCGGCTGGCTTCAGCTCGGATGCCAATGCAAAGTCATCCATTGTCCAACCCTTGGCGGCCAGAACGACCTCCATCGTGGCCAGCTGACCGGAACCGGGGTTGCCCACGTTCACGCGCTTGCCCTTAAGGTCGTCAAAGCTTTCGATGCCTGCATCGGCACGTGCAATCACGGTGAACGGTTCGGAGTGTACAGAGAAAACCGCACGCTCTTTGTCGAACTTGTCGCCTTCGAACTGCGAGGAACCGTTATAGGCGTGGAACTGCCAATCGGACTGGGCAACGCCCATGTCCATGTCGCCGGCCTTGATCGCGTTGATGTTGGCGATGGACCCGCCTGTCGAAGGTGCCGTGCACTTCAGACCGGTTGTGGCGCTGTCACGGTTAACCAAGCGGCAGATCGACTGACCCACAACAAAGTAGACGCCCGTTTGGCCGCCTGTACCGATGGTGATGAATTTTTCCTGTGCTGTCACAGCTGTACCCGCAAGCAGTGCGGAAGCGATAGCGATGGACTTGAAAATCGTCATTTTAAGTCTCCCAACTTTTTCTCAGAACCCCCGTCATTGTGCGCGGGGTTTCAATAATACCTCGAATGAGCGCAGATATTCAGGCGTAAAACAAGCAAATTTATCCCGCAAAAAGGGTTGTTTTGCGCTGCATGACAGCAACTGAACCTTTACCGGCCCGCTTGCTGCGCATTTTGCACAATCGCGCGTATGCGTTGGATTTAATACCCACACCTTCCAGTCGCTCCGGATCAATACGGACTAACCAATTGTTTTTAAAAACATATAGGAAAATTATTTTCACCCACTAAACCCCGATAATTTCCAGACGTTGAAAAAATCAAACGACCGGATTTCATATCTGACGGGGTAAAAGATGATCCGTTCGTGAATTCTCAAGTTTTTATGCTATAGGCTGTATCAACCTTACCGAATGCCCATCAAATGCCCATCCGCAGGAGCAAATATGAAAAGAATCTCTTCCCTCGCCCGCTTTGGTACGTTCGCGGGGGTGCTGCTTTTAGCCTTGCTGTCGCTTATCCTTTTGATCACCTGGTCGCTCTGGTTCATCGTGCCGCTTGTCCTGTTCGGGGTCCTGTCGGCGATGGGCGTCTACGACGTCATTCAGGAAAAACATTCCATCCTTCGCAACTATCCGGTGCTCGGCCACATGCGGTTCTTCTTTGAGGGGATTCGCCCGGAAATCAGACAATACCTGATTGAATCCGATCAGGATGAAGAACCCTTTAGCCGCGACGACAGGTCGTTGGTCTATCAACGCGCCAAGGGTCAAGAGGACGCCCGGCCCTTCGGGACCCGGATGCGGGTCTATGATGCGGGCTATTCCTGGGTGACCCACTCTGTCCAGCCCGTCCATATTGAAAACACTGATTTTCGCGTCCGTATCGGGAACAAGGATTGCAAACAGCCCTACGATGCGTCGATCTACAATATCTCCGCGATGAGCTTTGGATCGCTTTCCGCAAACGCCATCAGCGCCCTGAACAAAGGTGCCAAGATGGGCGGTTTTGCGCATGACACAGGCGAAGGCGGGGTCAGCCGTTATCATCGCTCCGGCGGGGGTGATCTGATCTATGAGGTCGGTTCGGGCTATTTCGGCTGCCGCACCGATGACGGGCAATTCGACCCCGAAAAGTTCAGGGATCAAGCCAGTAGCGATCAGATCAAGATGATCGAGGTTAAACTAAGCCAAGGCGCAAAGCCGGGGCATGGCGGCATGTTGCCAGCCTCGAAGATCAGCAAGGAAATCGCAGAGGCGCGCGGCGTGCCGATGGGGCAGGATTGCGTGTCCCCTGCGGCGCATTCGGCATTTACAACGCCGATCGAGATGATGGATTTCCTGGGTCAACTGCGGGACTTGTCGGGCGGCAAACCGGTGGGGTTCAAGCTGTGCATCGGCCACCAGCGTGAATTCATGTGTATGGTAAAAGCGATGCTGGAAACCGGCATTGTCCCTGATTTCATCGTGGTCGACGGCACCGAAGGCGGCACCGGGGCTGCACCGCTTGAGTTTGCCAACCATGTCGGTATGCCGATGGTCGAGGGGCTTACCTTTGTGCACAACACGCTTCGGGGTGCCGGCATTCGCGATCAGGTCAAGCTGGGCGCGGCGGGCAAGGTCGTATCGGCCTTTGACATCGCGCGGGCCTTGGCCTTGGGGGCAGACTGGTGCAATTCCGCGCGCGGTTTCATGTTTGCGATCGGCTGTATTCAGGCGCAGGCATGTCACACGAACCATTGCCCCGTTGGTGTCGCAACACAAGACCCCACCCGCCAACGCGCGTTGGATGTCGGCCACAAAAGCGAACGCGTTGCCCGGTTTCATCGCAATACCCTGAAAGCGTTGGGTGAAATGACAGGCGCTGCGGGGCTGGAAAACCCGAGTGAGTTTCTCCCCCGCCATATGATGCTGCGCCAAGGCGACAAAAGCATGGTGCAAGGCGACGAGGTCTATGGCTACCTTCCCGAAGGGTATCTGCTTGATGGCAAGGCACAGGACTACAAGGGCAACAAAACCCGCTGGAGCCGCGCGCAGGCTTCGAGCTTTGTGCCCTTCGATTAACGCAGACGCCGGAATTTTTCAAAATTCCGGACCGTTTTCTTTGAAAGAAAACGTCCACAAACGCAAAAGGCGCGCTGGTTTCCCGGCGCGCCTTTCTCAATTCGGGTGATCCCGGCTTATTCAGCCATTGCAGCCTGAACAGACTCTTCGAATATGGCCAGGCCTTCTTCGATGATTTCATCCGACGCCGTCAGGGGCACCATCACACGGATGGCATTGCCATGCATGCCACAGCTAAGCAGCAACAGGCCGCGCTTCATCGCATGGGCGATGACACGTTTGGTAAAGCCGCCGTCAGGCGCTGCTGTTTCAAAATCCGTCACGAATTCGACTGCAACCATAGCACCCAAACCGCGGATATCCCACATGCGGAACGGTGCGGAGCGTGCGCCGATCTCGGCAAAGCGCGCCTTGAGGTGATCACCCATCGACGCTGATCGCGCCAGCAGGCCTTCTTCCTCGATCGCGGCGATGGCTGCCAAGGCTGCGGCGCAAGCAACAGGGTTGCCGCCATAGGTGCCGCCCAAGCCGCCCGGGGCCATTGCATCCATCACATCGGCACGGCCAATCACGCCCGCCAGAGGATAGCCGCCCGCCATGGATTTCGCCACGGTGATCAGGTCAGGCACAACGCCGGAATGTTCGATTGCGAACCACGTACCTGTGCGGCCGAAACCGGCCTGTACTTCGTCAGCGATCAACAGGATGCCATGTTCGTCGCAGATGTCGCGCAGTTGGCGCATCATGTCGAATGGGACGGGGGTATAGCCACCCTCGCCAAGTACGGGTTCGATGATGATGGCAGCAACACGTTCGGGCTGCGCATCTGTCAGGAACAGGTTTTTCAGGCCGGTAATCGCATCCTGCACGGTGATACCGTCACGCTGGGACGGGAAAGGCGCGCGGAAGATGTCGGACGGGAAAGGACCCACGTCTTTTTTGTAGGGCGACACTTTGCCAGTCAGGCCCAGCGTCAGCAGCGTGCGACCGTGATATCCGCCGGAAAAGGCGATCACACCGGGGCGACCCGTTGCAGCGCGTGCAATTTTAACAGCGTTTTCAACCGCTTCGGCACCTGTGGTGACCAGCAGCGTCTTTTTCGGCATATCACCGGGGGCCAGCGCGTTCAGTTTCTCGGCCAGCTCGATATAAGGGCCGTAAGGCACAACCTGAAAGCTGGTGTGGGTGTACTGGTCTTCTTGGGCTTTTGCTGCCGCGATCACCTTTGGGTGACGGTGGCCTGTGTTCAGCACACCAATACCGCCAACGAAATCGATATAGCGGTTGCCTTCAACATCCCAAAGCTCTGCGTTCTCGGCGTATTTTGCATATATCGGCGCGGCAGAGGCAACACCACGTGGCACAGCCAGTTCGCGGCGGGCAATCAACTGCGCATTTGTTTCAACTGTCACGTTCGCTTGGAGCATATCTGGGACCACCGTGCTTTTGGCCGATTTCTGTGCAGCGCCTTTGCGGGACTGCTTTTTGACTGTGCTGGACATATACAATTCCTTTTGTAGGACGCAGGTGTTGCGTTTAAAATCCTCTTATTGCGTTTAATTTAATTGTCAATGAAGTTTGGTTTGCCCAGATGGGTAGAGTCGAGGCGCGGCTAAAATTCGCCTGTGATCGCACGCAGATACAGGTTAGAGGTCAGGAAAGAAAAATTCAGGGGCCAGACATGAACATCGGTCAAAGGCTAAGAACGATTCGCGAGGAGCGCGGGCTTTCACAACGGGAGCTTGCCAGTTTGGCTGGCCTAACTAACGGCACAATCTCGTTGATTGAAAAGAACAAAACCAGCCCGTCTGTCGCGTCGCTGAAAAGTTTGCTCGATGCGATCCCGATCAGCATGGCAGAGTTTTTCGCCACTCTCGAGGATCAGGAGACCCCGAAGGCCTTTTACCGCAAGAATGAATTTGTCGAAGTTTCGCCTTCAAGCGAGGGTCAGGTTTCCCTTCGCCAGCTTGGCAATGCGGAGCAGCACAGTTTGCAGGTTCTGCACGAAACCTATCAACCCGGCGCAGATACCGGGCCTGAATGGATCGTGCACGAGGGAGAAGAGGCCGGCGTCGTGATTTCGGGCGAGGTCGAAGTGACTGTCGATGGCATGATCGAGGTGCTTGGCGCAGGTGACGGCTATCTTTTTGATAGCCGGCTGCCACATCGTTTCCGGAATATCGGCGATACGGTCTGCGTAGTTGTCAGCGCCTGCACGCCGCCCAGCTTCTGAAAACAGGCGATCCGGGCCTGCCTACGTACCCGTCATGTTGTTGTTGTCGTCATCATCCGATCGGAAACCCGACCATCTGTTCTTGCGTTGGTCGCCGCGTCTGCGGGTCGTCAAGGAAATGATGGCGATGACAGCCAAGGTCAGGATCATCAAGGATCCGATGAACAAGTCTACTGTCACAGCTGCCTCCTTTCAAAATTCGTGTTTCAGGTCTCGGGGCCTCAACGGGCGTCACAGCTTATGGTTCCATATCGAAAATCGGGTTTCGGTCCCATTTTCGTGAACGCACAGCTGAAAATTCGCCGAAATATGGCTCGCGACATTATGGTTGGGCGCGGCCGACACGGAATATCGCCTTTATTTCAAGGCGTTTCGCATGATAATTCCAAAACTGTCGGTCAAGTTCTTTTGGCTCTTGAGCAGAGGCTGACGTATAGAAATAGTTATATATGTAACAATTCCGAGAGCGCGTTTCAGAGCGCAGATGCCCGTTAGTAATCGTAAACGATCTTGGATTTCTGCGGCACTGGGAATTCGACGGTCAAGGTATAGCTGTCGGCTTCTTCCAGCACTTGGAACTGCCCGTTCAACTGGCGCGAAAACGCATTGATCAGCCGTGACCCAAGTCCGGTACCTTCTTCGACTTCACCATGACCGGTCGAGTTTTTGACCGTCAGCAAAGCCATTTCTGGGCCAGTGTATTTCAAGCTAACCTCGATCGACCCTTTTTCGACCTGATCCACGGACACGTATTTTAGCGCGTTTGTAACGGCCTCCGACACCAGCAGCGTCAAAGGTGCCGCATCATCGGGGTCAAGCTGGATCGCTTCGTAATTCTGCCTGACTTTGATGCCCGACCCGCTGGGCAGGCCGACGCTCAGCAACTGGTTCACAATTTCATGCATCAACACGCCGCCATCGACACGCGTCAGGTTGTCGTTTTGATACAGGCTTTTGTGGACAGTCGCGAGGCTGAGGATACGGTCCTGAAGCCGCTGCAAGACGCGCTTGGCGTCGGGCGTTTTTGCCTGCCGGATCTGCATGTTCATGATCGACGAAATCAGTTGCAGGTTATTTTTGACCCGATGATGCACTTCTTTCAAAAGGATGTTCTTTTGGCGCAGGTTGTCTTCCAATTTGGCTTCGTCCCGCAGGATCGATTCCGCCATCCCGAGGAATGCTTCTTCCATGTCCACAATTTCGGTGGGAACAACGCCGCTCAGGGCGGTGCGTGGCAGCGTTCTGTTCAAAGCGAAATGCCGCATCTGCCGGCCAAGTTTGCGAATGTGTTTAATCGCCAGTCGGTTCAGCGCCCAAAACGCCACAACCAAGCTTGCGATCCACATCACAACCGGCAGCAACAGGTTCAACCGGGAAGCGGCACCGGCCTTCAGAAAAAGGGAATCAGGCGGCCAGACGCTCATGGCATAAACAACACCCGGAACAATGGGAAGGATCGCATAAACCCGGTCATCGCCTGCGCCATTGGTGTCACGGATCACCCGGCCCGATTGGCCAGTATACCACTTAAGCTCTTGAAAGGACGGGAGCTCTTTTTCTGCAAAAGCGCGATCATTTTCTGTGGTCAGGATGTCGCCATCAGCGTTGAAAGTCACCATCGCGGTGGGCCGGATTTCCAGGTCCGGCTCTAGAACCTGACGAAAGACACGTTCTGGGATCGACATATTTACAAAGCCCAGCAATTGATCTTCGACATTTAACGGCACGCTGACGATAAGCACGGGTTCTTTGCTGAAAGGGGGGGTCAACGACAAGTTTGCCGCACGTTTCTTATTATGCAGCAGCCTTTTGAAAATCACGTTTTCGCTCAGGTCCGCCGATGCACTCGACGAAACGCACTCCATCTTCCCGTCAGCAGCGACAAAGCTGACAATCGTATAAAGATTGGAGGATTCCTGATATTCACGTAAAAACGAGCTGCACGAGAAACTATCGGCCTTGATTAGGTTAACGACAGCCGCCAGCGCATCTGCAGCACCAAAGGCTTCCTGGATCAGACTGCTTTCGGTCGACGACGCCTGCTCTGTAATAGCAAGCAAAGACAGTTCGGCATTTACCATGTTCTGATCGGCGATCTCGCGGGTCTGCACCACCGAGATCAACCCGATCGGCAGCAACGCCAAAGACAGAAACAGCAAAACCCGAAAGGTCAGCCCCCGAAAGACGTCAGCACCAAGAAAACCTGAGGTCATCGTTAAAAGGACGAAACTTTGGAAGACGAGATAACCGACATCGTCGCGTCATCTGTCATCTCGAGGCTCTCATCATCCCGAAGGCCCATAAGCTCGGCGATTTTTGCACGTGCGCGGTTCGTGCGGCTTTTGATTGTCCCCACGGCAACGCCACACATCTCGGCGGCTTCCTCATAGGAAAAACCGGACGCCCCAACCAAAAGCAGTGCTTCGCGTTGTTCGACTGCCAGTTCGTTCAATGCCTTGCGGAAATCCGTCATTTGCATGTGGCCGTCATGTGCCGGCTTTTCAGCCAAACTTTCGGTAAAGACACCATCAACATCCGCAACTTCGCGGTTGGCCTTGCGACGTGACGAATAATAGGTGTTGCGCAGGATCGTGAACAGCCAGGCCCGCATGTTGGTCCCGACCTCGAATTTGTCGATGTTGGTCCAGGCTTTTACGACCGTATCTTGCACCATATCATCCGCAATCGCAGAATTTCGCGTCAAGCTGATGGCAAAAGCGCGCATGGCTGGCAGGTGTTCTACCAGCTCATCGCGTGGGTCTGACCTGCTCATTCGGACTTTCCAGTAGCTGGCTGCCCGGAGCTTTCTTCCTGCTCTTTCAGCTTTTTCAGCAAATCCTTGAACTTGTCAGGTATGCCTTCCTCGACAGTCTCTTCATAGACACGGCGAAGATTTTCGTCGATAAAACGCTCGTTGTCATCGTTTTTGCCCAGCTGCATCAACAATTTTCCTGACTTTACTTAAGATTTCTTGCACACGATATGGAACTAAACACATACCCGCGGGGTTTGGTTCCATAAATATTTTAAAAGGACAACGATAAATGACGGACGCCAAAGAAACCACCAGTGTCAGCGATGCGTTAAGTCAATGCCTGCCATATCTGCGCCGCTATGCCCGCGCGCTGACCGGTAGTCAAACCAGCGGCGATGCATTTGCGGCCGCAGCCCTCGAGGCAATTCTGGTTGATCGCTCTGTGCTGGACGGCATGGATGTGCGGACCGGAATTTTCAAAGTATTGTACAGCATTTGGGCCAGCGCCGGTGCCCCCATTGAGGAAGGCGAAAGCGGCGCACGTGCCCGCGCGCAAAAGCATCTGGCAAAGCTGACCAACCACAGCCGCGAAGCATTGCTGCTGCACACCATCGAAGGGTTTTCTTTTGCCGAGGTCGGTATGATCATCAACGTCGAAGAAGAAGAAGCCAGCCAGCTGGTGCAGATCGCCCGCCGTGAAATGGCCGACAGTGTCACAGGTTCGGTGATGATCATCGAAGACGAGGCGATCATTGCGATGGACATTGAATCCATCGTTGCCGACATGGGCCACCGGGTCACCGGCATCGCCCGCACCCGTGATGAAGCCGTGAAATTGGGCAAGGCCGATGTGCCTGACCTGATCCTTGCGGACATCCAGCTTGCGGATAACTCCTCGGGTATTGATGCGGTGAATGATCTGCTGGCCGATCTCGGGCACCGTCCGGTCATTTTTATCACTGCGTTCCCCGAACGTCTGCTGACAGGTGACAAACCGGAACCCGCGTTCCTGATCTCCAAGCCATACACCGTCGATCAGGTTGTATCGGCCGTATCGCAAGCGATGTTCTTTTCCTCGACGGAAACGCTGAACACCTGATCGGTTTTCGGAACAGCATTCAAAGGCCGCGCCCCAAAGCGCGGCCTTTTTCGTTGGGTCATCGCCACATGGTCCAACGCCGCTAAAAATCAAAAGCCCTTGTCACAGCTTTTAGACGCGGCATAAAAGAACCCATGAGCACATGCGCAATCACAATGGTTTACAAGGACTACTGGGCGCTCTCGCAATGGTACGCGCATTATGGCCGCCTGATAGGGTACGATAACCTTTATATCGTCGCCCATGGCGCTGACCCGATGATCGCCGAACTATGCCCCCAGGCAGATGTTATTACCGTGCCGCGTGAAACCCTCGAAGGGTTCGACCGGCGTCGTGGGCAGATGTTGAACAGTTTCGCGGATGGCTTGGGGCTGTCCTATGACTGGGTCATTCGCACCGATGCCGATGAACTGGTTTGCTTTGACCCGGCGCTTTACGCGTCTTTTGACGATGTTTTCAAAAATCCCACGTCGAATGCCATGTTCGCCTTGGGCTTGAATGTTGCCGAAACGATAGGCGACCAGATTTTGAACGCGGGCGAAATGGCCCTGGGCCACCGGTCCACAGCAGTTTTCACCGGCCATTACAGCAAGGCCTGGGCCTCAAAACGCGGGACAGCATTGTGGCGCCACGGCATCTGGGTCGGCCCCCGCAAGCTGGCCACGGCCGCGTTCCAGCTTCCTCAGGGGGTGTATCTGTTGCACCTTAAATACGCCAACCTGAAGGCCCTTGAGGATGCCAACCACCACCGGATGGAAGTTGGAAACGCCGAAGGCAAAGGTCTGCCCGGTGCCGCCTGGCGTGAGGCTGACAAAGACGCTTCGCGGTTTTACGCAAATTTGGCGCGGTACAAAGAAAAGGATTGGACCAGCGCCCGGGATGAAGCCTATCGGTCAATCACCACCGAGCCTATCCGCGATGAAAAAGAGAACGTACTCAGAAGCAGCTCCAATGTGTTCAAACACCGCGTGACATTGCCAAGTTGGTTCAAAACGCGGTTCGGTACCCGCTAAGGCACAACTGCCAATCCTAACCCAAAGCCAGACAGCCCCGACCAGGGGACTGCACTTCCTTGCGGGCCGTTTTCAGGCAACCCTGATTGATTTGCATCAAACCGTTCGTGCCCCGACCGCTATGATATAATGGAACTGAATCACAGCCCGCGCGTTTGTAGGACAGATAATACGTTAAGGAGACAGAAAATGGCTAAGGACATTAAAATGAGCAAAGACGTCACCGTAGAAGATCTATCCACGCAAATCGCAATCCTCAAGGATGACATTGCTGCCCTGACCAGTTCGGTCAGCCAGTTCAGCAAAAGCACAACACGCGATGCCGCAAATCAGGCAAAGGCAGCCGCCCATGATTACGCCGACCTTGGCAAAGAAAAGGTCGTTGACGCGCAGAAAACCGCAGAAGACTTTATTCGCACGCAGCCAGCCACAGCGATGGGTGTTGCAGCAGGGGTTGGTTTTCTGATCGGGCTGATCACGGCACGCCGGTGATGCAAGCCATATTGGACGCCCTCACCGACAGAGTAGCCCAAAGAGCGGCTGAAACAGCCCAGACCGCAGCAATCGGTCTGGGTGCTGGTTTGTGCCTTGTGGTTGGATCAATCTTTCTGTCTGCGGCAGCCTGGATATTCCTGCTCACGATCACCTCGACATTAATTGCATGTCTGGTCATTGGTGGCGTGTTTTTTGGCGCGGGTCTGGTAATGGTCGCTGCCACCAGCATCCGATCGCGGAACCTGAAACACCAAAGAGAAGCAGAACGCTTGCGCCTTCAGGCACAGCAGCGTGCTCAGGCGTTGGGCGGGGTCGAAGGTATCGCGACTTTGGTCGTCGCTTTGATCAACGGCTTCAACGCAGGCAAGAACGCGCGTTTATAACCGCTTGGGTCAAACTCTCATCGGTAAAAGGGGTTTGGGACCGCAGGCATCCATTAAAGGGCCGTCTATTCAGACTGGCCCTTTTCTGCTGTGATGAACGTCTCTGCAACGGCAGGCCCGCGCTTTGCCGGTTGATGCGGGTGCCCGATAGCGGTGTCCGGGCGCAGACGCATTTCGACCTGAGCATTCCAGGACGCGCCCATAAGCACCAGAAAACTGCTGATCCAAAGCCACACCAACATCGCAATCACAGCCCCAATGGACCCGTAAACCTGATTGTAGTTGCCGAAATTAGCGACGTAATAGCTGAATCCGATGGATACCACCGCCCAAGAGGCCACGGCGAATATAGCGCCAAAGCTCAGCCAGTTTGGCTTGGCTGTGCGGTGGTTTGGTCCGAACCGGTATAGCACCCCGATACCCGCCAGCAGCACCGTAATGGCAATGCTCCAGCGGATCAGATCAGCCAAAATAACTCCGAAGATACCCAAGGGGATGAAGGCCAGAACGATCGGCGCAATAACCACGGTGACCAGCGCAATGATCCCGACCATCACCAAACCAAAGGTCAGCATCAGCGCACGAAAGTAATGCCTTGCCACATTCCGATTGGGCTGGTGATAGACACTGTTCAACCCGATCATCATCGCCCCGACACCGGCACGGGCAGACCACAACGCCGCAAGCACCGATATCGCGCCGGCCCAACCCAATGTCTCGGAACTGGTGGTCACCAAAGACACGATTTGCTGGTTCATGATGTCATACACGTCGTCAGGCAGCAGGCCACGCATCTCTTCGAGCTGGGCAATCACAACGACCGGGTCCGAAATCAGGCTCAGCAAGGTGACAAGGGCCGCCAATGCGGGAAACAGCGACAACATCCCATAAAACGCCACACCCGCCGCAATCAGCGCAATATTCCGTTCGCTGATATCTTCAATCATCGCCCTGAAAGCAGTCCAATACAGCACGACCGTATCCAATGTTATTTTTCCCAAGGATCGGGTCCTTTCAATGCGGTCCGGCAATGCACCCACGGGCTGACAAACGCCTCGGGATATAGCTATTTCAATACTTCTACCTCATCGCGCCGCTGACCCCAAGCCGCGAGGGCAAAACTGATCACCCCCAGACGATATTTTCCGAAATTGCCGGAATAAAAACCCCGAACACAGCCCCCGGACCCGGTTGTCCCTTCAGGATCAACGCCACCATTTCGACCCACCGCGCCTAAATGCTGATGACCCAAGCAGATAATTGTGGTTGTGATTCAAGGGCGAACCAGCGCAGAAATCTCAAATCCACTCACGCCAACGCAGTCAGGGCCAAAATGTTCACGCACAACTCAGACCTCATGCAATCGATCCGCGCCAGCTTTGCCCATGTGGATACCTGCCCGTTCCAGGGGCCGCGCATCTTCTTCGAAAATGCCGGTGGCGCTTTGACGTTGAATTCGGTGGTACAGACCTCGACCCTGTTCGCGTCGATCCCGGACAATCAGGGCCGCGACAACCCCGCCTCACATGCGCTCGTTGAAACCATCAAACAGGCCAAGGCTGACATGGCCGTGTTTTTCAACGCGCCCAACGGCCAGTTTTTCGTTGGCGAAAGCGGCACAGAACTGTCCTTCCGCCTGATCCGCACCGCTGTGACGGGCACCCCCGATGGCGCTGTGATAGGCTCTAGTGTTGAACATCCCGCCTCGCGCAGCGCCGCGCTGCATTGGGCCGAAAAAACGGGCAAAGCCTATATCAACGTCCCCCATGATGATGCCACAGGGCAGGTCACACCCGCCGCCTATGCCGCCCTGATGACACCCCAAGTACGGGTCGCGACGATCCTGCACACGTCACCCGTCACCGGCATCGCCAATGATGTCGCCGGTATCAGTGCCGCGATCCGCGCCGTTGCCCCCGATGCGTTCATTTTCGTCGATGGCATCCAGCACGCCAGCCACGGGCGTATCGACATCGCCAGCTACGACATCGACGGCTATGTGATCTCGCCCTACAAACTGTTTTCGCGCCACGGCTATGGCATCGCCTGGGCGTCGGACCGCCTGAGCACGCTGTCAATTGAAACGCTCAAGGACGGCCCCGCCGGAAATTGGGAAATGGGCACGCGCGATACTGGCGCTTACGCCACCTTCAGCGATGTGGTGCGCTATTTCGAATGGCTGGGCCAGCAGGTTTCCGATGCAACCGCCCCCCGCGCCCAGATCGAAGCCGCCGGTGTCGCGATCCATGACCACGAAAAACACCTGACCGACGCCCTGCTGTTCGGCACAGGCAACCTTGCCGGTCTCGCCGATCTGCCCGATGCCACCATTCTTGGGGGCACGGGTAACCCCGACCGCGAAGGTCTGGTTTGTTTTAGCCTCAAATCGGTCCCCGCCGCCGAGATTGTCGAAAAACTCAATGCCCAGGGCATCCGCACCCATCTGCGCAAGGCGGATCACTACTCCGGAAACATCCTGACCCCTCTTGGCCTGGATGCTGCCGTGCGCGTTTCGCTGTGCCATTACAACACATTGGACGAAGTCCGCGCTTTGCTCACCGCAATAAAGGACATCGCCGGATAATCCCTCCGGCCCTGTTTCATTTTGCAAAATAAACTCAAATCCGACGGCGCAACCCAAGTCACCGCTTGCCATATCAATGCACACGATCAAACATGCACCTATGACAAGCACACTCTCCGCCGCCATTATCGCCAAGCGTGACGACCTGATCGCGCTGACCCAGGATTTGATCCGCATCCCGACGCTCAACCCGCCGGGGCGCGACTATCTGTTGATCTGCGAATACCTCGACAAAAGGCTCAAACAGCACGGGTTCGAGACGCAATTGATCCGCGCTCACGGCACCCCCGGCGACAGTGCGAAATACCCCCGTTGGAACATCATCGCCCGCCGCGAGGGCACGCAGTCCGGGGAAACGGTGCATTTCAACAGCCATACCGATGTGGTCGAAGTCGGCGCAGGCTGGACGTTTGACCCTTTCGGGGCCGAAATCTCGGACGGCAAGATTTACGGGCGCGGCACCTGCGATATGAAAGGCGGGTTGGCCGCGTCTATCATCGCCGCCGAAGCGTTCATCGAAACGCATCCCGAATTTTCCGGCGCGATCGAAATTTCCGGCACCGCAGATGAAGAATCCGGCGGCTATGGTGGCGTGGCCTATCTGGCGGAACAGGGGTTCTTTAACCCTGAACGGGTCCAGCATGTGATCATCCCCGAACCCTTGCAGAAAGACCGGATTTGTTTGGGCCATCGCGGTGGCTGGTGGGCGGAGATCGAGACAAAGGGCGAAATCGCCCACGGCTCCATGCCGTTTCTGGGCGATTGCGCCGTGCGCCACATGGGTGCCGTCCTGTCCGAGTTCGAGAACAAGCTGTTCCCCGCCATGGCCGCACGTCACACCGATATGCCCGTCGTCCCCGAAGGGGCGCGCAGTTCAACCATGAACATCAATTCGATCCACGGCGGTCAAAAGGAAAACGACGAAGATTTCGACGGCCTGCCCGCCCATTGCGTGCCCGACAGTTGCCGGATCACCATTGACCGGCGGTTCCTGATGGAAGAACCGCTCGACCAAGTGCGCGACGAAGTGCGCGCCCTGCTGGAAGGGTTGCGCGAAACGCGGGTCGATTTTGATTACGAGCTGACTGAGCTGAATTCGGTGCTGCCCTCAATGACAGACCGGGACGCCCCCATCGTTCAAACCGTGGCCAGCGCCATTCAGGATATCATGGGCAAAGCGCCAGAATACGTCGCCTCGCCCGGGTCATATGACCAGAAACACATCGACCGGATTGGCAAGCTCAAGAACTGTATCGCCTACGGTCCGGGCCTCTTGGAACTGGCGCACAAGCCTGACGAATATATTGGCATCGACGATATGATCGACAGCGCCTGCGTGATGGGTGCCGCACTCGAAACGCTGCTTTTGCCGAAACAATAGGCTCTATTCCGTCGCAAAAGCGTGGGACGCGGCAATTGCCAGCCCGTCGACGATCGCGGTCATTGCGGCACCCCGATGCAATTCAGCCTGCGGAAAGGTGCCGCGCATGGCGATGTCGATCACCCCCATCAGGCTCGACCCGCCGACAAAGATCAGCTTGTTCACATCCGAAGGCGCAAGGTCGGCCTGCGCGACCAGATCGGTGGCAACCTGCGCGATGCTATTGGCCATTTCATTCAATGTCGCGGCCATCATCGCGGGGGGCAGCGGCACGCGCAGACCACGCTCCAGAATATCGAGTTTGATTTCGGGCGGCGCGGTCGCTGCCACATCATTCGCCGCGATCTTCCCTGCCTCGACGGCAAAGGCGATGTCGTGGCCCAGCTCGTCCTCAAGCACCTTGACCAGACGGTTCAGCAAATCAGGCTCGACCGCATATTTCGCCAGATCATCGACGGCACGCCGTTGTTCGCGGGTATAAAGGAACGGGATTTTTTGCCATGTCGCCAGATCGGTGAACACGGCATGGGGTGCGGCATGGGTTTCATCGCCGAACACATGTTTGATCTGGCTGCCCATGCCCAGATGCGGCATGACGTGATGCAAGCTGAGCTCCCGGTCGAAATCCGTACCGCCCATGCGCAGGCCCTTGCTGGCCAAAATATGAATGCCTGCGTCGCCTTGCTGGCGAAACAGCGTAAAATCCGATGTACCCCCACCGATATCCACGATCAGCCCCAGATCACCGGGTTCAAGCACGCCGCGGTTGGCCAGGGCGGCTGCTTCGGGTTCAGGCATGAAACGCACGTCTTTGAAACCGGCAAGGTGATAGCATTCGGTCAAATCGACCAACGCCTGGGCATTGCGCGCGGCATCGGCGCTGTGAAACATCACAGGGCGCCCCGATAGCGCACGATCGAATGTCTGGCCTGTGGCCGCTTCGGCGCGTTTTTTCAGCTCGGCCAGAAAGCTGGCCACGATGGCGACAAAATCCATCCGCTTGCCCATCAACATCCGGCTTTCGCGCATCAAGGGCGTGCCCAGCAGGCTTTTGAGCGCGCGCATATACCGCCCCTCGTCGCCGCCGATCAGCGCTTCTTGGGCACCGCGCCCGTATATGATCCGCTTTTCCTCGACATCGAAAAACAACGCCGTGGGAAGGGTGTTTTCGCCTGCCTCGACATCAATCAGACGGGGCACACCGTCGATGGCATAGCCCGCCGCAGAGTTGGACGTCCCGAAATCAATTCCCAATGTGGAAGATACCGCAGTCATAACGCACCCCTGCCTGATAAGCGAAGGTGGCGCATAAACCGCCAGCGCAAGCGGCACAATACAAATTTGTTAGTGTTATGGCAGTGCTGGTCAAAGCGTTTCGAACTGGATAGACTTTTTTTGAAAGTTAACAGGAGACCTCCGATGTTTCACCTTCGCTCGCTTATTCTTGGTACTTGCGCTGCCGCGCTGATGGCCGGTGGTGCCGCTGCACAATCCGACATTACCGTCGCAATGCAACTTGAACCGCCACATCTGGACCCGACAAGCGCCGCTGCTGGCGCGATTGATCAGGTGCTTTATTCCAACGTTTTTGAAGGCCTTACGCGGTTCATGGGCGATGGATCGGTTGTTCCCGGTCTGGCAAAATCGTGGGAAATTTCAGAAGACGGTCTGACCTATACGTTCAAGCTGCAAGAAGGTGTGACCTTTCACGATGGCACCACAATGGACGCCGAAGATGTGAAATTCAGCCTTGACCGGATCGGGGCCGAAAACAGCGCCAACGCGCAAAAAGCGTTGTTTAGTGCCATTTCCGAGGTCAATGTGATTGATCCCACAACGGTCGAGATCAAGCTGAGCGAGCCGAACGGCAACATGCTGTTCAACCTTGCGTGGGGCGATGCCGTGATTGTGGCACCCGAAAGCATCGACAACATCAAACAGCTGCCCATCGGCACCGGTGCGTTCAAGTTCACCAGCTGGACGCAGGGCGATAACATCATGATCGAAAAGAACCCCACCTATTGGGGTGCGCCTGCCGCGCTGGACATGGCAACATTCAAGTTCATCTCGGACCCGACTGCCGCTTTTGCGTCGATGATGGCCGAAGATGTCGATGTTTTCGTTGGCTTCCCCGCCCCTGAAAACCTGCCCCAATTCGAGGCAGACCCGCGCTTTCAAGTGCTGGTCGGATCGACCGAGGGCGAGACCATTCTGGCGATGAACAACAAGCAAGCGCCGTTCGACAACGTCAAGGTGCGCGAAGCCGTCGCCCATGCGATCAACCGTCAGGCCATCATTGACGGTGCGATGTTCGGCTATGGTACGCCCATCGGCACCCATTTCGCACCGCACAATCCGGCCTATGTAGATGAAACCGCGATCAGCGCGTTTGATCCTGAAAAATCCAAAGCCCTTCTGGCCGAGGCCGGTTTCCCAGACGGGTTCGAGACAACGCTTGACCTGCCGCCCCCTTCCTATGCCCGCCGTGGCGGTGAAATCATCGCGGCGCAACTGGCCGATGTGGGGATCACCGCAAAGATCAACAATGTCGAATGGGCGCAATGGCTTGAGACTGTGTTCAAGGGCAAGAACTTTGGCCTGACCATCGTAAGCCACACCGAACCGATGGACATCGGAATCTACGCAAATCCGGATTACTATTTCCAGTATGACAACCCCGATTTCCAGGCGTTGATGGCCAAATTGAACGCAACCACAGATGCGGATATGCGGACCGAAATGCTGGGCCAAGCGCAAAAGATGATCTCGCAAGACTATGTGAACGGCTATCTGTTCCAATTGGCCGCCATGTCAGTCGCCAAGGCCGGGGTGCAAGGCCTTTGGTCAAACGCACCGACGCAGGCAACCGACCTGACGGGCGTAACCTGGGCTGAATAGACCTTCGTCTTTTAATGAAATTGAAACGCCTCCGTTTTGCGGGGGCGTTTTTCGTTGGGAAAGGGGCCGGGATTCACACGGGCTTTTGTTGATATACATCAAGGACGGGCCACCTGCCCCGCCGATAGTTTGCCCACAAACCAAACAACCGGAGAGCGCGACATGTTACGCCTTGCATCAATTCTATATTCAATCGTCGCAACATCTTTGGCAGGCTCTTTGATCATTGTCGCTCTGGCTTCAGGCTACGATACCCTCACGCCTATTCTTGGCGGGGCCGTGATTGGTGCGGTGCTTGCCATTCCGGTCAGCTATTTCGTGGCACGGGCGATTATTTCCAACAAACGATAGCGCCTGCCCTCAGCTGCGTGCGGCAAGCAGCTTTACCATCTGTCTGATTTCATCCCGAACGCCCCCTTGGCGCGGCGTGTCGCGCAAGGTTGTGAACCAGTGATCGGGCGGGTTTTTGCCCCGACGGTTGCCATCAAACCGCAAGGCGCGCAGCACGGTCTGGGCCTTGTCGGGCAGACGTTCAGGTATTTCCAACACGTTCAAAGTTGCCCAGACCCCTGTCCATAACCGCCCGACCGACCACGGGTTATACCCGCCCCCGCCAAGCACCAGCAGGCGCGGGGCCATACCCATCAGCCCGCGTAAAACATCCAAATGCGCGTTGTTAGAGAGTGATAGATGCGACAGGGGGTCTTCCTCCACGGCATCAGCACCACACAGCAACACAATCGCATCGGGCCTGAACGCCTGAACCTTGGGCAAGATCAGATGATCGCGGATATGGGCCATTTCACTGTCGTTCAACCCGCGCGGCACAGGCAGGTTAAACGCATTTCCACCCGCATCATTTTCGATGGGCCCACTGCGCGGCCAAAGACGGTCTTCGTGAATTGAAATCATCAGGCAGTCGGGATCACCGCCAAAACCGACCTCGACCCCGTCGGGATGATGCGCGTCGATATCAACATAGGCGATGCGGCGGACACCATGATGGCGCAGGGATTTCATCGCCAACACCGGATCGTTCAGATAACAAAAGCCGTTGGCGCGGTCTGGCATCCCGTGATGGGTCCCACCAGCAGGGTTATAGATCACGCCGCCATCGCGCAGCAATTCACCGGCAAGGATCGACCCGCCCGCAGCTGTGGCAGGTCTGCGGAAAATTTCACCAAAGACTGGGTTGGTCACACTGCCGATATCATGGCGATCCAAATCATCAGCGGTCGCTTTCTGGTCCGCTTCAACGCGCTGCAAGGCTGCGATGTATTCTGGCGTGTGCCAACCGATCAAGGCCTTTGGTTTCGCCCGAGGAGAGGTGATGTATTGCGATGGAGGCAACCATCCCATTGCACGGGACAGGTCGATTACCGTCGATACGCGCGGCACGCGCAACGGGTGCCAGCGCCCATAACTGGAACCCCGGAAAATTTCGTGCCCGATGAACATTGGTCTGCGCATAGCCAAGATATCTAACGCTTTGGCATCGGATAGCGAGGCATGTTTCACAAAAAAACGGGCGCAAAAATGCGCCCGTTCAAACTCGTTAACAAACAGCTATTACTTGGTGCCAACAAGGCCAGCTGCTGCTTCACCTACTGTCGCGTCAAAGTTGAGCGAACAAATGCGGTAAAGCTGCTTTGTTGCCGTCACAACAGTCGGTTCCGCCGTTTCATTGGACGCTTCGGTGTTTCCGCCTGTTGGCTCTACCGCTCTGGCTTCGCCGTCTATGATCGAATCGCTGACAGCCACACCATCAGTCGCGACTTCAGCGGTGACATCCGCTGACATATCGGTGGCACGGGCGTTATCATCAAAGGATTCGCCGTTATAGCCATCGTCGATTTCAGCAATCGCCATGGATGCGACGGTCGCTTGGTCTTCCTCGGACAGTTGGTTGAACTCGCCACATGTCATCTGCGGGCTGGCGTGAGCCGCGGCAAATGCCGGTGCGGAAATGGTACCCATCAGGGCGGCAATTGCGAGAGTTTTAAAAGTATTGGTCATCGTTAAGCTCCTTGTTACTAACTTCTGCATTACCAACACGACCAGTTGCCATATTGTTCCAACTTTTGCGAACATCCTGTAATTTTATTTTATTTCAGATGGTTAAAAGCTGCCAAATCAGCGGGTGACATTCCTTTCCTATCTGGACGCGTTCAAAATCCGCGCCTAACCTGTGAAAATGTTGCGTTATACAATCAAACGATTGCTTTCCCTTTGCATCAGCCTTGCTGTGGCATCCCTTGTCATCTTTTCCGTTATCGAAATCGCGCCCGGTGATCCTGCCTCGTTCATGCTGGGCATGAATGCACAGCCCGAAACATTGGCCGCCCTGCGCACGGAACTTGGCTTGGACGCCTCAAAACCCGAACGGTATTTGTCATGGGTTGGCGGTTTGCTGACCGGTGATTTCGGCACGTCCTATACATACCGCACCCCCGTCGCTGATATGATCGCCGCGCGCATGTGGGTGTCGCTGCCGCTTGCGCTTTATGCTTTGGCTCTGTCCACGCTGATCGCCTTTCCCGCCGGAATATATGCCGCCTCGCGTCGGGGCCGTGCGGGGGATCTGGGCGTTATGGGGGCCACGCAACTGGGTGTCGCTGTGCCGAACTTCTGGTTTGCGATGATGCTGGTGCTGATTTTTTCGATCAATCTGCGGTGGTTTGCAGCGGGCGGGTTTGTTGGCTGGGACAAAGGGCTGTTGGCCGGTCTGCATGCCCTGACATTGCCCGCAATCGCGCTGGCCTTGCCCCAGGCCGCGATCCTTGCGCGGGTGATGCGGTCATCGCTGCTGGATGTCTTGGGCGAGGACTACATGCGCACCGCACGCGCCAAAGGTTTGACCGAACGCCAGGCGCTGTGGCGGCACGGTTTGCGCAATGCGTTGATCCCGGTGCTGACGATCATCGGTTTGCAATTCTCGTTTTTGCTGGCGGGGTCCATCATCATCGAACAGGTGTTTTACCTGCCCGGATTGGGGCGGCTGGTGTTTCAATCCATATCCGCGCGCGATCTGATCGTCGTGGAATCTGTTGTGATGTTGCTGGTGTTCTCGGTTATTCTGGTCAATTTTCTGGTCGATCTGGCCTATGCCGCCGTCGATCCGCGCCTAAGGTCCCGCACATGAACCGCAATCTGATCATTGGCGCGGCGCTCACCGGATTTTTCATCCTTGCCGCTCTGGTATCATTCGTCTGGACGCCATTTGATCACACCGCGATGGACATCCCCAACAAGCTAAAGGGAATTGGCGGCGATCATCTGCTGGGCACAGATCACTTTGGCCGCGATATTCTAAGCATGATCATGGTGGGGGCCCGCACATCCATCGCCGTTGCGCTGGTGGCCGTTGGCATCGGCATGGGGCTGGGCATACCGTTAGGCCTGTGGGCGGCAGCACGGCGCGGGTCGCTGGTGGACGAGCTGATCATGCGCGGCAACGACCTGATCTTTGCCTTCCCCTCGCTGGTGATTGCCATCCTGATCACAGCAATCTTCGGGGCCAGCGCGATCAACGCCATCATCGCCATCGGCATTTTCAACATCCCGGTCTTTGCCCGCATCACCCGTGGTGCCGCGCTAAGCCTTTGGGAACGCGAATTCATCCTTGCTGCCCGAGTTGCTGGAAAATCCGCCACGCGCATATCGGTTGAACATATCCTGCCGAATGTGACCAACCTGCTGATCGTCCAAAGCACAATCCAGTTCAGTCTGGGTATTCTGGCCGAGGCGGGCCTTTCCTATGTGGGTCTAGGTGCCCAACCGCCGACACCGTCATGGGGGCGGATGCTGGCAGACGCCCAAACACTGGTGTCGATCGCGCCGCATATGGCGCTTATCCCCGGCTTTGCGATCATCCTGACCGTGTTGGGGTTGAACCTGATGGGTGACGGTTTGCGCGATTACCTTGACCCACGGTTGCGGGTGGCGCGGGTATGACATTACTCAGCATCACCAACCTGTCGGTCGCGATCCACAGCTATCCGATCTTGCATGATGTAACGATCACCGTGGATCAAGGCGAAATCGTCGCCGTCACGGGGGAAAGCGGATCGGGCAAATCCATGACAGCCCTGGCTGCGATGCAACTGCTGCCCAAGGGTGCCCATGCCAAAGGGCATATCATGCTGGGCGATCAGGATTTGCTGAAACTGTCCGAACAGGAACTTTGCGCGATCCGTGGCAACGACATCGGCATGGTGTTTCAGGAACCGATGACCGCGCTCAACCCTGTGCAAACCATTGGGGATCAAGTCGCCGAAACGATCCGTGTGCATGACCGGTCAGTCTCACGCGGTGATGCGCTGGCGCGGGCGGCGGAAACCCTGGAACGTGTCGGCCTTCCAAATGTGAAATTCCCCCTGTCCCGCTATCCGCATGAACTGTCGGGTGGCCAGCGCCAGCGAGTTGTCATTGCCATGGCGATTGCCCTTCGCCCCCGGTTGCTGATCGCCGATGAACCCACAACGGCGCTGGATGTGACCACACAGGCGCAAATCCTTGACCTGCTCAAATCGCTGGCCAAGGCCGATAATATGGGCCTGCTGATGATCACCCATGATTTGGCCGTCGTTGCCGATATGGCTGACCGCATTGTCGTCATGCGCAAAGGCGAAGTGGTCGAACAAGGCGAAACCCGATCCCTGCTGCGCGACATGCACCACCCCTATACGAAAATGCTATTCGCGGCTTCGAACCACAAGGTTGCACTGCCCCCCGCGCCACCACCCGCCCCCCTGCTTGAGGTGCAAAATGTCAGCCGTGATTACCGTCTGCCCCGTACCACTGTGCTTGGCAGTTCCGGCACATTCAGGGCCGTCGATAACGTGTCCTTTACCCTCAAACGAGGCGAGCGTCTGGGTCTGGTCGGTGAATCCGGCTGTGGAAAATCGACCCTGACAAAGGCAATATTGGGCCTTGAACAGATCCAGTCAGGCACAATCACCCTCGAGGGAGAGCCGGTTTTTTCCGGAAACAAGCCGAACCTTTCCGTGCGCCGCAAAATGCAGGTGGTGTTTCAGGACCCCTTTGGCAGCTTCAACCCCCGTCACCGCGTTGACCGCCTGATCACCGAACCCTTTCACCTGCTGACCGACCCGCCCAAAGGTGCCGCGCGTGAAAATGCCATAGCCGAGGCCCTGACCGCTGTCGGTCTGACCCCGGATGACGCGCGCAAATACATTCACGAATTTTCCGGCGGCCAGCGCCAGCGCATCGCCATCGCACGCGCCCTGATCATCCGCCCCGATCTGATCCTGTTCGACGAGGCCGTCAGCGCCTTGGATGTGTCCGTGCGTGCCCAAATCCTCGACCTGCTGGCCGATCTTTGCAAAGCCTATGATCTGACATATCTTTTCATCTCGCATGATTTGTCGGTGGTGCGGACCATTACGGATCGCGTGTTGGTGATGAAATCCGGCCAGATCGTTGAACAAGGGGACACCGAAACCGTTTTTGAAAACCCTCGGCATCCCTATACCCAAGCGCTGCTTGCCGCAGCGCCCGTGCTGCCCGAACTTGGGGGGATTAACCCGTGACGCTTTCAATCGCACCCGTTCCAGAACACAACCGTTCGGTGTTGGATACGATGGCCAAAACGTATTTCGCCGAACTGCTGCCCGATGGGCCGGTCTATTACCCCTCGGCGCTTGACCGCTACTGGATCGAAAAGGGCCGGCACCCCTATCTGATCAACCTCGACGGGGTGCCCATCGGGTTCGCCCTGGTATGGAACCATGCGGATGGCACCCACGAGCTGACAGAATTCACAATCCGCCCCGACCACCGCCACCAAGGGATTGGCACACAGGCCGCGCATCTGATATTCAACGCCCTTGGCGGCGATTGGACATTGGGCGTTGCCACCCATTCTCCCGGCGGCATGGCGTTCTGGGAACAATGCCTTTCCGACTGCGAAAACGTCTGCGAGATCACAGCAGGCCCACCCAAAACGGCGCAGCAGATCGGCTGCTTCACCTTTCGGATCGAACGCCCCTGATGTCCCCGACACCTTCTTCAACACGCCACTTGGCGGCGGCACAGATCCTGCGTAGCATACCTGCAACAAACCCCCAACAAGGAGACCCAAGATGCGACTGACAGGAAAAACCGCAATCGTGACAGGTGGTGCCTCCGGCTTTGGGGCCGGCATCGTGCGCCGTTTTTTGCAAGAAGGCGCACGCGTGATGGTCGCCGATATCAATGGCACCGCAGCCGGACAATTCGCCATTGAAATGGGCGATCATGCAATTGCCCAACAGGTTGATGTGGGCGACGGTGCTTCGGTTCAGGCGATGACAGATGCGGCTCTGGCGGCATGGGGCCATATCGACATCCTGGTCAACAACGCAGGCGTTTCGCATATACCTGCCCCCCTCGAGACGATCAGCGAAGACGATTTTGACCGTGTCACCCGCGTAAATATGAAATCCGTCTACCTGACGGCCCGCAGCATCGTACCGCATATGAAACAACGCCAAACCGGCGTGATCCTCAACGTTGCCTCTACCGCCGGTGTGTCCCCGCGGCCGAACCTGAACTGGTACAATGCTTCAAAAGGGTGGATGATCACCGCAACAAAGACCATGGCGGTTGAACTTGCCCCCCAAGGCATCCGCGTCAACGCGATCAACCCCGTTGCGGGTGAAACGCCGCTGCTGAAAACCTTCATGGGCGAAGACACCCCCGAAATGCGCGCCAAGTTCCTGTCCACCATCCCGCTCGGCCGTTTCAGCCAACCCGAAGACATGGGCAACGCTGCCCTGTTCTTGTGCTCGGACGAGGCAAGCATGATCACCGGCGTCGCAATGGAAGTCGACGGCGGCCGTTGTATCTAGGCCATTTTCATTTTGCCAAATAAACTCCCCGCGGAGCGTTCCGCCCTTGCTACAGGCACGAAGCCATGAAAACCGGTCCCAAAAACCTGATTACGGATATCGCCGGGCTTCGTGTCGGCAACGCTCAGGATGACCCCTTGAAATCCGGCACCACGGTCTTGACCGCCGATGCACCTTTTACCACCTCTGTCCATGTGATGGGCGGCGCACCGGGTACGCGCGAAACCGATTTGCTGGCACCGGACAAATCCGTCGCTGCCGTCGATGCCTTGGTCCTGTCGGGCGGGTCTGCTTTCGGCTTGGATGCCTGCTCTGGCGTGGTTGACCGTCTGCGCGCCGTCGGTCGCGGCTTTCAGGTGGGGCCTGCCACGATCCCCTTGGTGCCCGGCGCAATTTTGTTTGATTTGCTGAACGGCGGCCAGAAAGACTGGGCCGAAAACCCCTACCGCGCCCTTGGTCGTGCTGCATTTGATGCGGCCAGCGACAGTTTCGCCTTGGGAACGGTTGGCGCGGGCACTGGCGCGCTCAGCGCTATGGTCAAAGGCGGGCTTGGCTCTGCCTCGTTGCAATTGCCCGACGGCACGATGGTTGGCGCATTGGTTGCCGCAAATCCCGTGGGTGCCGTGACAACCCCCGGCGATCGTCATTTTTATGCTGCCCCGTTTGAAATGGGCAGCGAATTCGGCGGGCTTGGTCCTGATCCCGCCAGCGGCCTGGGGCTTACCCTTGATAGTCGGAAAATCGCAGCAATGTCGCCGCGCGAAAACACCACGATTGCGATTGTTGCCACAGATGCGACCCTAACAAAGGCGCAGTGCAAGCGGATGGCGGTTGCAGCCCATGACGGTATTGGCCGCGCAATAGTCCCCGCACACACCCCGCATGACGGGGATCTGGTGTTCGCGCTCAGCACCGCAGGTCATCAGGTTGAGGATCGGATGCTGGCCCTTATCGGCCACGCGGCATCATTGTGCCTTGCCCGTGCAATCGCCCGCGCGATCTACGAGGCCACCCCTGCCCCGGGTGACCTGCTGCCGTGTTGGAGGGATCTGAATGCCTGAGCATTCCCTTCCCAAGTGGGCCGGCATTTGCTTTGGCGGGGAATGACATGATTGTTCTGCGCGTCTTGCTGAACGATATCATGACGCATTTTGGCTCTAACACAGGGCATTTAGTAAAGGGTGCAGTATGACAACCGATCTATACGGTCTGCCGATCACCACGCAAAACCCGCAGACCCTTCAGGGGATCAATGATTTCATTCACGGTTTCATCGCCTATGAGACGAAGGCCCCGAATATCATTCCGACAGCCGATGCCGACCCGGCCTGTGGGCTGGCAAATGCCTATGCCGCGATGCTGTGGATGTTTCTTGAGGCCCCCGCCGCCCCGGCCAAGGCTGCACCCTATATGGCCCGCGCGCGTTCAGCCGACCCCAGCACCCAACGCGAGGCGCAGGTGATTGAAACCATCGGCCATTGGGTTGATGGCGATATCCCCGCGATGCTGGCAGGATGCGATGCCATTACCAACGACCATCCGCGCGATGTCACCATGCTCAAGCTGGCGCAGTATCATCTGTTCAACACCGGTGATGCCGCCGGTATGCTGCGCTTTGCCCTCAAGGCCCTGCCAGACGCCGTTGATATCCCCTATGTGCACGGTATGATCGCGTTCGGCTATGAACAATGCCACCTGCTGGACGATGCCGAAGCCGCCGCGCGGCGGGCCATGTCCCTGCGCCACGACGAACCTTGGGCCCATCACGCCTTGGCGCATGTCATGCTTACCCAAGGGCGCGTATCCGAAGGGGCCGCGTTTCTGGAAAGCGTTGCTGGCACATGGCAGCCCCTGAATTCCTTTATGCGCAGTCATAACTGGTGGCATCTGGCGCTGTTTTATCTGTCACAGGGGCGACATGACGACGTGCGCTGCGCCTATGACACGCATATCTGGGGCTTGGCCAAAGACTATTCCCAGGATCAGGTCGGTGCCGTGTCGCTGCTGGCGCGGATGGAATTCGCAGGCGTCAGCGTGGGTGACCGATGGGCAGATGTTGCCGATCACATCGCATTGCGCGGGCAGGATACGGTAAATGCATTCCTGACCCTGCAATATCTATATGCGTTAGGTCGCACAGCCAAACCGGAGGCACAGTCCCTGATGGCTGCCATCAAAGCCCGCGCCGCAGATACCCGCCAACATGATCATATTGCGTGGGCAGAAGTCGCCCTGCCTGCTGCCCGCGGGATCATCGCACATAGCAAGGGCGATTGGCCGACTGCGATCACGCTGTTGGGTCAGGCGTTGCCCCGCATGGCGGAATGTGGCGGCAGCCATGCGCAGCGCGACCTATTCGAGCAAATCCATCTGGATGCGCTGGTTCACGACGGGCGTGCATCAGCCGCGCAACAAGTGCTTGAGATGCGCCGCACCTATGACCCTGACGGCGTGCCGCTGAACATGCTTTTGGGCGATATCTATGAAAAAACAGGTTTGCCCGAACAGGCATCCAAGGCCCGTGCCCGCGCGGAAAAGACCCGCACATCGGTCGCATCACAGTAAAAGGCCCGCACAACGATACCGTTGGGCGGGCCTTTTGGTTATCCGTTCAAGGTCGTTTATTCGCTTTTAGGCTCTGCTTCGCCCGCGGCGGGGGAAACGCTGGCCAGATATGCAGCCACGTCTTCGCCACCCTTGCGCAGTTTGAACGACATGTTCGACCGCACCTTGGCGTCGTCCAATGTTTCACGCAGAAAATCGGTCGGGTTCGTCATATAGGCGGCCAAAGTGGCTTCGTCCCAGATCAGGCCCGCTGCGCCAGCCGCAACCAGTGCATCGCTATATTTAATGCCATCAACCGAGCCGGCCTGACGCCCAACGATATTGAACAGGTTCGGGCCGGTTTTGCCACCCTTCTGGATCACTTCGCCCGCATCATCGACGATCGCGTGACAGGCCTTGCACTTGCCAAAGTTCTTTTCGCCATCGGCTACGTCGCCTGCGAATGCAGGGGCTGCAAAGGCGGTTGCCAAAAGTGCTGTATAGATCAGTTTCATGTGTCGTCTCCCGTTTAAAGCTTGTGGATTAAGATAGCGCGCAACGGCACTAGTCAATATCGACCAATGGGCAGGTTTCAGCCGGCATCGGGCTGGTTGGGCGGTGATGCCTGCACCAAAGCGGGGATCGCCATGCAGTTCTCGTGGATCCGCCGGATCGTCGGGAAGGGTGTCATATCCACCTCGAACCGCACGTTATTGAGCACTTGCGCATAGAGGCAGAGATCGGCAAGACCCACCTTGTTTTCATGACAAAAATCGCCTGTTTCCGGTTCCGATGCCAACCGCTTTTCTAATGCCTCAAGGCCCGCACTTGCCCATTTGCGGAACCACGCGGCCTTGCCTTGGGCATCCACCCCAAACTCTGTCTCAAGATGTTTGAGGATGCGCAGATTGTTCACCGGATGGATGTCCAATGCGACAATATGCGCAAGGCTGCGCACCCGCGCACGGCCCCAAGGGTCGGAAGGCAGCAGCGGTGGCTCCGGATGCGACTCGTCCAGCCACTCGAGAATAGCGAGCGATTGCGGTAATGCACCCTGCGGTGTGACCAAAGTGGGGACGAGGCCCGAGGGGTTCAGCGCCAGATGTTCGGGGCTGGCCTGTTCGCCCTTGAGCAAAGACAGCGGGATATAGTCGTATTCCAACCCCTTGAGGTTCAGCGCCGCCCGCACCCGTACCGAGGTAGAGCTGCGGAAATAGTTATGCAGCGCAAAACCCGTCATGCTCGTGGGCCTATGGTGACCTCGAGCGTGCCAATGCCCTCAACGCCGCCCGTGACAACATCGCCCGCTACGATTGCACCAACACCGGCCGGTGTGCCGGTCATGATGATATCACCGGGGGCCAACGTCATCGCGCGCGACAGGGTCGCCACATGTTCACGCACAGACCAGATCAGATCGGCCAGATCGGCGTCTTGTTTCGTCTCGCCGTTCACGGCCAGCCAGATGCGCCCGTTTTCAACAGAAGGCACATCGGCAATCGGGACAATCGGCGCGATGGGGGCCGAATAATCAAACGCTTTACCCCAATCCCACGGGCGGCCCATCGTTTTGGCCTCGTTCTGCAAATCACGGCGGGTCAGGTCGATGCCGACCGATGCCCCCCAGACGTGATCCATCACGTCTTCCTCGGCGATATCAGCGCCGCCCTTGCCAATCGCGATGATCAATTCGATCTCGTAATGCAGGTTTTCGGTCAGTGGCGGATAGGGGATGGTGCAAGGCGTATCAATCGCCGCGTCAGCGGGTTTCGTGAAAAAGAAGGGGGCCTCGCGTGTCGGGTCTTTGCCCATTTCGATCGCATGGGCCTCGTAATTCCGGCCAACGCAAAAGATACGGCGTACGGGAAACCGTGCGTCTGATCCTTTGATCGCAAGACTTGCCTGTTTTGGCGGCTCAAATGCATAGGTTTCAGACGTCATGTGCGTGCCCTTTCTGAAGATTACATGTCTGGGATAGCGCCCAATTTTTCCGGCGTCATCCGTTAAGGATCAAACCTTTACATTTATGCGCCGCAACCGCAGAGCGTTGGTCAGCACAAACACCGACGAAAACGCCATGGCCGACGCGGCAAGGATCGGTGACAGCAAAATCCCGAACACCGGATACAGCACACCTGCGGCAACGGGGATCAACGCCACGTTATAGCCGAACGCCCAGAACAGGTTCTGGCGGATATTGCGCAAGGTTTCATGGGACACGGCAATGGCGCTGTTTACGCCGGTCAGACTGCCGGACATCAACACCACATCGGCGGATTCAATCGCGACATCGGTGCCGGTGCCAATGGCGATCCCGACATCCGCATGGGCCAAGGCAGGGGCGTCATTGATGCCATCCCCGACAAAGGCGATCTTTTTGTCCGATCCGCGCAGCTTGTCCAGCGCATCGATTTTACCATCAGGCAGAACGCCCGCAACGACGTGGTCAATGCCAAGGGTCGCTGCCACGCTATGGGCTGTTTTGGGGTCATCGCCGGTAATCATCGCGACCTGAATGCCGCGTTGGTGAAGCGCTGCAATCGTGGCTTTGCTATCGGGTTTGATCGGATCGGAAATTGCGACCAAACCTGCAATTTTCCCCGCAACAGAGACATAAAACACGGTTTCACCCTGTGCTGCGCGGGTGTCGAATTCGGTCACGAAGGATGATGTATCAACATTCAGCTCCTCCATCAGCCGCGCATTCCCGATGTGAATGTCCTGACCATTTACTGATGCGGTGACCCCTTGGCCATTAATCGCCTGAAACCCTGTGGCTTCGGGCAGTGTCATGTGTTTTGCGGCGGCGGTAATCGCGCTTGCGATCGGGTGTTCCGACAGAATTTCCACTGCCGCAACCTGCGCCAACAGGCTGTCGCGCGACCGGCCTTGCGCAGGGATCAGGGCGGTCAGCGCCGGGTGGCCCTGGGTCAGGGTACCGGTTTTATCAAACGCCACGATATCAACGCCACTTAAGGCTTGCAGCGCGTCGCCCTTGCGGAACAACACGCCCATTTCAGCCGCACGGCCAGTGCCCACCATAATGGATGTCGGTGTGGCCAGACCCATTGCACAGGGGCAGGCGATAATCAGCACCGACACCCCCGCAACAAGCGCATGGGACAACACCGGCGAAGGCCCGAAAAATGCCCAGATGGCGACCGTCAGCAGCGCGATCCCCAGAACGGCAGGCACAAACCAAAGCGTAACCCTGTCAACCAACCCCTGGATCGGCAACCGCGCGCCTTGGGCTTGCTGAACCATACGAATGATCTGCGCCAGCGTCGTATCATCCCCAACCGACGTCACGCGGCATGTCAGACTGCCTGTACCATTTACGGTACCACCGGTCACAGGATCCCCAGCCGTTTTGCGTTGCGGCATCGGTTCGCCGGTGATCATGCTTTCGTCGATGCCGGAATCGCCGCTCAGGATCTTAGCATCAGTCGGCAAGCGTTCACCCGGACGGATCAATATTTCATCACCGACTTTCAGGGTCGAAATATCCACATCAACCCAATCTGCCCCGCGTTTGACCCGCGCCGTATTGGGTTGCAGCCCCATCAGTTTTTGGATCGCGGCACCTGTCCGGCCCTTTGCGCGCGCCTCGAGCCAGCGGCCCAGCAAGATCAGCGCGATGATTGCGGCGGCGGCTTCGAAATAGACCTCGCGGGCGGTGGCCGGCAAAAGTTGCGGCAAAAACAGCGCGACGGTCGAATAAGAAAACGCAGCCCCCGTGCCCAAGGCAACCAGACTGCTCATGTCAGGTGCGCCGCGCAGAAAGGCCGGTATGCCCAATGAATAGAACCTGCGGCCGGGACCAAGGATCAGAACCGTGGTAAGGACAAACTGGATCAGCCAACTGCCCTGATGGCCGATTGTGCCAGCGATCAACCTGTGCATCCCAGGGACCATATGAGCCCCCATCGCCAGGATAACTACCGGCAACGCCAGCGCCGCAGCAACATAGAAGGCGCGCCCGACTTCCTCTGCCTCTTCGCGTTTGTGGATGGCGTGGTCTTGCGTTGTGGTTTTGGTCGCGGCCACGGCGGGATAGCCCGCATCTGTCGATGCTTTGGCAAGGGTTTGGATCGTTACCGCGCCCTTGGCATGGGTTACCATCGCCGTGTCGTCCGCAAGGTTCACACTGACCTCGGTCACACCGGGCACGGCCCGCAAGGCCTTGTCGACCCGCGCGGCACAGCCTCCGCAGGTCATACCGCTTACCGACAGTGTTTGTATTTCGTCCCGCGCCATTTCAAACATCCTAACCGAAAGGGTTACCCACTATATAGGCCTTCGGGGGATGCATTGAACAGGGGGCGCTGATCAAAGCGCCTGCGTCACAAAAACAAAGACCGACGCCAACGGGGTACGCTGGCATCGGTCTGACGATTTGTGCAGTCCGGCGGTTACTTTTCCGCAGGGGTATCCGGCTGTTTCTTATCTTGCTCGGCATCAACAGGGTCGTCGATCAATTCGGCGTCCTCAATATCAGCCCGCGTTGCAACGGGTGCTTGCGCATCCGCACCTGAATTATCTTCGATTGCGCCTACGATCAGCGGCAGCATTTGCAACCCGCCCGGCATCGCGACTTCGGACATGGGCGGTGTTTTCCACGCCAGCGTATCAAAGCTGTGGCAGTTTTCACAGGTCGGTGCCCATGCAGCGTGGATATGCTGGCAGTTGTCACAAATCCACTGCGGGCCACGCGATACGGTCAGCGCGCGGGCAAGCCAGCCTTTGACGACAGTATCAGACGCGCCCTCTCCCCGCTCAATCGCAGCCATCAAAGTGACGGACCGCGCTGTCGGATCGGTTTCAACCAGATCACCCAAAGACCGCCGCGCTTGCGGGAAATCTTCGTTGGCGATGTTCAGTTCAGCAAGCAACATCTTGGTTTCAGCATGATCCGGCTGCGCTTTGGTCAGCGCCGTGAACCGTTTCAACCGTTCGCTCGGGCTCTCGTTTGGTGCAATTGCGGCAAAGGCTGCGGCCAGATCGGGGTGCGGTTGAACGCTCCATGCCTTTTTCAGCAGACGGGCGGCGTATTTGGGTTTGCCTTGATCGATAAAACCATGCGCCGCCATCACGGCCGCCGGGATCAGGTCAGGCGACAAACGGTTCGCTTCGATCGCCGCTTCGCGCGCTTCGATGCTGCTGCCGTCGCTGATGATGTCTTTTGCTTCGGACAAGGCCAGAACGGCATCGCGGCGTTTGTGAACATCGCGCGGCAACTGGCCATTTTTCAACTTGGTGTTCAGCGTTTCGCGTGCACCCTTCCAGTCTTCTTTTTCAGCCTGAAGCTTTAGCAAAACATCGCCGGTTTCTTCGTGCTTTGGCTTCAATGCAAAGGCTTTCTTTGCCAGCATCAGCGCTGTGTCCGTGTCACCATCGGCCAATTTTTGCTTCATGATGCCGCGTATGCCCACAAAACGGGTCGATGTATTTTCCACCATCTTGCGATAGGATTCTTCGGCCAAACGGCGGTCGCCGGCCATTTCGGCGGCTTGGGCAATCAGCAGATTGGTCAGTTCAGGCTTTTCCAGATATTTGTCCGCTTTGGCGGCCTTGGCCAACGCCAACCGGCCCTCGCCACTGGCCAGCGCCATCAACCCTTCGGACAGGGCCTCGTAACCTTTTCTTTCGCGGTTGCGATCAAAATAGCGCGACAACGCGGTCTCATCGCCATTCAGGAAGTGCCAGATCGCCACCAAAAGCGCGATCACCTTGAGCAACACCCAAACTGCGATAACCAACAGAATAATCGCGATAACAGATTGCAGCGGCCCAAAGTTGAATTCCGTCCCCATGACGGTCACCTGCAATCCGCCCGAGCTTTCCAGCAGGAAACCGGCACCCCATGCCAAGGCGGCAATGGCCGCAACAAACACAACGATCTTAATCAATGACCAAAGCATATCAGTTTCCTTAATTTGCCGTCAGGCGTTGCGTCAGGGTGTCTACGGCATCTTGCGCTGCCTGACGGGCTTGCGCATCCGCGATCCAGTCGGCCAATGGCGCCTTGGCGCTGTCGGGCAGGGCGTCGATTTCGGTCAATGCTTGTGCCAGTTGCCCTTCGCGCATCGCCGCTTCGGCACGCGACAAGATTGCGTCGGGGTCATTGCCTTCGCGCGGGATAACAGATCGCGCCCCAAGCTGGTTTTTCAAGAAATTGCCCAAGCCGCCAGTGGCACCCGCAGGCTCTTCTGCACGCGCAACCGCCAAGGATGCCCGCGCGGCATCGGGGAAACGGTCTTGCAAATTCGCACTGGTCACAACGCCCGTTTCGGCGGCTTCTGCCAGAACGGTGGGCAGATCGTTGATACCGTTGGCCTGCAATTCGGCAAGTTCATCCGCAAACGGCTGGCCGGTGCTGATCGCCGCAACGATCCGGGCAAGGGCCGATTGTGCTGCTGCGGCCTTCGCGGCTTTTTCTGTTGCTTCCTCCACGCTCAGCGCGTTCTCCAAAAGCTTCGCGATTTCGTCACGTTGGGTTTCAACCGAAGACTTGAGCCCGGCCAGTTCGGCCTCGAACCCTGATGTGTCGATTTGTGGGCCATCACCCGCGCTTGGGGCTGGACGGCTGGCAATCTCGTCTACACGGGCGGACAAATCCGCGATCGCGGCTTCAATTCCGGACATATCTGCGGGGGCAGCAGCAGGCGCTGCGCTTGCTTGCTCAAGCTTGGCGATCCGCGCCTCTTGTGCGGCAAGGTCCTGCGTAAATGTGGCTGGTGCTGCATCCTCAGAACGCAGCCCCAAAACGTTCAGCTCTGCTGCGGCAAACCCGATGGCACCGGCAACGATCCCCCCCAGAACCATCGGAAAAAACACGCTTCTGGATTTTTCGGGTTCTACCTTGGGCGCAGCAGGCGGGGACGACACAGATGCGGTGCTGGCTGTTTTCACAGGCTCGGTTGCCGGCTTTGCAGGTTCGGCCTTTTTCTCAACCGGTTTATCGACGGTTTCGGCCTTGGCTGAGGTTTCGGGTGCGATAGCAGGCTTTGCGCTGTCCATCTTGGGCACATCCGGCGTCGAAGATGTCGTTGGATCTTTGGGTGCCTTCGCGGCGGCAGTGGGTGCCGGCGTCGCGGGTGCAGGCTGGGTCGGCTTTTTCACTTGATCAGCCTTCTCAGCGGGTTTCGTTGTTCTGGCTGGCGTTTTACGCACGGGTTTCGGCTTGGCCGCGGCAGAGGACGCACGCGAGGCCGTATTTTCCGTGGGCTTGTCGCCGCCAGTGGTTGGAGTTTTCGCTTTCGCCACGCTTGAAACCTTTCCGATTCTGACTGTTTGTCAGGCAATATCCTCAACCTTAGACGGCAATCAGGTTGGTCTTCAAGGTAACGTGGCCCAATCTACGGCAGTTTCAAGCGCAATATGCATGGATGCGGCGTTAGGGCAGTCGGCAACCACAAGTTTACCGATGTCGGACTGCGCAAGCGGCTTTGCCACAGCATCGCTTAGCGCAATCACCACGGCTTTGTGTAAGTTTGCGCAGTCAGCAACGAACTGCGTCGCCGTTCTGGGCGAGAACAGCGGCACGATACAGGGGATTCCAGCGGCAAGCGCGGTTTGTGCAGCCATCGAGAGCGGCAAAAGCTGTTGATCGTACACGGCAACAACATCCGTTTGCACCCCCGCAGCTGTCAATCGCGCAGCGATATCCCCGCGCTGGTGGACGCCGCCGATATGCAGCAAAGGGGCCGGGGGCGGGGCTTTGATCAGGTTTTCAATCAATTCATCTGCATTTTGACCCAAAACGCTGGCATTCCAGCCGCGCTGCCTTGCGGCCTCGGCCGTGCGGGCACCGACGCAATAGCCCGGAAAACCATCACCGTTCCCCGCATGATCGACCCCGTTTGCCGAAGTGAAAATCACCCCGCGATAACGCGTCAGGTCCACGACCGCATCTGTCGGCATAATTTTCAGCAAGGGGCTGGTAATCAGCGCCAGCTTTGCCAGCACCTCAGGCTTGATCGCGTCAACAAACCGCTGGGACGCAAGCGCAGGGCGGGTCATGATCAGCACAGGCAATGTCATTCGGCCAAGGCACCCCAAGGATTGTTCCGTCTGTCCCAAGGTGTTACTTGGCCCGGAACACCCTTGCAACGGAAACGGCCATGATTGTTCTTGGATTGGAAAGCAGCTGCGACGATACCGCTGCCGCAATAGTACGTCATACACCCGGTGAAAACGGGGTTGTTTTGTCGTCGGTTGTTGTGGGCCAAACGGATCTTCACGCCGCTTTTGGTGGTGTCGTTCCTGAAATCGCCGCCCGCGCGCACGCCGAAAAGCTGGACCTTTGCGTAGAAGAAGCCCTGAAAAAAGCGGCTCTAACATTGGGTGATGTTGATGCGATCGCCGTGACGGCTGGCCCCGGTCTGATCGGCGGTGTGCTGTCAGGGGTCATGTGTGCCAAGGGGTTATCGGCCGCAACGGGCAAGCCGCTTTACGGGGTGAACCATCTGGCGGGTCACGCCCTGACGCCGCGCCTGACCGATCATGTCGCCTATCCTTTCCTGATGCTTTTGGTATCGGGCGGCCACTGCCAGTTTCTGCTGGTGCACGGGCCGGACCGGTTTCAACGGCTTGGCGGCACGATTGACGATGCCCCGGGCGAGGCATTTGACAAGGTTGCGCGGCTGATATCACTGCCGCAACCGGGCGGGCCTGCCATCGAACAGGCCGCTTTGACCGGCGATGCCAAACGCTTTGCGCTGCCCCGGCCCCTGCTGGACCGTCCCGATTGCGATATGTCGTTTTCCGGTTTGAAAACGGCTGTTCTGCGGGCCCGTGACAAGGTTATTGCCGAAAAAGGCGGGCTTACCGTTCAGGATCAAGCCGACCTTGCCGCCGGATTTCAAGCCGCTGTCGTTGATGTACTGGCGGAAAAGACGCGACGCGCGATGAAGGCCTATATGGATCACGACCCTGCCGAGCCTGCCTTGTGTGTTGCAGGCGGGGTTGCGGCGAATCTGGCCATTCGCGCTGGGTTAGAGACTGTTTCAGACGAATATGGTGCCCTGTTTGTCGCGCCCCCGCTGGCCTTGTGCACAGATAACGCCGCCATGATCGCCTTTGCCGCAGCAGAGCAAAGCAGCCTGCGCGGGCCGGATGATCTGACGTTATCCGCACGGCCAAGATGGCCGCTGGACACCAACCAACCGTCAATGTTGGGCAGCGGAAAAAAGGGAGCAAAAGCATGAGCATTGCAGTTCTTGGTGCCGGTGCCTTTGGGACCGCGCTGGCGATTTCACTGGCGCATAAAGGGCCTGTTTCGCTTTGGGCGCGTGACAGTGGTGACATGGCGCTGGTGCGTGAAAATGCCAAACGGCTGCCGGGCTGCCCCTTTCCCGACCCGCTGTTTGTGACCGATATGATCGAGGACGCGACCAAGGCCGATATCCTGCTGGTGACGGTCCCCATGCAAAAACTGCGCGGATTTCTGACCCAGAACGCCGGCTATTTGAACGGCAAGAACATCGTCGCGTGTTGCAAGGGGATCGAACTGGAAACCGGGCTGGGGCCGATCGCAGTGATCCGCGAAACGCTGCCCGATGCGGTGCCTTCCATTCTGACAGGCCCCAGCTTTGGCGCTGATATCGCGCGCGGCCTGCCCACTGCACTGACCCTCGCCTGTGCGGATGCGAATGTGGGTAAAATGCTCCAGACCGCTTTGACCACCAATAACCTGCGGCTTTACCGGACCACTGACACAATCGGTGCCGAACTGGGGGGCGCATTGAAAAACGTGGTCGCCATCGCCTGTGGTGCCGCGATCGGTGCCGGTTTGGGGGAAAGCGCGCGTGCCGCTGTGATGACGCGGGGCTTTGCCGAAATGCAACGGCTGGCCGAACACCTGAACGCCAAGCCGGATACCTTGGTAGGGCTATCGGGGTTTGGTGACCTTGTGCTGACCTGCACATCGACCCAATCGCGGAATTACCGGCTGGGGCTGGCCTTTGGCGAAAAGCAGCCCTTTGACAGCACAACAACCGTCGAAGGGGCTGCCACCGCGCGCGCCGTTGATACGCTTGCCCGTGAACGCGGTCTTGACCTGCCGATCACCGCAGCCGTTGCAGGGTTGGTCGAGAATAGATTAGATGTGCCCAGCGCCATGAAAGCGCTTTTGAACCGTCCGCTAAAGGAAGAATAACATGTTTGTTGCCCTATTCGCCCACGACAAACCCGGTGCACTGCCCTTGCGTCAGGAAAACCGTCCCGCCCATGTCGACTATCTGAAATCGACCGGATGCGTTGCGCAGGCCGGCCCTTTGCTGGATGCTGACGGCCAAATGTGTGGATCGCTGGTGATCTTGGATGTGGCAGATATGGCTGCCGCGCAAAGCTGGGCCGACAATGACCCCTATGCCAAGGCCGGTCTGTTCGCGGATGTGCAATTAATCGCTTGGAACAGGGTCATCGGCTGATGGCGTTTTGGCTATTCAAATCCGAACCATCGACCTGGGGCTGGGATGACCAGGTCGCCAAAGGTGCCGAGGGCGAAGAATGGGACGGCGTACGCAACTATCAGGCGCGGAATTTCATGCGCGAGATGGCGTTGGGGGATCGTGGATTTTTTTACCATTCCCAAGGCGAACGCGCGATTGTCGGCATCGTAGAGGTGTGCGCCGAGGCGCATCAGGACAGTTCAACCGACGATGAGCGTTGGGAATGCGTCGATATCAAAGCCGTGCGACCGTTCAAAAAGCCCGTTACGCTGGATCAGATCAAATCAGATGACAGGTTTGACGATATGCCATTGGTCACAAGCCCGCGTTTGTCAGTGCAGCCTGTTACGGATCAGCAGTGGCAGCAGATTTGCGCGATGGGCGATACGGAAGCGTGATTTGTAAAAGGGTTCCGGCACCCCGCCAGAACCCTTTCTCACCCCACACGTCCCCCGAAAGGCCACCTCGTGTGTATCGAAATTTGTTCTGGCCATCCTGGCCGACTTGGTTTGGATACAGCCGCAACTGCGTCGGCGCAAGAATCTAATGTTTAAAAGGCCTTACAATACATAAACGCCCGATTAACCAACCGGGCGCCTATGACTTGGTCTTGGTTTCGTAATCTGTCCGGGCTTAACCGTAGACGGATTCTTTGCCGAAATGCTTGGTCAGCATATAATAAATCACCGCGCGGTATTTGTTGCGCTCTGATTTGCCGTATACTTCGATCACTTTATTGATCGCTTCCATCAGCTCGGGGCCGTCTTCCATGCCCAGCTTTTTGATAAGAAAGTTATTCTTAACCAGCTCAAGTTCGCTTGCTTGCGATCCGGCCACTGTTTGCGCATCCGCGTTGTAGATTGACGGTCCGCAGCCAATTGTAACTTTGGTCAGCAAAGCCATATCCGGCGTCATGCCGCATTTATTTGTCAGATCATCCGCGTATTTCGCGATCCATTCGTCTCTTTTTCCCATTTGATATCTCCCACAGTTGTATTTGACCGATGATTACGGCCTTGGAGCGAAGCCTAGTCAGAAATTTTCAGTCGCAAAAGGTTTTTTGTGACGTTGACGCAAAGTCACGGAAACCAATGCGGTGCCTTTTTTAATATGGGCCAGTCTTCGGGGCTGTGGCCAAAGATGATAAGGGCATCCCGCTCGGCCGCCATCTGCATCAACCGATCACCATGATGGATGGCAAGATCAACATCCCATGATCCCGCGAATTTCTCGTCAATCTCGGACGCGCGGCTGATCGCGTCTGACGTCAGCAACACCCAGCCGGTTTGTGGAAGCCGCAGCATAAACGCCAACTGACCCGGCGCATGTCCGGGGCACAGCAGCACGTCAAACCCATCCCCCAGCGCGAAATCCTGCGTGACCAGTGCGTAATCGGCATCCGGCCACTCCATCGCCTGTTTGCCGGACCAATAAAGTGGCCGTGGCAACGCGCGCTCGGCTGCGGCGATCAGAATTGGTGCTTGGGGATAGCCGCCCATATCGCCCACATGATCGATATGCGTATGGCTTTGGATCATCAGCGTCACATCACCTTTGGACAAGCCCAGTTTGGCCAATTGCGGCCCGGGCATGTTGTCGGCGGTCACTGACAAAACCTGACCAAAGCCACCCAGGCTGTCCTGAGCCGTGGCTGCATCTGCATCCTTCGCATATTTTTGCGGAAAACCAGTGTCTATCAAGACGGTTTCCCCTGCGTCCGTCTGGATGACGTACCCACAGATCCCGACATCACGGGGCCCTGAATGCACGCGGAATAACCCGTAATCCAGCACCGCCAGACGGATCGGTTTGCCTTTCAACGAAACTTGCATATTCATATATCCGGCCCCTATCGCGGGCATGTTAGCCCAAGGCGCGTCATGAAAGTCAAGATACACACCCTGTTCCAGTATCTGCTGGAAACCACCGATGCCGCCCCCGAGGCGATTGTCGGCTTTTCGCTGTCAGGGTCACCCAAGCTGGGGGATTATCTGGCCGACCTGAACCCCGAACAATCGCTGGATTGGAACAACCGCGACTTTCGCGGCCTGCCGGAACTGCGCGATCATGTCTTGGCCCAAGCGGGACTGACGGGCATTTGCACCCCCGCCGATGTCCTGATTACCGCCGGGGCAGCCGAGGCGAATTACCTCGCAATCATGCAAACGCTTCAACCCGGCGACGAGATCGTGATCGAAACACCCGGCTGGCCGCAAGCCGAGGTGCTGGCCAAGGCGATCGGGGCCAGAATCACGCGGATCGAACGGCGCGAGGCGGACGGCTGGCGACTGCCCATCGACCAGATTGCCGATGTGGTAAACGACCGGACCAAGATGATCTTTCTCACCAATCCGAACAATCCCACCGGCGATCTGCTGTCTTCAGACGAAATTGCCCGGCTGGTGCGCATCGCCGATCCGGTCGGGGCGTGGTTGCTGATCGACGAAGTGTACGCAGGGCTAGAATGGGATGGCCCCCGCGCACCGTCTGTCGCCGGTAGGTATCAGCGTGGGATCACCACCGGATCTGTCTCAAAGGCGTTGGGGCTTCAGGGGTTGCGCACGGGCTGGATGATTTGCCCCGATCCCCAGATGATCATGGACGCGGTTATTTTACGTGAAAATTCATCCGAGATCATGAACATCATGGGCGAAGTCATTGCCGAAATTGCCCTGCGGCCCGACCGCTTTGGCGCAGCCATGCACAAGGCCAGAGCAGAAGGCCGCGCAAACCTTGCCCAGATGAACGCTTGGGTGGAGGCGCAGGACGGGCTTTCTTGGGTATCGCCGCGTGCGGGGCTGATCGGGCTGGCACGTCTACCTGATGGTATTGACAGCGATCTATTTGCCCGCACCCTTTTGGCGGACCCGTATCGCACGTTCCTGCTGCCGGGCAGCGCCTATGACCAGCCGAACCACATCAGACTGGGTGTCGGCGGCGGTGCTGCGGTCAATTTGCAAGTCGGCTTGGAACGTGTTGCCAAGGCCCTGCAAAATTGGGATCACCAGCCTTGTTGAGACGGAAAAATTGCGCAATGTTGTCCCCATGATTTTACGTCGTTCATCCCCTGTTCTGTTTGCCTTCAGCGCGGTTGCCGCTTTGGCCGGCCCCTTGCCTGAACCTGTACCGGCATCAGCGTTTGATCCTGTGAACTTGGACGAAGCGATATTGGGGCAATTGCTGTTCTATGATCCGGTTCTCTCAGGCAATAAGAACATCGCCTGTGCAACCTGCCACCACCCGGATTTCGCCACCAGTGACGGGGTATCGCTGGGCTTGGGCGAAGGCGGCGTTGGTCTGGGGCTTGAGCGGCGCGGTGATCCTGACAACCTGCCAGAGCACCGGATTCCCCGCAATTCGCCCGCTTTGTTCAACCTTGGTGCATCGGAATTCACCGTTCTGTTCCATGATGGCCGGATCGAAGTTGACGCGGCCATGACCTCGGGGTTTCGCACCCCGCTGGACGACGACATGCTGGAGGGCTTTGCCTCGCTTTTGTCGGCGCAAACCATGTTTCCGGTTCTCAGCCCGGATGAAATGGCGGGGCAAGGGCGCGAAAACGATGTGGCCAAGGCCGTGCGACAGGGGCTGATCACAGGTGAAGGTGGCGCTTGGGATATTCTGGCGCGCAGGGTTGCGGCGCTGCCCGGCTATGCCCAGCGGTTCCAAGCCGTTTATGACCATATCGACAGTCCTGACCAGATTGCCTTTACCGATATTTCCAACGCGATAGCAGTGTTTATTGCCCATGAATGGCGGTCGGATACATCTATTTTCGATGCTTACCTGCGTGATCCCAAGACGGATTACCCCTTGGATGCGGCCAAGGGGCTGGACCTGTTTTATGGCGATGCGGGATGCAGCACCTGCCATTCCGGCCCGTTCCAGACCGACCATAAATTTCACGCGATGGGTGCACCGCAGCTTGGCCCCGGCAAGGCAGCGGCCTTCGAGACCCATGCCCATGATTTGGGCCGCCAAGGAGTTACCGGCGATCCGGCTGATGCTTTTGCCTTTCGCACACCGTCCTTGCGCAACGTGATGCAGACCGGGCCGTGGGGCCATGCCGGTGCCCACAGCCGGATCGAAAGGTTTCTTTACGATCACCTTGATCCGGCATCCGCCGCAAAAACCTATGCTGATGATACCGACGAACGACGCGCGGTGCGCTTGCCCCCGCTTGCCACCGATGACTGGCGTGAAATGGATGACCCGACCGCCCGCGACAACATCCTTCAGGCCGCGCTGATCCGCGCGCCTGTCGGGCTGAGTTCAACAGATATCGCCATGTTAGTCTCGTTTTTGCGCACACTGGATGATGAAACGGCGTTGAATGGCCGGCTTGGCATCCCGCGTGACGTGCCCAGCGGTTTGCCCGTGGGCGGTGCCCCGAATTAATCCGCTTGAACAATCACGGCTGTTTCGCCTGCCTTGGCGGTGATGGGCGCGCTTGTTGTACCATCGGGCCAGCGTACGGTGATCTGGGCCGTTTCCGCGCGCCCGATCCCGAAATGCAGCGGCAAGGCCACGCCGCCCGCATGACCCCCGCCAACAGTGACCTGCTGGCTTTGCCCTGATCCGCCCGCGTTGATCATGACCCGCGCGCCTATAGCAAAGCGGTTGCCACCAGCCCCGTCAAGCCGCACCGCGATGGCGTTGCCCGAATCTGTGCTGACGTTATGATACAGTCGCATCGGTGCGCGCCGGTTCACCACCACCAAATCCAACAAACCGTCGCCATCAAAATCGGCCAAACCCGCCCCACGGGACCGCGCCACATCGGCAAGACCAGCCGTTTCGCCTGCTTCGGCAAACCGGCCATCTGCGCCTTGGATCAACAGGTTGTTGGGGTCACGCATTGCCATCCCGGGCATCTGGTCGACATTGCCCTTTGCGATAAACAAATCAGGCAGCGCATCGTTATTCACGTCACCAAACGTCGCGTGCCAGCCGGTCGATGGCCGCCCATCGCCCTTGATATAGGGGTTATGCGCAAAGGTGCCGATATCGTAGGGCGCGTTTATATAGGTGCCATCCGGTTGGGCGATCTGCATCAGTTGATCCCCCATCGACGTCAACATCAGCTCGTCCCGACCGTCCCCCGTCAGATCACGGCTGGCAATTCCCATACCCCAAAGTGACACGGTCGCAAAACCGTCATCAGGACCCAGAAAGCGGCGCTCCTTGATATCCCACACCTGTTCCGACCCGCCGGAAACATAGTAATGCCGATCATTCGAAATGCGCAGCGACATTACACCACGCGCATCTTGGGCCGCCAGCATCGACAAGGTGCAATATCCGGGCGCAAGCGTTTCGGCGGCATAGGTTGGCGTATCGGTGGCGGCTGGGGACAGGATGGTTTGCGTATCACATGTGCCAAACGGGCCGTCAGGGTTGGCGCGGTCAACATAGTGACCGACAGCCAAGGTGGGAAACTGCGCGCCTTCGTCCCACCAGGCGGTAAAGGCGGTTGTCCATTGATCGGTCTGCGGAATGGCCCAGCTTTCGGTAACATCCGTGAAACCGCAATCAGGCCCGCCGCGCAACACACGGTCTGGCCCGACACGCATCACATACAGATCCAGAACCCCGTCGCCATCAATATCAACCGGATAGACCCCCGTTACGCCGGTCAGCTCGCCCGATACAGAGACCGGATCAAACGCGATAGCCCCTGCGTTAGAGACGTTTCTAAGCAAGATCATCGGTGACGTGCCGCCCGCTGCCACAAGATCGGGCAAACCATCGGCCGAACAGTCAAAGGCCGACACGCCACCGCCGACAAAATGTTCCCAGCCGCCGGTGTACATATGGTCGGGCAACGCGGTGGTGATATCGCTGAACACAGGTTCGGCCTGCAATGATCCGGCTGCCAGGACGCAGACAATAGACAGCCGGCAGATCATGCGGCGTTTTCCCCCAGCAGCGCATCTGTCACTTCGGACAAGGCAAGCGCCGCAGCACCCTTGGCCCAGACTGAGCCGCCCCAGGCGTGAATATCGACGGGGGTTGGCGTCCGTCCGGCAGGGAGAATCATGCTGTTCATCTCGGCTAACATATCGTCGGTGGTTAAATAGTCATAGCGCATCCGCTCGCCGCTCAGGATGATCCGCTCGGGATCAAACAGCTGGACGATATTCGCCAAACCCACACTCAGGAACCGCCCTGCCCGCCGGAAAATGGCCAATGCGGCCTCGTTTCCGGCATTTGCTTCCTCGTACAATGTCTCGATCATGGTCACCGCAGAACTGTTGGATCTGGGATCGCGGTCCAGCGCGGTGCCAGCCTCGCGGACAAGGGCGTAATCAGCGACATAAGCCTCAAGACACCCGCGCTGGCCACAGCGGCACAGCGCCCCATCCAGCTGCACCTTGGTGTGGCCCAGCTCCATCCCCGGGCCCAACGCGCCGCGGAACAGCCGGTTGTTCAACACCAGCCCCATGCCAACGCCGCGTTCAATGGTAACAACAACAAAATTCGACGTCCCCCGCCCCGCACCGAACCACAATTCGGCAAGCGTCAGCAGGTTGGTGTCATTGTCCAGCGATACGGGCAGGTCCAACTGCTCCATCAGCAATTCGCGCAGCGGAATGTCGGTGTCGGTCATCACCGGCGACCATTTTACAACCCCTGTACCTGCATCCACGATCCCCGGCAGGCCGATCCCGACGGCACTGATGGAATCATGCTCTTGCCCGGCTTTCTGCAAAAGCTTCTTAATTAGGGTCGAAACCTCGGCTAAAACTTCGGCTGTGCTTTGGCGTAATGCACCACTGGTCAACTGCGCCTCGGCGATGACCGTGCCCGCCAGATCCAGCAGGATAGCGGTATGGCGTTCGTCTGAAAGCTTCATCCCGACCACAAACCGGCTGCACGGGGCCACACGCAAGGCGATTGGCGGACGGCCACGGCTGGTGCCGCGCTGGCTGTCCTCGACCTCTTGCAGCAGGCCGCGCGTGATCAGGTCGGATGTGATCGTTGTGACCGAACCGGGGCTGATATCAAGGGTGCGCGCCACGTCCATGCGGGGCATGTGCCCTGCCGCACGCACCTGTTCGAACACCTGCTGACGCAGCGGGCGGGTATCTTCTTGCGACAGCATAAGTCGCGGCCCGCAGCCAAAAGGCGCTGCTTCGCTGCCTTCCAATCTGCCCTGCCGAATTAGTTCGCTAGCCAAACTTTATCCCCCCATAAGATCCAGTGATCCAAATACTTCTCCCCGGATCAGTCGAAATAAGCCGCCTTTTGCGGACATCTGTCAAATTATTTATCGTTTTTTTGAAAATTTATTTTGACAACTGAATTAAAACGCGCAACCTCAGGACACGGAGAAAAAATCGATGCCATCTGGGACATCGGAATCATTTCATCTGGGAGGAAAGAAATGCGTAAACTCTTTATGGCAGCGGCTGTCGCCACTGCCGGATTCACCCATGCCGCAGCAGCACAAGACATCACTGTCGGCGTGAGCTGGTCCAATTTTCAGGAAGAACGCTGGAAGACTGACGAAGCCGCGATCAAAGCTGCTTTGGAAGCTGCCGGTGCGAAATACGTCAGCGCCGATGCGCAGTCGTCTTCAGCCAAGCAATTGTCCGATGTTGAAAGCCTGATCGCCCAAGGCGTTGATGCCTTGATCATTCTGGCACAAGACAGCCAAGCGATTGGCCCGGCCATCACAGCCGCGGCTGATGAAGGTATTCCGGTTGTTGGCTATGACCGCCTGATCGAAGATCCTCGTGCGTTTTACCTGACATTCGACAACGTCGAAGTTGGCCGTATGCAGGCCCGCGCCGTTCTGGAAGCCATGCCAAAAGGCAACTACGTCATGATCAAGGGCTCGCCCACCGATCCAAACGCCGATTTCCTGCGTGGCGGCCAGCAAGAAGTGCTGCAAGCTGCAATCGACGCGGGCGACATCACCATCGTTGCCGAAGCGTACACAGACGGCTGGTTGCCTGCCAACGCACAGCGCAACATGGAGCAGATCCTGACAGCGCAAGACAACAAGGTTGATGCGGTTGTTGCATCCAACGACGGTACAGCTGGCGGTGCGGTTGCAGCCCTGACAGCACAAGGCATGGAAGGCACACCTGTGTCCGGCCAAGATGGCGACCACGCTGCGTTGAACCGCGTTGCAATGGGCACACAGACCGTCAGCGTTTGGAAAGACGCCCGCGATCTGGGTAAGAACGCTGCTGAAATCGCAGTTGCCCTTGCTGGTGGTGCAGAAATGGGTGCCGTTGATGGCGCACAGGAATGGACATCGCCCGGCGGCACAACATTGTCGGCCAAGTTTCTGGCACCTGTGCCGGTTACCATCGACAACCTGAACGCCGTTCTGGACGCCGGCTGGATCACCAAAGAGGCGCTTTGCCAAGGTGTTACAGACGTCGCAGCCTGCGAGTAATCAAAACAATTGCATCCCGGCCCCGGTCGGGATGCACCCCCTTATTCCTTTTATGCGCGGGCTGTTTTTCGAACCAATGCCCTGACCGCTGAAAGAAACCGCGACCCAATCCGGAAGCCAATCACATGACAGATACATCGACACCCGGGACAGATTCACATCGGTCACCGACAGCCTCTAAACGTTCTTTCCTGACCCAGCTTGAGATCGACACACGCCTGTTGGGCATGATCGGTGCCTTTGTTCTGGTCTGTCTGGTGTTCAACGTGCTGACCGACGGCCGGTTCTTGACGCCGCGCAATATTTTCAACCTGACCATCCAGACCGTCAGCGTCGCCATTATGGCCACTGGCATGGTGTTTGTGATCGTCACACGCCACATCGACCTGTCTGTGGGGGCCATGCTGGCGACCTGTTCGGCCGCGATGGCGATTACCCAAACCGACATTTTGCCCAAGATGCTGGGGCTTGGCCTTGGTCACCCGCTGATCCCTTGGATCTCTATTCTGGCGGGATTGATCGTAGGCACCGTGATCGGCGCGTTTCAGGGATGGCTTGTCGGTTATCTGACGATCCCCGCCTTTATCGTGACGCTGGGCGGCTTGCTGATCTGGCGCAACGTGGCGTGGTACATGACCGACGGTCAAACCATCGGGCCGCTGGATGAAACATTCCGCAATTTTGGCGGCATCAATGGCACCTTGGGCGAAACATGGTCCTGGGTCGTTGGCGTGATCGCCGTCGTCCTTGCGCTTTGGGCCCTGTCGGCGTCGCGTCGCAACAAGATCGGGCATGGCTTTCCGGTCAAACCCGTCTGGGCAGAAGCGATTGTCGGGTTGATCATCACTGTCGGCATCCTTGGCTTTGTCGCCATCCTGAACGCCTATGAGGTGCCCACCGCGCGGTTGATCCGTGAATTCAAAGCTGACGGCGAGGCGATGCCAGAGGGTTATACCGCCGCCTATGGCATTCCCTATTCCGTGCTGCTGCTGATCGCGATTGCCATTGGCATGACCGTGATTGCGAAACGCACGCGGCTGGGACGCTATATCTTTGCGACAGGCGGCAACCCTGACGCGGCAGAGCTGTCCGGCATCAACACACGGATGCTGACGGTCAAGATCTTTGCGCTGATGGGTGCCTTGGTCGCGCTGTCTGCGGTTGTCGCATCGGCCCGTCTGACCAACCATTCCAACGACATCGGCACGCTGGATGAACTGCGCGTCATCGCTGCTGCGGTGATTGGCGGCACGGCCCTTGCGGGCGGGATCGGCACCATTCACGGCGCAATCCTTGGGGCGCTGATCATGCAATCGCTGCAATCGGGCATGGCCATGGTGGGCGTCGACGCGCCACTGCAAAACATCGTTGTGGGGGCTGTTCTTGTCCTCGCCGTTTGGATCGACATTGTCTATCGCCGCCGCACAGGAGGGAAATGATGACACCTTTAGTAGAGCTTAAGAATATCTCGTTGTCCTTCGGGGGCGTGCGCGCCGTCGATAACGTGTCGCTTGATCTATATCCGGGCGAAGTTGTCGGCCTGCTGGGCCACAATGGCGCGGGCAAATCGACGCTGATCAAGATTTTGGCCGGTGCCTATCAGATGGACGAAGGCGAAATCTGGATCGAGGGCAAAAAGGTCAACATCCAGTCGCCCCGTGATGCGCGGCGTCACAACATCGAAACGATTTACCAAACGCTTGCGCTGGCCGATAACCTTGATGCGCCCAGCAACCTGTTTCTGGGGCGCGAATTGACCACGCGTTTCGGTCTGGTCGACGACGCCAAGATGGAGGCAGAGACGCGCAAGATCATGGCGCGGCTCAACCCAAACTTTAAAAAGATCAGCGAACCTGTTTCGGCGCTTTCGGGTGGCCAGCGGCAGTCGGTGGCGATTGCGCGCGCGGTGTATTTCAACGCGAAAATCCTGATCATGGATGAACCGACTGCCGCTTTGGGCGTGCACGAAAGCAAGATGGTCGCCGATTTGATCAAGGAGCTGAAGGCCCAAGGTCTGGGCATCTTCCTGATCAGCCACGACACACGCGAAATGCTGGATCTGTGCGACCGCGTATCGGTAATGAAAAACGGCACGCTGATCGGCACTGAAAAAGTCGGTGACGTGACCGAGGATGACATCCTCAGCATGATCATCATGGGTAAAGCGCGCGACGCCGCTTAGGCTCTAACACACGGGGAAACACATGTTTTTAGGTCTTGATTTAGGTACTTCGGGCCTGAAAGCGCTGCTGGTGGACGGTGATGAAAACATCATCGCCGAAGCCAGCGCGCCTTTGCAGGTATCGCGCGCCCATGACGGGTGGAGCGAGCAAACCGCCGATGATTGGTTCACCGCCTGCGCAGCTGCCGTGCGCGGTCTTGGCGTCGATCTTAGCGCTGTTCAGGGCATCGGGCTAAGCGGTCACATGCATGGCGCTACGTTGATTGATGCAAACGGCGCGGCGTTGCGCCCCTGTATGCTGTGGAACGATACCCGCGCTGCCGTTGAAGCGGCTGAAATGGATGCCAACCCGATCTGGCGCAAGGTCACGGGCAACATCGTTTTCCCCGGCTTTACCGCGCCCAAGGTTGAATGGGTCCGGCGGCACGAAGCAGATATCTTTGCCAAGATCGACAAAGTGTTGCTGCCCAAAGACGCCCTGCGGTTCTGGCTTACGGGCGAAGCCGTGTCAGAAATGTCCGACGCCGCTGGCACCAGCTGGCTGGACACTGGCGCGCGCGACTGGTCGGATGAACTGCTGGCGCTGTCGGGTCTGTCACGGGCGCAAATGCCCCGTCTCGTCGAAGGCTCCGAGGTTTCTGGCACCCTGACCGGATCAATCGCCGCCAAACTTGGCCTGCCTGCGGGCATTCCCGTCGCGGGGGGTGGTGGGGATAATGCCGCCTCTGCCATCGGGATGGGTGTTGTGAAACCGGGGCAGGCGTTTGTGTCGCTGGGCACCTCTGGCGTGTTGTTCGCCGCGACGCCCAACTATGCCGCAGCCCCCGAAAGCGCCTTGCACAGCTTTTGCCATGCCTTGCCTGATCTGTGGCACCAGATGGGGGTGATCCTGTCTGCGACAGATGCGCTGAACTGGCTGGCGGGGGTGTTGAACGAAGATGCCCAAACGCTGACCGGTGATCTGGGGCAGCTACAGGCCCCAAGCCGCACGATATTCATGCCCTATCTGGGCGGCGAACGTACGCCCCACAACGATGCGCAAATTCGCGCCGGATTCCTGCATTTGGGTCACGCGACAGATCGCGCCGCAATGGTCCGCGCCGTCCTAGAGGGCGTCACCCACGCCCTGCGCGACAGCTTTGATGCGATGGCGCTGACCGGTACCAAGATCGACAGCCTGATGGCAGTCGGCGGCGGGTCAAAGTCCGATTACTGGCTCAAGGCGATTGCAACTTCGCTGGATATGCCGATCCAGCTTCCTGCGGCTGGTGACTTTGGTGCCGCCTTGGGCGCTGCGCGTCTGGGCCGCATGGCCGCAACTGGCGAAGGTGCCGAAATTGCTGTGCCGCCCCCCGTTTCCCGCGTGATAGAGCCTGATCAAAAGCTCGTTCCAGCTTTTGCTGACGCGCACGAACGCTATTCCGAGACATATCGCGCAATCAAATCCCTGCGCTGACCTACACTTAAGGAGCCTCCCCATGACCGACTTTTTCGCTGGTATCCCGACGATCACCTACGATCCCGATGCGACCCATGATTTCGCCTATCGCAGCTATGACCCTGATGAGATTGTCATGGGCAAGACGATGGCGGAACACCTGCGCTTTGCCGTTGCCTATTGGCACAGCTTTGCCTGGGAAGGCGGCGACCCGTTTGGCGGCCAGACGTTTGAGCGCCCCTGGTTCGGCGACACGATGGATCACGCCAAGGTCAAGGCCGATACCGCGTTCGACATGTTCAAGATCCTTGGCCAGCCGTATTTCTGTTTTCACGATGCCGACGTCCGGCCCGAAGGCGATACATTCGCCGAAAGCACTGCGCGCCTGCACGAGATCACCGATTATTTCGGCGAAAAGATGGAGCAGACAGGCACCAAGCTGCTGTGGGGCACCGCGAACCTGTTTTCGAACCGCCGCTATATGTCGGGTGCGGCGACCAACCCGGACCCTGATGTCTTTGCCTATGGTGCCGCGACCGTCAAAGAATGCATTGACGTCACCCACAAGCTGGGTGGTGAAAACTATGTGCTGTGGGGCGGGCGCGAAGGCTATGAAACCCTGCTGAACACCGACATGAAACGCGAACGTGAACAGGCGGGCCGTTTCCTTCAAATGTCGGTCGAATATGCACGCAAGATCGGTTTCAAGGGCGGCATCCTGATCGAGCCTAAACCTCAGGAACCCACCAAACACCAATATGATTACGACGTCGCCACCGTTTACGGTTTCCTCAAGGATTTCGGGCTTGAGAACGAGGTGAAGGTAAACATCGAACAGGGTCACGCGATCCTGGCCGGGCATTCGTTTGAACACGAGCTGGCGCTTGCCTCTGCGCTTGGTATTTTCGGGTCGATCGACATGAACCGCAACGATTACCAATCGGGCTGGGACACCGACCAGTTCCCCAATTCGGTGCCCGAAGTCGCATTGGCCTATTACGAAGTGCTCAAGGCAGGCGGTTTCACCACAGGCGGCACCAATTTCGACGCAAAGCTGCGCCGTCAATCGCTGGACGCACAGGATCTGATCCTTGCCCATGTCGGCGCGATGGATGTCTGCGCCCGTGGTCTGAAAGCCGCAGCCGCGATGCTGGAAGACGGCAAGCTGGAAGCCGCCCGCGATGCCCGCTATGCTGGTTGGGGTTCGGCGCGCGGTCAGGACCTGTTGAACAGCAACCTCGAGGCTATCAACGCACAGGTCAAAGCAGACAACCTGAACCCGCAGCCAGCCTCGGGCCGCCAAGAGGCGTTGGAAAATCTGGTGAACCGGTATCTTTGACCTTTAGCCCGCGTCGGAGTAGCTGAACCCATGTTCAAACGCTACGCCATCTATTTCACGCCGCAGTCAGGCCGGTTTGCCCAATCGGGTGCCGCCTGGCTGGGGTGGGATTTGGCCAAAGGCTGCGCCGTTGCGCAGCCACATATCGATGGTATCGACGTTGCCGCGATAACAGACAGGCCGCGCAAATACGGGCTGCACGCCACGATAAAGGCCCCGTTTACCCTAGCCGCCGCCGTGACCGAGCAGGATTTGACGGAGGCGTTAGGGGATTTTTGTGCCTCGCATCAAGAACTGTCGATTGAAGGGCTGCACCTGACCCAGATTGGCCGATTTTTGGCTCTGACCCCCAAAGGGGATGTGTCGCAGCTGAACACGCTGGCCGCCGCAGTGGTGCGTTCGCTGGACCGGTTTCGCGCACCGATCACCACCGCCGAATTTGACCGCAAGAACCGACGCAACATGTCCGATCGCCAGCGACAGCTGTTGCGCCAATGGGGCTATGCCGGGGTCGAAGAATTCTTTCAGTTTCACATCACACTGACCGGGCCGATCCCCGACGATGTTAAAGACCGCGTAATCGACTTTCTGGATGGCTACCTTTGCCCAACGATCCCCGCGCCATTGAAAATCGACGGCCTTTCCCTGTGTGCAGAACGAACGGATGGTTGTTTTCAACAAATCGCGCGGTTTGCGTTAAACAAAGCTCCGAACAGTCTCTAACGCGCCGGAAAGCGCCTTTCCGTCGGGGTCTTGCAAGGCGGCTTCGCGCAGGCGGGCAACCCAATCGGACGCATCTTCGCGCCCCTTCAACATGTCGGCGGCGTTCATGACGCTGTCAAATTTCGCCAATCCCCGCGCATGGGTGTCGGAATACCCTTTCACCAGACGCCTGCACCGCAGCAGTTCAACGCAAAGCTCGTAATCATTGGTAAGCGGCGCAAGACTGCGGTCAAGCCACGCCTCAAGATGCGCAACCTCGACCGCATGGCGGCGGGTTTTCAGGCGGTAGGATTTCAGCCCGCCCAGAAGATGCAGCATCACAAAGGCAGGCAGACTGTCTGTGCGCAACCGCCGCCCCATGCCAAACCACCGATCCAGCCGCGCCATCGCCTTTGGCTTTCCTTCGATCCACGCGCCAAGCCTTGCGGGCAAAAGCCCGGCAATTTCCTCTGCCCTTGGGTGGAAATATTCGGTCAATTGCATGACCTGATCGAGTTTCGCGCCCATTTCGTTGCGGATGCGGTCGAATCTGGGGCTTCGCGTCTTGATGTCGGCAACGCGGATCATGTCGTCATAGGCCATCGCGTTGGCGATATATTTCGCGGCTGTCACGCTAAGCAGCCAATCTTGCGCGGCGCTGTCACGGGCGATCATCGCGTTGAGCCGATCCAGATAGGTCGCGCCATAGCCGCAATCCTGAAAATCGACGACCTTTCGCAGGCCCGCCGTAGCCATCTGCTGAACGGTTGGCGGCATTGCGTTGATGCGGTCGACCAGCGCGTTCCATTCGTCCAACACCCCTTGGGGTCCGGTGATCTTCTGTTCGGGTTCCGGTTTCTGCACGTCCACCGTTTCGCGATGCTGCGCCGCATCGAAGCCCGCTTTGAAGGCGCGCAAACTGGCATCGACTCCCTTGCCGCTTTTGCGGATCGCGTCCTCGAACGCCTCGCGCGGAAATGGCAAAGCGCCGGACCCGGCAAGGGCACCAAACAGGCTCGCCGAAATAACCGAGCTCTGATCGACGGCCAATTGCTCCATATTGGCCAATATCAGTCTCTGCGCAGCGATTTCAGCGGCGGCGCGGACTTCGTTGGCATCTGCAATACCGTCACCCGGCACCGTCTTTTCAGACACGGCGAGTGCGCGGTGGGTTGATCCGATCAACACGGTCCGGTCCGGCGTCACGAACCCCCGCAAGACGGCGCGCCCGACCTCCATCATCTCGGCTGCGATCAGAATATCAACATCGCCGGCGGACGGAGCCAGGGCAAAGACCGGCAGCTGATCGGTTCTGGGGATCATTTCGATGTAATAAATCGTCGCCCCGGTGCGTTGCGCCACACCTGCAACGCTGGTGGCCTGCACATCATAGCCCTGCGCACGGGCCAATGCCTCGATCCAGCTCGTCAGAACGCCGCCGCCCTGCCCGCCAACAGCCATCACCGCCAGCTTGGTGATCTTGGCAAGGCCCGCATCTTGGGGCTTTTCCGGAAACAGCGCGTTCATAGGGCCAACCGTTTGGCAGCACGGCGGTTTTGCAGCCAGCCGATAATCTTGATGCGTTGTCTTGCCCGCCATGCCTCAAAACCGGTCGGGTTATGCACCACATCCGCCTGATAGAATGACGGACACAGGATCGCCTCGTCCGCGACTTCGCCGCAATTGCCGCAGCCAACGCAGGTCTGGTCAATATGCGCCACAGGGTCGTCGCGCAGCGGGTCATCAAGCTTCTTTAACGACAGCGACGGGCAGCCCGACAGCCGGATACACGCGTGATCGCCCGTGCAAATATCGGGGTCCACGCCAAAGCGCGGGATATCAACGCGGCGGCCATCCTGTATCGCTTGATTGCGCAGCGGCTTTTCGCGGCGCTGTTTGTTCAACATACATTCCGACGATGCCACGATCACCTTTGGTCCGGCGTAATCGGTCGTTAACGCCTCGCGCAGAACCTCGCGGACTTTGCCAACGTCATAGGTGCGGTCGATCTGGCGCACCCATTCGACACCAACCCCCTTTAACGCTGCTGAAATCGGGTTATTCGTCGATTTAGTGTCGTTTATTGCGCGGCTGGACAGCACGTCCTGCCCGCCCGTTGCGGCGGAATAATAGTTGTCGACAATCACCGCGACCGTGTCTGATTTGTTGAACACCATGTTCCCGATCGAGGAACTGAGCCCGTTATGCCAGAACCCGCCATCCCCAAGGATAGAGATCGCCCGCCGTTCGCCACCGCCATCAAAAGCGGCGTTTGACGCAGGCCCCAACCCATAGCCCATCGTCGAACCGCCAATTTCAAACGGAGGCAAGGCGGCAAATAGATGGCAGCCAATGTCGCCACTGATCTGATGCTTGCCAAGTTCCTGTTCCGTCAGCTTCAACGCAGCGAAAATCGGGCGTTCGGGGCAACCCGTACAGAACCCCGGTGGCCGGATCGGCACGGTTTTGGACAGGTCCGGTATCTGCGGGGCCTTTGCATTCGGGGCACGAACGGCACCCGGCAACATTTCAGGCGCGGCGGCCTTTAGAAATGCGGTCACACCGTCCAGCATCACCTGCCCGGTATATTCGCCAGCCATCGGCAGCATGTCTTTGCCATGCAATTCGACCGAGCTGCGCGCTTTGTACAGAAAACTGCCAAGCTGCTGCTCGATAAACTCAGGCTGACCTTCCTCGACAACCAGCACATGATCCTTGCCCTCGCAAAACCGGTTAAATTCGTCCCTAACCAAGGGATATGTGACGTTCAGAACATAAAGCGGCACGTCGCTGTTGCCATAGATATCTGCCAGCCCCAACCGCTGAAGCGCCCGCACCACGCCGTTATACATGCCCCCCTGAACAACGATCCCCAAAGGGGCGCGGTTGGGGCCGATGATTTCATTCAGCTTGTTGTCGATGATGAATTTTTCCGCCGCAGGCCAGCGGTTTTGAACTTTGTCCTGTTCGTGAAGATAGCTCATCGGAGGAAGAACCACGCGGGCGAAATCACTGCGCGGGGCAGACAGGGCATCGCGCACCGTCAACGGCGGCGGCACGTTATCGCGGGTTTCAAAGCTGCCTGTAACGTGGCACGATCTGATCCGTACCATCAACATCACAGGGGTATTGCTGGCCTCGGACAGTTCAAAGCCATCTTTCACCGCTTTGGTAATGCTGGGCAGGTTCGGGCGCGGGTCCAGCATCCAGAATTGCGATTTCATGGCAAAGGCGTGGGATCGCTCTTGCATGATCGACGACCCTTCGCCGTAATCTTCGCCCACGATCACCAAAGCGCCGCCCGTCACACCGGATGAACTGAGGTTCGCCAGCGCATCCGACGCCACATTTACGCCAACCGGCCCTTTGAACGTCACGGCACCACGGATCGGATAGTGGACAGACGCCGCCAACATCGCAGCGGCTGCCCCTTCGCTTGCGTTTGCCTCGAACCTGACGCCAAGTTCGCCCAGCACGTCCTGGGCATCGGCCAGCACGTCCATCAAATGGCTGATCGGCGCACCCTGATAGCCGCCAACATAGCCAACGCCGTTTTCCAACAGCGCTTTGGTCAGGGCCAATATCCCTTCTCCGGTAAATACGTCTCCGTCGCCCTTGCGCAGATGCTCTACCTCTTTTTTGAAGGAACGTTCGGCCATCTGAGCCCTTTCAGAAATCGTGTTTACGAATGTTTTTCAGCACTTTTTGCAATGTGCCGATGAACGCCTGTTTTTCGTCACCCTCAATGCCCACAAACATCGCGTGATATGCATCAGACATATGTGGCCATAGACGCCTAAATGCCTCTCGGCCGGCATCGGTCAGAAAGATGCGGGTCGCACGGCTGTCGTCGGGGTCAGGCTGACGCAGAACCAAACCGTTTTGCGCCAATGTATCCAAGCCCCGGCTAAGGGTTGATTGCTGAACAACGGCATAAACCGCAAGTTCGCGGATCAGGATCCCGTCGCGCACAGACAGCACGGCAAGGGACCGCATCTGGGGCGTCGTCAGACCCAGCTTGGACATTTCTTCCTGCAAGGCAGCGTTGTAGCGCCCCATGATCCTGTTCATCAGATAGGGGGCAAAGCCGTCCAGCCCCATATCGCCCAAGGAGTCTATTTCAGCAATTTCCTTGCCAGTCATCCGAAAGGTCCCTTCCAATAGCCGACCCCAGGTTAGGGCCGAAAGTGGGGTGTTAAATCTCAAGCTTTGGGGATCAAGGCAAGGGCGCGGATCGGGCTGCCGGTGCCCCGTTCGATCTTGAGAGGCGCGGCAATCAGAATGGCCCCCTTTGCAGGCAGTTTGTCGAGATGTGCAAGGGAGGCGAGGCCAAAGCAATTGTCACGGTGCAGCAGGTTATGGGCGGGGTATGGCGGCTCCATTCCTCCGGCTTGGCCGGCGTCGGTGCCGATACATTGCGTGCCCCATCCAACGATCCCTTTGGACAATAGGTATTCGATACAGTCGGGGGTCGGGCCGGGGCTGTGCGGGCCTGTGTCGTCAGCGTTCAGGAACTTTGCCGCATCATCAGCGCGTTTGTCCCAATCCGTGCGCATCACGACCCATTCACCCTTGCCGATCGCGCCATGTTCGGCTTCCCAGGCTTTAACGCCATCCGCAGTCAAAAGGAAATCTTCGTTCTGGGCAGATTGTGCCGCGCAGTCGATCACGTTGACGGGTGCCACAAGGCGCTGCACATCCAGCGTATCGGTATAGCCGTCTTCGTAATCCTTGCCCGTGATCCAATGGTGCGGCGCATCAAAATGGGTGCCGGAATGTTCGCCGAGTTTCAGCCAGTTCCACGCGAAAAACGGGCCGTCGCTGTCGTATTCGCTGATTTTGTGGATCTCGATTTTCGGGGTGTTTTTGGCAAAATCTTCGGGCAGTTGCAAAATCGGCGTATCGGGGCCAAGGCTGCCAGAGCAGTCGATCACTTCGACAGCCCCTGTCGCCAACATCATCGCAAGGTTCGTCAGACTATCTGCGCCGCTCATATTCATTTCTCCCCTGACTGTGTGGCTGCACTGTTGTTGATATAAGATGCTACGTAGCGTTATATGCGTTTGCAACTAAATTCACATGCCATCTGGGTTCTACATTAAAACGAGGGGCTTATGCCTGATCCTGCTTACTTTCTTTACCATTCCATTGGTCAATATCCCGGCAAAGCACAGGATATGGCAGCCGCCCTGGCCGCGTTTTCAACTGTCTGGGGTCAGCCGGATGATGCGCAGTGGCCCACTGTTTTGGGCAAACGCCAAAAGTTTCTGACCCTTTGGCGTGATCTGATCGACGCACCGGCTGACACCCTGACCAGCGCCGAGAATGTGACAACCGCGTTGTTTTCGATCCTTGGCGGGCTGCCCAAGGGACAATTGCGCGGCAAACGGGTGTTGATCGCGGCAGATTGCTTTCCCTCGCTGCATTTCCTGCTGAACGGCTTGGCAGATCGGATGGGGTTCACCTTGCACACCGTGCCGATACGCGATGGTGCATTTTGGGTAAATGATGATGATCTGCTTGACGCTTGGGGCAGCGATGTCGGCCTCGCGCTTTTGACTTTTGTCACCTCGACCAGCTCGCACCGCTGCGATTTGCAACGGCTGATCGCCCACGGGCGTGAAATGGGCTCGCTGATCGGGGTCGATCTGACCCAAGGAATCGGGATCATCCCGTTTTCGTTAAACGACTATCCCGCCGATTTCGTGATCTCGACCAGTTTGAAATGGCTGTGCGGCACACCGGGTGCGGGCATTATCCAGATGCGCAAGGAATTGATCGACGACGTGACGCCCGAATTGCGGGGGTGGTTTTCGCAGGACAATCCGTTTTCGTGGGATCTGGATGCGTTTGATTATGCGCCCGATGCACGGCGTTTTGACCATGGGACACCATCTGTTTTGGCCTGTTTAGGGTCTATTCCTGCCCTGCGCTGGCACGCGGCGCAACCTGACTTGCCGGGCCAGAACCGCGCATTGACCGATCTGATTATCGCTGCCGCAGACGATGCCGGGCTGACCATTGCGACCCCGCGAGACCCTGAAAAACGGGGCGGGTCCATCATGGTGCAATTGTCGCCCGCCGTTGATGCGCAGGCGCTGGTTGGCCAATTGCGGGATCAACATATTCACGTTGATTGCCGTGGCCGGATTTTACGGTTGTCACCGGGTGCAGTCACCACAGCGGCGCATGTTTCAAACCTGTTTATCGCGTTGAAAACACTGATCTAAAGACCGTTAAAGAACCGTTGCATCCTGTCCATCGCATCGGTCAGCACGTCAATTTCAGCGCACCCGAAACACACACGCAAATGCCCCTCGCCTGCGTCACCGTAAAAGCTGCCTGCCTCGACCACCACACCGATTTCCTCCAGCAGGCGGTCCGCACAATTCTGCGCCGTCAATCCGGTCGCCGTAATATCCGGAAAGGCGTAAATCGTCCCTTCGACCGTGGCGCAGGTCACACCGGGCATCTGGTTCAGCCGCCCGATCACCAGATCGCGCCGCGTGCGATCCCGTGCGACCATGCCCGCCAAAATGGACGGGTCGCCCGTGACCGCCGCAAGGGCACCGTGCTGAATGAACGTGTTCACATGGGTCACTTCGTTGGTCGTGATCTTCATCAACGGTCCCATCAAATCGCTATCGGCGACAACATAGCCCAAGCGCCAACCGTCCATCGCATAGGCTTTGGTAAAGGCAAACATCGAGATCGTGCGCGCCTTCATGCCGGGCAAGGACGCAATGGAAATATGCGTCGCGTCATAGGTGATCTCTTCATACACCTCGTCCGAGATCACCAATAGATCGTGTTCCTGTGCAAGATCGGCGATGACTTGCAGTTCATCACGGGTATAGACGCGGCCTGTCGGGTTGCAGGGGTTGATCAAGGCAATCGCGCGGGTCGCCGAGGTGATATGTGGCTCTATCAAGGCGCGATTGATGGAAAACCCGTTTTCAGCATCCAAGGGCGCGATGGTGACCTTGGCACCTGCCAGCTCGGCTTTGCCGATATGTTGCGGATAATAGGGGGCCAGCAACAGTGCCTCGTCGCCGTGATCCAGAAACGCCATGAAGGCAGCAAATGACCCTTGGGTCAGACCGTTGGTGATCAGCACATTATCGGCTGTCACGTCCAGCTTGTTCTGGCGGCGCAGCTTATCCGCCAAGGCGCTGCGCAGTTCCGGCAGGCCTTGCAGATCGGAATAATGCACCGCCCCCCGTTGCAAGGCAGCAATCGTTGCGTCCTTGATGTGTTGGGGGGTATCTTCGGCTGGCATGCCAAGCTCCAGATGGATCAAATCGCCTGTCCTCCCGACCGCCTTGGCAAACATTCCAAAGTTCTTTGGGCTGGTATCGGTAATTCTGCGGGCGGGTCGAATGGGCATCTGGCTCTCCTTGCATGGAAAAATACATGCGTTTACATCTATTTTGGATAACGCGGGTTTGATGAAAATGCCAACCGCAAATGGCGTGGGGGACTGAGATGAAGAAGATTGCAGTGGTTACAGGGGCCGCAGGCGGCATGGGGCGGGCGATTGTAGACAGGCTTAGGGCTGACAATTTTCATGTCATCGGCTTGGATATCGACGCAATCGGGCTGGCTGACATGCTGTCGGACGGTTTCGAAGGTATCTCCATCGATCTGACCGACCCGAAAGAGATCAAAAAGGCGTTCAAGCAGATTGAGGCCAATCACAAGGGTGTCGATGCGCTGGTCAACAACGCAGGCACCTGTTTCATGTCTGAATTCCCCAACATTCCTGTGGGCGAATTCGAAAGGCAGATGGCGCTGAACTTTTCCGGTGCGTTCCACTGCTGTCAGGCCGCGATCAAGCTGATGGCCGGGCGCGATGGCGTGCGAAAAATCGTCAACATCAGTTCCAACGGGGCGTATAATTTCGACGCCTTTGACCCGCCCCATTATCGCGCCTCAAAAGCGGCATTGGACACACTGACCAAGGATCTGGCGCGGCGCTACGCCACCGACAAGATCGCCGTGAATTCGATTGCACCCGCGATGACAGAAACGCCCCTGTTCGGTGTGGTCAGCAAGGAAGTGCTGGAAAAAGCCATCGCGCAAATGCCCCATGGCCGTGCGATGCAGCCGTCAGAGATTGCGGCATGGGTCGGGTTTCTGATCTCGCCTGCGGGGGATGTTTCCAGCGGGAATGTGATCATCCTGAACCAGGGGCGCGATGTCAGATAAAAAAACGCCGCCTCGCATTTCTGCAAGGCGGCGTTGATGTGATCGTAGGGTGGGGTTAACCCCACACCCCGCTTAGTAGCGATAATGCTCTGGCTTGAACGGGCCATCAGCGGATACGCCGATATAGGCCGCTTGTTCGTTGCTCAACTGGGTCAGTTTAACGCCGATCCGTGCAAGGTGCAGACGCGCAACCTTTTCATCCAGATGCTTGGGCAGGATATATACGTCGTTTGTATATTTGCCGGTGTTTTCCCACAGTTCGATCTGTGCCAAAACCTGGTTGGTAAAGGACGCGGACATCACGAAAGACGGGTGGCCAGTCGCGTTACCAAGGTTCAGCAAACGACCCTCGGACAGCAGGATCAGACGGTTGCCCGAAGGCATCTCGATCATGTCGACCTGTTCTTTGATGTTGGTCCATTTGTGGTTCTTCAACGCAGCAACCTGGATTTCATTGTCAAAGTGGCCGATGTTACCAACGATCGCCATGTCCTTCATCTCACGCATATGCTCGATGCGGATCACGTCTTTGTTGCCTGTGGTGGTGATAAAGATGTCGGCAGTTGCCAGTACGTCTTCCAGCAGCACAACTTCGAAACCGTCCATCGCGGCTTGCAACGCGCAGATCGGATCAACTTCGGTGACTTTTACGCGGGCACCGGCACCAGCAAGGGACGCAGCCGACCCTTTACCAACATCACCGTAGCCCATGACGACGGCAACTTTACCGGCCATCATGGTGTCGGTGGCGCGGCGGATGCCGTCGACCAGCGATTCCTTACAGCCGTATTTGTTGTCGAACTTGGACTTGGTGACGCTGTCGTTCACGTTGATCGCAGGGAACGGCAACTGGCCTTGCTTGACCAGTTCGTACAGGCGGTGAACGCCGGTTGTTGTTTCCTCGGAAACGCCTTTGATCTGGTCGCGCATTTTGGTGAACCAGCCGGGGCTTGCTTCCATACGCTTTTTGATCTGCGCCTTGATCGCGACTTCTTCTTCGGATTGCGGCACTGCAATCACGTCTTCACCGGCTTCGGCACGGGCACCCAGCAGGATGTACAGTGTCGCATCGCCGCCATCGTCCAAAATCAGGTTCGGGCCTTCGGGGAACATAAAGGATTTATCAAGGTAATCCCAATGCTCTTCCAGCGACTGGCCTTTGATCGCGAATACAGGCGTACCACCGGCAGCAATCGCCGCAGCAGCGTGGTCTTGGGTCGAGAAGATGTTGCACGATGCCCAGCGGACGTCGGCACCAAGCTCAACCAGCGTTTCGATCAGAACAGCGGTCTGGATCGTCATGTGCAGGGATCCAACGATGCGCGCGCCTTTCAGCGGCTTCTTCGTCCCGTATTCCTCGCGCAGCGCCATCAGGCCCGGCATTTCTGTTTCAGCAATATCAAGTTCCTTGCGGCCATATGCAGCAAGGTTAATGTCTTTAACGATATAATCGTTGGCCATTTGGCATCCCTTTTCAAAAGATCGGATATTTGCCACGCGCGTAGCACTTTAAAGCGGCAATCTCAACGATTGATGGGAAGATGCATTAACAAGTGATCTATTTTGCACCATTCCGGCGCTCGGAACCGGGCCGCCCTGCGCATTTCCGGTTCCATGATTGCGGGCTACGTGGGATGAACAGGGCAAAACCGAATGACGGAGGATCATCATGGCGCAGCAACCCCGTGCATGGCAACGCATGCTGTCGGGCCGCAGGCTGGACCTGCTTGACCCCACCCCCGTCGATATCGAGATTGAAGATATCGCGCACGGGTTGGCTTTTGTCGCCCGCTGGAATGGTCAAACCCACGGGGATTACGCCTATTCCGTTGCTGAACATTCGCTGTTGGTCGAAACATTGTTTGCGCGTCTGAATCCGAAATCACCCGCCAAATGGAAGCTGGCCGCACTGCTGCATGATGCGCCGGAATATGTGATCGGCGATATGATTTCACCTGTAAAGGCAGCCGTCGGGCCCGGCTACGGTGCGCTGGATGAGCGGTTAACGGCCGCAATCCACATTCGTTTCGGGCTGCCTGCCGCGATACCAAAGACCGTCAAACAACAGATAAAGAAAGCGGATAAAATCAGCGCCTGGATGGAAGCGACCCAGATCGCAGGGTTTTCAGAAACCGAAGCAACACGGTTTTTTGGCAAACCCGACACCCGCATCATCGAAAATCTGGCAATCGTGCTGCGCCCGCCTGTTGAGACCCGCAATGATTTCACCGCCCGTCACGCGATCCTGCTCAAGGAGATATCATGACCAAAGTCAGACCCCCCATTGCCCTGGATGCCCCCGATATGGCGCGACTGTTGAACGAGATTATCGAGATTGGCGGCGCCACCGCAATCACCCGGCCTGTCACGGGGGATGATCTGAAACAATGGATGGCGTCAAACGCGGAGCAAAGCGCGTGGCATGTTGCCTTGGACGAGAATGAAAAGGTCGTCGGCTTTCAATGGATCAGCCCCCATCCCGATTTGCCAGCCGAGGCCTGCGATGTCGCGACATTTGTGCAGGTCGGGCGCACCGGTCTTGGCATCGGGTCGGCGTTGTTTAACGCCACATCAGCGGCGGCAAAACAGCTGGGCTATGTCTGGATCAACGCAACAATCCGCGCCGATAATTCGGGCGGGCTGACCTATTATCAAAGCCGCGGGTTTCGCGACTGGCATTTTGACGAAGGGGTGTCGCTTGCGTCTGGCCAGATCGTCGACAAGATCAACAAACGATACGACGTTTAGATCCTAACGCGGGCTTCTTTTCGCAAGAATGCGCTGCAATGTCCGGCGGTGCATGTTCAGGCGCCGTGCTGTTTCAGACACGTTGCGATCGCATAATTCATAGACCCGCTGGATGTGTTCCCATTTCACGCGGTCCGCGCTCATCGGGTTTTCGGGGGGCGGGGGCAGGTCATCACCATTCGCCAACAGCGCATTGGTGATGTCATTGGCGTCAGCCGGTTTGGACAGATAATCCGTTGCGCCGATTTTCACGGCAGCCACCGCAGTCGCAATCGCGCCATATCCGGTTAGCACAACGACCCGCGCGTCAGGGCGTTTCTCGCGCAGAACTTCGACAACATCCAGACCGTTCCCGTCCTCAAGCCGCAGATCAATCACGGCATAAGCTGGGGGGCGGGCTGTTGCGATGGCACGACCCCCGGCGACGGAACCTGCGGTTTCCACCTCGAAGCCGCGTTTTTCCATGGCTTTGGCCAGACGACGCAAGAACGGTTCGTCGTCGTCCACCAAAAGCAAAGTCCGATCATCGCCTAGATCAAGCGCCTGCGTCTCAGCCATGTTGTGCCTCGCTCTTGTCGGGTTGGTCGTCACATTCATAAACAGCTATGTAGTGCTTCTTTGTGCAGGTCAAATTTTCTACTGATTTTCGATGAAGCAGCCGATCTTGTCTGCCATCTGGTCAGGCGACACATCGCGCCGGAAAAAGTCGACAAATCCTTCGCCGGGCATCACCAGATAGCTAAAGGTCGAATGATCAACGAGATAGAACTCATCCTTGGCCTCATGGGCTTTGTAATACGTGCGGTACGCTGCACTTGCCGCTGCGACCTGTTCAGCCGAGCCGGTCAGCCCGATCATCTTTGGGTGCATGTTATCGGCGAATTCGCCAACGGTTTCAGGCGTATCGCGTGCCGGGTCGATCGAGATAAAGACAGGCGTGACCGACATGCCGCGTTCTTCCAGAATATCAATGGCAGTGGCATTGCGCGCAACATCAAGCGGGCAGACATCGGGGCAGAACGTATAGCCGAAATAGATCAGGCTTGGTTCGGTGATCACATCCGTATCGGTCACCGTCTGACCGGCTGAATTCACCAGTTCGAACGGGCCGCCCAAATCACTGTCACCTGCAACGGCAGAGTTCTTGCATTGCGCATATTTGTCATCGCTATCCCCGCCAGTGCCCAGATAAAGGGTCAATGCCATGAAACCGAGCGCCACCACGGCGGCACATATTGCAATTATTCGCGTCATCATCATTCTCCTGCGCCAATTGGGGCTCTTGATCACTGTGTATAGCAGACCTACGCTTGTGTCCTATCTATGCAATGTATCAAGTTGAAAAGATGCGCCAATGACGCAGGCCACAATTACACCCTTGGGCGATCGTACCCGGGCGAACTGGATCAGACTGCGCACAATGATCGTGCTGCGGTGGGTTGCCATCGCCGGACAGTTAACCGCGATAACCGTGGCAGAACGGCTGTTTGGCCTCCAGCTTGAGCTTGGGCTTTGCTATCTGGCTATTGGTGTGTCCGTTGTGGGCAACCTGGTCGCGATCTTTGTATTCCCCGAAAACAAGCGCCTGTCAGAGCGTGAAAACCTGTCGATGGTGCTGTTCGACCTGCTGCAACTGTCGTTTTTACTGTTTCTGACGGGCGGGCTGCACAATCCGTTCTGCTTGCTGCTTTTGGGTCCGGTCACCATTTCAGCAACGACACTTAGCCTGCGATCAACGGTGATTTTGTGCACCACCGCAATCGTTCTTGTCAGCCTGTTGTCGCTGTATCATTTGCCGCTGAAAACCCAGACTGACGGGGTGTTGGTGATCCCGGGTATCTTTGTTTTCGGCCACTGGGTCGCGCTTGTCATCTCGATCCTGTTTTCGACCGCTTATTCCCGTCGGGTTACGACCGAAATCCATTCCATGTCGGACGCGTTGGTTGCCACACAGATGGCACTGGCGCGTGAACAGAAGCTGACCGATCTGGGCGGGGTGGTCGCCGCCGCCGCGCACGAGCTGGGCACCCCGCTGGCAACGATCAAACTGGTCAGCGCAGAGCTGCTGGATGAATTGCAAGACAACCCCGAACTTGCCGAAGATGCCGCGTTGATCCGCGATCAGGCCGATCGGTGCCGCGATATTTTGCGCGACATGGGCCGCGCCGGAAAAGACGATTTGCATCTGAGGCAGGCACCGCTCAGCGCCGTGATAGAAGAGGCCGCTGAACCGCATAAAGACCGTGGAAAAGCGATCGAGTTTTCATTCGGGAAAACCGCAGGTCCGGCGCAAGAGCAACCTTCTATCCTGCGCAAACCCGAAATCATTCACGGTCTGCGCAATTTGATTCAAAACGCCGTCGATTTTGCCGATAGCACAGTCTGGGTCGAAGCGAATTGGACAGATACCCAGGTTTCAGTCCGCATTTTCGATGATGGCAGGGGCTTTCCTCCGCATCTTTTGGGCCGGATCGGTGACCCGTTGATGCGCAGACGCAGGTCACAGCAGACCTCGGCCGAGCGTCCCGAATACGAGGGGATGGGCTTGGGGTTGTTCATTGCGAAAACCCTGCTGGAACGGTCGGGCGCTGAGCTGAGCTTTGCCAATGGATCAGACCGCGCATCACGTGCAGACCGGCGCAGGCTTGGCGCGGTGGTCGAGGTCGTTTGGCCCCGTCGCAAGATTGATGCCGTGTGGGGAGAAACCCAAATCCCGCAGGGCGAAAATATGCCCATCGTTGTCTAGGATCGTCGCGGGCAAACCTCACGTCGGTCAAAAATTAACCATTAGTTAACATTTGAACCGCAAACATTCCGCTACAGTCACAAGGAATGTCGCGTGATCGATCCAATCGATTTCATTTTGATGATATGTTTCGCCATTGTTTCTGGCGGACTTGCCCTTGGCTGGATCAACAGCCCGACAAAACACCAAAATCCACATCACAAAACCGCCGCTGACGATCAGGTTTATCATTTTGATCACGGGGTTTTGCAGTACACATCCGAAGGGACCCGAAATCTTGTACCGCTCGAAGCCGGATTTCACGAATGGGACGATCTGCGCGAAAAAATACTGGACCGCTTTACCCTTTTTCCAAAACAGCCAAGACTGGAAGGTGCGGGCAGCCTGACCCTTGAGGCAATTGACCTGAACGGGCCAACGCAGATCCATATCAGTTGGGACAATGGCCTCAGCAGGGTCCAGTTTCTTTGCCACGAGGATCACCAGCATGCAGAAGCTTCTGAAAGCAGGATTTTATCCAACGGATTGACCGCCTCTTTGACAGTCCCCGTGTGGCAAGCAACCAAAGACGGCACAGTGCTTTGGTGGAACCCCGCCTACGAAGAATTACATGCGCGGATATTCCCGAACGAAGCTGTCGAGGAAACGCCGCTGTTTACGCCCGAAAGCGCTGCATCATCCCAGCGCGTTTCCCTGCGCGATACCGTTTCAGGCAAGAAAGAATGGTTCGATGTCCAATATCGCGAGGTTGACGGGATGTTAAACTTTCAGGCCATTTGCATCAGCAACCTTGTCCATGCCGAAGAAGCGCAACGCAATTTCGTGCAAACCCTGACCAAGACATTTGCGCAACTGTCTATTGGTCTCGCCATTTTTGATCGCAACGGTCAGCTTGCCCTGTTCAACCCTGCGCTGGTCGATCTTACCGGTCTGCGGGCGGAGTTTTTGAGCGCGAGACCAGCCTTGCAAACCTTCTTTGACCGTCTGCGCGAAACCCGCAAAATGCCCGAACCAAAGAACTATGCCGATTGGCGCACCGCAATCTCTGAACTGGTCAACGCGGCCCATGATGGCAGGTACGAGGACATCTGGTCGCTGGATTCAGGCCAGACCTTTCGCGTAAAGGGGCGCCCGCACCCCGACGGGGCCACCGCATTTCTGATCGAAGACATCAGCGCCGAGGTCAGCCTGACCCGCAATTTCCGCGCCGAGCTTGAGCTGGGGCAATCCATGCTGGACACATTGGACGATGGCATTGCGGTATTTTCCGGCACCGGCATTCTGACATTTTCCAACACGGCCTACCAAAATCTTTGGAAAGTCGACCCAAATACCAGCTTTGCCGATATTACGATCCACGATGCGATCCAGGATTGGAAACGAAAGGCCGCTGAGAATCCGATGTGGTTTGAAATTGAAAATTTCGTGCGCAGTTTCGCAGACCGCAAAAGCTGGAGCATCCCAGTCTATCTGACAGACGGCACCCATATGACCTGCATGATTTCTCCGATTGTTTCAGGGGCGACCCTTATCAGGTTTCACATTATCAAACCCCCCGATGTGGTTGTCCCCCTCAAGCCCTTCCTTGGCTTTCCGCAAGACAGCTAAGCACCGCTTTCACCTTGCAGCGCACCTGCCTGGCCAAGTAGCTTGGGCATATGTCTGACCACACCCTTACCCTTGAGCTGCCAGATGCAGACCACACCAGCCAAGCCGCCCGTAGCCTGGGTGCTGCTTTGGCGGCTGGCGATACAATTTTGCTGACCGGCGATGTCGGGGCGGGCAAAACCCATTTCGCGCGGTCCCTTATCCAGTCGCTGCTGACCGCCCCCGAAGATGTGCCTTCGCCGACGTTCACCCTTGTGCAAACCTATGACACATCCGCCGGCCCGGTTTGGCATGCGGATTTATACCGCCTGACCTCAACATTCGAGATCGAGGAACTGGGCCTTTCAGATGCGTTCGAGGATGCGATTTGTCTGGTGGAATGGCCGGATCGTCTGGGGCCGCTCAAACCTGAAAATGCGTTGGAGATCACGTTGACGACAACCGGCGACGACGGCCGCGTTTTGACGGCAAGCTGGGACGCCGACAAATGGGGCCCGAAATTGAAAAGCTGGCGCAAATGACACCCCGCACCACCGCAGCACAAGATTTTATCAAAACCGCAGGATGGGGCACCGCCACGCAATCCTTGGTGGCTGGCGATGCATCAAACCGCCGCTATGACCGGCTGACACAGCCCGATGGCACCACGGCGATTTTCATGGATGCCCCTGCCGACAAGGGCGAAGACGTCAGACCCTTTGTGCGTATTGCCAAGTTCCTGATCCTGAACGGGCTCAGCGCCCCGCGCATTCTGGCACAGGATACTGAAAACGGGTTTTTGATCATCGAAGACTTGGGCGATGCGCTGTTTGCACGGTTGATGGTCGACACACCCGACATGACCGCCCCGCTTTATACTGCCGCCACCGACATGCTTGTGGCCTTGCACAACGCCCCACCGCTGGAATTGCCCATCTGCAATTCCGACTGGCTGGTGAGTATGACCGATCTGGCCTTTGGCTGGTATGCAAACGACGAAACCGCATTCGCCGGTTTTGATGCCCTGTTCCGGCCACTGGCCCGGCGGCTTGATCAGGCCGCCCGCGTTGTGATCCTGCGGGATTTCCACGCCGAGAACCTGCTGTGGCTGCCCGACCGGAAAGGCGTTGCGCAAGTCGGTGTGCTTGATTTTCAAGACGCGCTGCTGGGGCATCCGGCCTATGATCTGGTGTCGATCCTTCAGGACGCCCGCCGCGACGTTCCACCCGCGATCGAAGCCGATATGATTGCGCATTACACGAGCGTCACAGGCACAAAGCCTGATGCTTTCAAAAACGCCTATTCCGTTCTTGGCGCGCAGCGCAACCTCCGCATTCTGGGGATTTTCGCGCGGTTGTGTCTGCGGGATGGCAAGGCGCATTATGTTGATTATATCCCGCGGGTCTGGGGCTATTTGCAGCGCAACCTTGATCATCCCGATCTGGCTGAACTGGCCACGTTTCTGGGCAAGACCCTGCCCTATCCCAGCCCCGATTTCCTTGAGGATTTGAAAGCACGATGCGCAACACACCCCACGCCGTGATGATGTTTGCCGCTGGCTTTGGCACGCGGATGAAACATCTGACACATGACCAACCCAAACCGATGGTCAAGGTCGCGGGGCGGCCCCTGATTGATCACGCGCTGGATCTGGCAACGGGTATTGCTCAGGATCGCATTGTCGCGAACCTGCATTACAAACGCGAACCCTTGCTGGCCCATCTTAAGGGGCGCAATGTTCAAACCATTGTTGAACATCCCCAGATCCTCGAGACGGGCGGCGGATTGCGCAATGCATTGCCGTTGTTGGGGGATGATCCGGTTTTCACCATGAACACCGATGCGATCTGGGCCGGACCGAACCCTCTGGCGATGCTGCTAGACGCCTGGAACCCCGACCTCATGGATGCCCTGCTGATCGGAATTCCGACAGATCAGGCTGTGGGCCATTCCGGCAAGGGTGATTTCATACTGGGGCAAGACGGGCAGCTTTCCCGGGGAGCCGGGGTGATTTATGGCGGCGTGCAAATCATCAAAACCGGCCTGTTAGAGACTATTCCAGATCAGGCATTTTCCCTGAACCTGCTGTGGGACAAGATGCTGGCCAAAGGCCGCATGTACGGTATCAGCTATACGGGGCAATGGTGTGATGTCGGCCACCCCGAAGGGATCACCCTTGCGGAAACCATGCTAAGGGATGCCAATGTTTGAGCCCTCTGACACGCCACGTATCTTTGGCCTCGCCCCCGGTGTGGATTTCCCCCAAGAGCTGCTGAACGGCCTGCTTGACCGGTTGAACGGCCATCCCCCCCAAGCGATCGGGCGGATTGATCTGGTTGTTAACACCCGCCGGATGCAGCGCCGCCTGCGCGAGCTTTTCGACAAAGGCCCCGCCAGCCTGCTGCCGCGCATTCATCTGATTGATAACCTTGATACCCTGTCGTCCGGCATCGCCCTTCCCCGCCCCAGCCCGGCGCTGCGGCGACGGTTGGAACTGATCACGCTGGTTTCAAAACTGCTGGATCAAGCGCCCGAATTGGCCCCGCGCGCATCGCTTTATGACCTGTCCGACAGTCTGGCTGGCCTGATCGACGAAATGCAGGGCGAAGGCGTCCCGGTCGAGGCGGTCACCAATCTGGATGTCAGTGACCAGTCGGGTCATTGGGAACGCGCTAAGCAATTCCTGGACATCGCCCATCGTTATCTTGGGGAAAGCGTCACCCGCCCCGACCCGCGCGCGCGTCAGCGCCAAGTCGCAGCGCAACTGATTGCCAGCTGGGCAGAAACACCACCCCAACACCCCGTGATCGTTGCGGGGTCAACCGGATCACGCGGGACATCCGCCCTGTTGATGCAAGCGGTTTCGCGGTTGCCGCAGGGCGCTATCATCTTTCCTGGTTTTGATTTCGACATGCCCGGCAATGTCTGGACAGATCTGGGCGACGATCAGGAAAAGCTGTCGCAGGATCATCCGCAATACCGGTTTCGCGACATGTTGCGTGCGCTTGATATGTCGCACAGGCATGTCACCGCCTGGACAGACAGGCAGCCCCCGTCGCCCGAACGCAATGCCTTGGTTTCCTTGTCACTGCGCCCTGCCCCCGTCACCCACGTCTGGCTTACCGAAGGGCCCAAATTGCCGGACCTTCAGGCCGCGACCCAAGGGCTGACGCTGATCCAGGCCCCGACCCCCCGCGCCGAAGCGATTGCGATTGCGCTGCGCTTGCGGAAAGCCGTCGAAGACGGGCAGACCGCTGCGCTGATCACGCCGGACCGGATGTTGTCGCGGCAGGTCACATCGGCGCTGGACCGCTGGAATATTGTGCCCGATGACAGTGCCGGATCGCCCTTGCACCTGTCGCCCCCCGGCCGTTTCCTGCGCCACATTGCCGATCTGTTCGTGCGCAAGCTGGATTCAGAGGCGCTGCTGACCATCCTGAAACATCCGCTGACCCATAGCGGCGGCGACCGTAACCTGCATCAGCTCAACACCCAGCGGCTGGAATTGCAGCTGCGCCGCGACGGTCTGCCCTATCCTGACGCCGAAGGCATCCTGCGGTTGGCGCGCAAATCGGTGGCCAGATCGCCGGACCCTGATCAAATGGATGTCTGGGCGACCTGGGTCGGCCAAAGCTTTGCCGATCTTGAGGGCACGGGCGACGGCCCTCTTGAGGCGTGGGTGGCGCAGCATCTTAGCCAGGCCGAAACAATCGCCAACGGATCAAACCCCACAAGGGAAAGCCGGCTGTGGCACCATACGTCGGGCGAAGAAGCCCGCAAGGTCATGACCAATCTGGCGGAAAATGCGGAATATGGCGGTGACATGTCTGCGTCGGACTATGCCGATCTGGTCGGTGCCCTCCTGCAAAGCGGCGAGATCAGGGAACGTGATGCACCGCACCCCCATGTGATGATCTGGGGCACGATGGAGGCCCGCGTTCAGGGTGCCGATCTGATCATCATGGGTGGTCTGAACGACAGTACCTGGCCCGAGGCACCGCCGCCAGATCCGTGGTTGAACCGCCAGATGCGGCTAAAGGCCGGATTGCTGTTGCCCGAACGGCGCATCGGGTTGTCTGCGCATGATTACCAGCAATCCATCGCCGCGCCCGAAGTCTGCCTGACCCGCGCCATCCGGTCGGACGAGGCTGAAACCGTGCCATCCCGCTGGCTGAACCGCCTGGGCAACCTGCTAAACGGCTTGCCCGATCAGGGGGGCGATGCGGCGTGGAAGGCGATGATCAAACGCGGCGATCACTGGCTTGAACAGGCTCGCGCCCTTGAAACGGTGACCCGCGTCGCCCCTGCTACGCGGCCTTCGCCACGGCCACCACGTGCTGCGCGGCCCCATGCCTTGTCAGTGACGGAAATCAAGCGACTGATCCGCGACCCTTACGCGGTTTATGCCAAACACAGCCTGAAACTGCGGGCCCTTAATCCGCTGGTTCAATCGCCTGATGCCCCAGTGCGCGGCATCATCGTTCACGAGATCATGGAGCGGTTCATCAAATCCGTATCCGCAAACCCTGCAAATCTGACGAAATCCCACTTGTTAGAGACTGCCGCGCAGGTTCTGGAAGTCGAAGCCCCCTGGCCTGCCGCCCGCGTCATGTGGCTGACCAAAATTGAACGCATCGCGGATTGGTTTGTGGAAAACGAGATCAAACGCCAAAGCTATTCCAGCCCCGCCGCCTTTGAAAAAGCCGCTAAGGGCAGCCACAGCTTTGCCGATCTTGGCTTTACCCTCACCGGCTTTGCCGACCGGATCGACCGGACGGATGATGGTGAGATCCTGATTTATGATTACAAAACCGGCGCACCGCCCAGCAAGGCCGAACAAAAAGCATTTGATAAACAACTGCTGCTTGAGGCCGCGATGGTCGAGGAAGGCGGCTTCAAACAGATCGGTGTCGCCCGTGTTGCCAATGCCGCCTATATCGGGCTCGGCAGCAATCCGGTTGAGCTTTCTGCCCCGCTAGAGGAAGAGCCCCCGCACGAGGTTCTGGCCAAGCTGCATGCGTTGATGACCAGCTATTTGTCGGATGATCAGGGGTTCACATCGCGCCGCATGGTGAAAACCACCGATTTCGCAGGTGATTACGATCAGCTTGCCCGTTTTGGCGAATGGGATGGCACGAATGACCCCGTTCCAGAGGATCTGACATGACATCGGAATTTGATGATGCAACCCGCGCGCAAATTGATGCCGCCCGGCCCGATGCGTCAACATGGTTGGGTGCGAATGCGGGGTCCGGCAAGACACGGGTGTTGACCGACCGTGTCGCACGTCTGCTGTTGAACGAAGTCGAACCACAGCACATTTTGTGCCTGACCTATACCAAGGCCGCCGCGTCAGAGATGCAGAACCGGTTGTTCAAACGCTTGGGCGCTTGGGCGATGCTCAAGGATAATGATCTGCGCGCGTCATTGGCTGAACTGGGCGTGACCGATGCCTTCACCCCCGAAAAGCTGCGCATGGCACGCACGCTGTTTGCCCGCGCGATTGAAACCCCCGGCGGGCTGAAAATTCAAACGATCCACTCGTTCTGCGCCTCTTTGCTGCGACGGTTTCCGCTTGAGGCCGGGGTAAGCCCGCAATTCACCGAAATCGAAGACCGCGCTGCTGATCTGCTGCGGGCCGAGATCGTGGATAAAATGGTCGAAGGTGATGACGCGGAGCATGTGATTGCTTTGGCCCGGCATTACACCGGCGAGGATTTCAGCAAGCTGACCAGCGCCATTGTCGGCGAACGCGAAGGGTTCGAGTTGCCGCTGGCCTGGGGTGACGTGCTGGCGCTGTTTGATCAAGCCCCTGACCTGACCCCCGAAACCATCGCATCGTCGGTATTTTTGGGATCAGAGGCCGCCATCATCGACGAGATGATCGCCGCCATGAAAGACAAATCCGTCACCGACCAGAAAAACGCGGAAAAGCTGCGGTCGATTGGCGCGCTCGACATCACCGCCCTGCCCGTTCTTGAGGGGGTCTTTCTAACCGGCGGTTCAGCCGCGTCACCGTTTACCGCGAAAATTGGCACCTTGCCAACCAAGGCCACACAAAAGGTTTTGTCGCATATCATGCCACAGATCGACGATCTGATGGCGCGGGTTGAAACTGCCCGTAATGCGCGGCTTTCGCTTAAAGCGGCGCAAAAGACGTTTGTTCTGCACCAATTCGCCCATGCGTTCCTGAAACGCTATGCGCTTGAGAAACAAAAACGCGGCTGGCTGGATTTCGACGATCTGATCCTTAAAGCGCGGGCATTGCTGACCGACCCCACCGTTGCTGCATGGGTTTTGTACCGCATTGATGGCGGCATCGACCATATTCTGGTGGACGAAGCGCAAGACACCAGCCCGCGTCAATGGGACGTGATCGAACGGCTGACAGACGAATTTTACAGCGGCGATGGTGCCAACGAGGGCGATGCGCGCACCTTGTTCGTCGTGGGCGATAAAAAGCAGTCGATCTATTCCTTCCAAGGGGCTGACCCACGGGAATTCGATCACAAGCAAACCCTTTTTGAAGGTAAGATCACCGATGCCGGACAGGTATTCCAACGACGCAGTCTGGATTATTCGTTCCGGTCGTCATCGGCGATTTTGCAACTGGTCGATACCAGTTTCATCCCCCATGCCAGCGCCGGCTTTGCAGCAGATAGCCAACATATTGCGTTCAAATCCGCCCTGCCCGGCCGTGTTGATCTATGGCCTTTGGTCGAAAAATCAGAAGAGCCGGATGATCGCGAATGGTCCGATCCCGTCGACCAGCAATCGGGTCACCATCACACGGTCGTGCTGGCGGATAAAATCGCGGCGCAGATCAAAACCCTGATCGAAGGGGATCATTATCTTCCTGTCGATGCGGAAACACCGGGCGGGTTTGAACGGCGGCGCATTCGGGCGGGTGATTTCCTGATCCTTGTCCAGCGGCGCAGCGCCCTGTTTTCCGAGATCATTCGCGCCTGCAAAACCGCTGGCTTGCCCATTGCGGGTGCGGACCGCCTGAAGGTTGGTGCCGAACTTGCGGTCAAGGATCTGGCGGCGCTGCTGTCGTTTCTGGCCACACCCGAAGACAGCCTGTCACTGGCCACGGCGCTGAAATCGCCCTTGTTCGGGTGGTCCGAACAGATGTTGTTCAAGCTGTCGCACTACCGGACCCAAGACCACCTTTGGCAGGCTTTACGCGATAATCCTGATTACCCCGAAACCGTCGAAATCTTGCGTGATTTACGCGACAAAGTTGATTTTCTGCGGCCATATGACCTGATCGAGCGGATTTTGACGCGTCACGAGGGACGGAAAAAATTGCTGGCGCGTTTGGGACCCGAGGCAGAGGACGGCATTAACGCGATGCTTGCCCAGGCGCTGTCTTATGAACGCGGCGCGATCCCCAGCCTGACCGGGTTTCTGGTGTGGATGCAGACCGACGACCTCGAGATCAAGCGCCAGATCGACAATGCCTCTGACCAGATCAGGGTGATGACGGTGCACGGCGCAAAGGGGCTTGAGGCACCGATCGTGATCCTGCCCGACACCGGCAAACGCAATCTTGTGATCCGCGACGAGATTATCAAAATGGGCGAAACTCCCGTTTGGAAAATGTCGGATACCGATATGCCGAACGCCATGCGCGCAGCGCTTGAGGCACGCAAAGACCGGGAACGCGACGAGCGGTTGCGGTTGCTCTATGTGGCGATGACGCGGGCGGAAAAATGGCTGATCGTCGCCGCCGCCGGTGAGCTGCCAAAGGATGACAGCAGTTGGTACCAGATGATCGGTGCTGCAATGGGTCAGGCCGGCGCTGCACCGATTGGAAAGAACGGGAAACTGCGCTTTGAATATGGTGATTGGGATGGGCTGCCCATTCGGGACCAACGGTTTGAGACGCCAAAGCGCCCCTTATTAGAGCCTGTTTTCCTCGAAAAACTCGACAAAGTTCCGCAGCGTTTCGCAACGATATCACCCTCTAACCTCGGGGATGCCAAGGCGCTTGCCGGCGAGGACGGGATGACCGAAGCAGAGGCCAAAGCATATGGCAACCTTGTCCACAAACTGCTTGAAACCATGCCCGCCTTGCAAAGCGATCTGTGGGATGACCAGCTGCGCAGCATCAGCGACGGCTATGACCCCGCAATAGCCAACCGCACCCTTCAAGAAGCTGTGGGCGTGATGACCAAGCCAGAGATCGCACATATCTTTGCGCCTGATGCCCTGGTCGAGGTGCCGGTTACCGCGACGATCCCCCTGGGTCGCATTCACGGAACGATTGACCGGTTGCTGGTGACCGATACCGACGTGCTGGCGATTGATTACAAGACGAACCGCGTTGTGCCGACCACGCCTGCCGCCTGCCCCGGTGGGATTTTGCGCCAGATGGGTGCTTATGCCGCAGCGCTGGCGCAGGTATTCCCAAACCACCGTATTCGCACTGCAATTTTATGGACGCGGGGTGCGACCTTGATGGAACTGCCCGACGATCTGATCACAAATGCCTTGTCCCGCGCTGTCGATCTTGACGAAGTCACGGCGGCTACATAGGTTCCCACTCTAATCATTCCTTGTGCAGGAGAGCATCATGGCCACGGTCGCAGTCACAGACGCAACATTCGACGCTGAAGTTAAAAATTCCGATATCCCCGTTGTGGTGGATTTCTGGGCAGAATGGTGTGGCCCATGTAAGCAGATCGGCCCATCGCTGGAGGAGCTTTCTGCTGAGATGGACGGCAAGGTAAAGATCGTCAAAGTAAACGTTGACGAAAACCCCAACAGCCCAGCGCAAATGGGTGTTCGCGGCATTCCGGCCTTGTTCATCTTTAAAGGTGGCGAAGTTGTTTCGAACCTGTCCGGCGCACGCCCAAAAGGCCAGATCCAAAGCTGGATCGAAGAGTCGATCTAAACCTGATCTGAGTTCAGTTTTTCAAAGGGCGTGCCGGAAACGGTGCGCCCTTAATCTATGGGCCAGTCAAATCGCCGGAACCGCGCGGCGATCTTGCCATAAACATCATCCCGCCCTGCGTTGATGCTTTGGTCTTGCCAGAACCAGTACAGGTATTTCGCATAGTCAGGGCGATGGGTTTGTACCTGGGCAAAGCTGTCTGCCAGCCTGTCCATATCTGCGCGCACGGCAATGTGGTGAAAATCAATATCGCCAAACAGCAGCGCCGGTTTGCCAAAGAAATATCCGGCAAAGGCAACGCTGGAATTCTGGCTGACAACGTAATCACAGGTTTGCAGCAGCGGGATCATATCACCCACATCCACGCGCAAACGCGGGTATTTCCGCTCCAGCGCCTCAAGCGCGGCAATTTCGGTATCGGTATAGGTTTCGGTCGGGTGGATCGTCGCAATCACCTGACGGGTTTTGTCATGGGCCAGACAGTGTTCGACCATCGCGATCGGACTGCACGACTGGAAAGACCGATGCTCGGTCAGGTGCCCTTGCAGGGGAATATAGACAAAACCGTCACGGGACGTGGTTCGGGGGGCATTCTGGTACTGGCGCTTTTGCCAGAACTCATAGAATTGCGCAGCCTCTGGCCCAGAAATCAGCGCCGGATCGAATGCAGATTTGGCAACATCCCATTCCCAGCGCTGGGCCGACCCGTCAATTTGCCAGAACGGGTATTCATAGACGCGCCGGAATACCAAGCCACGCTTTTCCGGCGGCGGCTTCATATGGCTTAAAACATAGGTGTCGTTGCTGCGATCTGTATCGCCATGGTCGCGATATTCGACCCTGAACCCCGCAGATTCCAGCACAAACGCCATTTTTGCGATGAACGGATGCTCACCCAAGGCCGCCGCCTGTCGCAGGTCTGGTTCGAGGTGAAAATGCAGATGATGTGCGTCGCTCATAGGGGCAGGCTAGCCTTGGCAAGTCTGTGCCACAAGTGGCGGCACCCTTGTCCCCCGCGTTTTCGGGGACCATATAGAAGATCAAAGAAGGAGACCGCGCATGTCTAGCCAAGAATTCCCCGGATGGCACGGGACCACGATCATCGGCGTCAAGAAAGACGGAGAGGTGGTCATTGCAGGCGACGGTCAGGTCAGTCTGGGCCAAACCGTGATCAAGGGTACCGCGCGCAAGGTGCGCAGGTTGAACCCCGGCGGTTTTGACGTGGTGGCAGGTTTTGCCGGATCAACAGCAGATGCATTTACCTTGCTGGAACGGCTTGAGGTCAAGCTTGAGGCAACGCCGGGGCAGCTGGCGCGCGCAAGCGTCGAGTTGGCGAAAGACTGGCGGACTGACAAATACCTGCAAAAGCTTGAAGCGATGTTGATTGTCACCGACGGTACCGAATTGCTGATCATCACAGGTGCCGGCGACGTGCTTGAACCTGAACATAACGTGGCTGCCATCGGGTCGGGCGGAAACTATGCGCTGGCCGCAGCCCGCGGCATGATGGACAGCGACCGCGATGCCGAAGCTGTCGCGCGTGACGCAATGAAGATCGCAGCGGACATCTGCGTTTACACAAATGGCAACCTCACGGTGGAGAAAATCAAACCATGACCGATCTAACCCCCCGCGAAATCGTATCCGAACTTGACCGGTTCATTATTGGCCAGAATGACGCGAAACGCGCGGTTGCCGTGGCCTTGCGCAACCGCTGGCGCCGCAAGCAGTTGGGCGACGACCTGCGCGACGAAGTGTACCCCAAGAACATCCTGATGATCGGGCCCACAGGCGTTGGTAAAACCGAGATCAGCCGCCGCTTGGCCAAGCTGGCCCGCGCGCCGTTCCTGAAGGTTGAAGCCACCAAATTCACCGAAGTCGGCTATGTCGGGCGCGATGTTGAGCAGATCATCCGCGATCTGGTTGACAGCGCCATCCTGATGACCCGCGAACATATGCGCGAAGACGTCAAAGCCAGCGCCCACAAGGCTGCCGAAGAACGTGTGATTGATGCCATCGCCGGTGAAGACGCCCGCGAAGGCACCCGCGAGATGTTCCGCAAAAAGCTGAAATCAGGCGAGCTGGACGCCACGATGATCGACCTTGAGGTAAGCGATACCTCCAGCCCGTTCCCGACCATGGATATCCCCGGTCAGCCCGGCGCTGGCATGGGCATGATGAACCTGGGCGACCTGTTTGGCAAAGCCATGGGCGGCCGCAAGACAAAGAAGCGGCTTTCCGTATCGGAAAGCTATGAAATCCTGATCAGCGAAGAGGCTGATAAACTGCTGGATGACGAAACGGTAAACCGTGCGGCGATTGATGCGGTCGAACAGAACGGCATCGTGTTTCTGGACGAGATCGACAAGGTTTGCGCGCGCTCTGACGCGCGTGGCGGTGATGTGTCCCGCGAAGGGGTGCAGCGCGATTTGCTGCCGTTGATCGAAGGCACGACCGTTTCGACAAAATATGGCCCCGTGAAAACCGACCACGTCTTGTTCATCGCCTCGGGGGCGTTTCATATTGCGAAACCGTCTGATTTGCTGCCTGAATTGCAGGGTCGTCTGCCGATCCGGGTTGAATTGCGCGCCCTGACCGAAAACGACTTCGTGCGCATTCTGACAGAGACCGACAACGCGCTAACCCTGCAATACACCGCGCTGATGGGCACCGAGGAAGTGGAAGTGTCCTTTACCGAAGACGGTATCAAAGCGCTGGCCAAGATCGCGGCAGATGTGAACCATACCATCGAAAACATCGGGGCGCGGCGGCTTTATACTGTGATGGAGCGGGTGTTCGAAGAACTGTCGTTTAGCGCACCGGATCGCAGCGGTGAAAAGATCGTCGTCAACGGTGATTTCGTCGAAAAGAACCTGGGCGAACTGTCGCGGTCCACCGATCTGTCGCGCTACGTGCTTTAACGCTTTCCATTTCACCATGCGCCTGAGAATGATGGCGCATGGTTTATCTTCAGTTTATCCGCGCCAATTGGCTGTTTTTATTGGCTGGTTTTCTGCTGACCTTTACGTCTTCCTATGGGCAGACCTATTTCATCTCGCTTTTCGCAGGCGAGATTAAGGGCGAATTCGGCCTGAGCGATGGTCAATGGGGCGGTATTTACACCATCGGCACGACGCTTTCGGCGATCACGATGGTCTGGGCGGGGGTTCTGACAGACCGGTTTCGTGTGCGCCGTTTGTCATTCTGGGTGATGATCGCGCTGGCAACGGCCTGTCTGGCGATGGCCACTGTGCCCAATTGGATCGCGCTGATCTTTGTGATCTACGCGCTGCGCCTGACCGGACAGGGGATGATGTCCCAACTGGGGTCCGTCGCCATGGTGCGCTGGTTCGAAGCGACGCGGGGCAAGGCGCTGTCGCTGTCGTCTATGGGTTTTGCAGCGGGGCAGGCGATCTTGCCAGTTGTCTTTGTGGCCTTGTTCGCCAGTTTTCACTGGCGCAGCCTGTGGATGCTGGCCGCCGCGCTTGTGCTGATCACCATGCCGGTAATGCTGATGCTGCTACGTCAGGAACGCACCCCGCAATCCATGGCCGAGACCACGCAAAGGACAGGGATGGACGGGCTGCACTGGACGCGGATGCAAATGATGCGTCACGGGCTGTTCTGGCTCATGATCCCGATGATTATCGGGCCTGCTGCCTGGGGAACGGCGCTGTTCTTCCAGCAGGTCCACCTGACCGAGGTCAAAGGCTGGACGCTGGTCAGTTTTGTCGCCCTGATGCCGCTTTATACCGTGACATCCGTGATCTCGACCTTTGTTTCGGGTTGGGCGGTTGACCGTTTTGGTGTCAACCGTGTGACGCCCGTGCAAATGCTGCCCTTTGCCCTTTCATTCGCAGTGCTGGCCTATGCCGATACGATCGTCATGGCGGGCGTCGGGCTGATGATCTTCGGCGTCGGGCAGGGGATGCAGGCCACTGCGACATCCGTGTTCTGGGCAGAGTTCTACGGCACGCGCTATATCGGGTCGATCAAGGCGGTCGCAGCGGCGTTGATGGTGTTCGGATCGGCAATCGGGCCGGGCGTTACCGGCCTTTTCATTGATTTGGGCGTGAATTTCCCTGAACAGATGATCCCGATTGCGATCTATTATGTGATCGCCGCTGCCATGGCGACGACTGGCATCCTGAAATACCAAGGCAGGCTAGGCCGATTTCAGCGGTGACGCCGCAGATAGACGTAATAAGCGCCGCCGCCGCCGTGGCTGATATGGGCCTGACTGACCTGCAACACAGCACTGGCCAACGGTGCCATCGACAGCCATTGCGGCACCTGATGGCGCAAGACCCCGTGCCGCACGGGGATTGGCCCGCCTTCGTCGCGCATTTTGCCTTTGCCGGTGATCACCAGCACCAGACGTTTGCCGTTTTTATGCGCGTTCAGAATGAACCGCGTCAGGGCAGGGTGGGCACGATCCAATGTCATGCCATGCAGATCGATCCGGCCTTCGGGGCTTAGCTTGCCACGTTTCAACCGCGTAAAGGCTTTGCTGTCCATCTGGACAGGGGCCTTGCGGATCTGATCTGGCAGGGACGGCATCAGGTCGTGGGTAGACCGGCGCGGTTTGGGCTTGGGTTTGCCCAGAATAACCGACGTCGTTTTGCGGATCTGCGGTGCGCTGGGCGCGGGCGCATCAATTTCGGGGCGGAAAAGCTGGTTCATGTCCAGTTTCTCTGTCCGTTCGGTCACTTTCTGCCACAGCGACAGGTCATCCTTGTTCAACCGCTTCCGGGTCATAAGAGGGGCTCTGACAGCAGGGCATAGGCGCGTTGGATTGGCATCAAGACCATCATCCGCCCGGGATCGCGCAGCTTGCCGGCAGCCCGGCCCGCTTTGTCGCCCGTCCCAAAGAAGATATCGGCACGTTGGGCCCCTTTGATCGCTGATCCGGTATCCTGGGCGATCATCAACCGGTGCAGCGGTTTCTTACCTTCCTTTTCAATCCAGACTGGCGCGCCAAGGGGGACAAACTTTGGGTCAACCGCAACGGTCCGCATATCGGTAACAGACCGGTTCATCGCGCCAAGCGGCCCCTTGTCTGTGGGCACTTGGCTGACCTCGCGAAAGAAAACATATGACGGGTTGTGATACAGCAAATCGCGCCCGTCTTCGGGGTTACGGCGCACCCAGTTCTTGATGACTTGGGCGCTGACCTGATGGGCATCATAGACACCGCGCCGCACCAGTTCGACACCAATGGACCGATAGGGATGCCCGTTTGCGCCACGGTATCCGACACGGATATATTGCCCGTCTGGCAGACGAATACGGCCAGACCCTTGGATTTGCAGGAAAAACAACTCAACGGGATCATCGACATAGGCAATCTCGAGGCCGCGGCCCTTCATCACGTCTGTGTCCAGAATATCCCTGCGGGGCAGCCAGGGGTTGTTCGTTTTCGCCTCGTCCGGCATGGAATAGATCGGATATTTATACCGCGATGACGGGTAGAGATCACCGTCAAGTTCAGGTTCGAAATAGCCGGTAAACATCGCCTCTGCGCCGTCTTCGATCAGCACGGGGCGAAAAAACAGCTCAAAGAACTGGCGCGGTTCAGGTTCGGCTTCGGCGAATTTGCACAGATTGCGCCAATCCACGTCTTTCATGTCGCGGCAGGTGTTCAGAAACGTCGTCAGCGCGGCCGCGTGGTCATCGGTTTCCCAAGCGGCCAGCTGGTCGTAATCCATGATGGTATAGGTCACGTCTGCAAAAGCGGGCGGCACCGTTAGGCCCGCCCACAGCATTGTACCCGCACAGGCACGAATTAACCGTCTGTAGAAACGAGCAGCCAATTTGGATCATCCGAGCCCATGACCCGCGAGAATACCCACGTGTCTTTTTGACGTTTCACTTCGGTCGGGCTCCCTTCGACAACATTGCCGTCCTGGTCTTTCACAACCGAAGTCATTTCAGCAACGAAACGAATGGTCAGGTCAGCCTCGTTGGTGGCTTTGTCCATTGTCGCGCTGTCCAGTTCCATTTCGCGAATGCCAATGAAATGGGATTCAACAGTCAGGCCCTGATCTTCGCGGGCGGCAACACCGTCCACAAAGCTTTCGTAGATTTCTTCGGACAGGAACGGTTTGATTTCGTCCAGATTGCCATGCTCATACCCCATGACGATCATCTCATAGGCACCGCGCGCACCGCCCAGAAAATCGCTGACGCCAAAGGAGGGTTCGACGCGCTTCATATCGGCCAGAGCGATTGCAGTGTCAGACCCTTCGGGAGCGTGATCGGTGATGTCCAGATCGGGGCCGCCCTCGATGACTTCGAATGCGGGACCGGCATGTTTTTTCGGAGACACGTCGACCTCGGGTGTTTTTTCAAACCCGTCGCGTGTGCCCAAGGCGTTTTTCAAACGCAAGATCAGGAATACCGCAATGCCGGCAAGCACCAGAAGCTGTATCATAGGCGAATTCATAGGAACCTCTTGGTGAGAAACATGGAAACGTCGTGTCGTTGCCCTTATGTAGGGTGTGAACCGGGCCAAGTCCACTCTGGCCCTTATGAAAGGACCCGCGACATGTGGTTGTTTTTGGCATTTCTTGCCGTACCATTGATTGAAATCGCTTTGTTTATCCAAGTAGGTGGGGCAATTGGCCTCGGCTGGACGCTTGCGATTGTTGTTTTGACGGCCCTTATCGGCACGTCATTGATGCGCACACAGGGGGCGATGGCAATGAGCCAGATCAAATCCTCCCTTTCCGAAGTCCGCGATCCGACTGAACCGCTGGTAAACGGCGCGATGATCCTGTTTGCCGGCGCATTGTTGCTGACGCCGGGGTTTTTCACCGACGCCCTTGGCTTTGCCCTGTTGGTACCGGGTATTCGGCGGGCTGCATTTCAGGCCATGCGGTCGCGCGTCAAGGTCAGCGGCTCCATGAGCTTTAGCGGCGGGTTTACCAACACCCGAAAAGAACCACACCGGCCCATGCAAGGTGATGTGATTGACGGCGAATACCACGAATTGTCCGAAGACGAAAAGAAAGCCCAGCATCCATCGGGTTGGACAAAGCATTGAGCGCCGCCGCCAGGTCTGATAAAGCCAGCAAAACGCATTTTTTACCCTCAAGGAGCCCGCAACATGGCTGAAGAAGCAGCACCACAACCGACACAAGCAGCCCAGCCGCAAATGCGCATTTTGGGTCAGTTCATTCGCGACATGTCGTTCGAGAACATCATGGCGCAAAAAGGGGCACCAAGTGATGTGCAGCCTGACGTTCAGGTTCAGGTAAATCTGGACGCCAAAAAGCGTTCGGCAGACAACCAGTATGAATCTGCAATCAAGTTGCAGGTCACATCAAAGGCTAAAGACGGCGACGCCATGCTGTTCCTGTTGGAAATCGACTATGTCGGCATTTTCCACATCGAAGGTGTGCCAGAAGACCAGATGCACCCGTTCTTGCTGATCGAATGCCCACGGATGATCTTCCCGTTCCTGCGCCGCGTTGTCAGCGACATCACGCGCGATGGTGGTTTCCCGCCGCTGAACCTGGAAAACATTGATTTTGTTGCGCTTTACCGCAATGAAATCGCACGCCGTCAGGCCGAGAATCCCCCAAAAGCCGACGCCTAAAGCGTCTTCCACACCGCGCCGTCGCCCAGCTTGCTGACAAACTCAGCATGGGCGGCGGCCTCGTCCTGCGAAATCCGCGAGGGCAGGGGATTGGGCCGCGGCTTTGGCGTCCACTCCACCGACATATCACCGGCCTTGCGCTCCGGCTTGGTTGACAGACCAAAGTCAGGCTGACGCCCGCCGATCAGTTCCAGATAAACTTCGGCCAGAATTTCACTGTCCAGCAACGCGCCGTGAAGCGTTCGTGACGTGTTGTCGATGCCAAAACGGCGGCACAACGCATCCAGCGACGCGGGTGATCCGGGAAACCGCTTGCGGGCAATCGCCAGCGTATCCAACGCTTGTTCCCAAGGGATAAGGGGCAACCCCATCCATCTCAGCTCCGCATTCAGAAACTTGATATCGAATGCAGCGTTATGGATGATCAGCTTGGAATCTCCGATAAAATCAAGAAATCTTTGCCCGATCTGCGCGAACTTGGGCTTATCGCGCAAAAAGTCGTCACCAAGCCCGTGCACCTGAAACGCCTCGTCCGGCATGCTGCGTTCCGGGTTGATATATTGATGATAGGTTTCGCCCGTGGCCACGTGACCCATCAGTTCAACCGCACCAATTTCGACAATCCGGTCGCCGCTTTCGGGGTCAAATCCGGTGGTTTCGGTATCCAGAACGATCTCACGCATGGTTCATTTTTCCTTTGATATCGTCGATAATGGCCAGCACCTGGGCGCGGGCATGGTCAAGGGTATCAGTCTCGATCACGTAGTCGGAAAGCGCACATTTCTGGTCATTCGGCATCTGTTTGGACCGGATATTCTCGAACTGTTCCAAGGTCATCGTCCCGCGCGCCATCACGCGTTCCTGCTGGGTTTCTGCCGAAACAGTGACACATGCAACCGCATCCATATTTTTATTGCCGCCGGTTTCAAAGATCAGCGGAATATCCAGTACAACAATGTCCGAAGGTGCCTGCGCCAGAAACGCGGCACGGTCCTGACCGACCAGCGGATGCACAATCGCTTCGATCTTTTTCAATGCTCCCGGGTTCTGGCCGATGATCGCCTTGAGCGCGGGGCGCGAAACGGCACCGTCGATCACAGCCTCAGGAAATGCCTCTTTAAAGGCGGGCACGGCCGCGCCGCCCTTGGCATATAAACGGTGCACTGCGGCGTCGGCATCCCAAACGGCGCATCCCGCCTCTGCGAACATGGCGGCGGTTGTCGATTTACCCATCCCGATTGAACCGGTCAGACCTAGCAGAAACATCAGCGCAGCGCCGCCGCACGGGTGGCGCGGTCAATCTCGGGGCGGGTACCGAACCAGCGTTCAAATCCGGGAACCGCCTGATGCAAAAGCATACCCAACCCGTCCACGGTCACGCAGCCAACTTCTTCGGCTGTCAGAAGCAGGTTCGTCTTGAGCGGCGCATAAACCAGATCGGTCACAACAGTCTGCTTGCGCAACCCGTCCAGCGGCACACGCAATTCCGGCTTGCCGACCATCCCGAGCGAGGTTGTGTTTACCAAAAGGGCGGCATGATCCAGCATATTCCCGGCCTGCACCCAATCATAAACGGTCACGCGGGGCCCAAAGACCGTTTTCAAATTATCCGCACGCACCCGCGTCCGGTTGGACAAAAGGATTTCAGGCACGCCTGCGTCCAGCAGCGATGCAATAACGGCGCGCGCGGCCCCGCCGGCACCAAATATCGCTGCGGGCCCAGCCTTTGGGTCCCAATCGGGCGCGCCGCTTTTCAGGTTTTCCAAAAACCCGTAACCATCTGTATTATCGCCTTGAATCTTGCCGTCGGCGCGAAAAATAAGTGTATTTACCGCCCCGATCAAAGCTGCGCGATCCGTGATTATATCGACAATCTCCATCACTGCTTCTTTATGCGGAACAGTGATATTTGCGCCGACGAACCCCATTTTCGGCAGGGTGCGCAACACCTGTTCCAGATCCTCAGCCGCAACATCCATAGGGATGTAAGCGCCCTGAATCCCCAGATTTTTCAGCCAATGGCCATGAATTTGGGGTGATTTTGAATGTGCTATTGGCGATCCGATCACGCCAGCAAGCGGAATTTTTGGCAAAGTCATGCGGGCAGGTCTCCCCTGATCGTTAGGTAGTTAATAAGCTCAATCAGCGGCAATCCTAGGACATTAAAGTAATCCCCTTCAATGCCACTGAACAGGCGCACACCCTCTTCCTCAAGTTTATATGAACCCACAGCATGTTGGATGCTATCCCAGTTTCGTTCAACGTAGTCGGCAATATAGGCGTCAGACGCATCGCGCATGCGCAACCGGACCTGACCCACGTGACGCCAGATCGGTTTGCCATCCTCTACGATAACGGCTGCTGACAGCAGGCTATGGCGATCCCCGCGCAATCCGGTCAGCTGTTCGATCGCGTCCTGGGGTGTTTTCGGCTTGTTTAACAGCTTTCCACGATGATCAAGCACCTGATCGCAGCCCAGAACCAAGGCACCGGGGTTCTTGTCACTGACCCTGCGGGCTTTCATCTCCGCCAGAGAGTCGGCGATATCACGGGGCGGGGCCCCTTCGGAAAGCAAGGCAGCTTTGATCATTTGTTCATCAATCCGCGCGACGCTGACCTGATGCGGGATGTTTGCCTGCTGCAACAACTGCGCCCGGATGGAGGAGCCGGAGGCAAGGATGAGGGTCTGAACCATGTGGATAACCTGTGTGCGATGTTAAGGAGTTTTTAAGGACTTATCCCCGAGAATGCGAGGGCAAGCACGTTGCCACGGGATATCCGTGAATTCCGCTGCGACTATCCCGATTTATGCGGGGTAGGATAAGGATAACTTTGCAAAGCCCTGGATCGCGTTTATAACAAGATTATCCACAGTCTTGTACAGTAGCATCACTTGATTATTTTACATTAAACATCTGTTATATATTTATTATTTTTGGCACTTTGATATTTCTCGTTCATCTGTGATCTAAACGTTAACAAGTGGATAACCACTCGTATATCTCGTTAATCCACAGAAAATCGCCTCCCTACTTACATCATCATCTTTCTTCTTTTCTTATTTATATTAGAAAGGAGGCAATGAACGGAGTGTGACATGTCTGACTTTCTGGCCCTTGCCTATCCTTGGACAAAGTCGATCCATATCATGGCGGTGATCTCGTGGATGGCAGCCTTGTTCTATCTTCCCCGTTTGTTGGTCCATCACACGGAACGGGTCGGCCTTTCCGGGGAAACTCATGAATTGTTTACCATGATGGAATTCAAGTTGGCCAATGTGATCATGCGCCCAGCAATGATTGCCACCTGGATTTTTGGCCTTTGTCTGGTTTTTACGCCCGGTATCGTCGATTGGTCGATGATCTGGCCCTGGACCAAGGGATTGGCCGTGATCGCAATGACAGGCTTCCATGAATGGCTGTACGCACGGGTTAAGGGGTTTGCCACGGGGCAGAATACCCTAACCGGCAAACAATACCGGATGATGAACGAAGTTCCGACAATTTTGATGATTGTCATTGTCTTGTCGGTTGTCGTAAAATTCTAAGCGGATTGACGAAAGCACCTGTCCTGACTATGTATCCCTTCGCACCCTGTTCTGGGATTGCATCCGTCTGACAAATTTAACGATACGACCCGCCTGATGTGATCTGGCCGGTACAGGATATTTCCATGACAACCGAAACGCTGAACCTCGCTGATCTTAAGGCGCAGACCCCCAAGAACCTTCTGGCAATGGCCGAAGAGCTTGAGATCGAAAACGCGTCGACGATGCGCAAAGGCGAGATGATGTTCCAGATCTTGCGCGAACGCGCGGATGAGGGCTGGGAAATCTCGGGCGACGGTGTGTTGGAAGTGTTGCAAGACGGGTTCGGCTTTTTGCGTTCACCCGAAGCAAACTATTTGCCGGGCCCTGACGATATTTACGTTTCACCCGAAATGATCCGCCAGCATTCGCTGCGGACAGGTGACACGATTGAAGGGTTGATTAAGGCCCCTGATGACACGGAACGCTATTTCGCGCTGACCGAAGTCACCAAAATTAACTTTGAAGATCCTGAAAAGGCCCGCCACAAAGTTGCGTTTGAAAACCTGACGCCGCTTTACCCTGACGAACGTCTGACGATGGAAGTCGAAGACCCAACCGTCAAAGACCGTTCTGCCCGGATTATCGATCTGGTATCGCCCATCGGTAAAGGCCAGCGTTGCCTGATCGTGGCCCCGCCGCGCACTGGTAAGACGGTTCTGCTTCAAAATATCGCCAATTCGATCGAAAAAAACCATCCTGAATGCTATTTGATCGTTCTGCTGATTGATGAACGCCCCGAAGAAGTTACCGACATGCAGCGTTCGGTTAAGGGCGAAGTTGTATCTTCGACCTTTGATGAACCGGCGACACGCCACGTTGCTGTTTCCGAAATGGTGATCGAAAAGGCCAAGCGTCTGGTTGAGCACAAGCGTGATGTTGTCATCCTGCTCGATTCGATCACCCGTCTGGGACGTGCATTCAATACGGTTGTCCCATCGTCGGGCAAGGTTTTGACCGGTGGTGTTGATGCGAACGCCTTGCAGCGTCCGAAACGGTTCTTTGGTGCCGCGCGCAACATCGAAGAGGGTGGATCCCTCACCATTATCGCGACTGCATTGATTGATACCGGCAGCCGCATGGACGAGGTGATCTTTGAAGAATTCAAAGGGACCGGTAACTCTGAAATCGTTCTGGATCGCAAGATTGCAGACAAACGTGTGTTCCCGGCCATTGATATTCTCAAATCTGGTACCCGCAAAGAAGACCTGCTGGTTGATAAAATCGATTTGCAGAAAACATTTGTTCTGCGCCGTATTCTGAACCCGATGGGTACAACGGATGCGATCGAATTCCTGATCGGAAAACTGAAACAAACCAAGACGAATTCCGACTTCTTTGATTCAATGAACACCTAAGTTATTAAATTATAACAGTGGGTTAGACCAATGGATACGATTTTTGCCCAGGCCACCGCGCAAGGGCGTGCTGGGGTTTGCGTTATCCGTATCTCTGGCGCTCATGCGTTCGAAATTGCGGAGAAAATTGCACACCCGCTGCCCCCTGTTCGCCACGCTGCGGTCAGGCCGATTGTCGGTCTGGATGGCGGGACAATTGATAACGCTTTGGTTTTGGTCTTTCAGGGACCAAGCAGTTTTACAGGTGAAGATGTCGTTGAACTGCATCTTCACGGAAGTATCGCTGTTGTAAAAGCGGTTCTGACCTTGCTTTCGACGTTTCCGGATACCCGTTTGGCTGAGCCGGGGGAGTTTACCCGCAGGGCGATGGAAAACGGCAAGCTTGATCTGACCCAGGTTGAAGGTTTGGGTGATCTGATCGAGGCAGAGACAGAAGCACAACGCAAGCAGGCGTTGCGCGTTCTATCCGGGCATCTTGGTCAGCGTGTTGACGATTGGCGGGAAAAACTGATCAGAGCGGCGGCACTTTTGGAAGTTACCATTGATTTTGCCGATGAAGATGTTCCCGTTGATGTTTCCGGTGAAGTTGGTGAGCTTCTTGCATCTGTTAACAATGATATATTGAATGAACTCAAAGGCTTCCATACGGCGGAACGTATTCGGACAGGGTTTGAAGTCGCAATTATCGGCCGGCCAAATGCTGGAAAATCGACGCTTTTGAACGCACTTGCGGGGCGGGATGCTGCGATTACGTCTTCTGTCGCCGGCACAACCCGTGATGTCATCGAAGTCCGGATGGATATCGGTGGTCTTCCGGTGACTTTGCTGGATACCGCTGGCCTAAGAGAAGGCGCCGATGAGGTAGAAGCGATTGGCATAGATCGCGCGATGACCCGCGCGGCACAAGCAGATTTGCGTGTCTTTCTGTTAGAAGAGGGCGAGGAATTGCCGGTCTTGGCTGAACCGGAAGACATCCGCCTTTTGCCCAAAGCAGATTTGCGCGACGATCCTTCCGGTGCTGTCTCTGGCACAACGGGGCAGGGGTTAAGCGATTTGATCGCTCAAATTCAGTCTGTTTTGGCAAAGCGAAGCCTGACTGCTGGCCTTGCCACGCACGAGCGGCATAGAAATGCTCTGCAGAAAGCCGCTGATGGTCTGGAATTTTCGATGTCAATTCTGGATCATGGACCGGATCAGTATGATATAGCTGCTGAAGAGCTGCGGCATTCGATTCGTGCGCTGGAAGCCTTGGTTGGGCGAATCGATGTAGAAAATTTGCTGGACGTGATCTTTTCCAGTTTTTGTTTGGGTAAATAGATGGAGTGTTTCACGTGAAACATTTTGACGTCATTGTTATCGGTGGTGGTCATGCGGGGGCAGAGGCCGCCCACGCATCCGCGAGAATGGGCGCATCGACAGCGCTGATTACAATGTCGCGCGACGGAATTGGCGTTATGTCTTGCAACCCGGCAATCGGGGGGCTTGGTAAAGGTCACCTGGTCCGCGAGATTGACGCAATGGATGGCGTGATGGGGCGGGTCGCCGACAAGGCGGGCATTCAGTTCAGGTTGCTTAACCGCCGCAAGGGGCCGGCGGTTCAAGGTCCTCGCGCACAGGCGGACCGCGCCATATATCGCACCGAGATGCTATCAGAGACCGAAAAGCGAGATAATCTTGAGATTATCGAGGGTGAGGTTACCGATTTTGTTGTCGAGGATAGCCGCGTTTGTGGGGCAGTTCTGGCGGATGGTACGACGATAAGGTCCAAAACCGTAATCCTGACTACGGGCACCTTTTTACGTGGTGTTATTCACATTGGTGATGTGTCCCGCTCCGGTGGCCGGATGGGGGACAAAGCGTCGGTCGATCTCGCAAACCGGATCGATTCATTCAATCTGCCTTTGGGCCGCCTAAAGACCGGTACGCCGCCGCGCTTGGATGGGCGCACAATTGACTGGGCCAATCTTGAGATGCAACCGGGTGACGATGATCCCGTTGTGTTTTCGTTTTTGTCGAAAGGTGTGTCGGCCAAACAGATTTCTTGCGGAATCACGCATACAAACGAAAAGACCCACGAGATCATCCGATCGAATCTGGAACGCTCGGCGATGTACGGCGGTCACATTGAGGGGATCGGCCCGCGCTACTGCCCATCGATCGAGGATAAAGTCGTTCGTTTCGCCGATAAAACGTCCCATCAGGTGTTCTTGGAGCCTGAAGGTGTTGATGACCACACGATATATCCGAACGGTATTTCCACATCCCTACCTGAAGATGTGCAGCTTGAATATGTTCGATCGATGGCGGGGCTGGAGAATGTAAAGATTCTGCAACCTGGCTATGCCATTGAATATGACTACGTTGACCCGAGGGCGTTGGATTTGACGCTGAAAGTCCGGACAGTCCCTGGGCTTTACCTTGCTGGTCAAATCAACGGGACAACCGGTTACGAGGAAGCGGCAGCACAAGGCCTTGTCGCCGGATTGAACGCGGCACTTGAAGCGCAAGGCAAAGAACCTGTGATATTCAGCCGTGCACAAAGCTATATCGGGGTGATGATCGACGACCTTACCACGAGAGGTGTTACCGAACCGTATAGAATGTTCACGTCGCGTGCTGAATTCCGCCTGTCGCTGCGGGCTGATAATGCGGACCAGCGGTTGACGCCGCTTGCGATGAAGCTTGGATGTGCCTCTGAGGAGCGTTCCGCCGTTTTTCTAGACAAGATGGAACAGATGGACAAGGCGATGCAGCTTTTATCCGATGTTACTTGGTCGCCGAAAGAGATCGCGCAAGTGGGTATCAAAATCAATCAAGACGGCACCAAGCGGTCTGGTTTCCAACTCTTGGCTTTTCCAGATGTTGTTTTTGAGGATTTGTTAAGCTTGCAGCCAAATCTGGCTGAGGTTTCCGATGAAATCCGCCGCCAGGTAGAGCGTGACGCGCTTTACGCGAACTATATCGCGCGCCAACAGAGGGATATTGATCTTTTGCAGAAGGATGAAGCTCACGTCATTCCGGCGGATTTTCATTACGGTCAAATTGACGGCTTGTCGAACGAGCTTACGTCAAAACTCGAAAAGACAGCACCTACAAATCTTGCGCAAGCAGCTAGAATTGATGGCATGACCCCCGCCGCGCTTACGTTGCTGCTATCGCATTTGAAGCGGGATAGCAGAAAGAAGTCAGCGTGAGTGCGTTTGAGGGTGCAGATGTTTCACGTGAAACATCTGATCGGCTGGCGCAATTCGCGCAGTTGGTCGAGAAGTGGACCGCCAAGATTAATCTGATCTCAAAGCCAAGCATACCGCATATCTGGGAGCGGCATATCATTGACTCCGTTCAACTCTATCAGCACGCGCCTGTCGCAAATCATTGGGTTGATCTGGGAAGTGGCGGAGGTTTCCCTGCAATAGTCTTGGCAATTTTGTCAGCAGAAGATGGTCGCGAGACGAAGTTTACGATGGTCGAGAGCGATCAGCGTAAGTGTGTGTTTCTGCGAACCGCCTTGAGGGAGCTGGGCTTGGAAGGTCAGGTGCTGAACAAGAGAATTGAAGAACTGCCAAGCCTTGAGGCTGATGTTTTGTCCGCAAGGGCGCTAGCGGATCTGACAACCTTGCTACAGTTTACCGATTTGCACCTCGGAAATGATGGAACGGCGCTTTTCCCGAAGGGTGAAAACTGGCAGGTTGAGGACGCAGCTGCAAAAGCTGCTTGGCGATACACCTGCGAGCCCATCCCAAGCGTTACAAATCCTGCCGCCGCTATTCTTAGAATCAAGGAATTAACCCATGTCTGATCTTTCGCGCCCTGCAGGACCAAAAATTATTGCAGTCGCAAATCAGAAAGGCGGCGTGGGGAAAACCACGACGACAATTAACCTTGCTGCAGCCCTTGCCGAACAGGATCAGCGGGTTTTGGTCGTTGATCTGGATCCGCAGGGCAACGCGTCGACGGGTTTGGGTATTGATCTTGATGACCGCGAATTCACTACCTACGAACTGCTTCTTGAGGACATTTCGCTGGATAAAGTGGTTCTGAAAACCGAAACGCCAGGCCTGTATATCGTGCCTGCAACCGTGGATTTGAGTTCGGCTGATCTTGAACTTATCTCGAATGAGAAGCGGAGTTTTCTTTTGCATGACGCGCTGCGGCAGACGCAAATGGACAGCTATGCGTTTGATTATATTCTAATTGATTGCCCGCCGTCGCTGAATTTGCTGACCGTTAATGCTATGATTGCCGCACATTCGGTGCTTGTTCCGTTGCAAAGCGAGTTTTTCGCGCTTGAGGGCTTGTCGCAACTTATGCTGACAATTCGAGAGGTCCGGCAAAGCGGCAACAAGGATCTCAGGATTGAGGGGGTTGTCTTGACGATGTACGATCAGCGCAACAACCTTTCCCAGCAGGTCGAACAGGATGCGCGGGCAAATCTGGGGGAGCTTGTTTACAAGACTGTCATTCCTCGAAATGTTCGGGTCAGTGAAGCGCCCAGTTTTGCGATGCCGGTGCTGAGCTATGATAGCGGATCAAAAGGCGCAAAGGCGTATCGCGATCTGGCGCGGGAAGTATTAGAAAATAGCGTAATTTAAGGGGTCAAACATGGCAAACAGAGAAAAACGGCGCGGATTGGGGCGTGGGCTTTCGGCTTTGATGGCAGATGTTGCTGAAACACAGACGGTAGCTGCCCAGGGGAGTGCCGAACAGTACATCCCGATCGAGAAAATATCCCCGAACCCCGAACAGCCAAGAAAACGGTTTGATCCAGAGGATTTGAACGATCTCGCGAACTCGATCAAGGAAAAGGGGGTTATTCAGCCTCTTATTGTGCGTCGCAGGGAAGATGGGACATTTGAAATCGTCGCCGGCGAACGCCGCTGGCGCGCGTCGCAAATGGCAAAACTGCACGAACTTCCTGTAATCGTTCGTGAATTTACAGATCTCGAAGTTCTCGAGGTTGCGATTATCGAGAACATCCAGCGGGCTGACCTCAACTCCATCGAGGAAGCCGCCGGGTATCGCCAATTGATGGACAAGTTTGGTCATACGCAGGAAAAGATGGCCGAAGCGCTTGGTAAAAGCCGGAGCCACATCGCCAACTTGTTGCGCCTTTTGAACCTGCCGGACACCGTGTTGGAAATGGTTCGCACAGGCGATCTTACTGCAGGACATGCCAGAACTTTGGTTCCTGCCGATGACCCCGTAAAACTAGCCAAGCAGATTATTGCGGGTGGTTTGTCTGTTCGGGCGGCGGAAGCTTTGGTTAAGAAAGAGCAAAACGCTGGAAAAGACGACGCGCCACTTAAGGCCCCCAAGGCGCTAACCGAAAAGGACGCAGATACGCGTGCGCTTGAGAGCGATCTTTCGGCAAGCTTGGGGATGAAAGTGACATTGAACCACAAGCCGGGGCAGGAAGCCGGGCAAATGGTTCTAAGCTATAAAAACATGGACGAACTGGACGAGCTTTGCCGCCTTTTGTCGGTCAGCTAGTCGGCCAATAGCTCAGCCAGAATAGCGTTAAGGACCATAAAACCCTGATCCGTTACTTTCAGCTGATCACGCTCCAAACTGATCATCCCGATGTCTTGCATCCGGATGATCTTTTTTTGTGACAGAGGGGTGCCAGCGAGCGCCGAATATCTTTTCAGATCGACCCCCTCTTTGAGACGCAGGCCCATCATAAGAAATTCACTGGCTTGATCCTCAGGAGAAAGCGCCTCTCGGGGTTTTTCTGTTTTGCCAGAGGCCGCGGCATCCAGCCAGCGCTGCGGATTGCTGAAACATTCAGTCGCAAAGCGGTGGCCGTTCTGGGTTAACCGGCCATGTGCGCCGGGCCCGATCCCAAGATAGTCGCCATAGCGCCAGTAGATCAGATTGTGCCGCGATTGAGCCCCGTCGCGCGCGTGGTTTGAAACCTCGTAGGACGGCATGCCCATCTCGTTGCAAATGTCTTGGGTGGCGGCATACATATCTGCGCCAAGATCGTCGTCGGGCAACCCGCGCAACTTGCCAATTGCGTAACGGTCACCGAAGGCCGTGCCTTGTTCGATCGTGAGTTGATAAAGTGAAATATGGTCTATCGCTAGGGATAGGGCCTGTTTTAACTCGGATTGCCACGCTGGCAAGGTCTGGTTTTGCCTGCCGTAAATCAGATCAAAACTCACCCGATCGAAGGTAGAACGCGCAATATCAAAGGCTGCCAATGCCTCTGCCGTGTTATGGATACGACCAAGACGTTTCAGATCCGCATCGTTCAGCGCCTGAATCCCCATTGAAACGCGGTTGACCCCGGCGTCGTGAAATCCCTTGAACCGTCCTGCCTCGACCGAACCGGGGTTGGCTTCCAGGGTGATTTCCAGATCATTTGCTGTTGGCCACAGACGGTAGATCGCAGCGATCACATCTGCAACGATATCCGGGTCCATCAGGCTGGGGGTGCCACCGCCAAAGAACACTGCGTTCAACACGCGCCCTTGGGTTTCGGCAGCACCACGTTCAAGCTCGGCCAGGTAGGCATCGCGCCAGGCTCTCTGGTCAATTTTGCGACTAACATGGCTGTTAAAGTCACAATAGGGGCATTTAGCCTCGCAAAATGGCCAGTGGATATAAAGGCCAAAGCCGCCCTGGCACCAATCTTCAGTCAAAGCAGGCAGAGGTCAGTTTGGCGAATGCATCCGCGCGGTGGCTGATCCGGTTCTTGGCATCATGCGACATTTCACCAAAGGTCTGTTCGTATCCGTCAGGTTGGAACATCGGATCATACCCGTGACCAATTTCGCCCCGCATCGGCCAAACCAAGGTGCCGTCAACTTTGCCTTCGAAAATCTCTTCGTGACCATCGGGCCAAGCCAGGACCAAAGTTGCGCAAAACCGTGCGCGACGGGGGTGAGGGGCGTTCTTTCCTTCAAGCAGGTTGTGGGTTTTTGTCATCGCCATGACGAAATCACGGCCATTTGGTGTCTCTGACCAATCCGCGGTATAAACGCCGGGCGCTCCATCCAGAGCTTCGACCTCTATCCCTGAATCATCGGCCAGCGCAGGAAGGCCAGTTGCCTTGACCGCCGCAACCGCTTTGATCCTCGCATTACCGATAAAATTGTCCTCAGTTTCTTCAGGCTCGGAGAGGTTCATTTCGGCGGCACCCACAACGCGCACGCCAAAAGGGGCAAAGAGTTCGGCCATCTCTGCCAGTTTGCCCGCGTTATGTGTGGCGATCAGGATTTGATCGCCAGTGAATTTACGTGTCATGCAGTTGCGGCTTTCTGTATTTCGACCAACTCGGCGACGCCTTTTTCGGCAAGATCCATCAGATGGTTCATCTGTTCGCGCGAATAGGTGGACCCTTCGGCGCTCATCTGGGTTTCGATCAGGCGGCCAGTGCCCGTCATGATAAAGTTGCCATCAACACCGGCTTCGGAATCTTCGGGGTAATCCAGATCAAGAATGGGCTGGCCCGCGTAGATGCCACAGCTGATCGCGGCGACGGGATCAATCAACGGGTCGTTCTTTACGTCGCCAGCTTTCATCAGCTTGTTCACAGCCAGTTTCAAGGCAATCCAGCCCCCGGTGATCGACGCGCAGCGGGTGCCGCCATCGGCCTGCAAAACATCGCAATCGATGGTGATCTGACGTTCGCCAAGGGCGCTGCGATCAACGCCGGCACGCAGGGCGCGGCCGATAAGACGTTGAATTTCAACGGTGCGCCCGCCTTGCTTGCCCATTGCGGCTTCGCGGCGCATGCGGGTGTTTGTTGCGCGGGGCAGCATCCCGTATTCAGCGGTAACCCAGCCCAGACCGGACCCCTTGATAAACGGGGGAACGCGGTCTTCGATGGTCGCGGTGCATAGCACATGGGTGTCGCCCATTTTGATCAGCGCCGACCCTTCGGCATGTTTGGTAAAGCCTGTTTCAACAGACACAGCACGCATTTCGTCAAGTTTCCGTCCGGAGGGGCGCATAAGATTATCCTTTATGAGTTGCATTGGGGATAACTCTGCACGCCATCTTGATGCAACCCCGATTGACGTTTGCCCCCCGAGCCCCTTTATTAGGGCATCATGGAAAAAACACCCACAGTTCTAGATGAAATGAATGACCGCTCGCGCGAAGTGTTTCGCCGCGTGGTCGAAGGATATCTGGCGAATGGTGATCCTGTTGGGTCGCGAACCCTCACGCGTGACTTTAGCGAAAAGGTCAGCGCGGCGACCATTCGCAATGTGATGCAGGACCTGGAATATATGGGTCTGCTGGGCAGCCCCCATGTCAGCGCTGGGCGTATTCCGACCCAGATGGGGTTGCGGATGTTTGTCGACGGGATGATTGAAATCGGCGATCCGACCGATATCGACCGCGAGAAAATCGACGCAACCATGGGCGATAACGGTGCCGATGTGGGTGGTATTCTGGACCGCGTCGGATCGGCGCTGTCGGGAGTTACAAAAGGGGCTTCGCTGGTATTGACGCCCAAACACGAAGCACCGATCAAACATATCGAATTCGTCTCTCTTTCGCAGGATAGAGCCTTGGTCGTTCTGGTTTTCTCGGACGGCCATGTTGAAAACCGCTTGTTCACGCCACCGCCCGGCCAGACGCCAAGCAGCATGCGCGAAGCGGCGAATTTCCTCAATTCATTGGTTGAAGGAAAAACCATTTCCGAATTGCAGCGGACCATTCTGACCCAGATCAACCAACGCCGGCAAGAAATCGACATTCTTGCGCAACAGCTTGTCGAAAGCGGCCTTGCGTTGTGGCAAGGCGACGGCGAACACCCCGAGCGTTTGATCGTGCGGGGACGGTCGAATTTGATCAACGCAGAAGGCGAGGCGGAGAACGTCGAGCTGATCCGGCAACTGTTTGATGATCTGGAGCGCAAGCGGGATATTGCCGAATTTCTTGAACTTGCGGATGGCGGCGACGGTGTGCGCATTTTTATTGGGTCTGAAAACAAACTTTTTTCACTTTCGGGTTCCTCTCTCGTCGTTTCCCCTTATATGAACGCAGATCGTAAGGTGATTGGTGCCGTCGGTGTGATTGGCCCCACACGCCTTAATTATGGACGTATCGTGCCGATTGTGAATTACACGGCGCAGCTGGTTGGGAAACTGATCTCAAACCGCAGCTAGAGGTGGACTATGGCAGAGCCGAGAGACAACGAATTTTTGGACGACATTGATGACGCAGAGGCAGAGGCCTATGCGGATGAAATGGAAGAGATCGACGATGAAGCGCTGGAATTGGACCAGCTGCGCGCCGAACGTGATCTGTTGAAAGACCGCTTTATGCGGGCACTGGCCGATGCAGAAAACGCACGCAAGCGGTCCGACAAAGACCGCCGTGAGGCCGAAAACTATGGCGGGTCAAAGCTGGCCCGTGACATGCTGCCGGTCTACGACAACATGAAGCGCGCGCTGGAAGCCGTGACCGACGAGCAGCGGGCGATTTCGGGCCCATTGCTGGAAGGGATTGAACTGACAATGCGCGAGCTTTTGAACGTGTTCAAAAAGCACGGTATGGAAGTGATCGCGCCCGAAGTCGGCGATAAGTTTGACCCGCAGCTGCATCAGGCGATGTTTGAAGCACCTGTGCCAGGCACAAAGGCCGGTGAAATCATTCAGGTCGCAGCCGAAGGGTTCATGCTGCACGATCGCCTGTTGCGCCCTGCGCAGGTTGGCGTTTCGTCCATGCCCGCAAGCTGAGGCGTTTTGCCTTAGCGGCGGACCCTTCGGGGAGGATTTATTTCCATTTGGAATTTAAGGGGGCGGTCAATCTTTGGCCGCCTCTTTTAGTTTATAGAGCAGATCAAGGGCTTCGCGCGGGGTCAGTTCATCTGGTAGAATATCAGCGAGGGCCGCTTCGACTTTTGATGCCTTTGCCGGTTTCGGTGGTGGCGTGGGGTTGATAGCGAAAAGCGGCAAATCGTCGATCAGGGTTTTTTGCGTGGCACCCCCTTCGCGTTCGCCTTTTTCAAGCGCCTCAAGAACAACGCGGGCGCGGGCGATGACAGAGGGCGGCAGGCCAGCCAGTTGGGCAACTTGCACACCATAGGATCTGTCGGCCGCACCTTTTTTCACCTCGTGAAGGAAGATGACTTCGCCTTCCCATTCCTTGACGGTGACGGTCGCGTTTTCAACGCCGTCCAGCTTGTTCGAAAGCGCGGTCATTTCGTGGTAATGGGTGGCGAACAACGCGCGGGACCGGTTCACATCATGCAGGTGCTCAAGGGTTGCCCATGCGATGGAAAGCCCGTCATAGGTTGCCGTTCCGCGCCCGATTTCATCCAGAATGACCAAGGCGCGATCATCGGCCTGGTTCAGGATCGCCGCGGTTTCGACCATTTCGACCATGAAGGTCGACCGGCCACGGGCCAGATCATCAGAGGCCCCGACGCGGCTGAATATCTGGCTGACCAAACCGATATGCGCCTGCGACGCGGGCACATAGCTGCCCATATGCGCCATCAAGGCGATCAACGCATTCTGACGCAGAAAAGTTGATTTACCAGCCATGTTCGGGCCGGTGAGCAACCAGATATGCGCGTTTTCGTCATTTGCGGAAAGGGTGCAATCATTGGCGATAAAGGCCGCGCCCGATTGTTGGGCAAGCGCGCGTTCGACAACCGGGTGACGCCCGCCCGTAATGTCAAAGGCGCGCGAGTTATCAACGCGTGGTTTCACCCAGTTTTCGGACTGGGCAAGTTCTGCCAAAGCGGCGGCCAGATCGACTTCGGCCAAACCGGCAGAGACCACACCAATAGGCCCGGCCTGTGCCAGAATAGCGCTTTTGAGGCTGTCATAGAGCCGCTTTTCAATTTCCAGCGCATGATTTCCGGCGTTGAGGATCTTGGTTTCCATCTCGGACAGTTCGACCGTGGTAAAGCGGACCTGGTTCGCGGTGGTTTGGCGGTGGATAAAGGTTTCGGACAGGGGGGCCGACAGCATTTTATCGGCATGGGTCGAGGTTACTTCGATGAAATACCCCAAGACGTTGTTATGCTTGATCTTGAGGGCGGTAATGCCTGTGGTCGACACGAACTCTTGTTGCATCTGGGCGATAACGCTGCGGCCTTCGTCGCGCAGGGTGCGGACCTCGTCCAATTCGGTGTCATAGCCGGGTGCGATAAATCCGCCATCACGGGCCAAAAGCGGTGGTTCGGCGATCAACGCCTGATCCAACAGGTCGATCAAATCATCATGGCCCCGCAAACCCTTGATGGCTTGGGACAAGAGATCGGGCAAATCCGAGGTATCGGTTTTTTCTGCCAATTGGCTGGCTTCTGCCAAACCGTTGCGGATGGCAGCCAGATCACGCGGGCCGCCACGGTCAAGCGAGAGGCGGGACAAGGCGCGTTCAAGATCGGGCACATTCCGCAGATGCTGGCGCAAGTCTTCGCGCAGACGGGTGTTTTCAACGGCAAAGGAAATTGCCTCAAGCCTTGCGTGAATCGTCTCTAAAACCCGGGATGGGGATGAAATACGCCGTTCCAACAGTCGGCCTCCACCGGCGGTAACCGTCTTGTCCATGACCGCCAGCAACGTGCCGGCACGGCCGCCCGAAAGCGCGTGCGTCAGTTCAAGATTGCGACGTGTCGCTGTGTCGATCTGAACGCTGCGGGCTTCGGATTCTTTCACGGGCGTGCGCAGCAGGGGCAGTTTGCCCTTTTGGGTGATCTCGAGATATTCGATGACCGCGCCCATCGCTGAAATATCCGCGCGTTCGAAATTGCCAAAAGCATCAAGCGACCCAACGCCAAACAGGTCGCAGATGGACTTTTCGGCGCTGCTGCTGTCAAAGGCAGAGCGGGCGAGGGGCGTGAGCGACAGGTTGAAATCGGCAACCAATTCGCGGAGTTCCGCTTCCTTTGCTTCGGATACGATCAATTCGGAAGGGGACAAACGCGCGAGTTCGGGGCCAAGCCGTGCCAGCGTGACAGGCATCACGTGAAAAGCACCGGTGGAAATATCCACCCAAGCGAGCGCATGTTGGCCGCGGACCTCGGCGAAGGCAGCCAGATAATTATGGCGGCGGGCATCAAGAAGGGATTCTTCGGTTAATGTGCCGGGCGTCACCAGGCGCACGACATCGCGTTTCACGATCGCCTTATAGCCGCGTTTTTTGGCTTCGGCCGGGCTTTCCATCTGTTCACAGACGGCGACGCGAAACCCTTTGCGGATCAGGGTGAGCAGATAGCCTTCGGCGGCATGAACGGGAACGCCACACATTGCAATGTCTTCGCCGCCGTGTTTGCCCCGTTTTGTCAGCGCGATATCCAGTGCTTCGGCGGCCGCGACGGCGTCATCAAAGAACATTTCATAGAAATCGCCCATGCGATAAAATAGCAAAGCGTCGGCATATTGCGCCTTAAGCTCAAGATACTGAGCCATCATTGGCGTGATTTTTTCGTCGCTCACCACAAACCCCCGTTCAACATATGCCTGTTTACAAAACCAATGGCGGGCATGAAAGGGGCGATCCTGATGGACCTGCGTCCGGACTGTGCTAGAAAGATGTTCAATGACCTAATTTGAAGAGTTTTCTGTGCGTAATCAGGTGGACCTTGCCCAAGAGCCAGAGCAGGTTTTTTTGAACCCCTGGTCGGATGGCGGCGTCACATTATTGGCGCAGCCCCCCTATTACTGGCGCAAGATCGCGCCTGCGTTGATCGACGGTGTGGGGGCCAGCGACAGCCCTGCCTTGAACGAAAAAATCGAGGCGTTTCTTACGCAAACCCGGCGGCATCGGAAATTCAAAGAGCCGATCATGTATGCGACCGTGCCAGCCGTTCTTGAGAATGTCGGCTTTCGAAAATCGCTGCTGATGGCCCAGGGTAAGATTGTGTTAAGCGGTGCGCCGGGCGTACGCGCATTGAACAAGTATCGTTGGGCAAATGAGCAGGCAGAGTTTGATCCGCAGCAGCGGCTGATGGAATTTTTTGCCAAGGGGTTGAAGGAAAACAAGGGGAAAACGTTAAAGCTGGACCCCGATGCATTGGGGCCGGATGTCGATTTCGCCATCATTGCCCGCAACACGTTCAACTATTACCACTTCATCACCGAAACGCTAAGCCAGCTATGTGTTTTGGACGATCTGGATTTTCAGGGCCGCGTCTTCATCCACTTCCCGAACCGCGAAGATAAAACGCGGGATTTCGCGAAGAACTTTGTTGATGTGCTGTTTCCCGAGCTTAAGGACCGCGTCTTCTTTGAACGGGCACCGAAAGACTATGATCGGGTGTTAACGGCCTATGATCTGGTCAGTGTCCATTATCTAAACCCAATGTTAGAGCCTGAAAAACTGAATGCGCTGGCCCCCTCCGACCAGTTCTGGAACGGTCAGGCCGCGACGATTTCATCGCAAAACCTATTGCAGATGAATGTTGTTCAATCGGGTCTGGCCGCCCTGCGTGACCGTGCATTGCGCCGGATCGAGGGGTTTGATTTCAGTGATCTGCCCAAAAAATTCTATGTCGGGCGGGATACGCGCCAAAGCCGGACAAGACATATGGAGGGGGAGGACGAGTTGTTCGATCATCTGCGGCTGTTCGGTTTCGAATATGTTGTGTTTGAGAATATGCACCCGCTGGAACAGATTGCGCTGATGGCCAATGCCGAGGTGATGATTTCGTATCACGGGGCGGGGTTTACGAATATGTTGTTCGCCAACCCCGATGCCTATGTGATCGAGGTTGGAACCTTGCAAACTGCGATGACCCGTTGGGGTGATTTCTGGCCCGTCGCGAATGCGGCGCAGTGTAAATACATGAGCTTTTTCGCCGACTATAAAGGAGTCAAAGCCGGGCAGGAGCCGAGCCCGTTCAAGGACGAGCTGTTGCCTGCCGCGCTGAGCCGTCAGGCGATCGGGCAGTTGATGGCTTTTGTCGTGTCTCTGGATGGTCATGTGCCCGAAATGCCCAAGCGTCGCGATCTTCTTCGGCTTGCGCGGTCGCTGTTTCGCGCGGACGAGTTTGCAAAAGCGCTGGCCGTTCTTGAGGCGCATCCAAAGCTGACTCTGGGGCATTTCGATCTGCAAATGCTGATGGCCGACTGCTATAAATCCGTGGATGAGCCCAAATCCGAGCTGAAGGCCCTTGATGCGGCCTTCAAGGCTGACAAATCGCGGTGGCAAACCCTGATCCGGATGATCTGGTGCGCGAACCGCTGCGAAAGGCCGCAGGTGATCCGTTGGGCGGTTTCACGTTTGCAGGCGGATTTCCCCGAACGGCATGACGCATTTGTCGAAAATCACGACTGGGTTCGCTACGTCGTCTGACTGTGAGCGCCATCATGATTGTACGCAGGGCTGTTCGTCGATATTAAACCCTGAAACAACAGGGAAGCTTTGTCAGTGTCCAAGAACCGTATCACATCCGAAGAGGCGCTTGCCTTTCACCTAGAGCCAACGCCCGGCAAGTTCGAGATTACTGCGACTGTCCCGATGACAACGCAGCGCGATCTTAGTCTGGCCTATTCGCCGGGTGTTGCCGTACCTTGTGAATCCATCGCGGCGAACCCCGAATTGGCGTATGATTACACCAACAAGGGCAATCTGGTTGCGGTGATTTCAAACGGGACGGCGGTTCTGGGCTTGGGCAACCTAGGCGCGTTGGCCTCCAAGCCGGTGATGGAAGGCAAGGCAGTTCTGTTCAAACGGTTCGCCGATGTGAATTCGATTGATATCGAACTGGATACCGAAGACCCCGAAGCGTTCATTAACGCGGTCAAACTGATGGGCCCGACCTTTGGCGGCATCAACCTTGAAGACATCAAGGCACCTGAATGTTTCATCATTGAACAGCGCCTGAAAGAAGAGATGGATATCCCTGTCTTTCACGACGACCAACATGGCACGGCGGTTATCTGTGCCGCTGGCCTGCTGAATGCGCTGCATATCTCGGGCAAGAAAATCGAAGACGTCCGCATTGTGCTGAACGGTGCCGGTGCTGCCGGGATCGCCTGCCTTGAATTGCTAAAGGCGATGGGCGCACAGCATAACAACTGCATCATGTGTGACACCAAGGGCGTGATTTATCAGGGCCGTACCGAAGGTATGAACCAGTGGAAATCGGCCCATGCCGCGTCGACCGAATTGCGCAGTCTGGAAGAAGCTATGGTGGGTGCCGATGTATTTTTGGGCGTCTCGGTCAAGGGTGCCGTGACCCCGTCGATGGTTGCCAGCATGGCCGATAATCCGGTGATTTTCGCGATGGCGAACCCCGATCCCGAGATTACCCCCGAAGAAGCGCACGAAGTCCGCCCCGATGCGATCGTTGCCACGGGCCGCAGTGATTACCCCAACCAGGTCAACAACGTTCTGGGCTTTCCCTATCTGTTTCGCGGTGCCCTCGATATTCACGCCCGCGCGATCAATGACGAGATGAAGATCGCTTGCGCCCATGCTTTGGCAAACCTTGCGCGCGAAGACGTGCCGGACGAGGTCGCGTTGGCCTATGGCAAAAACCTGAGCTTTGGCCGTGATTATATCATTCCGACGCCGTTTGACCCGCGTTTGATCCACCGTATTCCGCCAGCCGTTGCGCGGGCGGGGATGCACACCGGTGTGGCACGGCGCCCGATTATTGATATGGACGCCTATGAGCTGAGCCTGAAATCGCGCATGGATCCGACGGCAAACATTCTTCGCGGTATCAACGCTCGCGCACGTGCGAACCAAGCACGCATGATCTTTGCCGAAGGGGATGATCCCAAGGTGTTGCGCGCTGCGGTCACCTATCAACGGTCCGGTCTGGGCAAAGCGTTGGTTGTCGGCCGCGCGGATGACGTAAAATCCAAGCTGGCAGCCGCCGGTCTGGAAGATGCGTTCCGCGAACTTGAGATCGTGAATGCGGCCAATACCCCGCATTTGGAAACCTATAAAACGTTCCTTTATGATCGTCTGAAACGCAAAGGGTTCGACAGCAAGGATATCCACCGGCTTGCGGCGCGTGACCGCCATGTTTTCGCATCGTTGATGTTGGCGCACGGACATGGTGACGGCCTTGTCACTGGCGCGACACGCAAATCGGCGCATGTTCTGGAACGCATCAATCATGTGTTCGATGCCGATGCCCAACACGGTGCGGTTGGCATTACAGCCGTTTTGCACAAAGGCCGCATCGTCTTTATCGGCGACACTTTGGTGCATGAATGGCCGGACGAGAATGATCTGGCGAACATCGCAGAAAGCGGTGCCAAGGTTGCACGGCATTTGGGGCTTGAACCGCGTGTGGCTTTCGTCAGCTTTTCAACATTCGGGTACCCGATTTCCGAACGTGCAGAAAAAATGCAGCGCGCCCCGAATGTTCTGGATCAGCGCGGCGTGAATTTCGAATACGAAGGCGAGATGACTGTTGACGTGGCGCTGAATGCGGAAAGCCAAAAGAACTATCCTTTCTCGCGGTTGACGGGTCCGGCGAATATCTTGGTCGTACCAGCCCGCCATTCGGCCAGCATTTCCGTCAAACTGATGCAGGAAATGGCCGGCGCGACTGTTATTGGTCCGATTTTGACAGGTTTGGACAAATCGATCCAGATTTGTTCAACTACATCGACGGCCAATGACATCTTGAACATGGCAATTCTGGCGGCGTGTAAGGTCGGCGAATGATCTGGAACCTCGGCTCGATTAACGCGGATAATTTCTACTATCTGCGCCATTTGCCGCAACCCGGTGAAACAATCGCCGCCGAGGAATTTCGCCAGGGTTTGGGCGGCAAGGGGGCCAATATGTCGGTCGCCGCCGCCCGCGCCGGAGCCCGTGTCATGCATATCGGGGCTGTCGGGCCAGACGGTAAATGGGCGGTCGAACGTCTGTTGGAATATGGCGTTGAAACCCAGCATATCCACATGATCAACATGCCAACGGGCCATGCAAATATCTGCGTGGCCGAAGATGGCGAGAATTCTATCGTTTTGTTTGCAGGCGCAAATCACGAGGTGAACGACCGGATCATCGGCGCAGCCCTGGCCGAGGCGTCGCCGGGTGACTTTTTGCTGATGCAGAATGAAACATTGGGTCAGGAATTTGCAGCCCCTACCGCCAAGACGCTTGGGATGCGCGTTGTCTATGCCGCCGCCCCCTTCGAGGCCGAAGTCGTCGCGGATGTGATGGCTGATGTTGACCTGCTGGTTTTGAACGAAGGCGAAGCCGCCGAACTGGAAGAGGTTTTGGGGCAATCGCTGGAGGAGCTTCCCATTGATGATATCATTGTCACCTTGGGGGCCGACGGGTGTAAATGGGTCTCTAACAAAGGGAAAAGCGAAGAGATTTTCCCAGCTTATCCGGTCGAGGTTGTCGATACCACGGGTGCGGGTGATACATTCACCGGCTATCTGGTCGCCGCACTTGACCGCGGCCTTAGCATGCAAAGCGCGATTACCCTGGGCATGCAAGCTGCGGCGTTGATGGTTATGCGCAAGGGCACGGCAGACGTGATCCCGGACCTGAAGGAGATCCAGGATCACGATTTCGACGGCGATCTTAGTGAGTAAAAGCGGCAGCTTTGCCCCATAATTGTTTCACCCGCTGGTCGCGGCCACATCCGTTCCGGTAGCGTTTGTAAGCGACTGATTTTTTCACGCCCAAACCAACGCTGCTGAACGCCAAGCGGTCATCGCTTTTGTAGTAATTTTGGTGGTAGTCATCAGCCGGATAAAACGCTGTCTTGCCCAAGATCGGCGTGACCACCGTTTTGCCCAATGCCGCTTGCGCGTCTGCTTTGGCTTTTTCGGCTGCGGCCTTTTGGGCGGAACCATCCGCAAAGATTGCGGAGCGATAGCTGTCGCCGCGATCGCAGAACTGGCCACCTGCATCTGTCGGGTCAACCGACCGGAAGAACAACGCCAGCAATTGATCGACGCTGACAACCGCCGGATCAAACTGGATTTGCGCGACTTCATAATGCCCTGTGCCACCTGCGACGACCTGCTTGTAGGTCGGGTTTTTGACCGACCCGCCGGCAAAACCGGAAACGACCTCTTTCACGCCTTTGACGCTTTCGAAATCGGATTCAACGCACCAAAAGCATCCGCCAGCAACCAGAAGCGTCTCTGTTCCAGCGGCTTTTGCGCTGGTTCCTTGGACGATCAGGCCCAGACCGATGGTCGCAGACAGGGCGATCAACTTCAGATTTGTTGCGATACTCATCATTCTTCTCCTCTTTGCGGAAACGGTGACGTGGTTCGCGCCGTCACGCAACACACGGCTTGGCGATGTCACGGCCTAGTGATTTCAATTTCAGGCTTGGCGCGGGCTGGCGAAATTCATAGCGTCACGTTCAAAAGGGGATTCCAGATGCAAGATCACGTGACCACACATCAAGCCGAAGAAGACGCGCGCAATGACGAGATCCTGATTTATCTGAATGGTCAGATCGTTCCCAAGGCGCAAGCGATGGTCAGCGTGTATGACAGTGGTTTCATGTTGGGCGACGGCATCTGGGAAGGCTTGCGCCTGTATGACGGCTGCTGGGCCTTTATCGATGAACATTTTGACCGCCTGTTCGAGGCCGCAAAAGCCATTGATCTGAACATTGGTATGACCCGTGAAACATTGATTTCAGCCTTGTTAGAGACGCAAGAGGCCAATGGTATGACCACCGATGCCCATGCGCGGCTCATGATTACGCGCGGCGTCAAAACGCGGCCTTTCCAACATCCTTCACTGTCGCAATCCGGCCCGACGATCACGATTATCATGGAGCATTCGCGCCCCAGCATCCCGCGCCCGATCCGGTTGGCGACCGTTCCGCATTTGCGCGGCTTGCCGATGACCCAAGACCCCAAGCTGAACAGCCATTCCAAACTGAACTGTATTCTTGCCTGTATCGCTGCGGAAAAGGCGGGCGCAGACGAGGCGTTGATGTTGGATATCAATGGTTTCGTGAACACGACCAATGCCTGTAACTTTTTCATTGTCCGGAAGGGCGCGGTTTGGACCAGTACGGGCGATTACTGCATGAACGGGATTACCCGCCAAAAGGTGATCGACCTGTGTCGCGCCAATGATATTCTGGTTTTTGAACGCAATTTCTCGCTTGTTGATACGTATGGCGCAGACGAGGCGTTCTTGACCGGCACCTTTGGGGCGCAGACGCCCGTTGCGTCGATTGACGGGCGGCAGATTGGGACAGGTGACATGGGGCCGATGACCCAGCGTTTGCGCGATTTATACAAGGGTCTGATCAAGCAGGAGTGTCGCTGATGCGGATTGCGATGTGGTCCGGTCCGCGCAACCTAAGCACGGCGATGATGTACAGCTTTGGCAACCGCAGTGATTTCGCGGTGATGGACGAGCCGTTTTATGCGGCCTATCTGGCGGCGACCGGCGATGATCACCCGATGCGCGCCGAAATTCTGGCAGCCCACGAAGCCGATCCACAAAAGGTGAGCGCGCTGTGCCAGCAGCCGGGAAGCCCGCATATGTACATGAAGCATATGCCGCATCACATGCTGGATGGTTTCCCGATGGATTGGGCCAAGGATTGCGTGAACATTCACCTGATCCGCCATCCCGCCCGCGTGATCGCCAGCTATACGGCCAAACGCGAAGCCCCCAGTTTCGATGATATCGGGTTTGGTCAGCAGACCGCGCTTTATAACAAGATCGGCGGGCTGGTTATCGACAGCGCCGATATTCGTGCGGACCCCGAGGGGATGTTGCGCAAACTATGCGCTGCGATTGATCTGCCGTTTGATCCTGCGATGTTGACCTGGCCCGCAGGTGCGCGGCCCGAGGATGGGGTATGGGCATCCCATTGGTATGGTGCTGTCCATCAAAGCACAGGCTTTGCCGGGGCCGAAGGGCCATTGCCAACATTGTCCGGCGCCGGAAAACTGCTTCTGGATAAGGCTTTGCCCTATTATGATCAGCTATACCGCCAACGTATCACGTAAACTTTGGCCAGCCGGAAACGGTTGATTTAGCATAAAAAAGGCCCGGACAGATATCCGCCTCTCCGGGCCTCTTTCGTCTCTAACGCTTAGCTTTTCAGGCGTTTGTCGCGGGCAGCCAGCAATTTCAGGCGCAGCGCGTTCAACTGGATGAACCCGGCGGCGTCTTTTTGATCATAGGCTCCGGCATCATCTTCGAATGTTACATGCGCTTCGGAATACAGCGAATGATCCGACCAGCGGCCAACAGTGCGCGCGTGGCCTTTGTACAGCTTCAGGCGCACAGTACCGGTCACATGGGTTTGCGACGCGTCGATCGCGGCCTGCAACATGGTGCGTTCGGGGCTGAACCAGAAACCATTATAAATCAGTTCGGCATAGCGCGGCATCAGTTCGTCTTTCAGGTGCATCGCGCCACGGTCCAGCGTGATCGATTCGATCCCGCGGTGAGCTTCCAGCAGCAATGTGCCGCCGGGGGTTTCATAGATGCCGCGTGATTTCATCCCGACAAAACGACCTTCGACCAGATCAAGACGGCCACAGCCATGCTTGCCGCCCAATTCGTTCAGCTTGGTTAGGATCGTGGCGGGCGACATTGCTTCGCCGTTGATGCTGACGGCATCGCCGCGCTCGAACCCGATTTCGACATATTCGGGCGTGTCAGGCGCATCTTCGGGCGCAACAGTGCGCTGATAGACATATTCTGGCGCATCAATTGCGGGGTCTTCCAGCACTTTGCCTTCGGAGGAGGTGTGCAGCAGGTTCGCATCAACGCTAAACGGTGCTTCGCCACGTTTGTCTTTGGCGACAGGAATCTGGTTCTTTTCGGCGAATTCAAGCAGCTTGGTGCGGCTGGTCAGATCCCATTCACGCCAAGGCGCGATTACTTTGATATCGGGGTTCAGCGCATAGGCGGCCAGTTCGAAACGAACCTGATCGTTGCCCTTGCCGGTGGCACCGTGAGCGACAGCATCGGCACCGGTTTCGGCAGCGATTTCAACCAGACGTTTGGAAATCAGCGGGCGCGCGATGGAGGTGCCAAGCAGGTACAACCCTTCGTACAACGCGTTGGCGCGGAACATCGGAAATACGAAATCGCGCACGAATTCTTCGCGGACATCTTCGATATAAATCTCGGATGCGCCCATCATTTCGGCTTTGGCGCGGGCGGGCTCAAGCTCCTCGCCCTGACCCAGATCGGCGGTGAATGTGACCACTTCACAACCGTATTCGGTCTGTAGCCATTTCAGGATGATCGACGTATCTAGCCCACCGGAATAGGCGAGCACAACTTTTTTGGGCGCTGACATGTTATTTCCTTTGCGGTTTGCATCGCGAGGTATCGGGTTTTAAAGGCGTGAGCAAGATTGAAGGCTGCGTTGACCGCACGCATTGGGGGTCGTATCGACAGTTATTCAACGCAAAGGCCGATGAAATGACTGATACGTTCAAAACCGCAGCGCAAAAAGCAACCCAAGCCATGCGTGACGTGTTCCCGCAGACACCGCTGATGCGCAACGAACATCTGTCGGAAAAATATGGCGCTGACATCTGGCTCAAGCGCGAAGACCTGAGCCCGGTAAGGTCGTACAAGCTGCGCGGTGCGTTTAACGCCATGCGCAAGGTGATCCCTGAACAAAAGCTGTTTGTCTGTGCAAGTGCGGGCAATCACGCGCAGGGTGTCGCGTTTATGTGCAGCCATTTCGGGGTGAAGGGTGTGATTTTCATGCCGGTCACGACGCCACAGCAAAAAATCCAGAAAACCAAGATGTTTGGCGGTGCCCAGATCGAAGTGCGGCTGGTTGGCGACTATTTTGATAAAACGCTAGCTGCGGCGCAAGAATTTTGCGTAGCTGAAGGCGCGCATTTCTTGTCGCCGTTTGACGACGATGATGTGATCGAAGGGCAGGCGTCTGTCGCGGTCGAAATTGAAGAGCAGTTGGGCCGCATTCCTGATCATATTATTCTGCCGGTTGGCGGTGGCGGGCTTTCCTCGGGTATCTACAGCTATTTCGGGAAATCCTGCGAATACACGTTTGTCGAACCGAAAGGCGCGCCAAGTCTGGCCCGCGCTTTGGCCGAAGGCAGGCCTGTTGATATTTCGCCGATCAATAGTTTTGTGGACGGTGCCGCGGTGGCCAAAATCGGACAGCGGAATTTTGACCGGCTCAAGGGGGTTGATCCGAAAGACGTGATAAACTTGGCCGAGGACCGGATTTGCGTAACGATCATCGAAATGCTGAATGTTGAAGGCATCGTTCTGGAGCCCGCCGGTGCCCTGTCGATCGAGGCGCTGGGCGATGTTGCGGATCAGATAAAGGGCAAGACCGTTGTGTGCGTCGCGTCAGGCGGCAATTTTGATTTCGAACGTTTGCCCGAGGTCAAAGAACGCGCCCAGCGCTATTCCGGTGTGAAAAAGTATTTCATTCTGCGCATGCCGCAGCGCCCCGGTGCGCTCAAGGAGTTTTTGAATCTTCTGGGGCCGGACGATGATATCTGCCGGTTCGAATACCTCAAGAAATCGGCCCGCAACTTTGGGTCGGTTCTGATCGGGATCGAAACGCGCAGCCCTGACAGCTTCGGGCCATTCCTGACGCAGCTAAAAGACGCCGGTTTTACCTATACCGACATCACAAATGATGAAACATTGGCGCAATTCGTGCTGTGATTTCAGCGGGTCAGGGCCATGGGTAGTGCCGACAGGAATTCCGCCTTCGATTCATAATAGGCTGATAATATTGTTGGGATATCGACCTGATCCGCGCGACCCGCCGCCGAATTTGCTTCGCCCTGCTGGCATTGTTCTGAAAATGTCGAAAACCCAAGGTTCAGGGCGCTGCCTTTAAGAAAGTGCAGATCATCACCCAGATTTTTCAGGTCGGGTGTCGTGCGCAGCCTTTCGAAAACGCTTTCTACCTCCTCGATAAAAATATCGATAATTTCAGCAAATTCTTCTTTTCCAACGTCATCACGCAAGGTGTTGATCTGTGCCCAGTCAATCATTGTGCAACCTCCATACATTCAATGGATAGACGACCAAGATTAACGGCGCGTGGGCCTGAGCCGTTTTTCTGTTCAATTTTTATGCTTCATGAGCTGTTAAATAACCGTGCAGTAGGGCGGTGTTTTCAGCTTGAGAGTTGCGCAAATAAATGCCCCAGAGCCAGCCAATCCCAGATTCAGCGCAACGTCTTGGCGTTATGCAGCTTGCCATGGTCGTGGATGATAGCAAATTGCAGCGCCGTATCCTTGGTGCGTCGCTGAAAAAATGGGGTTTCAAGGTGGTGGAAGCGGCATCAGGCCCCGAGGCCATCGAGAAATGCAAAGATCGCCTGCCTGATCTGGTCCTGAGCGATTGGGTTATGCCCGGTATGTCCGGTCTGGAATTCTGCCGTGAATTTCGCGCGTTGTCCGAAACGCAATATGGCTATTTTATTCTACTGACCTCAAAAAGTGAAAAGGCCGAAGTTGCCAAGGGGCTGGACAGTGGTGCCGACGATTTTCTAAGCAAACCGGTCGATGTTGACGAACTGCGCGCACGGATCGCGGCGGGCGAACGTATCTTGGAAATGCAGCGGCAGTTGACCGATAAAAACCTGATTATCACCCATACATTGGACGAACTTCAGCGCGTCTATGACCTGCTTGATAAGGATCTGATAGAAGCAAAGAAATTGCAGCAATCACTGGTTCGCGAACGCACCCGTGATTTTGATGGTGGAACGCTTTCGCTTTTGTTGCGGTCCAGCGGCCATGTTGGTGGGGATCTGGTGGGGTTCTTTCCGGTTAACGATACCAAACTGGGCCTGTTCGGGATCGATGTGTCCGGCCACGGCATCAGTTCCGCCCTGATGACAGCGCGGCTGGCAGGCTATCTGTCTGCTGCCGTGCCCGATCAAAACATCGCTTTGATCCTGCAAAGCAACGGAACCTATGCCATGCGTCCCCCGGACGAGGTCGTGTCCGAGCTGAACGAACTTGTGCTAAGCGAAATGGAGACAGAGCATTATTTCACGCTGCTTTTGGCCGAGGTTGATTTGACCACAGGGCATGTATCCATGTGTCAGGCCGGCCACCCCCATCCGGTTGTGCAGCGGCGTGGTGGCCAGATCGAACAGAACGGGCCGGGGGGGTTTCCTGTCGGGCTTATGGCGGGTGTCGAATATGGAAAATTCGAATTGAAATTGTTGCCGGGTGACCGGCTGCTGATTTTATCGGATGGGGTGACGGAATGCCCCAACCTCGATGGCGTAATGATTCAGGAGGAAGGCCTTGCCGATCTGCTTTATGAACTGCGCGACGTTACAGGGCCGCCCTTGCTTGAGGCGATGCTGTGGAAGCTGGCCGAATTCGCGGGTCAGGGGGATTTTCCGGATGATGTGTCGGGAATTCTGTTCGAATTCACCGGGCGCTAGCGTGATATTTCTCTAGAAATGACCGGTCCCCGTCATTGCCCAGCACAGTAAGCGCTTCTTCGGCAGACAGAACGATGGTGGTGTGATCGGGTTCGATCGGATCTTTGATCTGGCGGATGGGGTGCGCAACATAAATATGGCACAGCTTTTCAGCCCAAAGGTCATATTCAGGCATATAGACAAACCGCCTGAATGCACCCAAGCGGCGGGGGTACGCGATGGACCAGCCGATTTCCTCCATCACCTCGCGGTAAAGCGCCTGAAGGGGTGATTCGCCTTGATCAATACCGCCGCCGGGCAGTTGCACATCCACCTGCGGTGACAGTTGCGCTGTCATCAAGAACCGGTTTTTCAGGGGCAATATCGCGTAAGCACCGGGCCGCAAGGTATAGGTTTTCCCCGCCAATGGCGGCTCTCCGAATCTTCGCATGACGTGACACCCCTTTTCGTGTGGCTTGTTGCCCTTATATAGACGCGGTATGCCAATCGTCCGCCTGTAAGGAAAGCCTGATGAACCAAGGAACTAAAATCGCGTGGGACGACACCGTTCTTCCCTTTCAACTTGATGCGTCCGACATCCGGGGCCGCGTTGCCCGTCTGGATGGCGTCCTTGAAGGGATTTTGCGTCAGCACGATTACCCCGAAAAGGTCGAAGCCCTGGTCGCTGAGATGGCTTTGCTTGCCGCGTTGATTGGCCAAACGATCAAATTGAGGTGGAAATTGCAGTTGCAGGTCCAGTCAAATGGCCCCGTGCGCATGATCGCTGTTGATTATTATGGCCCCTCCGACGAAGGCGAACCGGCCCGCATCCGCGCCTATGCCAGCTTTGATGCGGATCGCATTACCGACGCGCCTGCCTTTGATCAGGTTGGCGAAGGGTATTTTGCCGTGATGATCGACCAAGGCAAAGGGATGACCCCGTATCAGGGGATCACACCACTGGCAGGTGGGTCGCTGTCTGCCTGTGCCGAAGCGTATTTTGCACAGTCCGAACAGTTGCCGACGCGGTTTCAGCTGAGTTTTGGCAAATCGTCGATGCCGACCGAGGCCGAGCATTGGCGCGCAGGTGGTGTGATGTTGCAGCATATGCCCAAAGCGTCCCCCTTTGCGGCCAAAGCCGAAGGAACCGGCGATATCCTGACGCCTGATGATCTGGTTGACGGAGAAGAAGGTGAAAACTGGCGGCGCGCCAATGTTTTGCTTGATACGGTTGACGAGCTTGAGCTGATCGGGCCGACCTTGCCGCCCACGGATTTGTTGTTGCGCCTGTTTCACGAGGAAACACCGCGCGTCTACGATACCCAACCGGTACGTTTCGGTTGTTCCTGCTCCGAAGACCGTGTGCGCCAAAGCCTGTCGATCTATTCTGCCAAGGACATCGAAAAGATGACCACGGAAGATGGCCGTGTGACCGCAGATTGCCAGTTCTGTAGCGCGCATTATGATCTTGACCCAAAGACGGTTGGATTTGAGGCCGAAGCCGCCCGTGGTGAATGATCAGATCAACCGTTTTCGGACGGCGCTGGCGCAATCGGGCGTCATGTCGTCCGATTTCGACCTGAACAAGGATGTCGTGCTGCCTGCGGATCGCGTCTTGCGGCCTGCGGGCGTCCTTGCCCCGATCATTGAAAAGAACGGCCGGCTTGAACTGATCCTGACCAAAAGGTCATCGTCGCTAAAGCACCATCCGGGGCAAATCGCGTTTCCGGGTGGCAAGCAGGACGATGGCGATGTCGATGTGATTGCCGCCGCCTTGCGTGAAGCGCGCGAAGAGATTGGGCTGCCGACTGAACTGGTCGAGGTTTTGGGCACGTTGCCTGCCCATGAAACAGTGACCAACTTTCACGTGACCCCTGTTATTGGCCTTGTTAGAGACGTTTTTGACTTTCTTCCCGAGCCCGGAGAGGTCGAAGAAGTGTTTACTGTGCCGCTAAGCCACGTGTTGAACGCCGATAATTATTTGATCCAATCGCGTCGTTGGCGTGGAAAACAGCGGCATTATTACGTTGTTCCCTACGGCCCCTATTACATTTGGGGTGCAACCGCGCGTATGCTGCGAGCATGGACAGAACGTATGACTTAACCCTTCCCGGCGACACCAGCTGGCTGGCCGATTCGGATGCGCAGGCGGTTTGCGAAGCTGTGGAAGCAGGCGGGCATCGCATTTACTTTGTTGGCGGCTGTGTGCGCAACGCGTTGTTGGGCGTGCCTGACAGCGATGTGGACATGTCGACCGATGCATTGCCTGAACGGGTGATGGCCTTGGCCGCGCGCGCTGGGCTAAAGGCCGTGCCAACGGGTGTCGAGCATGGAACGGTTACGGTCGTCTCGGGCGGTAAACCGTTCGAGGTGACAACCTTTCGTCGGGATGTTGAGACCGATGGTCGCCGCGCTGTTGTTGCGTTTTCGGACAATATTGATGACGACGCGCGCCGCCGCGATTTCACCATGAACGCGCTATATGCCGATGCGTCTGGTCGCATTATTGATCCGCTCGAGGGGATGGCAGACCTGCGTGCCCGCCGCGTGCGGTTCATCGAAGATGCGGATGCCCGCATTCGCGAGGATTACCTTAGAACGCTCCGGTATTTCCGGTTTTGTGCCTGGTACGCGGACCCAAATACCGGGTTTGATCTAGATGCCTTGTCGGCAATTGCGTCGAATACCGATGGGTTAGAGACACTTTCGGCAGAGCGGGTCGGTGCCGAGATGAAAAAGCTTTTGCTGGCACCGGACCCGGCACCATCCTTGGCAGTTATGCGCCAGACCGGGGTGTTGCCCACGGTATTGCCCGGATCGGATGACCGTTGGGTCGGCATGTTAGTGCATTTTGAACAGCTTGCAGGGCTGTCGATCAACTGGTTGTGGCGGCTTGCCGCACTTGGCGGGGATGATGTGGCAGAGCGGCTTAAGCTAAGCAAAGCCGACGCGCGAGAGTTGGAGCGCTTGAGGATTGCCGCGTATGAAGGGCCGGGCCTTGCAGAAATCGCCTATCGAAATGGTGAGGGGATTGCGCAGGGTGCGTTGCTGCTTCGGGCCTGTATGGCTGAAACTCCGCCCGATTTACCAATGTTAGAGACGATTCATCACGCAGCCCAAGCCGTCTTTCCTATCAAGGCAGGTGATCTGATGCCTGACTATTCAGGGCCCACGCTTGGCAAACGTCTAAAACAGCTAGAGACGGTATGGATCGCATCGGATTTTACCGCCGATCCTGCAACTTTATTGAATACACCGGATAATTGATCGCAACGGATGGCTTTTTGTCACCAACGGTCAATATTTCAAACCAAACCGTTGGAAAATGCCTGCCATGTTTCGTTTTTTTGAAAACCTCGTCGACCCCTATGTCGATTACCCCGAGCAGGACACACCGCCAACCGGGCTGTGGGCGTTTTTTCGCGACTATAGCCAGCCGTTCAAAAAGGTATTCATCCTGACTGGCATCATGTCGATTGTCGTCGCCGCGATCGAAATCGGGCTGATCTATTACATGGGGCGTCTGGTGGATCTGCTGGATGGGTCGCCGGCAGAGGTTTGGCAAACATACGGGACTGAATTCATCTTGGTCGGTTTGTTCATTCTGATCCTGCGGCCTGCGTTGCAAGCTTTGGATGTGTTGCTGCTGAACAACGCGATTATGCCCAACTATGGCACGTTGTTTCGCTGGCGCGCGCACCGGCAGGTGTTGCGGCAATCGGTCGGCTGGTTCGAGGATGACTTTGCCGGGCGCATTGCCAACAGGATCATGCAAACACCCCCCGCCGCCGGAGAGGTCGTGTTTCAGGTTTTTGACGCGATATCCTATTCCTTGGCTTATCTGATCGGGGCTGCGATCTTGCTGACAACGTCGGATTGGCAGTTGCTGGTTCCGCTGGTGATTTGGTTTACGCTTTATGCGCTGCTGACCCGTTGGACGGTCAAGCGTGTCGGCGTCGCGTCCAAAGCGGCGTCAGATGCCCGGTCCGAGGTCACGGGGCGGGTCGTTGACAGCTATACCAACATCCATTCGGTCAAGATGTTCGCGCATCATGACCGCGAGGTGAATTATGCCAAGTCAGCGATCGAAAATGCCCGCAAAACCTTTCAAAAGGAAATGCGCATTTTCACGGTGATGGACGTGAGTCTGGTCACTTTGAACGGGTTTTTGATCGTTGGTGTCGTGGGCTGGGCGTTCTTTTTGTGGTCTAACGGGCACGCCACGGTTGGTGCCGTGACAGCCGCCGCTGCGCTGACCTTGCGGCTGAACTCCATGACCGCCTGGATCATGTGGGCGCTATCGACGTTCTTTCAGCAGCTTGGCGTCGTCGCCGAAGGGATGGAGACGATTGCCCAGCCGATAACCCTTGTGGATGATGCGGGTGCGTCGGCGCTTGATCTGACCAAGGGGCGGGTCGAGATGATCGGTTTGTCCCATCACTATGGCCGCGGGTCGGGGGGATTGGACAAGGTTGATCTGGTCGTGAAACCCGGTGAAAAGATCGGGTTGATCGGGCGGTCGGGTGCCGGAAAATCGACCCTGGTAAAGCTGCTTTTGCGGTTTTACGATCCCGAAACCGGTCAGATTTTGATCGACGGTCAGGACATCACCAAGGTCGGTCAGGACAGCCTGCGCCAGAACATCGGCATGGTGCAGCAAGACAGCGCGCTGTTGCACCGCACCATCCGCGAAAACATTCTATACGGCAGGCCAACCGCCACGAATGACGAGGTGGTCGCCGCCGCCAAGCAAGCCCAAGCGCATGATTTCATCACCGATCTGGCAGATGCCGACGGACGGTCGGGCTATGACGCGCAAGTCGGTGAACGGGGGGTCAAGCTGTCGGGTGGGCAGCGGCAGCGCATCGCCTTGGCGCGTGTCATTCTGAAAAACGCCTCGATCCTGCTGCTGGACGAAGCAACGAGCGCGCTGGACAGCGAGGTTGAAGCCGCCATTCAGGAAACGCTGTACGGGATGATGGAAGGCAAGACCGTCATCGCCATCGCGCACCGTCTGTCTACGATTGCTGAAATGGACCGCATTCTGGTGATGGATGCAGGGCGCATCGTCGAAGAAGGCACCCATGACATGCTTTTGGCGAATGGCGGGCTATATGCTGATTTCTGGGGCCGGCAATCCGGCGGGTTCCTCAAGACGGAAGATTTGTGAAGATGAAGATTGCCAATTGGATTGACCCCTTTGCTCCCGCAGATGGCGACCCGCCGCAGCGTTTACTGCCGTTCTTTGGCTGGACGCTCAAAGGGTGCGGCTATGCGTTGGCTTTGGCGGCCGTGCTTTCCATCGCGGCAGGTGTGGTCGAAGTCTTGGCGGCGCTGGTGTTGGGCTGGGTGGTGGACGCCGCATTGTCATCGACGCCAAGCGCGGTTTTCAGCGATCAGACGGGTTTGATGATCGGCTGTCTGGGGTTCTTTTTGGTCCTGCGGCCGCTGATTTTCGGCGTTAGTTCTTATATGCAGTCCATTGTCGTGGGGCCGAATGTGTTCAACATCGCCCTGTCGCGGCTGCACCGCTATACCTTGGGGCAGGCGGTTACGTTTTTCGACAATGATTTTGCGGGCCGGATTTCGCAAAAGGAAATGCAGACCAGCCGCGCCCTGACCGATGTGGTGATCGAAATGATCCACACAGTGTTGTTCGCGGCGGCGTCTTTTGTCGGGGCTGTGATGCTGCTGGGAACGGTGGATTGGCGGATTGCGGCAGGGCTGGTGTTGTGGATGGTCGGATATGTCTTTTTGATCCGTCATTTCATGCCCCGCGTCCGCAAGTTTTCGCAGGCGCGTGCCGGTGCGCGGGCGATGGTGACTGGGCAGGTGGTTGATACCATCACCAATATCAAAACCGTGAAACTATTCGCCCATGCCGATTTCGAAGACCGTGCCGCCCTTGGCGCGATGAACAAGTTTTTGGACACAAGCCTTGATTTTGGCCGTGTTAGTGTCTCTTTTCGGTTTTGGCTGATGACGATTGCGGGGCTTTTGCCGGTGCTGCTGGTTGGCGGTGCGCTTTGGTATTGGTCGCTGGGTTTGGTGACGGCGGGCGATATCGCGGCAACGGGTGCGGTGTCTTTGCGCTTGGCGCAGATGACAGGCTGGGTCAGCTTTACGCTGATGGGGCTTTACGCAAACATGGGCGAAGTCGAAGACGGCATGCGCACATTGACGCCGCGCCAGCAGTTGCGTGATGTCTCTGGTGCGCAGGATCTGGTTGTGGACCGCGGTGCAATCACGCTGGACGATATCCGCTTTACCTATGGCCGCGAGGCCGGAGGCGTCGAACATCTGGCGCTGGATATCAAACCGGGTGAAAAGCTGGGCATCGTCGGGGCGTCAGGGGCGGGCAAGTCCAGCCTCGTTTCGCTCCTGCTTCGGCTCTATACCTTGGAGGAAGGGCGCATTCTGATCGACGGTCAGGATATCGCCAACGTCACGCAGGAAAGCCTGCGGCGTCAGATCGGGATGGTCACGCAGGAAACCGCGATGTTCAACCGGTCGGCCTTTGACAACATCCGCTATGGCAAACCCGACGCGACCGAGGAAGAAGTGATTGCCGCCGCCACCAAGGCCGAGGCGCATGAGTTTATCAAGAACATGCAAGACCACACAGGGCGCAAAGGCTATGCTGCGCATCTGGGCGAACGGGGTGTAAAACTGTCCGGCGGACAACGCCAGCGCATCGCCTTGGCCCGTGCGATCTTGAAAGACGCCCCGATCCTGATTTTGGACGAAGCAACAAGCGCGCTGGACAGCGAGGTCGAAGCCGCCATTCAAACCGCGCTGACCCGGGTGATGGAAGGCAAAACCGTTGTTGCCATCGCGCACCGTCTGTCGACCCTGACCGAGATGGACAGGATCGCCGTTATGGACGCTGGCCGGATCGTTGAAATCGGAACCCATGATGCGCTGCTGGCGCAAAACGGGTTGTATGCGCGCTATTGGCAACGCCAGTCCGGCGGGTTTCTTGATATCAAGGCCGCTGAATAGGGGCTTTTGCTGGCGCTCCCTTCGCGCTATGCGCGGTGTATGACAGAATATGTAATTCAGCGACTTGGTCACCTGGGCGACGGCATTGCCGCTGGCCCGCTTTTTGCCCCCATGACTTTGCCGGGAGAGGTCGTCACAGGCACGCCCGACGGGCAGACCCTGACCGACATCCGCATCGTTAAGCCTTCGGAAGACCGCGTTGCGGCCCCGTGCAGGCATTTCAAAGCCTGCGGCGGTTGCCAGTTGCAGCACGCCTCGGACAGTTTCGTGGCGGATTTCAAGATGGGTGTCGTCAAGGCATCGCTTGATGCACACGGGATCGAGACGGTTTTCAAGCCGATCCAGACCTCGCCACCGCAATCACGTCGCCGCGCGACCTTTGCCGCCAAGCGCACCAAAAAGGGCGCGATGGCCGGGTTCCATGGGCGCGGATCAGACGTGGTGATCGAAATACCGGGTTGCCAGTTGCTGGACCCTGCGGTGATGGCCGCGATCCCGATCGCGGAACAACTGGCCGTTGTTGGCACCAGCCGCAAGGCTGCCTTGGCCGTCACCGTGACGACCTCGCGGGCGGGGCTGGATATTTCGGTTCAGAACGGCAAGCCGCTGGATGGGCCGTTGCGTCAGGAGCTAGCGCATCTGTGTGATAAGCTGGGCCTTGCCCGTCTGACGTGGGATGGCGACGTGATCGCCATGCGGACGCCGCCGGTTCAACGCTTTGGCGTGGCCAAGGTAACCCCGCCCCCCGGTTCGTTTTTGCAAGCGACCCCGCAAGGCGAGGCATCTTTGGTGACTGCCGTGCGTGACGCGGTCGGGTCTGCCCGTCAAGTGATCGACCTGTTCGCCGGTTGTGGCACGTTCAGCCTGCCGCTGGCCGAAAACGCCGAAGTACACGCCGTTGAAGGGGACGCTGGCATGACAGCGGCGCTGGATCACGGCTGGCGCATGGCAAAGGGGCTAAAGCCCGTTACGTTTGAGACACGCGATCTGTTCCGCCGTCCGTTGTTACCGGATGAACTGGCCAAAACCGATGCGGTCGTCCTGGACCCGCCCCGCGCCGGAGCCGAAGCGCAGGTGGCCGAGATCGTCAAAGCAATGCCGCCTGTCGTGGCCTATGTGTCATGCAACCCTGTGACTTTTTCGCGGGATGCTGCCGTTTTGATCGCTGCGGGATATACGCTTAATTGGGTTCAGGTTGTTGACCAATTCCGCTGGTCTTCCCATGTGGAGCTTGCGGCGCAGTTCACTGCCCCCGAGGTCAAACGCAAACACAGATAGGCAGCACATCCATGGGCGAACGTCTTAATGCCTGGGTCGAATCCCCGGCAGTCGGCAATTTCATTATTGGTGTGATTGTTTTCAATGCGGCATTGCTTGGGATGGAAACCTCGCGAAGCCTGATGGAATCTTTTGGCCCGACGATCCTGTTTCTTGATTCCGTCTGCCTTGCGATTTTCATCATTGAAATCACGCTCAAGATCATCGGGCGGGGCACCGGTTTTTTCAAAAACGGCTGGAATCTGTTCGACTTTGCAGTTGTGGCGATTGCTTTGGTGCCGGCGGTGCAAGGGCTGTCGGTTCTGCGGGCGCTTCGGATTTTGCGTGTCTTGCGGGTGATTTCGGTCGCCCCGCGTTTGCGCCGCGTCGTCGAAGGGTTCATCACCGCATTGCCGGGCATGGGGTCGGTGTTCTTACTGATGACGATCATTTTCTACATCGGGTCTGTGATCGCGACCAAGCTGTTTGGCAGTGCGTTCCCTGAATGGTTCGGGTCGCTGCCTGCCAGCGCATATTCGCTGTTCCAGATCATGACATTGGAAAGCTGGTCCATGGGAATCGTCCGCCCCGTAATGGAGGTTTACCCCTATGCGTGGGTGTTTTTCGTGCCGTTCATTCTGATGACAACCTTTGCCGTGGTGAACCTGTTGGTCGGTTTGATCGTCAATTCGATGCAAGACGCGCATCAGGCAGACGAGGTGCAGCGCACGGATGTTTACCGCGAAGAAGTCATGCGCAAGCTCGATTTGATCGAACGACAGTTGGCTGGAAAACAGCAACAGTAACGGCTTTTTGACCTCGAAAATTTTTGCTACATGCTAGGCGAAGCTGATAAAGGTCGAAAAGGCCGTGGCGAAACGAGGCATGTAAATGAAACGCAGAAATTTGATCTTGGGGGGTACCGCATTGGTGGCCCTTGGTGCGTGTGGCGGTGACAGCAAATTCAAGCGGTATAGTGGCCCCGAGGTCACCTATGTGATCGTCAACAAGGCGGACCGCCGGATGTACTTGATGCACAAGGACAAGGTGCTTGAGTCCTATGACTTCAAGTTGGGCTTTGCGCCTGTCGGGCATAAGCTGCACGAGGGCGATGGTAAAACACCCGAGGGTTTGTATCTGATTGACCGTCGCAATCCGAACAGCAAGTTCCACTTGTCGCTTGGAATATCGTACCCCAACGAAGAAGACCGCGCGCGCGCTGCAGCGTTGAATAAAAAGCCCGGTGGCGATATCTTTATTCACGGGCAGAAAAGGCCCGGTGAAAAGAACCGTCACGATTGGACGTGGGGCTGCATTTCAGTCACTAACAAAGAGATCGAGGATATTTATGCGATGGTGGGAGATGGCACGCCTATCGCGTTGAACCCCTAGCGTATCCTTCGGGGAATTGGCGAAAAGTAACCCGCCGGGTTACTTGCCAATGACCAAGGTCCACCAGATTTTGCCATTGCTTTCCTGGTGCCACGAAAAGCCCATGTTCACGGCATCGGATGCCATGATGATGCGGCGGGTATCGGGCTGTTCCATCCAGGCAGCGAGGGTTTCCATCTCGGTTTCGTAGGTTTCCGAGATAACTTCGCCAACCAACGCGCCTGTGTATCCAACGCGCTGGATGCGATCCACTGGGGATGATCCGTCAGAGCCAAAGTGCCAAGGGCGGTTCTGGTTCGCCATATCGCGGGAATGTGTCGCGGCGGCAGCGTTCAGTTTGGCATCAAGCTGAAGCTGGGACAGGCCGGATGCGTTGCGCAATGCGTTGACCGAATCAAGCATACGGAACTGGAGTTTTCCGGAATCGCTGCGGCCGATGCGGTATACTTTTGGCAGCGCTTTGCCATCGGTGCCCATTGTGGTTGGTGCAGGCGTACAGGCGGCCAACGCCACGGACAGGGCAATCAGGATGGAAAATAGACGGATCATGGCGCAGCTCCACTCAATTTGGTTTTTGATCCCTTACCCTGACCAGCGTTGCAGATCAAACGCACATCAGCGTGAGTGCGCCTGTTAACGTCGGTTTGATTTGATACTGCGACTTTCGGGTCATATATGAGTAACAATATCGGGCTTTTCTCATTTCCAGGAGACATCCAATGTCTGACCACAAATTCAATCTGTCGTCGCGCCGTGCATTTTTGGCCGGCAGTGCTGCAATGTTGGCCAGCCCCGCGCTGGCGCAAAGCAGCGTAAACGGTACCGAAACCACAGAAACCGAGAGAGACGTCACTGAGACCGTGCGTCGCAACATCTCGAGCTTTCGGACTTTGGATTGGCGGCCGTATTTTAGCAATACCAACAAAGGTGCTGTGCTGGTCGATATTGACAGCCGCGCCGTTCACTTCTGGTCCGACGACCAGTCGGTCTATAAGCTCTACCCTTCCAGCGTTCCGCTGACAGCCGAGCTGACCCGCCGTGGCCGTACGAGTGTCATTCAAAAGGTGGTTGGTCCGACATGGCGCCCGACACCATCCATGCTGGAGCGCAACCCTGAGTGGCCGGCCGTGATCGAAGCGGGCCCTGATAACCCCTTGGGTACGCACGCTTTGTACCTCGGCTGGACATATTATCGTATCCACGGCACCCACGATACGCGCAAAATTGGCCGTCGGTCGTCAAACGGCTGCATCGGGCTTTATAACGAGCACATCGCCGAGCTTTTCGAACTGACGAACGTCGGTACCCAAGTGTTGCTTATTTGACGATATTTCGGTGATTGTGGGGCTGAAACGCTGAATCCGGGTTTGCAATTACCCGGATATGCTGTTTAGAAAGTTTCACGAGGTAAGTCTTGGGCGCGTGCTATCACCTTGTGAGGCACGCCTTTTCTGGAGGTTATGATATGAAGAAACTCGTTCTCGCCGCTGCACTGACAGCTGCTGCATCGAATGCATTTGCTGGCTCGCTGGCAGATCCAATCATCGAAGCACCCGTAATCGTTGAAGAGTCCACCTCTTCTTCTTCGGGCATTTTGATTCCTTTGCTGCTGCTCGTTGTTGTTGCTGCTGCTGTTGCTGACTAATTCAGTCACGTGACACGAATAAAAGGCGGTGTTCTGCACCGCCTTTTTTTATGTCTTTTTTCCAAAGAAAAGACCCAAAGCTATGCCCGCCTGAATGCGTAAGCGGGCAAAAGCTTGAGGATCAGGCAAACTGGCCTAGTCGATCCACCCCTGCAGGTTTTCTTCGATCACGTTAGACAGCGCTTTGATGTGCATGTCGTCGTCGTTCAGGCAGGGGATATAGTGAAATTCCTCACCGCCCGCATGTTCAAAGCTTTCCTTGATCTCTTCGTTGATCTCTTCGAGCGTTTCGATGCAATCCGCTGAAAACGCAGGCGCGCAGACGGCGATCTTTTTATTGCCTGCTTCGGCCTGACGCGCGACTTCTTCCACGGTATAGGGCTGCAACCACTCTTCGGGGCCGAATTTCGACTGGAAGGTGGTCATGATCTGGGTGTCGTCCCAGCCCAACCGTTCCTTAAGCAAGCGCGTCGTTTTCTGGCACTGGCAGTGATAGGGGTCGCCCTCCATCAGATAGCGCTGCGGCACACCGTGGTACGAACACAGCAGTTTGTCCGGCTTGGTTTCCATCTTCGCATAGGCGTTTTCGATCGAGGTCGCCAAGGCGTCGATATAATCGGGACGATCGAAATAGGGCTGAACCGTGCGGGCCGCCGGTTGCCATTTTTCCTTGGCCAAGGCCGCAAAAAACGCATCATTTGCGGTGGCCGACGTGGCCCCGGCGTAATGCGGGTACAGCGGGAAAAACAGGATCTTTTGACAGCCTGCCTCGACCAGTGCCTCGACCTTGGATTTGGTCGACGGGTTGCCATAACGCATACAGAAATCGACCATCACTGCGTCACCATACCGCGCCTGCATCGTCTCTTTGATCTTGGCAGTTTGGGCTTTTGTGATCGTCATCAATGGGCTTTCGCCGTCTTTCTCGTTCCAGATCGACTTGTACGCAGCGCCGCTGGTAAAGGGGCGTTTGGTCAAAATGATCAGCTGCAGCAGCGGCTGCCACAGCCACGGGCTGTAGTCGATAACGCGACGATCCGACAGAAATTCACCCAGATAACGGCGCATTGACCAGTAATCATAGTTATCCGGCGTGCCTAGGTTGGCCAGTAGAATGCCCACCTTGGGTGTCGGGATCATGGGGTGATCCGGTTGGGCATGGACTGGGCAAGACTTGGTCATCAGGATATCCTTTTTACGTGAATAGCGGTGAGATAGACGGTTTGTCTGTTACGTCAATCGTTCAGCGGGGTTTCATTGGTGGCAAGCGCATCTGCCAGCCGCTGTTGCGCTGATCCGGGGCGCAAGGGTTTTGGCTGGCTATCCGCAGGGGCCCACCCCGCCAAAAAGACCATTTCAAAGGTTGCTGAAATGCGCCCTGTTTCAGTGCCAAAGTTGTCTTGGTAGAGCTGTGCTGCTGATTGGAACACCGCGCGGCGCGTGGGGCGGCGCAGGCGTGACTGCATTGCGTTGGTTTCACCCATCGCCCGCAAGTCGCGCATCAGGTGCCAGATGTCGGTGTATTCGGTCTTGAGCGTCACAGAATCAGCGACAGGCAGGGCAAGGTCGGCCCGCTGCAACAAGCCGCCGATGTCGCGCAGTTCGGCCATCGGGGCCACGCGGGGCGACAGGCCGCCGGTGATCTGTGCCTCGGCCTGGGCCAGACAGGCGCGCAGTTCGTTCAGGGTTTGCCCGCCGAAACTGACCGACAGAAACAACCCGTCAGGTTCAAGCGCGCGACGGGATTGGATGATCTGGCCCACAGGGTCATTGGCCCAATGCAGGCTCATCGCATGAACCACCAGATCATGCGCCTTTTGATCCAGCGCCAACGTGTCGGTATCCGGCACAACCGGCGCTTGGGGATAAAGATCGCCCCAGACCTGCGGAAATCCGGTGACAATGGCCGGTTTGGTAAACGTCCTGTTAACCAAGCTTAGCCGATCATCGACCTCGTCCAAGGCTGCGCGATGCAAGAACAGCCCGTCATCGCTGGCGCGGCTTCGGCTGCGGGACAGGGCGGTGATGTCCGTGAGGATATTTTGTGCGTTCATGCAAGGAATAATACGGTGATGCTGGCCCAGATACAAACCACTGTTGGTCTAATTTATCCGCCCGCCTGCCTGAGTTGTGGCGGGGCGGTTGACCGGCACGCAGGCCTGTGCGGCCCGTGTTGGCGCGATACGGCGTTTATTGGCGGCGTGGTCTGTGACAGCTGCGGCATTCCACTGCCCGGTGGCAGCAAAGGCGAGGTTTCGCACTGCGACGGGTGCCTTGCCCATCCGCCGCCATGGGTGCAGGGCAGGTCGGCGTTTTTATATGCCGATGCGGGTCGCAAGATGGTGCTGGCGCTGAAACATGGCGACCGGCAGGAAATCGCAAAACCCGCTGCTCTTTGGATGGCCCGCGCGTTTCGCGGAAAATTGCCAGCCGAAACGCTTGTCGCGCCGGTTCCGTTGCATTGGCAGCGTTTGGTCAAACGGCGGTATAACCAGTCGGCGTTGCTGGGGCGGGCATTGGCGCGGGAAACGGGGCTGGCGTGGTGCCCTGATCTGTTAAAACGCGTCCGTAAAACCGCATCGCTGGATGGCAAAAGCCGGATCGAAAGGTTTGAAATCCTGCAGGACGCGATTTACGCCCATCCAAAGCGGCAGCACCTTATGCTGGGCCGACCGGTCTTGATCGTTGACGATGTGATGACCTCCGGTGCGACTCTATTTGCAGCGGCGCGCGCCTGTATTGATGCTGGTGCAGGTCCGATACGCGTTGTTACACTGGCAAGAGTGGCCAAAGACACCTAAGTCTGTGTTCAACTGATTTGCTGAAAAGGACACAGCCATGAAACCCGTTGAGATTTACACCTCGCCGCTTTGCGGATTTTGCCACGCGGCCAAGCGGTTGCTGAATGAAAAAGGCGTGAGCTTTGCCGAGGTTGATGTTCTGGCGCACCCCGAGCGGAAGGCCGAAATGATCAAACGCGCCAATGGTGGTCGCACGGTGCCGCAGATTTTCATTGGCGATATCCATGTGGGCGGTTGTGATGACCTGTATGCGCTGGAACGCGCGGGCAAGCTGGATGCGTTGTTGGCAGCGTGATGAAAGCAGCCCTGGTTCAACTTAACGTCACGGATGATCCGGCCCGCAATCTGGCGGGTACGTTTGAAATGGTGCGGGATGCCGCGGACCAGGGCGCGCAATTTGTGCTGACGCCCGAAGTTACGAATTGTGTGTCGACCAGCCGTGACCACCAGCGCACGGTGCTGACACACGAGGCGGAAGATATCACCCTTGCTGCCCTGCGCGATGTGGCGCGGGACAAGGGGATCTGGCTGCTGATCGGTTCGCTGGGGCTAAAGACGGACGATGCGGACGGGCGATTTGCCAACAGATCGTTCATGGTCGACCCCAATGGCCAGATCGTCGCCCGCTATGACAAGATCCACATGTTCGACGTCGATATCGATGCCACCGAAAGCTACCGCGAATCAGCCGGCTACCGTCCGGGTGACAAGGCGGTCGTGGCTGATACCGGTTTTGGCAAAGTGGGGATGAGCATTTGTTATGATATGCGGTTTCCGTTGCTTTATCAGGCATTGGCGGATGCCGGCGCTGATATTCTGACGATGCCCGCTGCGTTTTCGCCGGTTACTGGTGCCGCACATTGGCATACCTTGCTGCGGGCGCGGGCGATTGAAACAGGATGTTTTGTTTTGGCCCCAGCGCAAACGGGCGAACATCTTAGCGAAACCAACAAAACGCGGTTCACATACGGCCATTCGCTGGCGGTTGCGCCTTGGGGCGAGGTGATCCTGGATGCGGGAGAGGCCCCCGGCGTATATCCGTTCGAGATGGACATGAACCGCCTTGCAGATGCGCGCCGCCGCGTTCCAAGCCTTGCCAACCGCCGTGAATTTCAGGCACCTTGACCAAGTTATGATGGAAAACCGAAACTCACTCGCGATTACGTTGATCAGCGAATTGCTGTCTGCTGATCAAAAGATGCGCAACCGTTTGACGCGGGTGCTGCCCAAAGGCATGGAAATTTCGCATTTTTCGGTGCTGAATAATCTGGCCTGGCACGAGGGTGAAAAGACACCCGCGCAGCTGGCCGAGACGTTCAATGTTACACGTGGTGCCATGACCAACACCCTGAACAAGCTGCTTTGGGCGGGCTATGTTCACATCCGCCCCGATTGGGATGACGCACGCCGCAAGATGGTGGCAATCAGCCCCGCCGGTCGAAATGCCCGCGATGACGCGATACGTTCGATTACGCCACTGATTAACAATGTTGCCGATGAATTGGGCGAAGATCAGGTGCGTGCGACCCTCGAAACCCTGCGCGCGTTGCGCAGGCATTCCGAGGACTAGCGCAAGACCTTACGCAGGCTTGGTGCTTGCGGTTACATAGTTCACGCTCAGGTCGCGATCAGACAGGCTCCAGGACCACAGGATCGGATTAAACACAAAACCCTTGCGATCAACCGGCGTAAGCCCCGCGTTGCGCAGCAGGTCAAACAATTCATCCGGTGTGATGAATTTTGACCATTCATGGGTGCCCTTTGGCAGCCAGCGCATGATGTGTTCAGCGCCAATAATCGCCATCATAAATGACTTTGGATTGCGGTTTAGGGTCGAACAGATGTGCAAACCACCGGGTTTCAGCAACTGGCGGCAGGCGGTCAGATAATCAATGGGGGAGGCAACATGTTCAACCACTTCCATGTTCACAACGACATCGAATTGCTCGCCTGCTTCGGCCAGTGTTTCGGCTGTGGTGTGGCGATAGTCGATGGTCAGGCCGGATTGTTCGGCATGAAGCTGCGCGACGGGAATGTTACCCGCAGCGGCATCTGCACCGACGACATCGGCCCCCAGACGCGCCATCGGTTCGGACAGCAACCCGCCACCGCAGCCTATATCAAGGATGCGCAGCCCCTTGAACGGCAGGGGGGCTTTTAAATCACGGTCAAATTCGCCTGCAATCTGGTTGGTGATATACTCCAACCGGCAGGGGTTCAGCATATGGAGCGGCTTGAATTTGCCATTCTCGTCCCACCATTCGGCGGCCATGGCCTGAAACTTTTCAATCTCGGCGGGGTCAACGGTGCTTAGTGGCGCTTGCATTCTGATCTCTCTGTGCTCTTTTAGGTCCAAAGACTATATAGGCCTGTAATGGACAAAATCCCGGACCAAAAGCACGCAGTTCAATATCTTTATCCGCCCGTTGATCCATTTGATCAGCGGATGATGGACGTGGGCGATGGTCATACCGTGTATTTCGAACAATGCGGAAACCCCAACGGGATACCTGTTGTCGTTTTGCATGGCGGGCCCGGAGGCGGGTGCAGCCCGTCGATGCGGCGCTATTTCGACCCTGAAAAATACCATGTGATCCTGTTTGACCAGCGCGGCTGTGGGCGGTCAAAGCCCTTTGCCTCGGTGACCAATAACACCACTTGGGATCTGGTAGCCGATATTGAACGTATCCGGGCAGCGTTGGGCATCGACAAATGGATCGCCTTTGGCGGCAGCTGGGGTGCTACGCTTGCGTTGATTTATGCCCAGACCCATCCCGATCGCGTGCGTAACATCGTTTTGCGCGGTGTGTTTATGATGACCCAAGCCGAACTGGACTGGTTTTACGGTGGCGGTGCGGGAAAATTCTGGCCGGATTTATGGGTGCGTTTTGTGAACCTGATCCCCGAAGACGAACGCGATGATCTGATTGCGGCCTATCACCGGCGGCTTTTCTGCGGCGATATGCAGACCGAGATCAAATACGGCAAGGCATGGGCCGCATGGGAAAATGCGCTGGCGTCGATCCATTCGTCGGGCGGCGGTCACGAGGGGCCGGGGGAATATTCACGCACCTTCTCGCGGCTCGAGAATCACTATTTCACGCATGCGGGCTTTCTGGAATTTGACGGCCAAATCCTTGCGCATGTGCCGCGCATTGCCCATATTCCCGGCGTTATCGTCCAAGGCCGCTATGATATGATTTGCCCCCCCACAAGCGCCTATAATCTGGCCCAAGCCTGGCCGAATGCGGAGCTGAAGATGGTGCGCAATGCGGGTCATGCCTTGTCTGAGCCCGGAATCAGTGCAGAATTGGTGCGCACGATGGACAGGATTGCCGCCCAATGACCAAAACCCGTTCCTTGATGGATCGCCGTGCGTTGTTTGCCACGGGTGCTGCCGCCGCGTTGCTGGCGGCGACTGGTGTGTCTGCTGCTGCGATGCCACAGCAAGGCGGGCGTTTGCGGATGGCGCTTTCGGGCGCATCACGCAGCGACAGTTGGGCCAAGGGCGATGGTCTGTTCATGAAGGTCGCGCGCCAGGGGCTGATTTTCGACACCCTGACCGAAGTTGCCGCCGATGGCACCTTGCGCGGTGAATTGGCGACCGGATGGCAAGGGTCTGATGATGGCCGGGTCTGGATGTTTGATCTGCGTCAGGATGTGGCGTTTCATGACGGTCAGCCAATGACGGCGCGCGATGTTGCCGGGTCTTTGCAACTGAACGGGCGGGTCGAGGTTTTGAACGACCATCAGATTTGTATTGCCCTTGATGCCCCTGCGATGGACCTGCCTTTTACGCTGGCGGGGCCTGATCATGTTATCCGGCCCCTGCATGCCGCTGATCAAGGGATCGGTACAGGGCTGTACCGTCTGAAAAAATTCACCCCCGGTCAGCAGGTTTTGGCCGAACGCGTGGCGGATCACTACAAGGGGAACACTGCCGGATGGTTCGATGCGGTCGAACTGGTCTCTGTTCCATCTGATGCCGTTCGGGCGCAGGCGTTGGCAGAATACCTGGTAGATGCCGCCGATCTTGATGATGCCGGATTGGTGCAAGGGTTTGATGACATTGCCCAACTCCCGTTTTCCCGCGCCATGACACATGCTGTTTCGCGCAGCGTGGCAATGCCTGTCAGAATCGGCCAGCATCGCCCCCTGGACAACCTACGCGCGGCTGAACGCTGGTGGTTCGCCTAACGGGGCTTGCAGTTTCGGGCATCACGGCGTATATCCCCTTTCAACAGCGGCGCATTCGGGTCCACACCAGATGCTCCACCGATCTTGAACACGGGCCGCGCGCCCGTTTTTTTATGCCTGCTGAAAATTGCAGGATGATAAGAGAGACTATGAACAACGATCTGATTGCTAAAGCCGCCATCGACCGCCGCATGGCCGAGATCATCACACCGGTGATCGAGGATCTGGGGTTTGAACTGGTGCGCGTTCGCCTGATGTCGGGAAAACAGACCACGTTGCAGATTATGGCCGACCGCCCCGATGGCGGGATCGAAGTTGATGAACTGGCATTGGTAAGTCAGGCCGTCAGTGCCGTGCTGGACGTCGAAGACCCGATCGTCGAGGAATATACGCTGGAGGTTTCCAGCCCCGGTATCGACCGGCCCCTGACACGTCTCAAGGATTTCGACATGTTCGAAGGCTATGAGGCCAAGATTGAAACCGGTGATCTGATTGATGGCCGCCGCCGCTTTAAGGGTACGCTGGCCGGGGTCGACGGCGACGAAGTGTTGATCAATGTCGAAGAAGGCACGATCGGCCTGAAGTTCGACTGGCTTACGGATGCCAAACTGGTCCTGACCGACGATCTGATCAAAGAAATGCTGCGCCAGCGCAAAGCGTCGGGTGCAATTGACGAAACCAAATTCGATGACATCGAGACCGAAGGGTCCACCGAGGGAGACGACTAAATGGCCATTACATCAGCCAACCAGCTTGAACTGCTGCAAACCGCCGAGGCTGTTGCCCGCGAAAAGATGATCGACCCCAATCTGGTGGTCGAAGCGATGGAAGAATCGCTCGCCCGTGCGGCGAAGTCCCGCTACGGCGCTGAAATGGACATTCGCGTGGCCATCGACCGCAAGACAGGTCGCGCGACGTTCACCCGCGTGCGTACCGTTGTGGCCGATGACGAGCTGGAAAACTATCAGGCTGAATTTACCGTCGAGCAGGCCAAGCAATATATGGCCAACCCCGAAATCGGTCAGGAATTCAGCGAAGAAGTTCCGCCCGTCGAAATGGGCCGGATCGCAGCACAATCCGCCAAGCAGGTGATCTTGCAAAAGGTCCGCGAAGCAGAACGTGACCGTCAGTACGAAGAATTCAAAGACCGCGCCGGCACGATCATCAACGGTCTGGTCAAGCGCGAGGAATACGGCAACGTCATCGTCGATGTGGGCGCTGGCGAAGCGATCCTGCGCCGCAACGAGAAAATCGGCCGCGAATCCTATCGCCCGAACGACCGTATCCGCGTTTACATCAAGGACGTGCGCCGCGAGCAGCGCGGCCCGCAGATTTTCCTGAGCCGTACGGCGCCGGAATTCATGGCCGAGCTGTTCAAGATGGAAGTGCCCGAAATCTATGATGGCATCATCGAAATCAAGGCCGTTGCTCGTGACCCCGGTTCGCGCGCCAAGATCGCTGTGATCTCTCATGACAGCTCCATCGATCCTGTTGGTGCCTGCGTTGGTATGCGCGGTTCGCGTGTTCAGGCCGTGGTAAACGAGCTTCAGGGTGAAAAGATCGACATCATCCCGTGGAACGAAGACCAGCCCACATTCCTGGTGAACGCGCTTCAGCCTGCTGAAGTATCCAAAGTTGTTCTGGACGAGGAAGCTGGCAAGATCGAAGTCGTCGTTCCAGAAGAGCAGTTGAGCCTTGCGATTGGCCGTCGTGGTCAAAACGTGCGCCTTGCATCGCAGCTGACCGGTTTGACCATCGACATCATGACAGAAGAGCAGGAAAGCGCGCGCCGTCAGGCCGAGTTTGAACTGCGTACCAAACTGTTCATGGACAACCTTGATCTGGACGAATTCTTTGCCCAGTTGCTGGTCTCCGAAGGGTTCACCAGTCTGGAAGAAGTCGCCTATGTCGAAGTTGACGAATTGCTGGTGATCGACGGCGTTGACGAAGCAACTGCTGGCGAATTGCAGGCACGTGCCCGTGATGTGCTGGAAGCGCAGAACAACGCGGCCCTGGACGCAGCGCGTGCATTGGGCGTGGATGACACGCTTATTGAATTCGAAGGTCTGACACCCCAAATGATTGAGGCGTTGGCCAAAGACGACGTAAAAACGCTGGAAGACTTTGCAACATGCGCAGATTGGGAGCTGGCCGGTGGCTGGACGACAGTCGATGGCGTGCGGACCAAAGACGATGGCACGCTGGAACCGTTTGACATGTCGCTGGAAGAAGCGCAGCACCTGATCATGACGGCCCGCGTCTTGCTGGGTTGGGTTGATCCGGCCGAACTGGAAACAACCGAAGTCGAAGAAGACGACGTAGAAGACGAGGAGGCCGAGGCCTGATCGTAGGGCCTTGGGGAACGATATGGTGCGCGGTGGCGTTTCGAAAGACCGGGAAGACGGTCCAGAGCGGAAATGCATCGCCACGGGCGAAGTGCAGCCGAAAAATGGTCTGATCCGCTTCGTTGTTGGCCCTGACTTGCAGGTTTTCCCGGATATTCTGGGAAAGCTGCCGGGTCGGGGTATGTATGTGGCGGCCGATCGGGATGCGCTGCTGCTGGCTGTGAAAAAAGGGCTGTTTGCCCGCGCAGCTAAACAACCTGTTAAGGTTGATGAAGGATTGGTAGACGAGGTTGAAAAGCAACTCGTCCGCCGTGTGGTTGATCTGATTTCGCTTCAGCGCAAGGCCGGTAAGGCCGTGGCGGGATACGAAAAGGTCAAAGGTTGGCTGCAAATGGAAGAAGCCGAAGTCCTGATCCAAGCAGTGGATGGATCGGGTCGCGGCAAATCGAAACTAAGTACGCCGCACTTCGGTCACTACATTGGCTGGCTGACGGCAGACGAATTGGGTTTGGCATTCGGACGCCAAACTGTGATACATGGGGCGCTCGCCTCTGGTGGACTCACCTCTCGTGTTGTAGAGGAAGCCCAACGGCTAAGAGGCGTACGCATAAACGAGGGTGGCAACGGTCACCCGAAAGGATAGACGAGCTAGATGAGCGATAGTGACGGCAAAAAGACATTGGGCCTGCGTGGCGCGCCAGCGCGCCCGGGTAACGTAAAGCAAAGCTTTAGCCACGGGCGTACCAAAAACGTCGTGGTCGAGACCAAACGCAAGCGCGTTGTGGTGCCTAAACCTGCGGGTGCCAAAACCGGCACCGGTGCCAATCCGTCACTTGGGGATCCCAAGAAGCGGCCGGCAGGTATCACCGATTCCGAAATGGAACGCCGCCTGAAGGCAGTTCAAGCTGCCCGTGCGCGCGAGTCCGAAGAAGCGGAAGCACGTGCGACTGAAGAAAAAGAACGCGCAGCAGACCGTGAGCGCCGTCGTGCCGAGATCGATGCCAAAGAGGCGGAAGAGCGCGAGCGCGAGGAAAGCCTGAAGGCGAAAGCCGAAGAGGATGCACGTCGCAAGGAAGAAGCCGAAGCAGCAGCTGTTGCAGCGCCCGCACCTGCGTCAGTGGCGCAGCCGGCATCGGCTAAATTGCCGAACACCAAGGGCGGTGCACCAGCACCTGTCGTGCGCAAGAAAGAAGGCGACCGCGAGGAAACCAACAAGCGCAACAAGGGCAACGACGACCGTCGCTCTGGCAAGCTGACAGTGAACCAGGCGTTGACCGGTGGCGAAGGCGGCCGTCAGCGTTCTATGGCGCAGATGAAGCGCAAGCAGGAACGTCAGCGTCAAAAGGCGATGGGCGGCACGGTCGAGCGCGAAAAGGTCGTGCGCAACGTGAACCTGCCTCCGGCGATTGTGGTTTCCGAATTGGCGAACCGTATGGCTGAACGCGTTGGTGCTGTTGTAAAAGCGCTGATGAACAACGGCTTGATGGTTACGCAGAACGAAACGATTGATGCGGATACTGCGGAACTCATCATCGAAGAATTCGGCCACAAAGTGGTTCGTGTTTCTGATGCTGACGTCGAAGATGTCATCAAAGAGGAAATGGACGATCCGAAAGATCTGGTCACACGTCCTCCGGTTATCACGATCATGGGCCACGTTGACCACGGTAAGACATCGTTGCTGGATGCGATCCGCAAAGCCAAGGTTCAGTCCGGCGAAGCAGGCGGTATCACGCAGCACATTGGTGCCTATCAGGTGACAACCGACAAGGGTCAGGTGCTTAGCTTCCTCGATACACCCGGCCACGCTGCGTTTACGTCGATGCGGTCGCGCGGTGCTCAGGTGACTGACATTGTTGTGTTGGTTGTTGCGGCGGATGACGCTGTGATGCCGCAGACGATCGAAGCGATTAACCACGCAAAAGCGGCCAAAGTGCCGATGATCGTGGCAATCAACAAGATCGATAAATACGAGGCGAACCCGGACAAAGTGCGCACCGATCTGCTGCAACATTCGGTCATCGTCGAAAAGATGTCCGGTGACGTTCAGGACGTCGAGGTTTCGGCCACTACCGGTCAGGGCCTTGATGAGCTGCTTGAGGCGATTGCGCTGCAGGCCGAACTGCTGGAACTGAAAGCCAACCCGAACCGCGCCGCAGTTGGTGCCGTGATCGAGGCGCAGCTTGACGTTGGCCGTGGCCCTGTTGCGACTGTTCTGATCCAGAACGGTACGCTGCGCCAAGGTGATATCTTTGTTGTGGGTGAGCAGTACGGTAAGGTTCGTGCACTGATCAACGATCAGGGCGAGCGCGTCAAAGAAGCGGGTCCATCCGTCCCGGTCGAGGTTCTTGGCCTGAATGGTACACCTGCTGCGGGCGACGTTTTGAACGTAACTGAAACCGAAGCCCAGGCACGCGAGATCGCTGAATATCGCGCAAACGCTGCCAAGGACAAACGTGCCGCTGCCGGTGCTGCAACGACGCTGGAACAGTTGATGGCGAACGCCAAAGCTGATGAAACAGTGTCCGAGTTGCCGCTGCTGATCAAAGCCGATGTTCAAGGTTCTGCCGAAGCGATCCTTCAGGCGATGGAGAAAATCGGCAACGATGAAGTTCGTGTACGGGTTCTGCATTCGGGTGTTGGTGCGATTACCGACACGGATGTTGGCCTGGCCGAAGCATCAAACGCACCGATCATTGGTTTCAACGTACGTGCCAACGCATCGGCCCGTGCAACAGCGAACCAAAAAGGTGTCGAGATCCGGTATTATTCGGTCATCTACGACATGGTTGACGATGTAAAAGCTGCCGCAAGTGGTTTGCTCAGCAACGAAATCCGCGAACACTTTATCGGCTATGCGTCGATCAAAGAGGTGTTCAAGGTGACCGGTGTTGGCAAGGTTGCTGGTTGTTTGGTCACCGAAGGCAAGGCAAGCCGCGCCGCTGGTGTACGTTTGCTGCGCGACGATGTTGTGATCCACGAGGGCACATTGAAGACGCTCAAGCGCTTCAAAGACGAAGTGTCCGAAGTACCGTCGGGTCAGGAATGTGGTATGGCGTTCGAGAATTACGAAGACATCCGCCCGGGCGATGTCATCGAAATCTTTACCCGCGAAGAAGTTGTTCGCACGCTCGACTAATCAACCTCGAGATCAGGAATTAGCAAAAGCCCGGCTGAAAAGTCGGGCTTTTGTCGTTTCGCGCGGCTGTATTTCGGAAGATTTTAGGGGGATCGCTGGTGCCTCGCAAAGTAATAGGTCAACTTTGACGCCAAGGCGTACACTGCGGAATGCGATCGAACCGCAGTCTGTAATAGGGATAATCTGCCGGCCTGAACCCAGAACCCGCCATTACGCAGCGGATTGGCACCGCAAGTCGTTGGTCGGCTGAAAACTCTAGCGGAGGCAGTTAGCTTTTGCGGGTGATTGGCTTGCCGGTAAAAATGTCATTGTCGACTTTGACCGACACACGCCCATCAGGCATATCGCGTACGAAGATGCCCTGAACAGACACGGTCGTGCCAATTGTAATTGTACGTAGCATTTACTTTCCCCCCAGAAACTTGGCTATGTTTCACTTATAAGTAGTATCTCGATTGTGTCTAGCAATAATCGCAACAATCTACTCAAATTTGGCTTCAATCTGGAACAATCAGTCCCTTCAAGCTAGAGCCAGTCCCTGAGGATTGGAATCAACGGCACATCTGCTGCCGGCATCGGGTAATCCTTGAGGGCGTTTGCACGAACCCATTTCAAGGTTTGCCCTTCGCGTGCGCGCGGTGTCCCTTGCCATTTGCGGCAGGCAAACAGCGGCATCAAAAGGTGAAAATCATCATAGGCGTGACTGGCAAAGGTTAACGGGGCCAGGCACGACGCCCAGGTGTCGATCCCCAACTCTTCTTGCAATTCACGGATCAGCGCCGCCTCGGGCGTTTCGCCGGTCTCAACCTTTCCACCGGGGAACTCCCACAAACCAGCCATAGATTTGCCGGGCGGGCGCTGTGCCAAAAGCACGCGCCCGTCCACGTCGATCAGGGCTACAGCCGAGACCAACACCATCTTCACGAACGGTAATCCGCGTTGATATCAATATAGCCGTGGGTCAAGTCGCAGGTCCAAACGGTTGCTTTGCCGTCACCCAAGCCCAAATCGACGCCAATCACGATGTTCTGGCCTTTCATGTGGGCTGCTGCTGCTTCCTCCGAGTAATCGGGGCTGCGCCAGCCGTCTTTGGCGACCTCGATATCGCCAAAGCGGATCGACAGGCGGTCACGGTCTGCCGCGGCACCGGATTTGCCGACCGCCATAACAACGCGACCCCAGTTCGGATCCTGACCCGCAATCGCGGTTTTGATCAGCGGAGAGTTCGCAATTGCCATGCCGTGGATCTTGGCATCTGCATCAGTTGCGGCACCGGTTACTGCGATTTCAACAAATTTTGTTGCGCCTTCACCATCTTGCACAACCTGATGCGCGAGGTTCAGCATCAGCCCGTGCAGGGCCTCCGAGAAGTCGGCACTGTCGCTGGCATCGACGCGCGAAGCGCCGGTTGCCGCCAAAATCAGGCTGTCTGATGTGGATGTGTCGCTGTCGACGGTGATGCAGTTAAAGGTGCTGTCCGTGTGTTTCGACAGCATTGCTTGCAGCGCGGGTTGGTTCACGACTGCATCGGTAAAGATATAGACCAGCATCGTGGCCATATCCGGCGCAATCATCCCCGAACCCTTGGCAATCCCAGCGATAGAGACTGTTTTCGACCCGATCTGGACCTTTGCAGCGGCACCTTTTGGAAAGGTATCGGTGGTCATAATCGCCTTGGCGGCGTCAGAAATGCCACCCGCATCAAGCTTGCCCTTGAGGTCGGACAATACCGCGGTCACGCGGTCATAGGGCAACGGTTCACCGATCACGCCAGTGGACGACGTGAACACCCGCGACTGGGGAATGTCACAGACCTTGGCGACCGCTGCTGTGATTGCTTCGACCGCAGTCACACCGCCTTTTCCGGTAAAGGCATTCGCGTTGCCGGAATTCACCAGAATGGCAGCACCTGTATCAGAGGTGCCACCGATCTTGGCCTGACAATCCAGAACCGGCGCTGCCCGCGTTGCGGATTTGGTAAATGCACCGGCAATGGTGGACCCCGGTGCCAATTCGGCCAGCATCACATCGGTGCGGCCCTGATACCGGACCCCAGCTGCGATTGTGGCAAACCGAACCCCGTCAATGACGGGAAGGTCGGGAAATTTCTCGGGTGCGAGGGGGGAAACGGCAGTTATCTTGCCCATGTTTGCTTACTCCAGCAAGCCGAGGTTGGTCAGCACCGTTGGGTCAACCCCTTCGGAGGCGGAGCGGTCAACATCAGCTTCTTCAGTCATCTGCTCGATCGCTTTTTGAACGCGGACCTGACGGATTTGCGTTTCAAGCTCTGCTTGTACTTCTTCCAGCGGGGGCGCATCTTTCAGGCGCTTTTCTGAAAGCTTGATTACATGCCAGCCAAACTGCGTCTTAACCGGTGCGGATACTGCGCCGACTTCAAGCTCAACAACTGCTTCTTCGAATGCGGGGACCATCATGCCAGGGCCAAACCAGCCCAAGTCGCCACCACCGGGGCCGGAAGGGCCGGTCGATTTTTCTTTCGCGACTTCGGCAAAATCAGCACCACCTTCGATTTCTTCGATGATGGCGAGCGCTTCTTCCTCGGTTTCGACAAGGATATGCGCGGCATTGTATTCTTCCGAAGGCTCGGCCGATCCATATGTCTCGGCATAGGCGGCGTTCAGCTCGTCTTGGGGGATCGGGGCCGCCATGTTTTTCTCAATGACTTCGCCTGCAACCAATTGGCGTTGCTCGTTCTCGATCGCCAAGGTGACGCGCGAAGGCAGGGCACCTTCAAAGCTTTGTGCAAGCGCTGTTTGCTGCACCAGCTGATCCAGAATGCCTGTGAACAGAACCTCGGGTGGCAGCTGTTGATACTGCTCGGGCAGGGTGGCCCGTGCGATGATCATGTGACCAATCGTGATATCAGTTCCGTTCACAGTTGCCACAACGGTATCGGCCTTAACCTCGTCTTGCGCGGCGACAGGCAGGGCAAGCGAAGCGGCAACCACGAAGGGTGCCAAGAAAGTGAGGGTTTTTTGCATGTATCTGTCCTAGGTTTGGCCGCCACGGGGGGCTGCACATTGACACGGTTTGGTACGGCCCTTACATCGCCCTATGGGCGCGGCTTTGGCGCACGTTCAACCCTTTATCTAGGGGTTGTCCGGCGGCTGGGCAAGCAGATCAGCGCTACACATCATAACTTCGGCAGGAGATTACATGCTGGGCATCGGAACACTCGCCAAAAAAGTCTTTGGGACACCCAACGACCGTAAAATCAAGGCGACCCGCCCGCTGGTTGAACAAATCAACGCGCTGGAAGATCAATTTCTTGCTCTGACCGATGAGGGTCTCAAGGAAAAAACCGAAGAGCTGCGCAAGCGGGCACTGGATGGCGAAAGTCTGGATGATCTGCTGCCCGAAGCCTTTGCCAACTGCCGCGAGGGCGCGCGCCGCACCTTGGGTTTGCGGGCGTTCGATACGCAGCTGATGTCGGCGATTTTTCTGCATCAGGGCAATATCTCTGAACAGAAGACCGGAGAAGGTAAGACACTGACCGCGACGCTGGCCGCATATCTGAATGCGCTGACGGGCAAGGGTGTGCACATCGTCACCGTGAACGAATATCTGGTGCAGCGCGATGCTGACTGGATGGGCAAAGTGTTTGCATCGCTGGGTCTGACGACCGGTGCTGCCGTGTCGAACATGACCGAAGAAGACAAGCGCGCCGCGTATAATTGCGATGTCACCTATGCCACGAACAACGAGCTGGGTTTCGACTATCTGCGCGACAACATGAAATCCGAGCTAAGCCAGATTTACCAGCGTCACCACAATTTTGCGATCGTGGACGAGGTCGACAGCATTCTGATCGACGAAGCACGGACGCCCCTGATTATTTCCGGCCCGTCGCAGGACCGCTCCGAGATGTATAAAATCGTCGATGATGTGATCCCGCTGCTTCAGGATGATCACTATGAGTTGGACGAAAAAACCCGCAACGTGACCTTTACAGACGAGGGTAACGAATTCCTTGAGGCAGAACTGCACGCGCGTGGTCTGCTTGAGGAGGGGCTGACCATGTATGACCCTGAAAGCACATCCATCGTGCACCACGTGAACCAAGGTCTGCGGGCGCACAAGCTGTTCCAGCGCGACAAGGATTACATCGTGCGTGACGGCGAAGTGATGCTGATCGACGAGTTTACGGGCCGGATGATGGCAGGGCGCCGCATGTCGGACGGCCTGCACCAGGCGATCGAAGCCAAAGAACATGTCGACATCAAGCCAGAGAACGTGACTCTGGCCTCGGTGACATTCCAGAACTACTTCCGTTTGTATGACAAGCTGGCTGGTATGACCGGTACAGCCGAAACCGAAGCAGAAGAATTTTCTGAAATCTACGGCCTTGGCGTTATTGTTGTTCCGACAAACGTGCCTGTTGCACGTGTTGACGAGGACGATCAGGTTTTCCGTTCAGCGCTTGAGAAATATAAGGCGATGATCGAAGAGGTGAAGATTGCCCACGCCAAAGGCCAGCCTTGCCTTGTTGGTACGACATCGATCGAAAAATCCGAGATGCTTAGCCAGATGCTGACGCAAGCCGGAATTGAGCACAACGTTCTGAACGCCCGCCAACACGAGCAAGAAGCGCAGATTGTTGCCGACGCCGGTAAATTGGGTGCGGTGACCATCGCGACCAACATGGCCGGTCGCGGGACCGACATCCAGTTGGGCGGTAACGTCGAGCTGAAAGTTCTGGAAGCGCTTGATGCGGACCCTGATGCAGACCCGGTCGCAATCCGCACCAAGATCGAAGCAGAACATGCCGATGAAAAGAAAAAGGTGATCGAGGCAGGCGGTCTGTATGTTCTGGCATCAGAGCGTCACGAAAGCCGTCGCATTGATAACCAGTTGCGTGGCCGGTCAGGCCGTCAGGGTGACCCGGGTCGTTCGTCCTTTTATCTGTCACTCGAAGACGATCTGATGCGTATTTTCGGGTCGGAACGGCTTGAAAAAGTGCTGACAACCTTGGGCTTGAAAGAGGGCGAAGCGATCATTCACCCATGGGTCAACAAGTCGCTAGAGCGCGCGCAAGCCAAGGTCGAAGGTCGCAACTTTGACATCCGCAAGCAGCTGTTGAAATTCGATGATGTGATGAACGAACAGCGCAAGGTGGTGTTTGGCCAGCGCCGTGACATCATGGAAGCCGCTGACCTGTCAGAGATTGTTTCGGACATGCGCGAGCAGGTCATTGATGACCTGATTGACCAGTATATGCCGCCGAAAACATATGCAGATCAATGGGATACAAAAGGTTTTCAGCAAGCCGTTCTTGAACAGCTGAACATTGATGTGCCGGTTGTTGCGTGGTGCGAGGAAGAAGGCGTGGACGACGAAGTCATCCGCGAGCGCCTGACAGAAGCATGTGAAGCGCAGATGGCAGCCAAGGCCGAGCAGTTCGGCCCCGAGAACATGCGCAACATTGAAAAGCAGGTTCTTTTGCAGGCAATCGACGCAAAATGGCGTGATCACCTGCTGACGCTAGAACACCTGCGGTCTGTTGTGGGGTTCCGTGGCTACGCGCAGCGCGATCCGTTGAACGAATACAAGAATGAATCCTTTCAATTGTTTGAATCGATGCTCGACAGTTTACGTACTGATGTGACCCAAAAGCTGGGTCAAATCCGGCCAATGACCGAAGCCGAACAGCGCGAGATGGTTGCGCAGATGCAGGCAAGTCAGCCACAGGCTGCCGCGCCAGCGGTTGAAAACGATGCCGCCGCAAACGGGTTTAAAGAAGATGATCCGGCGACATGGGGCAATCCGTCGCGCAATGATGAATGCCCCTGCGGTTCCGGTAAAAAGTTCAAGCACTGCCATGGCCGTGTCGTCTAACCCATAGACTGAACCAAACGAATAACGCGCGTCCTGTTCCACAGGGCGCGCGTTTCGTTAAGGAAAGCTACATTTTCGTAAAGGATGGTCTGGCAACCTCATTACGGAGACGGGTATGCCTACATTTGATAATTTCCATGACTATAGCGCCGGGTTGACCGGGCCAATTTGCGGCGGGTTTACAATCGCGCCCGATGACGCAACTGATGTCGCGCAAGTCACCCGCGCAATCATGGTGTCGGTGGCGGGGAATGTTTCTGTTGTGCTGAAAAGCGGCGATACAGTGACCTTGCCAAACCTGATGGCCGGCGTTGTTTATCCCTTTCGGGTTGCCCGGGTGCTGGATACGGGAACGACCGCAACAGGGATCACGGGGTTGGTATAAGGCTCGCCGCATTGAACCGCAGTGGCAGGTAGCCCGTTTATATGGCCGGTTACCGGCCCGTGGGGCGGAAAAGCACGGGCAGTGTCCAAAGCAATATCCGCAAATCCCCGGAAAATGTCACATTGCGCGCATATATGCGATCAAGTTTGACGCGGCGAATGTAACAGGGCGTCCGGCGTGCCTTGACCTGCCAAAGACCGGTAATGCCGGGTCTGATCGCCAAATAGTCGTTCGTACCATCGCCAAACAGTGACATCTCGGACCGGGTGACGGGACGGGGGCCAACCAATGACATATCGCCCCTGATCACGTTCCAAATTTGGGGAAGCTCGTCCAGGCTGGTTTGACGCAAGTATTTACCAACGGGCAATATGCGCGGATCGTTAGAAAGTTTACGGCTAAGAGCCCATTCAGACTGTTTTGCGGGGTTTTCTCTAAATACCTCTAGCAATGCATGATCGGCATTTTCGACCATTGTCCGAATTTTCCAGCACCGGAAGGTAACACCGTTTCGCCCGACCCGCGGGTGCGCGAAAAATCCGGTTGATGCACCTGACCTTGCGATAAGCCACAAAAGCAGAACAATCCCCCCGACCGCCGGTAACAAAAGCAGGCAAACCGTTACGTCAAAGATACGTTTGCCGCCCTGGGCATAAAAGCCCTGAGCGGGTTGTTGATACCCCAACCTGATATGTTTTGATGGATGGTCGAGAAACGCCATAATGTGCCCGCGCGGCCCTTTTGCCAATCAATAAGTGATCGGCGGATCATGCAGAGCGGGTGCTAAATTCGCGTTAAATCCGGCAGAATGTTATGGTCAAATATATTCAAACGAGACATCTCCGGACGTGATCGTTGCGGCTGTCAGGTTTCCGGTTGCGTAGGCACCGGTGTCAATTGAAACGATACCGGATTTGAGCTCGGGCGTATCGGTGATGGTGTGGCCGTGCACGACCCACATTCCGTCCTTGCGCGGCACAGTGCCGAAATCCTTGTGACCCCAAAGCAGTGTGCGGTTGCTTTGGGCGTCGATGGGCAATGCAGGATCGGCCGCTGCATGTACAAAAGCGACGTTTCCCGATGTCCAGCATTTGGGCAGGTTCGATACCCAATCCAACAAATCACGCCCCATCGCATCGACAAGCGCATCGCGCGCACGCTCAAGCTCGCCTCCGGTTGAGGTTTCAGAGATTCCGGAGACGCCAAAACTATCAAGTGTTTGCAACCCGCCATAGCGCAACCACCGGCCACCATGGGCCTGCGGCTGGGCAATGAAGTCGAGCATCATTTCCTCGTGGTTGCCCATCAGGCAAATCAGGCCAGGTACGGCGAACAGAACTTTCAAAACATCTGCGCTGTGATCGCCCCGGTCAATCATATCCCCCAAAAAGACAATCTGCGCGCCAAGACGATTTTCAGGAAACCGCTGGAGTAGATCAAAGCGGCCGTGAATATCACCAATGGCAAGGAAGGGTTCATCGGGGCAGATCGGATCAATATGTGTGGTCGGTTCCTCGGAACGTTTTAACCATTTTCCCAACATTTAATCAGCCCGTTAATCTGTGTTGCAAAACTGGCGCATTACTGCGCTAAAAGCCGGAATTGTCGCCCCAACGAAGTGAAATCCCCAGCAAAACTCTGTATTGCTCGCCTACTGAGCATAAATAATTAGAAGGACCGCAGATGCAAGAGCGGGCTACAAGAATAGTCTATGCCGCAGGTTTGCTTCTGGTCGGTATCACGGGTGCGTCGAGTCTTTCTGGTCAGTCTTTAACGACTTACGGCACGCCGGGTCTTATAGAAATGCCAACTGCCGAAGTGATGAATGATGGCGAATTAGCCGTCACCGCAAGCGCATTTGGCCCTAATTTCCGGTACACGGCTGCTTTTCAGGTATTGCCACGTGTTTACGGAAGTTTCCGTTATTCAAAGATCAGCAATATTGGCCCGTCAACGGCGAGATTGGGCGGGGATACGTTTGACCGCAGTTTTGATATCCATTTTCAAATGCTTGATGAGACGAAATACCGCCCGGCTGTTGCCGTGGGTCTGCGTGACTTTCTTGGGACCGGTATTTTAAGCAGCGAATATGTCGTTGCGACCAAAAGCTTTGGTTCGAATATCGAGGTTACTGGCGGTATGGGCTGGGGTCGCCTGGCCGGGCGCGGGTCGTTTTCCAACCCTCTGAGCATTTTTTCAGACAAATTTGACACCCGAAATAAGGGGTCAAATACTGGTGGCCAGCTGGAAACCGGTAACTGGTTTCGCGGCGAGGCTGCGCTGTTTGGCGGTGTGAAATGGAAGATCAACGACAAGGCGACCTTTTTTGCCGAATATTCACCTGATCTGTACACACGGGAATCTGTAAATACCGGGATCGACATCGCATCGCCGCTGAACTTTGGGCTGGAATACCGGTTCAAGAACGGCGTGAATCTCAAGGGGTTTGTGGTTGGCGGCAAGGAGGTCGGGGCGCAACTGAGCTATGTCATCAATCCGGCCAAGCGCAGAGTTCCAGGGGGCTTAGAAAACGCGCCACGTTCTGTTGGGCAGCGCAACCGGCTGGCGATTGCGGATTGGAACAACTCTGAAAAGGGTGGTGGCAAGGACGCAGTGCAACGTGTTCTTAAATCACGCCTGGCCGCTGATGGCCTTGCTCTTCAAGGCTTTACGATGAGCGGCACACAAGCGACCGTGCGTGTCGAGAATGACCGTTGGGACGTTGAGGCGCAAGCCGCTGGCCGTGCTGCGCGGGTGATGGCAGAAACATTGCCGCCTGAGATCGAAGAGCTTACAGTCGTTTTCCAAAGCAACGGTATGCCGATCAGCCGGATCGTAACGCAGCGGTCCGACCTCGAAGAGCTCCAGTTCGATTATGACGGATCCTGGCGTACGCTGGCGCGGGCAGATATCGAAGACGCGCATGACGAAAGCCGTCTGGGCGAGCTTGAAGATGCCTTTCCGGTTTTTGAAACGTCGTTCGGCCCGTATATTGCAACGTCATTCTTTGACCCTGACAGCCCGCTTCGCGCTGATTTGGGCGTGCAGCTCAAGCTGGCATATCGCCCGACAGCGGGCCTGACCTTTGCCGGTCAGTTCCGCTATCCGCTGGTCGGCAATATTGCGGATTCAGATCGGGTTTCGAATTCATTGATCGAACCCGTGCGCACCAACGCGGTGCGCTACGCCCAGCAATCCGATCTTGAAATCAACAATCTGACAGCGGAATACATGTTCCGTCCGGGCAAGGATCTGTTTGGCCGGGTTTCCGCAGGCTATCTGGAAAGCATGTTTGGCGGCGTATCGGCGGAACTTCTTTGGTATCCGACATCCAGCCGTTTGGCCTTGGGTGCTGAAATCAACTATGTGAAACAGCGCGATTTCGACATGCTATTCGGCTTTCAAAGCTATGATGTCGTGACGGGCCATGCGTCCGCCTATTATGATTTCGGCAATGGTTTCTTCGGCCAGCTGGACGTGGGTCGTTACCTTGCCGGTGACTATGGCGCGACGGTTTCAATCGACCGGGAGTTCAACAACGGCTTCAAGATTGGCGGCTATTTCACGTTGACAGACGTGCCATTCGACACCTTCGGCGAAGGGTCGTTTGATAAGGGTCTGCGCGTTGAAATTCCGCTATCGTGGCTCACAGGGAAGCCATCGCGTACGACCGTTTCCCAGAAAATCCAGCCGATTACACGTGACGGTGGCGCGCGTTTGATTGTTGAAAACCGCTTGTACGGTGTCGTGAGGGATTATCGCGGCAAGGAACTGAGCGACGGTTGGGCGAGGTATCTGCGATGATCACACGTGTTCTTGCGAGCTTCCTTGCGCTTGCTTTGTTGGGTGCCTGTTCCAGCGCCGATCGCCTGGTTGATCGCGGTATTGCAATTGCGACGAATGATCCCGGACAGAAACCGTTACCGAAAGGGCAGTTCCCGCCCCGCTTTGCGGCATTGGTGGCTGATACATCTGTGCCGCTTATGGTTGTCACGGTCGAAAGCCGTGGCCAGTCGGGCCGATTGCTGCTGGAAAACACAGTGAATGGCATAGAGACTTGGCTGAGCGCCGACATGAGCGCCTTGATGATCCAGAATGGTATGCTTCAGGGCACGCGGGGCGTCGGGTCTGAACTGTTTGCCGCTGACATTTCCGAACCGATCGGCCTGATCCTGTCTGGTAGCACGGGATATACGGACCGTTTTCACAGCAATCTGACCGGCGATGACAAAATCAGCACGCGTACCTATCGCTGCTTGGTCGAAAACAAAGGGCCGACTGTCATCAATCTGGAAACAGGAAGCATACCCACGAGGGTGATGACCGAAGACTGCAAAAGTCTGGACCAGTCGTTTACAAACACCTATTGGGTTAGCTCGAATACAGGCGCAATTGTACAAGCGCGCCAGTGGGCCGGAAGCGAACTTGGGTATATCAAAACCCAAGATGGTATCCGCTAAATTAAAGTGAAGTCGGAAGCGTTCTGCTGCTGACACCGAATACTGGATGGGAGTGACGTATTGTGAGATACTTATTGGTGGCCGTATTGGGCCTAAGTCTTGCAGGTTGTGGATCCGTTTACCGCACCCCCAAAGTTGTTGAGGGTGTCGCAGGCGGCGCGAATGTTCGGGTTCTGGATCTAAATCCGGAAACAGTCATTCAGGCCAACCGCTCTCCTTACTCTCCGCAAACGCTTCCTGCGTTCTTTTCGCAGACAGCCGGGTCGGGTTCCGGCCCGCGCGGCACTGGTGCGCTTCCTGTTCCGCCGCTTGAAAGTGAATCGCGTCCGGCGGCGCTTGAGATGCGGCTGCCACCGGCTGCGGATCCTGGCCCTTATGAAATTGGTGTGGGTGACGTTGTCTTGCTTGCGACGCCACGCGCCACATCGTCGGTCGAGCAACTTTCGGGTTTGCTTGCTGCGCAGAATTCCCGTCAGGGTTATACCGTTCAAGATGACGGATCGATCAACATCCCCGATGTCGGTCGTGTTCGGATTGCCGGCCTGACGATCGAAGACGCCGAAGCGGCATTGTTCCAGCGGCTTGTCGAAAACCAGATTGATCCGACGTTCAGCCTGGAAATTTCCGAATTCAATTCGCGCAAAATCTCGATCGGGGGGGCTGTTGCCTCGCCGACTGTGGTTCCTGTGACGCTCACACCGCTGTATCTGGAAGAGGCGCTGGCCGCTGCCGGTGGCATCACGGTTGAGGATCAGGACTATGCGTCGATCCGCTTGTACCGCGATGGCACGTTGTACCAGATTCCGCTAACCCAGCTATATTCGCGCGCAAGTCTGACAAAGACACGCCTGTTGCCGGGTGATGCGGTGTTTGTGGATACCGAATACGAACTGTCTCAGGCTCAGGATTATTTCACCCAGCAGATCACTCTGGTGCAGGCACGCCAATCTGCACGTTCCTCCGCCTTGGCAGAATTGCAGGCCGAGGTCGGCTTGCGCCGTGCGAACCTTGACGAGGCACGCAGCAACTACAAGGCACGCGTCGATCTGGGTGCCGATAAGCGCCAGTATGTCTATCTTGCTGGCGAGGTTGGCAAGCAATCGCGTTTCGCCCTTCCATACGAGCGGACAGCAAGCCTTGCGGATGCGTTGTATGATGCAAATGGTGTTGCGTCTTTGACGGGTGATGTTTCGCAAATCTATGTGTTGCGGTCCTCGTCTGATCCGCGCGAGTTCGGGGCGATTACAGCGTGGCATCTTGATGCACGTAACGCTGCGCATTTTGCATTGGCCCCACGGTTTGAACTGCGCCCGGATGACATCATCTTTGTCGCGCAGCAGCCCGTCACCAAATGGAGCCGTGCTGTTTCGCAGATCCTGCCGCAGATATTGAGTGTTGGAAGCGCCGTTACCAACTGATCTGTATCGAGTTATACCAGAAGGCCGGGTTCACGCCCGGCCTTTTGCGTTGCGACCCCTGCCCAATTCAGACTGTTTACGCATAAAGAACAGTCTGATCCTCAAATTCACCCAATCCTTGCCCAATTTCGGCCACATCACCGGATTATTCCTTAAAAGGTCAATAATCTGGGCGGAGTGCCGGAATGTATCTTTCAGTTGTTATCCCGTGCATGAACGAGGAAGAGTCGATCCCCGGTCTGGTGGAGCGTCTTGCGCAGGCCATCAAGCCCTGGAAAGATCAGGCTGAGATCATCCTGGTCGATGACGGATCAACCGATGCCACCTGGAAAGCTATTGAAGCTGCGAAACTGATCTGCCCCCAGCTGGTCGGTGTCAGGCTGTCTGCGAACCGGGGTCATCAGATTGCGCTGACTGCGGGCCTCGAGGCGTCGCAGGGCGACCGCATCTTTATGCTGGATGCCGATCTGCAAGACCCGCCAGAGCTGCTGACCGATATGATGTTCATGATGGATCGCGGTTTTGATGTTGTATACGGCCGCCGCAGCGAACGTCGTGGCGAAACGATGTTCAAGAAAGCCACGGCGCATCTATTCTACCGTTTCCTGAATGCCATGTCCGATGTGCCGATCCCGCAGGATACCGGCGACTTCCGCCTTGTGAACCGTCGTTCGCTGGACGCGGTTCTGGCGATGCCGGAAAAAGCGCGGTTTATCCGTGGCATGTTTGCCTGGGCCGGGTTCAAGCAGGTTGGCATCGAATACATCCGCTCACCCCGCGAATTGGGCGAAACCAAGTACCCGTTCCGCGCCATGCTGCGCTTTGCGATCGACGCGATGACAGCGTTTTCGACCAAGCCGCTCAAGCTGGCGACGCGCCTGTCGTTTATCAGCTTGTTCATGGCGGCCCTGATGGCGGTCTACGTGATCTACTCGCTTGTTGTGTACCAAACCGCGCCCGGTTGGGCATCTGTGGTGCTGGCCGTCAGTTTCTTCTCGGGCGCACAATTGCTGACCTTGGGAATTCTGGGCGAATATATCGGCCGCCTTTATGTCGAAGCCAAGAACCGCCCGATGTATTTCGTCAGCGAAGACACCCGCGACGTCGCACCTGTTAGCCGCCGTTTGCGTGCCTGATGCAGATTCTGCAACATAAACTGATCCGGTTCGGGATCGTCGGGGGCGGCACGGCATTAGCCTATGTGTTGCTGTACCTGACGTTTCTGGCGGCTGATCTGCCGCAGGTTTTGGCCAATGGTTTGGCCTTTTTGCTGGCCGTGATGCTGCAATATGTCGGGCAGGCCGCGTTTACCTTTGGCCGCCAGTTGAACGACTTTGGCCAGATTTTGCGTTTTGTTGTGATGGTTGGTCTCGGCTTTGCCAGTTCTGCGCTGATTACGGCGGTTCTGCCTGCCATGACGGGCACGCCAGATTGGACCGCTGCGGCGATCGTGACGGTCTATCTGCCCGTACAGAATTACATCTTCATGACCCTGTGGGTCTTTGCTTCTCCTTTTTCTAAAACGGAAATTACATCATGAGCCATATATATAACGATACGTTTTTCGACTATATCAACCAAAGTGCGCGCGCCTCGGCCAAGCCGATGATTGCCTTGCTGTTCCCCAAGCTTGCGCCGCAAAGCGTGATCGATCTGGGCAGTGGTCGTGGCGTCTGGCTGGATGAATGGCAAAAAGCCGGTGCGTCCGATGTTCTGGCCGTCGATGGTGATTATGTGAACCGCGATCAACTTGCAGTCGCGCCCGAGGATTTCTTGGCCGCTGATCTGACACAGCCTGTTGAAACAGGCCGTCGTTTCGATCTGGCACAAAGCCTTGAGGTCGGTGAACATCTGCCCACCAGGGCATCCGAAACGCTTGTCGATAGTCTGACAAATGCGTCGGATCGCGTGTTGTTTTCGGCTGCGGTCACGGGGCAAGGCGGAGAGTTTCATGTGAATGAACAGCCGCTGTCCTTTTGGCAGGATTTGTTCGCTGCCCGTGGGTATGTCGCGTTTGATTGCGTCCGTCCCGATCTGAAAAACAACACGGATATCGCCCCTTGGTACCGGTTTAACGCGATCCTGTACGTGAATGCCGCTGGTCGCGAGGGGCTGCCACAGGATATTCTGGATACCGAAATCGCTGCTGGTCAGCCCGTCAGGAATGCGGGTAATTTGGGATGGCGTTTGCGTTTGGCGACAGTCAGATTGCTGCCGCGCCCTGCGGTCACCTTTATCGCTCAGGCACGGGCCTTGATTTTGGCCATTCGTGCCCGCCGCGCAAAGACAGTTGGCACCGTATCGGCATGACTGCGGCGATGACGACGAACATCGGAGCTGCGCAAGACAGCAAAACTTTGCAGCTTTTTCCCACATTTCTGGTGGCGCTGATTGCTGTAACGATCATGTCGGCCATGAATCTGGCTGATCCGATGATCAGGCATGACGATTATCCCGCACTTTTCGCTGATGCGCCGTTGTTTTGGAACAAGACGCTGCACGAAGGGCGCTGGCTGAACTATATCTGGCACCTTCGCGAGGTGGTGACGCCGGCGTGGTTGAACTTTGCCGTCTATCAATCTTGCTGGGCTTTGTTTGTTGCGTCGCTTGCTGTGGTGGCAAGTGGTCGCAAGGGCACCAATTGGTTCACCTTGCTCATGGTTTTGATGCTGATGGTATCACCATCCGCGATGCTGATTTCGGTCTGGTTTAACACGTTGATCCCCGGCCTTGCCGTCGTCGCCTTGTTCGGGCTGCTTGCCTGCAAGGTTTCAAGCGGGACGTTGCGCGCGCTTTTGCCCGGGTTCGTGATCGTCAGCTTTATGGCTTACACGACCTATCCCCTGCTTTTGCTGGCGGTCTGTATCGCCAAGACCGAGGATCATTCCCTGCGTGATCTTGCGGGATTGCTGTTCTTGTTCTGCGCCAGTTTTGTTGCAGCGGTTCTAACCGTTTATGCGATCAATTGGCAGGTGCACGGGGTCTTCGGTGTGCCCATGGCAGACTGGCGCGAGGCCACATCGGCGAGCGGGTTTGCCGGTATCGTTCAAAACATCCCCAAACTTGAGGAATCGTTCAAGGTTATCTTTAACCGCAACGGTTTTGCCTTCCTGCCGTTGATGTTGTTTTTCCCTGCCCTTTCGATCACGTCTTTTGTCGTTCTGTTCAAACGTGCCCCCTTGGAAGGATTGTACATCCTGAGCGGGCTGGCTGTTGGCATGGCGCTTGTGATTGTGCAGGTTCTCAAGATCGGGGTGATCGTCCCGCCCCGGGCTTTTGTCTTTATGTGGGTGTTCGCCGTATTGGCGATTGTCCGTGCGGTTCAGTTGATGAGCGTTAAAAAAGGGTTGCCAGCGCGTCTGGGTCAGAATGCGATTTTGCTGATCATCTGCGTTTATTTCATTCAGATTTTTCTGTTCTACGGTCAATTCCGCGCCTGGCATGCGGACACAAAGGCAATCGCGCAGGAAATCGCGCCGCTCAAGGGTGAGGTATTTGTTTACGGCAATCCGATGTTCATCGCGTCGGGACAAAAGGCCAGCATTCAGTCGAACGAGGCGCTGACCCTCCGGTTAAAGCACCTGACTGGCCGTGATGTGATCGCCTGCGATAAAACGCCCGATCTTTGCCCGGCGCAGCCCGATCTTGGCGATACCGGTCTAACCGAAATCCATGTGCGGACCACAGATGCAGGTATATTTGTGATCTTTACCCCGCTCAAAAATTTCAAATCAAACGGGGTTTGAAAGCTCGGCCAGCAGGGGCGGGTTTGCACCTGCGCGCGACACGGTGATTGCGGCGACTTCGGCACCCAGACGCAAAGCCGCCAGCGCATCGTCGGCAGATAGTTCTGCAATGCCCTGTTTCGTTAGGCAGCCCAGTTGCGACAGCTTGGCCAGCACCCCTGCGTTAAAGGTGTCACCGGCACCGACCGTATCGACGACCGTGACCTTGCGGGCTGCGGCCTCGACGGTTTCGCCGCTTGCAAGATAGGCCTTTGCGCCAGCGCTGCCTTTGGTCACAATCACGACTTTTGGCCCCTGCGCCATAATTTGGGCAGCCTTTTCATCAAGGGGTGCAGCGCCGTCGATCATCCAGTGCAGGTCATCATCGGATACCTTGAGAATATCGCAAGCAGCGATCATGGTGGCCAACCGCACCCGATAGGCGGTGGGGTCGGTTATGAATTGCGGGCGAATGTTGGGGTCAATCATGATGACGCGGTTCGCTGATTGATCAACAGCAAGCGCTGCATAGAAATCGGCGGCGGGCATGCCAATCAGGCTGATGCCCCCGAAATACAGCGTGCTGACCGTGCCGGGGATTGCCGGAAGGTTCGCTGCATCAAGCGAGCGGCCCGCGGTGTTTTCATCATAGAATGTGTAGGTGGCATTGCCGCCGGACAGTTGCACAAAGGCCAGCGTTGTTGGCCGGTTTGCGAAGATGACCTGCGACGTGTCGATGTTGCTTTCTTGCAAGGCGTCGCGCAATTGGGTGCCGAACATGTCGGTCGACAGGCCAGAGACAAAGCCGACGGGCTGTTCAAGCCGCCCCAACGCGCGGGCGGTGTTGAACACGGCACCGCCAACATGGGGCGTGAATGCGCCGTTATCTTCGATCATGTCGATCAATGCTTCTCCGCAACACAGTATCATGGTGTCCCCCAGCCCTTGCACTTTGGAATTTGATAAGGGTGTGAGCGCTAACGGTCCAGAGAAAACTTAGACCATTGCCCATGGTCAGCCAGACGGTAAGATGCGGTAACTCGGGGAGTATCCAGTGGAATTTGACTATATCATCGTGGGGGGCGGCACTTCGGGCTGTGTTCTGGCCAACCGGCTTTCTGCCAACCCCAAGACCCGCGTGCTGCTGCTTGAGGCGGGAAAAGACGATAATTATCACTGGGTACATGTGCCGATCGGGTATTTGTACTGTATCGGCAACCCTCGCACCGACTGGATGATGAAAACGGCGGCAGAGCCGGGTTTGAACGGGCGGTCTTTGTCTTATCCACGGGGCAAATTGCTGGGCGGCTGTAGTTCTGTGAATGGCATGATTTATATGCGCGGGCAGGCTGCGGATTACGACGGCTGGCGGCAGATGGGCAATGTGGGCTGGAGCTGGGATGATGTCCTGCCCTATTTCCTGAAAAGCGAAGACCACCATGATGAGGCCAAGCCATTGCACAGCTCTGGTGGTGAATGGAAAGTATCGCGGCAACGGTTGCGGTGGGACGTTCTGGAAGCGGTTCAGGAAGGCGCGAAAGAGTTCGGCATAGAGCCTACGTTAGACTTTAATTCAGGCACAAACGAGGGATCAGGCTTTTTCGAGGTGAACCAGAAGAATGGCGTGCGCTGGAACACATCCAAGGCATTCCTGCGCCCTGTGATGCAGCGGAAAAACCTAAAGGTCATGACGCAGTCCCATACACGGCGGGTGATTTTGGATGGCAAGCGCGCAACGGGGGTGGAGTTCGAGCATAATGGCCGGGTCGTAAAGGCCACTGCGGCGGCAGAGGTTATTTTGGCAGCCGGCGCGATCAATTCGCCCAAGCTGTTGGAGCTTTCGGGCATTGGGCAGGCTGACCGCTTGTCAGATTTGGGAATAACGCCGCTGCACGAGCTGCAAGGGGTCGGTGAAAACCTGCAAGACCACCTGCAAATCAGAACCGTATTCAAAGTTACCGGTGCAAAAACCCTGAACGAGGTGGTCAATAGCCTTTGGGGGAAGGCCAAGATCGGGATGCAATACGCGCTTACCCAAAGCGGGCCGTTGTCGATGGCCCCCAGCCAGTTCGGGATGTTCACCAAAAGCGATCCGAGCCTTGAGACGCCTGATCTGGAATATCACGTCCAACCCTTGTCGACGGACAAGCTGGGCGATCCTTTGCATCCGTTTCCGGCGATCACGGTGTCGGTGTGCAACCTGCGCCCGGATTCGGTTGGCGCGACGCATATCGACAGCACCGATATCAACCGGCAGCCTGATATTCGCCTGAATTACCTAAGCACAGAACGGGACCGGATGGTCGCCGTTCAATCCATCAAGCAAGCGCGGCAATTGATGACTGCGCAGGCGCTGGAAAAATACCAACCGGAAGAAATGTTGCCCGGCACACATATCGCGACAGATGATGAATTGCTGCGTGAAGCCGGAAATATCGCCACGACGATCTTTCACCCTGTTGGCACATGCAAGATGGGCAGCGACGAACGCGCCGTTGTTGATACGGAATTGCGGGTGCATGGGATTGAGGGGTTGAGGGTGGTTGATGCGTCGATCATGCCGAAAATCGTATCGGGCAACACCGCGTCGCCTGTTATCATGATCGCGGAACGTGCAGCTGATATGATATTGTCGAAATCGCGCTAGGCGTTTTGGGCTGATTAGAGACGGCTATAGGCTCTGATACGGGGTTTTGGCGACTATATTATCAGCGGGCAAAAATGCTGTCTTTGTGCTGGGCCAGATAAATGCGAAGCCATGGGGTGAATTTTTCCGGCTCATCGCGGGTCTGCTGGGCGAGGTCGTCCAGATCGACCCAGGCGGTGTCCATGACCTCGTCCGGGTTTGGATGAATGCTGGTAAAGGCGATTGCTTCGGCTGTGTAGATATCGACCAGTTCATGTTCGATCAGACCGTTGCCGACATCAGCGCGGTATTCGATCTGGTCGCGATGTATCAGGCGCAGGCCGCTGATCCCCAGTTCTTCGTCCAGACGGCGATTGGCGCAGGCCAAAGCGGGTTCGTCCCAAAAAGGGTGCGTGCAACAGGCGTTCGCCCAAAGCCCCGGTGTATGATATTTTGACAATGCGCGGCGCTGGATCAACGTTTCGTTTTCACGCATGACAAAGACCGAAATCGCTTTGTGACGCAGCCCGCGTTGGTGCACCTCCAGCTTTTCAACGGGGGTCAGCGCCCCGCCAACCCATGCCGGGATCATCATGCTCATGTCGTTTTCCGAGTGATTTGGCGGATTCGAATTGCCAATGTCCTGATCCTAGTTTCGATACGCGGCGGTCGCCGCGGCCTCGTGGGCCTGTTTTAAATATAGTTCCTGATTTCCGCTTTTGTATATCTAACACAGCAGGGTGGTGAATATACAATTTCGCGGCGGATCAATGCCTGTCGCTTAAGCCGTCACGAGACCCCGCCAAGCGACAGCGTGGTTTCGATCTGTTCATCCGTGTAGCCCAATCCCGCGAGGAGTTCGCGCGTGTGGGTCTGCCCGTTGGACATTTCAGGCGGGGTTGTTTCGATCGAGGAATAGCGCGGTGCAGGGGTCGGTTGGCGAACACCGCCAGCTGTTACAAAGGTATCCCGGCTGCGGTTATGGGGGTGATCCGGCGCTTCGGTCAGGGACAGGATCGGGGCATAGCAGGCATCAGAGCCAACCATGATACCATCCCATTCGTCACGGGTTTTCGCGGCGATCACCTTGGCCAGTTTGTCGCGCATGTCGTCCCATTTTTGCGGATCATTTTGCGCAACCATATCAGGATCACCGGCAAGGCCGGTCAGTTCCAGCATCTTCGCATAAAACTGCGGTTCAATCGGACCAAGAGAGATGAATTTGCCGTCGCGGGTTTCGTAGACGTCATAGAAATGCGCACCGGTGTCCAACATGTTGACCCCGCGTTCATCCTTCCACCAGCGTTGGCCATGAAAGCTGTAGATCATCGACATCAGCAAGGCAGACCCGTCGGTCATGGCAGCGTCGATTACCGTGCCGGTGCCACCCCGTTGGACGTGCAAAAGCGCAGATACCATGCCAAAGGCCAGCATCATCGCACCACCGCCGAAATCGCCCATCATATTGATCGGCGGCGTGGGCTTTTCCCCTTTGCGGCCAAAGGCATGAAGGGCACCAGACAGTGCGATGTAGTTGATGTCGTGACCGGCCATCTGGGCATAGGGGCCGGTCTGGCCCCAGCCTGTCATGCGGCCGTATACCAATTTCGGGTTCAGGTTCAGCATGTCGTCGGGGCCAAGGCCAAGCCGTTCCATGACACCGGGGCGGAACCCTTCGATCAGGCCGTCTGCGGTCGCGATCAGATCGCGCAGAACCGCCTTGCCGCTGTCGGTTTTCATATCAATCGCGATACGTTTGCGGGACCGCAGCAAGATGTCGGTGCTGGCGTCGCTTTCGGGGCCGCCCTGAGTGCCACCGGGGCGTTCAATACGGATCACTTCGGCCCCGTGATCGGCAAGCATCATGCAGGCAAAAGGGCCGGGGCCAAGACCCGCAAATTCGATGATGCGCAAACCGTCGAGTGGACCGGGCATGGGGGTTCTCCTATTCGAAATTAGCTTTGCGTTTCTGCAAGAAGGCGGTGACGCCCTCGGTAAAGTGTGGATGTTTTCCGGCTGAGGCCTGGGCATCGCGTTCTTCATCCAGTTGCGCCTCAAAGCTGCCATCGCCCGCTTGCCACAAAAGCTTGCGCATCAGGCCAAGCGCGTGGGTCGGCCCCTTGGCCAAGCGCGTTGCGTAGTCTCGGGCGGTGGCCATGACGGCGTCGTCCTCGACAACTTTGGTGATCATGCCCCAGTCGAACGCCTGTTGCGCAGGGAGCTTTTCACCCAGAAGGGCCAGTTCGGCGGCACGCACACGCCCGACATTGCGCACCAGCATCCACGTGGCACCCCCATCGGGCACCAAGCCGATATGGCAAAATGCCTCGAGGAAATAGCTGTTCTTGCCAGCGACGATGATGTCACCCGCCATTGCGATTGACGCGCCGATGCCCGCGGCGGGGCCGTTTATGGCTGTGATCAGGGGCACATCCAGATTGCGGATCGTCATCATCATAGGGTTATAGGCCAGACCCAGCGATGATCCTGCGTCGATATCGCCGGGTTTCGCGGTTGGGCTGGCATGCAAATTCGCACCGGAGCAGAACGCGCGGGAGGAGCCGGTAAGGATAATCACCCGGCTGGTTTTGGCCGCGTTTTCCAATGCAGCGCTCAGCGATACCGCCAGATTTGGGGTCAAGGCGTTCAGGGTGGTTGGGTCGTCCAGCGCGATCGTCGTTACGCCGTCCGAGGTGTCGATTTTTAGGCCGTTTGTCATATATATCTCCCGATTTTGGGCAGCAAAGCATTGATCGCGGGGATAGGCAAACGGGTGTTTGCCGTTCGGCGGCCCAACGGGTCGTTAACGGGTTTCACGCAGCTTGGCCAAGAACCGATGCCCAAGCCATGGAGCCCAGTAATGTCAGATACTTCACCGATCCTGTCGATGCCCTATATCCAGCCTGCGCAAGCGCAAAAGCACGTGACCCACAACGAGGCCCTGCGGCTTTTGGATGTGGTTGTGCAGTTGGCGGTTGTGTCTGTGGATCACTCCGTTCCGCCCGCCACAGCGGTCGAGGGGGACCGCTATGTCGTGGCATCGAATGGTCAGGCGGAATGGGCGGGGCAAAGCGGAAATATCGCGGCTTTTATTGACACGAGCTGGCAGTTTTTTACGCCCCTTGCAGGGTGGACGGCGCAGGTGCTGGATACCAAAACCACAGTCGTTTTTGATGGCGCGGCTTGGGTCGCTGCTGTTTTGGATAATTTGCCGGGCCTTGGCATCGGGGCAAGCTTTGACAGCTATAACAAGTTGGTTGTGTCATCGGATGCGGTGTTGCTGAACAATGCCGGCGGCGGGCATCAGCTCAAGATTAACAAGGCATCCCAAGGTGATACAGCAAGTCTGTTGTTCCAGACAGGATATGGCGGGCGTGCTGAAATGGGCATCGCAGGCAGTGATGATTTCGCCCTGAAGGTCAGCGCGGATGGCGCGAGTTGGGTTGAAGCGTTGCGTGTTGATGCGGTGACGGGGCGCATTACGACTGCGATTGCAGGATGGCGCGAAATGTTGACCGCGCCGCGCAATTATTTCGTTGACCCGGCATCGGGGAGTGACGCAAATGACGGCTTGTCAGCCGGTGCGGGTGCGTTTGCCACGCTCCCCAAGGCATTTGCGGCGGCGCAGGCAATTGATACCGGTGGCCACGATATCACCGTTCAGCTTGCGCACGGCACCTATGGTTTGGTGCAACCGATTGTGGTCAGGCGCGCGTTGGTCGGCGGCGGGCAGTTGATCGTCCAGGGGGATGTGGCGGCACCGGGGATGGTCGTCGTTGATGCCGTGGAACAGGCGTTTGCCATTTCTGCTGGTCAGGTTTTGCTGCGCGGCATCAAGGTGCAAAACGCGAGTGCCGTGGCGGCTGCATTATCTGTGACAGGTCAAGCGCATCTGATGGTCGATGCTGTTGTTTTCGGTGATGCCGGTGGGCATCTTGAGGGGGTCGCCGCCCGCCTGTCATTGGAAGGCGCGTGTTCGATCGACGGGAACGCCGGCTTTCACCTGCGTCTGACTGACGGGGCGCAGTTTAACGGGAACGGGCATAGTGTGACCTTGGCGGGGACGCCGGAATTTCTTGATGCGTTTTGCATCTGTACACACGCCAGTGTCGCGCGTTTTGCCGGGCAAAGCTTTGTTGGGAGCGCCCTTGGCGCAGGCTATGATCTGGCCGCGAATGGCGTCATCGACAGCGGTGGCGTGACCCTTCCGGGTGACAGTGCCGGGGTGGTGCAGACGGGCGGGATTTATCTGTGATGTCCAATCGATCAAATTCGCGGTGAATGCCATTAAGTTGCCACAGAGCACATAGGAGCGGTTAACGAAGCTTGCGCATTATCATCCCCGATGGACGTCTGGGGATTGGAATAAATGGAGTTCGAACACAAGGTAACATTGTCGGGCAGGCCAGATTTTTTTCTGACTGGGGTGACCGACATGGTTGTGTCCGACACGCCTTCGGGGGCGATCCTATACACGACCTCGCGCTTTGGAGGCGGTGATTTATTGGCCTACCGCATTGGTGCTGACGGGGGGCTGACACAGCTTGATAGCCGGGCGATTGCAGGTTCGACCCAATCGGGGTCGGTCAATAAACTGACCCTTGTTGGCGACAGCTTGTATCTGACCGGCGTTCAAAATGCAGCGTTGACGAAGATCGACCTTGCGGCGGATGGCACATTTTCAAACTTGGCGGCTGTGACTGGCGCGCCCTTGCCGCAGCAGATGCTGGGGGCCGAAGTCGCCGAAATTGACGGCCTGCCCTATTTATACGGTATCGCCCGTGGGTCCGATACTGTCGGGGTGTGGCGGATCAATGACAACGCATCTGTCACAATGGTTCAGGACGCGGGTGCGGGGGTATCATCGCAGGCGGCCCTGACCGGGCTGTGTATTGCCGATATTGGCGGATCACCTATCCTTTTGGTCGGCTCTGCCTCTGAAAATGCGCTGATCAGCATGACGCTGGACAGCGCTGGCCGCCCGATAGAGGTGTCCAGGGTATCGGCCAATGATGGTGTGGGTATTGCCAGCCCCAGTGCGGTTTCGATTGTCACTGTCGGGGATCAGTCCTTTGGCGTGATGGCATCATCGGCCAGCGGTTCCCTTACCGTTGTGCGGTTGGGTGCAGATGGATCGATGCAGTTGACAGACCACCTGCTGGATACGCTGGACACCAGATTTGATGATGTATCGCATTTGCGAACAGTGGTGCACAACGACCGCGCCTATCTGGCGGCGGCGGGCGGGGATGATGGTGTATCGGTTTTTGAACTCTCCCCCGATGGGCGGTTGTTACACCTGAGCACGATCGTCGACGGGATAGACACCACCCTTGATGCGGTGTCGGCGCTAGGTTTTTCTGTGCAGAATGATGCCTTGCACCTTGTTGTCGCGTCAGGGGCCGAGGCAGGGCTAAGCGCCTTTACCCTCGATATCTCTGGCCGTGCTGCGCCGGTTTCGGGCACATCCACGGCCGAAGTTATGTCCGGCACCACCGCGGATGATTTCCTGATGGGGAATGCGGGGAATGACACGATTTCTGGGGGGGAGGGGGCCGATTTCTTGGTAGATGGCACCGGATCCGACCTGCTGACCGGCGGCGCGGGTGCTGACAGGTTCATCATGACGGCGGATGGGTCGTCGGACACAATCGGTGATTTCGACATTGCGCAAGATCAGCTTGATCTTTCGGGCTGGCCCCTTGTGCGCAACATACCGCAATCGGCGTTCCAGTCGACCAGTACCGGTGCCATTCTGACCCTTGGCCAAGAAAGCCTGACCGTTCAATCCGCGGATGGAAAGCCGATTTCATACGCGGAAATGATGCCCCGGATTACGTTGGGAACATCGTATATTCCGCAAAATCTGGTGCTGCCTGACGAACCGGACAGCGAAACGGCCCCTGCTATCCCTGTGCCGCAGAACCTGAGCGGCACCCCTGCGGCCGACACGTTAAATGGCGATGACGCAGCCGATATTATTCAGGGCCTTGCGTCCAATGATACCCTTTCGGGAATGGGTGGCAATGACACGATCAACGGGGACGAGGGCGATGATGACATTCTTGGCAACGCCGGCAGTGATGTTCTTGAGGGCGGTCTGGGGGCCGATCAGATTTGGGGAGGCATCGGTTGGGATACCCTGCGCGGCCAAGATGGTGACGATTTCATTTGGGGCGGGGACGGGTTTGATGCCATCGGCGGTGGCAGTGGCAACGATGTGATAAACGGGAATAATGGCGCTGACCGGCTTTATGGCGATGACGGCAATGATCAGCTGACAGGCGGTCTGAATTCTGACAGTCTGTGGGGCGGCAACGATCAGGACACGCTGGCAGGAAGCGCGGGTTCGGATGAGCTGTATGGCGGGAATGGCAATGACCGCCTGTACGGAAATGCAGGGGCGGACAAGCTGGAAGGCCAAAGCGGCAATGACTGGCTTGCTGGCGGGATCAACAACGACACGTTAGACGGCGGTGACGGTGATGACCGTTTGCAGGGCGATAACGGCTCCGACTTTCTGACCGGCGGGTCTGGGAATGACCTGCTCAAGGGCAACGCCGGCCATGATACATTGGATGGTGGGGATGGTGATGACCTGTTGGCCGGGGGGATTGGTGCGGACAGGTTCATTTTCACCTCCGGCCATGATCAGATTTTCGACTTTCAGAATGAAATTGATACGCTGGTTCTTGATTCGATGTTGTGGGGCGGCGGAACGCGCACCGTGTCGCAACTGTCTCAATATGCCAGCCTGACTGCCGAAGGATATGTTTCGCTGGATTTTGGGAATGGCAACATCCTTGATCTGCTGGATGTGGAATCCCTTGATATACTGGAGAATGATCTGGATTTGGTCTGATGTCTTGTCTTCTGGGTATGCCTCTGCCCGCTCAAAGCTCCATGATGTCACGGTGATATCTGCGCAGGAACACCAGCCCCAAGAAGCCAAGCAGACCTGAAAGCGCAAACACATAGGTCTGGTTTGCATAGACGGCATCATAGCTGTTGTAATAACCGGCGCGCATGGTCCCGATAATATGCACAAGCGGGTTGTACCAAAGCCAGTCCTGATAAGGGTGGGGAACGGCCTCCAGTGTGAAAATGACGCCGGAGACCAGCAAAAGAGGGCGGGTTAGAATGCTGTACACGCGCTGCCAGATCGGGAACATCGACATCAGAAAACAGTTGAACGTCCCGACCCCCAGCCCAAAGGCGGCGGTCATCGTGAAAGCGCTGATGATCTTTCCCCACTCAAGACTTGTTCGGGTTTCAAAGGCAATAATGATGCCTGAAAACACGATAATCCCCACAAGGAGCTGCGTCAGAAGGTTGAGAATGAACCGGCCCGCGATTGCATCGACGAAAGTGACCCGCGGGTAGGAGAGCAGTTGTTTCGAATAGTTGATCGCCTGCGCTGTCTTGGTGCTAAGGTCATTGAACATCAAAAAAGGCAGCAGGCCAGTTGCATAAAACATCGCAAAATTTGTGCCCAGCAGGGGGCTGCGAAACCCGATTGAAAAAATCACCGACAGCAGCGCGATGCCAAGAACAGGTTCCGCCAAGGCCCAGAGATACCCGCCGGGGGACCGACCGTAGCTTGTTGTCATTTCTCGCAAAATGAGCGCGCAGATCGTTCGTGCGGTCATAAAGCGCTGGGGGCTGCGGACCCTGCGCAATGGGCGCGCTACCGTGACGGGATCGACGATCATCAGGCGGTCCCGGTTGGGGGAAGCGTTGATTGAAACCCGCCATCCCATTGATCGGGTAACAGATCGCCAAAGCGTTCCTGAACGAAAGCATATTGCGGGGCAAAGGCATCAAAAAGCCCTGCGCGAACATCCTTGGGCATAACCGCCTTTGTGCCCGGATTAATATGCGTGTCTGGGTCTGCCGCGATCTTTCTGATCCCCAAAAACCCGCAAAGGCGATCCATCGAAGCAGGTTTGAACAGATCCTCGTAAAACAGGTACTTGATCCGGTCGGATGGGATCGCGGCCTCTAACTCATTAATAGTGCGCCGGTAATCCGCTCTTTCGATCTTGGTCAATCGCCCGGTTGAAATCAGATGTTGCGCGCGGGCAATGCAGGCATCCTGAAAACAGGGGGGCGGCGGATTGGTCGTTTTGATCGCCATTCTGATCTGTGACCACATCCGGTCAATCGGGTCGCGCAGGATAAAGATGAATTTGGCAGACCCGATCTGCCCCATTTGCGCGAAAACCTCGCGATCCAGAACCGCATAGGCTGGCGTGATATCACATACGACAGGTTGGCCGTCATACTGATCCAGCAAATAATCAAGATAGGCCGAGTGGTCGTCAGCCTGAGAAGTATAAATATCCAAAAGATCGGTGAGGTCGCGCAGCTGTTGCAGGTTGGCGCGGTTTCGGGGGCCCAACTGTGGGACCAATCGTTGCGCCAAGGTCTGGGCCGCGTGAATACGGATGTCGAACACCTGTCTCGCCTTGCCGGCAATCACATCGAAATAATGCAGTTCCTTGTTCCGCGAGAAATATACCTCATCGCTTTGTCGCAAAGCGTCGTAAAGCCAGGTCGTCCCTGCCTTTTGGGCACCAATGCAAAAAACCATCGTGGCCGTTGATGGAAAGGAATAATCAGGCATGAATGAAACCTTGTCCAAACGCGTGGGGTCAGGGTTTCATGTTGTACTCGTGCAGTTCTATCGCTTCGTTAATATCGTCAAAGTAAATCAACTGACCTTTCTCAAGAACCGCACCCGCGCTGCACATCTCGCGCAGTAACCCGATGGAATGGCTTACAAAAATCGCCCCGGCACGCGACATTCTATCGGCAAAGACGGCTTTGCTTTTGCGTTTGAACGCGGCGTCGCCAACGGCGGTAATTTCATCAATCAGATAGGTATCAAAGGTCAGCCCCATCGACACACCAAAGGCAAGGCGGGACCGCATCCCCGATGAATACGAGCGGATTGGCGCATGGAATTGGGGGCCAAGTTCGGCAAAATCCGCGACATAATCCATAAGGGCGTCACTGTTGGCACCGTATATGCGCGCAACAAATCTGGTGTTTTGCGCGCCAGTCATATCGGGGTGAAAGGACCCGGCAAAGCCAACCGGAAACGACACATTACCATCGCTCAACACTTCGCCGGATGTCGGGTCGGCCGTGCCCGCAATCATCCGCAACAATGTAGATTTTCCTGCCCCGTTGCGCCCTAACAGCCCCACGGAAACTTGGCCGGGAAAGGCTGCATTTATCCGATCGGCGACAAGTTTTCGGGTGCCGTTCACATGATAGGATTTTGTCAGATTGCGCAAAAGGATCATGGCGAAATCTAGCGCCGATCCCTTAAGGAATAGCCAATCATCACAAGAATTGCCCAGATCAGAAAGCTGAATAATGCAACCAGCGCCATGGTGAGCAGCCGGTCGGGGCGCATAGATTTTTCAGCCAGGGTCGGTTTGACGTGCGCGGCAAGGTAACGGGTCTGGCGGCGCGATTCCGCGACTGCGGCGTCATAAGAGGCCAGCGCCGCAGTATAGGATTGTTCGGCAAAATCGCGGTCAACCGACAGGCTCTCGAACTCTCCTACCAGATCGGCGAAACCGCTGTCAGCCGTGCCGTTGCCACTGCCGATCCCCAGTTTCGCACGCTCTTGCTTCAGCCGTTCTTCGATCACGGCCTGACGCCGCTCTGCCTGCTTGGTGCGGGGGTCTTTTGCCGTGCTGGTCTGTCGGAGCATATCAATATCAATCAGCGTTTCGGCCAGTTGCGTTTCCAGCGAAGACAGCAGCCCCGTCTGGATTTGCAATGTCGCATCGGGCGATACCACCTGATTGAGATTGCGGAACCTCGTCACCTCGGATCGGGCAATTTTCAGCCGTTGAACGGCGGTCTCCAGCTCTTCGCGGGCATGGCGTGTTGCGTCTTCTCTCGCGATATCGGACAGCTGGTTGATCATCCGGCTGCTTTCTTCATAGATCAACCGCGCGATGTCTTGGGCGTCTTGTGGGGTAAACGCCTGCACTTCCAGATCAATCAGACCGGTGCTGCCATCGCTATAGACATCGACCATGCGCGCCCAATAGTCGGTCAGATCCTCGATCGTGCCCGGGGGGTGATAGCTGAAAACCGGGTCGATTTCCGGATCGGCCTTTGACCAAAGACTGCGCAGATCAAGCGCCTCGTCCACGGTGCGCACCAGATCCTGGCTTTGGATAAACTCGTACAGAATATCTTCATCGGAAGACCCGGATCCAGACAGCTCTGCAACGCCGCCCAACAGTTCAATCGCCGAACTGGTATCTTCGGTACGAACAGAAAACCCGGCAACCGACACAAAGCGGTCTGCTGCGCGTTCCCACAAATACCAAGCCGACACGAGGTTTGTGCCCAAGACGCAGATCACAAAACTCAGGAAAACCGCACGGTGGCGCGGTTTGATACGGGCATCCCGCACAGGGGGGGCAACCGGATGGTGCGTTTGCCGCAAGGCGGGCAGATTACCCTGCGCAAGGATCAAATCTGTTTGCTGCACTTTCGCGGCGATCTCGGCCTTTTTGGCACTGCGCTGTTTTTCAATTCGCGCCAGGGCGGTCTCTCTCTCCCTCATCTTTAGCGCCTTGCGGATGTCATGGGTCAATTTGCGCGTGCGGGCAGGCGTGCCATCGGGCAGCGGATCTGTGTGTGCCATATCCTAAACCCGATCACTGAATATTAAGCGGACTGTGTTTTTTGTTGGCCTGTAAACGAGTGGTGTAAGGGGTGAATTGTTTTGAAATCGCCGCATGTTCATATCTTGCTTTGTACGATGAATGGCGCGCCGTTTATCGGGGCGCAGCTGAATTCCATTCTTGCCCAAACCCATCGGGAATGGAGCCTTTGGATCAGCGATGATGGTTCGACCGATCAGACCGTCGAATGCGTCAAAAGGTTTATCGCAGACCACACCGATCGTAATATCCGTTTGATTTGCGGACCCGGTCAGGGATGCGCGCAAAATTTCATGACAATGTTGGGGCACTCTGAATTGGACGGTGCTTGGATCGCCTTTGCCGATCAGGATGATGTTTGGTTGCCCCATAAACTGGCGCGTGCGGTTGATATGATCTGGCGCGGGACAGGTGCTGAAATCTATTCGAGCCGCAGTATCTATACCGATGCCAGCCTGAACACAGTTGGCATATCTACCGATTTCCAGCGGCCGTTCGCATTCGGGAATGCCTTGGTGCAGAATGTTTTGCGCGGCAATACCCTTGTGATACCGCCCGACGTCACCGATTTTTTGCGCAGTGCCTTGCCTTTTGCGTTGAATGCGGGTGTCCCGTTTCATGATTGGTGGGTGTATCAAACTGCGACTGGGGCCGGTTTTGATATCATCCATGATGCGAGGCCCGGCCTTTTTTACCGTCAGCATGGCGGTAATCTTCTTGGGTGTAGTCAGGCACATGCGGGGCGCCGGGCGATGGCAGTGATCCAGCATGTATTTGCGGGTTGGGTCGACCGAAACCTGAATGTACTGACCGGTCTTTCGCCCGTTCTGACCCGCCGAAATCGCCGCGTTTTGTTCGATTTTGCGGATTGGCGGGCGCAGCCGGCGATCAACTGGCGGCCATCCCCGCAATCGCTTGGTGTCTACCGGCAAACTCTGGCTGGTGATTTGGCCCTGCGCATATTGGCGCGATTGGGAAAGCTGTGAACGGCTCATCCGTGCAAAACTCCTTGATGGCGCAGACGTCGCATCAACTCGATATCCTTGACGGCAAAACCCGTCAGCTTTTCACGATTGGCATCACTTTCGATTTTCTCAAGCAGTTGGGGCCAGCGTTTCGTGCCCTCTGCTTGCGGCCCCGCGTTGACCCGCTTTTCTGCGACTGAAATGCGCGCCCCCGTAAGGCGGGCAATATCCGCTTCAAGCAGGGTTAGCCCTTCGATGGGGTATATGCGGTCCAGCAGGTCTGCCTGCTTTTGGGCCATCTCAATCAGATCATTGGGGTGAAGTTTTGCGACGTCGCTTGCCCCGCGGATTTTCCGGGTCGCGAAATACGTGCAATAGAAGTTGTCGTAGTGATCAAGAATGAACTGCTGCCAATTGGCAGCACCGCCAAAGAAATAATCATCAACCGTCCGTTCCCTGATGTTCCTAAGGCCGGTGTGCGCGGGTTCGTTCAGCGTCGCCGGGGGCAGCGCCAACGACTTGTGATGCAGATAGAAGTAAAATGACGCGATACGTTCAAACGGATTCCGCAGTATCGTGAAAACGAACCGGTCTCCTTGCACTTGATCAAGATGTTCCCAATCCAGATGCCCGGAATATAGCGTGTATCCGGGAGGAAACTGCCCGTTTTGCTCCGCTTGAGTGTGCACGCGGACCGGCGATGTCTGGCCTGGCCCCACGATACGTGAAAGTTCCGAGTGCACCGTTTGCCCGGCGGTTTTAGGGATATGAAGGAATACGATTTTCCTCACGCTGGAATGCCATTTCGCAGGTCGACTGGGTCAGGCTGATAGGGGGCCGTTCCGGCAAGCATATGATGAATGCCCTTGCAAAATTCGGTCGGGTCTGACGGATCAAGGTGGTCCATTTGCCACGGCGCAAATCGCCACCATTGGCTGCGCAACATCGGAGTAATGAGCGAGGCGGGCAGTCGCATTTTTTTGATGCTGGCAGGGTTTCCCGCGACCACGGAAAATGCTGGAACGTCGCGTGTGACAACGGCGTGGGCACCAATAATCGCGCCATCGCCAATCGTCACGCCAGCGGCAATATATGCGCCATGGCCGATCCAAACATCATTGCCGATCGTCGTGATTTTGACCTTGGTTGGTGGCCCTTTGAAGGTAAATTTATAGTTGTGGTAATGTTCGGCCGCCGCAAAACCATCTGCAAGATCAAACAGTTTATCCCCCAAATAAAAGGCCGGGCTGGTGGATGCCCAATGCGTCGGATGGTTCTGCCGACCGATTTGCACACCTTCGCCAAATGAACAGTACCGTCCAATCCGTGCGGCAAAACAATATCCCGAAACCTGATAAGAAAAGGCACCAAGCTCGATCGAATGTTCGTACTGGGTCCACTTCAGGCTTGCGGGCGCTTCGATGATCGTATGCTGCGGCAAGTTCACAGCAGAACCGCCGCGGTTCAACACCTCTACACCGACAGCCTGTAGCTTTTTGATGGGGACAGACATGGGGCTCATTACGCAGCATTCCGGTGCGGGTGAAGGTATCTGTGGAAATGCTCGATCAGGTTTTTGTGCTGAAGGCCGCCTTGCGAAAATTCAATCGGAAACCCGTTCTTGGCCTGCCTGACTGCGGCCCCTTGCGCACCAAGGTCAAAGGCGTGGACAGGCAGACCCGTTGCCAACGCTTCATGGGTCGTAAAGGAAAATGTCTCCGGCCAGATTGACGGAATAAGCCAGTCGGTCACCCCGTATCGTGCACAAATATGCGTAAGGTTTTCAATCCGGTAGCTGCCATGAACGGGCACGGAAGGCGGAATGGGAAAACTGTTGTCAAAGTTGCCGATAATGACGAGGCCGATGTCGTTTTTCTCAAAATTCCGGGCGAGATCCTTGATGATCCCTGCGCCTTTCTGAAGGCCAATGTCCCCTAGAATCGCAACGACCCGCCGCGACCCGACTGGGCGTGCAGGGATGATCGGGACATCTTGCAACAGTCGGTGAGGGCGAATTGAAATTTTTTCCGAAATGCCCGGATATACGGATTTCACAATCTCTGCGCTGCTGGGCGAAAAGACGATGATGTCTTTTGCAGTTTCCAAAATCATGGACCAGGCGTTTTGCCAGTCTTTAAGTGTTTGCGATGGAAGGGAGCCCGCAGGTTTGACGCCATCAGTGTTCAAGGCTGGGGGCACGCCGTGATAGATGCCTGTATCATCCAGTAGCGTATAGGATGGAGATATGGGGAAGTAATCGTGAAAGAGAACTTCGATCGTGTGGCGACCGTTGTTGCTGAGCTTGAAAAGCGCACCGGGTAAACCGATGGGATCATGGTCACCGACGCCGCAGGAATAGACGATGCGACGGCGCGAGATCGGTGCCAGCATCTGCAACACGTAATCCAGGCTGTTGGTGTTGCCGGATATGGTTCCATCAGGGGTTACAAGTTCGATCTGCCACCGCTGTTTGCCCCCCACCCGCAGCACCACAGCAGACCGGTCAAGGGTGTGGTGCTTCGTGGCGATCCTTTTTGCAAGATAGGCATCTGCGCCGCCCCCCATGCTGTGCGCGAGATATGGTCTTGTCACGGTTACGTTCCGGTCTCTCAACTCATTTATGCGGCCTTTCGTTCGAATGCCAAGGGGCTTTTCCCGCCGAGCGATGAGTGACGTCGGCGTGGATTATAGAAGCCATTGATATACT